>Ga0182739_1000005_pt1 | contig 571642 bp, 565 predicted proteins | sample eDN5th30CBELigBY_FD_128873 | JGI IMG/M metagenome (GOLD analysis project Ga0182739, IMG submission 128873) | Enriched backyard soil microbial communities from Emeryville, California, USA - eDNA 5th pass 30_C BE-Lig BY (version 2) (version 2) | ecosystem: Environmental > Terrestrial > Soil >... | reverse complement strand
CCTGCTGCTGGGCATGGTCGGCACCGACGTGAACTCGGGCGTGGCCCGCTATGACTTCGGCATTCCGGAATTGCAGGACGGCATCGACTTTGCCGTGGTCGCCATGGGCGTGTTCGGCTTCGCCGAGATCATGAGCAACCTGGAACTGAAGGATCAGCGCGTGGACCTGACCGACAAGGTGGGCTCCCTGTATCCCAACAAGCAGGAATTCAAGGAGTCGTGGCCGGCCTGCGTGCGCGGCACCGCCCTGGGTTCGGCCCTGGGCATCCTGCCCGGTGGCGGCGCAACGCTTTCGTCCTTCGCGTCCTACACGCTGGAAAAGAAGCTGTCCAAGAACCCCGAACGCTTCGGCAAGGGCCACCCCGCCGGCCTGGCCGGCCCGGAATCGGCCAACAACGCCGCCGCGCAGACCTCGTTCATTCCGCTGCTGACTCTGGGCATTCCCGGCAACGCCGTGACGGCCCTGATGATCGGCGCGATGACCATCCACAACATCCAGCCCGGCCCGCAGGTCATGACCAGCCACCCGGACCTGTTCTGGGGCCTGATCGCCTCGATGTGGATCGGCAACCTGATGCTGGTCGTGCTGAACCTGCCGCTGGTCGGCCTGTGGGTCAAGCTGCTGAAGGTGCCCTACCGCATCCTGTTTCCGGCCATCCTGGTGTTCTGCACCATCGGCGTGTACTCGCTGAACTACAACGTGTTCGACATCTGGATGACGGCGGCCTTCGGCCTGGTGGGCTACATCTGGGCCAAGCTCAAGTGCGAAGGCGCTCCGCTGCTGCTGGGCCTGGTGCTGGGCCCCATGATGGAGGAGAACTTCCGGCGCGCGCTGCTGCTGGCCCGCGGCGACTACACCACCTTCTTCACGCGGCCCCTGTCGCTCAGCCTGCTGGTCGTGGCTGCGGTGCTGGTGGTTCTTGTGACCCTGCCGTCGATCAAGAAAAAGCGCGAGGAAACCTTCGTCGAAGAAGGTTGACCCCTTCCTTCCTGGACCAAGTCGCGGGCGCGGCGCCGGAAGCATCCGGCGCCGCGCTTTCGCTTACCGCCAGATCTCCGGTCTGCCGCCCAGGGCACCGCACACATCGACGGCCATGCTGCGCAAGTCCTCACGGGCCGCGCGCCCTGAAAGCGCATAACCCATTCCTCCGTCCACCCAGTAATACGTGCTTTGGCCATTTTCCTCGTGCATGGCACGCATGGCGCCGGGCCGGCCATTCGCCGCGGTAATGTACAAGGTCAGGCGCTGGCCGGAGGCATTCTCGTACATGAATTGCGCCGCCGGTCCGTTGGGCCCGGGCAGCAGGCGCCCGCCCAACAGGAAATAGCCATGCTTCCGCAGGGAAGGAATACTCAAGGTCCGGTCCAGGCGCTTGGACAGCCAGGCCAATAGATGCTGCTCGTCCGCAACCGGCACCTCCACCGCGTGGCGCTGCTCGGGGGCATACACGGCATAGGCAAGATCCGCATCCGATGCAAAAGAGGGGCGCTCGCCAAAGTCCGCGCGCAGCCAGCCCGCCATCAGCCCCAGCGCCAATCCGCAGCCCAGCCAGACGGCCGCCGCCCCGGCCCGCGCCGTCCATCCGGGGCGGTGCGCAATCAGGAGCGGGGCCATGGCTCCTCCGCCGGCGGGGAACAGGGCCTTCAATGCCGAGTTCTGCGCGCGATAGGACGAAATCCGCGTGGCGGCCGATGGGTCGCCCGCCACGCGCCCGATCAGTGCGGCGCATTCCTTGGGCGACAGTTCATTGTCGACCAGGGCCGACAGGGCTTGCCGATACGGTTCATCGTCGATCGGCGCATCGACAGCCGGATCGTCGTTCATCGCGGACTCCTTACCACCTTGAGCACAGCCTGCTTCGGTTCCCCGGCACCGTCCTCCGACATCAGGCTGTGCATGCGCTCCCGGGCGCGAGACAGGCGGGACATGACCGTGCCCCGGGGTATGCCCAGAACCGTGGCGGCTTCCTGATAGCTGAGTTCTTCAAGTCCGACGAGCAGCAGCACCTCGCGCTGATCGATGGGCAGCCGATAGAGCGCGCGCTGGACATCCCGCAAGAGGAGGCCATCGACTTGCTCCCGCGGCGCCTCGCCGTCCCGCCATTGCATGCCGCTGCCGTGGCCGCCGGCGTCATGCTGCTTGCGCAATTGGTCTATATACAGATGACGCAGCATGGTCAGCAGCCAGGCTTTCAGGTTGCTGCCCGCGCGCCACTTGAGCCGCCTGTTCAAGGCGCGCTCCGCCGTATCCTGCATAAGATCGTCCGCCCAGGCGGCATTGCCCGTCAATGCGTGGGCGTACCGGCGCAAGACGGGCAGCAATGCCACCACCTCGGACTCGAAGCTCATCGGAACGGGCCGGATCAGGGCTTGGCGATATGCCAGATTCCCCTGGCCCCATCGCCCTTGGCGTCGCCCGGCTTCTGGTCCTTGACGAATCGGTACAACGGTTGCCCTTTGTACGCCCATTGACGCTTGCCGTCGTGCGTCTGGACGAAGCTCCAGTCTCCGTCGGCCTTGTCGTCCGCCGCGGCCAGGGCCGGCGGCCAGTTCTGCGCGCATGCCGCATCGCAGGCGCTTTTGCCCTGAGTGTCCTTGTCGAAGGTATAAAGCGTTGCCCCGTCCGCGTCGACCCATTGCCCATTGCTCTGCTTGGGCGGCTCGGCCAGGGCCGGCCCGGCAAGCACGGCGCAGACCGCCAGCAGAAATAAGGATTTCGATTGTTGCATGATCTCTCCTTTGTAGGGTGTGCCGCGCGGCCGCAACGGCAAAATGCGGTTGCGCGCCCATCGACGACACATCCGCTAAACGCGCGGCGACCTCGGTTTATTCCATGCCTATCCTTTGTTTTTCATCTGCTTGCACTTTACCGCCGCCGGCCGGCCTTTCGGGCCTTGAGCGCTCAGTGGAAATCGTCGACCTTGGCGCGCAGCCTTTTCACCTCTCCGTGCAAAGTCTTGCGCTGCACCCGCCGGCGCTGCGAGGCCCGCGTGGGCCGCGTCGCCTTGCGCGGAGCGGGCTTGTCCAGGGCCTGGCGCAGCAGTTCGTCCAGCCTCTCCCGCGCATCGGCGCGGTTCTTTTCCTGGCTGCGAAACGCCTGGGCCTTGATCACCACGACGCCTTCCTTCGATATACGCCTGTCATTCAATTCGCGCAAGGCGTCCTTGGCCTCTTCGGGAAGGCTGGATGCCGGGATGTCGAAACGCAGATGAACGGCACTGGACACCTTGTTGACGTTCTGTCCGCCCGCCCCTTGGGCGCGAATCATGGTGAATTCGATCTCGCGCTCGTCGATGGATATCTGCTTGCTAGTGGGCTGCATGTCTTCGCTTCCGTGTCCGGCGAGTGGTTATAGCACCGCAAGGCATATTCAAATACCCACTTGGTCGTTCTATCGCCACCGGCCCTTCCTTAAAATAGAAAAAAACAATTGATTCGATAGTATAAATTTATGAAGGACGGCGCCGCGAGGCTCTGTCCGCCACTGACTCCAAGGCACACAATGAACGAAGCAGCGACGCCGCAAAACCGGCATACGGTGGTGATTATCGGGGCCGGCACGGCCGGCGTCTCGGTGGCGGCGGCTCTGCGCCGCAGCCTGCCCCGCCTGGACATCGCGGTGGTGGAACCGTCGCGGGAGCACTATTATCAGCCCGCCTGGACGCTGGTGGGCGGCGGCCAGTATGCTCTTGAAAAAACCCGCCGCGATGTGGCGGGCCTGCTGCCGGAATCGGTAAGGCTGATCGCCGCCGAAGTGGTATCGTTCGCGCCCGATGACAACGAAATCATACTGAACGACGGCAGTCGGCTGCATTATCAGTTCCTTGTCGTCGCCGCCGGCATACAGCTCAACTGGGCGGCGATCGAAGGTTTGCCCGAAACGCTGGGCAAGAACGGCGTCAGCAGCAATTATCGCAGCGATCTCGCTCCCTATACCTGGGAATGCATACAGAACCTCAAGGCGGGAACGGCTGTTTTCACCCAGCCGGATACACCCATAAAATGCGCGGGCGCGCCCCAGAAGGCGCTGTACCTGGCGGCGGACTATCTGCGCAGGCAAGGCCGCAAGGCGGACCTGCGCTTCTATACCGCGGCCGGCGCCATGTTCGGCGTCCCCTTCTATTCACGTGCGCTCGACCAGGTGATGGCGGGCTACGAAGCCACGCCCGTATTCAGCCACAAACTGCTTGCGGTCGACGGAGCCGCAAGGACGGCGACCTTCGAAACCGGCAGCGGCGAGGAAAAACGGCAGGAGGTGGTCCGCTTCGACTTCCTGCACGTCGTGCCGCCGCAAAGCGCGCCCGATTTCATCCGCAACAGCGTTCTTGCGGATGCCGCGGGCTGGCTGGAGGTGGACAAATCCAGCTTGCAGCACACACGCCACGCCAATATATTCGGCCTGGGCGATTGCACGTCGACGCCCAACAGCAAGACCGCCGCGGCCGTCAAAAGCCAGGTGCCGGTCGTGGTGGGCAATGTGCTGTCGGCCTTGCAAGGCGGCGGCAACGTTCTTGAATACGACGGCTACGCCGCCTGCCCCTTGACCACCTCGGCCGGCAAGGTTCTGCTGGCCGAGTTCTGCTATGGCGGCGCGGTGTCGCCCAGCCTTCCGTTGGATCCGCGGGTGCCGCGCCGCCTGTATTGGTGGCTTAAAAAGCGCCTGCTGCCCTATTTCTACTGGAACGTGCTGATCCGTGGCAAGACCCTGAAGCAGACGCACAAGCAGCGCAGCTTCCCCGACACCCTGCCGTCCATACAGCCCTGAGAGACCCGGCGGCGAACCAAAAGGAACACCGCCGCCAGGGCCGGCCGGGCGGAGATCAGTCCACCTTGCCGATGGCTTTTACCGCCTTGACCAGGGTGGCGTCGTCGGCGTCCCAGTATTTCTGGAACTCGGGCGCATCCATGTACTCGATGGGGCTGCCCGCCGCCAGCACCTTGGCCTGTATGGCCGGATCGTTGGCGACCTGCTTGGCGCTGGCGCGCAAGGTCTTTATGACCTCGTCGGGCACGCCCGCCGGTACGAATATCCCCGACCACTGCACGAACTTGGCGTCGTAGCCCAAGGATTGCAGGCTGGGCACGTCGGGCAGGGTTGCCAGGGGCTTGTCGCCCCAATGCGCCAGGGCGCGCAGTTTCCCTGCCTTGATGTGCTGCACGATGCTGGACGGGCCGCTGGATATCGCCTGCACCTGGCCGCCCAGCAGCGCCGCAACGGCCGGACCGGCGCCGGTATAGGGCACATGGGTCAGCTTGATGCCCGCGGCGTTTTCCAGCATGGCCATCGGCACGTGCATCGAACCGTAGATGCCCGAGCTGCCGTAGTTGATCTTGCCCGGTTCCTTCCTGGCGGCCTCCACGAACTCCTTGGCCGTTTTCCAGGGCGAATCGGCGCGCACCACCAGCACAGTGGGGTCGGCGGTGATGCGTGCAATGGGCTTGAACTGGCTGATCTCATAAGCCGGCTTGCGGCCCAGGATCTTGTCGGCCTCGGGCAGGATGGAGATGGACGAAAGCATGAGCATGATGGTGTAGCCGTCGGGCTTGGCTCGCGCCGCCTCTCCCGCGCCGATGGCGCCGCCCGCCCCGACCTTGTTTTCGATGACCACCGGCTGGCCCAGGCTGTGCGACATGGCGTCCGCGATGGGACGGGCCACGGTGTCGGTTACCCCGCCCGGCGGAAACGGCACGATCATCTTGATCGCATGATCGGGATACTTGGCCAGGACGCTGCTTGACAACAGCAGCGCGGCGGCGGCGCCCAGCGTTTTCAATGTTGTTTTATGCATTTGTTTGTCTCCTCGGTATTATTCTGCTCGATGGATGCTTGCATCGACGCTAGATGAATCTGTTTTCAAGCACTCCCAGTCCGTCTATTTCTATGCGTACGACATCGTTGGTTTTCAGGTACTGCGGCGGATTCAGGCCCATGCCGACGCCGGCGGGCGTGCCGGTGGCGATGATGTCGCCCGGCAGCAGGGTGATGCCGCGCGAGCAGGTCTCGATCAGCGCGGGTATATCGAAAATGAAATCGCGTGTGTGGCCGTCCTGGCGCGGTTCGCCGTTGACCCAGCAGCGCACGCGCGTGCTGGTGCCGTCCAGTTCGTCGGCGGTGACCACCCAGGGTCCCATGGGGCAGAAGGTATCGAAGGACTTGCCCAGATCCCATTGCTGGTGGCGCATCTGGACGTCGCGCGCGGTCACGTCGTTGACGATGGTGTAGCCGAACACATGCTTCAGGGCATCGTCGCGGCTTATGTTCTTGCCGCCGGTGCCGATGATGACCGCCAGTTCGGCTTCGTAGTCGATCTGGCTCGAAATGGCGCCAGGCAGGACGACCTGGTCATTCGGCCCGACCACGCATTCGGGAAGCTTGGTGAACACGATGGGCCATGCCGCGGGGTCGGCGTTGTTGGCCTTGAACACCGAGCCGGACAGCTCCTTGGCATGCGCGTGGTAATTGCGCCCCACGCAGAAGATATTGCGCCGGGGCGCGGGGATGGGCGCCTTGAGCACCACCGAATCCATGGGAAGGCGGGTGCCCGGCAAGCTGGAAAGATCTTGCCCCCTGGCGGCCAGATCGACCAGGGCAAGCACGCCCTTCTGTGCCTCTTCGGCGGAAAGATCCAGCCGGGTCAGGCTGGATCCGTCGGCCGACACCGCGCCCACGCAGCGCTCCGTGGCATCCCCGTGTGTAAATGTTGCAAATCGCATCGCGTTTCCTGTGTTACCAATTGGTTCTTGTTAGAGAAATACCCGAACCCATCCGGTCTGGGTTGAAAGTCATTCTAGAACCAAAGTCCAGGCTGTACAACAAAAAATCGCCCGTTTTTTATTGACCAATTGGTACCGCTTGGATAAGATCCAGGGCTGAATATCAGGAGTTCCCGAAATGGACGAGATGCTTGAGAACATGGCTGTCCGAGCCGAAGGGGCGAAGGCGCTTGCCCGCCATCTCCTTGAGGAAATGGCGGCGGGCCGCCTGCGCGAAGGCGTCAAGCTTGCGCCCGAACGCGAGCTCAGCCAACGATTCGGCGCCTCGCGCGGAGCCGTCCGCCGTGTACTGGCTGAGCTGCGCCAGCGGGGCCTGATCACGCAGGCGGTGGGCAGCGGCACGTTTGCGTCGGCCGCCGCGCACACCCTTCAGGCCTCCGGCGGATCGCGGGGACCGGTGCTCGACACCAGCCCGGCCGAGCTCATGGAGGCCCGGCTGCTTATCGAGCCGCTGATGCCGGCCCTGATCGTGCGCAATGCCAGCGCGGCCGACTTTGCCCTGATGCAGGAATGCCTGGAAAAATCCGAAGCCGCCCTGACCATAGAAGAATTCGAACACTGGGACGAAACGCTGCACAAGTCGTTTGCCCAGGCCACGGACAACTCCTTCTTCCTGCACATCCTGGACTTGACGAATCGTGTGCGGGAACAAGGCGAATGGGGCCGGCTCAAGCGCAACTCGCTGACCACCGAGCGCCGCCGCCAGTACGAGCGGCAGCATCGGGGCATCGTCGAGGCGCTGAAAGACCGCGATGCCGCCCGGGCCCGCGCCCTGCTTCTGGAGCATCTGGAACAAATACAGCAGAATCTTTTCCAGGCCTGATCCCCAAAAGCCCAGCTCACTGCCTGCGTCGGGCACGTCGATTATCGGCTGCCGGCGCTGGCCTTTCAGCCCTGGCCCGGCATAGGGCCCTTTGCATGATTGATGGTGTCCAGGGCCAGCGTTGAATGCGCATAGGCGCCGCCCGCCCGCATTTCGGCCGCGACCCATATGGCCTCCATGATCTCCTGTTCGCTGGCACCCTGCTTGACGGCAAGCTCGGTATGGCCCTTGATGCAATAAGGACATTGGGTGACATGCGCCACGGCCACGGCAATCAGCTGCTTGGTTTTCTTGGGCAAGGCGCCGTCGGCGAAGACGGCGGCGCTGAAGGCCCTGAACGCGGCCTGTATGTCGGGCGCCAGGTCGGCCCTTTGCTTGGCAAGCTCTTTGCTCATGACGGGGTACATCGACTGATCCATGCTGTTTCTCCTGAAGTGAACACAATGCTGCGGCGAACCCTTGGCCACATGATAGTCCTATCATGAATCGGCCCCGATGCGAAAGATATTGTGCATTGTGCCGATTTGACTCAGACTGATCGTTCGCCTTTCCATTTTCCGTCTGTACAGGAGGTCACCATGAGTCAATACCAGATCGCCGTCATCGTAGGCAGTCTCAGAAAAGATTCTTTCAATCGCAAGCTGGCCAAGGCGCTGACCCGCCTGGGGCCTGCGGAGTTCTCCTTCAAGCCCCTGGAGATCGGCGATCTGCCCCTGTACAACCAGGATGACGACGGCAATCAGGCCAATTCCGTCAAGCGCCTGAAAGCGGAAATAACGGCCTCGCAAGGCTTGCTGTTCGTTACGCCGGAATACAACCGTTCCGTGCCCGGCGTACTGAAGAACGCCATCGACCATGCCTCGCGCCCCTACGGCCAGAGCGCCTGGGCCGGCAAGCCCGCCGGCGTCATCGGCGTCTCGATAGGCGCCATCGGTTCGGCGCTGGCGCAGCAGCATCTGCGCAATATCCTCGCCTATCTGGATGCCCCCGCCATGGGCCAGCCCGAAGCCTTCATCCAGGCGAACGACACGCTGTTCGACGATGCAGGCAACATAGGCCCGGCCAGCAAGGATTTCCTGCAGGGCTGGATGGATCGCTACGTGGCCTGGGTAAAAAAGCACGCCTGACGCATGAAGGCCCGCAGCCCCGGATGAACCGGCAGCTGCGGGCCGATATCAGCAGACCTCAGATTTGCTCGAAGCGCTCGAAATAGCGCTCGGTGAACGCTTCGCTATGGTCGACTTCGGAGACGCGCGCGCCCGGCGGGCCGACGTGCAGCCATGAAAGCAGCCGGTCGACGCGGTCATGAGGACCCTGCAGCAAGGCCTGCACCGACCCGTCGTCCAGATTGCGCACCCATCCCCTGACGCCCAGCAGATGCGCCTGGCGCACCGTGGCGGCCCTGAATCCGACGCCCTGCACGCGCCCCTTGATGTTCACGTCGAGGGTTTCAGACTCGCTGTCCTTGTATAGCTTCTTCATGATGCTCAATGTATGTAGGGCCGGGGACGCCGCCGGCCCGCAGGCGCCGCTTACTGGGGGGCGCCTTCCAGGACCCATTCGACGACCATTTTCAGATCGGCGTCCGAAATGTTTGGATTAGGCGGCATGGGTATGGGCCCCCATACTCCACTGCTGCCTTCCCGGACGTGCTTGGTCAGCACCGCGGCCGCGTCGGCATCGCCCTTGTGCTTGGCCGCCACGTCTTGATAGGCCGGCCCAACCAGCTTCTTGTCGACCGCATGACAGGCCAGACAGGCATTCTTGTTGAGGATCTCGTGCACCTTGGCGGGGTCGGGCGCGGCTTGCGCCAATCCGCCACAGGCCGTCAATGCAACAAACGCGGCAAGCTTTCCAAATTTCATCGCTGTTTACCTCCGGGTTGATTCACTTCATGATGGCTTTGTTTATTATGTCACGATCTTTCTGACACGTCCCTTGCCATGCCCATCCATTCCCGCTCCGCTCCCACGCACGACTTCTCCCGGGAAGCGTGGGCGGTTTTCCTGGCTTTCCTGCGATTGGGACTGACCTCGTTCGGCGGACCGGTCGCCCATCTGGGCTATTTCCGTGACGAATTCGTTACGCGCCGACAGTGGCTGGACGACCGCAATTACGCCGACCTGGTGGCCCTATGCCAGTTCCTGCCCGGCCCCGCCAGCAGCCAGGTGGGCATGGCCATAGGGCTGACCCGGGCCGGCTATGCCGGCGCGCTGGCCGCGTGGCTGGGCTTCACCCTTCCTTCCGCCGCGGTCATGATCCTGTTCGCATCGGGCATGGCCCATTGGGGCGGCTTCGTTGCAGACGGCTTCCTGCACGGCCTGAAGATCGCCGCCGTCGCCGTGGTGGCGCAGGCGGTCTGGGGCATGGGACGCAGGCTGTGCACCGACGACCGGAGGATTGCCCTTGCGATCGGCGCGGCGTGCCTGACGCTGGCCTGGCCGGGCTCGGCCGGGCAGATCGCCGCCATGGCCCTCGCGGCGGCGCTTGGAATAGGATGGCTCAAACCCGCGGATGCCCATGCCGCCAGCCCGGCCGGCCTGCATCTGCCGATAAGCCGCAAGGCCGGCCTTGCATGGCTTCTTCTGTTCGCCGTCCTGCTTGTCGGGCTGCCCATCGCCGCCCAGGCCAGCGAGAATACGATGCTGTCCCTATTCGATGCCTTCTATCGCGCGGGATCGCTGGTGTTCGGCGGCGGCCATGTGCTGCTGCCTTTGCTGCAGGCCGAGGTCGTGCCCAGGGGATGGGTGTCCGATGCCAGTTTCCTGGCAGGCTATGGCGCGGTTCAGGCCGTGCCCGGCCCTCTCTTTACCTTTGCCGCATTCCTGGGCGCATCCATCGACACGGGCTTCAACGGGGTGCTGAACGGAATGTGGGCCTTGAGCGCCATTTTCATTCCCTCCTTCCTGCTGGTGTGCGGCGCCCTGCCGTTCTGGAACCCATTGCGCCAGAACCTGCGCATGCGCGCGGCGATGGACGGCATCAATGCCGGCGTCGTGGGGCTGCTGCTCGCGGCCTTGTATCAGCCCGTATGGACCGGCGCCATCATGACGCCGGCGGACTTCGGCCTGGGGCTGCTGGCCTTTGGCGCCCTGATGTACTTCCGGGCCGCGCCATGGCTGGTGGTCGCCGCCTGCGGCCTGGCCGGCTGGCTGCAGGCGGCGCTGTTGTAATCCCTCAGGCGTGCGCCCTTTCCTGCGCGGGCGCCTGCACGCGATGCAGGTTCAGGGCCGTATTGATGATGCCGACATGGCTGAAGGCCTGTGGGAAATTTCCCAGCATGCGACGGTCTTGAGGATCGTACTGCTCGGCCAGCAGCCCTACGTCGTTGCACAGGCTGGCCAGGTGCTCGAACAAGGCATGGGCGTCGTCGTCGCGCCCCTGCAGCACATAGACGTCGGCCAGCCAGAAGGAACAGACCAGGAAGGTTCCCTCGCCCGGCGGCAGCCCATCCACCCCGTACTCGGTTTCATAGCGCAACAGCAGGCCGTCGCGCATCAGCCGCTTTTCGATGGCGGCCACCGTGCCCAGCACGCGGGGATCGTCCGGCGGAAGGAAGCCGGTCAGCGCAATATGCAGCAGGCTGGCATCCAGGCATTTGGAGCCGTAGTACTGGACGAAGCTGCCCAGTTCCGGATCGTAGGCCTTGCGGCAGACTTCCTCGCGGATCTCGTCGGCCACGCGCCGGCAGTTTCTTGAAAACTCGCCGCCGTTCTCCAGCGTGCCGGCGACGGTGGCGATCCGGTCGAAGGCCACCCAGGCCATGACCTTGGAATGCGTGAAATGCTGCTGTTCTCCCCTGATTTCCCAGATTCCCTCGTCGGGCTGGCGCCAGGCCTTTTCCAGGAATGGCACGATGACCTCGGCAATCGCCTCGATGCGCCGATGGCGGGGCAGCATGCCCTTGATCGCCTGCGCCATGGCGTCGGCCACTTCGCCATAGACGTCCAGCTGGGTCTGCGTGGCGGCCGCATTGCCTATGCGGACCGGCTGCGAATCTTCATAGCCGCCGAGCCAGGGCAATTCGTATTCCGTCAGGCGGCGTTCGCCGCCCAGCCCGTACATGATCTGCATCTGGTCGGGATTGCCGGCCACCGAGCGGGTCAGCCAATCGCGCCAGGCGCGGGCCTCGTCGAAATAGCCCAGGCTCATGAAGGCCAGCAGCGTCATGGTGGCGTCGCGCAGCCAGCAATAGCGGTAGTCCCAGTTGCGCTTGCCGCCCAGCTTCTCGGGCAGCGAAGTGGTGGGCGCCGCCACGATGCCGCCGGTCGGCAGGTAGGTAAGCGCTTTGAGGGTGATGAGCGAACGCTTGACCAGGCCGCTCCAGGGTCCGACATCGGGGCAGCGGCTGGAGAATTCATGCCAGAAGTATTCGGTTTTCGCCAGTGAAGCCTCGGCGTCGAACGCCTCGGCCACCGGCTCGTGCGAGGGCTGGTGCGACAAGGTGAATACCTTGCGCTCTCCTTCGGATACGCTGAATCTGGCCGTGGAATGCTGGGCCCGCGCCTTGATGGGTGTCGGGGTGCGCAAAACCAGCATTTCCGGACCCGCCACGGCGGTCAGGGTAAGCGGGTCATGCCGTTCGACCCACGGTACGGTCCGGCCGTAATCGAAGCGGATGACCAGGTCCATGTCGAAGGCGACCCGGCCTTTCACGCCCACGACAATGCGCGCGACGCTGGAATGGGTGAAAGTGGAAGGCATGAAGTCGATGAGGGTGGCGATGCCGTCATCGGTCTGGAAGGTGGTTTCCAGTATGAGCGTGCCGTCGTGATAGCTGCGCTTGACGCTGCGCACCTGCCCTGTCGGGGCAATTTTCCATCGGCCGTTTTCGGGGGTGCCCAGCAAGGCGGCGAAACATGCGGGTGCATCGAACCTGGGAAAGCAGAGCCAGTCGATGGCCCCTTCTTTGGACACCAGCGCCGCCGCGCGGCAATTTCCAAGTAGTGCATAGTCTTCGATTCGGGCTGCCATAGTCCTCCTTGCGGATAGGCCTCGAACTGCTGCGAGGCTGCTTAGCTAATCGATGAAGTCATGTGCATGCGCTGTTCTTGATTTAAATCATGACGCGTTCCAGTGTGTCTTTTACTATGTGAATATAAGGCAAGCGCTCCGGCCATGCCAGCCGGCGCCTGAAACGTTATATACAATCAAACCACAACAATTTACTAAAGAGGCTCTCATGAAGACCATACTCGTTCCAGTAGACGGTTCCGATTCGGCAGTCCGCGCGGTCAAGGCGGCCATCAAGGAAGCCGGCGCCGCGGGCCAGGCCGACATACATCTCATTACCGTCCATCCGCCCATTGTATCGGGCAACGTCAAACGCTTCTTCTCCGCCGACGCCATCAAGGACTACTATGAAGACGAAGGCCGCAACGCGCTGATGTCGGCCAAGGCCGTCCTGGACGAGGCGGGCGTGGCCTACCGTGAAAAAATCGAAGTCGGCCCCATTGCCGTGACCATTGCCGATTACGCCAAGAAGAACCACTGCGACCAGATCATCATGGGCACGCGCGGCCTGGGCAGCGTAGGCGGCCTGGTGCTGGGCTCCATCACCATCAAGGTGCTCAGCCTGGTCGACATCCCGGTCACCCTGGTCAAGTAAATTCAATCCTTCAGGCCTATCTTCAAAAGCTTGCCATTGGATTCATCGGTCAGCACATACAGGAATCCGTCGGGGCCGACGCGTACATCGCGGATGCGTTCCCCCATGGATTCCAGCAAGCGCTCTTCATGCACGACCTTGTCGCCTTCAAGCCGCAGGCGTATAAGGGCCTGGTGCTTCAATGCCCCGATGAACACGGAATGCCGCCAGGCCGGAAAGCGGTCGGCATCGTAAAACGCCATGCCCGATATGGCGGGGGAAACCTTCCAGTAATAGACCGGCGCTTCCGTGCCGGGGGCCGATTCCCCCTGCGCTTCCGGTATGGCGAAACCCGAATAATTGATTCCATGCGTGGCGACAGGCCATCCGTAGTTGCGCCCCGCCTGCGGAATGTTGATCTCGTCGCCGCCGCGCGGGCCATGCTCATGCGTCCATAAGCGGCCGGACCACGGATTCAGCGCGGCGCCTTGCTGGTTGCGATGGCCGTAGGACCAGATCTCGGGACGCGCGCCCGCCTTGCCCTTGAACGGATTGTCGTCGGGCACGCTGCCGTCGGGATGAAGGCGGACGACCTTGCCCTGCAGCTTGTCCAGGTCCTGCGCGGTGGACCGCTGATTGTTTTCGCCCAGCGCGATGAACAAATGCCCCTGCGCGTCGAAGACCAGGCGGGAGCCGAAATGCGCGCCGGTGGACAGCTTCGGCGTCTGCCTGAATATCACGGTGAAGCCGGTCAGCTCTGCCGCATCGGGAGCAAGCACGCCATAGCCCACCGTCGTGCCGGCGCGGCCGTCATCGCTCTTTTCGGCATACGAGAGGTATACGCGCCGGCTTGCCTGGAAATCGGGCGCAAGGGCCACATCCAGCAGCCCTCCCTGGGATCGTCCATAAACGGCCGGAACGCCCTTTATGGGCGCCGAGAGGCCAGTCCCGGGTCGCCAGAGGCGCAGCGTCCCGGGCCTCTCGGTAATCAGCGCGCCCGAGGCATCCGGCAGGAAGGCAAGGGACCAGGGATGATCCAGGCCCGCCAGCAACTGTTCGACGACGACCATGCCGTGTTCGCTGGCCTGCCCTCGCATGGCGCCCTCCTGCGCCGCAGCGGGCGGGACGGCCAAGGCAAAGAGACTTGCGGCAAAACCCAGTCGGCATGCAAGGCGATGCATCCGCGGACTGCTCGATGGAATCATGGCGATCGCCTCGGCTATATCGGGACGGCGGGCCGTGCATCGCCGCAGGCGCTTTCCGGCTCGGGATCATGCCAGCCGCCGTGGCCGGCGGTCAGCTGCGCTGCCTGCCTGGGGCCCCAGCCGCCGGGGGCATAAGGCAGGGCCCGGGCATGGCGGGTCAGGACCGGCTGCACTACGGCCCAGGCGGCCTCTATGGCCTCTTCACTGGTGAACAAGGCCCTGTCGCCCGACAGGGCGTCGCCAAGCAGTCTTTCGTAGGGCGACTCTTCCATGGAATCGTCGTCCAGCAGGTAAAGTTCGCGCTGCTCGCCGACGAACTCCTTGCCCGATCGCTTCACGCGGGCGGCCAGCGCGACGGCCGAGCGCGGCGACAGGCGAAAGCGCAGGTAGTTCGCCCTGCCCTTGGCCGGATGCGAGTCGGCAAACAGTTCCTGAGGCGGCGCCTTCAACTGGATCAGGACTTCGGCGGCGTCCTCGGCCAGGCATTTTCCCGAACGCAGGAACCACGGCACGCCGGCCCAGCGCCAGGAATCGATGAACAGGCGCAGCGCGCAATAGGTTTCGACATCGGAACGGGGATCCACGTGCGCCTCTTTCCTGTAGCCCCGGTATTGCCCGCGCACCAGATCGTCGGCCCGCAAGGGACGCATGGCCTGGAACACCTTGGCCTTCTCGGCGTGCACGGCGTCGTAGCCGCGATAGGCGGGCGGCTCCATCGCCAGCAAGGCGACGATCTGGAACAGGTGGTTCTGGATCACGTCGCGCAGGCAGCCGGCGCTTTCATAGAAAGCGCCGCGATTGCCCACGCCAAAGGTCTCGGACAAGGTGATCTGCACACTGTCGATATGGTCGCGGTTCCAGATGGGTTCCAGAAAGGAGTTGGCGAAGCGGAAATACAGGATGTTCATGATCGCTTCCTTGCCCAGGAAGTGATCGATGCGGAAGATGGCCTCTTCGGGAAAGACCGAACAGGCCAGGCGGTTGAGCTCGCGGGCCGAGGCCAGGTCGCGTCCGAAAGGCTTCTCGACGATGACGCGCGCCCCTTGCGCCAGGCCGGCGGCGTCCAGGCTTTTGATGACGGTCGCGAACAGCGAGGGCGGGATGGCAAGGTAGTGGGCCGGCCGCCGCGCCCCGCCCAGGGCGTGCTTCAATCGTGCGAAGGTGTCGGGCCGGGTGTAGTCTCCGCTGACATAGCTGACCTGGGAAACCAGCTGCTCGAAGGCCTCCTTGTCGTCTATCTTGCCCGATTGGCGGATGCTGTCGGCGATGCGCTTGCGCAACTGCGCCCGCGTCATCGCCGAAGACGCCACGCCGATGACGGGCACCTTGAGCCGTCCACGCTTGATCATGGCGTAAAGGGCGGGAAATATCTTCTTGTGCGCCAGGTCGCCCGTCATGCCGAACAGCACCAGGGCGTCGGACGCGTTCCTCCTGTTTTCCGCTGTCGTCACACCGTCGATCCTCCTTGGGGCTTTTCGGTATGGCCGCCGAATTGCTTGCGCATGGCCGAAAGGACGCGGTTCGCATACACCGCATTGCCTCGCGACTCGAAGCGGGAAAACAGGGCCGCGCTGAGCACGGGGGTGGGCACGCCCTGATCGACGGCCGCCGCCAGCGCCCATCGCCCTTCGCCGGAATCGGACACATGGCCCGCATAGCCGTCCAGGTCCGGATCGCCCTGCAGCGCCTGGGCCGTCAGGTCCAGCAGCCAGGAACCGATCACGCTGCCGCGCCGCCACAGTTCGGTGATTTCGGGAATGTCCAGGTCGTAGCGATAGTGTTCGGGATGGCGCAAAGGCGTCGTTTCCGCATTCGCCTCGCGTTCGTGCTTGCCGATATTGGCCTTGTGCAGGATGTTCAGGCCTTCGGCATAGGCGGCCATCATGCCGTATTCGATGCCGTTATGGATCATCTTCACGAAATGCCCTGCTCCGTGGGGGCCGCAATGCAGATAGCCGCTGTCGGCGGTGCTTGGCGCCGGACGTCCCTGGGTCATCGGCACCATGTCGGCGCCGGGCGCCAGGGCCGCGAAAACGGGCTCGAGATGCTTGAATGTCTCCGCCTCGCCGCCGACCATCAGGCAATAGCCCCGATCCAGTCCGGCCACGCCGCCGCTGGTGCCCACATCCATGTAGCGGACGCCGGCCAGCGCCAGTTCGGCGGCGCGGCGGATATCGTCATGATAGGAAGAGTTGCCGCCGTCTATGACGATGTCGTCCTTGTCCAGCAAGGGCAGCAGGCTTTCCAGCACGCCGTCCACGACCGCCGCGGGCACCATCAGCCACAGCACGCGCGGCGCGGACAGGGACGAGACCAGCTCGGCCAGGTCGGCGCACCCCTTGGCGCCCTGCGCCTGCACTTTAGCAACCGCCTCCGGATGGCTGTCGTACACCACGCAGTCATGGCCTTTCTGCAGCAGGCGCTGCACCATATTGCTGCCCATACGGCCCAATCCGACCATCCCTATCTGCATTTGAATCTCCAAGAAAAAACCCTAAACGCTACCATAAAAAGCGGAAAGGACTAGACTATCTGGATCGCGCCAATCAAAGCAAGCGCCATGCCCGAGGATACGCCCCATGACCTCCATCGCCTACGAACAGGCACCGCCGCTGGCCGTCAGCCAATGGCTGAATGCCCGCCCGGAATTGACGCTGGAAGCGCTGCGTGGTTCCATTGTCGTCCTGCATGCCTTCCAGATGCTTTGTCCCGGCTGTGTATCCCACGGAATACCGCAAGCCAAGGCCATCCATGCCGCGTTCCCGCCCGACAAGGTCAGGGTGATCGGCCTGCATTCGGTCTTCGAGCACCATGCCGCGATGGAGCCGGTTTCCCTGAAGGCCTTCGCACACGAGTACCGCCTGGGATTCCCCATTGCCATCGATCAGCCGTCGTCCGACGGCCCCATACCCCTGACCATGCAGGCCTACCGCCTGCAAGGCACGCCCAGCCTGATCCTGATCGATCGGTCCGGCTTCATTCGCCTGCATCATTTCGGACCGCTGGACGATCTACGGGCCGGCGCGGCCATAGGACAGTTGCTGGCCGAGGGACACGGCTAGCCCGATTTCCTGCCCAGCAGGGACGAGAGCAGATCGACCGGTATCGGAAAGACCAGGGTCGAACTTTTGTCTCCGGCCACCTGGGTCAGGGTCTGCAAATACCGCAGCTGCATGGCCGAGGGCTGGGTGGCCAGGATCTCCGCCGCTTCCATGAGGGCCTGCGCCGCCTGCTTCTCGCCCTCCGCATGGATGACCTTGGCGCGCCGCTCGCGCTCGGCTTCGGCCTGGCGGGCGATGGCCCGCACCATGTTCTCGTTCAGGTCTATGTGCTTGATCTCGACGTTGGTGACCTTGATGCCCCAGGAGTCGGTCTGCGCATCCAGTATCTGCTGCACATCCAGATTCAGTTTTTCGCGCTCGGACAGCATTTCGTCCAGCTCGTGCTTGCCCAGCACGGCGCGCAGGGTGGTCTGCGCCAGCTGGCTGGTGGCTTCCAGGTAGCGCTCGACCTGGATGATGGCCTTGTCGGGAGCGACCACGCGAAAGTACACGACGGCGTTGACCTTTACCGATACGTTGTCGCGCGAGATGACGTCCTGGCTGGGCACGTCCATGGTGACCACGCGCAGGTCGACCCGCACCATCTGCTGGACCACCGGGATGACGAACACCAGGCCCGGCCCCTTCACGCTGGTGAAGCGGCCCAGGGTGAACACCACGCCTCGCTGGTATTCCCGCAGGATCTTCAGGGCATTGAACAGCACCAGCAGCAGAACGATGACGATGGCCGCCAGGCCGATATTGAAGCTATAAAACATGACGTTCCCCCTTTGAGCGCAAGGCGGCTCCGCCGCCGGCGCGAACACGGATGACTTGCAGGACAAGGCCGTCCAATGCAACGACCTGGATGGCGTCCCCCGGTGAAAGGGGCTCTTTGCACTGGACGCGCCAGCTTTCTCCCCGGACCTCGGCGTAGGCCACGCCCTTGTCCACCGAGGTCACGGTACCTGGCAGGCCAGGCATTTCCTCACGGCCGCTGACCACCGCCCGCTTATGGGTGCGGGCCGCCAGGGCGCCTATTCCGGCGATCAGGGCTGCGCTGACGATGGCCAGCCCGATCAGAAACGGCACGGAAAGATCGAAGCCCGGTATGCCCGTATCCGTCAGGAACAGCCCACCCAGCACAAACGCGATGACGCCTCCTATGCCAAGGGCCCCGAAGCTGGGCAGGAAGGCCTCGGCGATCATCATGGCGGTGCCCGCGGCAACCAGGCCCACGCCGGCCCAGTTTACCGGCAGCATCTGGAAGGCGTACAGCCCCAGCAACAGGCAGATCAGGCCCGCCACACCCGGCAGCGCCGCCCCGGGGCTGGTCAGTTCGAAGAAGAGCCCGTAGATGCCCACCATCATCAGTATCAGCGCGACCTGCGGATTGGCCACCAGTTCCAGCACACGATTGCGCCAGTCCGGCGCCACCCGTTCGACGCGAGACCCCGCCGTGGACAGGGTGACCGTTGCGCCGCTGTCAAGCTTGACCTGGCGGCCGTCGATGCGGGCAAGCAGGTCCTCCACGCTGGCGGCGATGACGTCGACGACGCCGGCCTTCAGCGCCTCGGGCGCGGACAGGCTGCGCGCCTGCAGCACGGCCTGCTCGGCAAAATCGGCATTGCGCCCGCGCAATTGCGCCAGGCTGCGTATATAGGCGGCGGCGTCGTTGGCTGCCTTGTGCGCGAGCGTGCCGCCGTCGCTCTTCTTGTTTTTGTCGCCGTCGGATTCAGGCGCTTGCGCGGGGCCGGATCCGCCTATGGACACCGGCGTGGCCGCGCCCAGATTGCTGGCGGGCGTCATGGCCGCGATATGGCTGGCATACAGAATGAAGGTGCCCGCGCTGGCGGCGCGCGCCCCGCCGGGACTGACAAAGCCCGCCACAGGTATGGGCGAGGCCAGTATCCGCCGCACGATGGAGCGCATGGACGTGTCCAGCCCGCCCGGAGTATCCAGTTCCAGCACCACCAGCGCGGCGCCTTCTTCGGCGGCCTGCGCCAGGCCGCGGACGATGAAGTCGGATGTGGCCGGGCTGATGATGCCGTCCACCTGCAGGACTTTGACAACAGGCTCGGCGGCGGCCGCTGGGCTGCGCGCCAGACAAAAAATGGCCAGCAGACCCGCCATTACACCGCATGCGAACCACCCCGGTCGCGCCCTGCCCATGTCGGTTCCCCTTCAAGCGTTAACAGGCTGTTGAATGCCCGGGCATTTCCCGTGCCCGCGCCGATGGCGGGCCGGCATCCGCGTTCCATCGTTTCAGTATAGTCGGTCGATCTCCGCCGCCAATATCAAGGCATGATTGTGCCGCTCGTCCTTGGCGGCATAGACCAGGGTGATGGCCTTGCCGTCCGCCGCCTCGATCAGTTCGCGCATGCGCGCGACCTGATCGGGCGCGCGCAGTTCGGTCTGGTAGCTGTCGCGGAACTGATCCCAATGCTCCACCTTGTGGCAGAACCACTTGCGCAATTCCGGACTGGGCGCCAGGTCCTTGTTCCAGACGTCGTATTTCAAGTCCTGCTTGGATACGCCGCGCGGCCACAGGCGATCGACAAAGACCCGATAGCCGTCCTTTTCGGCGGCCGCCTCGTAGGCGCGCTTGATGTGCACGTGCTTTGCCATGGCCGCCGCGTCTTCCTAGCCGGTATGCGTCATGTCGATGGGCTTGATCCACGCGTCGTACTGCTCCGCGTCGACGTAGCCCAGCGCCAGGGCCGCCTCGCGCAGGGTGGATTTTTCCTTCTGCGCCTTCTTGGCGATGGCCGCCGCCTTGTCGTAGCCGATGTGGCGGTTCAGGGCCGTCACCAGCATCAGGTTCTTTTCAAGATTCTCGGCGATGCGTTCGCGATTGGGCTCGATGCCGACGGCGCAGTGGTCGTTGAACGCCAGGCATGCGTCGCTGAGCAGCTCTATGCTTTCCAGCACATTGTGCACCATGACGGGCTTGTAGACGTTGAGCTGGAAATTGCCCTGGCTGCCGGCGAAGGCCGTGGCGGCGTCGTTGCCGAAGACCTGCACGCACACCATGGTCATGGCTTCGCACTGGGTGGGATTGACCTTGCCCGGCATGATGGACGAGCCCGGTTCGTTGTCGGGAATGATCAGTTCGCCGATGCCGCAGCGCGGGCCGCTGGCCAGCCAGCGCACATCGTTGGCCATTTTCATCAGGGCGCCGGCCAGCGTGCGCAAGGACGCCGACAGATTGACCAGCGCGTCATGCGCCGACAAAGCGAAGAATTTGTTTTCGGCGGAACGGAAGGGCAATCCGGTGATCTCCGCAATGTGCCCGGCCGCTGTCTGTCCGAAGCGGGGATGCGCATTCAGGCCCGTGCCGACCGCCGTGCCGCCGATGGCCAGGTCGTAGATTCCGGGCAGGGCCGACTGGACCGCGTCCAGCGCGAAATCGATCTGCGCCACCCAGCCGCCGATCTCCTGGCCCAGCGTGATGGGCGTGGCGTCCTGCAAATGGGTGCGCCCCGTCTTGACGACTTCGTCATAGGCCTCGGCCTTCTCGGCCAGCGTGGCGCGCAGCGCGCCAACCGCGGGGAAAAGCTTGCGCGCCAGCTCCTGGGCCACGGCGATATGCATGGCCGTGGGAAAAGTGTCGTTGGACGACTGGCCGCGATTGACGTGGTCATTGGGATGCACGGGCTTCTTGCTGCCGCGCTCGCCGCCCGCCAGCTCGATGGCGCGATTGGAAATGACTTCGTTGGCGTTCATGTTGGACTGCGTGCCCGAGCCGGTCTGGAAAACCACCAGCGGAAACTCATCGTCCAGCTTGCCTTGTATGACCTCGTCGGCGGCCTGCGCAATCAGGGCGGCAATATCCTGGGGAAGCTCGCCCAGCTCGGCATTGGCTTGCGCGGCCGCCTTCTTCAGTATGCCCAGCGCCGAGATGACCGGGGGCTGCCACTTGAATCGAGCCACGCCTATGGGGAAATTCTGGATCGAACGCTGGGTCTGCGCACCCCAGTAACGGGATGCGGGAACCTGGATGTCCCCCATGGAATCGGTTTCGATGCGGGTCGCTGCCATACTTGCTCCTGTTGGTGAAAATTGCCGGGCCCGGTATGCCGCCGGACTCCATCCAGACTTCAACTATACGCCTGTAGCGGTCCCGGCTACCCGTATAACGGGGCGGCCGTCATGGTGATGCGGTCAGTCAGAAGCGATCCGACCAGGCCTTGGCCACGTCCAGCATGCGGTTGGCGAATCCCCATTCGTTGTCGAACCACACGAACAGATTGGCGAAACCGTCGCCGTTCGTGCGGGTCTGGCTGCCGTCGACGATGGCCGAGTGCGGATTGTGGTTGAAATCGACCGATGCATGCGGATGATTGGAATACGCCAGCAGGCCGGCATAGCGATTGGTGGATTCCATCAGCAAGGCGTTCAGCTCCGGCACAGTGACGTCGTTTTTCAGCTTGACCATCAGGTCGATGGCCGAGACGTTCAGTATGGGCACGCGTATGGCCTTGGCCTGGACCTTGCCCGCCAGCTGCGGCAGCAGGCGCTCCACCCCCTGGGCAAGCCCGGTGGCGACCGGGATGATGGACTGCATGGCCGAGCGGGTGCGGCGCAAATCGGAATGATGGTAGCCGTCTATCATGGGCTGGTCGTTCATGACCGAATGCAGGGTCGTCAGGAAGGCATGGTCCACCCCGAAGGCGGCGTCCAGTTCAGCCAGGACGGGAACGATGGCGTTGGTCGTGCACGAGGCGTTGGAAACCAGTGCTTCCCGGCCGGTCAGGCCCGCATGGTTGATGCCGTAGACCACCGTGTAGTCGACATCATGGGCGCTGTTGGCGGGCTGGGAAACCAGCACCCTTGGGCAGCCCGCATCCAGGAAGCGCTGCAGCTGTTCGCGCGAGCCGTAGCGGCCCGAGCATTCGAGCAGCATGTCGATGCCCAGGCTTTTCCAGTCGACCTCTTCGGGCTTGCGCGCATGGCTGACCTTGATGGCCTGGCCGTTCACCACGAGATCGCTTCCCGCCTGCTCCACATTGCCCGGAAACACGCCATGGGTGGAATCGAACTGCGACAGATAGGCCATGGTGGCCAGGTCGGCGGGTTCGTTGATGGCGACGATCCGGAAGGCATCGCGCAAGGGCGACTCGTGAAGGGCTCGCAATACGCAGCGGCCTATGCGGCCATAACCGTTGATTGCCAGGCGTAGGGGACGACTCATGCAGCGCTCTCGAATGGGACGGTGGGGAATGCCGTCACTTTACTACTTATGCAAGGAAGAAGGCGGGACGCCGCAAAGCCCCCGCCTTCCACGGATGCGGAGCGCCGGCGAAGGCGCGCCCCTTGCCCCGCCTACATCGTCGGCATGATGAACTCGTTGCCCTTGGCGATGTTTTCCGGCCAGCGCTGCATGATGGATTTCTGCTTGGTGTAGAAGCGCACGCCCTCTTCCCCATACGCATGGGTGTCGCCGAACAGGCTGCGCTTCCACCCCCCAAAGCCATGCCACGACATGGGAACGGGGATGGGCACGTTCACGCCCACCATGCCTACCTGTATGCGACGCGAGAACTCGCGGGCCGCGTGGCCGTCGCTGGTGAAGCAGGACACGCCGTTGCCGAACTCATGGCGGTTGACCAGGTCGATGGCCGCGCCCAGGTCGTCCACATGCACGCAGGCCAGGACGGGGCCGAAGATTTCCTCTTTGTATATTTTCATGTCGGGCGTGACCTTGTCGAACAGCGTGCCGCCCACATAGAAGCCGTCTTCGTGGCCGGCCACCTTGTAGCCGCGGCCGTCGACCAGCAGCTCGGCGCCCTGCTCCACCCCCAGCGCGATATAGCTTTCGATGCGCTGCAAGGCCTCCCTGCTGACCACGGGGCCCATTTCGGCGTCCAGGTTCATGCCGTCCTTGATGTTCAGGGACCTGGCGCGCTCGGCCAGCGCGGGCATGATCTTCTTGCCGACATCGCCGACCATCACGGCGACGGATATCGCCATGCAGCGTTCGCCCGCCGAGCCGTAGGCCGCGCCCACCAAGGCATCCACCGTGCGCTCGATATCGGCGTCGGGCAGGATGACCATATGGTTCTTGGCTCCGCCCAGGGCCTGCACCCGCTTGCCGAAATGCGCCCCGCGCTCGTAGATGTATTGGGCGATGGGCGTCGATCCGACAAAGCTCAGCGCCGCGACGTCGGCATGCTCCAGCAAGGCGTCCACCACGGCCTTGTCGCCCTGGATCACGTTGAACACGCCATCGGGCAGGCCGGCCTCCTGGAACAGCCTGGCCATGAACAGCGAAACGCTGGGGTCGCGCTCGCTGGGCTTCAAGATGAAGGTGTTGCCGGCGGCGATCGCCACCGGGAACATCCAGCACGGCACCATGCAGGGAAAGTTGAACGGCGTAATGCCGGCCACGACGCCCAGCGGCTGGCGCAAGGTCCAGTTGTCGATGCCGTTGGCGACCTGCTCGGTGTAGTCGCCCTTGAGCAGCTGCGGTATGCCGCAGGCGAATTCGATCACGTCGATGCCGCGCGCGACTTCGCCCTGCGCATCGGTGAACACCTTGCCGTGCTCCGCCGTGATCATCGCCGCCATGGCGTCGACGTTGTCGTTCATCAGGCGCAGGAAGCGGGACATGATGCGCGCGCGGCGGACGGGCGGCGTGTCGGCCCAGGCCTGCGCAGCCGCCTTGGCCGCCGCGACCGCCGCCTTCACATCGTCGTGGGTGGACAGCGCCACCTGCCGGGCCACCTGGCCCGTGGAGGGATTGAATACGTCCTGCTTGCGGCCGCCGCTGGCGGGCTGGAGCCGGCCGCCGATGAAGTTGACGACATCGCCGCTGTCGACATAGGCGGCAACGGGGGCGGTTCGGGTATTCTGGTCTTTCACTACAGTCTCCTGGTGGATGCGGGAATGCGAAAAGTATAGGTAGCGCCGCCGCGCCATACAAGGCTTTATGGCTGGATACATTGTTTAATTTATTAGACAATGATGATCGCGCGCATTGGGCGCGCGCCAAGCATCGGATAAGCGGCCGGATTGCGGCCGCCAGGGAACCCCGTGAAAGAACACCAGAAGGAACTGCTTTGGTCGCACATATACTGGCTGGGCACGCTGGGCGCCGCCGGTAGCTATACCGCGGCCGCCAGGCGGCTGGGCGTCAGCAAGGGCGCGGTCAGCCTGCGTATCGCGGAGCTTGAACAGTTGTCGGGCGTCGCCCTGGTGCGCCGCACGACCCGCAGCGTGCGCCTGACGGAGGCCGGCCAGGCCCTGGTGGACGGCACCCGCCAGGCCTTCCTGGCCATCGAGCAGAACTTCCACAGCATACGCGACCTGGCGGATGAACCCCGCGGCGTGGTGCGCGTTACGGCTCCGGTGGCGCTGGGACGGCAGAAAATCATCCCGCTGATCAGCGCCTTCCTGCAAGACTGCCCCGACGTGCGCATTGAAATCGAGCTGTCCGACCATCTGAGTTCACTGGCGCAGGAAGGCTTCGACCTGGCCATACGGCATGCCAGCCAGGTTCCTGAAACCCACGTGGCATGGCTGCTGCGCCCGACCACCACCCTGTTGGTGGCCACGCCGGCTTACCTGACCGATCGCGGCACGCCCAAGGCGCCCGAAGACCTCGCCGGCCATAACTGTCTGTATTACCTGCGTTCGGCGCCCTCGCCCGCCTGGAGCTTCGCCCGCGTCCGGCGCCCGGAGGAACGGCGCAGCGTGGCGCTGCGGGGAAACTTCTGCGCCAACAACAGCGAAGCGCTGCGCGAACTGGCCCTGGCCGGCCAGGGCATCGCCCTGCTGCCCGATTTCAGCGCACAGGACGACGTCGACACGGGAGCACTGGTTCAGGTCCTGCCCGGCTGGAAGCCGGTGGGAGCCTTCGGCGATGCCATCTATGCCATCCGCCCCTACAGCGCCTATGTGCCGCGCGCCGTGCGCGCCTTCGTGGAACATCTTAAAGCGCAATTGGGCGCCAAGGCCGGCGGATAAGCCGCCGCCCCTGCGCGCCGTCCGGCGCATCTTCGGGCTGAACCGAAGGCTGCCTGGGCGCCAGCGAACGCAACGGCCGCGCGATGAACTAGAACGTGATCGAGAAGCCGCCGTCCACCACCAGGATATGGCCGTTCACATACGAGGCGCTGGGCGAGGCCAGGAAGACGGCGGCTCCGGTGATTTCAGCGGGATCGGCCCAGCGCGCCATGGGGTTGCGTCCCACGACGATGGGGCCCTTGATGGGATCAAGAGCCAGGTCGATGTTGGTCTCGGTTGCGAAGGTGCCGGGTGCGATGCCATTGCTGGTGATGCCTTGCCCGCCGTATTCCACGGCCAGGGCCCGCACCATGCCGGCCAGGCCCTGCTTGGCGACCGGGTAGATGGCATCGCCGGCCCGCGCCAGCTCGCCCGCGATCGAGGTCAGCGTGATGAAGCGGCCGGGGCGCCCCTGCTCCACCATGGCCGCCGCCGCCAGCTTGGAAAGATGCAGCGCCGCGAGCAGGTCCACGTTGATCAGTTCCAGCATGTCCGTCAGGGTGGCCTCCGCCAGCGCCTTGCGTATGCGGATGCCCACGTTGTGAACCACGATGTCCGGCGTGCCCGTGCGCTCGCACAGCGCCTGGAAGGCCGCGGCCTGGCCGGCCAGGTCGCCGATGTCGCAGACGAAGGGATGGACGGCATGGCCCTCCACCGTCAGCCCATCCACGGCGGCCTGGACGCGGTCGCCGTGCCGGCCGTTGATGATCACGCGCGCGCCGCTGGCGGCATAGGCCTGTGCAATGGCCAGGCCCAGCCCCTGAGTGGAGCCGGTGATCAGGGCCAGTTTGCCTTGAAGCGAGAAGTCGGGTGCGCGGATCATGGTATGGGATGGTGCTGGAGAGGCCCTTTTCAGCTGGCGGCGAGCGCCGCCGCCCGCCCGGACAGCCAGACCCGCGCGCAGTCGCCCGCGCGCTGGCGCAGATAGCCTTCCGCCTGCGAGCAGGCCTGCTCCAGGGTAATGGGGCCGGGCGCCAGGCTGAAGGCCGCCGTAATGCCGGCCGCGTACAAGGCCTCGTAGCCTTCCCCCAGCGATCCGGCGATGGCGATGACGGGAATGCCCTGGCGCTGCGCATAGCGGGCGACACCCGCCGGCGTCTTGCCCAGCAGGGTTTGCGCATCCATGCGGCCTTCGCCGGTGAATACCAGGTCGGCCCCGCGCATTGCCTCGGCCAACCCCAGGAGCTCGGCCACCAATTCCACGCCCGGCCTGAAGCGGGCCTTGAAGCAGGTCTTGACCGCAAAGCCCAGGCCGCCCGCCGCGCCCATTCCGGGCACGTCGCGCTCGTCTTTATGGAATTGGCGGGCGCACACGTCGGCGAAGTGGCCGATGGCCGCGTCCAGGACGGCGACATCGGCCGGGGACGCGCCTTTTTGCGGGCCGAAGATGGCCGAGGCCCCGCGCTCGCCGCACAGCGGATTGTCGACATCGACGGCAATCTCGAACTCGACCTGCGCCAGGCGCGGATCGACCTCGTCCAGGGACAGGCGATCCAGCATCTGCAAAGCCGCCCCGCCCGCCGGGAGCTCCTGGCCCTGCTTGTCCAGCAGGCGCACGCCCAGGGCCTGGAGCAGGCCGGCCCCCGCGTCGTTGGTGGCGCTGCCGCCCAGGCCCAGCACGATATGCCGGGCGCCTGCATCCAGCGCGTCCTTGATCAGTTGCCCCACGCCGTAGCTGCTGGCCTGCAACGGCCGGCGCTCGGCGACCGGAATCTGCTCCAGTCCCCCGGCGGCGGCCATTTCAATAAAGGCCTTGCCATCGCCCAGCCAGCCCCAGCTGGCATCGCAGTCTTCGCCGTTGGCATTGAGCACGGCGACCTGGCGGCGCTCTCCTGAACTGGCGGCCAGAACGGCATCGAGCGAGCCTTCGCCGCCGTCGGCCATGGGAACACACACCGTCTCGGCCTGCGGGAAGGCATCGCGCACGCCCGCTTCGATGGCCGCCGCAACCGCCGCCGCGCTAAGGCTTTCTTTGAATGAGTCAGGAGCTATCACAACACGCATTTAGGGGAACCTTGATGGAAAGGGGAAATACTCGATGAGGATTCCAGGGCCTGTCAACGGGCCCTAGCCTGTCACCACGTTGCGGGGAGCGCCGCGATGGAAGGCCTCGATATTGTCCACGAGCTGGTCGGCCAGGCCCTGCATGGCCTCTTCGCTGGCCCAACCCACGTGCGGAGTCAGGATGAAATTGGGCAGATCCAGCAATTGCACCAGGACATGATTGTTTTCGGGGGGCTCCGGCGCCGTGACGTCGAAGCCCGCTCCGCCCAGTTGCCCGGAGCGCAAGGCCTCGGCCATCGCCTCTTCATCGACCAGGCCGCCGCGCGCGGTGTTGATCAAGAGCGGCTTGCGCTTCATCCGGGCAAATTCGGCCGCGCCGATCAGATTGCGCGTCTGGTCGTTCAGGGGGCAATGCAGGGTGATGACATCGCTTTCCGCAAGCAGTTGCTCAAACGGCGTATACAGGCTGCCCTGCTTGCCCGCCCCTTTGCGGCCGGCGAACAGCACGCGCATGCCCAGCGCCCGCCCAATGGCCGCCACCGCCTGGCCCAGCGCGCCTTCGCCGATGATCCCCAGCGTGGATCCGGCCAGGTCCTTGATCGGATAGTCGAAGTAGCAGAATTGCTGCGCGTCGTACCAGCGCCCGGCCTTGACCGACTCGCGGTAGGCGACGATGCTGCGGCGCAGGGCGAAGATGAGCGCAAAGGTGTGCTCCGGCACGGTATGCACCGCGTACCCGCGTATGTTGGACACGGTTATGCCCTGCTTTGCGCAGGCGGCCAGATCGACGTTGTCGGTGCCGGTGGCGGCGACGGCCACCAGCTTCAGGCGGCCGGCCTGCTCGATGGCTTCCTGGCGCACGGGCACCTTGTTGGTGATGACGATGTCGGCGTCGGCGATGCGTTCGGCCACCTGTTCGCGGCGGCTGCGGCCGAATACCCGCAGCTCGTGCTCGAACGACAGCGGGCGCAATGAGGTTTGCGGGGAAATGGTGTCCCGGTCCAGGAACACCACCTGCAGGGGTCGATCAGCCATGAAAAGTCCTTCCGTTGCGGTAAGCGCTATGCATGCGCGGTAATCCGATATAGTAATGGGATTCTCCCATTTCTCAAGCAGGCGCGGCATGCCGCGCTTCAAGGATGTCTTCGCCCATGCCGCCAAGAAAGTATGCCGTCCAGGACTTTTTCCGCAACCCCGACCGCGGCTTTTTCCGCTTGTCCGACGACGGCGCCACGCTGGGCTTCATGGAACCGGTCAGCGTGGATGGCGGTCCGGCCCGCATGAATATTTTCGTGCAGGCGCTGCAAGGCAGTACGCCTGTGGGACCCGCGCGGCGCCTGACGGGCGAAACCGAAAGGGACATCGCCCAGTTCTTCTGGAAAGGCTCGGGCACCGTCATTTATGAAAAGGATTTCAACGGCGACGAGAACTTTCACGTGTTGGCCGTGGATGCCGCCACGGGAGCGCTGACCGACCTGACTCCTTTTCCGGGCGTGCGGGCCGGCATCCAGGACGACCTTCCCGACGATCCCGACCATGTGCTGATCAGCCACAATGGCCGCAATCCAGAAGTCTTCGACGTCTACCGGGCCGACATACGGACCGGAGAGCTCGTACTGGTGGCCGAGAACCCCGGAAACATCGTCGGCTGGCAAACCGATCACCAGGGACGCGTGCGCGCGGGCATCGCCAGCGACGGACTGCACACCACCCTCCTGTATCGCGATACCGAACAGGACGAGTTCCGGGCCATTGTCACCAGCGATTTCCGCACGGTCGTCAGCCCCGAGTTCTTCGATTTCGACAACCGGCGCTTCTATGCGTTGAGCAATCGAGGCCGCGACTGCCTGGCGCTGGTGCTGATCGATCCGGCCGCGCCGGACGAAGAGACGATGATTTTCCAGGCCGAGGGCCACGACCTGGACGGAGCGGCCTATTCGCGCTTGCGCAAGGTGCTGGCCGTGGCGGCTTATCAGACCGACAAGCCCCAGTACCATTTCTTCGATGAAATCAGCGCGCAACGCTATGCGCGGGTGTCGGCCAAGCTGCCGGGCTACGATATTTCATTCCAGAGCGGCACGCGCGATGAAAGCAAATTCATCGTCGCCGCCTACAACGATCGCAGCCCCGGCAGCCGCCATATCTACGACGCGGAAAGCGATACGCTGGACAAGCTGGCGGACATCAACCCGGTGCTGGCCGAAGCGGACATGGCGCCGGTGCGCCCCATACAGTACGTATCGCGCGACGGCCTGGTCATACATGGCTACCTGACGCTGCCGCAGGGCCGGCCGGCGCAAGGCCTGCCCTGCATCGTGAATCCGCATGGCGGGCCCTGGATGCGGGACGGCTGGGGCTTCAATCCCGAGGCGCAGTTCCTGGCCAATCGCGGCTACTGCGTGCTGCAGATGAATTATCGCGGGTCGACGGGCTATGGCCGCGAGTTCTGGGAGGCCAGTTTCGGCCAATGGGGGCTGCGCATGCAGGACGACATCACCGATGGCGTGGAATGGCTGATCGATCAGGGCATAGCCGATCGGGACCGCATTGCCATCTATGGCGGCAGCTACGGCGGCTATGCGACCCTGGCGGGCATTGCCTACACGCCCGATCTTTATGCCGCGGCGGTAGACTATGTGGGCGTGTCCAACCTGCTGACTTTCATGAATACGATACCGCCCTACTGGAAACCGATGCTGATCAAGATGCACAGCATGGTGGGCGATCCGGAGACCGACCGCGAACGGCTGGTGGCGACGTCCCCGGCGCTGAACGCGGACAAGATCAGGACGCCGCTGTTCATTGCGCAAGGCGCGCACGATCCGCGCGTGAACAAGGACGAAAGCGATCAGATGGTCGCCGCGCTGCGGACGCGCGGGATCGAGGTCGAGTACATGGTGAAGGACAATGAGGGGCACGGTTTTCACAACGACGAGAACAAGTTCGAGTTCTATGAACGGATGGAAGCTTTTCTTGACGCGCACTTGAATCCTTAACTCATCTTTAGAAGGAAACACACGATGAAGCTTTATTACCTGCCGGGCGCCTGCCCTCTGGCCTCGCACATTGCCCTGGAATGGATAGGCAAGCCCTATGAAACGCAGGCCGTGGGCCGCGACGAGCTGAAGCAGGCGCCGTTTCTTTCCTTGAATCCGCTGGGCGCGGTGCCGGTGTTGGTGGACGGCGATCTGACGCTGACGCAAAGCGCGGCGATCCTGGAGTATCTGGCGGAGCTGAATCCGGAAGCCGGGCTGATGCCCGATACGCCGCGCGGACGCGCGGAGGTGCGCCGCTGGCTGGGGCTGGTGAATGCCGATATTCACCGGACGTTCGCGAATATTTTTGCGGCGAGCTATTTTGCGGGCGACAGCGAGGAGTTCCAGCGCAAGCTGAGCGAAACGTCCGCCGCGAAGCTGGTGCAGTTGTTCGGCGTGGCGGACAAGCAGCTGGAAGGCAAGGACTGGATAGCGGGAACACGCTCGGTGGCGGATCCGTATCTGTACACGGTGTTGCGGTGGGCGAAGGCGAAGAATGTGGACCTTGGGTCGATGAAGAATCTGCAGGCCTTCCATGCGCGGATGGAAGCGGATCCTGGCGTTCAGGCGGCGCTGAAGGCGCAGGGGCTTTCCTGAGCCTGAGCCCTCAGTCGATGGGATTCAGGTCAAGTCTTGGAACCGTACATTGCCATTGATCTGATGGTGTGTGATTGCGTCGCCATCCAGGTTTTCTAAAGCGGCGCGGCGGGCAGGCCGGGGCCGCGCCTTGAAGCCTCGGAATCATCCACCATGAGAACGAGCCGGGAATATGGACTGCACGCGCCATCGCGTTTATGTTGACGTGCGATTCACGACATCGCCGCCGCGATTCGAGCAGGATGCATGCCCGGCAAAGACGTTGTGAGGGGCCGAGTCTTGCTTGCAGGCGCCATGTGCAATGCAAGACATGGCCCCACCAAGCTCCCGGCGTCCGGACGCCGCGAGGCACCCGGCATTCCCGTATCAGGCGCCCAGATAGGCTTTGCGGACTTCGTCGTTGACGAGCAGGTTGGCGCCGGTGTCGGCCAGGACGACCTTGCCGGTTTCCAGCACGTAGCCGCGATCGGCCACCTGCAGGGCCTTGTTGGCGTTCTGCTCGACCAGGAAGACGGTGACGCCCTCGTCCCGTATGGTGCGGATGATGTCGAAGATCTGGGCGATGATCAGCGGCGCCAGGCCCAGCGTGGGTTCGTCGAGCAGCAGCAAGGTGGGCTTGGTCATCAGCGCACGGCCGATGGCCAGCATTTGCTGCTCGCCGCCGGACATCGTGCCGGCGCGCTGGTTGGCGCGCTCGCGCAGGCGGGGGAACAGTTCGTAGACGTGGTCCAGGCCTTCCTCGACTTCTTTCGATTTCAGGAAGAAGCCGCCCATCTTCAGGTTTTCCGAGACGGTCAGGTCGGGAAAGACGCGGCGGCCCTCGGGAGAGATGGCGATGCCCCGGCGCATGACGATGTGCGTGTCGGCCTGGGTGATGTCTTCGCCCAGGAATTCGATGGAACCGCTGCTGGCCCGGGGCGAGCCGCAGACGGTCATGAGCAGCGTGGTCTTGCCCGCGCCGTTGGCGCCGATCAGGGTGACGATCTCGCCTTTGTTGACTTCGACCGAAACATCGTTAAGCGCCTGGATAGCACCATAGTAGGTATGTACGTTTTGGAGCTTGAGCACTTATTCTTCCCCCAGATAAGCTTTGATGACACGAGGGTCGACGCGAACATCGGCCGGCAGGCCGGTGGTGATGGGCTTGCCGTGCTCCATGACCAGGATGCGGTCCGATACGCCCATGACCAGGCTCATGTCGTGTTCGATGAGCAGGACGGCCACGCCGAACTCGCGGCGCAACTGGTCGATGAGCTGCTGCAGATCGCGTTTTTCCTGGGGGTTGAGCCCCGCCGCCGGCTCATCCAGCATCAGCAGGCGCGGCCGGGTGATCATGCAGCGGGCGATTTCCAGGCGACGCTGGTGGCCGTAAGCCAGGTTGCCGGCCTCGCGGTTGGCGAACTGCCGTATGCCCATGAAGTCCAGCCAGTCGACGGCGTTCCTTTGCGCTTCCTGTTCCGAACGGCGATAGGACGGCACCTTGAACAGGCCGGGCAGCAGCCGGGTTTCGATGTGGGTGTGCTGCGCGACCAGCAGGTTCTCGAGAACGGTCAGGTTCTTGAACAGCCGCACGTTCTGGAATGTGCGGACCAGGCCGTGCTGAGCCACTTTATGGCTGGGCAGGCCGTTGATCCGCTTCCCGTCCATCAGGATGTCGCCCGTGGTGGGCTTGTAGAAGCCGCCCACGCAGTTGAACACCGTCGTCTTGCCGGCGCCGTTGGGGCCGATGATGGCGAAGACTTCATCGCGCTTCACGTCGAACTCGACCTGGTCGACCGCAAGCAGACCGCCGAACCTCATCGTAAGGCCAGATACCTTAAGCAATACCTCGCTCATACTTTCAACTCCACCTGCGGGCGCTTGACGGGCAGCAGGCCTTGCGGACGCCACATCATCATCAAGACCATCACCAAACCAAAAATCAACATGCGGTATTCCGCGAATTCACGCGCTATCTCGGGCACCACGGTCAGCACGATGGCGGCCAGAATGACACCCACCTGCGATCCCATGCCGCCCAGCACCACGATGGCCAGGATCAGCGCCGATTCCATGAAGGTGAAGGATTCGGGATTGACCAGGCCCTGGCGCGCGGCGAAGAAGGCGCCGCCGAAGCCCGCGAACATGGCGCCCATGGTGAAGGCGGACAGCTTGATGCGGGTGGGGTTCAGGCCCAGCGAACGGCAGGCGATCTCGTCTTCGCGCAGGGCTTCCCACGCGCGGCCGATGGGCATGCGTATGACGCGGTTGGACACGAACAGGGTCAGCAGCGCCAGGCACAAGGCCATCAGGTACAGGTAGATGATGACGTCCTGGTTGTCGAAGTTCCACCCCACCAGTTCATGGAAGGTGGTGACGCCCTCGGGCGCGCGGCGCGCCATGGGAAAGCCCAGCACCGTCGGCTTGGGAATGCCGGAGATGCCGTCGGGCCCGCCGGTCAGGGAATACAGGTTGATCAGCAGCAGGCGGATGATTTCGCCGAAACCCAATGTGACGATGGCCAGGTAGTCGCCGCGCAGGCGCAGCACCGGAAAGCCCAGAAGGAAGCCGAACAGCGCCGACATGGCGCCCGCGAAGGGCAAGGCCTCCCAGAAGCCCCAGCCCGCCCAGTGGTACAGCAAGGCATAGGTGTAGGCGCCCACGGCGTAGAAGCCCACGAAGCCAAGGTCGAGCAGGCCGGCGAAACCGACCACGATGTTCAGGCCCAGGCCCAGCATGATGTAGATGAGCACCAGGGTGGCGATGTCGACCTGCGCCCGGCCGGTGAAGAACGGCCAGACCAGCGCGATGGCGATCAGCAGGAAGATCAGGCCGCGCCGCGCGGGCTCGCTCAGCACCGGCATCGCGCGGGCCTTGCCGCTGCGCTTGAACAGGCGGGCCAGAAAAGGCCTGACCACCTGGAATATGAATACGATGGCCATGCCGCCCAGTATCATGTTCCATTCGGGCTTGAGGTGGGTTTGCATGCCGCTGCGGACGATCTGCAAGCCGAAGACGGGCGCGATGATGACCCCGGCCATGAAGGCCGCGATCAGCGCGTTCTTGATGTTGTTACCCATTACACTTTTTCCACTTCGGGTTTGCCAAGCAGGCCGGTCGGCCGGAACAGCAGGATGAAGACCAGCAGGCCGAAGGCGACGATATCCTTGTACTGGGACGAGATGTAGGCGGCGGCGAAGGTCTCGGCCAGGCCCAGCAGGACTCCCCCGAGCATGGCGCCGGGAATGCTGCCGATGCCGCCCAGCACGGCGGCAGTGAAGGCTTTGATGCCGGCAATGAAGCCAATGAAGGGATTGAGCTTGCCGATGGCCAGCGCGATCAGGACCCCGCCCACGGCGGCCAGCATGGCGCCGATGATGAAGGTGAAGGAAATGATGCGATTGGTATCGATGCCCAGCAGGTTCGCCATGCGCAGGTCTTGCGAGCAGGCCCGCGAGGCGCGTCCGACACGCGAATACTTGATGAACAGCGACAGCGCGATCATCAGCAGCACGGTGACGACGATAATCATGATGCGCGAATACGGAGCGGTGATGACGAAGTCGGAACCCATCTGGAACTGGACCGAGCCGGTGACCAGGGCCGGAACGGCCATGTCGCGCGCTCCCTGGCCGATGGCCACCCAGTTTTGCAGGAAGATGGACATGCCGATGGCGGATATGAGCGGGACCAGGCGCGGACCGCCGCGCAAGGGCGCATAGGCGACCTTTTCGGTGGCATAACCGTATACGCCCGTCACCAGCACGGCGACGATCAGCATGACGAGAATAAGTATGGGCAGCGGCAAACCGCTGGTCACGCCAATGGCGGACAAGGTAACCAGACCGACGTACGCCCCTATCATATAGATTTCGCCGTGCGCGAAATTGATCATGCCGATGATGCCATAGACCATTGTGTAGCCGATGGCAATGAGCGCATAGATGGCGCCCAGCGACAAGCCGTTGAACAGCTGTTGCGTAAGTTGGGGTATGAGTTCAGACATAAAACGGATATTCCGTAACGTTGGCCGGGCAAAGCGGCACGGACCAAGCGGGAAAAGAAAAGAAATGCTCCAGCCTTTGGCAGGCTGGAGCATGCAGCGCTGCGTTTAGAGTTTCAGCTGCTCGAGGTTGCCGGCCTTGTCCCACTTGAAGACGGCGAATTCAAATTCCTTCAGGTCGCCCTTGGCGTCGTATTCGACCTTGCCGATGGATGTATTGAATGTATGGCTGTGCATGTAGTCGGCCACCTTGTTGGGGTCTTCGCCCACGGCATTGATGCTCTCGGCCAGGATCTGCACGGCGGCGTAGGCGGTCAGGGTGAAGGCGCCGTCCGGGCTGCGCTTGGCCTTCTTGAAGTGCTCGAGCACTTTCTCGTTGCCGGGCAGCTTGGTGAAGTCGGAGGGCAGCGTAACCAGCAGGCCTTCGACGGCGGGGCCGGCGATGGCGACCAGGTCTTTATTGGCCACGCCTTCGGGGCCCATGAACTGGGTCTTGAGGCCTTGCTCGCGCGCCTGGCGCAGCAGCAGGCCCAGTTCGGCGTGGTAGCCGCCGAAATAGATCAGGTCGGGATCGAGCGACTTGAGCTTGGTGATCACGGCGGAGTAATCGCTGTCGCCCACGTTGATGCCCTCGAACAGAGCCACTTGGGCGCCGCCCTTGGTGAGGTTGTCGCGCACTTGCGTGGCAACGCCGGAGCCATAGGTTTGCTTGTCGTGCAGGATGGCGACCGTCTTGGGCTTGAGGTGCTTGATGATGTAATTGGCGGCGAACGGACCTTGCTGGTCGTCGCGTCCGATGGTGCGGAAGAAGTAATGCGGCTTGATGGTATCGGTGACCAGCGGCGAGGTGGCTCCCGGAGTGATGGCGACGATGCCCTCTTGTTCGTACACGTTCACGGCGGGAACGGTCGTGCCCGAGCATGCGTGGGCCACGGCGAACTTGGCGCCGGAGTTGATGACGCGGTTGGCGGCCGGAACGGCCTGCTTGGGTTCGCAGCCATCGTCGATGAGCAGGGGTTCGAGCTTCTTGCCCTTGACGCCGCCCGCCTCGTTGATGGCTTCGATGGCTGTCAGAGCGCCGGCCTGGATTTGATCGCCGTACTGAGTGGCGGGCCCGGTCATGGGCTGGGGAATGCCGATCTTGATGGTATCGGCGGCCAGGGCGCTGCCGGCGATGGTCATGGCGCCCAGGGCCATGACTAAAGGTGATACTCGTTTTAGGAACTTCATGCCTGCAAATCTCCGGTTAAGCCCGCCGTATAAGCGAATTCATGTTACGAATTCACATGCTTTGTTACGGCAAGCCATGTTATTAGCTTCCGCCTGAAACGGCTAGCGTATTCTGACGATACACTGAGTGCATGTCACTACGGATAAGCCCTTACGGAAGCGGCTTTATTTCAATCATGAAAAGGCGTATTTGAGGCCTGCAGCCGGGCGCGAGGCGGGCCGCGGGCCTGGAGCTTACTTGGCGAATTCGCTGGACAGCTCGGCGGCCCGCTCGCGCGCCGCCTGCATGGCCTGCTGGACGATGGCCGGGAATTCCTTGCCGTTCAGGACGTCCAGCGCGGCGGCGGTCGTCCCGCCCCTGGAGGTGACGCGTTCACGCAGCACCGCCAGGCTTTCATGCGACAAGGCTGCCAGCTGCGTGGCGCCATTCAACGTGGCCAGCGCCAGGGTGCGGGCCTGGTCGTCGCTCAGCCCCAGATCGATGCCGCCCTTGATCAGGGATTCGAGAAAGAGGAAGACATAGGCCGGGCCGCTGCCCGACAAGGCGGTGACGGCGTCGATCTGGGCATCGCTTTGCACCCAGACCACTTCGCCCACGGCGCGCATGAGCTGCTGCGCCACCGCCCTGTCGTCCTCGGATGCGCCGTCCAGAGCCATGAGGCCGCTGGCGCCCGAACCGATCAAGGCCGGAGTATTGGGCATGCAGCGCACCAGGCGGGTCCATGGCCGCCCCGCTCCGCCCAGCCATTGGCTGATCGTCTCGGCGGAAATGCCGGCCGCGATGCTGATGACCAGCGTGTCGTCCTGCAAATAAGGCCGGCAGCTTTCGACCGCCGCCTTCAGATACTGGGGCTTGACGGCGAAGATCCATACGCGGCGGCTGGAAAGCACGGCGTCGGGCGCGCTGGCGGTCGTCACGCCCTGCTGCGCCCACTTTTCCAGGACGGGCTGATTGACATCGACGACATGCACATCGTGCGCGCCGCAGCGCTTGCCGATGAGGCCCGCCGCCAGGGCGGTGGCCATATTGCCGCCGCCGATAAAGGCAATGGTGAGTTCTTGGTTCATAAGGCCGACATTGTACGGTTTTCGGGGCCGGGACAGGGGTATATTTGCATTGACCTGCCCTGTGGAATGTCGTTACAGTCACGCCAACGTCACAAACACGTCATAAGCTTATACGGTTTACACATGACGGTCGCCGGCCGATCGGGCCGGGACAGAACAGGTTTTTTAGGAGAACACCATTATGCGAGCGAAGTTTTTTGCATTATCCCTGGCCGGCATGATCGCCGGCATCGGTTCGGCCCACGCGGCCACCGACATCAATTTCTGGCACTCCATGCAAGGAGCCCTGGGCGAGCGCGTCAACGGCCTGGTGAATGAGTTCAACAAAAGCCAATCGGACTATGTGGTCCATGCCATCTACAAGGGCGCCTACGGCGAATCCATGAACGCCGGCATCGCGGCCTTCCGCGCAGGCAATGCTCCCGACATCCTGCAAGTGTTCGAAGTGGGCACCGCCACCATGATGTACGCCAAGGGCGCCATCCAGCCTATCCAGGAAATGTCGGAAAAAGCGGGCGACCCCATCAATCCGGCCGACTTCCTGGGCGCTGTCGCGGGCTACTACTCCTCGTCCGACGGCAAGCTGGTGTCCATGCCCTTCAATAGCTCGACACCTGTTTTCTATTACAACAAGGATGCCTTCAAGAAAGCCGGCCTCGACCCCGAGAACCCGCCCAAGACCTGGAAGGAAGTGGCCGAAGCCGGCAAGAAGCTGCGCGCCGCCGGCCTCGAGTGCGGCTACACCACCTCGTGGCCCTCCTGGGTCCAGCTGGAAACCTTCGGCGCCTGGCACAACACGCCTTATGCCTCCAAGGACAACGGCTTCGGCGGGCTGGATGCGCGGCTGCAAATCGACAAGCCCCTGTTCGTGCGTCATATGACCTTCCTGGCGAACATGTCCAAGGAAGGCACCTTCACCTACGGCGGGCGCGGCGACGCCTCAGGCGCCCTGTTCACCTCGGGCAAGTGCGGCATGTTCACCGGCTCCAGCGGCAACCGCGCCAACATCATCAAGACGGGCGGCTTCGAATTCGGCACATCCAGCCTGCCCTACTACGATGACGTCAAGGGCGCTCCGCAAAACACCATCATCGGCGGCGCCTCGCTGTGGGTATTCGCCAAGAAGAGCCCGGAAGTCTACAAAGGCGTGACCAAGTTCTTCAAGTTCATCTCCAGCCCCGAGAAAGCCGCTGAATGGCACCAGGGCACCGGCTATGTGCCAGTGACCAAGGCCGGTTTCGAGCTGACCAAGAAATCGGGCTTCTACGACAAGAATCCCGGCACCGAGGTCGCCGTCAAGCAGCTGGACGCCACCACGACGGAAAACTCGCGCGGCGTTCGCCTGGGCTACCTGCCGCAGATCCGCGACATCGAAGACGGCGAAATGGAGCAGATCTTCTCGGGCAAAGTCACCCCGGAAGCCGGCCTCCAGAACATGGTCAAGCGCGGCAACGAACTGCTTGAGCGTTTCGAGAAAAGCGTCAAGTAAAACCTTGGACTAAAATCGCAGCCGTGGGGCATGGCCGTATTTCGGCCATTTCCCGCGGTTTTTCGCTTATGCGACAATAGCGCCTTTTTTTGCCGGCTTCCACATGGAAAAACGCGTCGTCTTCAGCCATAAAACCCTACCCTACCTGCTGCTTGCGCCGCAGTTGGCGATTACGGTTATCTTCTTTTTCCTGCCTGCCGGTCAGGCCATGTGGCAATCGTTCCGGCTGGAAGACCCTTTCGGCCTTTCGTCCCAGTTCGTGGGGCTGTCCAACTTCGCCGAGCTGTTTTCCAACTCGGATTACACCGAGTCCTTCAAGGTCACCGCCCTGTTTTCCGTGCTGGTCGCCGTGCTGGGGCTCAGCATCTCGCTGCTGCTGGCCGTCATGGCCGATCGCGTCGTCAAGGCTGCCGGCGTGTACAAGACCCTGCTTATCTGGCCCTATGCGGTGGCCACCGCCGTGGCCGGCGTCCTGTGGCTGTTCCTGTTTTCGCCCTCGGTGGGCATATTGGCCGTTTTCCTGAGCGAGTCGGGCATTGCCTGGAACCCCCGGCTCGATGGCGACGACGCCATGATCCTGGTCGTGCTGGCCTCGGTCTGGAAACAGATTTCCTACAACTTCCTGTTTTTCCTGGCCGGCCTGCAGTCCATCCCGCGATCCCTGATCGAAGCGGCCGCCATCGACGGCGCCAGCCCCGCCCGCCGTTTCTGGACCATCGTGTTCCCCCTGCTTTCGCCGACCACGTTCTTCCTGCTGGTCATCAATGTGATTTACGCCTTCTTCGACACCTTCGCCATCATCGACATCATGACGCAAGGCGGCCCGGGCTCGAGCACATCCATCCTGGTCTACAAGGTCTACAACGCCGGCTTCAAGGGCCTGGATATCGGCTCGTCCGCCGCGCAATCGGTCATCCTGATGATCATCGTCGTACTGCTCACTGTGGTGCAGTTCCGCTACATCGACCGCAAGGTCAATTACTGACGCGTCAGCCACGCCTGCATACAGTAAAGCCAATCATGATAGAACGCCGCCCCATACTCGACATCGTTACCCACCTCGTGCTGATACTCGGGGTGGCCATCATCGCCTTCCCGCTCTACGTAACGTTCGTTGCCTCCACCCAGACCACGCAGGAAGTGGCGCAGGCGCCCATGTCGCTGCTGCCCGGCAGCCATTTCCTGGAGAACTACCGGGCGGTCCTGTCCGGCGAGGCGGCCAATACGCCGCCCGTGGCCCGCATGATGTGGGTCAGCACGATCATGGCGCTGGTCATCGCCATCGGCAAGATCGCGATCTCGATGCTGTCCGCCTTCGCCGTGGTGTATTTCCGCTTCCGCTTCCGGATGTTCTTTTTCTGGATGATTTTCGTCACGCTGATGCTGCCGGTCGAGGTGCGCATCGCGCCCACCTACAAGGTGGTGGCCGATCTGGGCATGCTGAACAGCTTCGCGGGCCTGACCCTGCCCCTGATCGCATCGGCGACGGCGACCTTCCTGTTCCGCCAGTTTTTCCTGACGGTGCCCGACGAACTGATCGAAGCGGCCCGCATCGACGGCGCCGGCCCCATGCGCTTCTTCAAGGACGTTCTGCTGCCCTTGTCGCGCACCAGCATCGCCGCCCTTTTCGTGATCCAGTTCATCTACGGCTGGAACCAGTATCTATGGCCCCTCATCATCACGACGCAAGAAAACATGTATCCGGTGGTAATAGGCATCCGGCGCATGATCGCCGGAGGCGACGCCGTGACCGAATGGAATCTGGTCATGGCCACCGCCCTGCTGGCCATGATCCCGCCCGTTGCTGTGGTGATCTTCATGCAGAAATGGTTTGTGAAAGGGCTGGTGGACTCAGAAAAATAAACGCCGCCATCCACCCGGCGCACTACTAAACACCGATTTGGAATTACACATGGCTACATTGAGTTTTCGCAGCGTAAAGAAAGTCTACCCCGGCGACATCGCGGTCATACACGGCATAGACATGGAGGTTGCGGACGGCGAATTCATTGTCATCGTCGGCCCTTCCGGCTGCGGGAAATCCACGCTGATGCGCATGGTCGCCGGTCTGGAAAGCGTGACGGAGGGCGATATCCTGATCGGCGACAAGGTGGTGAATACGCTGGAGCCGGCCGAACGCGACATTGCGATGGTATTCCAGAACTATGCGCTATACCCGCACATGACGGTGTTCGACAACATGGCCTATGGCTTGAAGATACGCAAGCTGAGCAAGGAAGACATCAAGACCCGGGTGCAGAATGCGGCCCAGATACTGGAACTCGCCCATCTTCTGGATCGCCGCCCGCGGCAGCTGTCCGGCGGGCAAAGGCAGCGGGTCGCCATGGGCCGTGCGATCGTGCGCGATCCGAAGGTGTTCCTGTTCGACGAGCCCTTGTCCAATCTGGATGCGAAGCTGCGGGTGCAGATGCGGCTGGAGATCCAGAAGCTGCACCGCCGGCTCAAGACGACCAGCCTGTACGTGACGCACGACCAGGTCGAGGCGATGACGCTGGCCGAACGCATGGTGGTGATGAACAAGGGCGTGCCGGAACAGATCGGCACGCCGGTCGAGGTGTTCGAGAAGCCGGCTTCGGTTTTTGTGGCCAGCTTCATCGGCTCGCCGCCGATGAATCTGATCCCGGTGTTTGTGGATGCGAACCGGCAGGTCAGGGATGAGGACGGCGTCGCCCTGCAATTCGATCCGGCGCTGGTGCCGGCGTCGGTGGCCAACCGCAAGGTCATCATGGGCATGCGACCCGAGCATATCAAGCTGCATGCCAACGGAATTCCGATGCACGTCGAGATGGTGGAGATCCTGGGGTCGGAGCAGCTGATACACGGCCGCCATGGCGATACGCCGATCGTGCTGCGCTGCCCGGTGGGGCTGACGAAGGATTATCCCGTGCAGATCGGCGAGGCGGTGCAAGTGGGCAATGACTGGGATCATCCCTTGCATTGGTTCGATCCGGAGACAGGGAAGCGGATCGACGATTGACGGCCGGCGGCTCGGCTCAAGCGAGGTTTTTGCACATCAGCGCGTTCTGATGAGACACGCCTCGGCAGACTGAAAAACGCCGCTCGGCAACGTGAAAGCCGTGAAACGCAAAAAAGCCTTCGGCGGTCTTGCTCACATTCGACCTTAATTCCGTCAAGCCCAAGAATTTCGCCTTCTCGTGAATCCGGAGCATCAGCTGTGTGCCTATTCCCTGCCGCGGATAGGCGCCCGCTACAAAGAAGTGATCGATGTAGCCATCCGGCTGAACGTCCGCATAGCCTACGATTTCATGCCCGAGTTCGGCAACAAAGGGGCAAAGCTGTCGCATTCGATTGCCCCATAGATCCATGTCGAAGTCCGTCGGCGCCCATGCGACGATTTGCTCATGCGAATAGTCCCGCGAAGCGACTTCATGGATGGCGGTGTAATACACACGGAACAATGCGGCCTCATCGCCCGGCTTGAACTCACGAATTTCCATAAATCCTCCTGGCGTGACCGTTCCCACCGCGAGGGACGCACTGGGCGCATGCGGCATCGCGCCGTCAATCTTTCGCCTTGGGCGCGCTGAGGCTCTTGCTGTAGTAGCCCGATGGATCGAAGCAGCAGACGCGCTTCTTGCCCGATGCAAGCATATCGCAGGCATTGTCGATACGGCGCTGCCGGGTCTTGGCCTGCTTGGCGGACTCGATCCAGTGGATCCAGTCGAGGCGGGCGATGGTGGTCGTGTCGTCCCACATCGCCTTGGCCGCCGGCGCTGCGGCAAGGGCTGTCCGCAGGTCGTCGGGCAATTGCGGTTCCGGCTCGGGGTCGGCCGGGGACACTTCAAGCTGGACCATGTCGCCAATCACTGCCTTGGCCGCCTCTTGAAGTTCTTTGTCGACCTTCAGCCAGTGGCTGAGCTGGCCATCCGGGTCCAGCGTGGCTTGAAAGGGGTGGCCGTTGATGCTTCCCTCCACCGATGTCCGGCCGCGCCTTGGCAAGGCATCGCTGGCGGCCTTGGGCAAGACCAGGAAGGCCCAGGAACCGTCGCTGCCTGGGTTCGCCGGGCGAAGCAGTTTTGTTTTGAATGAAGACACTTTTGTTTCCGCCATTTCAAGACACCTTCCAGGCTGGAGCGGGTTTGGATCACAAGGCTATCACAAGCGGCTCGAGGCTCAGTGGGGGACAGTCCAGGGAACATGCGAGCCGCATAGTATCGGGATCAAAGGTGGACAAGGATATTGATCAATCTTCCAAATGGATCACGGACATAAAAACGCCTGACTCCCCAAGGTTCGCTGGCCGGCCCGTATTCGATCGCGAAACCGGCGTCCTTCATCCGCTGGTGGGCTTCGTCAAGCTGGTCCACCTCGATGGACAGATCCGGCACAGGAGTGCCCGAGCCCCCTTCGGAGGCGACACTGAGTTGTACCGTCATCTGGGCCCCGGATCCATCCGTGATCCATCAATAGGTCCAGGCCAAGAATGTCTTGGTAAAAAACCCGGGCCTGCTCGAGATCTTCCGTAGCCAGGTTGGCGACGACGCGCTTGACCTTCATACGTTCAGCTCCTTTTCCGTTTGAGAATATCCGGACAGACTTTCAGCGTCAACCGCGATCGGCCATAAAGGCGCGCACATGGAATGCAGCATGGGCAAGAGCGGACCACCCCGGCTGTCGCCTTGCCTAGCCACGTCCAACCGCTTCATTCCGCTGCCCTATCTGGCAGGACTGGCGGGGCTCGCGCCGGCAACGCCGCCATCTTCCGCCGCATCGCGGACGGCGGCCATCAGATCGTCGGCATGCACCATCAGCTCGCGCGCCTGGCGCAACATCGGGTACTGGTGAAGCACGGCGCTCCACCGGGGCGATTCCAGAAGCTGATGCCAGACCTGCTCAAGGCCTTGAACGTCGGCGGAGCGCTGCTTCGCCAGGCCGGCGGCGAACTCCAGGCTGGCTTGCGCGGATAAAAGCTGCATCCGGCTGGCGGCGCTGAGCAGACGCGAGGTCGATTCCGCCGGGGCATCGCAGCAGTACAGAACCGTTCTTGCCAGGCCGGCCTCGTCACCCTCAAGCCCGCTGAGCGATGCGCCCCGAAGGTGCACCACCCCTTGCTGCGCCCTGAATGCATAAACGGCGTTCTCCTCGGCATGCGCAAGCAGGCCCAGCCCGCGCATCAGACGCGGAAGATCCGTCGCCGCGGCATCCACCGAGGCCTTGGCTTCCACCAGCAGGCATACGTCCCAGGCCGCCGCCGTATCGGCTGCCTTCGGACGCCTCAGCAGGACCACGTCCCATTCGCTTTTGGCGCGGTGGGAACTGCCGGGTATGGAAGCCGGCACACGCATCGACGTCAAGACACGGTATGCGGCCCTGGCGCCCTCCTCCCCATTCAAGCGATCCGCCAATGCCTTGATGGCTTGCATGGCCAGGGCTTCGACGGCGGCGCCGCGCTGCCGCGAGACCGAACCTTGCGCGACGGCTGTAGGACTTCCCGAACGGGGAGCATGCCTGCTCCATAGCGATTGATACCGGCGCACGAGGTCGTCCGACGCCAAGGCATCGAGGCGCCGCAGACGCTCCAGCGCCGGGCTGCCCAGCAACCGGGCCAGGCCCGGCTGCAACGAGCTATTCAAGACTTCGGGCAAGGCCAGAAGATCGCGGACGCTATCGGAGAGCGCCGACCAGGACGCGGAGGACAGGGTTCCTTGCAATCGGGCCAAGCCTTCGCGCTGCGGGCCGGGTGCAAGCCGCTGGAGCTTGGCCGGATGGGCGATCGCATTGACCATCGTACGGATCAGGCGGCCATCCCGATCGGCATGCGACGACAGCGACGCATACTCGCGCACCTGTACCGCTTCATGTCGCAGGACCATGGCCTGGAAAGCAGGGTCTCCGGATCCGGGGCGCATGGCTTCCCGTATCATCTGCCCCAGGGCCTCGATGAAGCAATGCATAAGCGCAGGATCCGGCGCCTCACCGGCAGACCTCGCCTCTCGGGCTTTCTCGATCACCATGGCAAGCGCCGTGGCCGGATTGGCCTCCCGCACTTCAACGGCCATGGGCGGCAAGCGATAGCGGCGGGCCACGGTGCGCAGCGTTTCCTCGAGCAAGGATGGAGATAGAGGCAAGGACATGTCCGTGGAGTCCAAGGCGGGAGTCAAGCCACAGCCAGAAGAGCGGCGCTGGGCCTCAATAAACTATTTCAACACGAATAATTAGAAAAGAAAAAATGAATAATGAAATTATCAATGAAATAATAATTTCATATAAAAATATTCTTTATCTAATTATCAAACCACAAATTATTAGATCACCGACCATTCCTCATCAATCATCGCCTGATTTCCCATGAGCCCTTGGCGCAAAGGCGGGATGGCGGGCGCCGGGGCTGGCGAACTCGGGAGCGTCGCGACACAGGCTTGCAGCGGGGAGGCAAGGCCGTGACTGCCCGAGCAACACGGGTGTTGGCAGCTCGGGGGGCTGCCAACGTTGCGAGTTTCACGGCCGCCCCGCTGCGGGCCTGCGCCGCGAGCAGTCCCGGAACGGGACCGCGGACGGTGAGCCGGCCCCGGCGCCCGCCATCCCGCCTGACTCAAGAACCATGACACTCATGCGAGGACCAGCCCCACAGCGAAAGAACCATGACAACCCTTCCCAAGGCCAGCTCCACTGCAAAGAACCTCGACGTCGCCGGCCCACGGAAAGACTGAAATACAGAGGGCAATCGATACCGCGAAGCCTGAGTATAAAAAACCGCATTCTCATGAAAAACACCCCAAAGGCTGGATGGTCGTCCAGCCTTTGGGGTGCGGTTCAGCAGCTACGGATTTCCTTTCCCACCGGATCCACGTTGGCCCAGCAGGAACACATCCAAATCCGCTTACTTGTAAACCGACTTCGACCCATCCTTGTGCCAGGTGAACACATCGAACTTGAAATCGTTCAGGTCGCCCTGCTTGTTCCAGGAAATCTTCCCGATAGGCGTCGCCACCGAATTCTTGTGCAGGTAGGCCGCCACCTTCACCGGATCGTCCGCGCCCGCGCCCTTGATGCCTTCGGCGATCGCCGTCATCGCCGAGTAGGCTGTAAGCTGGAAGGCCCCGCTGGGATCGCGCTTCTTGTCCTTGAACGCCTTCACAATGGCTGCGTTCGACGGATCCTTGGTGAAATCGGCCGGCAGCGTCACCAGCATGCCCTCGACCGAAGCGCCAGCGATCGCATTGATGTCGGGATTGCCCACCCCTTCCGGCCCCATGAACTTGACCTTCAGGCCCTGCTCGGCGCCTTGGCGCAGCAGCAGGCCCATTTCGGGATGGTAGCCGCCGTAATACACGAAATCGGCGCCCGAGCTCTTCAGCTTCGTGATCACCGCCGAATAATCGCTGTCGCCGGCATTGATGCCCTCGAACATCGCAACCTTCACGCCCGCCTTCTCAAGCTCGCTTTTCACGGCGCTGGCGATACCCTGGCCATACGACTGCTTGTCATGCAGCACCGCGACCAGCTGGGGCTTGATCTTCTCGATGATGAACTTGGCCGCCGCGGGCCCTTGCTGATCGTCGCGTCCGATCGTGCGGAAGATCATGTCGTAGTTCTTGCCGTCGGTCACGGCCGGCGACGTCGCCGAAGGCGTCACCATGACCACGCCCTCGTTGTTGTAGATGCTGGTGGCCGCAATGGTTGCGCCCGAGCACACATGCCCGACCACATAATGGATCTCGTCATTGACCACGCGGTTCGCGACCACCGGACCCTGCTTGGGCTCGCAGCCGTCGTCTATGGTCACGGCCTCGAGCTTCTTGCCCAGCACGCCGCCGCCCGCGTTGATCTGCTCGATGGCGGTATCCACGCCTTCCTTGACCATCGTTCCGTATTGGGTCAGCGCGCCGGTGAAAGGCCCTGCGATCGCAATCTTGATCGTGTCCGCCGCCATCGCGCCGGTGGACATCATCATGCCGGCAGCCAGGCCGATAGCGGCCGCTACGGGAGTAAAACGGATGTTCATATAGCCTCCTGAAAGTACGCTGCAAAGCATACACCGAAAGGTAGTGCCCCGCCCGCCTACCGCTTCAGGGTTTTCGCTATGGACAGGCAATAAAAAGCCCCGCCGATCAGGCCGATTCAGACGCCGGACAAAGCCGGGCGCGATGATCGGAGCGAGGGACGGGGCTTGCGGCGCCGGCTGCTTATTGCAGCAGGCTGCGCAGCATCCAGGCGTTTTTCTCGTGGATGTCCAGGCGTTGCGTCAGCAAGTCGACCGTGGGCTGATCGTTGACGTCATCGGCCCTCTTGAGCGCGGCGCGCGCCGTCTTGGCGACGGCTTCATTGCCCTTGACCAGCAGTGCAATCATCTCTTCGGCCGAGGGCACGGATGCCGGCTCGGCAATGGAGGAAAGCTGCGCGTACTGGGCATAGGTGCCGGGCGCGAAATGGCCCAGGGCCCGGATGCGCTCGGCGATGCTGTCCAGCGCCTGCCATTGTTCCGTGTACTGCGTCATGAACATATTGTGCAGGGTGTTGAACTGCGGGCCGGTCACGTTCCAGTGGAAATTGTGGGTCATCAGATAGAGCGTGTAGGAATCGGCCAGCATCTTGGATAGCTCGGTCGCCACCGCGGCCCGATCCCTATCGGAAATACCGATATCGATGGGCAGGCCCTTGTCGCTGATTTTTGCCGTTTTGCCGGCTGGCTTGCTTGCTTTTGCCATACACACCTCCGAAAAAAATTACGATTCGAATGACGCAATCAGAATACCATGCCGCCATGAAGCCTGCATGACCGCGGCTTGATTTTAATCAGGCCGTATCAAGAGCGGCGACAGGCGCCGGGTCAAGGTACTCCACACCCGGCAGATCACAGGCGCGCACCGCATTGATCAATGCCTCGATCGCGGCCGGACGCGGGAAACTCTTGCGCCAGACCAGCACCACGCGCCGGTCGGGAACAGGCTTCTTGAACGGAATGTAAGTAAGCAGGTGGTTCTCCAGTCCGGGCATGGAAAGCGAACTGGTGGGCAGCACCGTTACGCCGATTCCAGCCGCCACCATATGCCGTATGGTCTCCAGCGAAGAGCCTTCGAATGTGCGCTGTATGCCTTCGCTGGCCGCCGAAAACCGCGACAGCTCCGGGCATACTTCCAGCACCTGGTCGCGGAAGCAGTGGCCGGTGCCCAGCAGCAGCATGGTCTCGTCCTTGAGGCTGGCCGCATCGATCTCCTTCTTGTTCGCCCAGGCATGATTCTTGGGCACGGCGACCAGGAAAGGCTCGTCGTACAAGGGGTGCACCATCAGGCCCGAGTCGGGCAGCGGCAGGGCCACGATGGCGCAATCGATCTCGCCCTGGCGCAGCAGTTCCAGCAGCCGGGCCGTGAAGTTCTCCTGCAGCAGCAGCGGCATCTGCGGCGTGGCGGCGATCTGGGTCGGGACCAGCCGCGGAAGCAGATAAGGCCCTATGGTGTGTATGACGCCCACCCGCAATGGCCCGGCCAGCGGGTCATGCCCCTGGCGCGCGACCTCGCGCAGATTCGCGCTCTCTTCAAGCACGCGCTGGGCCTGCGCCACCACCCGCAAGCCGATGGGCGTGATGCCCACCTCGGTGCCGCCCCGCTCGAACAGCACCACGCCCAGCTCGTCCTCCAGCTTGCGTATGGCCACGGACAAGGTGGGCTGGCTGACGAAGCAGGCCTCGGCGGCGCGTCCGAAATGTCTTTCGCGGGCAACCGCCACGATGTATTTCAGCTCGGTCAATGTCATTGATGTCTCGCAAAAAAAAATGGGGCCGTCCCGCGCTAGCTGCGCAGGAAATCCTGTTTATCGCGCATCCAGCGGCGCAGATGGGCCTGGGCATGATCCGGATAGCGGTCGCGAAGCTCGCGCACGGCCTCCTGGGCCTGCTCGACGATGCGCGCATCCGTTTCGATGCTGGCAAAACGCAAAAGCTCCTGGCCCGATTGCCGTGTTCCCAGGAACTCGCCCGGTCCGCGCATATCGAGGTCGCGGCGGGCGATTTCGAAGCCGTCGGCTGTTTCGTACATGGCGCGCAAGCGCTGGCGCGCGACCGCCGACAAGGGCGACTGGTACATCAGAACGCAGATGGATTGACGGCTGCCCCGCCCCACCCGGCCGCGCAGCTGGTGCAGCTGCGCCAGGCCGAAGCGTTCGGCATGCTCGATGATCATCAGCGAGGCATTGGGAACGTCGACACCGACCTCGATCACGGTGGTGGCCACAAGCAGATCGACCAAGCCGGCGCGGAATTCGTTCATGACATCCTGCTTGGCGGCGACGGGCAGCTTGCCGTGCACCAGGCCGACCCGCAAGCCGGGCAGCGCCTGGACCAGCCGCGCATGCGTGTCCACGGCTGTCTGCAGCTGCAAGGCTTCGCTTTCCTCCACCAGGGGACACACCCAGTAGGCCTGGCGCCCTTTCTTCACTTCGGCGATCACGCTGCCCAGGACCTCGTCGCGCCGGGCGTCGTCGATCAGCTTGGTCAGCACGGGGCTGCGCCCCGGAGGCAGTTCGTCGATGACGGAGACATCCAGATCCGCAAAGAAAGTCATGGCCAGGGTGCGCGGTATGGGCGTGGCGCTCATGTTCAATTGATGCGGAATATCGGCGCCGCGCCCGCCCGCCCCTTCTCCCTTGCGGCTAAGCTGCAAGCGCTGCCCCACGCCGAAGCGGTGCTGTTCGTCGAGTATGGCCAGGCCCAGCCGGGCGAACGCGACTTTGTCCTGGATCAGCGCCTGCGTGCCGACGACAAGCTGCGCCTGGCCCGACTCGATGGCGTCGATGGCGGCCTTGCGCGCCTTGCCGGTCAGGCTGCCGGCCAGCCACGCCACCTGTACGCCCAGCGGCTGCAGCCAGGACGACAGCTTATGGAAATGCTGCTCGGCCAGGATTTCGGTGGGCGCCATGATGGCCACCTGGCTGCCACTGGAAATCGCCTGCGCGGCGGCGAAGGCCGCCACGATGGTCTTGCCGCTGCCGACGTCGCCCTGCAACAGCCGATGCATGGGAAAGCCGCGCGCAAGGTCGCCGGATATCTCGTGGATGACGCGTTGCTGCGCGGCCGTCAGGGCGAACGGCAGGCTGGAAAGCAGGGCCTGGGTCAGCGCGCCCGTGCCGCCGTCGAGCGCCGCGGCCCGCTGCCGGCGGCGCGCGGCGCGGGCGGCGGCCAGCGACAGCTGCTGGGCAAGGAGCTCGTCGAACTTGATGCGGATCCAGGCCGGGTGGCCGCGCTCTATCAGGTCGGCATAGGATACGTTGGCCGGGGGATGGTGCAGGACGCGGATCGCTTCGGAAAACGGGATCAGCCCATAGCGCTCGCAGATCCGGGGCGGCAGCGTATCCGACAGATCGGCCTGCTGCAGGGCCTTGTCGATGGCCTTGCGCAGGCTGGCCTGCGACAGCCCGTCGGTTGTCGGATAGACCGGCGTCAGCGCATTGGGCAGCGCCGTGCCCGCCAGCGACACCTTGGGATGGATCATTTCGTAGCCGCCGAAACCGCTGCGGACCTCGCCGCGCACGCGGACACGCTTGCCCGCCTCCACCTGCTTTTGCTGGCTGGGATAGAAGTTCAGCCAGCGCAGCGCAAGCTGGCCGGTGTCGTCCTGAATCACCGCGTGCAGTTGCCGCCGGGGCCTGAACTGCACCTCGCTGCGCAGGACCTCGCCCTCGACCTGCGCGGGCATGCCGGGGTGTATGGCCGCGATCGGCGCAATACGGGTTTCATCCTCGTAGCGCAAGGGCAGGTGGACGATGAAATCGGAGGGATCGCGCAAGCCCAGGTGCAGCAGCTTGCGCTCCAGCAGCGATGCGGGGCCGCCCGAAGGCGGCTGCGCGCCGCCCCGCATCTTCCTGGTCGATGCCGTGGAAACCGCCACTCGTCGGGCCTGGCTGGCTAGATGACGATGACCGCTTCGACTTCGAATTGCGCGCCCTTGGGCAGGCTGGCCACGCCTAGGGTCGAGCGCGCCGGATAGGGCTGGGGGATGATGTCGGCCATGATGGCGTTGGCGCTGGCGAATTTGCTGAGATCGGTCAGGAACAGGGTGAGCTTGACGATGTTGTCCAGCGTGCCGCCCGCCGCTTCGATGACGGCCTGCATATTGGCAAACGATTGCCGGACCTGCCCTTCGAAATTCTCGGATACCAGCTCGCCGGTGCCCGGCTCCAGGCCGATCTGGCCCGACAGGTACACGGTCTTTCCGGAGCCGCAGGCCACGGCCTGCGAATAGGGGCCGACGGCCGCGGGCGCCGCGTCGGTATGGATGATTTGCTTGGCCATAAATAGGGTCTCTGAAAATTATCTAAAAACAACTATCAGAGTTTAATCATCTATAGCTAGAATTAAAAGCCCCCTGCGGCCTGCGCCGTTCGTCCTATATGGGGCGCCGGCCGGCGAGCCGGCGCGATGGACCGGGCTGCTTTATTTTTCGACGAAGGCGCGCTCGATGACGTAGTCGCCGGGCTGGCCAACCCCCGCCGACACCACGAAGCCGCGCGCATCGAGCATGCCGCTGACATCGGCCAGCATTTGCGGGCTGCCGCAAAGCATGGCCCGGTCGCGGGCCGGATCCAGCGGCGGCAAGCCTATGTCGTCAAACAGCCTGCCGGTTTCGACCACATGCGTGATGCGGCCCTCGTTGCGGAACGGCTCCCGCGTAACGGTGGGATAGTAGACCAGCTTGTCGCGAACGACATCGCCAAAATACTCGTTGTTGGGCAGTTCGTTCTGTATGAAGTCCGCGTAGGCCAGTTCGCTTTTGAAGCGTACGCCGTGAACCAGCACGACCTTCTCGAAGCGCTCGTAGATGTCGGGGTCCTTGATGATGCTCATGAAGGGAGCCAGGCCGGTGCCGGTGGCGAACAGGTAGAGGTTCTTGCCCGGTTTGAGGTCATCGGCCACCAGGGTGCCGACCGGCTTCTTGCTGACCAGGATCGAGTCGCCTTCCTTCAGATGCTGCAGGCGCGAGGTCAGCGGGCCGTCCTGCACCTTGATGCTCAGGAACTCCAGGTTTTCCTCGTAGTTGGCGCTGGCGATGCTGTAGGCGCGCATCAGCGGCTTGCCGTTGACCTCCAGCCCCAGCATGACGAAGTGGCCGTTATGGAAACGCAAGGCGGGATCGCGCGTGGTGGTGAATGAAAACAGGGAATCGTTCCAGTGGTGTACGCTAAGAACCTGCTCTGTATTGAAAGCTGCCATGTGTCTGTGAAAAGTGGTTGCCTGCGGCCTGAAGCCGGTGTAGCGGCAAGGATGCGGCGCCGCACAATAAAGGAAGGCCTGATTTTAGCCGACCTGGAAGGGCCTTTGCCTGAAGCCCTGTCCCTCCGAGGGATATTACGACATGCCCCCGGAATTTCAAGACGGCAGGCGGGCCTTATGCGCATCTTGTTTAAGCTAGATCAAACCGGGCGGCGAAAAACGAATGCCGCGGCGCGAGATAGCGCCTTGAAGCTGAAATCCAGTTGAATAGTTACGGATACTCTGCTATCGTGCCACCACCTATATGAGAATCATTACTATTTACGAATAGTACCTGATTTTCCTGCCCCGCGACGAATCCGTCCCTATATCCTATGGAGATCCCCATGCGCTCAGCAAAAGAGCTCAAACCCCTGTTTCGGTCATTCGCACTGGGCCTCGCTGCGTTTTCCACCTTGTCCGCGACGGCGTTCGCCGCCGACGTCAGCCTGTACACCACCCGCGAACCCAAGCTCATACAGCCCCTGCTGGATGAATTCGCCAAGGACACCGGCATCAAGGTCAATACGGTCTTCGTCAAGGACGGCCTGATCGAACGCGTGAAGGCCGAAGGCGAGAAGTCCCCCGCCGACGTCCTGATGACCGTCGATATCGGCAATCTCCTCGACCTGGTCGAAGCCGGCGTCACCCAGCCGATCGATTCCAAGATCCTGAACGAGACGATACCGGCCAACCTGCGCGGCGCCGACAATCAATGGTATTCCTTGTCGCTGCGCGACCGCGTGGCCTATGTGGCGAAGGATCTCGACGTGAACGCCATTACGTACGAGGCCCTGGCCGACCCCAAATGGAAAGGCAAGGTCTGCATACGCTCGGGCCAGCATCCCTACAACACCGCGCTCATCGCTGCCATGATCGCCCATGACGGCGCCGAAGCCACCGAAGCGTGGCTGCGCAATGTCAAGAGCAATCTGGGCCGCAAGGCGGCCGGCGGCGACCGCGACGTGGCGCGCGACATTCTGGGCGGCATCTGCGATATCGGCATTGCCAACGCCTACTACGTGGGCCGCATGAAGAATGCCGAACCCGGCACCGACGCGCGCAAATGGGGCGATGCCATCAAAGTGGTCCGCCCGACCTTCGCCAACGAAAAAAGCCGCGGCACGCATGTTAATATTTCCGGCGCTTCCGTGGCCAAGCATGCTCCCAACAAGGAAAATGCCGTCAAGCTACTTGAATACCTGGTATCGGACAAAGCGCAAAGCCTGTACGCCAATGCCAACTACGAATACCCGATCAAGAAAGGCATCAAGCTCGATCCCGTCGTAGCCAGCTTTGGCGAACTGGTCGTCGATCCCCTGCCCTTGACGGAGATCGCCAAGCATCGCAAGCAAGCCAGCGAGCTGGTGGATAAAGTTGGATTCAACAACTGACCCTCTCGCTCCAACCACTGAAACGCGGGCCCGCCGGCCCGCGTTTTCTCGACTTTTGCAGGAAAAGCCGCTGTTGCCTTCGCGTCGTCTCTTTTCATTTGAATCCGGTATGGGTTGGCGTGTAGCGGCATTCCTTATCGCGCTGTGCGTGATCGCTCCCGTGGCCACGCTATGCTGGTACGCTTTGCAAGGTTCTCTGGACCACTGGGCGCATCTGCTGGATTTCGTTCTTCCCGTTGCCTTCCGCAACACCGCCCTGCTGCTCGTCGGGGTCGGCGTGCTGGTCGCCTGCCTGGGCGTGGGCAGCGCATGGCTGATCACCGCCTACGACTTTCCCACCCGCCGCACGCTTTCGTGGGCCCTGTTGCTGCCTCTGGCCGTACCCACATACATCGTGGCCTTCGCCTACCTGGATATCCTGCACCCCATCGGGCCGGTGCAGACCCTGCTGCGCGAACTGCTGGGCTACGACAGCCCCCGGCAGTTCCGCCTGCCCGACCTGCGCTCATTGCCCGGCGCCATATTCCTGCTGGGCTTCGTGCTGTATCCCTACGTCTACCTCAGCACCCGCGTCATGTTCGCCACACAGGCGGCCAGCCTGATCGAAGCCGCCCGGGTGCTCGGCTCCTCGAGCCGCAGCGCCTTTTTCCGCGTCGCCCTGCCATTGGCGCGCCCCGCCATCGCCGTGGGCGTCAGCCTGGCCTTGCTTGAAACGCTGAACGATATCGGCGCTTCCGAGTTCCTGGGCGTGCAGACCCTGACCGTGTCGGTCTACACCACCTGGGTCACGCGTTCCGACCTGGCCGGCGCGGCCCAGATCGCCCTGGCCATGCTGGCCATCGTCGCGGCGCTCATACTCCTGGAGCGGCACGGCCGCCGCCGGCAGCGCTACGCCAGCACTCAGCGCGCGCGGGCCATACAGCCCAACAGGCTGCACGGGCCCGGCGCGGCCATGGCCTTCGTGCTGGGCTGGCTGCCCATCGTCATCGGCTTCGTCGCGCCCGCGCTGTACCTGCTGAACGAAACCGTCAAGCATTTCCATACTGTGGGAGCCGTCTCCGACCAGTTGCTGCTCAGCGGCTACAACACCGTGCGGATCGCGCTGATCGCCACCCTGGCCACCCTGGCTTGCGGACTGGCCGTCGCCTGGGCCGCCCGGGCCATACGCCACGGCGCGCCATCCGGCCTGCCGAAACTATGCGCCCGCGTGGCGACATCGGGCTATGCCATCCCGGGCACCGTCCTGGCCATCGGCCTGCTCATGCCCATCATTCTCATCGACGGCGCGGCCTCGTGGGTATGGCAGGCGCTGGGCAATGCCGATCCCGGCCTGCTGCTGATGGGCACCAGCACCGCCCTGGTCTGCGCCTACGTCATCCGTTTCCTGGCCATTTCCATCGGCGGCATCGAGGCCGGACTGGCACGCATTCCCCCCTCCATGGAGCAGGCCGCCCGCCTGCTGGGCGAAACCGCCACAGGCACGCTGCGGCGCATACACCTGCCTTTGCTGCGGCCCGCGCTGGGAGCCGCGGCCTTGCTGGTCTTCGTCGACACCATGAAGGAACTGCCCGCGACCCTGTTGCTGCGGCCTGTCAATTTCGACACCCTGGCCACCTGGCTCTATGCCGAAGCGGCCCGGGGAACCTATGAAGAAGGCGCCGTGGCGGCCCTGGCCATCGTGCTGGCCGGCCTGCTGCCGGTGATCCTGCTGGCGCGCACCCAATTCAAATCAACTCACTGACCGCATGTCCGAACTGCTGAAACTGGATCGAATCTCCCTGGCCTACGATACGCCCGAAGGCTTGAACCCCGTCGTGCAGCATCTGTCCCTGGAACTCGAAGAAGGCTGCATAGGCTGCCTGCTGGGCGCCTCGGGTTGCGGCAAGACGACGGTGCTGCGCGCCATCGCCGGATTCGAGCCGCTCAGGGCGGGGTCGATCTCGCTGGGCCGGACCATGCTGTCCGGGTCCGGATGCCAGGTCGAGCCCGAGAACCGGCATGTGGGCATGATGTTCCAGGACTACGCCCTGTTTCCCCACCTCAGCGTCGAGAAGAACATCGGGTTCGGCCTGCGGAAGTGGGACAAGCAGCGCCGCCGGGATCGCGTTCGGGAACTGCTGTCATTGACGGGGCTCGAGGAATCCGGCCATCGCTATCCGCACGAACTGTCGGGCGGACAGCAGCAGCGCGTGGCCCTGGCCCGCGCGCTGGCGCCCGAGCCGGAACTTCTGCTGCTGGACGAGCCCTTCTCCAACCTGGATGTGGACACGCGCGAACGGCTCGCATTCGAGGTGCGCGACATTCTCAAGAAAACCGGCCATACGGCGCTGCTGGTCACCCACAACCAGGCCGAAGCCTTCGCCATCGCCGACCGGATAGGGATCATGCGGAACGGCGACATCGCCCAGTGGGACACGCCCTACAACCTTCATCACAAGCCGGCCAGCGCCTTCGTGTCCGACTTCATCAAGCGCGAGGCGCTGATGGCGCAGCGCGCGCAGGCCTATCTGCGCGGCGAGGCCGGCTGAGCTCCGCATGGCCGGAAGCCGGCTCCTTGCCGTCCTAGAATCGATACGTGTAGGTCAGTTGCAGCAGGTCCAGCCCCTGGTTCGGCTCTTTCAATCCGGCATTTGAAAAGTGCGAGTAGCGCACGCCTATCCGGTGCGCGTCGTTGATCAGAACCCCCGCGCCGACATGGTTTCCAAACTGGAAGGCGGAACCCAGGTCCCGGTCGGCGAAGTGCGTGCGGGTCAGGGCCGTCACGCCCACGCCGATCTCGGCATAGAAGACTTCCGTCGGCCACCAGCGCAGCATCGGCGTGGCGCTGAATTGCCACATTGAATCGGGCTGCCCGTTCTCGGCGTCCCAGTACGATACGCCCAGCTCGGCGCCAAGATCCAGGCGGCCCAGGGCGCCGGGTGAACTGCTCCACCACGTCGGTGTTTCGTACATGAGGCCTATCTTCCGATAATCGCTGTTGTATCCCAGCCGCAAGCTCCAGGCGCCGGCTGGCGCCTGCACGGGCGCGGGAGCGGCCGCAGCGGCTGCGCCGGACGGTTGCGCGCGCGCCGGCCCTCCAGCCAGGACACAGGCGGCGAAGGCGGCAATGCACAGCATGCGGGAACAGCGGGAGAATACGATAATGCCGGCGGGACGGATCATGGCGCTTCCTTTTCTTGTTTTGACTGCCCTGGGAAGCAAAATGTATGCCCAATGCGGGGCGCTATCTATCCTCCGTCTCGTTTAGGCCGAGTTCCGCGCATTTGCGCGTCAGCGTATTGCGGCCTATGCCCAGCCTTTGCGCGGCCTCCATGCGCCGGCCCCGACTGTAGTCCAGCGCGGTTTCCAGCAGTACGCGCTCGAAGTCGCGAGCCAGCGTCGCCATCACGGCCGGCTCATTGCGCAGCAATCGCGCCTGTGCCTCCTGCGCGAGCATGCCCAGCCACGCAGCGGGCCGCGCGACGGCGCCATCCGACATGTGTGGGCCGTCGGAATTGCCCTGGAGGCCGTCCGATCCGGGATCGGCCGAATCCGAATCCGGCTGGTTCCCTTCCATCAACACCTCGGGCGGCAGGTCCTTGGCCTCGACCACCTGGCTGGACGACATCACCGTCAGCCATTGGCAGAAATTTTCCAGTTGACGGATGTTGCCCGGATACCCGAAGGCGCTCAGCAAGCGCATGGCGTCCGGTCCTACGCGGCGCACCGGCACGCCCAGGTCCTTGGCGCTGTTCTGCATGAACAGCTGCACCAGGGCCGGTATGTCTTCCTTGCGCTCGCGCAGGGGCGGCAAACGCAGGCGTATCACGTTCAAGCGGTGAAAAAGGTCTTCGCGGAACCGGCCTTCGGCCACCCGCTGCTCCAGGGGCTGATGCGTTGCGGCCACGATGCGCACATCGGCATGGATGGCCTGCGAACCGCCCACCCGATAGAAGCTGCCCTCGGCCAGCACGCGCAGGAGACGGGTCTGGAGCTCGAAGGGCATATCGCCGATTTCGTCCAGGAACAGCGTGCCGTTGCGCGCCTCTTCGAAGCGCCCCCGGCGCTGCTGCGTGGCGCCCGTGAACGCACCGCGCTCGTGGCCGAACAATTCGGCCTCCAGCAAATCCTTGGGAATGGCCGCGGCGTTCAGGGCGACAAAGGGGCCGTCCGCGCGCGTGCTGTGCTCGTGCAGGGCGCGCGCGATGAGTTCCTTGCCGGTGCCCGATTCCCCGGTGATCAGCACCGTTACGCTGGAGGCGGCCAGGCGCCCTATGGCGCGAAAGACTTCCTGCATGGCCGGCGAGGACGACTGCAGCATGATCCGACCCGCGCCGGCCGGTTCGGCGGCCGCCTCTTCGCCGGCGGGTTCGCGGGGCCCCGCCTGCCCCGCGCGCTGCACCAGCGCCACGGCGGCATTGACATCGAAAGGCTTGGGCAGATAGTCGAACGCGCCCTTCTGGAAAGCGGCGACCGTGCTGTTCAGGTCGGTAAACGCCGTCATGATGATGACGGGCAGGCCGGGATGATCCTGCTTGATGCGATGCAGAAGGCTCAGGCCGTCCTGCCCGGGCATGCGCACGTCGGTCAACAGCACCGAAGGCAGTCCATGCTCCAGGGCTTCCAGGGCCTCGGCGGCCGAGGAAAAGCTCTGGGCCGGAATCGAAACCCGCGCCAGCGCTTTTTCAAGCACCCATCGTATGCTTTGGTCATCGTCGACTATCCATACCGGTTTCATCATTGCTCCAAAGGCAGGATCATGCGGAATTCGGTGCGGCCCGCCTGTGAATCGAACTCCACGATGCCGCCGTGCTGCTCGACGAAATCCTGAGCCAGGCTGAGGCCAAGGCCGGTTCCGCTGGCGCGGCCGGTGACCAGCGGGTGAAATATCTTGTCGTGCAAATGGAGGGGCACGCCCGGTCCGTTGTCGATGACGGATACGACGACGCCCAGCTTGGCCTGGTGCGCGGCCAGCAGCAATTGCCGCCCTATCCGCGTGCGCAAGACCAGGCGGGAAGACCGTACCGGAGGCGATTCAGTCAAGGCCTGCGCGGCATTGCGCACCATGTTGAGCAGCGCCTGCAGCAGGCGCTCGAAATCGCCGCTCAGGTCCGGTACGGACGCATCGTAGTCCCGGATGAACTCGATGGCGGGAAACTCCATTCCCACCAGGCGATACACCCGTTCGCAGATTTCGTGGATGTTGAACCTCGTCTTGCGCAGGGTTTCGCCTTGCGGCGCGATCAGGCGGTCGACCAGGCCGGCCAGGCGATCGGCCTCGGCAATGATGACCTGCGTATATTCGTGCAGGGCGCCCGGACCCAGTTCGACGTCGAGCAGCTGCGCCGCGCCGCGTATGCCGCCCAGCGGGTTCTTGACTTCGTGGGCCAGGTTGCGCAGGGATTCCCGCTGCGCGGTCAGCTCCTTGCTGAGCTGCTGGTGGCGATCCAGCAGGATGTGGTGCTCGATGACGCGGACTTCCAGCAAGGCGGCCCAGGGCTGCCTGTGCAAGGGGACGATGGCCAGGCTGACCGCGACCTGGTCGCCCCGGCGGTCGATCACCAGGTCCTGGCGCAGTATTCCGAACTTGCCGCCGATGGCGTCGGGCAGCCGCTCGGCCAGGGCCGCATCCTCGCCGAACAGGGTATGCACCCGCTGCCCGGCCAGTTGCCTGCGCGAGATGCTGAATAGCTCTTCGGCCGCCGTATTGGCGTGCTCCACCCTGGCCTGCCCGTCCAGCAGCAGGACGGCGGTCGAGAGCAGATCGTAACTGGCTACGTCCATGATTCTTCCGGATTTTGCCAAGGGCGGCCACACGGCCGCCCTTCGCCCATTACAGGCTGTAATACATATCGAACTCGACCGGATGAGTCGTCATGCGCAGGCGCGTGATTTCGGCCATCTTCAGTTCAATATAGGCATCGAGCATGTCGTTGCTGAACACGCCGCCGCGGGTCAGGAATTCGCGATCGGCGTCCAGCGCGGCAACGGCTTCTTCCAGCGACGCGCACACCGTCGGGATCTTCGCGTCTTCCTCGGGAGGCAGATCGTACAGGTTCTTGTCGGCGGGATCGCCGGGGTGGATCTTGTTCTGCACGCCGTCCAGGCCGGCCATCATCAGGGCCGAGAAGGCCAGGTAGGGGTTGGCCAGGGGATCCGGGAAGCGGGCCTCGACCCGGCGCGCCTTGGGGCTGCCGACATAAGGAATGCGTATGGACGCGGAACGGTTGCGGGCCGAATAAGCCAGCTTCACCGGCGCTTCGAAGTGAGGCACCAGGCGCTTGTACGAGTTGGTGCCCGGGTTGGTGATGGCGTTGAGCGCCTTGGCGTGCTTGATGATGCCGCCGATGTAGTACAGGGCGAATTCGGACAAGCCCGCATAGCCGTTGCCGGCAAACAGGTTCTGGCCGTCTTTCCAGATGGACTGGTGCACATGCATGCCCGAGCCATTGTCGCCGACGATGGGCTTGGGCATGAAGGTGGCCGTCTTGCCGTACACATGGGCCACGTTGCGTATGGTGTATTTCAGGATCTGGTTCCAGTCGGCGCGCTCGACGAGCGTGCTGAACTTGGTGCCGATCTCAAGCTGGCCCTGCCCGGCCACCTCGTGGTGGTGGACTTCGACCGGAACGCCCTGCTGCTCCAGCAGCAGGCACATTTCCGAACGCATGTCCTGAAAGCCGTCGATGGGCGAAACCGGCACATAGCCGCCCTTGACGCCCGGACGATGGCCCAGGTTGCCGCCTTCCAGGTCCAGGCCGCGCGACCAGGGAGCCTCTTCGGACTTGATCTTCACGAAGCAGCCCGACATGTCGTCGTTCCAGGTGATTCCGTCGAAGACGAAGAATTCGGGTTCGGGACCGAAATAGGCCGTATCGCCCAGTCCGCTGGACTTCAGATAGGCCTCGGCGCGCTTGGCCAGCGAACGGGGGTCGCGGTCATAGCCTTTGAGATCCGAAGGTTCGACCACGTCGCAGGTCAGATTGAGCGTGGCTTCCTCGCGGAAGGGATCCATGCGCGCCGAACCCGCATCGGGGATCAGGACCATGTCCGAGGCTTCGATGCCTTTCCATCCCGCTATCGAGGAGCCGTCGAAGGCGACGCCCGTTTCCAGCCTTTCTTCGTCGACCGAATGGGCGGGAACGGTCAGATGGTGCTCTTTGCCCAGCGTATCGGTAAAGCGGAAATCCACAAAGGCGACTTCGCGTTCTGCAATGAGCTTGACAACTTCTTCGGGGGTGGGCATAGGGATGGCTCCTGGACCAATGAAATCAGAAATAGGATAAAACAACCCACAATTAAGCAATTGGCATGCCAGTTTTCGTCCGGATGGGAACAAGGCTGGCTGCCTGCCGGTCGGGGCGTGGGGCGATTAATATTCCCCATTATGGGGCAATACGCACCTTTATGGTGCGAATTTTAGTGCAAGAGGGCGAGGCGGCGATCAATCCAGAAACTCGGCCAGCAAGTCGTTGAGAAACTCCCAGCCATGTGCGGTCGCCTTCAATCGGGAACGATCGGCCTCCAGCAAGCCTTTTGCAACCGCCCTCTCGATGGCGGGCTCGATCACCAAAATGGACTGTCCGGTGCGCTCGATGAAGCTCCCACGCTCCACGCCTTCCTTCAGGCGCAGGGCATTGAGCATGAACTCGAAGCCCAGGTCCTTCCATGGAAGCTTGCGGTCTTCGGCCAGATGGCTGCCATCACGCCGGACGGCTTTCTCCATCCAGGACACCGGATTCTTCAAGCGGGCCTGGCGGACGATGCGGTCGTGAAAGGACAGTTTTCCATGAGCACCCGGCCCGATGCCCAGGTAGTCGCCGAACTCCCAGTAGTTGAGGTTATGGCGGCAGCGCTGGCCCGGCCGCGCATAGGCCGACACCTCATAGCGTTCCCAGCCCCCCGCCCCGGTTTCGCAGGTGATCAGGTCCTGCATGGCGGCACCCAGGTCGTCATCGGGAAGAGCCGGCGGGTACTTTGCGAAAACCGTATTCGGCTCCAGCGTCAGATGGTACAGAGACAGGTGTCCCGTCCCGAAAGACATGGCCTGGCGCAAATCGTCGGCACAGGCCTCCAGCGACTGGCCCGGCAAGGCATACATGAGGTCCAGGTTCACGCGTGGCACCGCGTTCTGCGCAAACTCGATGGCGGCGCGCGCCTGGCGTGCGTCGTGAATGCGGCCCAGGGCCTTCAAGGCGCGGTCATCGAAGCTCTGTATTCCCAGGGAGATGCGGTTCACGCCGCTGGCCGCATAGTCGGCGAAACGGTCCGCTTCCGCCGTTCCGGGATTGGCTTCCAGGGTGACCTCGGCGTCGGGCAACAGGTTCAGGCAGGCGCGGAACATGGCCAGCATCCGGTCCAGCGCGGCGGCCGACAGCAGGCTGGGCGTGCCGCCGCCGATGAATACCGAGATCACCTGCCGGCCCCAGATCAGCGGCAGCGCCTGCTCCAGGTCCGCCTGCAAGGCGTCAAGGTAGTCCTGCTCGGGCAGCTCCTTTTTCAACTCATGGGAATTGAAATCGCAATACGGGCACTTGCGCACGCACCAGGGCACGTGCACATACAGGGACAGCGGCGGCAGGCTGGAAAGTATGGTCCGTCCGCCGAGGCCCGCCGGAACCACGCCGGGTTTGCGGACCGCGGCGGACGGCGCGGAAGATGGAGCAGATTGCACGGAATGGATCCTGAAAAATCAGGCGGCCGCTTGCAGGCGGGCAAGCGGGCCGCGTATGGCCGGCCTCAAGGCCGGCGGCTGCGCAGGGCCAGAAGCAAGGCTTTGAGGGCTTGCGCGCGATGGCTAAGGGCGTTCTTCTGGTCGGGCGGCAGCTCGGCGGCCGTCTTTCCCAGATCGGGCAGGTAAAAGTGCGGGTCGTAGCCGAAACCGTTGCCGCCGCGCGCCTGGTCGATGATGGCGCCGTTCCAGCTTCCCTCGGCAATGATGGGCCTGGGGTCGTCCGCGGAGTCGACGTAGACCAGCACAGCCACATAACAGGCCGAGCGGTCCTGGACCGGGGCAAGCTGGGCCAGCAGATGGCGATTGTTGGCGGCATCGGATTTCTCGCCTCCGGCCAGCGCCGCATAGCGCGCCGAGAAAACGCCGGGCGCGCCGCCCAGCGCATGCACGCACAAACCGGAATCGTCGGCCAGCGCCGGCAGGCCGGTCTGCCGGCTGGCGTGCCTGGCCTTGGCCAGCGCATTCTCGACAAAGGTGGCGTAAGGCTCTTCCGCTTCGGCCACGCCCAGGTCTCCCTGGGCCACCATGCTGATGTCGGCTTGCGCCAGAATGGCGGAGAACTCCTTGAGCTTGCCCGGATTATTGGAAGCCAGCACTACTTTATTCATGTTTCTGTCCTTCGGCGGCGTCCTGGACCAGCAGGGAAACCAGTTCCTTGGCGAACACCGGCAGTTTGTCGAACTGCCGCACACAGATGTGCAGCCGTCTCAAGGCCCACGAATCGTTCAGGGAAACGATCTTCAGGGGCATTTCCTTTACATAGCGGCGGGCGGCCGACTCGGGTATGACCCCTATGCCGACATGGGCGGCGATCATGCGGCAGGCGGCCTCGAAATTGCTGACCTCGACCCGGAAGCGCAGCACCCTGCCCAGGTCGTCGGCCGCCTGCAGCAAAAAGGCATGGATGGCGCTGGTCTCGTGCAGGCCGACGTAATCGTAGGATAGCGTATCGTCGAAGTCGACGGCTTCGCTGCCGGCCAGGGGATGGTCCCTGTGCGTCACCAGCACCAGGCGGTCGCTGCGGTAGGGAAGGAATTCGATGTTCTCGCCGCCGCCGGCCTGCGCGGTGATGCCGATGTCGGCCGACCCGTCCGCCACCGCCTTGACCACCAGGTAACTGAGCCTTTCGCGCAGCTCGACGTTCACGTCGCGGTGCGCGCCCAGGTAGGCGGCCAGGATATTGGGCATGAATTCGTTCATGGCGGTGGTGTTGGCGTACACCCGGACCCGGCCCTTGACCCCGCTGGCGTATTCCTGGATGTCGCCGCGCAGGTGTTCCAGCTGGCGCAGCACGACGCGCGCATGCCGCACGAAGGCCTCGCCCGACGGCGTCAGGGTGACCCCCTGGCTGTTGCGGTAGAAAAGCGCGGTGCCCAGGTGGGCCTCAAGGTTCTTGACCCGGTTGCTGGCGGCCGGCAAGGACAGGAAGGAGCGCTCGGCGCCGCGGGTCATGCTTTGCGCGGTGGCGACGTTCACCATCAACTGCATATCCGTTAAATCAAAATGCATCGCCATGCGGACATTCTCTTCAAAATTGGCAAACCCCCGCTTAAGCAAGCAATAATTGGCAAGCCTGCGGCGTTCAGGCAAAGTAAGGGCTATCTATTGTAATAAACCCGGACATCCCCATCATGACGCAGGACACACCCGCCTTTCAGGACATACGCGACGCGATCCGCGACCTTTGCGCCCAGTTTCCGCCGGAATACTTCCGCAAGATAGACGAAGAGCGCGGTTATCCCGAAGAATTCGTCAACACCCTGACCGAAGCGGGATGGCTGGCGGCGCTGATCCCCGAGGAATACGGCGGTTCAGGCCTGAGCCTGACCGAAGCTTCGGTCATCATGGAGGAAATCAACCGCAATGGCGGCAACTCCGGAGTATGCCACAGCCAGATGTACAACATGGGCACCTTGCTGCGCCATGGTTCGGCCGAACAGAAAAAAGCCTATCTGCCCCGCATCGCCAGCGGCGAACTGCGCCTGCAGTCCATGGGCGTGACCGAGCCCACGACCGGCACGGACACGACCAGAATCAAGACCACCGCCGTCAAGCAGGGCGACCGCTACGTCATCAACGGTCAGAAAGTCTGGATTTCCCGCATACAGCATTCCGACCTGATGATATTGCTGGCACGCACCACGCCGCTGGATCAGGTCAAGAAGAAATCCGAAGGCATGTCCATCTTCCTGGTCGACCTGCACCAGGCCATCGGGCACGGCATGGAGGTGCGCCCCATTCCCAATATGGTCAACCACGAAACCAACGAGCTGTTCTTCGACAATCTGGAAATCCCCGCCGAGAACCTGATCGGCGAGGAAGGCAAGGGCTTCAAATACATACTGGACGGGCTGAACGCGGAACGCACTTTGATTGCGGCGGAATGCATAGGCGACGGACACTGGTTCATCGACAAGGTCACGGCCTACGCAAAGGAACGCATCGTATTCAATCGCCCCATCGGGCAGAACCAGGGCGTGCAGTTTCCCATCGCCAGGGCGCACATCAATATCGAGGCCGCCAGCCTGATGCGCTTCGAAGCCTGCCGCCTGTACGACGCGCACAAGCCCTGCGGCGCACAGGCCAATATGGCCAAGCTGCTGGCCGCCGACGCATCGTGGGAGGCCGCCAACGCCTGCCTGCAATTCCATGGCGGCTTCGGCTTCGCCAACGAATACGACATCGAGCGCAAGTTCCGCGAGACAAGGCTCTACCAGGTCGCGCCCATTTCCACCAACCTGATTCTTTCCTATGTGGCCGAGCACGTCCTGGGCCTGCCACGATCCTTCTGACAGCCTCTTTTTCCACATAACACAGCGCATGTCCGACATGCCGGAGACGACCATGAATCATCCCAGCGCAGAGCTTGCCGAATTCGCCGTTCAACTGACATACGACGACATCCCCGCCGATGTGCTGCGCCGCACCGAGGACCTGATGCTCGACTGCCTGGCATCGGTGCTTGCCGGCTCCAGCGCCCGTCCCGTACAAGCCATGGCCAAGCTGGCGGACACCATGGGGCCCGCCAGCGGCCCGTCTGAAAACATGGTGACGCGGAAAACGACCAGCCCCCTGTTCGCGGCCATGGTCAATGCGGCGGCGGCGCACATGGTGGAACAGGACGACGTCCACAATGGATCCGTGTTCCATCCGGCCACGGTCATCTTCCCGCCCGCCATCGCCGTGGCGCAGGCGCTGGGACGATCGGGCAGGGACCTGCTGGTCGCCTCGGTGGCCGGCTACGAAATCGGCATCCGCGTCGGTGAATTCCTGGGCCGCTCGCACTACAAGATTTTCCATACCACCGGCACCGCGGGCCCCTTGGCCGCGGCCGTGGCGGTGGGCAAGCTGCTCAACCTGGACAAGCAGCAGATGCTGCACGCCCTGGGGTCGGCCGGCACGCAATCCGCGGGCTTGTGGGAATTCCTGCGCGACGCCGCCGACTCCAAGCAGCTTCATACGTCCAAGGCCGCCGTCAATGGCCTGATCGCGGCCTATCTGGCGCACGATGGCTTCACGGGCGCACAGCGCATACTGGAAGGCCCGCAAGGCCTGGCCGCCGGCATGTCCACCGATGCGGATCCAGCCAGGCTGACCGACAGGCTGGGATCGCGCTGGACAGTGCTGGAGACCTCGTTCAAGTACCACGCCTCATGCCGCCATACCCACCCGGCCGCCGACGCGCTGCAACAGGTGCTCCGGTCGCGGCACATCAAGGCCGGCGACATTGCGTCGGTCGTCGCGCATGTGCATCAGGGCGCCATCGATGTCCTGGGGCCGGTCGTGGATCCCGCGACCGTGCATCAATCCAAGTTTTCCATGGGAACGGTGCTGGGCCTGATCGCGCTTCACGATCGCGCGGGCCTGCCGGAATTCGACGCGGCGCTGGACGATCCCGCCGTCGCGGAATTCCGCGGGCGGGTCAGCATGGAGCTGGACAGCGAGGTCGACGCGGCCTATCCGGCGCAATGGATAGGCAAGGTGACGGTGCAAACCCGCGACGGGCGAAGCTTCTCCGCCCGTGTCGACGAACCCAAGGGCGATCCCGGCAATACGCTGTCGCGCGAAGAACTGGAAGACAAGGCGCTGCGCCTGGGCACCTACCGCAATGCCGCCAGCCCCGGCGAAGTGCGGGCGCTGATCCAGCGCATCTGGACCTTGGCCGATACCGAAATGGTGGGCCGCCTGGTCTGAACCCGCAACAAGCGGCGCTGGGCGGCTCCTAGCCGCCCAGCGCCTGCTTCTGCAAGCCGATCAATTCGGCAATGCCGTCTTGCGCCAGGTCCAGCAAAGTGTCCAGTTCGCTGCGCCGGAACGTCTGCCCTTCGGCGGTGCCCTGCACTTCAACGAAGTCTCCGGCGCCCGTCATGACGATATTCATGTCGGCGCCGCAGCCCGAATCCTCGATGTAATCCAGGTCCAGCACCGCCTGCCCGTTCACCAGCCCCACCGATACGGCGGCGACATGATCCCGCAAAGGGTTGACGACGACCAGGCCCTGTGCCGCCAGCTTGCGGCTGGCGATCGCGGCGGCGACCCAGGCGCCCGTAATGCTGGCGCAACGGGTTCCGCCATCGGCCTGCAGCACGTCGCAATCCAGATGCAGGGTTCGTTCTCCCAGGGCGGTCAGGTCGAACACCGCGCGCAGGCTGCGTCCGATGAGGCGCTGGATTTCCTGGGTCCGGCCGCTTTGCTTGCCACGGGCCGCCTCGCGATCGGAGCGCGTATGCGTGGAGCGCGGCAGCATGCCGTACTCCGCGGTTACCCAGCCCTGCCCCCTGCCTTTCAGGAAGGGAGGCACTTTTTCCAGGACACTGGCGTTGCAAAGCACATGGGTATCCCCGGCCTTGACGAGGACGGAGCCTTCGGCATGCCGGGTATAGCCCACCTCCAGCGAGAACGGACGCAATTGGGCCGGCCGGCGCCCCGACGGACGGGAGGCGGAAGAGGAAGGCGGGCGGGATTCGGACAAGGAAGACTCCTACGGTTCAAGGGACAATACGGTGGATTCTCTCATGAAGCGCGGCCGGTGCGCGAAGGCGAGCCCGGAGCCGGCATACAATGGGGCCTTTCCAATCGCACACAGGACTTCGTTCATGATCCGTAGCATGACCGCCTTCGGCAGCGCACGCGCCGAATCCGAGCAAGGCAGCGTCACCGTCGAGTTTCGCAGCGTCAACAGCCGGTTTCTGGACGTCAACTTTCGCCTGCCGGAAGACCTGCGCATGGCCGAGGGACTGATCCGGGAACAACTGGGCCAGGCCGTCAAGCGCGGCAAAGTGGAAATCCGCGTCAACTACAACCGCGCTCCCGCGTCGGCTTCGGCCACGCTGGATGAACACTATCTCTCCATCGTCGCCGGCCAGTTGCAGGCCGCAAGGCGCATCGTTCCCGACGTCCCCGCCCCGCGGCTGTCCGAGCTGCTGTCCGGAGCCGGAAGCAGGGACGACAACGCCTTCGACCCGGAAATCTGGTTGGGAATGTGCTCGGAGGCCACCACCCACGCGCTCGACGAGCTGCAGGCCGCCCGCGAGCGCGAAGGCCGGCGGTTGGCCGACATGATGCTGGACTGCGCCCGCGACGTGGGCCTTATCGTTGAGCAGGTGGCGCAAGAGCTGCCCGGGCTGTTGGCCGAGCACCAGGAAAAAATCGCCACCAAGCTGCGCGACGCATTGATGGCGGCCAGCCCGGACGGCTTTGCGCAGATCAGCGGCGCTGAACTGTCGGCGCGCATCGCGCAAGAGGCATCCCTGTTCTCCCTGCGTATCGACGTCGCCGAAGAGCTCTCTCGCCTGCGATCACATATCGCGGAACTTGAGCATTTGCTGCGCACCGGCCAGGCCGGCGGCAAGGACAAAAAAAACAGCGGCAGCGCCGGCAAGCGCCTGGACTTCCTGTTCCAGGAAATGAACCGCGAGGCCAATACCCTGGGATCCAAGGCCAGCGCGCTGAGCGTCACCCGCGCAGCCATCGACCTGAAGCTGCTGATCGAGCAGATGCGCGAACAGGCGCAGAACATCGAGTAAAGGCGCCACCTTTTAATTCACCTCCAGCCCGATCTTCATGGTGAGCCGCCCGAACCGGGCGATGTCCCGCTGAATCAGCGACTGGAATTCCTGGGCGGTGCTTGCCGTCGTGGCGTAGCCCAGCGCCTGCAGGTCGGCGATCAGTTCCGGTTTGCCCATGATGGCGGCGATCGCCGAATTGAGCCGTTCGATGACGGCCTCGGGCGTGCCCGCCGGTGCCAGTATTCCGTGCCACTGGTCCAGCTCGTAGCCGGGCAGGCCCTGTTCCGCCACGGTGGGCACATCGGGCAGCAGCGGCGAACGCCGGGGCGATGTCACAGCCAGCGCCCGCAAGGCCCCCGCATGGATCAGCGGCAAGGCGCCCGAGGCCGTCACGAAGCCGACATCCACGGTATGCGCCAGCAGGCCGGCCAGTGCGGGGCCGCAGCCCCGATACGGCACATGCAGCCAGGCGCCGCCCGTCCTGCCCATCAGCTGCTCGCCCGCCAAATGCTGCGGGGTGCCGTTGCCGCAACTGGCGTAGGAAAGCGGAACCTCCTGCTGGCCGCTGCGCCCTTCCAGGGCTTGCGGCAGGCTCTTCCAGGGAGAGTCGGCCGGCGTCACCAGCACCGAAGGCACGAAGGCGATGTTGATCACGCCCACCAGATCTTTATCGGGAGAAAAACCCAGGTTGCGATACACGCCGGGATTAATGGCATAACTGCTGTTGACCATCAATAAGGTATAGCCGTCGGGCCGGGATCGCGCCACCATCTGGGCGCCGATGTTGCCGCTGGCGCCGGCCCGGTTCTCCACCACCACGGGCTGGCCCAGGGCGGACTCCATATGCACCGCCAGGCGGCGGGCCAGCATGTCGGTTCCGCCGCCCGGAGGAAAGGTCACGACCAGCACGATGGGACGCGTGGGATAAGCGCCGTCCGCGGATGGAGCCGCCTCTTCGGCCCGCGCCGCGCCGGCAAGGAGCACGGCAGCCCACACGATGGCCGCCATGCGGGCCGGCAAGGATGCGCGGGGCCTAGACATGATCGACATCCAGGCCGATATCCAGGACGGGAGCGCTGTGGGTCAGCCAGCCCACGGCGATCAGGTCCACGCCCGTCGCCGCCACCGCGGGAGCGGTTTCAGGCGTAATGCGCCCAGACGCTTCGGTGACGGCGCGGCCCTGCGCCATCCGCACGGCGCGTTTCAGGGTTTCCAGCGGCATATTGTCCAGCAGCACCGCGTCCACGCCGACGTCCAGCCCCTGCTCCAGCTGATCCAGCGTATCGACCTCCAGCTCGATGCGCACCATATGCCCTATTCCCGCCCTGGCCCGCGCAACGGCCTCGCGCACGCCGCCGGCGACGGCAATGTGGTTGTCCTTGATGAGCACGGCATCGTCCAGGCCGAAACGATGGTTGCTGCCTCCTCCGACGCGGACAGCGTATTTCTGGACTGCCCGCAGGCCCGGCATGGTCTTGCGGGTGCAGGTGACGCGCGTGCCATAGGCGCTTATGGCATCGGCGATGGAGGCGGTGGCGCTGGCCACGCCGCTCAAATGGCACAGAAAATTCAAGGCGCTGCGTTCCGCGCCCAGGATGGCGCGCGCACTGCCTTGCACCGTGGCGATCAGGTCGCCCGGTTGCAGGCGCGCGCCGTCTTGGCGCCGCAGGCCCAGCTCCACGTCCGGATCCATAAGCTGGAAAGCCAGCTGCGCCAGGTCCATGCCCGCCAGCACGCCGGCCTGCCGGGCCACCAGGCGCATGCGGGCCCGGGCGTCCAGGGGAATGATGGCATCGGACGTCAGGTCGCCGGCGCGCCCCATATCTTCAAGCAACGCACGCTTCACCAGAGGCTCCAGCATGATCTTCGGCAAGGGCGGAACCGCAAGCGGCGCGGCGCCGGGCGATTGCACATGGACAGCGGATTCAGCGGCCGGGGCCAGTTCAATTATGCTCATATTGAGTATTAATAAGGTAAAAAAATCGGAGAAACCGTTGCCGCCCGGCGCAAGGAATCAAAAAGCCTCCCTTCCCGGCAGCCATCCGGTTTCAGCTAATTATGCTCAAACCTAGCACAATTAAACGCGAAGCCGGCCCTGATTGCAATACTTTATTTCGACAAGGGCAGCTTGCTGCCCGCGATGGCCCGTTCCCGCATGACATCGCCACGGAAACGGAAGAGCTTGGCCGGCCGGCCGGCCGCGCCGCGTATCATCTCGCCCGTATCTTCGATAAGGGCCTGCTGTTCGATGAAGCGCCGGAAATTCTGCTTATGCAGGCGCCGCCCGGCCAGCGCCTCGAATGCCAGCTGCAGTTGCAGGAGCGTGAAGGCGGGCGGCATCAATTCGAACACGACGGGCCGATAGCGGATCTTGGCGCGCAGGCGTGCCATTGCCGTCGCCAGGATGCGGCGATGATCGTGCTGCATGGGTTCGCCGGGCAAGGGCGCCGCCGGCGCGGCCCCAAGGCGCCGCTCGGCCTCGGGCACCAGGCCCGCCTCGAAAAGCAGTTCATAGCGCTGCAAAACGAATTCTTCGTTCCATGAGGAGGCATCCCGCCCGAAAGTGTGATCCACGCGCTGGCGCCGCTGGCGCCTGGCCGATGTTCCCGACCCTTGGGCGCACCATTTGCGCAAGGCGGGCAAGACCTGCCGGTCTATTATTTCCGGACAGCCTTCGCGCCAGTCCTCCCAGGGGAAATAACGGTACCAGTCCTGCCATCCCACGGAATCGATGTCCAGGCTCTCCGATTCGCGCGTCAAGCCCAGGTAGCTGACCGAGATGATGCGCTGGCCCTGCCAATTGGCCCGGTCGCCGTCGGCGAAGGTGTAAAGCTGCTCGACATAGCCGATGGGGTGATGCGTCTGCGCCTCAACCCAGGCCCGCAGGCCTGCCTGCAAGGACCGGTGCGACGATTCGAAGGGCCCGGCCGGCAGCGCGTGCGAACAGTCGCGCGTCAGCACGCGGGGTTCCCCGCCGCTTACCGCGACCAGCACCGCCACCAATTCGGCCGTTACGGCGTCATTGTTCTTCTTCATGTATCCACTCGCGCCATATGGCAACCAGTAGGGCCATCAGGACGGGACCGATGAACAGGCCCACGATGCCCATGGTCTTGACGCCGCCGACCAGGCCAAAGAAAGTCGGCAGGAAAGGCAGCTTGACGGGCCCGCCCACCAGGCGCGGGCGCAATGTCTTGTCGACGATGAACAATTCTATGGTGCCCCACAGGAACAGGCCCAGCCCGGCCATGGGGTGGCCCGATCCCACCAGGTAAAGCGAGACCAATGAAAACGAAAGCGGCGCGCCGCCGGGCACCAGGGCCATGAAGCCCGTGATCACCCCCAGCAATACGGGCGAGGATACGCCCGCCACCCAGTAGGCGATGCCCAGCACCACGCCCTCGCCTATCGCGATCAGGCCCATGCCGGTCACCGTGGAATTGATCGTGGCCGGGACCACGCGGGAAAATCGTCGCCAGCGGCCCGGCAATATGCGCTCTCCCACGATATCCAGCTGGCCCAGGATGCGTGCGCCGTCCTTGTAGATGAAAAACAAGGTGATCAGCATGAAAACGACCGTCAGCAGCAATTGAAATACATTGCCCGTGGCCGAGAGCATCATGCGATAGATGTTGCCCAGGTGCTCGCCGCTGATCAGTTCGACGAAGGTTCCCAGCGCATGCGGTTCGCCCAGATAGGTCGTCCAGTATTCGGCGAGCCGCCCGCCCACCAGCGGCAGCGCAAGCATCCACTCGGGCGTGGGCACGCCGTTGCGGTTGGCGGCCAGGGCCCAGGCGATGAAGCTGCTGGCCTCTTGAATGGCATAGCTCAATGCCAGCGACAGCGGCACGATGAGCACCAGTATGACGATAAGCAGGGCCAGCGTGGCCGCCAGCGCATTGCGGCCGCCGCAGCGGCGCAGCAGGCGCTGGTAGGGCCGCCAGCTTGCCAGGCAGATGATGAGCGCCGCCAGCACCGGCACCAGGAAGCCGCTGAGGAAATAGAGTCCGACCAGAATCAGCAGGACCAGCAACCACCGGGCGATCAGGAAGGCAGGCAATACAGGATGCATAGGGCGATGGGTCTTTTCAGGCTTGGATGGGAAGGGGTCCGGAAGACACGCGAGGTTTCGACGATATCACGGAACGCCGCCCGGACCTCAATTCGTGTCGGGCTTGCCATGCATGCACATCAGGGTTTGCTGCGCTATGGCCACCAGCTCCCGTCCCTTCGATGTGACGCCGAATACCTCTATCTGGCAGATCGTGAGGGTTCGGCCCGAGCGCAGCACCTTGCCCACCCCAAGCAGGTAGTCGCCTCGCGCTGGGGCGACGAGATTGACCTTGAATTCCACCGTCAGCACCGAACTGCCTTCCGGAAACAAGGTGAACCCGGCGTAGCCGCCCGCCGTGTCGGCCAGCGCGCTGCTGGCGCCGGCATGGAAAAAACCGTGCTGCTGCGTCAGCTCCTTGCGATAAGGCAGCGTCAGCCTGACCTCGCCCGGCTCTATGCTTTCGATGGAAACGCCCAGATGCCGCATCAGCCCCTGGCGCGCGAAGCTGTCGCGCACCCGCTTGCGCATCGCCATGAGGGCGCTGGACTCTTGCGTCTGTGGTTCGGTCATCTGCATGGCTCCCCGGTTCTGCCTGGCGACGAGGGTAGCAGAAATCGGGCTCGCGATGAAAGGCCTACTTCCAGGCGTCCAGGAAGGCCAGCAGGACCTTGGCCGAGTTGGCGGCGGCGATGTTCATGAAGGTATGCATCTCATTCGCGCCCTCGCCGCCGCCGGCCAGGTCGCTCAGCGAGCGAAAAGCGATGAACGGCACGTCATTGCTATAGGCCACCATCGCACAGGCGGCGCTTTCCATGTCCACCACGTTGGCATGAAAAGCGGCGAATACGTGTTCGCGCAGGGCGGCATTGTCAAGGAAGGCCGGCCCCGACACGCCATTGCCGCCGATAACGATACGGGGCTGGCGATTAAGGCATTCATGGGCGGCATCGCAGGCGCTCAGTTCGACATTGCGCAGGCCTTTGGCCATGTCGAGCAGCTCCGGATCGACATCGAACCAGAATTTCTTGTGTATTTTCGGCTCCGCGGCCGATTTCACCTTTACCGGACGCGTATACATCATGCCGAAATGCGGAAACCCGGTATCGCCCCGCTCTCCCAGGCTGAATACCCCCGGTGCCGTCTCGCGCGCCATCAGCACCTCCAGGTACTGCCCCCAGCGCTCCACCACGGTGACGTCGCCGATATGCAGCGACGGGTTGACGCCGCCGGCGATGCCGCTGAACACGATGTGGCTGACATTGAAGCGGTCCAGGGCCAGCTGCGTATTCATGGCGGCATTGACCATGCTGATGCCGCTCAGGAACAGCACGGCGGGCTTGCCTTGCAGCGTGCCCGTCGTGAACTCCACGCCATTGGCGGAATACTTCCGGGCGTGCTCCAGCTTGTCCAGCAACAGGACCAGTTCGGGCTCGAAGGCCGAGATCACCGCAATGCGGGGCGTGTCATCGAAACGCTCGGCGGCATGCGCTTGCGGCGCCCATAGAAGCACGGTCAGGAAAAGGACGGACAGCAAGCGTTGGCATAAGGAGTTCATGAAACGGCACCATGGCGAATAAACACGGAAGCCGGATCATGACATATTCAGGATCAGGATGCCCGGGATCCGGGCGTTCCCTCCTCCAGGCCGTCCCATCCGCCGCCTATCGCCCGGATCAGGTCCACCGCGGCATGGGCGCGCTGGCCGTCGAGCTGGACGGCGGTCCGCCGCTGCTGCAACACCATGCGATCGGCATCGATGACGTCCAGATAGCTGACCGACCCTTCGCGATACTGTATCTGCGCAAGCTCCGCCGCCCTGGCCGCCGACATCACCGCGTCATCCTGGACCTGCGATTGCTCGCCCAATATGCGCAGGCTGGACAGGCCGTCCTCCACTTCCCGGAAGGCGCTCAACACCGTCTGCCGATACCTGGCGACATCCTCCTCGTAGCGCGCGCGCGCCCTGTCCAGCCCGGCCTGGCGCTGGCCGCCGTCGAAAATCGGCAGGGACAGCATGGTTCCGACCAGCGGCCCCAACAGGAAGCTGCGGCTGGACCACTGGAACAGGTCTCCCAACTGGGACGATTCGTAGCCGAATGCGCCGGTTATGTTCAGGCGGGGAAAGAACGCCGCCTGAGCCGCGCCGATGCGCGCATTGGCGGCCGCCATGGCGCGTTCGGCGGCAGCGATATCGGGTCGGCGCTCGAGCAGGGACGATGGCAGGCCGGCGGGGATGCCCACCGCCACGCGTTGCAGCGGACGCGGCGCGATCGAAAACTCGGCCGGCGTCTTGCCCAGGAGAATCGCCAGCGCATGCTCCGCCGCGGCGCGCAGGCGCGCAACGCCCAGCGACTCGGACTGGGCCGAGGCCAGTTCGGACTTGGCCCGCGCCACATCCAGCTCGCTGATGTCGCCCTCGGCATAACGGCGCTGGACCAGGTCCAGGGTCTTGCCGCGCAATTGCACGGTGCCGCGGTACAGCTCCTGCTCGGCATCCAGCCGCCGGATCAGGAAATAGCCTTGCGCGACGTCGGCCTGCAAAGCCAGCTGCACGGAATGAAACAAGGCGGCGCTTTGCTGGGCATCCGCCGTGGCGGCATCGACGTCCGAGGCGATCCGGCCGAACAGATCGACCTCGTACGACAAGCCCGCTTGAGCGCGCCACAAGGTCGCGGGCGAGTTCGGCGCATCGGCCGGCAGGCCTTGAGCGGCGTTCGACGCCCGCTGCCGGGTGGGGCCGAAGCCGGCATCCAGCGTGGGGAAGAACTCCGACCGCGCGCCGCTTTGCAAGGCGCGCGCCTGAGTGACCCGGGCGGCGGCGGCCTTCAGGTCCTGGTTGGCCGCCAGAGCCTGCTCTTGCAGGGCATCGAGTTCGGGGTCGTTGAACACGGCCCACCACTTGCCTCGGGCGATATCATCGGAAGGCTGGGCCGCCTTCCAGCGCTGGGCGGCTTCGGGCGACAAGGCCGCCTCTTTGAAAGCCTTGGGCACGTCGGCCGCGGGACGCTGATATTTGGGCCCCACGGCGCAACCCGCCAGCAACAGCACCAGCGCGCCCATTGAAAGAGTAGAACGTATCGAATTGATCATAACCATAATCCTTGGAACTTATTGTCCGGCGTGCCCGGCCAGCGTCGGCGCTTCATGCGCGGCGGCGGAGCGCAGGGGTCGGCCGCCCATCGAGCGCAACAGCACATAGAAGACCGGCGTCAGGAACAGGCCGAACAAGGTGACGCCCAGCATGCCGAAGAACACCGCGACCCCCATGGCGTGCCGCATCTCGGAGCCGGCTCCCGTCGACGTCACCAGGGGGACGACGCCCATGATGAATGCGATGGAGGTCATCAGTATGGGCCGCAGGCGCAGGCGGCTGGCCTCGATGGCCGCCTTGATGGGCGCGGCGCCCTGCAGTTCCAGCTCGCGGGCGAACTCCACGATCAGGATGGCGTTCTTGCAGGCCAGCCCCACCAGCACCATCAGGCCTATCTGCGTGAAGATATTGTTGTCGCCGCCCGTCAGCCAGACGCCCGCCAGCGCGGCCAGTATGCTCATGGGCACGATGAGAATCACGGCCAGCGGCAGGGTCAGGCTTTCGTACAGTGCGGCCAGCACCAGGAACACCAGCAGGACGCTGATGGGAAACACCCAGATGCCGGCGTTGCCCGCCAATATCTGCTGATAGGTCAGGTCGGTCCATTCGAACTTGATTCCGCGCGGCAAGGTGTCGGCGGCGATGCGCTCGGCGGCCGCCTGCGCCTGGTCCGACGAATAGCCCGGCGCCGGCCCGCTGTTGATGTCGGCGGCCGTATAGCCGTTGTAGCGTACGACCATCTCGGGCCCGTAGGTGGGCGTGACCTTTACCAGTGACGACAGCGGCACCATGTCGCCCCAGCGATTGCGGGTTTTCAATTGCAGGATGTCCTCGGGCTGTGAACGGAACGGGGCGTCGGCCTGCGCCCTTACCTGGTATACCCGTCCGAAACGATTGAAATCGTTGACGTACAGGGAGCCAAGATAGATCTGCATGGTGTCGAACACATCGGTGACCGGCACGCCCAGTTGCTTGGCCTTGACCCGGTCCAGGTCCACGTCCAGTTGCGGGACGTTGATCTGGAAGCTGGAGAATGCGGGCCCCAGCTCGGGCGCCTTGCGAGCCTCGGCCATGAAGGCCTGGGCGGCCGCATCCAGCGCGGCATAGCCGAGCGCGCCGCGATCCTCGATCTGCAGCTTGAAGCCCCCCACGGTGCCCAGGCCCATGACCGGCGGCGGCGGAAACACGGCGATGAAGGAATCCTTGATCGCGGCGTATTGCTGGTTGAGCGCGCCCGCTATGCCATTGGCCGACATCGCCTCACCCTTGCGCTCCTTGAACGGGTCCAGGGTGACGAACACGATGCCCGCGCTGGAACTGTTGGTGAAGCCGTTGATGGAGAGGCCCGGAAAGGCGATGGCGCTTTCCACCCCGGGCTGCTTCAGGGCGATGTCCGTCATGCGGCGTATCACCTCTTCCGTGCGATCCAGCGATGCCCCGTTGGGAAGCTGCGCAAAGCTGATCAGGTACTGCTTGTCCTGCGCGGGCACGAAGCCGCCGGGCACGATGTAGGAAATGGCCACGGTCAAGGCCAGCAGGACCGCGTACACGCCCATGGACGAGGCCTTGCGGCCGATGACACCCGACACGCCTGTTGCGTAGCGTTCGGAAGACCGGTTGAAGAAGCGGTTGAAGCGCTGGAAGAAGCCGCCCAGGTAGCGGTTCATGACCCGCGTCAGCCAGTCGGGCTTCTCGTGATGCCCCTTCAGGAGCAAGGCGGCCAGCGCCGGCGACAGCGTCAGGGAATTGAAGGCCGAGATGACGGTGGAGATGGCGATCGTCATCGCGAACTGCTTGAAGAACTGCCCGCTCAAGCCTGTCATGAAGGCCAGGGGAACGAAGACCGCCACCAGCGTCAGCGCAATGGCGACGATGGGTCCGCTGACCTCGCGCATGGCGCGATAGGTGGCCTCGCGCGGGGACAAGCCCTCGGCGATGTTGCGTTCCACATTCTCCACCACCACGATGGCGTCATCCACCACGATCCCTATGGCCAGGACCAGGCCGAAAAGGGATAAGGCATTGATCGTATAGCCGAAGGCCAGCATCAGCGCAAAGGTGCCCACGATGGACACGGGCACGGCCAGCAAGGGAATGATGGAGGCCCGCCAGGTCTGAAGGAACAGGATCACCACCAGCACGACCAGGGCAATCGCCTCCAGCAGGGTCACGACCACCGCCTTGATGCTGGAACGCACGAACTGGGTCGGATCGTAGGCAATGCGGCTTTCGACCGAAGAGGGAAAGTCGGCCGAGAGCTCCTTCATCACGGCGCGCACCTGGTCGGATACGGCCAGGGCATTGGCGCCCGGCGATTGCATGATGCCCATGCCGATGGCGGGCTTGTTGTCCAGCAGGGAGCGCAGGCCGTATTCCGACGCATCCAGTTCGATGCGCGCCACATCGCCCAGGCGCGTCACGCCGCCATCGGCCGAGGTCTTCAGCACGATATCGGCGAATTCTTCCTCGGTGCTCAGCCGGCCTTGCGCATTGACCGAAAGCTGCAGGGCGACATCGGACGAGGTAGGCGAGGCGCCGATCACGCCGGCCGCCACCTGCACGTTCTGCTCGCGTATGGCCGCCACCACATCGTTGGCCGTCAGGCCGCGCTCGGCGATTTTCTGGGGATTCAGCCACACTCTCATGGCGTAGTTGCCCGAGCCCCATATCTGGACCTCGCCCACGCCGGGTATCCGGGCCAGCCTGTCCTTGATGTTCAGGACCGCATAGTTGCGCAGATAGGTCATGTCGTAGCGGTCGTCCGGCGAGAGCAGGTGCACGACCATGGTCAGGGTGGGCGAGGTCTTCACCGTGGTCACGCCCAGCCTTTGCACATCTTCCGGCAAGCGCGGCAGGGCCTGCGATACCCGGTTCTGCACCAGTTGCTGAGCCTTGTCCGGGTCCATGCCCAGGTGGAAATTGATCGTCACCGCCAGATTGCCGTCGCTGTTCGCCTGCGACTGCATGTACAGCATGTTCTCCACGCCGTTGATCGACTCCTCCAGCGGCGCGGCCACCGTCTCGGCGATGACCTTGGGATTGGCGCCCGGGTACTGGGCGCGCACGACGACGGAGGGCGGAACCACCTCCGGATACTCCGAAATGGGCAGTTGGAAGACGGCCAGCCCTCCGGCCAGCAGTATCAGCACCGACAAGACGCCGGCGAAGATCGGGCGATCGATAAAAAATTTGGAAATATTCATGGAAATCCAGCGTTGTTCTCAGATCAGTTGACCGATGCGATGCGGCGGGCGGTGGATGCCGCGGCATCGGGCCCGGCCGCGACGCCGGTCGCCCGGGCCGGGTTTGGAGCAACAGGGTCTCCGGGCCGGATGCGCTGCAAGCCATTGACGACGATGCGCTCGCCCGCCTTCAATCCGGCTTCCACCACCCTGCCGCCCTGCCGGCTGGCGCCCAGCCGGACTTCGCGGTAGGCGGTTTTATTGCTGTCGTCGACCACGATCACGAAACGCTTGTTCTGGTCCGTTCCGATCGCCTTTTCGTCGATCAGCACGGCATCGCGCGGCTCTCCGCCGCCCAGGCGTATCCGCGCGTACAAGCCCGGCACCAGGGCGCCATCGGCATTGTCGAAGACGGCCCGCACGCGTATCGTCCCGGACGAGGTGTCCATGCGATTGTCGACCGACGCCAGCCGGCCCTCGCGCGGGTAGCCGTCCTCGTTGGCCAGGCCCAGGAACACCGGCGTATGCGCGGCCGTGTCCGCGGACCGGGCGGGGTTCACGAATTTGAGGAAGCTTTGCTCATCCACGTCGAAGGACGCATACAGGCGCGACACCGAGACCAGCGAGGTCAGGGCGGGAGAATTCGCGCCTGCGGTGACGACATTGCCCGCCGTGACTTCCGCGCGCGACACGCGGCCCGGAAACGGCGCCACGATGCGGGTATGCTCCAGGTCCAGCTCGGCCGACGCCAGCATGGCCTTCGCCGCCTGAAGATTCGCCGACGCCTCCCGCGAAGCATTGCGCTTTTCCTCGTAGTCGCGCTTGGCGATGGCGTTGTCGGCCAGCAGGCGGCCGCCGCGCGACAGCTCGGACGCCGTGTAGGCGGCGCGGGCCTGAGCGGCCGCCAGGCGCGCCCTGGCCTGGTCGACCGCGGCCTGATAGGGCCGCGGATCGATGGTGAACAGCAGATCGCCACGCCGCATCAGGCTGCCGTCCTTGAAATGCACGGCCGTCAACGTGCCTGACACCAGCGGCCGGATTTCAACGCGGTCGATCGCTTCCAGACGGCCCGAGAATTCATGCCAGTCGGTGATGCTGCGGCTGGCGACGGTGGCCACGTCGACCGCGGCCGCCGGAGGTTCTCCGGCACTCGGGACGGCCCCGGCGTCCACCCTCAGGGCAATGATGCCCGCGGCCAGCAAAACGGCGGCAACAGCCGACATGGCGTAGCGCTTACGCAGTAAAAACATGGTCTTCCTTGGATAGATGAGTGGTTCTTCACATCAACGGCGGTACGGACACAGGAACAAGCTGTGTCCGTTTGAAAAACGCCGTATGAAAAACGGAAAGGTAGGAGTATTATTTATTCTTTGCAAAAACAGATAAATAATCATTTTTCGCGAACACTATTCGTTTTTTACAAACAATCGTTTTTTATCGACGGTCGCCCGCCCGTTTCCAGGGCGGCGCTCGCCGACTTTCCGGAATACGTCATGGATCGCTTTCAAGCCATGCAGGTCTTTACCCGCGTCGTCGATGCCAACAGCTTCACCCTGGCGGCGGACACGCTGGGGCTGCCCCGCGCCACCGTCACCACCACCATCCAGAATCTGGAGCGCATGCTGCAGGTCCGGCTGCTGAACCGGACCACCCGCCGCCTGAGCCTGACGCCCGACGGAGCGGCCTACTATGAACGCTGCGTGCGCATACTGGCCGACGTCGAAGACGCCGAATCGTCCTTCCACGACGTCACGCGGGGGCCGCGCGGCCGCCTGCGCATCGACGTCCCGCCCTCCATGGGCCGGCTGATCCTGATTCCCGCGCTCTGCGAATTCCATAAGCGCTATCCCGACATCGAGCTGGCCATAGGCATGAGCGACAGGCCGGTCGACATGGTGCAGGAAGCGGTCGATTGCGTGATACGGGTGGGCGAATTGCAGGATTCCTCCATGGTGGCCAAGCGCATCGGCACCTTCGAAAGCCTGACCTGCGCCGCGCCGTCCTACATCGAGCGCCACGGCATACCTAAGTCCATCGACCAGCTCGGGGACCACCAGGCCGTCCATTATTTTTCCAGCCGCAGCGGACGCGTCATAGACTGGAGCTTCATGGTCGATGGAAAACCGACCGACGTACAGGTGAAAGGCGTCGTTTCCGTCAACGACGCCGAAGCCTATGTCACCTGCGGCCTGAACGGATTCGGCCTTATCCAGCCCTCTCGCTACATGGTTGCGCCCCACCTGCAGTCGGGCGCCCTGGTCGAAGTGCTGTCCGACTTGAAGTCGCCGTCCATGCCCATTTCCGTGGCCTATCTGCAAAACCGCCACCTTTCCCCCAAGGTGCGCGTGTTCGTGGACTGGATCAGCGAGCTCTTCCAGCAATGCCCCTTGATGAGTGGCTGCGCGCCTCAGCATTTCAGCAAGGAATGCGCCTTTGCCGGCGAACGCAAGCCGGTGCGGAGCAATTCGCTGCATGAGCTGATCGCTCACCACAACGTGGCCGAAAGCGTGTTCTGACGACAAGGGAAGCGGCTGCCCGGCGGGCATGACGTTTGCTTCCTCGGGACCGGTGGAACGGGCAAGCGGGTGGACCGGCGCCCTCTCCGCCATCCTGAGGAGAACATATGAATGTCGCCATCGTCGGTACCGGTTATGTCGGCCTCGTTACGGGTGCATGCCTGGCCGAGGCAGGCCACTTCGTCACCTGCATCGATAACAATGCGGTAAAAATCGGGCAAATGCGGGAGGGAAATCTGCCCTTCCACGAACCGGGCCTGCAAGCCATCGTATTGGCGCAACTGCATGGCGGAAGACTGCGCTTTTCAACGGACCTGACCGGCGGAACGCAACAGGCGCAAGTCGTCATGCTGGCCATCGGCACGCCGTCCGCAGCCGACGGCTGCGCCAATGTCGACAGCCTTCTGCAATGCGCAAAGGCATTGGCGGACACGCTGGATCATTCCTGCGTGCTCGCAGTCAAATCGACCACGCCCGTGGGCACCTGCGATCATGTGCAATCCTTCTTCGATGCGCGGCAGGCCTCCGTGCCGGACGCTCCACGCGTCGACGTGGCCTCGAATCCCGAGTTCCTCGCCGAGGGCCGTGCCGTCGACGATTTCAGAAATCCCGACCGCATAGTCATCGGCGCCGGGGCGGCGCAGGCCGCGGCCACGCTGTCCAGCCTGTATGCTCCATTCGACCCGGACGGCCGGCGGCGGCTGTGCATGGATGTGCGTAGCGCGGAGTTCGCAAAATACGCCTGCAATGCCATGCTGGCTTCCAGGATATCGCTGGTGAACGAACTGGCCAATATCGCCGAGAAAATGCAGACGGACATGCGGTCCATCTGCAAGGTCCTTGCCACGGACCACCGCATCGGTCCCGACTTCCTGCGCCCGGGCGCCGGCTACGGGGGATCATGCCTGCCCAAGGACTTGCGCGCGCTCATCCGAACGGCGGAACAATGCCAGGAGCCGGCCCCCCTGCTCCGGGCTGTCGAAGAAGTCAACCAGCGCCAGGTCAGGCTGCTGTTCGACTCCATACAGCGGTATTTTGGCGGCAACCTTTGGGGGCGCCGCATTGCGGTATGGGGACTGGCGTTCAAGCCGGGGACGGACGATGTCCGCGAATCGCCCAGCCTGGCGCTGATACGCCTGTTGATCGACGCGGGGGCGGCCGTGCAGGCCTACGACCCGGTGGTCTGCGCTTCGATCCCCAAGCTGGCAAGCCGCCCGGGGCTGGAATTGAGCAGTTCCGCGGCGCAGGCCTGCCGGCACAGCGAAGTCCTGGTGGTGATGACGGAATGGCAGGAATTCGCCGAACCGGATTTTTCTTCACTGGCGGGCAGCCTGGAATCCGGAGCCGTTTTCGACGGACGCAACCTGTATCGTCCCGAGCAGCTGGCTCCCTTCCATCTGCAGCATTTCCGGGTTGGCCAGAAGGTCCGGGGCAATCCGCTTGCGCCGGGCCGCCGCGCGGCCACGCCCGTACATTCCTGCCCCTGACAAGCCGGCAAGTCCGCCGCCCGCTTTCACAACCGGATCGGCTCATGGAGAACGACAATGCAGACAGACTGGGGATCTCTTTTCGAACTGACCTTGTCCCCATGGGAACTCATCGTGCGGGGCACGATAACGTACTGGTTCATCTTCCTGCTGCTGCGGCTGGCCGGCCGCCGTGATTTCGGATCGGTGGGGATGGCCAATATCCTGCTGCTGGTGATGATCGCGGATGCGGCGCAGAACGGCATGGCGGGCGACTACGAGACCATCACGGAAGGCATGATCCTCATTGCCACCCTGGTGTTCTGGAGCGTGTTCGTGGACCGCCTGTGCTACTTCGTGCCTGCCGCGCGTGTCGTCCTGGAAGCCAGCCGCCTGTGTCTGGTCAAGGATGGGCAGATACAGCGCCGCGGAATGCGCCGCGAATACATAACCGAAGATGAACTCATGGCCGAACTGCGCAAGAACGGCATCGACGATGTCAAGAAAGTCAGGCGCGCCTACATGGAGGAAGCGGGCGACATCAGTGTTCTGCCTTACCGGAAATGACGGGCGGCCGCGCCACGGCCAATACGGTCGCCAGCAGCTCGCGCGGGTCCACCGGCTTGGCCACATGCACCTGGAAGCCCGCCAGCAACGCGCGCAGCCTGTGTTCGCGCTCCGCATAGCCTGACAGCGCAATGGCCGGCAGGCGCTGCGCGAGCGATGATTTGCGTTGCGCCTCCATAGTCCTGATCTGCGCAATGACCTCGTAGCCATCCGGCTCGCCCAGTGAAATATCGCAGATCAGCGCATCGGGCCACTGCTCGGGCGGACGCTCCCGCAATGCCGACAACAGCGGCTGGCCGGAATCGAACAGTTCCACCCTGCTGCCCTGGTCCTGCAGGACCTCTCCCAGAAGCTGCCGGGCTTCGGCCTGATCGTCCGCAACGAATACCGTCAGGCCCTTCAGCCTGTCGCCGCCCGTCAGCTCCTTGGGCGCGGCGGGCGCCAGCGTGGCGACGGCCCGCAAAGGCAGGCGGATGGCAAACGTCATGCCGCCGCCGTCTTCCGAGGGCTGGACCTGCAGGCCGCCTCCCATCTGCTCCAGCATGCCGTTCACCCGCGTCGGGTCGAGCACCGGAACGGCAGGGGACTGCGCCGCCGCCCCTCCATCCTCTTCCACTGTTTCCTGCGGCAACAGGCGCCGGTCGGTCACGGCGACCATGGCATGGGGGCCGTCGCGTTCCACCCGCAGTTCAAGGCGCTCCGACGGCGGCGTGAAGGCAATGGCGTTCTCGCATACCTCGCACAGCACCTGCTGCAGGACGCTGGGGTCGCCGGTCACCCGCAGGGAATCGGCGCTGATCAGTGTATAGAGCACGATGCCCTTCTCGTCGATCTGCGGGCGCATGGCGTCCAGGACGCCCGCGACCAGCGTGGTCAGGTTGACCGGCTGGGCGCTCAACCGGGCTCCCGACTCGTCCAGCGCATTCTGCTGGCGCTGCAGATCCCACATTTGCGCGTAGGTGCCTTTGGCCCGCAACAACTGGGCATGCGTGCCGCGCTCCACGATACGGCCGTGGTCCATGACCAGGATGAGGTCGGCATCGATGATGGTGGACAGCCGGTGGGCGATGATCAGCGTGCTTCGGCCTTGCGCCAGCAATTCGAGTTCGGCCTGTATGGCCCGCTCCGTGCGCGTATCCAGGGCCGAGGTCGCCTCGTCGAACACCAGCAGCGGCGGATTCTTCAGCACCGCCCTTGCGATGGCGATGCGCTGGCGCTCCCCGCCCGAGAGCTTGACGCCGCGCTCGCCGACCAGCGTGTCGTACTGGGCCGGCAGGCTTTGGATCAGCTCATGGATGCGGGCGGCCCTGGCCGCCTCGATCACATCGGCCAGCGACGCTCCTTCGCGCCCATAGGCAATGTTGTAGGCTATCGTATTGTTGAACAGCAGCGAATCCTGAGGCACGACGCCTATCGCGGCGCGCAGGCTCTTCAGGCTGACCGCGCGCACGTCCTGGCCATCCACCGTCACGCTGCCGCTGTCCACGTCGTAGAAACGCAGAAGCAGCCTGGCCAGCGTGGACTTGCCCGAGCCGCTGCCTCCCACCACCGCCACCGTTGCCCCCGGTTCGATGCGGAAGTCGACCTCGTGCAAAATGCGTCGCCCCGGCTCGTAGGAAAAGTCGACCTGCTTGAAAATCACCTCGCCCTTGTCCAGCCGCAGCGGCGGCAGGGGCTGGCCCGGTTCCGTCTCTGGCGGATAGCGCAGCAGGTCGGACATGCGTTCGGCGTTGATCATGGCTTCGCGCGCCTGCCGGAACACCAGGCCCAGCGCGTTCAGGGGCAGGCATACCTGGATGATGTAGGCATTGACCAGCACCAGGTCGCCAACCGCCATCCTGCCGTCGACCACTTCCTGTCCGGCCAGGATCATGACGGCGGCCACACCCAGCGCGATGATGCCGCTCTGGCCCACATGCAGGACCGACAAGGCTTTCTGGTTGTCTATCCCGACGCCTATCCATTTTTTCATGGTATCGCGCAAACGCTGCGATTCGAAAGCTTCGCTGGTATAGAACTTGACCGTTTCATAATTCATCAGGCTGTCGACCAGATGGCCCGCGGCCGCCGAATCCAGATCGTTGAGCCGGCGCTGATACGGAGTGCGCTTCTCGGTGAACACGACCGTATAGATTCCGTAAACGATGAAGGTGACCGCGACGATGCCGGCAAATCCCAGCCTGTAGGCAAATATCATGATCAACACCACCGACACGATCTCGATCAGCGTTGGCAGGACGGTGAAAAGCGCGGTTCCCAGCAAAAAACCCACGCCGGCGGTACCGCGCTGCACATCGCGCGAGAACATGCCGGTCTGATGCCCGCCAAGGAAGCGGACGCCCAGGCTGTGCAGATGGTCGAACATCCTGACAGTGAAATCGGCCACCGCCGTCTGGGTCACCCGGGCGAACACCACGTCGCGCAGCTCGGTGAACAGACCCGAGGCAAAGCGCAGCAATGCATAGCCCAGCAGCAGGAACACCGGCAGCACCAGTTCACCCTGCCCGGGCTCCAGACTGTCCACGATGCCCTTCAAGGCAACGGGCACCAGCACCGCCAGAAGCTTGGCCGCAACCAGCAGTGCCAGCGCGGCGGCGGCTCGCCGGCGGAACCGCCACAGTACATGACCAACCGTCCTCAGCATCTCGCGGCGGGCGGAAGCCGCTGAAGCTCCGCTTTTGCCGGGCCCGCGCCCACTTCGGTTATCCTGATCCGCGCTTTCCATCCATCCGGCCTTAGTCCATGATTGACGACACCGCGAATGCGGCAATTAGCATGCCCGCAGGAAGGCCAGGAACCGCCTTTCGTCGGCGCGCAGGCCGGCGGGAGTTTTCAGGCTGCTGCGCGGCGGAAGGGTCCCGGCCAGGTAGGCCTCGGTCACAGCGGGATGGATGTAGCAATCGCGGCATATCGCCGGGGTATTGCCCAGCATCTGCGCGGTGGCCTTGCAGGCCTCGGCCACCGCCGTTCTGTCGGGCGCCTCATTCTTGCTGCCGCGGTCCTGCAACTGGCTGAAGGCAAGCACCGACGCAGCCCATGTGCGATAGTGCTTGGCGGTGAAGTCGCCGCCCGCCTCTTTCAGATAAGCGTTGACGCAGCCGGAATCGATGCGCTGCGCGTCTCCCTGCGCGTCCCTGAACTGGAACAGCTCGTGTCCGGGAATTTCCATGCAGCGCCTTATCACTCGCGCAATCCTGCGGTCATTGATCGTCACGTCATGGCGCACGCCGCTTTTGCCGCGAAACTGGAAGCGGATGCGGCTGCCCATGACCGAGGCGTGGCGGCGCCGCAAGGTCGTCAGGCCGAACGATTTATTGGTTTTGGCATATTCGCGGGTGCCCACGCGGATCAGGGTCAGATCCAGAAGCCTGACCACCACGGCAGTGACCTTGCGGACCGTCAGGGCCTCCGATTTCATGTCCCGTTCGACGCGGCGGCGTATGCGCGGCAAAGCAGCGCCGAACTCCGCCAATTGCCTGTACTTGTCCGCGTCCCGGATTTCCTTCCAATGCTCGTGATAGCGATATTGCTTCCGTCCTCGCGCATCGCGCGCGGTGGCCTGGATATGCCCTTTGGGGTCCGGGCATATCCAGACATCCTCGTAAGCCGGCGGGATGGCAAGTGCGTTGATTCTCTTCAGTACCGTCGCATCCCGCACCGCCCTGCCCTGCGCGTCCACATAGCGAAATGCCTTGCCCGCCCGCTTGCGCGAGATTCCCGGATCCGTGTCGGCGGAGTAGACCAGATCCCGCCCGCCCGCAAGGGCCTGGGCAAGATCGGGTACATCGCTCATGGCTCAAGCGCCGGGCGGAATCAAGCCGCGACGGCGGTGGACGCCAGCTCCTGCTTCAGGGACTCCATTTCCTGCGCGAGTTCCTTCAGGTCGATTTTCTTGGAAATCACCTTTGGAAAGAGCTCGTCCTCTTCCTCGGTGACATGATGGTTCACGTACTCGCCCAGGACGGTGAATTTTGCGTCGTACAGGTCGTCGTCCGGACCCATGCCCTGCAACTGGGCAATAAGCTCCTTGGCCGAAGCATGCTCCACCAGGGCCTCGTCGAGCAGATCGCCGAAGGCTTCGGGATTCTGGTCCCTCAGGTAAGGATAGAACTTCTCTTCTTCGATCTTGGTATGTATGGTCAACTCCGTACAGGCCTCCTCCACCATCTTCTGCTTGGCGCCGGAGTCCTTCTCCTTTTCGAAATCCTTGAAAATTTTCTTGACCTTCTTGTGATCGTCCAGCAATAGGCTCAAGGCCGCCTTCTGGGCCGCGGGAATTTCTGATTTGTTCATGCTCGCTCCTGTATGCAAAGCTGTGTTTCGACGTGGCCGGCTTCATTCTCGGCATGAGTCATACAGCAATTCCCATGCCACCCGGTGTTCAGCCGCGTTCGGGCTGCCGCGGAGGATGCGCCAAGGCGCGCGAGCCATGGCGGTTCGCATAGCACCAGGTAAACTCGGCGCCCAACAGGAAAACCTGGGCCGCGTAGTACACCCAGATCAGCACGACGATCAAGGAGCCGGTCGCAGTAAGCGACGATACGGTCGAGCTCTTGCCCAGATACAAGCCTATGCCGGCCTTGCCCACTTCGAACAGTACGGCCGTTACCGCTGCGCCCACCCATACGTCGCGCCAGGCGATGGCGGCCTGCGGCATGAATTTGTATATGGCGGCAAACAGGACCACCGTCATGCCCAGCGAAAAAGCCGCATTTGCCATCTGGAGCAGCACTTCCCATCCGGGAAAAAGGCCGCTGCTCCATTGCCCCAGGACGGCCAGCAAGGAACTGGCAATCAACGAAACCAGCAGCAGGAAGCCCAAGCCCAGCACCAGTCCGAAGGAAAGCAGCCGGGCCCGGAACATTTTCCACAGCCCCGCCTTCTTCTGCTTGCTGGGCACTTGCCATATCCGGTCCAGGGCGCTTTGCAGCTCGGCGAATACGCGGGTCGCCCCCACCGCCAGGATCACGACGCTGACCAGAGTGGCAAAAAAGCCCTGGGTCGGCTTGTCGGCGCTTTTTATCAGGCTCTGTATGCCGGAAGCGCCCTCGGGCCCCACCAGGCCGCCCAGCTGGCGGATGATTTCCCCCCGCACCGCGTCCTCTCCCCAGACGGAGCCCGCCACCGCGATCACGATGATCAGCAAAGGGGCGATCGAGAAGATCGTATAGAAGGCGAGCGCCGCCCCCAGGCTGGACGCGTAATCGTCCTTCCAGGCCAGGAAGGCGCTTTTCACCAGATCGAAGAAGTCCCTGATTCTCATTGTGTGCCGTCGCGCGTGCCGCCCGCTTTCACGGTATCGCCCTGTCATGGCCCAGCGACGGCGCCTCCGGCACCGATGCCGCCCTTTGCTTGGCCATGGCCTTCAGGCAATGGGCGATGCAGGCCGCTATGGCTTCGTCGAACCAGGGCTGCCCCCCGCTGACTCCGACGACGATGCCGTCAACGCAGGCGCTGCCCCACAAGCCGGTATCCGAAGCCGTGAGCAGATGGGGCGCCAGTTGCCGGACGAAATGCCCGTCGCGGCCCGTGCGCCAGGCGACGCGGGTCTTATCGCGCGCGAAACGCGCATAGTCGGCATCCCAGGCGGAGCGATCGCCCACGGCATGTTCATAGAGCACCGCGTGGTCGAAATCGCTGGTGCCCGGATCCAGCGCCGGGTCCATCACCACAATGTAAAGGAATCCGCTATCGCCTATCGTACGCTGCGCCAGGCCTTGCTCTATCATGGGCAAAACCAGCGCAACCGCCTCGCGGGCGGCCCTCTGGTCCGCAAAGAAGCTGCCCGCCGGCAATTGTTCTTTATCGTCGATCACGTTCGGGCCTCCCCCTACTCCGCCTTGTGGATTTCGGCATGCATCTGCTTGGCCATCTGCAGATGGCCCTGCAAGACAGGCAGGGTCTTGGATGCGAACGCCTTCACATCGCTGTCTGCGGCATTCTTCGAGGCATTGGTGAACAGGGCGACGGCTTCTTCATGCGCCATGACGCCGATATCCTGAGCATACTTCTTGTCGAATTCCGCGCCCTTGAGCTTGCCCAGCTCTGCCAGTTGGTCCTGCTGCTTCTGATTCAGGGATGCCGGCAGCTCCACGCCCTTGTCCTTGGCCAGGGCTTTCAGTTCCTCGTCGGCCTTGCCATGGTCGGCCAGCATTTTTTGCGCAAACGACTTTATCTGCGGCGATTGGGCGGATTTTTCAGCCAGGGCGCTGGCCTGCAGTTCAAGTTTCCCGGCCATCGCCGCCGAGGTCATGAAGGTGACGTCGGCTTTGCCGATGTCGGCGGCGAGCGCCGCTCCCGATAAGGCGCAAGCCGCCAGGGATAAGCAAAACGCATGAATGGAGAATGCACGCATGGGAGGCTCCTGAGGGTAAAGGGATTGCCGATGGCCCACACCAGCAAGCCCCGTGCCCCCGGCCCGCCCGCAGTCATCCCGGTCTTGCCAGGCGCTGGATGAGCGGCGCATGCCGGGGGTAAGCCGCCAGCAGGGTATCGGTGCAGGCCAGTTCGAATTCGCTGAACTCGAAGCCCGGGGCCACCGTGCAACCCACGAAGGCATAGCTGTCGGGGTCGGCCAGCTCGGCGCCGAACCAGCAGCCCGCCGGGACCACCGCCTGGAACGAGGAACCGGGCGATTGCAGCGCATTGCCCAGCCGGTGCGTCACTGATTTCCCGTCCGGCATCAATACATGGACGTCGAGCGGATGGCCGGCGTAAAAATGCCAGACTTCGTCCGAGGCGATGCGATGCCAGGCGGAGTAGGCGCCATTGTCGAGCAGGTAATAAATGGCCGTCGACGCCGAGCGCTGCGTCCCCGAAGCGCCGCGGGCGACCCGCTCATCGCTGCGATAGGTCTCGGCGTAATAGCCGCCCTCGGGATGCGGCGACAGCCCGAATCGCCGGATAAGGCGCTCCACCTGCGGATCGATCGTGTCCATACGCTTGCTCCCGCAAGAATCATGAAACCGCAAATATACATAAACATCCCCGCATGGGCGTGCGGAATACCGACACCCCGCATCGTCCGGCAACACAAGACGCTCGTTATGGTGTTCAATACCGCTCATGAAGATAGAGCCCCAACCCTCCCGCGATGTTGAATCGCCCTATGCCTGGGCACGGCTTATCGTGTCGCTGATGCTGATGACCATCGGCGGAGCGGGCATGTATTCCGTAACGGTGGTGCTGCCGCAAATACAGGCGGAGTTCGGCATAAGCCGCTCGGACGCCTCGCTTCCCTACACCCTGACGATGATAGGCTTTGGCCTGGGAGGCATCCTGATGGGGCGCCTGTCGGACCGCTTCGGCGTGCTCGCCCCCATCGTGGTGGGCACCCTGGGCATCAGTTCGGGCTTCATGCTGGCCGGCTCGGCCGGCAGCATGTGGCAGTTCAACCTGGCGCAAGGCCTGCTGATCGGCCTGATGGGGACGGCGGCGAGCTTTGCGCCGCTGGTCGCCGACACCTCGCAGTGGTTCACGCGCCGGCGCGGCATCGCGCTGGCCATCTGCATGAGCGGCAATTACCTGGCCGGGGCCGTCTGGCCGCCCATCATGCAGCACTTCATCGACACCGTCGGCTGGCGGCAAACCTACCTGGGCATAGGCGTGTTCTGCCTGTTTTCCATGCTGCCCCTGGCGCTGGTCTACCGCCGCCGGCCGCCTTCCACGCCGGCCGCAACGGCCAATATCCATTCCCGCCCCCTGGCGCGCTTCGCCCAGGAAGCGGCCCGCTCCGATCCCGCCCGGCCGCTGGGCCTGTCGCCCGGCGCCCTGCAAGTGCTGCTGTGCATCGCCGGCGTGGCCTGCTGCGTGGCCATGGCCATGCCGCAAGTCCATATCGTGGCCTACTGCGGCGACCTGGGCTTCGGCGCGGCGCGCGGCGCCGAGATGCTGGCGCTCATGCTGGGGCTGGGCATCGTCAGCCGCCTGCTATCGGGGTGGATTTCGGATCATATAGGCGGCTTGCGCACCCTGCTCCTGGGTTCCGTGCTGCAAGGCGTCGCCCTGCTGATGTTCCTGTCCAGCAATGGCCTGGTGTCGCTGTACGTCATTTCAGGGCTGTTCGGCCTGTTTCAGGGCGGGATCGTCCCGGCCTATGCGCTGATCGTCCGCGAATACTTCACACCCAAGGAAGCCGGGGCGCGCGTGGGCACCGTGCTGATGGCCACGCTTTTCGGCATGGCTCTGGGCGGCTGGATGTCGGGCGCCATCTACGACCTTAGCGGCTCCTACCATGCCGCCTTCATCAACGGCCTGGCATGGAATGCGCTGAACGTCAGCATCATCGGCTTCCTGCTGTACCGCGCCAGGCGCGGACCGGGGCCGGCGGGGCTTGCCGTGGGCGCATGATCGCCCGCGGCAAGCCGCTGGTCCGCCTGGCAGCCTAGTCGGGGAAGGACAGCGCGACGAAATCCACAAAGGCGCGCACGCGCGTCGAAAGCTGGTTTCTTTGCAGATAGGTGGCATAGATATCGGCATCGGGCGTCTGGTAATCGTGCAGCACCTGAACCAGGCGCCCGCTGTCCAGATAGCGCGAGATATCCCACTCGGCACGCATCAGGATGCCATGGCCGTCCAGGGCCCAGTTCACCGCCGTTTCGCCATCGTTGGTGCTGAGCGTGCCGTGAACCCGCACGACCTCGGTGGTCTTCTCGCCGCCCTGCTCCGTGGTCAGGCGCCAGACTCCGTACGCCTCGTCGCCCTGCTGTATGCCTATGCAGTTGTGTTTCTCGAGATCCTTTGGGCTGAGCGGGGCGGCATGGCGCGCCAGATAGGCGGGCGAGGCGCAAAGCAGCCTGCGGTTGGCCGCCAGGCGCCGGGCCATGATACGGCCATCGGGCGGCTCTCCGAAGCGGATGCACACGTCGAAGGCGTCGCTGCTGAAGGCGGGCGGGTCGACCGACAGCTGCAACTGCACCTGCACGTCCGGATACTTGAGCATGAAGCGCGATACCAGGGGCGCGATATAGCTGCGGCCAAACCCCGGCGATGCATTCACGCGCAGCAGCCCCTTGGGCGCGGCGCCCGATCCAGCCAGCAATTGCTCCATGTCGTCGATTTCGGCCAGGATGCGGCGCGCGTGGGCCAGGTAGATTTCACCCTCGGGGGTGAGCCGCATGCGCCGGGTCGTGCGTATGACCAGCGGTATGCCCAGCCGCGCCTCCATGTGCGCGAGGCGCTTGCTGACCGCCGGCGTGGTGATGCCCAGGCTGCGCGCGGCCGCTCCCAGGCCTGCCGACGAGGCGAGCACAGAGAAGAAAGCCAGCTCGGAAGGATGCGTTCCGGATGTCATGCAAGCGTTTTGATTATTGAATACAGGTTAACAATGGATTCACCGGCAAGCGCTTATTTTGGCTCGAATTGCTCCTATAGTTCAAGCAAGGTCAAGCATTGCAAGAGGAGCACAGGATGAAAACATATCGCATCGCCACCATACCGGGCGACGGCATCGGCAAGGAAGTCATACCCGCGGGCCAGGAACTGCTGCAGGCACTGGCCGCGGCGGACCGCTCCTTCTCGTTCGAGTTCGAGAATTTCGATTGGGGCGGCGACTACTACCGCAAGCACGGCGTCATGATGCCGGAAGACGGGCTGGACGCCCTGCGCGGCAAGGACGCCATTCTTTTCGGCTCCGCCGGCGACCCGGATATCCCCGACCACATCACGCTGTGGGGCCTGCGCCTGAAAATTTGCCAGGGCTTCGACCAGTACGCCAACGTCCGTCCGACCCGCATTCTTCCAGGCATCGACGCGCCGCTCAAGCGCTGCGCCATCGAAGACCTGAACTGGGTCATCGTCCGCGAGAACTCGGAAGGCGAATACTCCGGCGTGGGCGGGCGCGTCCATCAGGGGCATCCCATCGAAGCCGCCACCGACGTTTCCATCATGACACGCGCCGGGGTGGAACGCATCCTGCGCTACGCCTTCCGGCTGGCCCAGTCGCGTCCCCGCAAGCTGCTTACCGTCATCACCAAGTCCAATGCGCAGCGCCATGCCATGGTCATGTGGGACGAGATCGCCAGGCAGGTGTCGGCGGAGTTTCCCGATGTCGCCTGGGACAAGGAACTGGTGGACGCCGCCACGGCCCGCATGGTGAACCGTCCCGCATCGATGGACACCATCGTGGCCACCAACCTGCACGCCGACATCCTGAGCGACCTGGCCGCCGCGCTGGCGGGCAGCCTGGGCATCGCGCCCACCGGCAACATCGACCCCGAACGGCGCTATCCGTCCATGTTCGAACCCATCCACGGATCGGCCTTCGACATCATGGGCAAGGGCCTGGCCAATCCCGTGGGCACATTCTGGTCGGTCGTCATGCTGCTGGAGCATCTGGGCGAAACAGCCGCGGCCGAACGCGTCATGCGCGCCCTGGAGCACATTACCTCCCGCCCCGAATTGCATACCGGCGATCTGGGCGGCAAGGCCACGACCGCGGACGTTACCCAGGCCATGTGCAGCCGGATCGCACAAGCCTGATCAGCAGCGGCACGAGACGGCGCCGCCCGGCGCCCGATAAAAACAAAGGAGAAGACAAGCATGAAACCAAGCCAGACAAACACCTTTAGAAAAAGAGCGGCCGAATTCTCGATGGCGGGGGCCGGCGCGCTGGCCGCGCTCGCCTTGTCGAGCTCTGTCGCCATGGCGCAAGCCTGGCCCGACAAGCCGGTCAGCCTGGTCGTGCCGTTCGCGGCGGGCGGCACCACCGACGTCCTGGCGCGCGCCCTGGGCGATCAATTGTCCAAGTCCCTGGGACAGCCCGTGATTGTCGAGAACAAACCGGGAGCCGGCGCCACACTGGGCGCCGACATCGTCGCGCGTTCCAAGCCCGACGGCTATACGCTGCTGATGGGCGCGGTGCACCACACCATCGCCACCAGCGTCTATAAAAAGCTGTCCTACGATTTTCAGAAAAGCTTCGAGCCCATTACCACTGTCGCCCTGGTGCCCAACGTGCTGGTCATCAACGCCGCCAATACTCCGGCAAAAACGCCTGCGGAGCTGGTCGCTCTGGCCCGAAAATCGGCGACCAGCCTGGCTTATGGATCGAACGGCTACGGCACCTTGCAGCACCTGATCGGCACGCAGTTCGCCATGCAGAACGGCATCGAGCTGCTTCACGTGCCCTACAAGGGCAGCGGCCCGCTGACCACCGACCTGATCGGAGGCCAGGTGACCATGTCCTTCGACACGGTCACTCCCGTCCTGCCGCACATCCAGGCCGGCAAGCTGCGCGCCCTGGCCGTCACCACCGCCAAGCGCTCGTCCGTTCTGCCCGATACGCCGACACTGAACGAGTCGGGCATGCACGACTTCGACCTGGGCACCTGGTTCGGCGTGCTGGCGCCCGCGGGTACGCCGGCAAACATCCTGGACACGCTGAACACCGAAATGGTCAAGGTCATCAAGTCGGCCGACTTCCGCGAGAAGATGTCCAAGATCGGCGCCGAACCGATAGGCAACTCGCGCGCTGAAATGAGCCAGCAGATCGACAGCGACACCAAGCGTTTTGCCGAAGTCATCAAGAAGGCCAATATAACGGTCAATTGATCACGCTGCCCGGCCCTTGTGCCCTGCGCTGTTGCATCGGCCTGGCCGATCAAGCGGACGGGACCGGCATCCGGATTCAGAAAACACAGGCCGCCGATCCGACGATCGCGCGGCCTGTTTTTACTGGATTCATGTACAGCGATTTCCACGAAATGGCGCAAATCTTGCAAACGACTTAAAAAAAACCTTAAAAGAATGTTGTAACTACCTAATATAAAGACATTTTTTCTGATATTATCTTTTCAATCAAAAATACGACTCCATGCCCGCCACATGTCTGCCGCCCGGAAAACATCATTGCGTCGCCTTTCATTATCGGCCCTGCTGCCCTTGTGCTTCGTGTTCGCCCTGAGCACGGCCGCCACACCCGTCCAGGCGCGCGCAGAAACGAAAAGCACCCAGGCACAGAAAGTCCAGGCCAAGAAAGCCGCCCCCAGGAAAACAAGCGCCAGGAAAGCCGCCAAGCGCAAGACGGCCAAGGTCGCCAGCGCCGGCAAGCCCCGAATCGTACGGCGCCAGAACCTGCGCCCCGCCAGCTATGCCCCTTCGGCGCAAGGCAGCCTGGCCGCGCCTCCGCAGGCCGGCGCATCCGAAGCGGAGCTGGATACGCGGCAGGCGGTGCTGCGTTCCGAAGTCGCCTTCGTGCAAGACCTGGAGAGCTCTCATGTGCTCTACGACAAGAACAGCGATGAAGTCCGTCCGATTGCATCCATCTCCAAGCTGATGACCGCGTTGGTGGTGGCCGAAGCCGGCTTGCCCATGGACGAGACATTGGAAATTTCCGATGCCGACGTCGACCGCCTGCGCCATTCGCGCTCGCGCCTGCGGGTCGGCACCCAGCTCAGCCGTGCCACCATGCTGCATCTGGCGCTCATGTCCTCCGAAAACCGCGCCGCCCACGCCCTGGGCCGCTATTATCCGGGCGGCATGCCCGCTTTTGTGCGCGCCATGAACGACAAGGCGCGCGCCCTGGGCATGCGCAAGACGCATTTCGTCGAACCCACCGGCCTGTCCAGCGACAACGTTTCCTCGCCGCGCGATCTCGTCAAGCTATTGCGCGCCGTCAGCAAGCAGCCGCTGATTCATCGCTATACCACCGACGACAGCTACCAGGTCGATGTCGGACGCGGTCGCCAGCTGGTCTACAACAACACCAATCGCCTGGTGAAGAATTCCGATTGGGACATCCAGATATCCAAGACCGGCTTCATCAACGAAGCCGGCGAGTGCCTGGTCATGCTGACCCGCATCGATAATCGCGACGTCGCCATTGTGCTGCTCAACTCCACGGGCCGCTACTCACGCATCGGCGATGCCGTGCGCATCCGCAATCTGGTTGAAAACAGCAGCAACGTAGCCATGCTGTAAGGTCGCTTCCCGACCATGTGCATTGCCTATCTGGCCATCTCCGCGGATCCGCAGTGGCCCTTGTTCATTGCGGCCAATCGCGACGAGTTCCATCAGCGACCCAGCCTGCCGGCCGCTCCCTGGCGCGACCGGCCCGACGTCATTGCCGGCATGGACTGCCTGGGCGGGGGAAGCTGGCTGGGCATCACCCGGCAAGGCCGGTTTGCCCTGTTGACCAATTATCGCGATCCATCCCGCTTCATGCCCGGCGCGCCGTCGCGCGGCGAACTGGTCAGCCGCTACCTGACGGGCGGCGAACCGCCCGCATCGTATGCGCGGCAGGTCCATGCGGCGGGATCCGACTACAACGGATTCAATCTGATCGCGGGCGACCTGGACGCCGCCTGCTATGTGGGCAACCGGGCCGGCCAGACCGCGCCCCAGCTCCTGCGGCCAGGGCGCTACATCGTATCCAACCATCTTCTGGACACGCCCTGGCCAAAGGCGGAACGCCTGCGGGCCGCGCTCGACTCCTTCCCGCTGGATAGGCTGGAGCAATCGCTGACGCCCATCTTCGAGATACTCAAGGACGGCACGCCCGCCCAGGACCACGTCCTGCCGAACACGGGCCTGACGCTGGAGCGCGAACGGCTGCTCAGCAGCCCTTTCATCGTGAGCCCCGACTACGGCACCCGCTGCTCCACGGTCATTGCCGTGCATGCCAGCGGACGTGTGCTCTTCAGCGAAGTGAGCTACGATGAATCAGGCCTGTCCACCCAACGGCACGACTGGCCTTTTTCCATTGTCTCAAGGAGTGCGCCATGAAAGTTTCCATCTTGGGCATCAGGCCGCCGAAAGCGGTCCTGAACATGGCTCTGGCGACGGCTGTGCTGCTGGCCAGCGGCCTGTACGCCCAGTCCCGCGCCGAGCTTCCCCAAACGCAGATACAGGGCGGCACCGAATACATCAGCGGAGGCTTCGGCCAGGATGAGTCCACCGCCTTGAAGCAGGCCATGAACCAGTGGCCTCTTGCCCTGACGTTTGCCAGCCAGGTTGATGGCAAGGCGGCCTATGCCGGCGAAGTGCAGGTGGTGATCCGCAACGCAAGCGATGCAACCGTCCTGAATGTCGCATCCGACGGCCCGTATTTCCTGGCCCGGCTGGACCCGGGCTCGTACCGTGTTTTCGTCACCTACGACAACCAGACGCAATCAAGGGAAATCACCATCGCTCCAACGGGAACGACTCGCGTGGTGTTCACCTGGAACAGGCCCGCCTCGGGTCCCGATTGACATGTCCTAATGCAAGGTCCTGCCCGGGGGGGTTGCCGCCGCGGGCGCTTCGCCTTGTTCCTGCAGCGAGCCCAGGGCGTCCTCCCAGTTGCGCAAGGGAACGCAAGTCTGCAAGCGCACTATGGCCTGCTTGATCAGGGCATCGTGCAATTCATGTCCTATCCTGGAGGCCACATCCAGGGTCGCATCGCCTTGCAGTTCGCCAAGGCGGACCAGCGTGGATTCGACATCGTCGACCGAAACCTGCTGGTCGTTGGCGCCATGGAAAAAATGCAACATGGTGGTGGGAGGCGCCGAACTGGGCAGGGCCGCATACAGCCCCGAAAAGGCCAGAACACGGCCAGCCAGATCGGGCCGGGCGTGACTGGCCTCCAGCGCCATCGATGCGCCTTGGGAAAATCCGGCCAGGGCCGTCTGCTGCCCCGTCAAGCCATAGGCGGCCTGTATTTGCCGAACCTGCCCGATAAGGGCCGGCAAGGCCTGGGCGACGCGCTCGGCGTAATTGCTTTCCGACAGGTCGACCGGGTTTATCCAGTGATAGCCCGCTATCCCGTTCCAGCCCGCTGCGGATGCCTGGCTGCCGGCCTGAATGTTTTCAAATGCATAGGGAAGCACGACCATCGCGCGCGGGAAGGCCTGCTTGATGGCTTCGGCCAAGGGGAACAGTTGTCGGGGATCGGCCGACTCGCCATGCAAAAGCACAAAAAGCAATTCGGGCTTTCCTGTCTTGGGTATGAAAATAAAAGGATCCGGAAAGTCCGGCTGCTTCGCCATATCGTTACCTCCTGAAAGCCTGGTCTTGCTTGGCAATCCAAAAATTGTACGCTAGATGGAAAGCGCGTTCGATTAGAGTCCCGGCGTCTTTTACTGTATATTTATACAGTATCGAACATTTGGCACATGCCTCCATGCCTGGTTTTTCTTCGCAACGCCCGGAACACATTCATCCAGCCCTGTGGCGGGGAACCCAGCTTGCCCGCTCGCAGCGCCCCGTCGTTTCCACCGGCTTCGCCGCGCTGGATCGCGAGCTTCCGGGGCAGGGCTGGCCCCTGGGTTCGCTCATCGAGTTCCTGCCCAGCCGGCCCGGCATAGGCGAAATCCATTTGCTGCGGCCAGCCCTGGAGCATCTTTCATCCGAGCGCAGCGTGATCCTGGTGCACCCGCCTTACGAACCCCATTTCCATTGCTGGGTCGACTGGCGGCTTCAGGCGCGGCGCCTGCTATGGGTCAACCCCAAGACCCAGGGCGACGCCCTGTGGGCGGCCGAGCAAATCCTGAAACACAATGCCTGCGCCGCCCTGCTTTGCTGGGCCGGCGCTCCGCATCCGGCCGGCTTGCGCCGCCTGCATCTCGTGGCTCAGCAAAGCGACACGCTTTTCGTGCTGCTGCGTCCGCAAGCCCAGGCCATGCATGCCAGCGCCGCACCCCTGCGCCTGCGGCTGATGCCCGTCGCCCAGGGCATAGAAGCCTTCATTCTCAAGCGGCGCGGCCCTTCCTGCGACAAGCCCGTATCCATTGTCCTGAATCCCGCGCGCGGCACGGCGCCGCGCCCCGAACACCATGAACAGCACGCCTCTCTGGTTCAGCCTGTACCTGCCCACGCACAGCCTGGACGTCCACTTCCCGCGCTGGCCAGCTGAAGCGCGTCCCGCCGCGGTCCTGCTTCAGGACCGGGTCTGCGCCTGCACGCCGGCGGCCCAGGCCAAAGGCGTCAGGCCGGGCATGCGGTCCAGCACCGCGCTGGGATTGGCTCCCGACATCCTGCTGGCCCCCGACCAGGCGCAAGCACGGCACGATCATCTGCAGGAAATCGCCCTTTGCCTCTTGCAATACACGCCCAATGTGGCCTTTTTCGAAGAGAGCGCGCTGCTCCTCGAAGCCGGTGCAAGCCTGAGCCTGTTTCATGGCGCGCGCCGCCTGCACGCACGCATCCGGGCCAGCCTGGACAACATGGGCGTCCGGGCGCGCATCGGCATGGCGCCCACCGCTCTGGGCGCCTGGATGCTTGCCTGCCGCAGCCGGCCCAGTCCGCGCCGCGTCATAAGCCATAAGGCGCTGGCGCGCCGCCTCGACTGCCTGCCTTGTCACGCCCTGCCCGCCGCACGTCCTTTTGGCGACTGGCTGGACGGCATCGCATGCCGCAATCTGGCGCAATTGCGCGCATTGCCCCGCAAGGGGCTCCAGCAGCGCAGCAGCCCCCTGCTGCTGCAGGAACTGGATCAGGCCTACGGAGACGGACGTCAAAGCTTTCCCTGGTTCCAGGCGCCCGAGCGCTTCAATCAGCGATACGAACTGACCGAACACCTGGAGCATTGCAATGCCATTCTTGCGGTCGCGGGCCGCCTGATCGAACAGCTGTGCGGCTGGCTGCATGCCAGGCAACGCGCCGCCCGCGTGCTCGATCTGCGGCTGCATCACGAAAAAGGCCGCCACGCCAGAGCCCCCACCTGTATTGTGTTGCGCCTGTCCGAAGACGCCTGGCTGCCTGAAAATTTCATGGCCGTGCTCGACGAACAATTGCAATCGCTCAGTCTGGAAGCGCCCGTCATTTCGCTCGAGCTTTCCGTTACCCAGGCGCTTTCCCGGCCGGCGGCCAGCCTCAGCCTGTTTCCGGAACCCGAGCAATGGCTGCGCCAGGAGCACCGGATGCTGGACCTCCTGCAAGCCCGGCTGGGACGGGATCGCGTCCTGCACGCCTGCCCCAGCGCCGATTACCGCCCCGAACAGGCCAACCGCTGGCAGGCCGCCACCGCGCGGGACGGCGCGGCGCAGATGCCGCCGGCCTTGTCCGGGCAGGCCCGCCCGTTCTGGCTGCTGCCTCGGGCCGAAAGACTGGACATCCGCAATGACCGGCCCGTCTACAAGCGCAGCGGCCTGCGCCTGATTCTCGGGCCGGAACGCCTGGAAACCGGCTGGTGGGACGCCACCGGACACGAGCAGCGCGATTACTTCATCGCGCAGGACGAACTGGGCGCGCGCTACTGGGTCTACCAGCAGCGCGAGGGCGACGGCCCAGGCTGGTTCCTGCACGGTTTCTTCGGCTGAACCCGGCCTGCCGTTTCCCATGAAAGCCGCCGTTCTTCCCGACTATGCCGAACTGGACTGCCTGTCCAACTTCTCATTCCTGCAAGGCGCCTCGCATCCCGAGGAACTGGTCGAGCGCGCCGCGGAGCTGGGCTACGAAGCCCTGGCGCTCTGCGACGAATGTTCCCTGGCCGGCGTGGTGCGCGCCTGGACCGAGGCCAAAAAACAATCGATCAAACTGATCATCGGCAGCCGTTTCAAGCTGGACGGCATGGAAATCATCGTCCTGGCGCGCAACAAAAAAGGCTATGGCGATCTGTCGGAATTGATCACCCTGGCCCGCAGGCGCAGCGAAAAAGGCCGCTACCGCTTAAGCCTGGACGACATCGCCTCGCCGCCATCCGGCTGCGAACACCTTAAGGACCTGCCCGACTGCCTGTGCATACTGAAGCCGGATTACGGCGCCGAAGCCGGCCTGGTGCGCGACCAGGCGACGCGGCTGCTGCGCGTTTTCGCCGGACGCCTCTGGATGGGACTGGGCCTGCTCCACCGGCATGCCGATGCCCTGCACCTGGCCACGCTGCAAGCAACGGCCCGCCGGCTATCGATCCGCCTGGTGGCCATCGGCCAGGTGGAAATGCACAGGCGTTCGCGCCAGCCCCTGCACGATACCCTGGCGGCCATACGCCTGAAGCAGGCCGTGCAGCACTGCGGCTACGATCTCAAGCCCAACGCGGAACATCATCTGCGCAGCCGTGTACGCCTGGCCAATGCCTATCCCGCTCATGCGCTGGAAGAAACCCGCGTCCTGGCCGGACTTTGCACATTCCGCCTGGACGAGATCCGCTATCAATATCCCCGGGAAATCGTGCCCGACGGCATGAGCCCTGCGGCCTACCTGCGCCAGGAGACCTACGCCGGCGCACGCAGACGCTATCCGGGGGGTATTCCCGATTCTGTCAGAAACCAATTAGAAAGTGAATTGCTCATCATCGCGGGACTTGAGTACGAGCCGTATTTCCTGACCGTCTACGATATCGTCACATTCGCGCGGCAACGCAATATCCTGTGCCAGGGCCGCGGCTCGGCGGCGAACTCCGCCGTCTGCTATTGCCTGGGCATCACCGAAGTCGATCCCGAAAACGGCAACGCCCTGTTTGCACGTTTCATCAGCCAGGCCCGCAAGGAGCCGCCCGACATCGACGTGGATTTCGAGCATCAGCGCCGCGAAGAAGTCATTCAGTACATCTATGGAAAGTATGGGCGGCACAGGGCCGCGCTGACCGCCGTGGTCAGCGGCTATCGCACGCGCAGCGTACTGCGCGACACGGGCAAGGCGCTGGGCCTGGATCCTGCGCTGATCGACCGGGTCGCCAAGTCTTTCCACTACTGGGACGGCAAGCAGAATCTGCTGGAACGGATAGCCGAGCATGGCCTGCAGGGCGATTCGCGCATTGCCGGGCTGTGGGCCGGTCTGGCACAGGAACTGATGGGTTTTCCACGGCATTTGTCCCAGCATCCGGGTGGCTTCGTGATCGCGCGCGACAAGCTGTGCCGGCTGGTTCCCATCGAGAACGCCGCCATGCCGGATCGCAGCATCGTCCAGTGGGACAAGGACGACCTGGATGCCATGGGCTTGTTGAAGGTCGACATCCTGGCGCTGGGCATGCTGTCGGCGCTGCACCGCTGCCTTGACCTGGCCAGCCTCCGGCGGGGCCAACCCCTGCTCATGCAGGATATTCCGAACGATGACGAGCCCACCTACCGGATGATCCAGCAAGCCGATACGATAGGCGTGTTCCAGATCGAATCGCGTGCGCAGATGAGCATGCTGCCCCGCCTCAAGCCGGCCGTCTTCTACGACCTGGTGGTCCAGGTGGCCATCGTCCGGCCCGGCCCCATCCAGGGCGGAATGGTCCATCCCTACCTGCGGCGCCGGCAAGAACAGGAAGAGATCGAAAGCCCCACGCCCGCCATCACCAAGGTGCTGAAGCGCACGCTGGGCGTTCCCATCTTCCAGGAGCAAGCCATGCAGATCGCCATGGTGGCCGCCGATTTCACCGCCGACGAAGCCGACCAATTGCGACGCTCCATGGCCGCCTGGAAGCGCAAGGGAGGCATCGATCATTTCCGGCAGCGCCTGGTCGACGGCATGGTACGCAACGGTTGCGACGAAGAATTTGCCCTGCGCCTGTTCCAGCAACTGGAAGGCTTCGGCGAATACGGCTTCCCCGAAAGCCATGCGGCCAGTTTTGCCAAGCTGGCCTACATCAGCGCCTGGCTCAAGCGCCACGAGCCCGAGGCCTTTCTGGCCGCGCTGCTCAATTCGCAGCCCATGGGCTTTTACTCGCCCAGCCAATTGGTGCAGGATGCCAGACGCCACCACGTCAGTGTCCTGCCGGTGGCCATCGAAACAAGTTGCTGGGATGCAAGCCTGGAACCCGACGGCAAACGCCCGGCCGTGCGCCTCGGGCTGAACCAGGTCAAAGGCTTGTCCACGGAAGCCGCCCTGCGCATCGAGGCGGCTCGTCAGGCGCAGGCTTTTTGTTCGGTGCAGGATCTGGCCACCCGCGCGGGCCTGAGCCGCCACGAGATGGATGCCCTGGCCGCCGCCAATGCCCTGCAGGCGCTGAGCGGCCATCGGCGCCAGGCCCGCTGGCAGGCCGCAAGCCAGCCGCTCAAGGGCCTGCTGCACGATGCGCCCATCAACGAAGCCGTCCAGCCCCTGTTGCCCGCCCCCACCGAAGGCCAGGACATCGATGCCGACTATCGTTCCCTGGGCTTGACCCTGGGGCGCCATCCCGTGGCTTTGCTGCGGCCTGCCTTGCAAGCCCGCCGATTCGTGCAGGCGGCCGCATTGGCCGCAGACTATCCCGACCGGCGCCTGGCCCGGGCCTGCGGCATCGTGACCGGACGCCAACGCCCCCAGACGGCCAAGGGCACGGTGTTCGTCACACTCGAGGACGAAACGGGCAATGTCAATGTCATCGTCCATGCCGAATTGGCCCAGCGCCAGCGCGCCGCCCTGGTGCAATCCAGCCTGATGGGCGTCTACGGCATCTGGCAGCGCCATCAGGGCATCAGCCATCTGGTGGCCAGCCGGCTGGTCGATCTGAGCGACCTGCTGGGCTCCCTGCCCACTCGCAGCCGGGACTTCCATTAAAATGGACGCTTTGATCAGGATGCATCATGGGCAACACGCTAAAACAGCAATTGGCCGACAACGTAAAAACCGCCATGCGCGCCAAGGATTCCGCCCGGCTGGGCACCCTGCGTTTCCTGCAGGCCGCGATCAAGCAAAAAGAAGTCGACGACCGCCGCGACCTGGCCGATGCCGACATCACCGCCATCATCGAAAAGCAGGTCAAGCAGCGCCGCGAATCCATTGCCGCCTTCGAGCAGGCCGGACGCCTTGAAACCGCCGAACAGGAAAAGGCCGAACTGGCCGTCTTGCAGGAATTCCTGCCCAAGCAGGCCGAACCCGCGGAAATCGACGCCGCCATCGACGCCGCCATTGCCGAGGTGAACGGTCAGGGCGTGACGGGCGCGCCCGCCATGGGGAAGGTCATGGCCATGCTGAAGACGGCGCTGGCCGGCCGCGCCGACATGTCGGCGGTTTCCGCCCAGGTAAAAACACGCTTGATGTAAGGCGGCAAGGCGCCGCCCGCCGGGTTCAAGCCGGCGGCCCCCATCATGGGTGGGCGCCAAAGCGCAGCGGATACGGACTCAGCGGTAGACCACGCAAACCGAGGTGTCCATCATGATGGACTGGCGCATGGCGCTCAGGGCGCCCCGGTCCCAGGGCGAAGGCCCCCAGACGGTATGGGTGACCTGGGTATGCTTGGAATCGATGGCCTTGATGTCGGTGCGCGCGACCTCCAGCCCGCCCAGCGGACTGCGCACCGCAACGCTGCCCGTCTGCATGGCCGGATCGACCTGCGCATAGACGTCGTAGTGCTTGTTGCCGCGCAGGCATTCGTCGGCCTGGTTCTGGGCCCGAAGATAAACCGTTTGATAGCTGCGGGGAACCGTATAGGACACCGTGGGCGACTCGTCGCCGGGCTGTATGCCCCCAATGCAGCCCGCCAGCAGCGCCGCCGCCCCGATACTGATTAATTGCGCTTTCACCGTTCCTCCGTGCCTCCGCCCGCATCCAACTGAAAAGTTATCACGCCGCAAGCGGCAATTGGAATCTTTTTCTGTATCAGGAGCAGGCTTCTTTCTGCGGCGAAGCCGCGCCGGAAAGAAAGGGATAGTCGATATAGCCCTTCGGCCCGGCCGTGTAGAAGGTGCCCGGATCCCAGTCGTTGAGCGAAGCGCCGGCTTTCAGGCGCGCCACCAGGTCGGGATTGGCGATAAAGGCCTTGCCGAAGGCCACCGCGTCGGCCCGTCCCTGGGATACCATGCTCTGCGCCGTGGCAATGTCGTAATTCTCGTTGACGATGACCGGGCCGCCGAACTGGCCGCGTATCTCCGCGGTCAGGCTGTCCTCGCCCAGGGCTTCCCGCGTGAAGATGAAGGCGATGCCGCGCTGGCCCAGCGCGCGGGCCACATGGGAAAAGAGTTCGCGCGGATTGGAGTCCGACATGGAATGCGCATCGCCGCGCGGCGAAAGATGCACGCCCACGCGGCCCGCCCCCCATACGCCCACGCAGGCATCGACCACTTCCAGCAGCAGGCGCGCCCTGTTCTCGACGGAGCCGCCATACTCGTCATGCCGCTTGTTGACGCCGTCCTGAAGGAACTGGTCGATCAGGTAGCCATTGGCGGCGTGCACTTCCACGCCGTCGAAGCCGGCTTCACGGGCATTCTGGGCGGCCCGCGCGAAATCGTTGACGATGCCGGGAATTTCCTCGACATGGAGGGCGCGCGGCACCACGTAAGGGCGCTTGGGACGCAGCAGGCTGACATTGCCCTGGCAGGCGATGGCGCTGGGCGCCACGGGAATTTCGCCGTTCAGGAATTCGGGGTCGGAAACGCGGCCCACGTGCCAGAGCTGCAGGAAGATCTTCCCGCCCTTGCCGTGCACGGCCTGCGTGATTTTTTTCCATCCCTCGACCTGGGCACTGCTCCAGATGCCGGGGGTGCAGGGATATCCCACCCCTTGCGGAGACACCGAGGTGGCTTCCGACAGGATAAGGCCGGCGGTCGCCCGCTGACAATAATAGCTGCGCATCAAGTCGTTGGGCACGCGTCCATCCGATGCGCGATTCCGCGTGAGCGGAGCCATTACAATACGGTTGCTTAATGCCACAGCCCCCAGTTCAATGGGGTCGAACAAGCTAGTCATCGTCAATACTGCTACTCATCAAATCAAGGTTAACCCTGGCCAGTGTGCCTGAAAAGAACACGAACCGCCCACACAAGCACATGTCCATTAGGGTTTTTACCAGAATTTCCGCCATCCCCGCAATCCACTATCGTAATGCAAGCAATCGGCCGGGATGAAATCAAGGACGCACATGGGACAATTCGCCGTTATAGGCCTGGGCCGTTTCGGTTCAGCCTCCGCTCTCGAGCTCATGAAAATGGGCCATTCGGTCCTGGGGGTCGACACCGACGGTAAAGTCATCGACAAGTACGCCGATCAGTTGACGCACGCGGTCATCGCCGACGTCACCGACCGCGCCGCCCTCGAAGAACTGGGACTGGACAACTACGACGTGGTTCTGGTCGCCATAGGCGAAGCCATCCAGGCCAGCCTGCTGTGCATCGTCCATTTGAAGTCCCTGGGCATACAGACGATCTGGGTCAAAGCCACCTCGCATGCCCAGCATCTCATCCTGAGCAAGCTGGGCGTGGACCGCATCGTCCATCCCGAGGAAGAGATGGGCATACGCGTGGCCCAGGCGCTCAGCTACCCCATGGTCAACGACTACATTTCCATGGGCAACGGCGAATTCGTCGTGGAAATAGACGTAAGCGAGCGCCTGGAAGGCGTGCCGCTGAACCAGGTGCTGCAAGGCGTGCCCGACAGCATCCACGTCCTGCTGGTCAAGCGCAAAACCCAGACATTCGTCCATCCGTCGGACGACTTCGCGCTGGAAGCCAAAGACACCCTGGTGCTGCTCGGGCAACTGAATGCCCTGAAGGCCATCGCGCCCAAGCTTGCCTGAGCCATGCGCAACTGGCTGCCGCTGCATACCTATACCTACCAGTCGTACGAGCGCATACGGCGCACCGGCCTGCTGCGCGCCAGCCCGCCCATCGTGCTGGCCGCGGGCTTCATGGCACTGATCGCCGTGGGCACCCTCCTGCTTGCCCTGCCCATTGCGGGCCGCGAACCCATAAGCCTGTTCACGGCCTTTTTCATGGCAACCTCGGCCGTCACCGTCACCGGCCTGACCATCATCGACCCGGCCGTCTCCCTGACCCATTTCGGCCAGATCGTGCTCATCGGCCTGGTGCAGCTGGGGGGATTGGGCTTCGTCACCTTCGCCGTGGTGGCCGCCATCACCCTGGGCAAGAAAATGAGTCTGAAGCACCAGGCGCTGGCGCTTGAAGCCTTCAATCAGACCAGCGTCTCCAAGATCCGCCGCACGGCGTTTTCGGTTTTCAAGCTGTCGCTGGGCATAGAAGCCGCTGCGGCGGTCATCCTGGCCTTATGGTGGTGGCGCGACTACCCCTTGGCCACCGCGGCGTACCGGGCGGTGTTCCATGCCGTCGCGGCCTTCAACAACGCGGGCTTCTCGCTGTTTCCATCCAGCCTGGCCCTGTTCGTGGCCGACCCCGTCACCATCCTGACAATCAGCTTTTCCATCATTCTTGGCGGCATCGGCTTTTCAGTGCTGAGCGACGTCGGGCACAAGAAGCGCTGGACCACCCTGCTGCCCTACACCAAGGCCATACTGCTGGGCACGCTGGCCCTGAACCTGACCGGCTTCATCGCCATCTGGGCGCTGGAGTTCAACAACCCGGATACCCTTGGAAGCCTGTCGGTCCATGGCCAGGCGCTGGCCGCCTGGCTGCAAAGCGTGACCAGCCGCACCGCCGGCTTTGCCAGCATCGACGTCACCAAGCTGCACGACAGTTCCACTCTGGTGGTCATCCTGCTGATGTTCATAGGCGGCGGCTCGCTGAGCACCGCCAGCGGCATCAAGATAGGAACCTTCATCGTCCTGCTTGCCGCGGTCCATTCCTATATCTTCCATCGCAAGGAAGTCGTGCTGATGAAGCGTTCGGTATCGCCCGACACGGTCCAGAAAGCGCTTGCGCTGGTCCTGGTCACCTGCGTGCTGATCTTCACGGGCGTCCTGCTCCTGACCATACTCGAGCGCGCGCCCTTCATCAGCATCCTTTTCGAAGTGGTGTCGGCCGTCAGCACCACGGGACTGAGCCGGAACCTGACCCACACGCTGTCCGCGCCCAGCCAGTTCCTGCTGACCCTGCTCATGTTCGCCGGCCGGCTCGGCCCCTTGACTCTGGTATACAGCCTGGCCACGCAAAAGCGCAGCCGCGTGCGCTATCCGGAAACCGAATTCCAGGTGGGCTGACGCCAGGCGGAAGATCAGGGGACGGGCTGTCCCAGCTTGCGGGCAAAAATCGCCGCGCGCCCACGGTTGCTGACCTCCAGGCGCTCCAGGATGGAGCTGACATGGTGGCGCACCGTCCATTCGGATACATCCAGCTTGCGGGCGATCTCTTTATTGGTCAAGCCTTCTGCCAGCAACAGAAGCACCTCGGACTGGCGCAGGGTCAGCCCCAGGCGCATCAGGTCGGCGACATCGGGCAGGTCGCGCATGGGTTCGGGCGCGGCACCGTCCTGATCGGCGGCCGCGCTTCGCAGGCTCTGGATCAATTCCAGAACGGCATCGCGCTGGCCCAGCGCCGCCTCGATGCGCGAACCCGTCTGTCCGTCGTCCTGCTTGTCGTCGATCGCCACGAACCAATTGGCGGTAATGCCGCGCTCCTGCGTGGACACCACCATCAGGGGCTTGCCGGCGCCGGCGCTTGCCGGAGCCGCCGGGCGCGCGCCGAGCGACACGTCGGCCATCGTCAGTTCGCTGGCGTCGCCCAGGCGCCGCTCGGCCAGGGAGACCAGCTCCTGCGGCTCAAGCGCCGTATAGAGTGTGGTGCAATCGTGCAGTTCGTTGATGATGTGTTCCAGCGCCTCGCGCACCCGGGGGTGATCGTCGGCAACAATAAGCAATTTTTTCTTGGGTACGGCCATGGGGATAAGCCTGCTGGGGCTGAAAGAAAGTGGTCCGGACGGGCAAAACCGTGTAATTCTTGGCTACAATCCAAAGCAATATAACAAGATTCCACGCCTGTCTTTACAGCTTACGCCCATTTCCGGAGCCGCCGCCATGTTGCAAGAGGATACGCAAGCCGACGCAAGCGTCCTGTACCGTTTTGCCGAACGCTTTCGCCAGGATCCCGGATTTCACCAGCGGGTGCAAAGCGACGCCCGTGCCGCGCTCAGCGAAATCGGCGTCCATGTGCCCGACGGCGTACGCGTCCGGTTTGCCCCCGACGCGGCCAGCGCCCTGAACATGGCGCTGGGCTCCACCCCGCCGGCGGCCCCGGCCGATGACGGCGTCCTGGACGACGCCTTGTTGCTGGAGGTCACCGGCGGCGCGGCCGTTCCTCCGTCCGGCGCGGACGACATCAGGCAGTTTCTCAAACTGTTCAAGCTCAATATGGCATGAGCAGGCTGTTTCGCCCGGCCGCCCTCAACAAGATATCCAGCCCCGACCAGCTCGATCGGGTCCTTCAGGTCGTGCGCCCCGTTCATGGCGCAGGCATCGCGGCCATCGCGCTCATCGTCATCGGCGGCTTCATCTGGAGCATCCTGGCCACGGCGCCCGTCAAAGTGCAAGGCCAGGGCATACTGCTGTCCGCCGAAGGCGTGGCCGTCGTCAGCTCCCCCAACGAAGGCCGCGTGGAACAGATCCTCGTCCATCCCGGCGATACGGTCCGGGAGGGCCAGACCGTGGCCATACTGAAGCGCCCGGCCACACTGGACTCCATCACCGCCAAGAAGGCCGAGCTGCACGACACCCGCAGCCTGCTGCAAGAGCGGCAGGACGCCTATGCCCGGAACCAGCACATGCAGGACGAGCTGTTGCAGACCAAGCGCCGCGCCCTGGCCGAGCGCCTGGGGAAACTGCTGGAACAGCACAGGGTGCTGATCCAGCGGCGCAACAATGAAAACGCGCTGCTGAAGAAAGGCTACGTCACGTCCAGCAAGATCAACGAAACCGATACGCTGATCGCCGACATGGAAAACCGCATCGCCGCCGCCCGCAACGAGAGCACCGAACTGCTGGTGCGGCAGCGCGCCGACGAAACGCAGAAAACGCAGGAAATACGGGAAACCGGCCTGCGCGTGCAATCGCTCGAACGCGAACTGGACAATATGCAGCGCGAATACGAGCGCAGCCGCAGCGTAGTCGCCCCCGTCGCCGGCACGGCGGTCGAGCTCAGCGTCAATCCCGGCGACCTGGTCAGCACCGGCCAGATCATCATGCGGCTCTTGTCGGCCGATGCCGCCGGCCGCGATGGCGCGCTGCATGCCATCGTCTTCGTGCAGAACGAGGACGGCAAAAAAGTGAAGGAAGGCATGAACGCGCAAATCATGCCCTCCACCACCAAGCCGCAGAAAGACGGTTTCATACGCGGCACGGTGCTGACGGTGGCCAAGATTCCATCCAGCCGCGAAGGCATCATGCGCCGCCTGAAGAACACCACGCTGGTCGACAGCCTGCTCAAGACCGGAGCGCCGTTCGAGATCGAGCTCGCCCTGCGTGCCAATCCGGCCTCGCCCAGCGGCTACCTCTGGTCGTCCGGCAAGGGTCCCGACATGACGATAGACGTGGGCACCATCGCCAGCGCCAACATGGTGGTGGATCACCGCCGCGTCATCAGCCTGGCGCTGCCTTTCTTCGACCATGTATTCCGCTGGCTGGGAGTCCACTGATGAACGCCGCCCTCATGGATACGCTGCGGGCGCAAAAGAAAAACGGCTCGGCCGGCCCCGGCCAGACAAAGCGCCGCATCAGAACGCCCACCATCCTGCAGATGGAAGCGCTGGAGTGCGGCGCCGCGGCCCTGGCCATGGTGCTGGCCTACCATGGCCGCTGGACACCGCTGGAGGAGTTGCGGACTTTGTGCGGCGTATCGCGCGACGGCAGCAAGGCGCTCAACATACTCAAGGCGGCCCGCAGCCTGGGCATGGATGCCAAGGGCATGCGGCTGGAGCCGGCCGGCCTGGCCAATATCGCACTGCCGGCCATCTTGTTCGTCGACATGAACCACTTCGTCGTCCTGGAAGGAGTCGGCCCCGACGGCTTTCACCTGAACGATCCGGCGATCGGCCGGCGCAAGGTCAGCGCCGAGGACTTCGATGGCATGTTCAGCGGCATCGCCCTGGTTTTCAGCAGGACGGATGCCTTCAAGCCGGGCGGCGCTCCGCGCCGGATGCTGCCCGCCCTGTTCGACCTGGCGGGCGGTTCGCTCGGCGCGCTGGCGGTCGTCATGCTGGCCGGCGTACTGATGGTGGCCATCAGTCTGATCACGCCCGCCTTCAATCGCGTGTTCATCGACTATGTAATGATAGAAGAGCTGAAGTACTGGCTCACGCCCCTGCTGCTTTCCATGGCGGCCGCGGCCATCGTGCTCGCGCTTCTCACCTGGCTGCGCCTGCATCTGGTCATGCGCCTGCATGTCAAGCTGGGCCTGGTTCTGAGCGGCCGCCTGAGCTGGCATATATTGCGCCTGCCGGCCAGCTTTTTCGCGCAGCGCCACAGCGGCATGATCAGCGCCCGCCTGCCCCTGGCCGAGCAGATCGCGCAGCTTGCCTCGCAGCAGCTGGCGCAAATGGCCATCGGCATCACGACCCTGGTTTTCTTCACCGCCCTGATGCTGCAGTACCACGTGATCCTGACGCTGATCTGCATCGGCATGGCCAGCCTGAACGCGATCGTGTTCAGCTACCTGCAAAGGCGCTTGGGCGAGTCGTCGGAGAACATCGCCCTGCAATCGATCAAGATGGACGGCAAGGTCATGCAAGGGCTGCAAATGATCGAAACCCTGAAGGCCACGGGCGCCGACAATATCTTTTTTGCCAAATGGGCCGGACTGCAGGCGCTGTTCATCAATGCCCGGCAACGGGTCGCGCACATGCAGACCCTGGTTGCCTCATTGCCGGCCCTGACCGCCGCCCTGACCAGCGCCCTGGTGATTTCGCTGGGCGGCCTGTTCGTCATTGAAAACGAGCTGACCGTCGGAATGCTGGTTGCCTTCACGGCCATTCTCGCATCCTTCTCGGCTCCGGTGAACGAGCTCATGGCGCTTGCCGTCGCCCTGCGCGGCGCACAAGGCTCCCTGGCGCAAGTGGACGACACGCTGCGCCATCCCATCGCCGACGAGTTCGGCCCTGAAAGGTCCTTGCCGGCAAGCGGGAAACAGGCGCTGCGCCTGTCGGGCAGCGTAAGCCTGCACGATGTCTCCGTAGGCTATTCGCCGCTGGAACCCCCGCTCATCGAACACCTGGACCTGGACATGAAGCCGGGCAGCCGGGTGGCCCTGGTCGGCGGCTCGGGCAGCGGCAAGACGACCGTGGGCCGTTTGATCTCCGGCATGCTCGATCCATGGTCGGGCCGCATCCTGTTCGATGGAACGCCCTTGCCGGAACTGCCGCGCCCGCTGCTGCGCCATTCACTGTCCGTGGTCAACCAGGAGATCGTCCTGTTCGAAGGCACGGTGCGCGAGAATCTGACGCTGTGGGACGATTCCATGCCCATCGAACAGGTGGCGCAGGCCGCGAAGGACGCCATGATCCACGACCTCATCATGAGCCGGCGCGGCGCCTACGACAGCCATGTGGAGGAAGACGGACGCAACTTCAGCGGCGGACAGCGCCAGCGCCTGGAAATCGCCCGGGCCCTGGCGGGCAACCCCAGCGTGCTCATCATGGACGAAGCCACCAGCGCGCTGGACACCATCAGCGAAAAAGCCATCGTGGCCAATCTGCGCCGGCGCGGCTGCACCTGCATCATCATTGCGCACCGCCTGAGCACCATACGCGACTGCGACGAGATCATCGTGCTCGATCAGGGCAAGATACTGGAGCGCGGAACCCATGAACAACTGATGCAGCATGACGGTGCCTATCGTGCCCTTATCGAAAACTGAGCACGGCACCACGCCTTGCGGCCCCGCCTTGCGCAATTTGCTGGACACGGCCGGCGAACGCCGCATGGTCGCGGGCAACACGCCCTTCCTGCTGAACGATCCGGGCGCCGCATGGTGGCTGGAGCAAGGCCGCATCGAACTGTTCCTGGTCGAGACCGACAATGGCCGGGCTCACGGGGCCCGGCGGCATTTCACCTCGATCGAACCCGGCACGCTGCTGTTCGGCCTGGACGCCGCCGATTCGGCCCCGGCCGGCTTCAGCCTGCTGGCCGTGCCTCATGTAAACACAGAAGTCCGCCGCATCGATCGCGCGCAATTGGCGGCGCTGGGCATGCGTCCGGAACAGGCGCGGGACCTGGCCGCGCCGGTCGATCGATGGATAGAGGCGGTCTCGGAAGGCCTGGCGCGCTGGACTCTTCCCGGCGCTGTCATCCACCGCTCCGTTCAGGCGGGCGAAGCGTTTTCCGTCAAGGCCGGCGGCCGTGTCACCAGCGCCGGCGGCGTGCTGTGGCTGGCGCTTCCGCGCGCCACGACGCTGTTCCTGGGCACGCAAGACCTGCCGCCGGGGCCGGATCCCTGCCTGTTTCCGCTCACGCAGGCCAGTTGGCTGCATAGCGGCGTCGATTTGAGCCTGTCCGCCCTGGATAGCGCGCAGGCCATTGCGCAGGGCGGACTCTGGCAGGGCCTGGACGCCTTGCACGAGCTGCTGCTGCCCACCGCGGAATTGAACCTGCGGCTGGCCAACGTGGACGAGCACAATCGGCTGCGCCGGCGCGCGCAATCGGCGCAGCGCGACTGGCAGCATGGGCTGGATGGCTTGCAGGGAGTGCTTCAGGACAAGCGCACGCGGCACAACCCGCCCGCCGCGGGCGCCCCGCCGCTGGCCCTGGCGCTGGAAGCCATCGGCCGGCAAGAAGGATTCAAACCGCGCATGCCGGCGCGGCGCCGATACACCGACGATGGCGAAACACCCAGCCTGGAGGCGATCGCCCAGGCCAGCGGCCTGCGGATGCGGAAAGTCGCGCTGGAACCGGGCTGGGAACAGGCCGACACCCAGGCATTGCTGGCTTATGCCAATGACGATGGCCGGCCGCTGGCCGTCCTGCCCGCGGCCGGCGGCGCGCCGACCGTCTACGATCCCGTCCACCAGCAAACGCTGCACGGTCCGCAGGCGCTGGCGCTGCTATCGCCCGAAGGGGTCGTCTTTACCGCCCCGCTTCCCTTCCAGCCGCTGAACTGGGCCAGCCTGCCCCGCTTCACGATCGCCCGCGCCTGGCGCGACCTGCTGACCCTGGTGCTTTCGGCCCTGTGCGGCGGAATACTGGGCATGGCCGTTCCCATTGCCTCGGCCTATCTGATCGATACGGTCATTCCCGGGCACGACCGCAACCATCTGCTGCAAGTGGCCATCATACTGGCGGTGCTGGGCCTGGCCGGCTTCATCATGAACTATGTGGGAGGCATTGCATTCCTGCGCTTCCAGAACCGGGCGGGGCCGGCATTGCAGGCGGCCATCATCGACAGGCTCCTGCGCCTGCCCACGGGCTTCTTCCGCCGCTATTCCGCCGGAGACCTGGCTCTGCGCGCCAGCGCCATCACGCATATCGAGCAACTGATCTCGGGCAGCGCCGCCCAGGCCGTCATGGGCGGCGTCTTCGCCGTGTTCAGCTTCATCCTGCTGCTGTATTACGACTGGTGCCTGAGCTTGTGGGCCGCCCTGATCATCCTGGTCTACACCTGCGCCACGGTGGCGCTGATCTTTCTGCAATTGCGGCGCGAGCGGGATCTTGCCCGGCATGGCGGCGAACTGCAAAGCATGGTGCTGCAACAGGTCAGCGGCATTGCCAAGATACGGCTGTCCGCGTCCGAAGACCGGGCATTCACCCGTTGGGCGAAGCTGTTCGCCACCGCCGAGCGCCTGCGCGCTTCGGCCGCCGGCTACGGCAATCTCCAGGCCGCGCTGAACGGCCTGTTCGGGCTGGCCGCCCTTTTTGTTTTTTTCCTGGTGCTGGGCAAGTTCCGCAACGACGGCAATATGGACATGGTCGCAGTGGGCGGCTTCGCGGCCTTCCTGGCCGCATTCGGCAACTTCAACAGCAGCGTTACCCAAATGACGCAGACCCTGGGCGATCTCCTCGCGATACAGCCCTTGCTGGAGCGGGCCATGCCCATCTTGCAGGCCACGCCGGAAATCAGCGACGACAAGGAGGACCCGGGCAAGCTCTCCGGCGCTGTCGAGTTTACCCACATTGCCTTCCGCTACCAGCAAGGCGGCCCCCTGGTTCTGGACGACGTCTCGATCTCCGCCAGGCCCGGCGAGTTCATTGCCATCGTCGGCGCATCCGGCTGCGGAAAATCCACCCTGATACGCCTGCTGCTGGGCTTTGAAACGCCCGAGTCGGGCGGCATCCTGCTGGACGGGCAGGATATGCGCGAGCTGGATATCCTGGCGGTGCGCCAGCAGATGGGAGTGGTGTTGCAGAACAGTCGGCCCATGCCCGGCTCGCTGTTCGAAAACATCGTGGGCGTCTCCAGCGGCACGCTGGAACAGGCCTGGGATGCCGCCCGCCAGGTGGGCCTGGCCGAAGACATCGAAAACATGCCCATGGGCATGCACACCGTCGTGTCCGAAGGAGGCGGTTCGCTCTCCGGCGGGCAGGTGCAGCGCCTGATGATAGCCCGCGCCATTGTCGCCCAGCCCCGCATCCTGATCCTGGACGAGGCAACCAGCGCCCTGGACAATCGTACCCAGGCGGTCGTCACCGACAGCCTGGATCGCCTTTCGGCGACCCGCATCGTGGTGGCGCACCGACTGAGCACGATCACGCGGGCGAACCGCATCTACGTCATGGATGCCGGCCGCATCGTGGAAACCGGAACCTTCGATCAGCTGATGGGCATGAACGGATACTTCGTCCGGCTTGCCGCCGCCCAACTCGTATGATGCTTCACATGCCGACGCCATTTCCCTTCCTCCCGTCAACTCATGCCAAAGCCTCGATCAGGCTCGCGCGAAGGCTGCCGGCCGCCGTCGCGCTATGCGCCTGGCTGGCGGCATCCAGTCATGCACAAACGCTGCAGGAAGCCATGGCGCATGCCTACGGCAGCCACCCCGCACTCGGCGCGCAGCGGGCCAACGTCCGGGCCCTGGATCAAGACGTGGATTCCGCGCTGGCGGGCTGGCGCCCCACGGTGTCGGTCAGCACGGGAACAGGCCGCCATACCAATGCCTATGCGCTCAACGATGGCCCCAGGATCTCCTCGGACAGGAATCCGGCCGACCTGCGCGTCAGCGCCAGCCAGCCCCTGCTGAACTGGACCACGGGCCCGGCGGTGGACGCCGCCGAGGCGCGCGTCCGCCAAGGCCGGGCCGACTTGCTGGCCAGTGAACAGAATGTCCTGTTCGATGCCGCCTCGGCCTATTTGAACGTGCTTCAATACCGCAAGCTGCTGGCGCTGCACGAAGCCAATGAACGCAGCCTGGCCCGGCAAGTGGCCTATCGCAGCGAACATTTCCAGCGACGGCTGGGCACCCGCACGGAACTGGCCCAGGCACAGGCACGGCACGCCGCGGCGGTGGCGCAATTGAATCGGGTGCGGACGGAACTGGACTCCTACGGCAGCGCTTTCCTGCGCACCATAGGGATGCCGGCCGGACAGGATCTGGGCTTTCCGAACGGCCTGCCCACCTTGCCCGAAAACCTGGAACCCATCATTGCCAATGCCGCCTACAACATGCCGGCGGTGCGCAGCGCCTACTACGGCGCGCAGGCGGCGCGCGCCGACGCGCAAGCCGCGAAAGGCAGGCTGATGCCGTCCGTCAGCCTGGAGGCGTCAGGCGCCTGGACACGCAATCCCGAAGCCACCATGCGCAGCCAGCGCGACGCCTCGGTGCAGTTGACCCTGCGCATTCCCATTTATCAGGGCGGCGCTGAATGGGCCGGCGTGCGCGGCAGTAAACAACGCGAAATCCAGCAACAGGAGCAATTGCGCAATTCCAGGCTGCAGGCCCGCTACGATGCGTCGGATGCGTGGAACAAGCTGCAGGCCGCCCGCGCGGAGATCAAGGCCTTCGAGACCGCCATCGCCGCCAACAAAGTGGCCTACGAAGGCGTCAGCGAGCAGCATGCCGTCCTGGGCGAATTGACCCTCATCGAAGTGCTGAACGCGCAGCAGGAATTGTTCTTGTCGGAAGTGTCGCTGGTACAGGCCCGTACGCAGGCCGTGCTGTCGCACCTTCGCCTGCTGGCCGTCCAGGGCCGGCTGACCGCCGAAGGCCTGGGGCTGTCGGTGGCGGGGCATCCGGCCGCCGACATGCTTCAATAGGGCAACAGGCCGAGGAGGTCGATCTTGATGTCGAAGTAGAAAAGCCTGAGGGATATCCCGCCCGCCATGCCGGCAAGCTGCTCATCGCTCAGTTCCGTCCCAGGTTTTGGCCCTTCGCCAGGCTTTGGGCCAAAGAGATATCCGCTTCGAGCAATTCCTGCAGCCTGGTGGCCGTGATGGAAGATGTGCTCATGATCCGGTCTTTAACGCTGAACGTTCGATATCCAGTCGATCCGGCGCGCAATCGGACGAAAATTACCCCCGCCCCCCGCAACGCCGGCCAGTTCCGCGTCCCCCACCTCGCTGACACTGGAATTGTCCAGCGACACCTGCAAGTAGCGATTCAGCTCGCCCGGATCGAGCTCAATGCCATGGCGCCCCGCACTGGTGGCGATGATGCGGGATGCCTCGGCCAGGGTCTGTACGTCGTACAGCTTAGTCAACAGGTCGGTATCCAGGGCAACCAGTTTTTGCAGTGCTTCGTAAGTGACAGATGAAATGCTCATGGTTCAATCCTTTTTGGGGCTAAAAATCAGGTTTATCTGCGGCAATCGATTTTTGAAAAGCGTCGAAATATTTGCCGCTAGCATTGAAAATGCTCAGAAAGCCAGCCAACAGCACGCCTCTTGAGCGGGCTGATCACCGAAGGCCTGGAACCTATCGGTGGCGGGGCATCCGGCCGCCGACATGCTTCAATAGGGCAACAGGTCGAGGGGGTCGATCTTGATGTCGAAGTAGAAAAGCCTGAGGGATATTCATCGCTTCCCTTCCGCTATCCACTGGATGCGGCGGAGCTGAGTGTTCGGCATAAAAACGCTCCTGCCCCCCGCGACGCCGGCCAGTTCCGCGTCCCCCACCTCGCTGGCGCTGGAATTGTCCAGCGACACCTGCAAGTAGCGATTCAGCTCGCCCGAATCGAGCGTAATGCCATGGCGCCCCGCACTGGCGGCGATGATGCGGGATGCCTCGGCCAGGGTCTGGACGTCGTACAGCTTAGTCAACAGGTCGGCATCCAGGGCAACCAGCTTTTGCAGTGCTTCGTAGGTGACAGATGAAATGCTCATGGTTCAATCCTTTTGGGGCTAAAAATCAGGTTTATCTGACGGCAATCGGTTTTTGAAAGCATCGAAGTTAAAGAGGGTCAAACCCTGGCCGACTTCATCCGCTGGAAAATTTATGCCAGTATAGGCAGCCTTCCGGCCGGAAGGGTATAGCTCGGAAGAGCCATTCAAGGATTTGCCGCAAGCATTAAAATGCTTGGAAAATTTGTGCTAGAATCTCGTCTTTCGCTGATCTTGATTTGGTCGATCAGCGAAGCGACTAAAGGCGTGGGTACCGACAGGACCTTAGCGCCGATAGTTTCGGGGCGTAGCGCAGCCTGGTAGCGCACTTGCATGGGGTGCAAGGGGTCGCGAGTTCGAATCCCGCCGTCCCGACCAATTAAAAGGGCTTACAGATTTCGGTCTGTAAGCCCTTTTCCATTCTCGCGCTCATCATCACGACGTCCGGCCACCGGCGGCGCGCCTTTTCATGGCCGCGCCGCATGCTTTCACGGGCGACTCATCCGAACATCCTACCCCGCCCGGAGCCCTGCGGCGTAAGCCGTATGCCGCATTTTGCTGGCCGTCTTTCGTCTCTATGATCCCTTCCATCGAGCCTGTATCCAGACATTAAAAATCGTAGCAAGCGTGGGAAAGAACGCATGGGATTCCATCCCCGGCGCGGAAACCGACTCAGGCTGTTGCCGATAGAAGTTCGGATGCGCATAGAAAGGGAGCCAATGCATGCACCGTTCCAGCAAAACGACGGACGCCGTCTGTTTCTCGCCAAACGGACGACCATGAATACATCGATGCCTATCGCTTGCTTCAGCCTGACTCTTGCAAGCCTGTTGAGCAGCCCCGCATCGGCTGCGGTATCGCGCAGCGAATACGATGCCTTGATACGCGAGGCCCGCGCGGGCAACCACGAACCGGCGCTGATCATGCTGCGCCAGCATGGCATCGAGCACCCCATGGATCTGCGCGCCGCTTACGATCATATCCTCATTGCCAGCTGGGCCGGCAGAAACGAGGAAGCCGTCGGCGCCTACGAAGCCATTGTTCCCGCTCCCAATCGCCCGCCCGCCGATGTCCTGGCGGCCGTTGCCCGCGCCTACCGCGACACCCAGCAATGGGATCCCGCCCTGGAGCGCTATCGTGAAGGCCGCAAGCTGTTTCCGAAGCAATCCTCGTTCGCCGTCGGCGAGATCATGACCCTGGCCGATGCCGGACGCACCGACGAGGCCATTGTCCTGGGCAAGGAACTGGTCGAGGAATTGCCCGAAGACGCCGACGCCCGCCTGGCGCTGAGCTATGCCTACAAAGTCCGTCCTTCCCCCTACCCCGTATTACAGGAGGCGGACCACGCCAGGACCCTGGCCCCGCGCAAGGCCTATGTCACCAGGGAATACATAGACTCTTTGCAGCATGCGGGACTGGCGCATGCCGCCTTGACCATCGCCAGGGAGCACCCCGAACTCCTGGATGACGCAAAGATGCGCCAGCTGGAGGCCGACTACCTGGCGGAAGTCACCCGTCTGGCGTCCATGCCATACCGGCTGGAATCGGAGCGGTACGCCAACGCCGACCGCGCCTTGGCCGAATATGAGCGCCTCATTCCCGCATGGGAAGCCCTGGGCCCCGCCGCAAGCGCGGACGTCAGGCGCTTGCGTATCGACCGCTTGCAGGCGCTGCATGCCCGATTGCGGATGCAGGATGTGGTGGACGGGTACGAGAAACTGCTCGCGGACGGGATAAGCGTGCCCCGCTATGTACTGAATGACGTCGCCGCTGCCTATCTATACCTGCGCCGGCCCGAAGAAGCCCAGGCCCTTTACCGTCAGGTCATGGATGACGAAGGCAGCCGGCGGGACAATCCGAGCGAACGGCTAAGCAATGAAACCGGCCTGTACTACTCTCTGGTCGAAAGCGAGCAGTTCGACGAAGCCGGGAATGTCATCCAGGCCGCGCGCGCCGGCCAGCCGACATGGCGCTACATCAAGGGCGTGCCCCAACGCGTTCCGAATGACCTGCACTTGTATTCGGAACAGACCGCTGCCCTGGGTCTCTTCTACGCGGACGACACGGCCGGCGCCGCGAAGCGATTGAGGGAATTGGTCGATCACGCGCCCAACAACGTCGGCCTGCGCACTTCACTGGCCAACGTCTATACCAGCCGCGGTTGGCCCAGGCGTGCGGAGCGGCAGCTCAAAGTCGCCGAGGCGCTGGAGCCGCAAGCCGTGGAGGTCGAAGCGGGCCAGGGAATCACCGCCCTGAGTCTGCAGGAATGGCGGCAGGCCGAGATTCTGGTGCAGGATCTGGAGACCCGGTTCCCCGAAGAGCTTTCCACACAAAACCTGCAGCGCGAATGGACACGGTACAACAAGGCCGAGTTGCGCATAGAAGCCCGTCGCGGCATCGCATCGGACAGCCCAGTCAGCGGCAATGGCGATTTCGGCATCGAAACCGTTTTGTATTCCGCGCCGCTGAACTACAACTGGCGTGCCTTCGCAGGAGCCGGCTATGCGAACGGCGACTTCGACGAGGGCAGCGGCAACTATCGATGGCTGCGCACCGGCGCGGAATGGCGGGGACGGGATCTGACCGCCGAACTGGAGGCCTCCACCCACAACTACGGCCATGGCATCAAGCCCGGCGCCCGCATGTCGGTCGCCTACGACCTGAACGACCAGTGGCAAGTGGGCGCATCGGCGGAGCTGCGGTCGCGCGAAACGCCGCTGCGCGCCTTGCGCAACGATATTTCCTCGAACTCGGCGGGGGTCTATGCAAGATGGCGCCAAAGCGATCATCGGGAATGGAGATTCTCGCTGGCACCCTCCCGCTTCAGCGACGGCAATCAGCGTTTGGCCGCCATCCTGACGGGCCGGGAGCGGATCTACACCCGACCTCATCTGAAGGCCGACCTCATGATCAACATCGCCGCAACGCGCAATTCCCAAGAAGGCGGCCCCTACTTCAACCCCCGATCCGATCTTGAAGTGCTGCCCACGCTGAATCTGACCCATACCCTGTACCGCCGCTACGAAACGGTATGGGAGCAAACCTTCATTCTGGGCGTCGGCGCCTATAAGCAGCAGGACTTCGGCACCGGCGCGATTGCCGTCGCCGGCTATGGAATGCGCTATCGATACAACGATGTTTTCGATATCGGCGCCACGGTAATTGGCATCAACAGGCCCTACGACGGCGTGCGTGAGCGGGAACTGCGCTTCATGCTCGACATGTCATTCCGCTTTTAGAAAGAGACGCCATGCTTGCTCATATTTCCCGCATTCCATCGTTGGCGAGCCTGCTCTGCGCCTTGCTGCTGCTGAGCGGCTGCGCCAAGGACATACCCGCCTTTGTCCCTCCAAGCGAGCGTTCCGTGCACAACTTCCAGCAACCGTGGCAGGAGAACACGTTCCTGTCCCTCGCCTACCACGATGTGGAAGACACCGATCCCGATCAGACCTATGTCAGTGTGAGCACCGAACACCTGATCGAACAGTTCGCCTGGCTAAGGGAAAACGGCTATCAGCCGGTCACCGTGGATCAGATACTGGCGGCAAGCAAGGGCGGCAAGCCCCTGCCGCCAAGAGCCTTGCTGCTTACCTTCGACGATGGCTATCGAAGCTTCTATACGCGGGTGTTTCCCCTGCTGAAGGCATACAACTGGCCCGCCGTGCTGGCTCCGGTCAGTTCCTGGGTAGATACCCCCGAAGACCAGACCGTCGACTTCGGAGGCAAGCCCACGGATCGCGAACGCTTTCTTACCTGGCGTCAGATACGCGAGGTATCGCGTTCGGGCCTGGTCGAGATAGGCGCCCATACCGACGCGCTGCATTACGGGATCCTGGCGAACCCGCAGGGTAATCTGGAGCCCGCCGCCGCCTCGCGCGCCTACGACCCCGCCACCGATACCTATGAGACCGATGAAGCCTATCGGGCGCGCATCGCGGCCGATGTGGACCGTGTCACCGCAAAGATCCTCAAGGTAACGGGGAAAAAGCCCCGTGTATGGGTATGGCCCTACGGCGAAGCCAGCGGCGACGCGCTGAAGATCGTCCAGTCCAAGGGCTATTCCATGGTCCTGACCCTGGATAGCGGCCTGGGCAAGGTGAACGATCTGTCCAATGTCCCGCGCGTGCTGGTCTCCAATGATCCCCAGCTGCAGAATTTCGCGCGCATCAGCATGGTCATGGAAAACAACACGGTCATGCGGGTCGCCCATGTCGACCTGGATTATGTGTACGACCCGGACCCGGAGCAGATGGAACGCAATCTGGGCGAGCTGGTCCAGCGCATTGCCGACATGCGGATAACCACGGTGTTCCTGCAGGCTTTTGCCGACCCCGAGGGCGATGGACTGGTCAAGTCGGTGTATTTCCCGAATCGCCACCTTCCCATGCGTGCCGACCTGTTCAACCGCGCCGCCTGGCAGTTGCGCAGCCGCGCCATGGTCGATGTGTACGCCTGGATGCCGGTGCTCAGCTTCGATCTGGACCCATCGCTGGCCCGTGTGACAAGCTGGGATCCCAAGCAGGGGACGGCCGCCGTCAACCCCGATCAGTACCGCCGGCTTTCCCCCTTCGACCCCAAGGCGCGCCGGCAGATCATCGATCTGTATGAGGACCTTGCGCGGCATGCCATCTTCGCCGGCATTCTCTTTCACGACGATGCCCTGCTCTCCGACTTCGAAGACGCCAGTCCGCAGGCCCTGGCAGCCTACCAGAAGGCTGGCTTGCCCGGCAGCATAGAGGCCTTGCGCGCCGATCCCGACACCTTGCACAGATGGACGCGATTCAAAAGCCGCTATCTGGTCGATTTCACCAAAGTCCTTGCCGATCATGTGCGCGCCATCCGTGGCCCGCAAGTCAGGACGGCCCGCAATATCTACGCCCAGCCTGTGCTCCATCCCGAAAGCGAAGCCTGGTTCGCCCAGAATCTGGATGACTTTCTGGCCGCCTACGACTGGACGGCGCCCATGGCCATGCCCTGGATGGAAAACGTGCCTCACGATGGCGCCGACGCCTGGCTGGACAGCCTGGTCGATGCCGTTGCGTCGCGGCCCGGAGCACTCAACAAGACCGTGTTCGAAGTCCAGGGCCGGGATTGGCGTCCCTCGCGGAACAACGGCGATTCCGGCCATGTCGACTCCGCCGTGATGGCCCACTGGATGAAGCGCCTGCAACTGCATGGCGCCCGCAGCTTCGGCTATTACCCCGACGATTTCACGCAGAATCAGCCCCGGCTGGATGTGATCCGGCCGGCCATCTCCAACGCCTGGTACCCCTTCCAATGATAGACCGATTGATCGCCTTTCTGGTGTTGTGCATCGTCCTGGGCGCGCCATTCGGCCTGACCCTGGTGCTGACCAGCGATGTACTGCTGAACTTCGTATTCTTCTACCCGCTGTTCATGTCGGGCATCTGGATGGCGGGCGGCCTGTACTTCTGGCTGCACTGGGAGCGCAATTGGAACTGGCGCCCCTATCGCCCGCCGCAATTTCCGGACCAGCCGCTGATCACCATCCTGATCCCTTGCTACAACGAGCAGGATCATGGCGAGCAGACCATACTGGCGGCCCTGGGACAGGAGTATCCCAACGTCGAAGTCATCGCCGTCAACGATGGCTCCACCGACGGCACGGCCGTGATGTTCGACAAGCTGACGGCCCTGCATCCCCGCTTGCGCGTCATCCACCTGGCCCAGAACCAGGGCAAGGCCATGGCATTGCGGATGGGCGCCATGGCGGCGCGCAGCGAATACCTGGTCTGCATCGACGGCGACGCCCTCTTGGATCCGGACGCCGTCAGCTATCTGGTTGCGCCGCTGATCAACAACCCGCGCGTCGGCGCCGTGACCGGCAACCCCCGGGTCCGCACGCGCTCCACGCTGATCGGCCGCATCCAGGTCGGCGAGTTCTCCTCCATCATCGGCCTGATCAAACGCACACAGCGCGTCTACGGCCAGTTGTTCACCGTGTCCGGCGTCTGCACCGCCTTCCGGCGGAAGGCGCTGGACGAAGTGGACTACTGGAGCCTGGACATGATCACGGAAGACATCGACATCACCTGGAAGCTCCAACGCGCGCAATGGTCGGTCTTCTACGAGCCCCGGGCGCTGTGCTGGATACTCATGCCCGAGACCTTGCGAGGCCTGTGGAAGCAGCGTTTGCGCTGGGCCCAGGGAGGCGCCGAGGTCTTCCTGAAGAATCTGACGACCATCTGGAACTGGAAGTACCGCCGGCTCTGGCCGCTGATGTTCGAATTCTGCCTTTCGACGGGATGGGCCTTCGCCTTCGCCCTGTCGATCGCGCTATGGGTGCTGGGCCACATCGTCGTGCTGCCCCCCAACATACAGGTGTCGATACTCATGCCGCCGTCGTTCACCGGCATGGTGCTCGCCATGGTATGCCTGACGCAGTTCCTGGTCAGCGTACTGATAGACAGGCGCTACGAGCCCAAGCTGGCCCATGCCCTGTACTGGATCATCTGGTACCCCTTCGCGTACTGGATCATCAATCTTTTCACCACCCTCTTCAGTTTCCCCAAAGTCATGCTCCGCATCCGCCGCCAGCGCGCACGCTGGACCAGCCCGGACCGGGGCATAAAGGAGTTGACATGATCATCACCACGCAGCGCTCTCCCCTCGCATTGGCCATCGACACAGCCCTTACCGCGCTGGGATGGATAGGATTCTTCTATCTTTTCACCAAGGGCGTGATCGCCGTCATGGACGGCAATCACCACGGCCCGTCCGTTCCTTACATGGAACAGCTGTGGCCCACCGCCCGCAGCCTGACGGTCTACGCGCTGGTCGCCGCCTTCAATGCCGTGCTGGTCGTGTTGTGGGGCCGATATCGCAAGCTTTTTTTCCGAACGCTGAACCGGAGGGAGGCTGCGGCCAAGATCGACGACGAAACCGTGGCCACGCATTTCCACCTATCCAGCAATCAGCTGCACGAGATACAGGACAGTCGCGTCACCGTCATCTACCACTCGAACGAAGGCGATATCGCGCATCTGGAGACGGATCAGCTGCGCATGCAGCCGGCCGGAAACAGCGCGGTGTACGACGCGGTCCGGGCGGCCTGAGCCTGGACCTGCGCCTTGTGCTGTACCGCCATTTGGCGGAGCACGGGCCAGGATGCCTAAGGAAAAAGGCCGAGGCCGGCTTACGACGTATGCCGCATGTTTGAAGGGCTCGCCGTCTCTATCATGTATTCATGCGGTCCGTTTCCATACGTTAGAAAAAAGAAGCAAACGATTCAAGGCGGGGAAGAAAGCCGGCGTAAGAATCCGGCAAAAAGATAGCGGCATCCTCATCGTAGTACGGCAAAGGCCCAGGGAGGAAATCCAGAATGCGCTTTTCCATGGTTTGGCTTATCTCGCTTGCCGCCGCGGCCTTCTGCCCGCTGGCCCGGGGACAGGACCTGCCGCCGGCCAAGGACACGCTGCCCCCGACCATGCTGGACGAGGGCCGGAAAGGAAAGAGCGTGTTCGACGACCCGTTGGGCGGTGTGGTGGTCAATCGCACCGTAACCGTGCTGGGCAACGACTTCTACCAGGACTTCACGGCGCTATGGCGTCAGAAAGACATCAGCAACAAATTTTCGATCTCCATATACGAACGGCCATCCGCCCGTTTCGGGAGCGAGATCTGGGTTCAATTCCGGCAAAAGAACATGTTCCATGTGTTCCTGCCCCCGGCCCGGGCCAGGACCAGGCAGATCAGCGCGGCGGCCGTCGAGCTGGTCTACCAGAACATCGCCGACAGCGAAGCCGAACGCATCCTGGTCCGCAGCCCGGACCTGGGTCCCGAGGAGATGTAAATGAAAGGAGCAGACATGTCCATGAAAAATAAAATCCTGCTGCGAGGCGCGGCAGCCTGCTGCGCATGGATGCTGGCCGGACAGGCGGCAGCCACGGAGCTGGTGTATTACCCCTTCAACCCGTCCTTTGGCGGAAGCCCGCTGAACGGTTCGGTCTTGCTCAACTCCGCCCTGGCGACGAACCGCCACACCGATCCGGATGTCGGCCAGGATCAGTTCGGCATCGAGGAAAAGACGCCCTTGCAGGTTTTCAATGAAACCCTGGAGCGGTCGATACTCAGCCGCCTGGCGTCGGCCGCCAGCTCGCAGATCGTCGGCCCCGACGGGAAGTTCATACCCGGCACGCTGGATACCGGCAGCTTCACCATCAACATCGTCGACCTTGGCAACGGCTTCCTGTCCATCACCACCATAGACAAGCTGACCGGCGGCGTCACAACCTTCCAGGTAGGCCAATGACCATGCAAAAGAAGAAACAACCCCGGCCGGAAAGCGCTTCCCGCGGCTTGAAAGTCCTTTCCGCGGGCATGCTGAGCATGGCTCTGGGCGCCTGCGCCGTGCCGCACAAGCCGGCCGAAGTGGCTACACCCGCTCATCTGACCCCCGCCACGCCCTCCACCCGCGACTTGGTGCAACTGCCGCCGCCCAAAGGAAAGGTCACCGTCGCGGTCTACGGCTTCCGGGATCAGACGGGACAGTACAAGCCCGCACCCGACAGCTCCTTCTCGACCTCCGTCACCCAGGGGGCCTCTTCGATGCTGGTCAAGGCGCTCAAGGATTCGGGCTGGTTCACGCCCGTGGAGCGGGAAAGCCTGCAGGAACTGCTGACCGAGAGACGCATCGTGCGGGCGCTGGACGGCTCGCAGGGCGAGGCCGCCCCGGCCATACACATACCGGCCCTGATGCCCGCCTCGGTGTTGATAGACGGCGGAATCGTCGCCTACGAAAGCAATGTGCGTACCGGCGGGCTGGGCGCGCGCTTCCTGGGCGTGGGGCTTTCCACGCAATACCGCATGGACCAGGTCACGGTCAGCCTGCGCAGCGTCGATATAAGGTCGGGCCGCGTCCTGCAGGCCGTGTCCACGACCAAGACCATCTTTTCATACGAAGTCCGGCCCAGTGTCTACAAATTCGTCAACTTCAAGGATCTGCTTGAAATCGAAGGCGGCGTGACCAACAACGAGCCGACTCAGCTTTGCGTCAAGGAAGCCATCGAGGCTGCCGTGATCCATCTTACCGTCCAGGGGCTGAAAGACAGGAACTGGCTGCTCAAGGACGAGAGCGACTGGAACTCGCCCATCATCCAGGCCTATCTGCGGGAAGGCAACACCTATGCCATCAATGTGGCCGATCTGCCGCCCGGAGGCGCCGCGGCCATCGAAGCCGCTCCCCCGGTGACCGAACCCCCGCCGAACTAGCAGCAGGGTTGTATGGCGGGCCCGGAAAGAAGACCGCCGGGCCCGCCAGTAGATCCAGGTCTTTATTTAGAGGAGAAAGCAATGAGCATCAAACTGTCTGTTATTGCCCTGGGTATCACGCTGGCCTATGGAGCGACCGCCGCCATGGCGGCCAACGTCGCCACCGTGGACCAGAACGGCACCCGCAACGATGCCGTCATCGAGCAGTGGTCGAACGAAAACGCCAGCGCAAGCATTACGTCCTACGGCAACTTCAACGATGGCTTCATCGAACAGGAACGCAACAATGTGGCCAATGCCACCATATCGGCTTTTGGCGACTTCAACGATGCGGTCATCAACCAGCACAACGTCAACAACGCCAACGCAACCATCTACCAGGCTGCCAACGCGGGCGACGCCACCATCAACCAAAGCGGCGGATGGAGCTACGGCCACCATCATCATCATTCCAGCGACGGCAACAACCAGTACGCGGTCATCAACCAGAACAGCGGCTGGGGCAACGTGGCCTGGGTTACCCAGACCGGCGACAACACCGACGCCATCATCAATCAAAGCGGCTACAAGAACCGCGCGGGTGTCGAGCAGGAAGGCGGCGGCAACCAGTACGTTACCGCACGCATCAACCAGAACGGGGCATTCAATGACGGCTATGTCCGCCAGGATGGCGCCAACCTGATGGCAACCATCAGCCAGACCGGCGCCAAGAACGATGCCATCATTCTGCAAAAAGGGTCGGGATACACGGCAACCGTGACGCAGGTGGGCTACGCCAACAACGCATACGTGAATCAGCGCTGACCATAGAAAAGCACTGGGACGCCCGCAGGCCGGCACGTGTTTGCCTGCGGGCGGTCGTGAGCGGAGCATGCCGCGCAACCATCAGAAAGGCCGAGTATGAACATAGATGCCGATATCCAGGTTTGGCTGGAAACCATGAACAGGAACCAGGCCGCGGTCATTGTTCCCTATGTGCAAAGCAAGCAGGACAAAACCCTGGCCTATGCCGTCAGGGCGGTCAAGGAGGGTCCGAATGGACGCTCCGTGCTGAGCCAGGGCGGCACGCTGCGTGTCCCGGCGAATGTTCCCACCGCACTGGGCCGGATGTCCTTGAGCTGGGGCAAGCAGGACGATTGCGGCATCGACCTGAAGCTCAGCGAAAACGGAGCGGCGCAGCGAAACTACCATTTCGCCTGCCCGGAATAGTATGTGGCCATTACAAGAATTTACCTTGACCAGCAATAACTTACGTTAATTTTCTAAGGTAAACATTTACTTGCAATCAGGATCGTGAGTTAATACCATATTGTGGACGATTGCGATCCATGACGACAAAATTGTTTCGCCACGTGCGAACCAGACAGTAGGCTAAGTAATATTCTGCGGGTGAACGCCGATATTGAACGCCCTGTAACGCTCAGGGCATGGCTTTTGTCTCTCCCGTCAGTCTCGCCACTGGGCAAAGCTCGCACCAAGCGAACCTCGAACCAGGGAAGAACAAAGCATGTCTCTCATTACCGTCATCGAACCCCACCCGTTGATCCGGCTGGGCATTCTGCAACTATTGTCCAATGTCGAGCCCGGGTGCTCGCTGAAAGGCGAAGATTATTCAAGCATCTTGCGCGACGCACCGGACGCCGCTGAATCCGATCTGGTGTTGCTTTCGGTTTCCTCCTTCGAGGAAGTGCAGAAACTGACGACGGCCACCGCCCGCGTCTTCTCGCCCAAGGCCATGCTGCTTTTATCCGACAGCAGCGACATGCCCCATACCGTGCAAGGCCTGCCCTCCTCCGTGGCCGGCTATGTGCCCAAGAACGCCCCGCCGGAGGTCCTGCAAGCCTCGGTCCGCCTGGTGCTGGCCGGCGGCTCCTGCTTTCCGATGCGCTCAAACGTTGTCAACCCGCAACAATCGCTGCTGACCCAGTTCGAGCCGGTCAACTGGCCCATCGACAATGAAAGAAAAACCCGGGCGGCCAACGCCAATCCCGAGTGCGAAATGCTGGGACTGACGCCCCGGCAATATGAAGTCCTGGTGCTGCTGGCCCGGGGCTATCCCATGAAGACGGTCGGGCGCTATCTGAATATCTCGGTCGCCACCGCCAAGGCACATACCGAGACCCTGTACCAGCGCCTGGACGTGCACAATCGCAACGCCGCCGTCTACGAAGCGGTCTCGCGGGGCGCCACGCTGGGATGGCCCTCCATCGGCGGCCCCCAGCAAGGAGCCGGCGCTTGAACTGTGCCGCCAGGCGGCCGCCCGCCGAAATGGGGCGGCTGCCGGCCGGCGCCTACAGCAGGCCCATTTGCAGGCGGGCCGGCTCGCTGATCATTTCGCGGCTCCAGGGCGGATCCCAGACCAGATCCACCTTGACCTCGTCGACGCCATGTATGGACAGCAGCTTGTTGCGCGCTTCGTCGGCGATCATGGTGCCCATCCCGCAGCCGGGCGCGGTAAGCGTCATCTGAACCTCGATGCGGAATTGCTCGTCCGCCGCGGGCATCACCTGGCAGCTGTAGACCAGCCCCAGATTGACGATATCGATGGGAATTTCCGGGTCGTAGCAGGTGGCCAGCAGGCTCCAGGCCGCGTCTTCGACCGCTTGCGCGGTGACCGGGCCGTCGTGCGTATGCACGGCCGCTTCGGTGGGCTCGAAACCCAGGGCATCGCCGTCGACGCCCTCGACCCGGTAAAGGTTGCCCTCGACCATGACCGTGTAGCTGCCGCCCAACTGCTGGGTGATGGTGGCCTCGCAGCCTTTTTCAATGGTGACCGGCGAGCCGTAAGGCACGGTGACTGCGGGGCAGTCGCGGCTTACGATCACATCCTGGCGTGTATAACTCATGGTGTGCCTCTGTTCGCTTTATTCGGTGCGCGCCGTATCCCGGGCCTGCGTAATCGCATTGTGCAGGGTATGCCAGGCCAGCGTGGCGCACTTCACCCTGGCGGGGAATTCGCGCACGCCCGACAGGACTTCCAGCTTGCCGAAATCCCGCTCTTCGGGCTGCGCTTCGGTCAGCATGGCGTGCATGTCGCGGAACAGGGCCTCGACCTCGCGCACAGGCTGCCCCTTGACGGCCTCGGTCATCAGCGAGGCCGATGCGGTGGAAATGGCGCAGCCATGGCCCACGAAACTGGCCTCCTGCACGATGCCGTCCTCGACCCGCGCATAGACGGTCAACTGGTCGCCGCATAGGGGGTTGTGTCCATCGGCCGTGTGGCTGGCGTCCGCCATGGCGTGAAAATTACGCGGGTGGCGGTTGTGATCGAAAATCACTTCCTGGTAAAGCTCGCGCAAATCGCTGTGATGATCGCTCATTGATGCCCTGTTCCAAACAATTTCTGTGCCTTGCGCAGCGCCGCGGCCAGGGCGGCTATGTCTTCCTGCGTATTGTAGAGCGCCAGCGACGCCCGCGCCGTGCCGGGGATGCCGAAGCGGGTCATCAGGGGCATGGCGCAATGATGCCCCGCCCGTATGGCCACGCCTTCGGTATCCAGTATGGTGCCCAGGTCGTGGGGGTGGATGCCGTCGACCACGAAGGACAGGATGCCGGCCTTGCGCGCGGCGGTGCCGATCAGGCGCAGGCCGGGCAGGGAAAGCAATTCCTGCGTGCCCATCTCCAGCAGCGCATGCTCGTGCGCCGCAATGGCGTCCAGGCCGATATCGAGCACATAGCGTATGGCCGCGTCCAGGCCGACGACACCGGCGATGTTGGGCGTGCCCGCCTCGAAGCGCTGCGGCACGTCGGCATAGGTGCTGCGCTCGAAGCTGACGGTGTAGATCATGTCGCCGCCGCCTTGCCAGGGCGGCATGTCCTTGAGTATGTCGTAGCGCGCATACAGCGCGCCGATGCCGGTGGGACCGTACAGCTTGTGTCCCGAAAAGACATAGAAGTCGCAATCGAGGGCCTGCACGTCGACCGCCTGGTGGGCCACCGCCTGGGCGCCGTCGATCAGCACCTTGGCGCCGGCCTCGTGGGCCAGGCGGGTGATCTCGGCCACCGGATTGATGGTGCCCAGGGCATTGGACACATGGGCCACGCCCACCAGCTTCGTGCGCGCGCCGAGCATGGCGCGGTATTGATCCATGTCGAGCTCGCCGCTGTCGGTCACCGGCACGACGCGCAGGCGCGCGCCGGTCTGCTCGCACAGCAGCTGCCAGGGCACGATATTGGAATGATGCTCCATGCCGGTGATGAGGATCTCGTCGCCTTCCTTCAGCGCCGCCCTGGCCCAGCTATAGGCCACCAGGTTGATGGCTTCGGTCGTGCCCCGCGTAAAGACGATTTCCTGGCTGCGCGCCGCATTGAGCAAGCGCCGCACGCTCTCGCGCCCCTGTTCGTACAGGTCGGTGGCATGCTGCGACAGCCAATGCACGCCGCGATGGATGTTGGCGTTGGACTGTTCGTAGAAATCGCTTTCGGCCTGGATGACCGCCAGCGGTTTCTGAGTGGTGGCGCCGTTGTCCAGATAGGCCAGCCGGCGTCCCTTGATCGGACGCGCGAGGATGGGAAAGTCGGCGGCGCGATCCAGCAGTCCCGCCGCGCCGGCCATGCGTATCGGTGCGTTCATTTCAGAACTCCCCCAGTGCGGCGCCGCCGGGCACCAGCGCCCGTATGGCGGCAATGACCTTGCCGCGCAGCGCCTCGGGTTCGATGCGGTCGACCGACTGGGCCGCGAACGCATAGGTCAGCACATTGCGCGCATGCACTTCGTCCAGGCCGCGCGAACGCAGGTAGAACATGCTGTCTTCATCCAGTTGGCCCACGGTGGCGCCGTGCGCGCACTTGACGTCGTCGGCGTAGATTTCCAGTTCGGGCCGCGCATCGGCCTTGGCCAGGCGCGACAGCAGAAGGCTGTCGGAGCGCTGCACGGCGTCGGTCTTGTCGGCGCCGGGCGCCACCAGAATGCGGCCGCCGAATACGCCCCGCGCCGTATCGCCCAGTATGCCCCGGTAGAACTCGCGGCTGACGCCATGCGGCTTGGCATGATCGATCAGCGTGTGGTGGTCGACATGGCGGCGGCCATCCACGTAATACAGGCCGTTCAGCAGGGTCTCGCAATGATCGCCGGCAAAACTGGTGGAGATGTCGTGGCGCGCCAGGCGGGCGCCGAACGACATGGAATGCGAGTTGTAGACCGAGCCCTTGTCCTGTTCGACGCTGACGGCGCCCAGGTGGAATGCCTGCGGGTCTTCCTGTTGCAGCTTCAGATGGGTAACATGCGCGTCCGCCGCGAGTTTGGCCCGCGTTACCGCATTGGTCAGGCTGGCGCCGCTGCCCTGCCCCACGTAATGCTCCATGACCACGGCCCGCGCCGCCGCCTCGGCCACGATGAGGTTGCGCGGGAAGCTGGCCGCCTGCTGGCTGGCCGCAATGAACACGAGGTGCACGGGCTTGTCCAGCGCGACGCCGCGAGCCAGGCTGATGAAGGCGCCGTCGGCCGCCAGGGCGGTGTTCAATGCGGCGGTGCTGGCCCCTTCGAGCTCAGTGCCGAAAACGGCTTCGACCTGCTCGGGCACCTGATCCAGCGCTTCGGACAGCGACTGGACCCGGGCTCCCGACGGCAGCGTTCCGACGTCCGACAGCTCGGGCGCGTGACGGCCGTCGATGAAGACCAGCCAATGGCCGGCATCGCTGCCGCGCAGTTCGCTGACCAGTTGGGCCGCCGACGGCTTGCCGGCGTCCAGGAAAGACTGCTGTTCCAGCGCGGCCAGCGACGTGTGGCGCCATGCCTCCTGGCGGGTGGTGGGCCAGCCTTCGGCGGCGAAGCGCTCGATGGCTCGCTGGCGCATGGCCGACAGCCAGGGCAGGCGGGAGCCGGCCGAATCGCGCGTACGATCCGCAAAACCGGTCACCCAGGATTGCACCGTGCTCATGCCGCAGCCCCTTTGCCATCGGCCAGATCCTTGACCCAGCCATAGCCGCGCTCTTCAAGTTCCAGCGCCAGTTCGTGCCCGCCGGAACGGACGATGCGCCCGCCCGCCAGCACGTGCACGAAATCGGGCACGATGTAGTCCAGCAGGCGTTGATAGTGGGTGATGACGATGAGGGCCCGATCCGGGGAGCGCAGGCGGTTCACGCCATCGGCCACGATCTTGAGCGCGTCGATGTCCAGGCCCGAATCAGTTTCGTCCAGGATGGCCAGCTTGGGTTCGAGCAGCGTCATTTGCAGCACTTCGTTGCGCTTTTTCTCGCCACCCGAGAAGCCTTCGTTCACGGAGCGATAAAGGAATTCCTCTTTCATGCCCACGGTCTTCATTTCGGCCTTGACCTTCTTGATGAAGTCCATGGCGTCCAGCTCGGGCAGGCCCTGGTGGCGCCGCGTGGCATTCACGGCCGCGCGCAGGAAATAGGCATTGGACACGCCCGGGATCTCGATGGGATATTGAAACGCCAGGAACAGCCCGGAACGGGCGCGCTCTTCGATGGGCATGGACAACAGGTCTTGTCCATGCCATTGCACCGACCCGCTTTCCACCTTGTAGTCCTCGCGGCCGGCCAGCACTTGCGACAGCGTGCTTTTGCCGGAGCCGTTGGGGCCCATGATGGCGTGGACTTCGCCGGCTTTCACCTCGAGGTTCAAACCGCGCAGAATCGCCTTGTCTTCAACCGAGGCGTGCAAATCCTTGATGCTTAGCATTACTACTTCTCCTTAACCTACGCTGCCTTCCAGACTTACGCCGAGCAGGTTCTGAGCCTCGACTGCGAATTCCATGGGCAATTCCTTGAAAACTTCCTTGCAAAATCCGTTCACGATCATGGATACGGCGTCTTCCGCCGACAGGCCGCGCTGCATGGCATAGAACAACTGGTCTTCGCCTATGCGCGATGCCGTCGCCTCGTGCTCGACGCTGGCCGTGGGGTTCTGCACCTCCATGGTCGGAAAGGTGTGCGCCGCGCACTTGCTGCCGATCAGCAATGAATCGCATTGCGTGTAGTTGCGCGCGTTCTCGGCCTTGGGCGTGATGCGCACCAGGCCGCGGTAGGCGTTGCTGCCGTGCCCCGCCGAAATCCCTTGGAGATGATGGTGCTGCGGGTGTTGCGGCCCATGTGGATCATCTTGGTGCCGGTATCGGCCTGCTGCCGGTGATTGCTGAGCGCCACGGAATAGAACTCGCCGACGGAATCGTCGCCGCGCAGGACGACGCTGGGATACTTCCAGGTGATGGCCGAACCGGTCTCGACCTGGGTCCACGAAATGCGCGAACGCGCCCCGCGACAGTCGCCGCGCTTGGTCACGAAGTTATAGATGCCGCCCACGCCGTCCTTGTCGCCGGGATACCAGTTCTGGACCGTGGAATACTTGATCTTGGCGTCGTCCAGCGCCACCAGCTCCACCACGGCCGCATGCAGCTGGTTTTCGTCGCGCATGGGCGCCGTACAGCCTTCCAGGTAGCTGACCGAGGCGCCTTCCTCGGCGATGATCAGCGTGCGCTCGAACTGCCCGGTGTCTTGCGCATTGATGCGGAAGTAGGTGGACAGCTCCATGGGACATCGCACCCCTTTCGGGATGAAGACGAAGGACCCGTCGGAGAACACCGCGGAATTCAGCGCGGCATAGAAGTTGTCGCCCGGCGGAACCACCGTGCCCAGATACTTGCGGACCAGGTCCGGGTGTTCCTTGACGGCTTCCGAGAACGAACAGAAGATGACGCCGACTTCGGCCAGCTGCTTGCGGAAGGTGGTGGCCACCGACACCGAATCGAACACGGCATCGACCGCCACGCCGGCCAGCCGGGCGCGCTCGTGCAGCGGAACGCCCAGCTTCTCGTAGGTGCGCAGCAGTTCGGGGTCGACTTCGTCCAGGCTCTTGGGGCCGTCCTTCTTGCTTTTGGGCGCGGAGTAATAGCTGATGTCCTGGAAATCGATGGCCGGGAAGCTGACCTTGGCCCACTCGGGAAGATCCATGGTCAGCCAGTGGCGGTAAGCCGCCAGGCGCCATTCCAGCATGAATTCCGGTTCGCCCTTCTTGGACGAAAGCAGCCGTATGGTGTCTTCGGACAAGCCTTTGGGTATGGTCACCGATTCGATCTCGGTCACGAAGCCGGCCGAGTATTCGCGATCGAGGAAGGACTCGATGGCGTCGTCGCCTCGGGGGGTAACGCCGGGTTCGACTCGGGGTGTAACCCCCGGTTCAGTCACAGAATTCATTTATGGATACTCCATGTCGTGGGACGTGCCGCTTGGGTCCTGGCTTTCGACTCGGGCACCGGCTGCGCATTCAGGGGAAATTCAATGGGGGTCGGACGCACCATGTCGGCCACGCTGACGTCTTCGAGCGTACGCCGCACGATGGCGTTGATGCGCTGCCAGTTCGTGCGGATGTGGCAGCCGGCTTCGACCGTGCAGGCGCCAGGCGTGGCGGTGCATTCGGTCAGCCCGAAAGGCTGTTCTTCAAGAGCGTCTATAATCTGGGCGACACTGATCTGGCTGGCGGGCCGCCCAAGGGTATAGCCGCCGCGAGCGCCACGGCTGCTCTTGACCAGTTCGTGCTGGCCCAGCAGCTTCAGTATCTTGCTGACCGTGGGCTGGCCCAGGCCCAGCGTGGCGGCCAGGTCGGCCGCGCTGAACACACGGTCCGGACAGCCGGCCATATGGGTCAGCAACAGCGTCCCGTAATCTATAATCTTGCTGATACGCAGCACCTGCGCCTCCGAATCACTTCATTAGCCATATAGTACTGCTTTGGTACTATATCAGTCAAGCCGGTTCGTCCTCCACACCCGCCTGCTGCAGTATCCACATCTGCGCATAGCGTCCGCCGCGCAGCAGCAGTTCGCGGTGCGAGCCTCTCTCCAGCACCCGGCCCTGATCCAGAATGATGATTTCGTCCGCATCCACGATGGTGGACAGGCGGTGGGCGATGATCAGCGTGGTCCTGTCGCGCGCGATCAGGCTGAGCTCTTCCTGGATCGCCCTTTCGGTGCGGGTGTCCAGGGCGCTGGTCGCCTCGTCCAGGATGAGGATGGGCGGGTTCTTCAGCAAGGTCCGGGCAATGGCCACCCGCTGTTTCTCGCCGCCGGAAAGCTTCAGGCCGCGCTCGCCGACCTGCGTCTGATAGCCCTCCGGCAGGGCCATGACGAAATCATGAATGCTGGCGGCTCGGGCGGCCTGCACGATTTCGTCATGGCTGGCCGTCGGGTTGCCATAGGCGATGTTGTACAGGATGCTGTCGTTGAACAGCACGGTGTCCTGGGGCACGATGCCTATGTGCTGGCGCAGGCTGGCCTGCGTCAGATCGCGGATGTCTACGCCATTGATCCGGACGGCGCCGGCATCGACGTCATAGAAGCGGAACATCAGGCGCGACAGCGTCGATTTTCCCGCCCCCGACGATCCCACCACGGCCAGCGTCCGTCCCGCCGGTATCGTGAAATCCACGTCGAACAGTATCTGGCGATTGGGTTCATAGCCGAAGTTCACCTTGTCGAACTCAATGCTCGCCTGAGTCGCTTTCAGCTTGCGCGCATCGGGCCTGTCCGCCACCTCCTCGCCCTGCTCCATCAGGCTGAACATGCGCTCCATATCGGCCAGCGCGTGCTTGATTTCCCGATACACAAAGCCCAGGAAATTCAAGGGCGCATACAGCTGCGTCAGGTAGGCCGACACCAGCACCACGTCGCCCACCGTCATGGTCTCGCTGACCACGCCCTGGGCCGACAGCCAGAGCAGCAAGGTAATGCCGAGGGTGATGATGAAGCCCTGCCCCATGTTCAGGAAATTCAGCGACACCTGGTTCTTCACCGCCGAGTCCACCCATTTGCCCAGATTGCGATCGTAGCGGTCGATCTCGTAACCTTCGTTGCCGAAATACTTGACGGTCTCGTAATTGAGCAAGGCGTCGATGGCCTTGCTGTTGGCCTTGCTGTCCAGGTCGTTCATGCTGCGCCGGTACACCATGCGCTTCTCGGTCACCAGCAGGGTAAAGGCGACATAGGCGGCAATGGTGCCTATCGTCACGACCGCGAACATGAAGTCGTAGCGCCACAGCAGGATCGCCGCGACCATGCCGATCTCGAGCAGCGTCGGCAATATGTTGAACACCATGAAGTTCAGCAGAAAGCCGATGCCCTTGGTGCCGCGCTCGATGTCACGGCTCAGCCCGCCCGTCTGCCGCTGCATGTGAAAGCGCAGCGACAACGCGAACAAATGCCTGAACAGCCGGGTGGCAATGCGCCGTATCGAGCCTTGCGTGACGCGCGCGAACAAGGCATCGCGCAGTTCGCCGAACACGCTGCTGGCCAGGCGGGCGAAACCATAGCCCAGCAAGGCGGCCACCGGCAGGGCCATCAGCGTGGCCGGTACGCTGAGCTGGTCCACCACCTCTTTCAGGTACAGGGGCAGCACGACGCCGGCGACCTTGGCCGCCACCAGACAGGCCAGCGCGGCAATGACGCGCCACTTGAATTGCCAGACAAAGGGCAAAAGCGATCTGATGGTCTGAATATCGTTGCGGCGGCTGGGGGCCGGGCCCCTGTGGGTGAATCTCATGAAGTCGCGGTGGAAGTGGCGGCGTCCGACATTGTACGTCGCGCTAGGCCCCTGGCACGCTGCCGCGCCGCTCCTGAAGCAGCTCATAAAAGGCTCGCGCCGCGCTGGACAGGCTTTTTTCGCTGCGGCGTATCAGGTAGAGCGAGCGCTTCAGGCGGCTCTTGCCCGCCAGCGGAATCACCGCGATATCCGGATGCCGGAACTGGAACAGCGTCATGGAGGGCACCAGGCTGACGCCCAGCCCCGCCGCCACCAGGCCCGTCACGGTGGCCAGGTGATCGACCTCCAGAAAGGTGTTCAGCCCCCCGAACACCGTGTTGCGCGACAGGCTCTGGCGGATGCTGCTGCCCTTGCCCAGCTGTATGATCGAGCTGCCCTTGAGCTCGCGCAGATGCACGGCCGCGCGTCCCGCCAGCGGATGATCGTTGCGACACACCAGGTGGAAATAGTCTTCGCACAGCGGCTCGGCGGACAGGCCCGCCATATCGCGCCCCTTGGCCGCCACGGCCATGTCGGCCGAACCCCGGCGGACCATGTCCAGGCACGGCTCCAGCAAGGCGTCGTGCAGCTGCAGCTCCACCCCGGGATAGCGCTCCAGGAACTGCGCATAGATGCCGGGCAGCCAGCCCGCCGCCAGCGAAGGCAGCGCCGCGACCGCGACCCGCCCTTTGCGCTTGGCGACGTGATCGTGGATGTCTTGCATGACGCCATCCAGATCGTTCAAGAGCCGCAAGGCCGACTCGTTGAACAGCCGCCCCTCGGGCGTCAGCTCGACCCGGCGCGTCGTACGGTCGAACAGGCGGGCGCCGGCGGCATCCTCCAGCGCCTTGATCAGGGCGCTGAACGCCGGCTGCGTGGTATGGCAGCGCTCAGCCGCTTTGGTGAAGTGGCGCTCCTGGGCCAGCGCGACGAAGGCGCGCAGTTGGCGGGATGATAAATTCATAAAAATATTGGATCAATAAATAATATATTTCTATTTTACTTATCAATATGCGAATTCTATAGTACAGCGGCACATACACGACAGGCATGGAAGGGCATGGAGACGACACCGCTGACCATAGGTTGCGCCACAGGATTTTCGGGTGACCGCAGCGACGGCGTTCGCCCGGTGGTCGATACCCTGATCCGCGGCGGCGGCCAGGCCCTGATATTCGAGACACTGGCCGAACGCACGCTGGCGCTGTCGCAACTGGCCAAGAACAGCGACCCCGAATTGGGCTACGAACCGTTGCTGGCCGAACTGCTGCGGCCGGCGCTGGCCGACTGCCTGCGGCACAAGATACGGATAGTCAGCAACTTCGGCGCGGCCAATCCCCCCGCCGCCGCCCGGCGCATCAAGCGTCTGGCGCAAGAGCTGGCGGTGCGCGCGCCGCGCATCGCCGTACTGTCGGGCGATCAATTGAACCGCCCCGAACAGCTGGCCTACCTGCGCGAGCGCCTGGGACCCGGCTTCGACCAACTCGACATCGTCAGCGTGAACGCCTACCAGGGTGCGGTGGAAATCGCCCAGGCCCTGCAAGCCGAAGCCGACATCGTGGTGGCGGGGCGGGTGGCCGATCCCTCGCTGGTGCTGGGACCCGCGCTGGCGCATTTCGGCTGGCGGCACGACGATTGGCACCGGCTGGGCTGCGCCACCATGGCGGGCCATTTGCTGGAATGCGGCACGCAGGTCAGCGGCGGCTACTTCGCCATTCCCGGTCTCAAAGAGATCCCGGACATGGACAATCTGGGCTTTCCAATTGCCCGCATCGACGACTCGGGCGAGTTCTCGGTCGGCAAGGCGGCCGGCACCGGCGGCGCCGTCACGCTGGAGACCGTCAAAGAGCAGCTGCTGTACGAGGTGCACGACCCCGCGGCCTACCTGACGCCCGACGTCGTCGCCGACATCAGCCGCGTGCGCGTCGCGCAGAACGGGCCCGACCAGGTCGACGTGCGCGGCGTCACCGGCCATCCCCGGCCCGCCACCTTGAAGGTCAATATCTGCTATCGCGGCGGCTGGCTGGCCGAGGCGGAGATCTCCTACGCCGGCATCCAGGCCGAGGCGCGCGCCCGCCTGGCTGCGGATATCGTCAAGAAACGCATAGGCGGGCAATTGAAGCTGCGCATCGACCTGATCGGCGCCGCCAGCATTTTCGGCGACGACGAAGGCCGCTACCTGGGCAGTCAGGCCGCCGGCCAGGCCAGGGACGTGCGCCTGCGCATTGCCGCCGCCCATCCCGATAAAGAGACCGCCGCGCGCGTCCTGCGTGAAGTCACCGCGCTGTATACCTGCGGCCCGGCGGGCGGCGGCGGCGTGCGCACCGCCCTGCGGCCCCGTCTGAACAGCCTGTCCAGCGCCCTGCCCCGGGACCTGGCGCCGGCAAGCTGGACCTTCATGGATGAATAAGCCCATGCCCGCCACCGACAACACCGTCATCGTTCCCCTGTACCGCCTTGCGCATAGCCGGACAGGCGACAAGGGGGACATCTCCAACATCAGCGTGATCGCCTGGAGGCCGGAACTGTTTCCGATACTGGAAGCGCAGCTTACCGAACAGGCGCTGGAAGAATGGTTTGAATTCCGTCGGCCCCGGCGCGTACGGCGCTACCTCATCGCATCCATAGACGCCATGAATTTCGTGCTGGAGGGCATTCTGGACGGAGGCGTGAACGATGCCTTGAACCTGGATACCCACGGCAAAGCATTGTCCTTCTACCTGCTGGATTTCCCCATCCGGGTCGACAGCGGCCTGGCCGCCACCCTGCCCGACATCCACCCCTGACCCAACCAACCCAAGGAGACAAGCCATGAATCCAGGTCATATCAAGAAAAACCTGTTGGCCGCAACCCTGTGCCTGTGCCTGCCGCTGGCGGCGCTTGCACAAGACTATCCCAGCAAATCCATCACCTTCGTCGTGCCTTTCGGACCCGGAAGCGCCACCGATCAGCTTGCCCGCGCCATCGGCCAGGGCATCACCGAACAGACGAAACAAGTGGTCGTCATCGAGAACAAGCCCGGGGCCAGCGCCATGATAGGCGCCAGCGAAGTGGCGCGCGCCGAGCCCGACGGCTACAAGGTCCTGATCACCACCAACACCTCGCAATCGGCCAATCCGCATCTTTACAAGAAGCTCAATTACGACCCCGTCAAGGATTTCGAACCGGTCACGCTGCTGGGCACCGGCGGGCAGATCATGGTGGTCAACCCCAAGTCGCCCGCCAAAACCGTGGGCGACTTCATCAAGCTGGCCAAGGAGAACCCCGAAAAACTCAGCTTCGGCAGCGGCAGCTCCAGCAGCCGGGTCGCGGGCGAACTGTTCCAGCAGATGGCCGACGTAAAGCTTCTGCATGTGCCCTATAAAAGCAATCCCCTGGTCATCACCGACCTGCTGGGCGGACAGATCGACATGATGATGGCCGACATGGCCACCGGCCTGCCCCAGGTCAAGGCCGACAAGCTGCGCGCCCTGGGCGTGACCATGGCCCAGCCGTCGGCGCTGGCGCCCAACATACCCACGATTGCAAGCGCGGGTGTGCCGGGCTACGAAATGGGCTACTGGTTCGGCGCCTATGTGCCGGCCAACACGCCGTCCGCCGTGGTGTCAAAATTGCATGATCTGCTGGTCAATGCCACCACGCGCAGCGCCGCCGTCCAGTTCTACGAGCAGACCGGCACCAAGCCCATGACCTCCACCCCCGCCGAACTGGCCGATTTCCAGAAAAAGGAAACGGAAAAATGGGGCGCCATCATCAAGAAGGCGGGCATCCAGCCCTCATAAGCCCGCGTGCTCCGGCCCGCCGCCCGCCGGATCGGCGGGCGGTATCGCCATCCGGGTCAACTCCTGTTACGCCTGCGGACGCGTCCTGGAACCATTGCCCGCTGGAACACCTAATACAATAACGTGCCCGGGAGCGCAGGCGGCGGATAGTTCGACTGTTTCCATCGCCCCGCCCGCGGATGAACCGGAGAATGTATGGCTGTTCCACCCTTCGACTACGAAGCCGCCTTGCTGTCCTGCGCGGCCGGCGACCAGAACGCTTTCCAGAGCCTGTATCGGCGCGAAGCGCCGCACATGCTGGCGCTGGGCCTGAAAATGCTCGGCCAGCGCGCCGGCGCGGAAGATCTGGTGCAAGACGCATTTACCCTGATATGGAAGAACGCGGCCGGCTACGACCCGGCCATGGGCGGCGCACGCGCCTGGATGTACAGCATCGCGCGCTACCGCGCCCTGGGCCGCTTGCGCCAGGCCGGCCGCCCGCGCTTTGGCGACGATTCATGGGCCGATGCCCTGCCGGAGAACGCGGCGCTTGCCAGGGCCGGAACCGACAGCGTGGCCGGCGCGGTGGCATCCATGGACGAGTCGCGCCGCAAACCCCTGCTAATGGCCTTCTACAAGGGTTACAGCTACGAGCAGATAGCGGCCCGCCTCGATATCCCGCCTGAACAGGCACGGCGGCATACGCAGGACGCCCTGAAATCCTTGCGGGAGCGGCAGCCGGCATGACAAGCAAGGACCAAGGCATACTGATCGCCGAATACACGCTGGGCCTGTTGAATCCGCAAGAAATGGCGCAGGCGCATGCCCTGCTGGGCCGGGACGCGGACGCGGCCGCGCAGGCCCTGGCCTGGGAGCAAGGCTTCCTGGAATTGACCGATTTGCTGGCGCCGGTGGATCCGTCCCCCCTGCTGCTGGCCAAGATACAGACCAGCCTGGGGCATGACACCACGCCGGGGCCTTCCAGCCTTTACCGCAAGCCGGCGCACAACCCGCCCGGCGAATCCCTGGCGCGCGCCCCCGCCCCGGCGGCGCCCAGGAAAAGGAAAGTCCAGCCCGAGCCCGAACGGGTACGCAGCGAACCCACGCTGTCGGCCGCCCAGGGCCTGCCCGACGCCGGCGCCCCGGGCCCGGCCGCAACGGCCGCCGCGGCTTCCACGCCATCCCTGCCCTCCGGCGGCCTCTCCCCCGCTGGGGCTCATGCCGGGTCCGGCCCGGCCTCGCCGGCCGGGAGCACCGCCACGGCTTCCCCTCCCCGCCCCGCTGGGGCCGCCGGCTCCGCTGCGCCCAGGGCGGCGGCGGATTCCGCAAGAACCGCGCCCCGTGAAAAACGGGCCCGCGGCAATATCTGGATATGGCGCGCCGCCAGCCTGGTTTTCGCCGCCATTGCGCTGGCCCTGGGGCTGATGCCGGCCAAGCCGGTGCCACCGGCCATCAAGGTCGTCGAAGTGGCGCCCACCCAGGCCGCCATACTGCAGGCGCCGGGCCAAAGCTCAACGCCCGGCTGGGTCGTCACCGTCGACCCGCAGCAGAATGTGCTGCTGGACCCCCAGGTGCGTAGCGACATCCCCGCCGACGCCTCGGTGCAACTGTGGACGCACAACAGGAATATTCCGCAGCCGCGATCGCTGGGCCTGATCGACCCCAACAAGCCGGTCACCGTTCCGGCCACCCTGATGGGGGGAGTCAGCCCCGACCAGATTTTCGAGATGACGCTGGAACCGGCCGGAGGCTCGCCCACGGCGGCGCCAACCGGCCCGGTCCTGTTCATCGGACGCATCGTCACGTTCGGAAAAAAGCGGCCGCCGCCCGCGAGCCCGGCGGCGGGTCCGGCCGCCCAGCCTCCGGCGAATTCCTAGCGCCCGCGGCCGAGGATCACACCAGGCTCAGCAAAGCACCACGTTCACCGCCAAGCCGCCCCGTGACGTTTCCTTGTACTTGCTGCGCATGTCCGCGCCGGTCTGACGCATGGTTTCGATGACGGCATCCAGCGAAACATGATGCTGGCCATCGCCCTGCAGGGCCAGCCTGGCCGCATTGATGGCCTTGACCGCGCCCATGGCGTTGCGTTCGATGCAAGGGATCTGCACCAGGCCGCCTATGGGATCGCAGGTCAGGCCCAGGTTGTGTTCCATGCCGATCTCGGCCGCATTCTCGACCTGTTGCGGCGTGCCGCCAAGGACTGCCGCAAGCCCCGCCGCCGCCATGGAACAGGCTACGCCGACCTCTCCCTGGCATCCGACCTCGGCGCCGGAAATCGAGGCATTCTCCTTGTACAGAAAGCCTATCGCCGCCGCCGTCAACAGGAAGTCGACACGGCCGTCGTCGGAATGCCCGGGGACGAAGGTCTGGTAATACCGCAGCACCGCCGGCAGCAGCCCCGCGGCGCCGTTGGTGGGCGCGGTGACCACCCGTCCGCTGGCGGCATTCTCCTCGTTGACGGCCATCGCAAAAAGGTTCACCCAGTCCATGGCGTGCAAGACGTCTTCCCGGGCGGCGTCGCGCTTCAGTTCGCGGTACAGGGCAGGCGCGCGGCGGCGCACCTTCAGGCCTCCCGGCAGCAACTGATCGGCCTGGTCGTTATCCAGGCCGCAGCCGCGATCGATACAGGCATTCATGACATCCGCGATATGCAGCACGCCCTGCCGGACCTGCCCGGCCGGCGCCAGCACCGATTCATTGGCCATCATCAATTGCGCCACGGACAGGCCTGTCCGCGCACAGAGCTCCAGCAGTTGTCCTCCGGTCGAAAACGGATAGGGCATGGGCTCGTGCTGCGGCACGGACTCGTCGGTCTCTTGTGAATCCAGCGCCCGGATGAAGCCTCCGCCTATGGACACATAGCGTTCGGCGATCAACAGTTCTCCGGCCTGATCGAAGGCCTGGAAGCGCATGCCGTTGGGATGCTCGGCCATGGGCCGGATCCGGTACGAGAAGGCCTTGTCCGGGTCGAAGGCGATATCGTGCGATCCCCACAGGCGCAAGCGCTTGCTCGCCTGGACCTGCTCCATCAGCCGGGGGATATTGGCCGGCACCACCGTGTCGGGCGCCTCGCCCATCAGGCCCAGCGTGATGCCCATGTCGGTGCCGTGGCCCCGGCCCGTCTCCGCCAGCGAGCCGTACAGATCCACGGACACGGCAGCCACGCGGGGCAGCAGCTCGCGGCTCAGCAGCGTGCGCGCGAAATTGCGCGCGGCCCGCATGGGCCCCACCGTATGCGAGCTGGATGGGCCTATGCCTATCTTGAAAATATCAAACACCGAGAGCGTCATGATGAAGGACCTGTAGTTCCTGCTCTGTAAAACCCGCGGCAAGCCGCGCCTCTATGTTGAAAGGCCCCCGCAGGCGGGGGGCGCGGTATTGCGCCGCCAGCCGTTTGAACTGATCGACGGGATCCAGCCCCTGCCGGGCGCATTCATGACGATACCAGGTGTTTCCCAAGGCGACGTGGCCGACCTCGTCGCGCAGGATGATATCGATGATGGCCGCGCCTTCGTGGTCGCCCGCCTCGGCAAGCTTGCTTCGCACCAGCGGCGACGCATCCAGGCCGCGCGCCTCCAGCGTGCGCGGTACCAGGGCGAGCCGCGCCAGCAGGCTGCCGCGCGTGCGCTCGGCCATTTCCCACAGCCCGTCGTGCGCGGGCATGTCGCCATACGCGTGGCCCAGGGATTCCAGGTGCCGCCGCAACATGCCGAAGTGCAAGGCCTCTTCACGAGCCACCCGCGCCCAATCGCGGTAAAAGGCATCGGGCATGCCCGGAAACCGCCACAGGATATCCAGCGCGAGGTTGATGGCGTTGAACTCGATATGGGCCAGCGAATGGATCAGGGCGGCACGCCCTTGCGGCGAATTCATGGAGCGCCGCTTCACCTTCTGTGGAGGCACCAGTTCAGGCCGTCCGGGGCGCCCGGGTATGCCCTGGGGTTCGGGAAAAAGGGTGTCGGGACTGACCGGAAGATCGGCCGACAGCATGCCGGCGGCCGCCGCCTTCTCGGCCGGCTCATTCAGCAGCAGGGCCGCCAGCGCCCTGGAACGCAAGGAATCGGAAGTCATGCGGCGATTTTATCGCCACGCCCGATGAATCTAAAGCTCTCCCGGCGAACTCCACTGCAGGGAGCCCTGCAAAGAGGTAATGGAGTCCAGCGGCGCGGCCTTGCGGAAGTCCGATGGCGACATGCCGACGTGGCCGTGAAAGGCATTCGAAAAGTTGGCGGCGCTGGAAAAACCCAGCTCCAGCGCAATGGCCTGTATGTCCAGCGAGGTCTGCATCAGCAGGCGCTGCGCCCTGCGCATGCGCTCTTCCCGCAGGAACTGGGTGACGGTCAGGCCCAGCGATTGGCGGAACAGCTGGGATACGCGCTTCTTGCTCACTCCAAGGGCTTGAGCAAGCTCGTCCATATGCGGCGGCTGCGCCAGCCGGGTGGACAAGAAATGCTTGGCCTTCAGCATCAGGTGCTGGTCGACGGACTCATCGGTCTCGGGAGTGGGTGGCGCAACAGACATAAGGGGCAGGCATCAAAAAAACAGGCCTGAATCGACCCGCATCCAAAATGAGTACCCATTACGGTAAATTCACCGCCCGGATTTGTCCAAGGATTTAGCCCCGCGTTAACGATATTTGACGTTGCGAAATAAATTGTGGGACTTCAGGAGAGTTCGAACTGGCCGTTTTCGCCGGCATCCGCGCCCGTCTTGTCGAGCGCCTCGGCCAGCATGGTGCGAACGGCGCTCAGGTCGTTGCGCAAGGCCTGCAATTCGGTGCCCGAAAGGCGCACCGCGGCGTCCTGGTCGTGCGGGACATCGTGCAGGTCGCCCAGGCGGTTGCGCGCCCCGCTGATGGTGAAACCCTGTTCGTAGAGCAGGTCGCGTATGCGCCGGATGAGCAGGACTTCGTGGTGCTGGTAATAGCGCCGGTTGCCGCGGCGCTTCACCGGCTTGAGCTGCGTGAACTCCTGTTCCCAGTAGCGCAGCACATGGGGCTTGACGCAACACAGATCGCTGACCTCGCCTATAGTGAAGTAGCGCTTGGCGGGGATGGGAGGCAGTGTGACAGGATTATCGCTAGTGCTCATGGACGGATTCTATGCCGGTTAAAAGACAAGGTTTTCCTATTCTGCAGCGGCGGCCGGCTTGCCGGCGAATTCGACGACGCTTTTCAGCTTCTGGCTGGCATGGAAGGTGACCACCCGGCGCGCCGCGATGGGAATCACTTCGCCGGTCTTGGGATTGCGTCCGGGCCGGGGCGGTTTGTCGCGCACCTGGAAATTGCCGAAACCCGACAGCTTGACCTCGACGCCGCGCGCCAGAGAGTCGCGTATCTCTTCGAAAAAGGTATCGACGATGTCTTTGGCTTCACGCTTGTTCAGGCCGACGCGGTCGAACAGCAATTCGGCGAGTTCGGCCTTGGTCAGGGTGCGATCGGGATTCGTCATGTCTTTACTCCTTAAGCGCGCTGGCGCACTCCGTGAGCGCTCACCAGCGCCTCCAGCAAGCGGGCGAGGCATTGTTCCACCGTGGCATCGTCAAGCGTGGCTTCGCGGTCTTGCAGCCAGAAACGGAAGGCCATGCTCTTCTCCGCGGCTTGCGCCGATTTGTCGCGCCACACATCGAACAGTTTAATGTCCTTGACGATGCCAAGAGTAGCATTAGATTGAACCGTTTGCGCAAGTGTAGCCAACAAATCCCCATACGATACATCGGGGCCCGCCCAGACCGCCAGATCGCGTATCACGATGGGCTGGCGGGACAGCTCGGCCGGCGCGGGCAGCTGGATCGTGGAAATGGCCGAGACGTCCAGCTCGAAGACCACCGGCGCCTGCGACAGGTCGGATTGCTGGGCCCAGCGCGGATGAAGCTCGCCCAGCCATCCAATGGCCCGGCCGTCCAGCTCCAGGCGCGCGCTACGCCCGGGATGCAGCGCCGGATGCCCGGCCGCCACGCACACCAGCTTGCGGGCCTGCTCGCCCAGCAAGGCTTCCACATCTTTCTTCACGTCGTAGAAGTCCACCTGGCGCAGGGGCGTGCCCCATTGCTCTTCCTGCGCGGGGCCCCAGGCGGCGCCCGCCAGGCGCTGCGGCTGATGCACGCCGGCGACTTCGAGGGGGCCGTCGGCCACCGACGCATCGCGCGAGAAAACCCGTCCCAGTTCGAAAACGCGCACGCGGCTCTGCTTGCGGTTGGCGTTGTGCACGATGTTGGCCAGCAGCCCGCCGATCAGGCTGGAGCGCATCACCGCCAGCTGGCTGGCAATGGGATTGAGCAGCCGGATGGGATCGGCGTTGCCGGCCAGGTCGCGCTCCCAGGCTTCCTCGACAAAGGCGAAATTGATGACCTCCTGGTAGTCCAGGCTGGCCATGCGGGCGCGCAGGGCATGCGGTCCGCGCAGGGTTTCCGGATCGACGCGCATTTTCGCGGGCGCCCGCGGAGGCAAGTCGGGAATACGTTCGAAGCCGTATACCCGCGCCACCTCTTCGATAAGATCTTCCTCGATGAACAGGTCGAAGCGGTAGGAAGGAGGCGCCACGGTAAAGACATCGTCCTTGACGGTGAACGACAGGCCCAGGCGGGTGAAGATTTCCTCGACCTCCTGGCGCGCCACGGGCACGCCCAGGACCCGGTGGCATCGATCCAGCCTCATGTCCACGGACTTGCGCTCGGGCAGCTGGACGACCTGGTCGTCCAGCGGTCCGGCCTGCCCGCCGCAGATATCGATGATCAGGCGGGTCATGCGTTCCAGATGCTCGGTGACGGACTGGAAGTCCACGCCCCGCTCGAAACGGTGGCTGGCCTCGGAGCTGAACTTGTAACGCCGTGCGCGGCCCATGATGGCCTCCGGCCACCAGAAAGCGCCTTCCAGGAAGATGTCGGTGGTGTCCAGGGTGACCGCCGTGGCCTCCCCGCCCATGATGCCGGCCAGGCTTTCGACCACGTCTCCAGCCACGATGACGCCCACGTCGGGCTCCAGCTGCACGGTCTGGCCGTTCAGCAGTTCCAGCTGTTCGCCGGACTTGGCCCAGCGCACGGTCAGGCCGCCCTGTATGCGCTTCAGGTCGAACACATGGGTAGGCCGGCCCAGCTCAAGCATGACGTAGTTCGAGATATCGACCAGGGCCGAGATGGGACGCTGGCCCGCGCGCTCCAGCCGGTCTTTCATCCACGAAGGTGTCTGCGCCCTGGCATTCACCCCGCGTATGACGCGGCCGGCGAAGCGGCCGCAAAGATCCGGCGCCTCGACCTTGACGGCAAGGCGATCTTCCAGCGTGACGGGCACAGGCTCGTAGCCCGGCAGGCTCAGCGGGGCGCCGGTCAGCGCCGATACTTCACGGGCCACCCCCAGGATGGACAGGCAGTCGGCGCGATTGGGCGTGAGCTTGAGCGTGAACAAGGTATCGTCCAGATCAAGTGCCTCGCGCAGCGTTGCGCCCACGGGGGCATCGCCATCGAGCTCCAGCAGGCCGGCATGATCTTGCGACAGGCCCAGTTCGCGCGCCGAGCAAAGCATGCCGGCCGACTCGATGCCCCGCATCTTGGCGGCGCCTATCTTCATGCCGCCGGGCAGTTGAGCGCCGATACGGGCCAGCGGCACCTTCAGCCCCGCCGCCGCATTGGGCGCGCCGCAGACGATCTGCAACAGGGCGCCCGACCCGTCGTCGACCTGGCAGACGCGCAGTTTGTCGGCATTGGGATGCGCTTCGATTCCGACGATATGCGCCACCACAACGCCACTGAACGGAGGCGCGGCCGGCGCTGTCTCTTCGACTTCCAGGCCCGCCATGGTCAGCCGATGCGACAAGGCATCGGTATCCAGGTCGGGATTGACAAACGCGCGTAGCCAGGACTCGGGAAATTGCATAATGTACTCGTCGGATTCGTGTTGCGGCTAAGCAGGCCCCCGCCGGTTCCGACGGCGCCCGCGCTTCTAAATAAAGTTCAGCGGTTGAACTGGCGCAGGAAGCGCAAGTCGCCTTCAAAGAACTGGCGCAGATCGTTGACGCCGTAACGCAGCATGGTCAGGCGCTCCAGCCCGGAGCCGAAGGCGAAGCCGATGTAGCGCTCGGGATCCAGCCCGAAATTTCGCACCACTTCCGGATGCACCTGGCCCGAGCCGGAGATTTCCAGCCAGCGTCCCTGGTTGGGGCCCGAGGTGAACATCATGTCGATTTCGGCGGACGGCTCGGTGAAGGGGAAGAAGGAGGGGCGGAAACGCACCGACAGGTCGTCGGTTTCAAAAAACGCCCGCAGGAAGTCGGTATACACGCCCTTCAGGTCGGCGAAGGAAATGTCTTCGGCGATCCACAGGCCTTCGACCTGGTGGAACATGGGGGAATGCGTAGCGTCGCTGTCGACGCGATAGGTGCGCCCGGGGGCAATGACCTTGATGGGCGGCTTGTGCATGCGGGCATAGCGCACCTGCATGGGGCTGGTGTGCGTGCGCAGCAGCAAAGGCAGCCCCTTGTCGTCGTGCATATCGACGTAGAAAGTATCCTGCATGGAACGCGCGGGATGGTTCTCCGGGTTGTTCAGGGCGGTGAAGTTGGTCCAGTCGTTTTCGATTTCCGGGCCGTCGGCCACATCGAAGCCGATGGAGCGGAAAATGGCCTCGACACGCTGCCAGGTCTGGATGACCGGATGGATGCCGCCAAAGGCGCGGCCCCGTCCGGGCAGGCTGACGTCGATGGTCTCGGCGGCCAGGCGCTTGTCCAGTTCCGCCTGCGCCATCTGGGCGCGCCTATCGTTCAGCAGGCCTTCGACCTGCTGCTTCAACTGATTGATGCGGGCCCCTTCGGCCTTCTTCTGCTCGGGGTCCAGCTGGGCCAAGCCCTTGAGCAAGGCGGTCAACGCGCCCTGCTTGCCCAGAAATTTCGCCTTGGCGTTTTCAAGTGCCGCGGCGTCGCTGGCCTGGGCAAACTGTTCTTTGGCCTGTGCAAGCAGGTCGTCAACCGGAGGAGTCATAGTGTCGCTTTTCCAAATACAAACGGAGCCCAAAAGAGCCCCGTTTGCAGCAGTACAGAATCGGATTCGATCAAGCAGCCAAAGCGGATTTGGCCTGGGCAACCACGGCTGCGAAGCCGGCTTTATCGTTTACGGCCATGTCGGCCAGTACCTTGCGATCCAGTTCAATCGAGGCTTTCTTCGTACCGGCGATGAACACGCTGTACGACACACCCAGCTCGCGGCAGGCCGCGTTGATGCGGGTGATCCACAAAGCGCGGAATGTGCGCTTCTTGTTGCGGCGATCGCGGTAGGCATATTGCCCCGCCTTCATTACCGCCTGTTTGGCGATACGGAATACATTACCGCGGCGACCGCGATAACCTTTTGCTGCTTTGATAACTTTTTTGTGACGGGCACGGGCAGTAACGCCGCGTTTTACGCGTGGCATGGTAGATCTCCGGTAATCAAGCGAAAGGCATCATTGCCTTGACCGAGGCGACGTCTGCGTCGTGCACCGCGGCAGAACCGCGCAGCTGGCGCTTGTTCTTGGTTGTTTTCTTGGTGAGGATGTGGCGCTTGAACGCCTGGCCTCGCTTGATAGACCCGCTACCGCGAACCTTAAAGCGCTTCGCAGCGCCTTTCTTGGTTTTCATCTTAGGCATGATGTAACTCTGTTATTAAATTATGAATGCAGGTGGCACCCAAGCCAGCCAAAACTCTTGGCTGCAAAACACCGGTTGCGCTTGCAAAACCCGCTATCCACTTCTATTTCCACTTCTGTTTCCATTCCTGGCGGCCCTAAGAGGCATTTTCATGCGCCCCTTTTTTGGCATCCATTCCTGGCGTATTCCCATGGCTCCCGGGTGATTTCTCCAAGGAACCAGGAAAAGCCCTTGATTATATGATGAATTCCCCACATTTGTCTAACACGGCCAACGCATGCCGGCACGAAGGACGACAGCCGCCCGGCCCGGCCGCCGGGCGGCTGCCGTCCGAAGAAGGCGGTGCCCCGCCGCCCGGTGCGCGCCCCTTCTTAAAAAGCCTTGGAAAGCGTCAGAACCGCTGCCGAGCGCCCCAGGTATTTCCCCTTGGCGCTGGTATAGACGTTTCGGTCGGCATTCGTATCCACATAAGCCAACGTTGCCGTATAGCCCCCTTCCCACTCCTTCTTGAGCGCCACCGACCAGTCCGTGTATGAGCCGTCCTCCAGATTCCGGACTTTCTGGTAGCCCACGTGGGCGTTCAGGGCCAATCCCCACACGCCGGTGGGGAAGCTGCCGGAAAGATCGTAATACTGGCTGTTCCTGGAATCGGGAACGCCGAACAGATTGGTGAATGAATGGGAATACTTGAAGCTTACCGGTCCGTAGCTCAATCCCAGATAGCCTTCTGTCGTGTCCGGCTTGGTGAATCCGGACGGGTAGCTGCCTGGATAATAGTAATGCAGCACGCCCACATCGACGGACAGATCGCCCCAGATGTTCCGCGTATACCCGGCATAGAAGTCCATTTCGACCGACGACGACACGTCGGGGTCGGCATCGGACAGCCAGCTTATGCTGGAGTTCCAGTTCCCTATATAGAAGCCGCTAGCATGCTTCAGGTCGAATCCGCCCTGTATCGCCGGCTTGTTGTTGCTTTGCATCAGGCCGCGATAACGATACTGGCTGGCCAGCGAGACATTGGCGCCGAGCGTGAAATCGGCCGGCGCCGGCGAGGCGCCGGCCTGGGGTTCTGCGGAAGCTTGCGCGTGCGCATTGACACTCGCCAGCAGGCCCAGCATGACGAGCGATAGCGCAAGAGAGGAACGAGCCATGAACTACTCCTTGGAATGACACTGATGAACAGCGGATCAATGCTTCCAAACGCAAAACCCATGCCAGGTTTTCCAGGCGGCCTTCCCTATGGGCAGGGACCGCTCTCTCCTTTCCACCGCCCCATCCGGATGCATTGCAATGAGACAAAACGTGTCCGATCCGGTGCGGATGCGCTAACATCGTGCCCACCAGTTCCACCGACCCGTCGGAGCAGAATTAAAATATTGTTTCATTTTGTAATGATCTATATACTAATCTTGACCCAAAAACATGCTGAAAACCCAGGAGCAAGCAGCCATGAACATCAAGCGTAGGGATTTCGTCAAGGGCTGCGCGGCAGCCTCGGCCTGTATGGTGTTGCTGCCTGGCATCGCCAGCGCCGCAAAAGGCCAGAACGCAAATAACACACAGGCCTCAAGTGCCGACATCGAAAAATCGATCAAGGCGGGCTTTGGCGGCGGCTTTTCGGTACGGGGGCATTCCCGGTCAAACGGACTGACCTACGCCAATATCGAACATTCCGGAAACCGTTACGCAGTCGCCTCCGCAGATTTGCTGGACTGGAAAATCGTCAGCTCCCTTTAAGGAAAACAAGCCGTGTCCGACACCATCAAGAGCATACGCATACATCCCGGCATTGGCATCGCCCGCCTCGGAGACAGCGATGAGTTTTACATTGGCCCCGAAGCGCCCGGAATCGTAGTCGATCCGGGCGGTAGCGGCGGCCCCGGGCCAAACGGCGGAACCTACCGCGACAGCGGGGCACGGCTGAAACGCCAGGCGCAACGGTACCGGGTATATGCCTACGACGCCAACGACAAGGTCGTCGCCGAACTCACGTCGGATTCAAGCCTGGTGCAATCGCTACGCTGGCGGGTCCACGTCAGAAACATGAAAGCGGCCAATTACGCATTTCAGGGCGCATATCTGTTTGACCCCGATCAACTGCGCAACCCGTCCATACAACCCGGCAAGAAACCGTCCGAGCGCGATCAACTCATCATCGATCCCGGCGTGCATACGATCGCTTCCGGGCAGACCGAACCGGTTGTCATGAAGGGCGATGTTTTCACCGGCATTGAAAAAGGTTCGCTGCCAGGCGAGTTGCGTTTCGAGGGCTTCACGCCCAAAGACCCTTCGAAAGAAGTTGAAGTCACTTACCAAGCCGCCAAAGACATCGAACTGGGGCAGTTGCGCCTCGACTCCAAAGATCGCCTGCTGTTCGTTCCCGCGCCCGGAAAAGGCGAATGCGTCACCACCCCCAAGGTGGTGTTGTCCAATCCCAGCGAATTCGTCAACCCTCCGAACGGCCCCGACAACGGTAAAAACCCCTTAACCAACCAGTTTGCCTATTTCAACATTCCAGGCTGGTGGGACGATACCTGTGGCGGCGAAATCGACGTCACGGTCACGCTTAAAGACGGTACGGTCCTGAGCACTCGCGACAACGTGAAATCCGCGACGGACGAAGGCACACGAAACCCTCGAGCCGGAGCATGGATCGTTACCGCGCCACCGAAGTTTGCGCCTCACATGTACCACGTGGTGTCCATCCTGGATCGCGTCTACGAGGCCTTTCCCGAGGCCTATCCCCACACCGGGCAAAAAACGAATTTCTACCGCGATGTCTATCCAGTCTTCGCCCATGCGGTCAACTACGGCTGGGTCAGCCCCGAGGCGGCCGGCGTCGCGCCCGAAACAAAGAACCGCGCCCATGGCCCGGGACAGCCGGGCAACCTGCTCCTCCCCCAGTACATGGAGTTGCTGGCCAATCCAAGCGAACAATACAAACCCATACGGCAAAGAATCTACAGCCTGATGCGGCACGTTCCCGGAAAAAGCGGGAAGCTGGTCGATACCCTGCTCCCCGCTCCGCCGCAACGGCCTACCAGCTGGAAGAACGAAGAGTTCCAACGCACTGAAAACGCCTCCCAGATGCCCAAGCTGTGGGGCACGGCGGGCAAGCCCTTGCAGAATCAGCAACTGGGCAACAATTTCCCCGATCAGTTCCTGAGCCTGACCGACTGGCAACTGAAGCATCTAAAGAACTGGGCGGACGGAAACTTTGAGGTCGGCACTCTGCAAGATCCCGTGCCCCTCGAGAAACTGCCATTGGCCGAACAGCCGCATGCCCTCGATAGTTCCGCTCTCCAACCGACCATAGGCGGAGGTTTTCACCCGGGCATAGAATTCCCCTACTTGATCATCTATCGCGAATATTTCGCCGAGGCGTTTCGCGTGGGCAAAGACAACGAGCCTGGCGCGATCTCCGCCTATATGTCCAGCCCCTGGCAGGGTGACTTCTGGTCGTGTAACGTGGCGTGGTGGCCCACGCAAAGACCGGATGTCGTTTTCGAGTACGATCAGAAGACCCAGACCAGAACCTATAAAGAATGGTTCCGCGGATACGATGCCGACGGCGAACCGCTCTCGTCCACCGATGGCTACCACCAAATGGCCTTTGCGTGGCCGAAGCTGGGCATGGTGCTTCCAATCAAGGCCGAGGACGGCAGCTTCGTGAAAAGCCAGGGTGCAACCGTATTCGTCGAACAAGAGCGCGACCCGGCACTGAACCGCCCACCCGCCAAGGGAAAATAACTCGTGCCGCCGACCCGGCAGGACTTGGCCGAGACAACATGGGATGTGGTTATCGTCGGCGCCGGGCCGGCGGGCGCGGCAACCGCGATTACGCTGGCCAAGTTCGGCCAGCGGGTGCTGTTGCTGGAAGAGCGGACCTCCCCCAGCTTCAAGCTGGGGGAATCGCTGCCACCGACCTCCATCGGCCTGGTCAAGCATTTCCTGGGCGAGCTCGACGGTCATGAACAGAACCTTCCCGGCCTGTTCAGAACCGCCGGCAATGTCTCGCTCTGGGCAAGCGAACAGGCCGACATCGCGGACTTTTTCTTCACACTGACCGGCTTCGGCTTGTGCGTCGAACGGTTGGCTTTCGATGAAGCGCTGCGATCGAAGGCGGCCGCCGCCGGCGCAACCCTGCTCAAGGGTGTCCGCTTTGAATCCTGCATGCGACTCACTGACCCGTTGTTCAATTGGCAGCTGACGCTGCGTTCAGAAAAGCAGTCCGAGCGGCATCGCGCGCGTTACCTGGTCGACTGTTCCGGTCGGCGGGCCGTCGTGGCCAGGGCGCTGGGCATCCCGCTCGTCCCCAACGATGACCGCTTGTTCGCCTATGCGCAATGGTTTTCCTGCGCCGGCGAAGACGATGACCGCTATACCCGGGTTGAGGCCGCTCCGCAGGGCTGGTGGTATAGCAACCGCTTGCCAGGCGCCGAAAACAAGGAAACCAGGCGGTTGGTGGTCTTGCACTCCGACAAAGATCTGCCCGCAGCAAAAATGGCCGCGCGCCGGCAAGGCTTCGACCAGTTGCTGGATGACTCGATGCATATCGCACCCTTGCTCAAGGCCAGAGGCTATCAAGCTTCCGGAGAAATCCGGGGTGCGCCGGCCAATAGCCAACGACTGCGCGACTTCGTCGGTGATGCCTGGATGGCGGTGGGCGATGCGGCGCAAGCCTATGACCCGCTATCCTCACAAGGTATGGACAAGGCGCTCAGGACGGGCAGCCACGCAGGACACATGATCCATTACGCACTCACGGATCTTGCCCAGGGCGCAGCAACACTGGATGGCGGCAATACATACATCCAGCAGTACGATGAGCAGCAGCGCCAGCTTTGGCACGCATACCTGAAGCAACGGGACTTCTACTATCAAGCTCAGCCCCGTTGGTCCGATCAGCCGTTCTGGCAGCGTCGGCGTCACGCCGACACCCCCCGCGCGGCGGACCCTCGCAAGATCAGCCAATTTCACTAAAGGCCTGCAACGTCAGCCCCAGGGCTGCCGATACTGTATGGCCTCGGCGATGTGCAGCGCGCCGATGCCGTCCTGGTCCGCCATGTCCGCCAACGTACGGGCCACGCGCAGACTGCGGTGCATGACCCGCGCCGACCAGCTCCAGCGCTCCATGGCCTGGGCCAGCAGTTGCCTGCCCTCGCCGTCCAGCGGACAGAAGCGCGGGATGTCATCGGCCCCCAGCCGGGCGTTGGTGGTTTTCTGGCGCCGCCACTGCCGGGCCCGGCATCTCAGCACCCGCATGCGAACCGGCCCGGAAGCCTCGCCCTCGGGAAGATCGATCCATCCCGGCTCCGCCGCCGGCAAGGCTATTTGCAGGTCCACCCTGTCCAGCAAGGGGCCCGACAGCTTGCCCCGATAGGCCTCGATCATGTCGGGCGTACAGCGGCAGTTCTTTCTTTTATGCCCCAGCCAGCCGCAGGGACAGGGATTCATGGCGGCCACCAGCTGGAATGCCGCCGGAAACGTCAGGGTGCGGGAGGAACGGGCTATGGACACGCAGCCGGTTTCCAGCGGCTCGCGCAGCGACTCGAGCACGCGGCGCTGGAACTCGGGCAATTCGTCCAGGAACAGCACACCGTGATGGGCCAGGCTGATTTCCCCCGGCCGGGGGTGGGCGCCGCCGCCCACCAGCGCCGGCACCGAAGCCGTGTGATGAGGAGACCTGAACGGAGGAAGATCGGAGCAGGCCTGTTCGCGGCCGCTCAGTCCGGCCAGCGCCGCGACCTCGAGCGCCTGTTCGGGATCCAGCGGCGGAAGCAAGCCGGGCAGGCGCTGCGCCAGCATGCTTTTGCCGGTACCCGGCGGCCCCGACATCAACAGGCTGTGGCCGCCCGCCGCCGCGATCTCCAGCGCCCGGCGTGCGAGGAATTGGCCACGCACGTCGGACAGGCAGGGAACGGCGCTTGCCGCCACGGCTTGCGGCGCCGGGACGGCGATGGGCAAGGGCCGGCTGCCGGAGAAATGGTCCACAGCATCCGTCAGGCTGGCCACGGCCAGCACGGTCAGGCCGGGGACTCTTGCGGCCACCTCGGCCGAATCGGGCGGCAGCACCAGGATGGCGTCCCGACCGCCGCGCGCCACGGCCAACGCGATGGCCAGCGGCGCGCTGACCGAAACAATGGCGCCGGTCAGGGAGAGTTCGCCGGCAAACACATGGTTCTGGACGTCGGGCTGGCTGCCGCCCGCTGCATCGGGCTGGACCTGCCCCGAAGCCAGAAGGACGCCCAGCGCGATGGGCAGGTCGTAGCGTCCGGACTCTTTGGGCAGATCGGCCGGCGCCAGATTGACCGTGATGCGGCCGGCGGGGAACTCAAAACCGCTGCTGACAATGGCCGAACGCACCCGCTCGCGGCTTTCTCGCACCCCCGCGTCGGGCAGGCCGACCACATGGAATGCCGGCAGGCCATGCCCGACATGGACTTCAACGCGCACCGCATAAGCCTGAAGGCCGCATAGCGCCCGGCTTGCCAAGACCGCTAGAGACATGAAGCACCCCGCCAAGTTTCCATCAGCCACCAGTATGGCGTTGGAATATGTGCAGGGAAGGCCCCGGGGATGGATTGATCGCAGGCGGCTACTACCCGGACGCATCCACCGTAGCGTGGCTTATTGCGCGATGCGCCGCGGCGCTTGAGTTGTGCTACGGCGTGGCGGCGGTGGCCGCCACAGCCCTCCGGCCGGCAGTCACTTGCTCGATCACGTCCAGCCAATCCGCAATGTATCGATCCATGCCGAAGCGTCGCATCGCGGTCCGGCGCCCCGCCTCGCCCCAGCGACGTGCAAGCTCCGGATCGGCTATCAACTGCCGCATGACATCGACGATCAAGTCCTTGTCGGTATGCACAAAACCGTTTTCGCCATTGACGATGACGGTGGGCAGCTCTGTTGCCGCAACGCCCACTACCGGCATGCCGATCAGCATGGCCTCCACCAGCGCCAGGCCCAGGCTGGTGTACCGGATAGGCGTGTAGAAAAACCGATAGTGCGCCATCGCCGCGGCGACACTCAGATTGGAGACTTCGCCCAGGCCGCCCATCGGTTCGCTCTGCATGCCGATCAGATCCAGCGGAACGCGCTGACGGCTCCAGGCGAATAGATCCGCTCCCATGCGCCGCCCCCGTCCGGGCAAGCCGTTGATCACCGTGATGCCCGCCGCCCGCTCGCCGGTGTATGAGACCTTGGGATCAACGGGCACGCCATGTTCAATCACACGCGTCGGCATATCGCCCGCATCCCAATTAAGGGCGTTGTAATGCGTCACATGCACCAGCACACCGCAATCATGCCGGAAGCAATGCACGGTATCCACCGGGTAGGGACGCGGTGGATCGTGTTCAATATAAATGCTGGGCAGAGCCCGCTGCGCAGCGGTAAGAAGCAGCGGCGCGTCTTCTTCGTAGGCGGCTCTGGACTGATAGATAACGCAGTCGAATTCCTGCGTGGCAATTTCCTCGGCCGGGATTTCCGTGATGTTCCCGCCCCAGGGAATTTTGTTGCCCAGCGGCGAATAACCCGGGATGCCATCACGGCGCACGGGAATCACGAAATCGTGAGGCACCTGCGACAAGGCATACAGATAATTCCCGTGAACATGCCAGGTCAGGATGCGCAGCCTGCTGGGCAATTCTCGATCAATGATGTCCACCGTCTCCTCCAGGTTGAATGGGCCCAACCGGAAGGGCAAGCAAGTTTTATACCGGGCGGGCCGGCTTGCATGGATTGATCGCAGGCGGCTGCCGGCCCGCCCGGCCGTCCGCCGCCTAGACCGGACCGGTGGTGGAACCCGCCTGCAAGGGGGTGTCGGGCCGGCCTTCCAGCGCCTGGACCCTGGACTCCAGGGCGGCGATCCGCGTCATTGCCTTTTCCAGGAGCTGCGCCTGGACGTCGAACTCTTCGCGGGTGATCAAATCCATACGGGCAAAGGTTTGCGCCATCATGGCCTTGACGTTGCGTTCGATGTCGGCGGCCGGGCTCTTGGCGATGAGCTCGGACATGTTTTTCTGGAAGTCTTCAAACCAATCGCTGCGGTTGATCATGGCATTCTCCGTGGACGTCAGTCTCTAGTGTAATAAAAAAACGAGCCCCTGAAGGCTCGTTTCGCCGCTGCCGCGCCGCAAGCGGCACAGCGTGTCGGGCCACCAAATGCTTAAGGCTTGGCTTCAGTGGACGGCGTGGCGGCCGCGCCGCCGTTGGCCTGGTTGTTGCCGACCGAATCCTGGATGGTCTTGTCGGCCTTGGCCGCCCCTTCCTTGATGGCGTCGCCCATCTGGCTGGCCTTCTCGGCGGCGCTATCCTTCAATTCGACGGCCTTGTCCGAAATGGTGTTGGCCGCCTGCTTGGCTGATTCCTTGATCGTGCTGCCTTCGCTTGAAGAGGGAGCGGGGGTGGGCGCATCGCTGGGCGACGTACCTGGCGTGGGCTCCGGAGTGGGAGCGGGAGCGGGCTCGGGAGCCGGAGCCGGTTCGGGGGCCGGCATGGGCGCGGGCGCCGGAGCCGGAGCCTCCGCGCCCGGTGCGCCGTCCGCCGGAGGGGTTGCATCCTCGCCCTTGGAGCATGCGGCTAGCAGACTCATCGAGGCAACCATAGCGATAAGGGCTAGATGTGTGCGAGTCTTTTCCATGATATTCCTCTCTTGTGCAGCGTCGCGGGCATTCTTTGGCTGGCATCGGTGCGACTGACGATCCAGCAGCGAGCTTGTTACAACTGGCTTGGTAACAATTCTAGCCACAGAACACACGCAGGCAGCGAACCTAGTGTAATTCCTGATTTCAATAATATTTTTTATTCCTTTCTTTTTTCATGGGAATACCTTTTGCTCCGGGGGCTTACGCTTTTCGGCCCCGGCGCATGGTTCGAACATAAAGATACAAAGCCTCCATGTGGCCGATGTTTTGTTACAGATTTGTGCACCTTATTCCTCTTGTGCCACATTGGTGCGCCGGCCGTCAGGCCGCACCAGCATGGCGAAAATCGGCACCAGCCGACAGTCCTCACCTCCCTTCTCCCGGGCATCGAAGGGGAATTTCCCCTTTCTGCAAGCGTTTGGGCGCACTGAAAACATGGCATGCATATTGCGTAAACCTCGTCGTCTACCCTAAGAGGAACCGCAATGAAGCTGATCACCGCCATCATCAAACCCTTCAAGCTGGATGAAGTCCGCGAAGCCCTGTCCGATATCGGCATACAGGGGATGACCGTTACCGAAGTCAAAGGCTTTGGACGCCAGAAAGGCCATACCGAGCTGTACCGCGGGGCCGAATATACCGTCGACTTCCTGCCCAAGCTGCGCCTGGAAATGGCCGTATCCGAACATATGGTCGAACAGGCCATCGAGAACCTGTGCACGGCCGCCCATACGGGAAAGATAGGCGATGGAAAAATCTTCGTCACCGCCATCGAGCAGGCCATACGCATACGCACGGGCGAATCGGGGGAAAACGCCCTGTAAGCCCGCGGGATCCCCGCATTTTTTGGATAACACGTCTACGCGCCGCGCGAGCCATCGGGCACGGCGGCGCCCTACCGACCTACTGGAGTTGAAAAATGGATAAAGCCGATCTGGCGTGGGTAAGCGTCTCGACCCTGCTTGTATTGCTCATGGTGGTGCCCGGCCTGGCACTGTTCTACGGCGGCCTGGTCCGCGCCAAGAATGTCCTTTCCGTGCTGATGCAGGTGCTTTCCACCTTCGCACTGGCGCTGGTCGTGTGGTTTGCCTACGGCTATACGCTGAGCTTCACGGAAGGCAATGCGATCGTGGGCGGTTTTTCACGCGTGCTGTTCAGCGGCATGTTCGATTTGGGCAGCCAGCAATTCGCGCTGGCGGGCAGTATTCCGGAACTGAGCTTCGCCGCTTTCCAGGCGACATTCGCCGGCATCACCTGCGCGCTGGTCGTGGGCGGCTTCGCCGAACGTGTGCGCTATTCCGCCGTGCTGCTCTTCACCCTCATCTGGCTGACCTTCGCCTACATCCCCATTGCGCACATGGTATGGGGACCCGGCGGCTGGCTGCTGGAGCGCGGCGCGCTTGATTTCGCCGGCGGAACCGTGGTCCATATCAACTCCGGCGTGGCCGCTCTGGTGGGCGCCTACTTCATCGGCAAGCGCGTGGGCTACGGGCGCGAATCGATGCAGCCGCACAACCTGCCCATGGCCATGATAGGCGCCTCGCTGCTGTGGGTGGGCTGGTTCGGCTTCAATGCGGGTTCGGCGCTGAGCGCCAACGAAACCGCGGCCCTGGCCTTCTTCAACACCGTGATCGCCACGGCGGGCGCCATCCTGGCCTGGGTGCTGGCCGAATGGAAGTACAAAGGCAAGCCCTCGCTGCTGGGCGCGATATCGGGCGCAGTGGCCGGCCTGGTAGGCGTGACGCCGGCGGCCGGCCTGGTGGGCCCGGGCGGCGCGCTGGTCATCGGCATCGTCACAGGAGTCGTCTGCCTCTGGGGCGTCAATGGCTTGAAACGGATGCTGGGCGCGGACGATACGCTGGACGTGTTCGGCATCCACGGGGTGGGCGGCATCGTCGGCGCGCTGTTGACGGGCATCTTCAATGCGCGCCCGCTGGGCGGCCCCGGCCTGGAAAGCCTGGGAGCCATCCCGCATCAAGTATGGCTGCAGCTGGAAGGCGTGCTGATCACCATCGCATGGTCCGCCGTGGTGGCCTTCATTGCCTACTTCATTGCGGACAAGGCATGCGGCCTGCGCGTTTCCGCCGAGGTGGAGCGCGAGGGACTGGACATCCACTCGCACGGCGAAACCGCCTATCAGCGCTAGAAGAACGGTGGGAACCTGGCGGTTTCCACCCTCATGACGCTAAACGGACAAGGCGGCCAGATCGATGCGTTCCGCTCGATTCAATGCGGATGCCACCTTGACTCTCAATGCATTCGAATGGGCCTGGCGGACTTCGTTCTTGACATCGAGCAGTTGCTGCGGATGCATGGAGAATTCAGTCAGGCCCAAGCCCAGCAGCATGCGGGTAACCCGCGAGTCGCCGGCAATTTCGCCGCATACCGCCACCGGCTTGCCGGCGCGTTCGCCGGCGTTGATGGTATGCGCGATAAGCCGCAATACGGCCGGGTGCATGGGGTCGTACAGATCGGCCACTTCGGCGTCGCCGCGATCGATGGCCAGCGTGTACTGGATGAGGTCGTTCGTGCCGATGGACAGGAAGTCCAGGTTCTCGACAAAGGGCTCGATGGCGATCGCGATGGCGGGAATCTCGACCATGGCGCCCAGGGAAATATTGCGGGCGTAGGGCTCGCCGCGCGCATCCAGTTCGGCACAGGCCGCCTCGATGGCGCTGCGCGTCGCGTGGACTTCATGGATATGCGAGATCATGGGAATCAGGATGCGTACATGCCCATGCAGCGAGGCGCGCAGCAGCGCCCTCAGCTGCGTGGCGAATATCTCGGGATTGGCCAGGCAATACCGTATGGCGCGCAGCCCCAGGGCTGGATTGGTCGCCACGGTGACGTCGCCGTCCAGGGTCTTGTCGGCGCCCAGGTCCAGCGTGCGTATGGTCACGGGACGGCCCGCCATGGTCTTCACGACCGAAGCGTAGGCCTGGTACTGCTCTTCTTCGGAGGGCAAATCGTGGCGGCCCATGAACAGGAACTCGCTGCGGAACAAGCCTATGCCATCGGCGCCCGCCTCCATGGCGGCCACGGCCTCCTCGGGCAATTCGATATTGGCTTCGAGCTTGATGGCGATGCCGTCCAGCGTAACCGCCGGAGCATGGCGCAGCAAAGCCAGTTCGGCGCGTTCGCGGGCATATTCGGCCTGCCGCTCGCGGTATTCCCGCAGCACGCTTTCCGGCGGATTGACCAGCACATATCCTGAAAACCCATCGGCCACCAGCATATCGCCATCGCGCACCAGCGCCCGGAAGTGGCCCAGGCCCACCACGGCCGGCACGTTCATGCTGCGCGCCACGATGGCGGTGTGCGAAGTCGGCCCGCCCAGGTCGGTCAGGAAGGCCGCGAAACGCCCGCCGCGCAGGCGCAGCATGTCGGCCGGTGAAATATCGCGGGCCACGACGATAAGCGGATCGCCGGAGTCGCCGGCGGAGAGATCGGGCAGCAGCGACGTGGAGCCGGACAGGACGCGCAACACCCTTTCGATGACCTGCCGGATGTCAGCGCCCCGCTCACGCAGGTACTCGTCTTCCATCATGCCGAACTGCTCGGCCAGAAACTGGCCCTGGCTGGTAAGCGCCCATTCGGCGTTGTAATGCCGTTCGACGATAAGCGCGCAGGTCTGCTGCAGCAGCAAGGGATCGTCCAGCAGCATGCTGTGCACGGTCAGCAAGGGCCCCAGTTCGCGCGGGGCATCTTCGGGCAGCGTGCTGGCGATGAACTGGAGGTCGTCGCGGGCCGTCGCCAGCGCTTTCTTCAGGCGCTCGCATTCGGGCTCGACGTCCTGCGCCGCGATGCGGTAGTGCGCGACCTCGAGCGCGGCGGCGCTCATGACCGCCGCCTTGCCGATGGCGTAGCCCTTGACCACCCCCTGTCCCTGCATGCACAGCATGGCGCAAAGGCCGGGCACTTCAAGGGGATGATTCAGAGTCATGGGCGGCGCGGTCCAGGGGAAAAGGCGGCTATTCCTGTTCGCCGAACTTGTTCTCGAACAAGGCCTGGATATCGAGCAGGGCCTGTTCGGCATCGGCGCCCTGCGCATCGACCTTGACGGTAACGCCCATGCCGGCGGCCAGCATCATGACGCCCATGATGCTCTTGGCATTGACGCGCTGGGCGCCGCGGGCGATGAAGATTTCGCTGCTGTAACGGCCCGCCAACTGGGTAAGCTTGGCGGCGGCGCGGGCATGCAGACCCAGTTTGTTGTTGATGACGATGTCGACGGATGGCATAGGACTCTTTATTTTTGATATGCAAAAACCAGGGGTGCGGATCAACAGGCCTTATCGGCATTGACAATGCCGCGCAACGCCCCCAGCCGGACGCTTTCGCTGAGCTTGTCGGGATTTTCCTGTTGCTCGGTCAGCGCCTTCAGGACCATGCACAAATTTGTACCGGTAATGAGATGGGCGGTCAAGCCTCGATCGGTGGCCAGATTGAGCGCGCGCTTGGCGATATTGAACGGCGTCGCGCCGAATATATCGCACAGCACCAGCGTGGCCTCGTCCGGCGTCCCCAGCAACTGCCTGGCCAGGAGGGTGACCTGCGCTTCCGGGTCGGCGTCGGGAGCGACGTCGAATACGGTCAGGTCCGCGTCATGGCCCAGCACGTGCCCGGCGCAGGCAGCAAAGGCCGCGCCCAGCGGCTCATGCATGACCAATACGATACGCGCCATTCAAGCACCCACCGCCTGTTCAAGCGCCAGCGCAAAATGAGCGGCCACGTCGAAATCGGTTTGTTCGGTGATCTCGACGAAACAGGTCGGACTGGTGACGTTGATTTCAGTGACGTAATCGCCGATGACGTCCAGTCCCACCAGCAACAGGCCGCGATCATGCAGGCGCGGGCCGACGGCCTGTGCGATTTCAAGATCGCGCGGAGTCAGCGGCTGGGCCACTCCCCTGCCGCCCGCCGCCAGGTTGCCGCGGGTCTCTCCGGCCAGCGGGATGCGCGCCAGGCAATAAGGCACGGGCTGCCCGGCGATAAGCAGGATGCGCTTGTCGCCATTGACGATCTCGGGAATATAGCGTTGCGCCATGATGGTGCGCGCCCCGTTGTCGGTGAGGGTTTCCAGTATGGCGCCGAGATTCGGCTCTGCTTCGCGCAGGCGGAATATTCCGGTGCCGCCCATGCCGTCCAGGGGCTTTACGATGACGTCGCGGTACTGGGCATGGAAGGCGCGCAGGCGGGCCATGTCGCGCGTGACCAGTGTGGGCGATGTGAATTCCGCAAATTCCGTGATGGCCAGCTTCTCGGGGTGGTTGCGTATGGCCGCCCCGGAATTGAATACGCGGGCGCCCTGGGCCTGCGCGTACTCGAGCATGTGCGTGGCGTACACGTACTCCATGTCGAAGGGGGGATCCTTGCGCATGAGAACCGCATCGAATTCGGACAGGACCGCATCGCGCCGCGGCGCCCTGTCGCTCCACCATGCATGGCCGTGCAAGTCGGCGCCCTCGACCAGGCCGATGCCCGTGGCCGCCGCCTTGACCACCCCTTCGTCGATGAACAGGCCGCTCTGATAGGCCACGCTAAGCGTGTGGCCGCGGGCCGCAAGAGCCCTCATCATGGCCACGGATGAGTCTTTATACGCCTTGAGGGCGGGCAAGGGATCGATGATGAACAATACGTGCATAAGGCACCTGCGTGTACCCCATCCGACGGGGCCGGCCCGTCGGATGGGGTGTGTGGAGCCGGGTCAGCCGGCGGATTCGCCCGCTTTGCCCGGAGCCGCCTTCTTGCGCGGGGCGAGAACCATGACCATCTGTCGGCCTTCCAGCTTCGGCATGGCCTCGACCTGGCAGAGTTCGACGAGGTCGTCGCGCACGCGTTCGAGTACACGCATGCCCAGTTCCTGGTGCGCCATTTCGCGGCCGCGGAAACGCAGGGTCACTTTGGCTTTGTCGCCTTCCTCGATGAAGCGGCGCAGGTTGCGCAGCTTGACCTGGTAGTCGCCTTCATCGGTTCCCGGCCGGAATTTGACTTCCTTGACCTGGATGATTTTTTGCTTGGCGCGAGCTTCTTGCTGGCGCTTCTGTTCTTGGTACTTGAATTTGCCGTAATCCATCAGGCGGCAAACCGGCGGCGCCGCATTGGGTGCAATCTCGACGAGATCGACTTCGTGCTGTTCTGACAAGTGGAGAGCTTCGGAGGTTTTGACCACTCCTAGTTGCTCGCCATCTACTCCAATAAGTCGCACCTCGGGGACGCGGATTTCACCATTGATGCGATGTGGTTTTTCGGTTGCGATGTCTAAGACTCCTAGAATTGATAAAAAATCAGGCCTGTGCGGCTTCCCCGCCATTATGACGGGAATCGATTTCGTTTTGCAGGCTTGCGGCAAAGTCGGCCAGCGGCATGACACCCAGGTCGACGCCACCGCGCCCGCGCACCGCCACCTGGCCGGTTTCGCGTTCTTTCTCACCCACCACCAGAATGTACGGTATTTTTTGCATGCTGTGTTCACGGATTTTACGGGTGATTTTTTCGCCACGCAAATCGGAACTGGCTCTAAACCCTTGTTTTTTCAGGCTTAGGGCGATTTCGTCCGCATAAGAGGCCGATGCTTCGGAAATGCAGCACACCACCGCATGCTCGGGCGAGAGCCAGGCCGGCATGGCGCCGGCGTGATTCTCGATCAGCATGCCGATGAAACGCTCGAGCGAACCCAGGATGGCCCGGTGCAGCATGACGGGCGTCTTGCGCTGGTCGGCGGCGTCTACGTACTCGGCACCCAGGCGCTGCGGCATGGAAAAGTCGACCTGTATCGTTCCGCACTGCCAGTGCCGCCCGATGGCGTCCTTCAGCGTGTATTCGACCTTGGGGCCGTAGAAAGCGCCCTCGCCGGGCGATACCTCGTACTCGCAGCCGGTGCGGTCCAGGCTTTCCATCAAGGCCCGTTCCGCCCTGTCCCAGACCTCGTCCGAGCCTATGCGTTTTTCGGGGCGGGTCGCCACCTTGTACAGGATGTCGGTGAAGCCGAAGTCGGCATACACCTTCTGCAGCAAGGCCGTGAACGCGGCGCACTCGTCCTGCAACTGATCTTCGGTACAGAAAATGTGGCCATCGTCCTGCGTAAAGCCGCGCACGCGCATCATGCCGTGCAGCGAGCCTGAAGGCTCGTTGCGGTGGCACTGCCCGAATTCGCCATAGCGTATGGGCAGCTCGCGGTAGGAATGCAGGCCGGCATTGAAAATCTGCACATGACCCGGGCAGTTCATCGGCTTCAGGCCGTATGTGCGGTTCTCGGACTCGGTGGTGAACATGTTCTCGGCGTAGTTGTCCCAGTGGCCGGTCTTCTTCCACAGCGACAGATCCAGGATCTGCGGCGCCTTGACTTCCTGATAGCCGTTGTCCTGATAGACTTTCCGCATGTACTGCTCGACCTGCTGCCACAAGGTCCAGCCCTTGGGGTGCCAAAAGATAAGGCCCGGCGCCTCGTCCTGGAAGTGGAACAGGTCCAGTTCGCGGCCCAGCTTGCGGTGATCGCGCCGCTCGGCCTCTTCCAGCATGGTCAGGTAGGCGGACTGCTCTTCCTTGGTGGCCCAGGCCGTGCCGTAAATGCGCTGCAGCATCTCGTTCTTGCTGTCGCCGCGCCAATAGGCGCCGGCCACCTTCATCAGCTTGAACACCTTCAGCTTGCCCGTGGACGGCACATGAGGCCCCCGGCACAAGTCGATGAAGTCGCCTTCGCGATACAGGCTGATCGGTTCATTGGACGGAATCGAGGCGATGATCTCGGCCTTGTAGTGCTCACCTATGCCTTTGAAATACGCCACGGCGTCGTCGCGCAGCCACTCTTCGCGGGTCACGGTCTCGTCCTTCTTCGCCAGTTCGGCCATTTTCTTCTCGATGGCTTCCAGGTCCTCGGGCGTGAAGGGTCTTTTATAGGAGAAGTCGTAATAGAAGCCGTTTTCGATGACCGGGCCTATCGTGACCTGCGCGTCGGGAAACAGCGACTTGACGGCGTAGGCCAGCAAGTGGGCCGTGGAGTGCCGGATGAGGTCCAGGCCATCGGCGTCCTTGGCTGTGATGATGGCCAGTTGGCTGTCGCGGTCCATGACGAAACTGGTGTCGACCAGCCTGGGATCCGCGCCGTCGGTCGTCACGCGCCCGGCCAGCGCCGCCCGCCCCAGGCCGGTGCCTATGGAGTGCGCAACGTCGCTGACGGAAACGGGACCGGGGAATTCGCGCTGCGAACCATCGGGCAAGGTGATCTGAACCATGTGGACATCCTGAAAATGCAAAAACGCGGCCAGTGCCGCGTTTTGGGTATGTTGATTTTGCTGGTCAGCTGAAAAACAGTACGCGGCGACGTCTAGAAATGCCAGGTCGTAGTTCGCGTGGTGTTCATGCTTGGGTCGGCTATCGTCAAATAAATAAATCGTTGCTTTAGTGTAACACCTGCGCGCCGTCCGGCAGCCTCATGCACCCCGAAACGGCGGCATCATGAGCCGATCTACGGCGGTATGTTGTAAAAAAACCCGCAAAGCAATGCGCTGTGCGGGTTTTGAATCTTTCATGGCAACGAGATGGCAGGCCATGAAAAGAAGGTATCTGGTAGGCAGTACTGGATTCGAACCAGCGACCTCTACGATGTCAACGTAGCGCTCTAACCAACTGAGCTAACCGCCTAGAAAGAACGAGATTCTAGCGTACTTGTTTTGTGTTTGTCAAAAGGCGCCCCAAACGCCAGGAAAACGGCCACCGCGGCCCATAGCCGGCCTTACCGCCTGCCGGATATGCCGCGCGCCCCGGGCACGCCGCTTGCTGGCTGCCGGCGGTTGTAACTGAACAGGTGGCGGGCCCATGCCCATAACGTCCTCCCTTGCCAAATCTTCCCCTGCCGCAACGCCATCCGGCCTGAACGAAGCGCGCGGCTGCATGCAGGTGCTGTATTCAGCGGTGCGCAGCGAAACCTTGAAACGGGCGTCGCCCTTGTCGGCGGAAGACCAATGCCTGCAATCCATGCCCGACGCCAGCCCCACGAAATGGCATCTGGCGCACACCAGCTGGTTTTTCGAAGCAATGCTGCTTCGCCCTTTCCTGCCCGGCTATCGGCCGTTCGACGAGCGCTATTTCTATCTGTTCAATTCCTATTACGACGCGCTGGGCGCCCGGCTGGCCAGGGCCGAGCGCGGACTGATCAGCCGGCCGTCCCTGGATGAAGTCCATGCCTACCGCCGCCGTATCGACAACGATATGGCGCAATTGATGGAGCAGTCCGATGCCTCGCTTTGGCAGCGCATATGTCCGCTCATCATGCTGGGATTGAATCACGAGCAGCAGCACCAGGAACTGCTGCTGACCGACATCGTCCATGCGCTGTGGCGCAATCCGCTGCGGCCCGCCTACCTGGCGCCGGCTGATCAAAGCCCTTCGCCTAAGGGGCATGCCCGGGAACCGCGATGGATGGATTTTCCCGGAGGCCTTGCGCCCATCGGGCATGAAGCCGGCGGAGAAGATCTGTTCGCGTTCGACAACGAAACGCCGCGGCATACCGTGCTGCTGCAACCCTATCGCCTATGCGACCGCCTGCTGACCTGCGGCGAGTATGCCGAATTCATCGATGACGGAGGCTATGCCCAGCCCCGGTTCTGGCTGTCCGACGGCTGGGCCGTGGTTCAGCAGCAAGGCTGGCGGGCCCCCATCTACTGGTCGAGGCCCGACGGCGCCCGGGAGCTGGAGGACTGGCAGGTCTACGGCTTGAACGGCTCGCTTCCTCTTGCGGCGTCCGAGCCGGTGACCAACCTGAGCTTCTACGAAGCGGCCGCCTATGCGGAATGGGCCGGCGCGCGGCTGCCCACCGAGTTCGAATGGGAGGCGGCGGCCGCCGATCCCCGCATTGACCAGGCCTGCGGCCACGCCTGGCAATGGACGCGCTCGTCCTACGACCCCTATCCCGGATTTCGCCCGACGCCTGGCGCGACGGGCGAATACAACGGGAAATTCATGGTGGGGCAAATGGTCTTGCGCGGCAGCAGCCTGGCCACGCCTTCAGGCCATGCGCGAACCACCTATCGGAACTTTTTCCCCCCCGCCGCGCGCTGGCAGTTTGCGGGCGTACGCCTGGCCAAGGACGGCAAATCATGACATCGGTCCAGCTTATGCGCACACCCGCGTCCGCGATGGACATCTGCCCGGCCGAAACGGCCGGCGAGTTCTTCGAAGACATGAGGCGGGCTTTGGCCGCGGCGCCTCATCGCCTGCCGCCCAAATACTTCTATGATGAAAAAGGATCGGCGCTCTTCGACCGCATTTGCGAACTGCCCGAGTATTATCCGACGCGAACCGAGCTGGACCTGCTGGCGCGCCATGCCGGCGACATCGCGCAACGCATGGGGACACGGGCCGAGATCGTGGAATTCGGCGCTGGTTCGCTGCGGAAAATCCGTCTGCTGCTCGATGCGCTGGACCGCCCCGCCCGCTACCTGCCCATAGACATATCCGGGGAACACCTTGCCGCCTGCGCGCGGAGGCTCAAGGCCGATTACCCGGACCTGGCGCTGCGCCCCATCGTGGGCGACTACACCGCGGGCATCATTTCCTGGCCTGTTGAAGAAGGGTTCCCGCCGGGCCGCCGCTACGGCTTCTTCCCGGGATCCACACTGGGCAATCTGGATCCGCCCCAGGCTCTGGATTTCCTGAGGCATGCGCGCCGGCTGCTGCGCGGCGGCGCCCTGCTGCTGGGCGTGGACCTGATCAAGCAGCCAGCCATCCTGCATGCCGCTTACAACGACAGCGCCGGCATTACAGCCGCCTTCAACCTGAACGTGCTGGCCCGCGCCAACCGCGAACTGGGCACGGATTTCGATATCGGGCAGTTCGCCCATGCCGCCTTCTACAACGCCCCGCTAAGGCGCGTGGAAATGCATCTGATAAGCCGGCGGAGGCAAACAATAAGCCTGGGAACGGAATGCTTCAGCCTTGACGAAGGCGACACGCTGCATACCGAATGCTCGTACAAATATACGGTGCAAGGATTGCAGTCCATGGCGCGGCAAGCGGGCTTGCAGCCGACCGCCGCCTGGGTCGATACGGAAAAGCTGTTCAGCCTGCACTGGCTGGAAGCGCCGGCCTGACGGTCCGGCCCGGCGCACGGCGTTCCCGCCGCCGGTTCAGGTGACGGCCTGCGGAACGCGGTTCACATCGTAGGCCTGCTGATCGAGTATGCGGGCCAGGGCGTCGACGGCATCCCACACGTCCACGAAGCGAAGATACAGGGGCGTGAAGCCGAAGCGCATGATCTGCGGTTCCCGATAGTCGCCGATGACACCCTTCTCGATAAGCGCCTGGACGATCGCGTAGCCGTGCGGATGGCGGAAGCTGACGTGGCTGCCACGCTGCGCATGCGCGCGGGGCGTGGCCAGTTCGAGCGGATGCGCCGCGCAGCGGTGCTCGACCAGATCGATGAACAGGTCCGTCATGGCCAGGGACTTCCTGCGCAGCGCCGCCATGTCGGTCCGGGCAAATATGTCGAGCCCGCACTCCACCAGCGACAGCGAGACGGTGGGCTGCGTGCCGCACAGGGCGCTGCGTATGGTGGGGCAGGCCTGAAAATCAGCCTGCATGGCAAAGGGTGCCGCATGCCCCCACCAGCCCGACAAGGGATGCGAGAAGCTGGGCATGAGCCGGGGTGCGACCCAGATGAAGGCCGGCGCGCCGGGCCCGCCATTCAGGTATTTATAGGTGCAGCCGACGGCGAAATCGGCGTCGGCGCCGGCCAGGTCGACCGGCACCGCACCCGCCGAATGCGCCAGATCCCAGATCGCAAGAGCGCCCTGCTGGTGGGCATGCCGGGTCAGCGCGTCCATATCCAGAAGGCGGCCGCTGCGGTAATTGACGTGGGTCAGCAGGACGGCGGCGACATCCTGATCGATGGCGGATGGCAGTTCGTCGGGCGTATCGACCAGCCTTAATTGATAGCCGCGGTCCAGCCAGCGGGCCAGCCCCTGCGCAATGTAAAGATCGGTGGGAAAGTTGTCGCGCTCGGAGACGATGAACCTGCGTCCCGCCGTCGAGCTCTGCCCGGCCTGGATATGCAGGGCGGCCGCCAGGGCCTTGAACAGGTTGATCGAGGTCGAGTCGCTGACGACCACTTCGCCCCGCCCCGCGCCGATAAGCGGCGCCAGCTTGTCGCCCAGCTTGACGGGCAGCTCGAACCAGCCGGCCGTGTTCCAGCTGCGGACAAGGTCTTCGCCCCATTCAAGCTCGACCACCTGGCGCGCCCTTTCCAACGCGGCTCTGGGCCGCGCGCCCAGGGAGTTCCCATCCAGGTAGATAATGCCTTCCGGCAGGAAGAATTCGTTTCTGAACTGGGCCAGGCCATCGCTTTCGTCCATGGCCAGGCAGTCTTCGCGGCGAGTCATTGGACTCTCCTTCGGCAGTCATTGCACCGAAGTATTATAGGCTTAAAGGTTTTCCGATGCCGCCCGCAACGCCTGCATGAATGCGCCGATTTTTTCGGCCGACTTGATGCCCGCGGTGGTCTCGACCCCGCTGCTGACATCGACCGCATACGGACGGACCTGCTGAATCAGTTGCCCGATGGAGTCGGGCTTGAGTCCGCCGGCCAGCACCATGGGCCGGCTGTCGGATGCCGCCCGCACGTCGCGCAGCAAGCCAACATCGAAGGACAGCCCGCTGCCGCCATAGCCCGCGCTATAGCTGTCGAACAGCCAGGCGCTTGCCGATGCATAGCGGCGGCAAGCCTGCAGTACGGCGGCGGGCGTGTCCAGGCCCGGTCCGCCCACGCGGAAGGCCCGCATATAGGGCCGGCCGAAGCTGGCGCAATACTCCGGGGCCTCGTCGCCGTGAAATTGCAGCAGGTCGGGCTGCACCTGCTCGATGACGGCGCGCACGTCCGGCTCGGATGCGTTCACGAACAGCGCCGTCACGCTGACGAAGGCGGGTACGGCCAGGCGCAGCAGACGGGCCTGCTCGATGCCGACAAAGCGCTTGCTGCCCTCGTAGAACACGAAGCCGATGGCATCGGCCCCGGCCCGCGCCGCGGCATCGATGTCTTCGGCGCGCGTCAGGCCGCATATCTTGACGCGGGTGCGCAGGGGTGGAGTCATTCTGGATACGCCATGCTATTTGAACGCGGCGCCGGCATCGCCGAAACCGCCGCCTTCGCCGCCGTAGGAATCAGAACCATAGGCGTTGGTGGTGCCGAACTGCACGGTGGATGGATCGACCCCGGTATCTTCGTGCTTGTAGTGCGTGACCATGCCCGGAAACACCATGACGGCGGCGACCATGAGGATCTGTATGCAGATGAACGGCACCGAACCCCAATAGATCTGGCCGGTGGTGACCTTGGGAATCAACTTGCCGGTCACACGGTCATGATAATCCTCTTTGGGGGCCACCGACCGCAAATAGAACAGGGCGAAGCCGAAAGGCGGATGCATGAAGGACGTTTGCATGTTTACGGCAAGCAGCACGCCGAACCAGATAAGATCTATGCCCATTTTCTCGGCTACGGGCCCAAGCAGCGGAATGATGATGAAGGCCAGTTCGAAGAAATCGAGAAAGAAGGCCAGGAAAAAGGTCAGAACGCTGACGACGATGAGGAAGCCCCACTCGCCGCCCGGCAGGCCGATAAGCAGGTGCTCGACCCAGAGGTCGCCGTTCACGCCCCGGAAGCTCAGGCTGAATACCGTGGAGCCGACCAGGATGAAGACCACGAAGCATGACAGCTTGGTGGTGGTGTCCATGGCCTGCTTGAGCAGCGCGAAGGAAAAGCGTCCGCGCGACACGGCCATGACCAGCGCGCCGACGGCGCCCATGGCCCCGCCCTCGGTGGGGGTGGCCACGCCGATGAAAATGGTGCCCAGTACCAGGAAGATGAGAAACAGGGGCGGAATCATGACGAAGGTGACGCGCTCGGCGATCTCGGACAGCAGGCCCAGGCGCAATACCTTGTTGACCAGGGCGATGACCAGGGCGGTGATGCCCCAGGCCATCAGACTGATCACCACCCGCTCGTCCACCGGCACCTGCGTATGCTCGCTGAAGTAATGCTGGGTGGCGAAATACGATACCGTGGAGGCGATGATGGTCAGTACCAGCAGCGAACGCAAGCCCCGGCTGCCGTCCGGCTTGACGTAAATGCGCGCCTCTTCGGGCAGGGCCGGCGCGCTGGAGGGCCGGATGAAGGAAACCGCCAGGACATAGACGATATAGGAGCCGGCCAGCAGCATCCCCGGCACCATCGCGCCCCGGTACATGTCGCCGATGGAGCGGCCCAGCTGGTCGGCCAGGATGATGAGCACCAGCGACGGGGGAATGATCTGCGACAAGGTGCCCGACGCGGCGATGACCCCCGAGGCCAGCCTGCGGTCATAGCCGTAGCGCAGCATGATGGGCAGCGAGATGAGGCCCATGGAGATCACTGATGCCGAAACCACGCCGGTGGTGGCAGCCAGCATGGCGCCCACCAGCACCACGGCAATCGCCAGGCCGCCGCGTATGGGGCCGAACAGCTGCCCCACGGTTTCAAGGAGGTCTTCGGCCATGCCGGAGCGTTCGAGTATGAGGCCCATCAGCGTGAAGAAAGGCACGGCCAGCAGCGTATCGTTGGCCACGATGCCGAAGACACGCTGCGGCAGGGCCTGGAACAGGGCGGGCTGCATCAGGCCCAGGTCGATGGCGACCAGCCCGTACAGGATGCCGTTGGCGGCCAGTGAAAACGCAACGGGAAAGCCCAGCAGCAAAAACACGATCAGGTTGATGAACATGATCGGGGCCAGGTTATCGACAAAAAACTCCATGATTAACGGCCCTTGCTTGCTGTGTTGTTGTCATTGGCGGTTTGCGGGGCATCCAGTTGGGCCTGTCGCAGGATTTCTTCGGCCAGCTCTTCTTCGGCCGTCTTGGCATGCTGGCGCGCCAGGGGATCGGGGCAGGCGCCGCGCAAAAAGCCCACGCACTTTATCAGGTGGGACAGGCCCGCCAGGATAAGCAGGAAGAAGCCCACCGGTATGAGCAGCTTGGCCGGCCAGCGGATCAGGCCGCCGGTGTTCGAGGACAGCTCGTGCAGCACGAAGGACTCATAGAAGAAAGGCAGCGACAGCCAGAAGATGAGCATGCAGGCCGGAAACAGGAAGAACAGGATCCCGAAGATTTCTATCTTTATCTGGGTGCGCTTGGAAAACTTCTGTGCCAGAACGTCGACCCGGACGTGCTCGTTGCGTAAAAAGGTGTAGCCGGCTGCCAGCAGGAAAATGGCGCCGAACAGATACCATTGCAGCTCCAGCCAGGCATTGGAGCTTACGCTGAACACCTTGCGCACCACGGCGTTGGTCGCGCTGACCAGGACCACCAGCAGGGTCAGCCAGATGACGGCCTGCCCGACCTTGACGTTGATGGCGTCGATTGTTTTGGATAAGGAAAGAAGGAATTTCATGGGTCCCACTAAGCGAGGGGTAACGACGATGCCCGGCAAATCACGCGCCAGAGCCGGTGTCTGATGCAACAACCGGCGTGCAATGCGAGATGTGTCTGACGGAAACGGATGAATTCTATACGATAGCCGCGGGCTTTACTCTCGGTATAAGCCCCCGGTCAATGCGGCGGCATCAGGCCCAGGTGTGAAAACAAAGCCTGCGCGGGGTCGGCGATGGGCAACTGAAAGCCCTCGGGGTATTGCACCTGCGCCAGGTACAGGCCGTCGGGCGCGAAAGTCGGTGCCGCCCTTTTTCGATCGCGCTGGGCAAGCAATTCGTCGATCCACTCGGCTTCCTGCCGGCCCTGCCCCACGTACAGCAGGGCGCCCATCAGATTGCGCACCATATGGTGCAGGAACGCATTGGCTTTGAAGGTGAACAGGAAATACTCGCCGTGCTGGACGATGTCCAGCACGCTCAGGTTCCGGACCGGGCTGGCCGCCTGGCACTGCGACGACCTGAAGCTGCTGAAATCATGCTCGCCCACCAGCCTGACCGCCGCCTGCCGCATGCGCGCAAGATCGAGCGCATGATAGACCCAGCCCACCCTTGCATGCATCAAAGGCGTACGCTGCCGGGCATTGCGGACCAGATAGACATAACTGCGGGACAAGGCCGAAAAGCGCGCATGGAACTCGTCCGGCACGATACGCGCCCACTGGACGGCGATGCTGTCGGGCAGCAAGGCGTTGAGCCCTCTTACCCAGGACTCGCCGCGTCTTTCCACGGCGGTGTCCAGGTGCACGACCTGGCCCAGGGCATGCACGCCGGTGTCCGTGCGGCCCGCGCAGATGGTGCCCACGGGCTGCGCCAGGAAACGGGCCAACGCCGATTCGAGCGTGTCCTGGACCGTGCCCCCGCCGCGCTGGGTCTGCCAGCCCAGCCACCGGGAACCGTCGTAGGCTATGCCCAACGCCACACGCGGCATAAGGCGGGCCTAGCTTCTGCCTGAACGGGAGCCGGATGAGGGCTCCTGCTCCAGATCGAGATTGATCTGATCGAGCTTTTCCTTGACCATGCTTTCGGTGATGACGCCCTGATTGTCGTCGTGACGTCCGGTGTTGGCCCGGCGCAGGAGCCAGGCGATGATCAGCACGATGAATGCCAATACGCCGGTAATGACACCCAGCATATGCTCTTGAAACCACGACACGGTCTGTTCCGCCTTTGTAGAGTCTGCTTGCGCCGCTCCGTTTGCATTATCGGGGCTTGCGGAAGCGCTGCCGCCCGCGCCGGCCGAAGCGCCGGGCCGGGCGGCCGATGTGTTTCCGGCCTGACTGGCCGATGAACCGCCATTGACCGCGGCGCCGCCCGCCGCAGCGCCATTTGCTGTAGAGCTATTTGCTGTAGAGCCGCTTGCGGCGGCTCCGCTGGCTGCGGCGCCGGCGTTTGCGGGCGCACCGTTGGCCGTTGCGCTGCCGGCCTGGACGCCGTCCGCCGCTGTCCCGTTGGCGGATGCGCCGCCAGCGGGGCTTGCGTCCGAAGAACCTGGAGCGGTGCCATTGCCGGCGCTGTTGCCGCCTGCCGCCCCTGACGCAGCGTCGCTCTTGCCGGCCGCGGCATCGCCGCCGGCTGTGGATCCGCCTTGTCCGCCGGCACCCTGGCCCGCCCCGCCGGCCGCCAGGGCTGCCGCATCGGAACCTGGCCGAGCGGTCGAGCCGCCCGATGCGCCGTCTGCATTTGATCCATCCGTCGCGGCGCCGTTCCCGGCAGCGCCCTCTGCGGCAGCCGTCGCGCCATTGCCCGAGCCCGATGCCGAACCGGCATGGCCGCCGGATGAGGCTGCGGCTGCGCCCTTATCCGCAGCCTCGCCGCCAGCCGCGGCGGCGGCGGATGCGCCGGATGATTGATTGCCTTCCGCGGCTGAATCCGGCGAACCGCCCGTCACCGCGCTGGCCGCATCAGCCAGCGTCTGGCTCAGGCCTTTTGCGCCGCCCACGACGAGATCCGTCGCGGCCCCGCCCTGGGCCTGCAGCGCCTGGCTGAGGTGCTTGACGTTCTCTTCGAGCTGCGACACGCGCTGCTCGGAATCCTGTATGCCCTTGCGGGCTGCGACGCGGTCGTCGGCACGCGTGTCGGCATCGCCCGCGGAACCCCCGGCCGCTCCGTTGCCGCTTGCCCGGCCGCCAGGAGCCGGCTGGCTGCCGGAAAGACGCAATTGATCTTGCGACTCCCGCGCGGGCTCGCGCTGCTCGGGCTGGCCGGCCGCCGACACCGTGCCCGAGGCGGCCGCGCCGGCCTCCTGGCCCACGGCGGGCGCGCCGCCGGCCAGACGCTGGCGATACAAGGCAAAGGCCTGCGCCTGTTGCATGAAGATGCGGCGGGCTTCCTTGTCGGAAATGGCCGTCAGCGCCGCCATATCGGGCATGGCGAGCGTGGCGCCGGCCTTGACCAGATTGACGTTGTTCTGGATGAAGGCCTGCGGATTGGCCCGCTGGAGGGCAATCATCATCTGATACACGCTGACGCCGGACACCGCATTGCGCAGCGCAATGGCGAACATCGTGTCGCCCTGCTTGACGTGTATGGATTTTTGCGGAACCTGCTGGTCGCCGCCCTGCGTCCCGGCGGATTGGCCGGAACCGCGCAAAGCCGAGCTGCGCTGCGCCGCCAGGGACTCGGGCCCGGCCTGGGTCAGCAGGCTGACCTGGTAGCGCTGCTGGCCCGAAGCGGTGCGCACGTCCAGCAGCAAATCGGCCACCGGACGGTCGAAGGCCTGGCTGGAACGCAGCTGCAAGATCCTGGTGCCCGGGGTATAGCCGTCGACCAGCCGCAATTGCAAGGTGGCCAGATCGACCGGCGGAACCAGGCCCGCCTGTTTCCAGTCGTCCGCCGGCGCCGGCCTTACCGCCAGCGAGCGCAGATCATCGGCGGTGAGCCGAGTGATGGGCACGTCGATGCGCAGGGGCTGGCCCAGCGCCGATACGACGCGCGAATGTCCGAAGCTGGCCGCATACGACGTGGAGCATGCCAGCAATGCCGCCGCCAGTGCCCCGACCAAAGGTTTAGTGTTAACGACTAACGCAGAAGACGACGACACACAGCGGGACATTTGCATTTTTAGAGTTCACCCAAAGTTATTCGCAACATGCGGCGCAGCGGTTCGGCCGCCCCCCATAGTAGCTGATCTCCTACCGTAAAAGCACTTAGATATTCCGGACCCATGGACATCTTGCGCAGACGGCCGACGGGAATATCCAGCGTGCCGGTCACGGCCACCGGAGTCAGTTGCTTCATGGTGGCGTCGCGTTCGTTGGGAATGACTTTGGCCCATTTGGAGCCTTCGCGCAGGATGTCGGTGATTTCATCCAGGGGAACATCGCGCTTGAGCTTGATGGTCAATGCCTGGCTGTGGCAGCGCATGGCGCCGATGCGCACGCACAGGCCGTCGATGGGCGTTGCGGCCGTGTTGAAGGCCGGGCCGCGCCCCAGTATCTTGTTTGTTTCAGCTTCGGCTTTCCATTCCTCGCGCGACACGCCGTTGCCCAGGTCCTTGTCGATCCAGGGAATCAGGTTGCCGCCCAGCGGAACGCCGAACTGCTGCTGCGGCAGGCCGGGATCCTGCTGCGCCTGCAGGACGCCGCGATCGATTTCCAGGATGGCGGAGGCGGGATCGTCCAGCAGGTGCTTGACCGAACTGTTGAGCAGGCCGAACTGGGTGAGCAGTTCGCGCATGTGCTGCGCCCCGCCGCCCGATGCCGCCTGGTAGGTCATGCTGGTCATCCATTGGATCAGGTCCTGATTGAACAGGCCGGCCAGGCCCATGAGCATGCAGCTTACCGTGCAATTGCCGCCGACGTAGTTCTTGACGCCGCGCTTGAGCGCGGCATCGATCACGGGACGGTTGACCGGATCGAGCACGATGATGGCGTCATCGGCCATGCGCAGCGTGCTGGCCGCGTCGATCCAGACGCCGTCCCAGCCCGCGGCGCGCAGCTTGGGATACACGGCCGTGGTGTAGTCGCCGCCCTGGGCGGTAAGAATGATGGGCAGTTTTTTCAGCGCTTCGATGTCGTAGGCGTCTTGCAAGGCGCCCGCGCCATCGGCCCAGGCGGGTGCCGCCCCGCCCGCGTTGCTGGTGGAAAAGAACACCGGCTGAAACAAGGAAAAATCATTCTCGTCGCGCATGCGCTGCATGAGGACTGAACCCACCATGCCGCGCCAACCGACTAAACCTACTGCTTGGCTCATGTTAAGTCGCTTAAATAGAAATAAAAGTCAAAAATCGAGTAACGAACTATTATTTTAATGCTTTCAGCACGGCATCACCCATTTCGCTGGTGGAAACCTTGCTCGTGCCGGCCTCGTGGATGTCCGCGGTCCGCAGGCCCTGCTCCAGGACGGCGTGGACGGCGGCCTCGATCCGGGCGGCCTGGGCGGCCTCGTTCAGCGAATAGCGCAGCAGCATGGCGGCCGACAGGATGGTTGCCAGCGGATTGGCCATGTTCTTGCCGGCGATGTCGGGCGCCGAGCCATGGCTGGGCTCGTACAGGCCCTGGTTGGACGCATTGAGCGACGCCGAAGGCAGCATGCCTATCGACCCCGTCAGCATGGCGGCCTCGTCCGACAGGATGTCGCCGAACAGGTTGCCGGTGACGATGACGTCGAACTCCTTGGGCGCGCGCACCAGTTGCATGGCGGCATTGTCCACATACATGTGCGAAAGCTGGACATCGCTGTATTCGCTGGACACATCGATCATGATGTCGCGCCAGAATTGCGAAGTCTCCAGCACATTGGCCTTGTCCACGCTGCACAGCCGCTTGCCGCGCTTCTGCGCCGCCTGGAAGGCCACATGCGCAATGCGGCGTATTTCGGACTCGGCGTAATGCATGGTGTCGTAACCCTGGCGCTGGCCCTTGAACGGCCCTTCCGCCACCTCGCGCACGCCGCGCGGCTGGCCGAAATAGATGTCGCCGGTCAGTTCGCGCACGATCAGGATGTCCAGGCCGGCAACGACTTCAGGCTTCAGGGAAGAAGCGTTGGCCAGTTGCGGATACAAAATGGCGGGACGCAAATTGGCGAACAGGCCCAGCGCCTTGCGCAGGCCCAGGATGGCCTGTTCCGGACGCAGCTCGCGCGGCAGCTTGTCGTATTGCCAGTCGCCCACGGCGCCGAACAGGATGGCCGCCGAGTTCCTGGCCAGTTCCAGGGTGGAGGGCGGCAGCGGATGCCCTTGCTCGGCATAGGCGGCACCGCCCACGGGCGCGGTCTGCAGGTCGAGGTCCAGGCCCAGGGCGCCCAGTACGCGCACCGCCTGCTCGGTGATCTCGGGGCCGATTCCGTCCCCGGGCAATACAGCAATCTTGTAAGTCATGATTCTTCCTGAATTAAGTGGGTGTGCGTGTGCCGCACACAGAAAAAGGGCTGCGTCGCCGCGGCCCTTGTCTTATCGATGAAGCCCGGCGGGCACCGGGCGGACTCCTAGGCGATGGGGCGCGCTTCCAGCCAGGGATGGCGCGCCAGCCGCTCGGCCTCGAAGGCGCGGATGACATCCGCCTTTTGCAGCGTAAGCCCGATTTCATCCAGGCCGTTGAGCAGGCAGTGCTTGCGGAAAGGCTCGATATCGAAGGCCAGTTCGCGGCCGTCCTGCGCAATCACCACCTGGCGCTCCAGGTCGATGCGCAGCTTGTAGCCGGCAAAGGCCCTGACCTCGTCGAACAGCCTGGCTACTTGAAGTTCCGGCAGCACGATGGGCAGCAAACCGTTCTTGAAGCTGTTGTTGAAGAAGATATCGGCATAGGACGGCGCGATGATCGCGCGAAAGCCGTATTGCGTCAAAGCCCAGGGCGCATGCTCGCGGCTGGAGCCGCAACCGAAGTTCTTGCGGGCCAGCAGAATGGAAGCCCCCTGGTAGCGCGGCTGATTGAGGACGAAGTCGGGGTTCAGCGGGCGCTTGGAATTGTCCATGCCGGGTTCGCCGTGATCCAGGTAGCGCAGTTCGTCGAACAGGTTGGGACCGAAGCCCGTGCGCTGGATGGACTTCAGGAACTGCTTGGGAATGATCAGGTCGGTGTCGACGTTTTCACGGTCCAGCGGCGCGACCAGGCCATGATGGGTGGTGAATGCTTGCATGACGGCTTCCTATCGAAAATTTCGTACATCAACAAAATGGCCCGCGATCGCGGCTGCCGCGGCCATGGCCGGGCTGACCAGGTGCGTGCGCCCGCCCTGCCCCTGGCGGCCTTCGAAATTGCGGTTCGAGGTGGACGCGCAGCGTTCGCCCGGTTCCAGGCGGTCGGCGTTCATGGCCAGGCACATCGAGCATCCGGGCTCGCGCCATTCGAAGCCCGCGTCCAGGAAGATCTTGTCCAGGCCTTCCTGCTCGGCCTGCCGCTTGACCAGGCCCGAGCCGGGCACCACCATGGCCTGCTTGACCGACGAGGCCACGCGCCTGCCGCGCGCCACCACCGCCGCGGCGCGCAGGTCTTCGATGCGCGCATTGGTACAGGATCCGATGAAGATGCGATCCACCTTGATATCGGTAAGCGGCGTGTTGGGCTTCAGGCCCATGTATTCCAGGGCGCGCTCCATGCCGTTGCGGCGCACGTCGTCTTTTTCCTTGTCGGGATCGGGTACGCGGCTGTCGACGGGAAGCACCATTTCGGGCGACGTGCCCCACGACACCTGCGGGCTTATTTCGCGGGCATCGATCTCGACCACCCGGTCGAACTTGGCGCCGGGATCGGAATGCAGGGTGCTCCAGTACTGCACGGCCTGATCCCACAGGGCGCCGGACGGCGCATACGGGCGGCCGCGGAAGTAATCGATGGTCTTCTGGTCGACGGCCACCATGCCGGACCGGGCGCCGGCCTCGATGGCCATGTTGCAGACCGTCATGCGTCCTTCCACCGACAGGGCGCGCACCGTGCTGCCGCCGAATTCGATGGCATAGCCCGTGCCGCCGGCCGTGCCTATCTTGCCGATGACATACAGGACCAGGTCCTTGGCCGTGCAGCCCAGGGGCAACTCGCCTTCGACCTTGATCAGCATGCTCTTGTTCTTCTTCATGAGCAGGGTCTGGGTGGCCAATACGTGCTCTACCTCGGAGGTGCCGATGCCGAAAGCCAGCGCGCCCAGGGCGCCGTGCGTGCTGGTATGGGAGTCGCCGCAGACCACCGTCATGCCCGGCAGGGTGGCGCCCTGCTCGGGGCCGATGATGTGCACGATGCCCTGGCGCAGGTCGTTCATGCGGAATTCGGTGATGCCGTATTTTTCGCAGTTGGCGTCCAGCGTGTCCACCTGAAGCCGCGAAATGGGATCCTGTATGCCCTGGTTGCGGTCCGTCGTGGGCACATTATGGTCGGCCACGGCCAGGTTGGCCCCTATGCGCCATGGCTTGCGGCCGGCCAGCGCCAGGCCCTCGAATGCCTGCGGACTGGTCACTTCGTGAACCAGATGACGGTCGATGTACAGCAAACAGGTGCCGTCCGACTCGTGATGCACCACGTGTGCATTCCAGAGTTTGTCGTAGAGGGTTTGTGCCATGGGGTGCCCTTTGGAGAGGTAAACGGAAAAGCCTGGATGAATTATGCCATCTTGCAAACCCGGTACAAGACAAGTTCTTATACTGGTATCAACAGTGACACCCTACCCGGCTTTCGTCTACCGCACAGGATCGAAACGGCTCCGGCTCTTGGGGGGCTTCAGGCGGCGCCGTTGGCCTGCAACACGCCCTGTTTGCGCAATCCGGCCAGCGCTTCCGCGAAGGCCTGCGCATTGCGCGCGACCTCGGCTGCGGGCATGCCCTGCTTGTACAGGGCGGAGCCCAGGCCGAAGCCATTCGCGCCGGCGCGCAGGTAATCCGCCATGGTGTCGGGCCGTATGCCCCCGACCGGCAGCAAGCGGTGCCCGGACGGCAGTACGGCGCGCCAGGCCTTGACCACGGCGGGTGCGATCTGCTCGGCCGGATACAGCTTCAGGGCATCGGCGCCATTGGCCAGCGCGGCGAAGGCTTCGGTGGGCGTAGCCACGCCGGGCACGCACAGCAGGCCCGACTGCTTGGCCTGGCGAACGACCGCCGGATCGCTGTGCGGCATCAGCACCAGCTTGCCGCCCGCCCGGGCGATCGCCATGGCGTCGGCCGGCGACATGACGGTTCCGCCGCCCACCAGCAGGTCGGGAAACCGCTCAGCCAGAAGCGCGATGCTCTCCAGCGGACGCGGCGAATTCAACGGCACTTCGAGAATACGGAAACCGGCATCCACGACGCCTTCGGCAATGGAGACCACCTCTTCGGGGATTACGCCACGAAAGATCGCGATCAGCGGGAACTCGTCCAGATAAGTATGGATATGCATCGTCATTCCAAAAAATAGCGCGTTGAAGCCATCAGGCCACCAGGCCCAGGTGGCGCGCGATGCCGAGCATGCCAAGATAGCTTGCCTGCTCGGGGCAGCCCGAGCCGCTCAGCCCGAAGACCGAAAGCGCCTCTTGGTAACGCTGGAGCAAAGCCGGCTTGCACACCAGATGGATATGCGGGGCCGTGCCGGATCCAAGCAAGGCCAGGGCTTCGCGGATTTCCTCGCCGATCAGCAGGCCGGAAAGATAATCGGGGGCCAGTTCGCTTGCCAAGCCGCCGAGCAGGCCGCGCGAGCGCACGGAAAACAGATTGTGCAACACCGCGCCCTCGGCCGCCACCGCGCAGCCGGCGGAAAAAGCGGGGCGCCCCTGCTCCCAGGAAATCGGTTCGCCCTCGGGCATGGTGCGCGACAGGATGGAATGCTGCCGGAGCAAGGCATAGACCTCGCCGGTCATGTAGCTGTGGAAATCGCAGATGCGGCGCTTCTCGACCCGCACCCATTTGCTGTGCGTGCCGGGCAGGACAAAGATGCCGTCATCGATGCCCAATGCGTCCAATGCGCCGAAAACCTGGGTTTCCTCGCCCCGCATCACGTCGGGCGCGCCATCGGCATGCCCGGTGAGCAATCCCGGCACAAAGCCGATGGATCCGTCCGTCCTGTCGGCCCAGGCCAGGCCGCGGCCCAGTTCCTCGAAGCCGGCCGGGCAAGGCAGGTACGGCGCCTCGCGCCAACCCTGACGGCTGCCCACCATGCCCGCCGCCAGCACGGCCGCCCCAGGATGGGCATGCAGCCATGCGCTCGCCACCTTGTCGAACACAGCCTGGAAATCGCGCCCCGCCACGGCCATGATGCCGTCGGCCGTGTCGGCCTGATCGACGATGCGGCCCCGGCCATCCATAAGCGCGGCCCGCAGCGATGTGGTGCCCCAATCCAGGGCGATTAGATGTGTGTCATCGGACATTTCAACTGGCGACCTTCATATTGCTGCGCTCCACGAACCGCCCCGCCCTTGCGGCGATGGCTTTATCCCGACCGATGAAACTGAGGCGGCCGTTCACCCAGACCTGTTCGATTCCCTGGCTGAACTGAGCCGGTTCGGCATAAGTGGCCAAGTCGCGCACCTTGTCCGGGTCGAACACGACCACGTCCGCAAAGTACCCGGGCTTGAGCAGGCCGCGCCCGCCAAGACCGAAGCGCCTTGCCGACATGCCCGTCATTTTATGGATGGCCTGCGCCAAGGGCAAGGTGCCCTTGATTCGCCAGTATTGGTCGAGCACTCGCGGGAATGCGCCCCACAGCCTGGGGTGCGGATGCCTGTCATGCGGCAGGCCATCGGACCCTATCATTGACAGCGGATGGGCCACCACGCGATCCACGTCGTCCTGGCGCATCTGGAAATAGCAGGCTCCGCCCGGCTGCAGGCGCTGGCAAGCCTGCTTCTGCGAGATGCCCCACAACGCGGCGATGTCCTTGAGATAGCGGCCCACCATTTCCGGATGCGCTTCGCTGCCGGTTATCAGGATATCGATGACGCCGTCGACCAGATCCTCCCGCAGGACCGTGGAGCCCGCGGTATACGGGTACACATCCATGGCGATGGGCTGCTCCCGGGCCAGCCGCTCGATCAGCGGCAGCGTCTCGGCCGTGCGGCCCCAGTTCTCCGGCCCGGCGCATTTGTGATGGGAAAGCACCAGCGGCGCGCCGGCCGTACGCGCCGTGAGGGCCGCTTCTTCGATGGCCTGGGCAATGCCACGCAATTCGTCCCGCACATGGGTCGCATAGACGCCGCCATGCGCGGCCACGACCTTGACCAGGGAAGACAGCTCGTGAAGGTCCGCCGCATAGGCTTGCCGATAGAACACGCCCGAGGACATGCCCAGGGCGCCGGCCCGCATGGCGTCGTCCAGCACACGGCTCATGGCCTGCGTCTCGGCGGCGGAGGCCGGGCTGTCCAGGCTGGCCATGGCCTGCATGCGCAAAGCGGTATGGCCGATCAGGGCGGCCACGTTCACGCCGGGCCGGGCCTGGTCTATGGCCCGGCGATACGCCGCGAGCGACTCGAAGCGGAACTGCCTGCGGCCCAGCAATGAAAGAGGCGCCGCCGGCTCGTCCGTGACGATGGGCACCAGGGAAATGCCGCAATTTCCGGTGATGACCGTGGTAATGCCCTGGGACAGCTTGGGCAGCATGTCCGGATGATCCAGGACGACGGCGTCGTCGTGCGTGTGGACGTCGATGAAGCCCGGCGCAACCACCATGCCGGCGCAATCGTGCACCGTGAAATTGCCCGGTTCCGCCTGCGCCGGCGGCGGCGCTCCAGGCGGCAGCACCGCAAGCAGCTTGTCGCCTTGTATCCAGACATCGCCCGGCTTCCCGTCGGACGCCGATCCATCGTGCAGAACTCCGTTGCGCAGTACATCGATACGGCCGCTGCCGCCATCCGCTTGCGTCAAACTCATGACAACCTTTGAACTCAATAAATATCCGTATGCAGCGCGCTGTCTATGCCGTGCTGCTCAAGCACCTGCTTGATCTGCTTCAGTTTCTTGATGGCTTCGGGCCCAAGCTTCTGCGCAATGCGCACCGTAAGTATTTCGATCACCAGCAAGTGGGCCAGATAGGCTTCGGTGCTGACCCGCATGACGGCGTCCTGAGGCACCGACACCGCGATGGTCAGGTTGGCCTTCAAGGCCAGGGGCGTGCCCGCCTGGGTCAGCGCCACCACCGTGGCGCCCCTGCTTCTGGCCAACTGGGCGGCTTCCAGCACGAAAGGCATGCTGCCCACATGGGAAATGACGAAGGCGATGCCTTTTTCATCCAGTGAACTGGCTGAAATCAATTGCTGATGCGGGTCGGAAAATGCGTTGGCATTGACGCCCAGCCGAAACAAGCGTGTTTGCAGCTCCTGGGACATGAAGGCCGAGGTCGCGCCCACCGAATAGCAATCGACGCGGCTCGCATCGACGATCTTGCGGGCGACATCGTCCAGCACATCGACATCCAGATGGCGGCCCAGTTCCGCCAGGGATGAAATCGCGCTGCGCACGATTTTCCCCACCACGTCGGGCGCCGGGTCGCCGATGGAGACGCTGCGATGAAAATGATGGTTGGAAACCGCCAGGTCCTGCGCCAGCGCCACCATGAAATCGCGGAAGCTGCCGTAGCCGAAGTGCCGGAAAGTCCGTATGACCGATGGCATCGACACCTGCGCCGCCGTGGCGATCTGTTCTATCGTGCTGTTCACGATGCCGGCGGGATCCTTGAGAATGACGTGCAGAACACGCTGCTGCGCCTTCGACACATGCTCCAGCGACTCGTGCAACTGGCGCAGCAGGCCGGGCGATGAGGGTAGCGTTGCCATACGGTCTCCTAGAAGCGCGTGGTCACCGCGGAGACGACATTCCCCGCTTCGTCGATCAGCGGCAGCCAGGTCCATTTGTCGAAGGTGGTGCATGGATGGGAAATACCCAGTATGACCCTGTCTCCGACTTCGGGATGGGGAGAGCCCTCCGATATCTTCAGGTAGGCATGCTGATCGTTCAGGGCCGATATGGCCCAGCCCATCGGCGCGAGCACCCGGGAGCGGCCGCCCTGCGGAGCATAGTGGGTCACCACCGGCAGCGACAGGTCATAGGACACATCGCGCTTGCCGCAGCTCAGTATCGCCAGGCCGGGCTCGGGCACCGACTGCACCATGCTCCAGACCTCCAGCGCCGGCAGCAGGCTGGCGCTCAGGCCCTGGCGCCGCTCGACGTTGCGCAACATCCCGGAATAGAAGTCATGATCGTGAGTCACATAGCAGCCGGAGCGCAGGATGCCGGCCACGGGCCTGGACAGGGAGGGCTTCAGGCCCGGCACGACAAGGTCGAATACGGCGGACCCTCCCGCGCTGACAATGATCTCTTCGTCTTCGAACAAGGCCAGCCTGTCGCACTCCAGTGCAATGCGCCCCACGCGTTCCATCAGTGCGCCCACCTGCCGGCTGTCCTGCTCGCTGTCGCAACGGGCCAGGCCGCCTTCATAGCACTCTATTCCGCCCAGGGTCAGCGAACCGGACTGCCTGATGCGCCCGGCCAGCTCGACGGCCTGTTCAGCGGTCCGGCAACCCGTGCGCTGCCCGGGAATGCCGACTTCGAGCAGGCAGCCGAATGCCATCGACGATTTCCGGCGCTGCGCCCAGGACTCTATCTGCTCCACCTGGGCCAGCGAATCCACCAGGAACCATATGCGCAAATCCGGGTCGCGGGTCCGCATGTGCTGCAAGGCGTCCAGGTCGGCGTCGCAAACCACCTGGTTGGCGATGATGATGCGCCGCGCGCCCGCCTCCAGGCCGGCGTTCACCTGGAACACCGTCGCAAAGGTGAGCCCCCAGGCGCCCGCGTCCAGCTGGCGCCGGAACAATTGCGGCGACATGGTGGTCTTGCCGTGTGGCGCAATGAAGACGCCCCGCTCTTTCGCGTAGGCCTGCATCCATGCCAGGTTGTGCTCCAGCTCCGCCCGCCGGATGACAGCCATGGGGTAGGACAGATCGTCGTTGAACAGGTTCCAGCCGTATTGCGCCACATCCGCCGCAAGACAAGGCGCCGCGCCGGGCGGGAAGCCCTTGTGGCCGGAATTGAGGTAGTCCTTTTGCTTCATGCTCGCTTTGCCTTGTATCGTCAGAGAGTTCAATAATTGCGCCAACAGGCCTGCCAATGGCCTTCGCCGTGCTGCCTGAGTTCCATGCCGGCCTGGGCGCAACGGGCTTCGGCCAGCGGGCAGCGCGTCCTGAATACACAACCGGATGGCGGGTTGGCGGGGCTGGGCAGATCGCCTTCCAGCAGGCGCGCCGGCCTGGGTGCCTGGGGATCCGGAATGGGCGACGCCGCCAGCAGCGCCTGCGTGTAGGGATGTTGCGGCTGCTCGTACAACGCATGGGTCGGGGCAATCTCCACCACGCGGCCCAGGTACAGCACCACCACACGGTCGCACAGGTATTCCACCACATCCAGGTCGTGCGAAATGAAAAGCATGGTCAAGCCCAGCCGGTCCTTGATCTCGCCCAGAAGATTGATGACCTGCGCCTGTATCGATACGTCCAGCGCCGAGAGGGGCTCATCCGCGATGATGAACTCCGGCTCCACCGCGAGCGCCCGCGCAATGCCGATGCGCTGGCGCTGTCCGCCGGAGAATTCATGCGGGAAACGCTCCGCCTGCTCCTCGCTCAAGCCGACCTGGCGCAAGAGCTCGTAGATGCGCGGCAAACGTGCGGTTCCCCGGGCCAGGCCATGCGCATCCATGGCCTCGGCCAGAATCTGACGTACGCGCATGCGGGGATTCAGGCTGGCATAGGGGTCCTGGAATACGACTTGTATCTGCGCGCGCAAAGGACGGTACTGGCGTTGACTCAGCGCGGCCAGGTCCACCGGCGCCGGCCCGCCGTGGTAGAGCATCCGCCCGGCGCTCGGATCCGTCAACCGGCTCAGCATGCGCCCTATGGTCGTCTTGCCCGATCCCGACTCGCCCACTAGTCCAAGGGTCTCACCCTTGAGGATCGAAAACTTCACTCCGCTGACCGCCTGTATCGGCGCCGCGGATGAACCGAAGGTCTTGCTCAAGCCATGCAGTTCGACCAGTGCTTGCCCCTTGCTCATGCGCGGACTCCCATGGGTTTGAAACAGCGCACGCCGCCGCCCTCCTCCAGCGCGTCCAGAGGCGGCGCGGCCGCGCGGCAATACTCATCGGCCAAGGCGCATCGCGGACTGAAGGCGCAGCCCGCCGGCATATCGTAAGGGCTGGGCGCCTGCCCGCCTATCGCGGCGAGCCGGCCGGACTTCCTGGCCATGGCCGGCAGGCAATTCAACAGCGCCTGTGTATAGGGATGGGCAGGCCGCGCAAACACACGCTCCACGCTGCCTGACTCGACGATCCTGCCGGCATACATCACGGCCACCTTATCCGCGTACTGGGCCACCACCCCCAGGTTGTGGGTAATGAACAATACGCTCATTCCGGTGTCCTCCTGCAACCGCCCGATGAGCGCCAGGATCTGCGCCTGTATGGTCACATCCAATGCCGTGGTCGGCTCATCGGCAATCAGCAGCGTGGGGGAACAGGCCATGGCCAGGGCAATCATCACGCGCTGGCGCATGCCGCCCGACAGCTCATGCGGATATTCGCCCAGCCTGCGCGCGGCCGCCGGAATCTCGACCATGTCCAGCATGCGCTGCGCGTGCGCCCTGGCTTGCGCGCGGCCATAACCCAGATGCAGCCGGGTCGACTCGGCAATCTGCTCGCCCACCGTCAGCAGCGGGTTGAGGCTGGTCATGGGCTCCTGGAAAATCATGGCCATCTCGTTGCCGCGCAAGCGGCGGAACTCGCGTTCCGGCAGGTCGAGCAGGCTGACCCGCTCTCCGTTGCGCCGCGTGAAATGCGCCGCGCCGCCGACCCGGGGATGCGAAGTCTTGGCATGCAGGCCCATCAGGCTCAGGCTGGTAACGGATTTTCCCGACCCGGATTCGCCGACCAGCGCCAGCGTGGCGCCCGCAGCGATGGAAAACGACACGTCGTGGACGCTTTGCACGCGTCCCCGATCGCTCAGGAAGGAAGTCGACAGGGAGTCGACCTGTATGCGGGTGCCGGGATGCGTATCCGTCATCATGCCGCCGCCTTCAGTTTGGGATCCAGGGAATCGCGTATGCCGTCGCCCACGAGTTGCAACGAAAGCGCCGTGATGACGATGGCCAGGCCGGGAAAGACGATAGTCCAGAATGCCTGGTCGGAATAGTTGAGGCTGCCGACGATCATGGTGCCCCAGGTGGGTATGGACGGCGGAACGCCGACGCCCAGAAAGGACAGGCCGGCTTCGGCCAGGATGGCGTAGGCGAAGATGAAGGTCAATTGCACCAGGACGGGGGAAATCAGCCCGGGCAGGATATGCATGTACAGAATTTTCCAGGTCGGCGTGCCGATGGCGCGCGCGGCGTCCACATACAGCAGGTCGCGCAGGACGAGCGTCGAGGCGCGCGCCACCCGCGCAACGCGCGGTGTATACACGATGACCAGCGCCAGCACCACATTCCACAGCGAGGGCCCCAGTATGGCCACCAGCGCGATGCCCAGCAAAATGTCGGGGAACGCCATCATGGCATCGACCACGCGCATGATGGGCGCATCGGCCAGGCGGAAGTAGCCCGCCACCATGCCCAGCATCGTTCCCAGGACCACGGCGCCCAATGCCGTGACCAGGCCTATGGTCAGGGAATAGCGCCCGCCATAGGCCATGCGCAAAAAGACATCCCGGCCCAGATGGTCGGTGCCGGCCCAGTGCGACAGCGACGGAGCCTTCAGGCGCTGCATGATGGAGACCGCGCTGGGATCGGTGCCCGACACCCAGGAGATCCCGACCGATATCGCGACGACGGCAAGCAGGACTATGCTGGCCGCCAGCACGATGCGGCGCGAGAAATAGCGGCGGGCCAGGTATCTGAACCGGCTTGGGGGCGGCTTGATGCCGGAGTCCGAAGAAACAGAAGACATCGTCAGCCTACTTTCGCAATCTGATCCGCGGATCGATTACCGTGTATAGAAAATCAATGAAGAAATTGATCAGCACATAGATGAATGCCACCACCAGCAAGGTGCCCTGGATCACAGGGTAATCGCGGCGCAGGACCGCACGCACCACCAGCCCGCCCACTCCCGGCAGATTGAATACCGTTTCGGTGACCACGGTGCCGCCTATCATCAGCGCCATGGTCAATCCGATGACCGTGACGATGGGAATCAGCGCGTTCTTCATCACATGCTTGACCATGATGACGGTCTCGGACAGCCCCTTGGCCCTGGCCGTGCGCACGTAATCCTCGCCCAGCGTGTCCAGCATGGAGGCGCGCGTGAAGCGGATGATGAGCGCCGAGTTCAGCACGCCCAGCACCACCGAAGGCAAGGCCAGGTGCATCATGCGCTGCGCCAGGTCCGCCTCGGGCGGGCCATAGCCCGAGGCGGGAAACCACCCCAGCTGAACGGCAAAGATGCGGATAAGGATGAGGCCCATCCAGAAACTGGGCACGCTGGCCGCCAGCATGGCCACGGCGCTGACCACCTGGTCCGTGCGCGAGCCCCGCCATACGGCGGCGAGCGCGCCGCAAGGCACGCCTATGCAGCTTGCGATCGCAACGGAAAACAGGGCCAGCAATACCGTGGGCTCCGCCCTTTCCAGCAAGACCTGGGTCACCGGCTGCTGAAGAAAGATGGACGTGCCCAGGTTGCCGGTCAGCACCTGCCCAAGCCATAGAAGGAACTGGGTGGGCAAAGGCCTGTCCAGGCCATACTGCGCGCGCACCTGGGCGATGTCGGCGGCCGTTGCCTGATCGCCCAGCAGCACCGCTATGGGATCTCCGGAGGCCATGTGCACCAGCAAAAAAACCAGCACGGCCACGATGAGCAGCACGACGCAGGCACCCAGCGAACGGACCAGCAGTATCTTGATGGCGGACAGCATTCCGGCGACGCCCCTCAGGCCAGCTTGGTGTTCCAGAAAAACGGCCAGGCGCTGGGCACGAAGCCCTGCAAGCGGCTGGAGCGCGCCGACAGGCTGTTGAACTTGCCCAATTCCACAAAAGGCACTTGCTCGTACACCACGGCCTGTACCTCGCCCCATAGCGGCCCGCGCTTGGCCAGGTCCACCTCTTCGTTGAAGGCCTTGATCGTGGCGGCCTTCTCGGGAGATTCCCACCAGCCCGGCGCGCCGGATCCCAATTGCGGCGGCGACAGGATGGGCTCGGGAAACAGGCCGGAGTGCGTTATGTAGATGTCCCATACCTTGGCATCGTTGCGGCGCTGCAGTAGCGTGGCCCAATCCACGACCTGCAGGTCGGCCGTGAAGCCGGCGCGCTTGAACTGCTCGACCAGGACCATGGCGATGTTGTAGTGGAATTCATATTGGCGGCTGGCCAGTATGCGTATCGGCTTGTTGCCGTAGCCCGCCTTGCTGGCCAGTTCCGCCGCCTTCTTCGGATCGTTGTTGTTGTAATGGCCGGCGCCCGCGTCGGAATAATAAGGCGTGCCCTTGGGAAAGAAGTTGGGCTCGACAATGAAGAAGCGGGGATCGCCGAACGCGGCCGCCATCAGCTCCTCCGCCCCGATGGCGGTCTGCACCGCCTGGCGCATGGCCTGGTCCTGCAAGACGCCTTCCTTGGTGTTGAACACCATATAGACAAAGCCGAAATTCTTGGCAATGATGGGCACGATACCCTCCCCGCCACGCTCCAGGCGCCCCACGGACTCCACCGGCAGCAGGTCGGCATAGGCGAACTGCCCCGCCATCGCTCCGGCCACACGCGTATTGGAATCGGGCACGGGCACAAAACGCAGCTCCTTTATGGCCGCCGTGCGCCGTCCGCCGAAACCGCTGGGCTCCTCGCTGCGCGCGGCATACGAGTCGAAGCGCTCCAGTATGGTGTATTGATCCGGACGCCGCTCTTTCAGCTTGTAGGGTCCGGTGCCTATGAAGCGGGTCATCTGGTCGGCAATGGTGCTTTTCGGCATGATCGCGGCCATGCCGGAGGGAAATGCCAGTTGAGCCAGCAAGGGCGCATAGCGGTTGTTCAGATGTATGGCTATTTTGGCGGGCGACACCTTCACGATCTGCGCAATTTCCTTGGCGACCGCCTTGCCCCGCGGCGATATCCTGGCCCAACGATCCAGCGAGGCGATGACGTCGTCGGCGGTCAGCATGGAACCGTCATGAAAGGGAAGCTGTTCGCGCAATTCGATTTCGACCACCTTGCCGTCGCCCGAAATCGCGGGCATGGACGAGGCCAGCATGGGAACCACGTTCCAGTTCGCATCGAAGGTATACAAGGGCTCGTAGACATGCTGCATGATGGTGCCCACCAGGTCCGCCGTGGTCAGCATCGGATCCAGAGTCTGCGGGTCGCCTATCATGGCCAGGCTGGCGGACTGACCGCCGCCTGCGGCGAAGGCCTGGTTCGCCCCCAGGACCGCCGCGGAGGCGCCCAGCGCCCCCGCAATCAATACCTTCCGGCGCAAAGGATCGTGGCCTTCGAAAAGCACCGTATTACCGTCAAGACAGGATAATTGCATAGTGGCACCATTAAGTAATAAAATTACAAATAAGATGCTATATAGCCGCAACATTACCGTCAACAGGCTTTATATCAGGGTTTTCCTGTAAATTTTTTACATAAAATGAGGAATGCATGCCGACCATAGAATTATTGGGTCAAGCGCCCGCCAGTTCGGACCGATTGGCCCGTCCCTTGTCGCCCGCCGTACGCGCCGGCGATTTTATATTCGTGTCGGGCCAGGTCCCCACGAACGAGCAAGGCGAGGTCGTCGCGGGCGGCATCGAAACGCAGACACGCCAGGTCTTTCAGCACTTGACGCGCGCGCTTGCCCTGGCCGGCTGCACGCTGGACGATGTGTGCAAAGCCAATGTGTGGCTGGCCGATGCCCGCGATTTCGGAAGCTTCAACCGTGTATACATGGAGTGCTTCGGTACCCACCGTCCCGCGCGTTCCACGACCGAGGCGCGCCTGATGATAGACGCCAAGGTCGAGATCGACGTCACCGCCTATAAACCGCTGTAGAAGGACGGCGCCGGCCATCGCCGATATGCCGGCGATGGGGCGCGCTTTCTTACTTGCCGCCTGCCTGCTGGTACAGAGGCATGACCTTGTTTGCCGCCTCGGTCAGGTCGGCCGAACGGCTGGATGCCGAGGGATGGGTGGACAGGAATTCCGGCGGCGCGCTGCCCTGGCTGAGCGCGCCCATTTTTTGCCACAAGGTGACCGCCGCGCGCGGGTCGTAACCCGCCCTTGCGGCAAGCTCGACGCCGATGCGGTCGGCCTCGGCCTCGTGCGTGCGGCTGTTGGGCAAGGTGAACATGACTTCGCTCAAAGCGCTGCCCAGATCGGCCGTGGCGCCGGCGCCGGTCACCGCCGACAGCACGGACAGCCCCATGTTCGTGACCATCTGCTGGGACACCTGTTCGCGCGCATGCTCGCGCAGGGCATGCGCCATTTCATGGCCGATGACCGCCGCCAGCTCGGCGTCGGTGGGCTTGATCTGATTGATCAGGCCGGTGTAGACGGCGATTTTCCCGCCCGGCATGCACCAGGCGTTGACGTCGTCGGAATTGAGGACGTGCACTTCCCATTTCCAGTTGGCCGCGTCCGGACGGAATACGCCGACCTGCCTGATCAGTTTCTGGGATATGGCTTTGACGCGCGCGGTTTGCGCGGCGTTGGTGTCCACGGCTCCTTGGGAGCGCGCCTGGGAAATCAGGCTGCTGTATTGCTGGGCGGCTTCCTGTTCCAGCGCCGCCTCGGAAACCATGCTGGACATGTATTGTTTACGCTCGACGCCCACCGTGCCCGTATCGGTGGTTTGAACCGCTGCGCAGGCGCCCAGCAGGGTCAGGGCCGACGCCGCTCCGGCTGCGGCGATGCCGCGTAGGGTTGAAGTTTTTTTCTTCATGGCAGTAAAGCTCCTTTCAGGCGACTAGATTCATTTCCCGCATTGCGCGCGATGCCGCAAGGCATGATCCATCAGCACGATGGCCAGCAGGGCCTCGGCGATGGGCGTCGCGCGTATGCCTACGCAAGGATCGTGCCGTCCCAATGTCTGCACCGAAACGGGTTCGCCGGCGCGATTGATGGAACGGCGCTCGACGCGGATGCTGGATGTGGGCTTGATGGCGATGGACACGGTGATGGCCTGGCCCGACGAGATGCCGCCCAGCACGCCGCCCGCGTGGTTGGACAGGAAGCCCTCGGGCGTGATTTCGTCGCCGTGCTCGGACCCGCGCTGCGCAATGCAGTCGAAGCCCGCGCCTATGGATACTCCCTTTACCGCGTTCAAGCCCATCATGACATGCGCGATGTCGGCATCCAGGCGATCGTAAAGGGGTTCGCCCCAGCCGGCCGGCGGGTTTTCCGCCACGACCTCGATGCGCGCGCCGATGGAATCGCCGTCGCGCCGCAGTTGATCCATATAGGCTTCGAGTTCGGGAACGATGCCGGCATTGGGCGCATAGAAGGGATTGTTCGGAACCTCGTCCCAGGACTGGAAGGGTATGGGTATCGGCCCCAGCTGGCTCATGTAGCCGCGCACCTTGATGCCATGATTCTGCGCCAGCCATTTCTTGGCGATGGCGCCCGCCGCCACACTGGGCGCGGTCAGGCGCGCCGAAGAGCGCCCGCCGCCGCGCGGGTCGCGTTCGCCGAACTTGCGCCAGTAGGTGAAGTCGGCGTGGCCGGGACGGAAGGTATCGGCGATGTTGCTGTAGTCCTTGCTGCGCGCATCGGTATTGCGGATAAGCAGCGCAATGGGCGTGCCGGTGGTCACCCCCTGGTAGACGCCGGACAGGATTTCCACCTGGTCGGCCTCCTGGCGCTGGGTTACGTGGCGCGACGTCCCGGGCCGGCGTCTGTCCAGGTCGAACTGGATGTCGGCTTCGGACAGCTCCAGGCCGGGCGGGCAGCCATCCACCACGGCGCCTATGGCCGGGCCATGCGATTCGCCGAAGTTGGTCACGCAGAATAATTTGCCTAGAGTGTTGCCGGACATAGTTTTTATTTAAGGTTGAATTGAAAGAATACGCGATAAACCGGATGGCGGCATGCATCGCTGCCGCGTCCGCAGCCATGATTCTATTAAAGATTGTGAACCGATGATCCGCCGGCCCCGCGTCGGGGCGCAGCCGGTCTCATGACGAGCAACTGACCTCCAGCCGCCCCGCCCACTCCGGTGGAACCGCGGCATAGGCCTCATGACCGGGCTGTTCGGTATAAGGGTCGCGCAAGAGCTTGAGCAAGGTGTCGATCTCGCCGACATCGCCTTGCGCGGCGGCCTGTATCGCGCCTTCGGCCAGGTGATTGCGCAATACATACAGGGGATTGCTGCGATTCATCTGCTCGACGCGTTCCGGGTCCGGCCGTTGTTCTTGCGCCAGGCGTTGCACATAGCGATCCAGCCATGCGCCGGCCGCGTCCCGGTCGTGAAAACGCTGGAAAAATTGAGCGCTGTCCAGCGGCGCCCGGGCCAGGGACCGGAAGCTGAGCGTGAAGTCGGCCTTTTGCGTATGCAGCAGGCGCCACCAGTCGTCCAGCAAATCATCGTCGCCATCGGTCCAGGCCAGAAGGCCCAGCTTTCCACAAAGGTTGTCGCGATAGGCCTGCAAGAAGGCGGGCTCGAACTCCTGCAACTGCTCTTTCAGCGCATCGGCCTCGACGCCCAGGCCCAGCAAGGCGCTGGCCAGGCGGTAGAGATTCCAGTTGGCCACCGAGGGCTGCGCGTTCCAGGCGTAGCGCCCCTGGCTGTCGCTGTGGTTGCATACATGGTCCACCTGGAAGGCGTCCATGAAGCCGTAGGGGCCGTAATCCAGCGTCAGTCCAAGTATGGACATATTGTCGGTATTCATGACGCCATGGCAAAAGCCCGCGGTCTGCCAATCGGCAAGCAGGCGGGCCGTGCGGACGGTGACGGCGCGCAGGAAGCGCAGCGCCACCCGGGCCTGCGTGGCGGGAGCGCCATCGACGGCGTCGCGGCATTCGGGGTAGTGGCGGTCGACCACATAGTCGAGCAAGGCGCCCAGGTTTTCCGGCGAAGAAGACCAATGCTCGAACGAGCCGAAACGCACGAAGCTGGGCGAAACTCGCGTCACGATGGCGGCGGTCTCGACGGTTTCCCGATAGACCGGATCGTTGGACACGACCAGCGCCAGCGCCCGGGTCGTTGCAATGCCCAGGCCGGCCATGGCTTCGCTGGCCAGGTACTCGCGGACGGAGGAACGCAGTACCGCGCGCCCGTCGCCCATGCGCGAATAAGGGGTTCGCCCCGATCCCTTCAACTGCAACTCCCAGCGCCCTGAAGGACTGACGACCTCGCCCAGCAGATGCGCCCTGCCATCGCCCAGTTGGCCCGCCCAGATCCCGAACTGGTGGCCGCTATACACGGCGGCCAGGGTCTGGCCGCCCGGCAGCGGCTGGTTGCCGGCCACCACATCGAGGAAATCGGGCTTGGCCAATGCCGCCGGCGAAAGATCGAGCAGCGCCGCGACTTCGGGGTTGGCATGCAGCAAGCGGGGTTCGGTCAGCGGCTGCGGCGACAAGCGCGTATAGAAAGACGGAGGAAGGTTCGCAAAGGAGTTCTCGACCCTGACGTCCTGGATGGATTCTTTCATGAGGCCGCCCCCGCCTTGTCCCGCGCCGCAGTCTGCTTGGCGGCCCGTTTGGCCGGCCGCAGGTAGCACACCGCGCATAGATAGAACGCCAGCGAAAAAACGATTTCCAGCCCGCCCATCACCGCCGACATGGGCGACGGATCGGACCATGCGCGGACCACGCCTTCCATGAAATAAAGCAGGATCAGCATGGCCGCCCATTGCAGGGTATACAGACGCCCCTTGAGCACGCCGCGCAAAGGCAGCAGCAAGGGCAAGGCCTTCAGGGCCAGCAGGGAGCCGCCGGGGCGCAAAGGAGCCAGTTTCAGCTCCCAGAGCAGGCACAAGGCAATGAGCGCGATCAGCGACACGGAGGCACCATGGCGCAGTACGGGATTAAGTTGCGTAGTCATGCTGGTATTATGACCCGAAAGAGGCACTCGCTGCCTGATGGGCGCCCATGAACGGAAAGGTTTTTTATCGTAATCATGCCTACGACAAACGATAGTCCCGACACGGCAAACGCGGTTTCCGGCCCGTCCGCCGGCCCCGGCCCGGCACCGGTCGAGGAGCCCAGGCTGGAAGCGGGCGAAACCCCGCAAACGGGCTTGTCCAACGCCGGCAAGATCGTCCGCTACGCGCTGCAGCGCGCCGGCGAAAAGAAACTCACCCAGGTCGCTTCCAGCCTGACCTTCACCACGGTCCTGGCCATCGTGCCGCTGCTGGCCGTGGTGCTGTCCCTGTTCACCGCCTTTCCTCTGTTTGCCGAGTTCCGGGTCGCGCTGGAACACTTCCTGACCAGCAGCCTGATGCCGCCGGCGGTGTCCGACAACGTCATGCTCTACCTGAATCAGTTCGCCGCCAAAGCCTCGGGGCTGACGGCCGTGGGCAGCCTGTTTCTGATCGTGACCTCGGTCATGCTGATCATGACCATAGACGAAGCCTTCAACGACATCTGGCAGGTGGAACGGCAGCGGCCATTCAGGCAACGCATTCTGGTGTATTGGGCGATAATTTCCCTGGGCCCCATCCTGACCGGCGCCAGCCTGTGGGCCACCTCCATCCTGGCGCGCGAGTCCATAGGCAATATCGCCGAACTGCCCACCGCCGTCGGATTCGCCCTGTCCTTCGTGCCGCTGCTGGCCACCGGGCTGGGCTTCACGGCCCTGTTCGTGGGCGTCCCGAACCGGCGCGTGCTGTGGAAGGACGCGCTGATAGGCGGCCTGGGCACCGCCATCGTGCTTGAGATCATGCGCGTGGGCTTCGCCTATTACCTGACACGCTTCCCCTCCTACACCGTCATCTACGGCGCCTTCGCCACTCTGCCCATCTTCCTGCTGTGGATCTACCTGTCCTGGCTGGCCATACTGCTGGGCGCCACGGTGGCGGCGACACTGCCCGCCTTGCGCCAGCGGCGCTGGGCCCTGCAGCATTACCGGGGCGCCCCCTTCGTGGATGCCTTGCGCGTGCTGCGCGTATTGTGGGACGCCCAAAGCACGCTGCCGGCCGGGCGCAGCATGCGCTTTCTGTGCGCCCACCTGCAACTGCACCAGGATGAGCTTTCCAGCGTGCTCGGGGCGCTCAAGCGGCTGGGTTATGCGGTCAACACCGAGAACGGCGATGCCGACCAGTGGGTGCTGGCCTGCGACCAGCGCGAGGCGACCATAGGCCCGCTCATCGACGAACTGCTGCTGGACCGCGAACAGCCCGGACTTGCCATGGAGCCCTTACTTCTTGACGCGATTTCCGTCTCTTTGACACAAGCTCCGCGACGGCTGGCGGACCTGTTCGACGACCCCGGCTCGCGAGGCGGCGAAATACTACCGGAAAGCGCCCATATGGTGCAAAATACCCCTATCGCGGAGCATAGAAACACCCAGGAGAAGAATCATGCTGAAAGTCAGTGAAATCCTACGCGTGAAGGGGCACACGCTGTACACTGCCACACCCGACATGCCTATTTTGCAGGCGCTGCAAACCATGAGCGAACAGGACATCGGTTCGCTGGTCATCATGGACCATGGCGAACTTGCCGGCATGCTGACCTTCCGCGAAATCATCCGCCACCTGCACGACAATCAGGGCATGACCGGCTCCAACACCGTGCGCAGCATCATGGACGACGCCCCCGTCAGCGTGTCGCCCAACACCGGCTTCGAAGAAGTGCAGCGCCTGATGCTTGAAAAGCACGCGCGCTACATGCCCGTCATGGACGGCCCCACGCTCATGGGCGTCATTTCCTTCTACGACATGGCGCAGGCCATCGTGGCCGCTCAGCAGTTCGAGAACAACATGCTCAAGGCCTATATCCGCGACTGGCCCACCGACTCCGAAGAAGCCGCCAGTCCTTAACGCCCCTAGGCCGCGTCACCGCTGCGCAAGGCCAGGTCGGACCAGGCCTGCTCGATCAGCCTCGCGTCGTTCCGGTTGAGCAAGGCCGGATCCGACAGGCTGCGGCGCCAGTGCCGCGCGCCCGCGCGGCCGCTCATCCAGCCCAGCATCGAACGCGCAATCATGCGCAAGGGCACGCCTTTTTCGATTTCGCGCTCGGCGTAGCGCGCCATGGCATGGACCACCTGGGCGGGTTCGGGCAAGAGCAGCTCGGGGTGCAGCCTGCGGCTGATGTCCGCCAGCACGCCGGGATTGTGCCAGGCCGCCCTGCCCAGCATCACTCCGTCGAACTCCTGCATGAGATCCATGGCCTGATCCGTCCCGGTAATGCCGCCGTTGAGCACGAAGACACAATCCGGGAAATCGGCTTTCAGCCGTGCTGCGGCAGCGTAGCGCAATGGCGGCTTTTCGCGATTGTCCTTGGGCGACAGGCCCTTGAGCACCGCGTTGCGCGCATGCACGATGAATACGCGGCAACCCGTGTCATGGATCTTGCCAACGAAATCGCGAACGAAATCGTAGGATTCGTCGTAGTCCAGGCCCAGCCTGTGCTTGACGGTCACCGGTATGTCGACCGCGTCCTGCATGGCCTTGATGCAATCGGCCACCAGGTCCGGCTCAGCCATCAGGCAGGCGCCGAAGGCGCCGCGCTGCACACGCTCGGACGGGCAGCCGCAATTCAGGTTGATCTCGTTATAGCCCCATTGCTGGCCCAGGCGCGCCGAGTCGGCCAGCGCCTGCGGTTCGCTGCCGCCCAATTGCAGGGCCACCGGCTCTTCGGCCGGATCGAAATCCAGATGGCGCGCCACGTTTCCGTGCATCAGCGCGCCTGTCGTGATCATTTCGGTGTAAAGCCGGGCGCGGGGCGCCAGCAGGCGATGAAAATAGCGGCAATGCCGGTCGGTGACGTCTATCATTGGCGCCACGCAAAGGCGCCAATCGGATGCGGACGCCAGGTCTTGATTCAGGGTCACGTTAAGCAATTCAAATAAATGTAGCGGGGCGCGGAAAGGAGCCTATTTTAAACGTGGCCGGGAAAGACCTCGTCATCGCGCAGGCTCCACAAGCGCAGGCCCATGTGAACTTCCAGCATTCTTCCGGGTTCGCGCCATCGTCCCAGCAAGGCATCGACGGCTTCCAGCCGCTGGCGGAAGGTATTGATGTGCACATCCAGCGTCGCCGCGGCCGCCCGGGCGTTATGGCCTTGATCGAGGTAGGCCAGCAACGTCCTGGCCAGCTCTATCTTCCTGGGCCCGCCATCCCGATACAGCCCGCCCAGGGCCGAACGCAGGAAAGCATCGATGCCCTGCTCCGTCGCCTCGTCGAACAGGGACGAATAAAGAAGCAGATCACGTTCGTGAAAAACGGCCTTGCTTCGCCCCAGCACATTCAGAAAACGCAGGCATCGGCCCGCATTCTGAAACGCCTGCGCAAGCTCCGAGGGCATGGCGACACTTTCGGAAACCACAACGGTGAACTCGCCCTTATAGCCGCTGAAGCACGACGCAAGCCCGGCCTGCAAAGCGCCGAGGGCGTGGTCGTTGACCAGGGCGACCACGTGGTCGCCCGCCTCGCCGAACAGGGTTCCGGATGCGTCCAGCCGCGCCCGCAATTGCCTGACCACATAGGCGCTGCGCTCGGGCCGGGTCTGGATCAGCGCCAGTCGCGTGGCTTGCGACAGGTCCAGCCCATACGCCGCCGCCTGCCGCGCCAGCTTCTCCAGGCTCCCCTGCGGACGATGAATCAAGCCATGCAGGACGACGGGGACATCGGAAAGAATGGAATAGCTGCGTTGCTCCTTGAGCAGCAGCACCACGCCGGTCACCATGGCGCCGCGCTCGAAAATACGCACCGCCATGTCGTTCAGCGCCGACTCCGTGTGGATGACCAGCCCGCCCAGCAAGCCTTTGCCGCCGACCACCGCGCAAACCCGGCATACATGCGAGGGCAGCGCAAAAGCCGTGACCGATCGCCCCAGCCGGCGGCTTTCGTCGAGGGCGGCATGGATCTTGTCGTCGGCCCAGTATTTATCGTGAGGGCCGGCGACGGGCGCCGCGAAACCCGGCGCGTCCCGGGCCGACGCGCAGATCTGGCTGCCGCCCTCGTCGCGGACGACGACGTGCCCGCCCAGGCGATGGCTCACCATCAGGCAGATCTCCGGCAAGTCTCCGCCGCGCGCCACCAGGGACGTCAGCTGTTCATGCGCCTCGGCCGCGGCGCGGGTGTCGGCGGTCTGGCGGCTGAGCAAGGCATTGGTCGTGCTGGCCTGGCGCAGCGCCTTCTGGGCCTGCTCGAACAGGCGCGCATTGCCGATGGCCACCGAGGCATGCGCCGCCAGCGTGGACAGGATGGACATCTCCCAGGCCACGTACGACCGGACATAGCGATCGCCCACGAACAGTACACCCACCACTTTCTCGCCCTCCAGCAAGGGCACGCCCAGTATGGACTTGATGTTTTCATCGAGCATGGCCGAATCGATGAAGCCGGTATGGACGAACCGTTCATCGGCGCCGTAGTCGGACGAGGAATACGGCGTGCGATTGCGCGCCACGAAACCGCAGACGCCGACCTCCAGCCCTATCCGGATCCGCCTGAACTGCTCCGAAAAGGCGCCGTCCGTCGCACGCACATAGAAGTCGCACTTTTCGTCATCGTAGATCGACAGATAGCCCACGTCGCAGCCCACCAGCTTGCGGGCGCGCTGCACGATGGCCTGCAACACCTTGTCCAGGTCCGTGATGGCGGTAAGGTCCTGTGCCGTCTCGATCACCGCCAGCAGCCCGCGTTCGCGCAGTTGGTGCTGATCCATCCTTTCCTTGATGGTGACGCCCATCTCGATGCTCTGGATCAATCGGGTTTTCTCGGGACCGTCGGACAGGAGCCGCGCCTTGTCCAGCAAGCCGGCCAATTCATGGCGACTGGCATCCCGGTGCAGCAGGCGGACGATGTCGGCCTCGACCGGCGTAGCGGGCAAGGCCTGCGCGGCAGGCCGGGCCACGCCGTCGTGTTCAACGCTGGAATAAGCCATCCCGCCGCATCCTGGAAAGAGCAGGCCCAGCCATGCTCACATAAAAAATGTATTTTTATGTGCACTTATACCATGTGCTTGCGCGCCCAGGCTACCTATACTGATCCGCATTCAAACCTATTCCAAACCTTGCAGAGACAACACAGAATGAGCCTGGATTCACGCCTACCGGACTTTCGCTCGCTATCGCCGGCCGAACGCCTGCAGCACATCGCTGAAAAAACCCAGCTGAACACGGACGAAATCCGCTTGCTCAGCGAAGCCGGCGGCCTGCCGCTGGCCACCGCCGACGGCATGATCGAAAACGTCATCGGCAAGTTCGAACTGCCCTATGCCATTGCCGGCTATTTCCAGGTCAATGGCAAGGACGTGCTGGTTCCCATGGCGGTGGAAGAACCCTCGGTCGTCGCCGCGGCGTCATACATGGCCAAGCTGGTGCGCGCATCGGGCGGCTTCCAGACATCCAGCACCGGCCCGCTCATGCGCGCCCAGGTGCAGGTGACCCACGTGTCCGACCCCTATGGCGCCCGCCACGCCATATTGCAGAATCGCCAGAAGATCATCGACATCGCGAACAGCCGGGACCAGGTGCTGACCGGGCTGGGCGGCGGCTGCCGCGACATCGAGGTGCATGTCTTTCCCGACACCGCGCGCGGCCCCATGGTGGTCGCGCACCTGATCGTCGACGTGCGCGATGCCATGGGCGCCAACACCGTCAACACCATGGCCGAAGCCGTGGCCGGGCCCATCGAACAGATCACGGGCGGACGCGTGCGCCTGCGCATTTTGTCCAACCTGGCCGATTTGCGCCTGGCGCGCGCCCGCGTGCAGATTTCCCCCCAGACACTGCAAACGCAGGACTACAGCGGCGAGGACGTGGTCAACGGCATCGTCGACGCCTATACCTTCGCCGCCGTCGACCCGTATCGCGCCGCCACCCACAACAAAGGCATCATGAACGGCATCGACCCCATCATCGTCGCCACCGGCAACGACTGGCGGGCGGTCGAAGCCGGCGCGCACGCCTACGCTTGCCGCGGCGGCCGCTACACCTCCCTGAGCACATGGGAGATCGCCGGCAATGGCGACCTGGTCGGCACGCTGGAGCTGCCCATGCCGGTGGGCCTGGTGGGCGGCGCCACCAAGACGCACCCGCTGGCCCAGCTCTCCCTGAAGATCATGGGCGTATCCACCGCGCAGGAACTGGCGGAGACGGCGACCGCCGTGGGACTGGCGCAAAACATGGCCGCGTTGCGGGCCCTGTCCACCGAAGGCATACAGCGCGGCCATATGGCCTTGCACGCCCGCAACATCGCGCTGGCGGCCGGCGCCAAGGGCGAAGAGGTGGCCTGGGTCGCCCAGGCCATGGCCGCCGCCAAAGACGTGCGCACCGACCTGGCCGTGCAATTGCTGCAGCAGCGGCGGACGGGCGCCTCGTAGCCCGACGCGCGCGGCGGCAGGCATTCACCAGGCAAGAAACAAGCAATTCACCGAAACAGGCATTCCAACCGGCGCGAGACCGGCAACCATCCTACTAGAACAACGGAGACAAACCATGAAAAAAGCATTGATCCACCTGAGCGCCCTGGCGCTGGCATTGGCCGGAGCCGTCGGCGGCGCCCAGGCGCAAGGCAGCCCCGACGTCGTGCGCATCGGATTCATCACCGACATGTCGGGCCCCTACGCCGACACGGACGGCTCGGGCGGCCTGGAGGCCATCCGGATGGCCGTGCGGGACGCCGGCGGAAAGGTGCTGGGCAAGAAAATCGAGGTGCTGTCGGCCGACCACCAGAACAAGCCCGAGATCGCCGCCTCGCGATCGCGGGAATGGATAGACCAGCAAGGCATCACCCTGCTGATCGGCGGCGTCAATTCGGCCGCCGGCCTGGCCATGAACACCATCATCAACGAAAAGAAAATCCCCTACATCAATATCGGCGCCGCAACCGCCCGCCTGACCAACGAGGACTGCACCCCTTACACCATCCACTACGAATACGACACCGTGGCTCTGGCCAAGGGCACGGGCTCGGCCGTGATCAAGCAAGGCGGAAAATCGTGGTTCTTCCTGGTTGCGGACTACGCCTTCGGCCACTCGCTGGAAGCCGACACCGCCGCGGTGGTGAAGAAAAACGGCGGCACCGTCGTCGGGTCGGTGCGCCACCCGCCGTTCTCGCCGGACATGTCTTCGTACATACTGCAGGCCGCCGCGTCAGGAGCCCAGGTACTGGGCCTGGCCAATGCCGGCTCGGACACCATCAACTCGATCAAGGCCGCCAACGACTTCGGCCTGGTCGACAAGATGAAGCTGGTCGGCCTGCTGATGACCATCAACGACATCCACGGCCTGGGCCTGCCCGTGGCCCAGAAGCTGCTGATGACGGACAGCTGGTACTGGGACATGAACGATGAAACCCGGAAGTTCTCGCAGCGCTTCTACGAGACCATGAAGAAGATGCCCAGCACGCACCAGGTCGCCGCCTACTCGGCCACGGCCACCTATCTCAAGGCGGTGGAAGCGGTGAAGACCACCGACTCGGACAAGGTGATGGCCCAGCTGAAGAAGATGAAGATCGACGACGTCTACACCAAAGGCCACATACGGGCCGACGGGCGCTACATCCACGACATGTATCTGCTGCAGGTCAAGACGCCGGCCGAGTCCAAGAAGCCTTGGGACTACATGAAGATCGTCGCCACCATCCCCGGAGAGGAAGCCTTCACCTCGGTCGAGGATTCCAAATGCAGCTTGCTTAAAAAATGAAGCCATCGCCTTGGATGGCGCGCCCCGCCGCACGGGGCGCCAACCTGGACTAAAATCAGTGGCCCGGCTTTACGGGCCTTTTTTATTTTTCCACGGTTTACACAAGCAGAGTCCGCAGCCTATGGCCGTTTTTACCCCCGTCAGCGACAGCGACGCAAGCCAGCTTCTGGCTCGCTACATGCTGGGCGAGCTGGTTTCCCTGCGCGGCATCACCGCCGGCATCGAAAACACCAATTACTTCCTGGCCACCACGCAGGGCGAATACGTACTGACGCTGTTCGAGGTGCTGACCCACGAGCAACTGCCCTTCTACATAGAACTGATGCACCACCTTGCCACGCGTGGCATACCGGTGCCCCAGCCGCAAACCCTGCGCGACGGCACCCGGCTGACCACGCTGCACGGCAAACCCTGCGCCATCGTCAGCCGGCTTTCGGGCGGCTACGAGCCCGACCCCAGCGCCGCCCATTGTGCGCTGGCGGGCGAAACGCTGGCGCGGGCGCACCTGGCGGGCGCCGATTTCGGCATACGCCAGCCCAATCTGCGCGGCCTGCCCTGGTGGCAGGAAACCATACCCAAGGTACTGCCCTTTCTAAGCCGTTCGCAAAGCACGTTGATACAGCAGGTGCTGGACGAGCAGACCCGCTATGCCGCCACCCCCGCCTACAAGGCGCTGCCCTTCGGCCCCGCGCACTGCGACCTGTTCCGCGACAACGTGCTGTTCGACGGCACCTTCGACATGCCGCGCATGGGCGGCTTCATCGACTTCTACTTCGCCGGCTGGGACACCTGGCTGTTCGACGTGGCGGTCAGCGTCAACGACTGGTGCATAGAGCGCAACACCGGCGTCTTCGACGAGGCCAAGCTGCATGCCTGGCTGGATGCCTACGCCCGCGTACGCCCCTTCACGGCCGAGGAACACGAGGCCTGGCCCACCCTGCTGCAGGCCGCCGCCCTGCGTTTCTGGGTATCGCGGCTGTTCGACTTCCACCTGCCCCGGCCCGCCCAAACCCTGAAGCCGCACGACCCGCGCCACTTCGAACGCATACTGCGCGAACGCCGCAACACGCCGGCCCGCCCCCTTTCCATCTAGGATCCCCCACGCATGCAAGCCGCCATCCTTCCCATCACCTCCGGCTGGACCTGGATACAAGATGGATTCAAGCTCTTCAAGCGCCAGCCCATGGCCATGTTTTTCTGGAGCCTGATGACGGGATTCCTGATCACCGTCAGCTACCTGATCCCGCTGTTCGGGCAGATGGCCCTGATCGCCGGCACGCCCATACTGACCTTCATCACCCTGTGCGCCTGCCGCCACGTGGCCGCCGGGCGGCCCATGCTGCTGACCATGTGGCTGGAGCCCCTGCGCGACCGCGAAACCCGCCGGCGTTTGTTCGGCCTGGGCCTGGCCTACCTGGCCTTCTGCATGATGGGCGGCTTCCTGGCCACCCTGCCCTTCATGGACAGCCTGATGACCGCCATCAACCCCGACGGCGTGCTGGACGAACGCGCCCTGCTGGCCGCCATGCGAGGCCCCCTGATCACTTTCGGCCTGCTGTACGTGGTGATCTCCGCCCTGTTCTGGCATGCTCCCGCGCTGATAGGCTGGCACAAGATACGCATGCGGCAGGCCCTGTTCTTTTCCATGGTGGCCTGCTGGCGCAACAAGCTGCCCTTCCTGGCCTACGGCGCCAGCTGGGCAGCCATCTTCTTCGCCGTGCAAATGACCGGGGACTTCATCAGCGCAATGGGTATCGCGCCGGGCACGGTGCAGATCCTGCTGACCCCGGTCAATATCATCGTGGCGGCGGTGCTGTATTGCAGCTTCTATCCGGCCTATGTCAGCGTGTTCGGCGCGAACCATCCGTCGGATCAGTAAGGGTCACGCACCCTCGGGCACCGGGGCCGCAGCAGCGGCGCCGTGCCATGGAACATGGGAGCCGGACTACACGCGTCCGCTACACAGCGCATCGCGGATGAGCCGCTCGATATCCGGATGGGCTGCGCAATAACCCGCCGGCAGCTCCACCACGCAAGCGGCCTTCAGGCAAATCGCCATACGCCAGGGAGGCAGGCGATCCATCCGTTTAAGGATCCGAAGCCTCCGATCCAGAAACACAACGTCGATGGCATATCCCAGCCCGGCAGTATGTATGGCCTTGCAAGGCCTTATGCATAGTCCGCTATGCCAAGGCAGGCGGGAATGTGCATGCAGGCCCAGCAAGCGCTGGCGAAATGTCCGGGCGACAAGCAGGCGCAAGCCCTTCGGATCGATGCCGGCGCACGCAGGCCCATGTTGGCGCTCGCGGCAAAGATCGCTGCTCAATAGTCCACCGACAGCAGCTTGACGACGATGGGAAAGCCGATGATGAGAAAGGTGCATGGAAAAATGCAGAACACCATGGGGAATAGCATTTTTACCGGCGCCTCCAGCGCCTGCTTTTCAGCACGCAGGAAGCGCTCGGTACGGCGCTGCACGGACTGGGAGCGCAGCAAAGGCCCCAGGCTCATGCCCAGTTGATCGGCCTGGACAAGCGCCGTGACCAGGCTGCGCACCGCCGCCAGGCCGGTGCGTTCGGCAAGTTCTTCCAGTGCCTGCATGCGCGGCAGGCCGGCGCGCATGTCCGCAAGCGCATGCTGCAATTCAGCCCGCAATGGCCCTTCGGGGCCGTGCTGGGCCGCCTGCTGCAAGGCGCCCTGCAGATTCAGCCCCGCCTCGACGCATAAGGTCGCCATATCCAATAGAAAGGGGAGCTCGCGCAGCATCTGTCCCTGCCGCCGCCGGCCTAAGTCGGATAGCCAGCGGCGCGGCAGAAGCATGGAAGCCAACCCGATGACGACGCCCAATAGCATGCCGCGGCTGGGATCCAGCCCTGCCTGCAGCGAGAGCAGCCCAGTCGCAAGCGCGGACAAGGCAAAGGCAAGCATCTGCATGGCAACGATGTGCTCGGGCTTGCAGTAAGGAAAAAGCCCGGCGGTCCGTATGCGCGGACGCAGGGACAGCCTCATGCGCCACGAAACAAAGGGTTCGCACACAGCGGCGCCAGCCTGTATCCATGGCCACGCCAGCCGCAGGAGCACGCCACCCTCAGGCATGTCCGCAGGAGAACGCCCGGCGACCGCAGGGCGCGTGAATACCCAGACGGTCAAGCACAGGGACAGCCCGGCGGCAAAGCAGCTGAGCCAGAAAAGCATGTTGTTCCTCCTTTGCCTATACCTGAATGCTGACGATGCGCAGTATGAAGAAGATGCCTACCGCTTCCAGCAAGACAATGATGCCCAGCACCGACCAGCCCAATGGCGTCTCCCATAACGCTGCCATCGCGGTCGGATCCAGGTAATGCAGCGCCAGGGCCAGCACGGCGGGCAGGCAGGCCATTATGCAGGCCTGCAAGCGACCCTGGGAAGTCAGCGCATGTATCCGCCCCAACAAATGCAATCGGGCGCGCAAGGTGTCGGCGATGCCTTCGAGGGTTTCCGCCAGATTGCCGCCGCTTTGTGCGGCGATCTTCAGGGACGATGCCAGCAAGCCCATGCCTTCGGTGGGCATGCGCCGATATAGTCCGCCCAAGGCGTGTTCGAACGGCACTCCCATGCGCTGCTGCCGCAACATCAAGCCGAACTCCTGGGACAGCGGTATGGGTGACTGCGCCACGATATGCCGCAGGGCCGCCTGCATTCCCGAGCCCGCCCGCAGCGCTCCGGACAGCGCCATCAACATGTCGGGAAGCTGCCGGTCGAAGTTGCGCAAGCGTCGCAGCCGGACGCGCCGGATGCCATACTGGGGCGCCGCCAGGGCCGCCGCTCCCGCAGCGGCGGAAAGCCATGCATTGCCAAATGCAATGTAGCCGGCCAGGCTGACGACCGCGCCGGCGGCAAGATTGGCCAGCCACAATTGAGAGGGATCCAGGAAAAGAAAGAATTCCCCCATGCGCTCAGAGGCTTGCTGCTTGAAAGCCTGGCGATAGCGCGCATAGGCGCCACCCAGCGATTGCATCAAGTACCAGCTGAGCACCGCCATCGCTCCCGCAACGCCAAGTATGAAGACCTCGATCATCTATAAGCTCCTTCTTGTCCCGCGCGTGCCGGGTCGGAAACCACAGCCGGTGCCGCGTAATCAAAAACAGGAAATATCGTCGATAGGCGGCAGCTCGGTGCGCTGATCGAACAAGGAAGCGGGCAAGCCCGGCTGGCCGACCTGCTCGGCCAGACATTCCGGGATCACGCCGCAGCCGACAAAGGCCGGCGGCGGCCCCTGCGCGTAGCGGAACAATTCCTGGATCTGGATCCTTCCGCTTTCCATGCCGGTTACCTCGACGATGGCGGTAATGCGGCGGCTTCCGTCTGCCAGGCGCGCCTGCTGGACGATGAAATCAATGCTGGCCGCGATGTGCTCGCGAACCGCCGTCAGGGGCAGATCCATCCCGGCCATGAGTATCATGGTTTCCAGCCGCGACAGGGCGTCCCTGGGACTGTTGGCATGCAAGGTGGTCAGCGAGCCCTCGTGCCCGGTATTCATGGCGGCCAGCATGTCGAAAGCCTCGCCGCCGCGACATTCGCCGATGACGATGCGGTCGGGCCGCATGCGCAAGGCGTTGCGCACCAGGTCGCGGATGTCGATCCGGCCCCGTCCTTCAAGATTGGGGGGCCTGGACTCCAGCGCGACCAGGTGCTGATGATCCAGACGCAGCTCGGCCGCATCCTCGATGGTGACGATGCGCTCGCCATTGGGAATGAAATTGGACAGTATGTTCAGCAGTGTCGTCTTGCCCGATCCCGTTCCGCCCGACACGATGATGTTTCTCCTGCCCAGCACCGAGGCGCGAAGAAAATCGCGCATGGAGTTGTCCAGCGCGCCCACACGAAGAAGATCCTCCATGCCGGGGCGGGCCTGCGGGAACTTGCGTATCGTCAGGCTGGCGCCGCGCAGGGCCACCGGGGCGATGATGGCATTGACGCGCGAGCCGTCACGCAAGCGCGCATCCACCATGGGCGAGCTTTCGTCGATGCGCCGACCCAAAGGCGAAACGATGCGCTCTATCACGCCCAGCACGGCTTGTTCGCTGCTGAACGCGCCAGGATACCGGCTCAGCCTGCCTTGGATTTCAACGAATATCTCATCGTGCCGGTTCACCATGATCTCGCTGATGGAGGGATCGGCCAACAAGGGCTCCAGCGGGCCCAGCCCCACGGCTTCGTTCACGACGTCAACCAGCATCCTGCCTCGATCGACCGACTCCGGCAACTCGATGTCATGCGCAATGAGCTCACCCAGCGCGGCCATTGCTTCGCCGCGCAGGGCCTCGTCGCTCATGGCCGCGATATCGCGGCGGCGCAAGTCCAGCGCTTCAAGCAAGGCGCTATGCAGGCGCCTGCGATGATGAAGCAAAGCATCGGAAGGCAAGGAAAGACACGCCGCCGCATCGCCGCGCTGCGCAGCGGCGCTGGCAAATGCGCCGGAAGAATGGCCGGCCACGGATTCATCGCCCTTCAGGGCATCGGGCGCCATGGCGGTGGCGGACGGTTCGAATACGGCCGACCCGGTCATCGCTGTAGGGGGCAAGCTTCGTATGCGTATCAGGCAAGGCCCGATGACGATCTCGTCGCCAGCCTGCAATGGTCCGTAGCGGCTTATCCGCCGGCCATTCACCAGCGTGCCGCTGAGCGCGCCGAAATCCTCGATGAATATGCCGCCCTCGCAATCTTCAAGCCGCGCATGGCGCCTTGCCACCCGCCATGCCTTCAGGCACAGGTCTGCACCGGGCGACCGCCCTATTTCGAGCGGCAAGGCGGCGTTGCGCGTCTGGACGACTCCATCCTCGTAGTGCAGCTCCATGTCTAGCATTGCTTACTCCGTATAGGCATGCCGGTTCCTTCCTGTTCGTGTGCTCTCTTCGTGGGCAATGGGTAGGGACGCAACGGGCTCATTGCTCCATTGGGAACCTTCGCCGGCCCAGGGATCCCAGGCATGCGCAGGCAAAGCTGCAAGCGCATCCGGCAAGGCGCCACGCGGCAGGACTGGAACATTGATCCGGGGTGCCTCGGGAAAGCTGGCGTCAACGATGTCACGGCTGTTGCGGACTCGCTGCTCAAGATCGGGATGATCCGCCGCGACCAGGATCGGCGTGACAAAGATTGCCAGCTCGGTTTCGTTGCGCTGAAAGCGCGTGGACTTGAACAGAGGTCCGAGAATGGGAATGTCGCCCAGGCCTGGCACCTTGTCCACGTTGCGCGACTCCTCGCGCGAAAGAAACCCCGCCAGCACCAGCGTCTGGCCCGAACGCACATTGAACTCCGTGGCGGCGCGGCGAGTTTTGAGCGATGGACCATTGGGCACCGACAAAGACGTATCCACCGAGCTGACCTCGACTTCGATGCGTGACCGCACAGCGCCGTTCCGCTCGATTTTCGGGGTGATGCGCAGCGACACGCCATACGGCTTGAATGCCGTATTGGCATTACCGTTAGCGTCGACGGTGGAATAAGGCACCTCGCCGCCAGCCAGGAACTCGGCGGTGGCGCCGCTGCGCGCCAACAGCTGCGGCTGTGCAAGAACGACGGCCGTCCCGGTTTGCGCCATCGCATTGATCTGGGCCGAAAGCAAGGCACTCACGCCGAAGTAGCCAGCCGCGGCCGTAGCGGGAAAGGCCAGCGGCATCGTCGCTTCACCTGGACGTTCCGCCCACCTTTTACTGCCTCCGTCCCAGACGAGTCCGGCATTTACACCCCCCGACGTCGCCGTATTCCAGCGCAAGCCCAGTTCCTGCAACTGGACCCGGGGCACTTCCACCACCTGGACATCGAGCAGCACCATGCGGTCCCAACCGACCTGACCGGTGAAATCCAGCAGCGAGGGATAGCGCCTGGAAAGTTCAGCGATGCGCTCCCGATCGCCATCGGATAAATCGTCGCCCTCCACCACCAGCTTCTCGCCGACCACCGATATCCGGGCATGTGGAATACGTTCCAGCACGCTGTGCAGTTCCTGCTGAATCCGCCGGGCTCCTTCCGGCGCGACGTCGACCTGGTAGCGATGCCGGCGTCCGGTTTCCGACCATATCTGCAAGGTGCTGGATCCTTCATTGCGCGCAAACACGATCACCTCTTTCTCGTCAGTGGTCACCGCATTGATGACATGCCCATCCCCGACTGCAACGCGCGCCACATCGGGTATGGCCAGCACTTTGACTTCGCCTGTCTGCAGGCTGAGCTGGTTGTCTCGTCCGGCTGCGAAGCAGACCGACATCGTTCCGAGCAGCAGGCAGCAAAGCAGATGGCGGGGAGAAAACGTCATGGTCATGCCCTACTCCGAGACGATGCCGGCAAGAATGTGGCTGGGGTCAGCCAGATCCGTATGAACCGGCACATCCGGCACGGGGCGCTGGGCTGCCGCATGCATCCATGCACTGACCAGCTCCGGTGCATAAGGCAGGTCGAATACGCCGGCGGCCTGAGGGACGGATTGCGTTGGAATCAGCCTGGGGACATTGCGCAAGGCCTGGCTGCCGTACAGCACCGGCACTTTTTTCGATGTCGCCGGGGATGGCCTGTTCACACCCAGCAGGCTGGCCAGATCGCCGCGAACCGCCTTCTGCGTGGACTCGCCGTCATGCGGCGGCCGCAGAACAGCCGTGATGATCCCGCTTTGCCGAGCTGCCACCAGCTTGACCGCATCTTCGGGCGCGGCATCAAGGGTGACGGTGGCGTAAGGCGTGGGCCGGGTCGTGCCAGGTTCCTGGACATACTGCGTACTGGCCCCTGTTGCCAGCACCAGAACACCTTGCAGCAGGGGCGCGGTGATTCTTCGCCGTTGATACTCGAACGAAACATAGAGATCGATGAGATCGCCGGGCTGCAAAAGCCCCGACACGGAATTGATGGCATCGACCGGCATGGTGATGGCCCGCCTTCCCGAGGCAAGATGGCTTGAGAACGTGCCTGGCTGGTGAGCCGCCGCATGGACCGGCAAGACCGGATCGCCTGATCTCAATGGCGTGCGCAACACAGTGCCGGTAAGCTCTGTGTATCGCTCGGGCGGCAGGCTGTCGCTGGAAACCAGTGCAGCCGGATAGGACCGTATCATCAGGTGCTCGGATTCCAGGCGGGTTCCGGCCGGTAGATCGTGGGCGGCGACGATGCGCTGCGCCATCGGAACTTTGGCGCGGGCCTCGATGAGTTGGGCTCGATCCTGGAGGTACTGCCTTGCGGCCCATGCAGCGCATACGCCCGCCGCCAAGGCAAGCAACAACATGGCCGAAGATCGGTTGAATGCAGGCAGCCGCATGTAGCCTCCTTGAGGACTATTCGACATGGTGAACGTACAAGTCGGTACCCGGCGGCACCGCTTGCGAAAACAGCATCAAGCGGGACGATCGGCGCCGCCAGACGCTATGGCCGGCGAAGCCGACGATGGGCTCGGCTTCCCAGCCCTCCGCACGCAGTTGCCGGCGGACATAGGCCGTGACGACGCTCATGGGCAAGTCGATGCTGTACACATGCTGCGCTGCCGTCCGCGAGGACGCGATATCGCGGTAAGTGAACCGGCGTCGCGATTGCGCAGGCAGCCACGAAAACCCCGGCTCATGGGGCATGGCGCCGGCAGCCGGAAACGCCGGGCCGATACGCATTGCCGACACGTATCCCTTTGCGCCTGCTCCCAGCGTATCCACCTGCGCCAGCCAATGCCAATCGGCCTGCAATCCCGACAGGATGATGGTGCCCGGCGTCATCAAGACGCGCTGGAACAAATCGGTATGGGCAGCCAGCGACTGTGCAGCAGGCAGGGCCGAATCGCCGGATGTGAATGGCTTCATATACGCCGGCACGCCCGACAGGAGCATGGGCTGGATCGACCCCCAGCGCAGACCTTGTACAGACAATGAATTCAGGCGCTCCGGCGCGGAATGCAGCGCCCAGGCGACGGCCGCCGTGCATAAGAATGATGCGGTGAGAGCCAACCTGAGGAATCGCGCGAATGCCGACAGGAATCGGAAGCCCCCCGTCTTGCCGCGATTCATGCATGAAGATCCGTCAATCATGCTGCCTCCATCGGGTAGCGACAAGATGATGATCCGGTATGCGGCCCGCCCATGGGGCTAGCCAGTCGAACTTCGGCTCGGGGCGCGCCCAGGCCGCATCGACCTGCCTCATGATGGCCGAGATTCTGCTTCCGATGGAATAAGACGCAGCGGCGCTCCCGCTCCACCCCAACTCGGATTGCCCCAGAACCTGCTGGACATGCGCATCTCCGGATGCATGTCCGGCCCCTGTCAGAATCGCCGTATGCCGGTATATGGCCGGATAGCCTTCGGCGAATCGCAGCCCCGCCGAATTCGGCGCATCGATATTCTGTATCGGCGATGCGCCGTTCAGTTGTACTTCGGCATGCACTATGCCCGGATCCTGTATTTCCCAGTCGCGACGCAAAGCGGTGGCCGTTCCGCCCTGGCCGCCCGGCTGCGCGTGTGAACTCAAGGCGTGCCTGCGGAGGGACAGCGTCACGCCGTCGGCTTTCCCGCCAAGCAGGCGTTGCCCCCGGCGATCCGTCCATTGATGTGCTGGCCCCGAAAAGAAATGCCGGCTTATATCTTGAGGCGTGATGCCCCTTTCGGCCCGCGCTTGCTGGAACGCGGCATGGCGGCTGGCATGTTGCGCCGACAAAGCCATGTCCTGAATGCGCCCAAGCCATGATATGGCCACGTAAACGGATAGCAATACCCCCAGCACGACAATGCCCTCAGCCATTGCTTGGCCGCTTTGCCCAAGGCGGGAACGCCGACAGCTGCCTTCTTTCGCAAGGCGCCAGAAACAGCATGTCATGGCAACACCTTTTTCAGGTCGGGCGAAGCGGAATGGGCCGCCAGCCTGGCCTGCCAATACGGCTGGAACAGATTGCCGGCTTCGTCCAGTCCGTCGGGTCGCGCTTCGGGCCGTTGATAGAAAGTCTCGGCGGCGCTTCGTGTCGTCAGCACAAGACCCTCGGGCCCGGCATGCCGAAGGCTCACGCTGAACCGCAAGGCCCGGTCTCCGGCAGCGGCTGTATCGAAGTAAGCGGGAAGGCCGCCGCCCTGCCAAGGCTGCCTGGCAGCGGAAGCCTTTGAATTGGCCATGGGATTCGCGCTTCCCGACGCGATGTCCCAATCGGTGCTTTCCTGGACCCAGCGCCAGAAGTCCTGGCCGGAAAAATCATCCGGAGGATGTTCGACGTGTGGCTGATCCATGGTTTGCGATGCCGCACTGGGTATCCAGCCCCAGCCCATGGCATATTCGCGGTGGTAACAGCCTATCCAGCGATTGGCCCGCAAGGCATGGAAGGATTCGGTATCAATGGACTGCCAACGCCCCTGCGCATCCATCCGGGTATCGCCGCGGCGGCGCAACTGATGCCTGGAAGCAGGACAGCGCGCGTCCACCGCCCATGAGTTTTTCGCAGTGTGATTGCGGGCCGCCAGGAAACCATACATGCGTGTGACTTCTTCCATCAGGCCGCGCAAAGCCCCTTGGCCCGAATGGGCCTGGACATAGCCGGGAAGGCCGTCGTCATCGATGACCAGGTCAAAGGATGAAGCCGATCCGGCGCCGGGATAGTTATGGCTGAGCACCGCCTGCATTCCGGCCCATCTGGCTTGCGCGAGGCCACGCGCGATGTCGCCCTGCACGCTTGCCAATACATTGCGGACAGCATGATCATGTGCTGCATAGGCCTGTGCCAGTTCGCCTTGTGATCCGGCGGAATGGCCCAGGCCATAGGCCCTGCTTGCCGCCGCATAGGCTGCCCCATGGTCGGGACCGAACAACATGGCAATGAGATGGACCGGCGGACTGCCGCTGCCCAGCTGGCGCGCCTGCGTGGCGCCCAGCGCGGCCCATGAACCCAGCGTGACCAGATGCGCCAGGGCAAGCTGATGGCCCACATGAGCCCGATTGATGTAGGCCATCATGTTCAGGGCGCGCGCCTGGATCAGGGCGCCGCTATAGGCTGCCGCATCCAATGCATGGGTCTGCCTGGACTTTGCCGCGACCACCTGGCCGGTCGAAAAGTAGCGGACGAATGCGATCAGGGCGATTCCCGCCAGCAGCATGCCCAGCACCAGGGCCTGCCCTTGTTGAGCGGCGGCCAGTGCGCTTCGTCGGGCGGCGGCGGTCATTGGCCGGCTCCTGAATTGCCGGTAAAGGATTTAAGGGTTTTGGCCGCGGTCTGGGCGGCGGCGGCCTCGGCCGCCGACTGGGCCATGCGCGACTGTTCAGAACCGTCTTCGCCGGCCAGTTCCTTGGCCATGGCGGCGGTTTGCGAACGCACGACCTGCCCGAAAACCTGGTACACCGCGATGGCCGCGACCGCCACCAGCGCCACCACGATGATGTATTCGGTCATACCCTGTCCGCTTTGCGCATGGCGTTCTTTGTGCACGATGCTCTCCAGGCAAACAATCAGGATTGCAGTGTGCCCGCGCACAAGGCGCGCGCCAATTCGAAAATGCCGAGCTGGGCAAACGGATCAGCTAGCTAATTACGTCGCCTTCGAACCCACGAAAACGTTAGCCGGCAATCGTCATAGAACCGCTGTGGCGCATTCATTGATGCGATCCGCGACATCGGGAGAGTATCTCGACATTTCTACGCTCCCGCCCTGAGAGGATTGAATATCTTGGTACCGACAAAATCCTTCTCGTTGTCAGTCACTACGATGCAATTGTTCGCCTCGGCAACCGCCGCGATCATCATGTCGAGCGCGCTTCTCGGTTGCCCTGCTGCTTTGCCATGAGCCATAAGACGAGCCCATATCAGGCCCGCATTTTCGTCAAACGCAAGGATGCGTCCAGAAAAAAGCGCCTGCGGACCTTCTGGCCCGTAAAACCAGGCCTCGAGTTGATCGCGTCGTTTTCCGCCAGGCTTCTCCAGTATGCCCCGGCGGATTTCCGCGAGCGTCAAAGAGGCTATAAAGAGATCCTCGTCACGCTGATCCGACATCCACGCAAGCAGCGATTCCGACGGAGCCGGCTTGATGACGTTGCTGATGATATTGGTATCAAGAAGGTAGCGCATCAGAATTCAACCGGGCGCCCTTCTTCGCGTACACGCGTCAGATCAAGATCAGCCTCAACCAGCGGTGAGCGTCGCAGGGCAGCAAGAATACCGCCTTTCTGCGCGGAGTTACCCGCGATCGTTCGCTTAACGACGGCCCGTAGCCGTGAAGCTTCCGGTCCATCCTGAGCCAGCCGCCGCGCCAATGAGCGAATCAGGTCGCGATCTGTGTCGCGGCCCAGTACTTCAAAACGCGCAAGACCGCGTTCGCTAAGGCGGGTTCGATAGTTGCGGATCGCGCGGTTTTGCGAAGTGCTCATAGGTGACCTCCTGTTCTTGCCAGTAATATATCCAGATAATCTAATTCTATCAAGGACGGAAAGGAGTTTTTTACCCGAAGAAATTCGATACTCAACGGATCGCCGAGCGGGGGAGAAAATTATTAGCCACGCGCTCGCTTAATCGAAATGCGGACGAAGACTTGCCGGGCCGCCGCGGCCCCTGATCACGTGCGAGATCATTTATAGAGCAGCGTGTGCCTTTGTCATCAAGCTAGCCAAATACATCACCGTCAGACCCCAACAAAATATCCGCCGGCAGCGCATCCCCATGCTCCATCAACCAGGCATCGAAACCATGCCCTATATGGGTCAGCACGGTTTTCGCTACGTTCAAAGACGCCGCAATCTCCAAGGCCCGGGTCAAATCGTTATGGTTGCGCGGCGCTTGCGGCATGGGCGGGTAAGAGCAATCCAGCACCAGCAGGTCCAGCGGCTGCTGCTTCAGATAATCCAGGGTATCCGGCGGCAGGCCCACGGTATCGGTCAGGTAGGCATGGCGTTGCATGCCGTCGTCGAACAGATAGCCATAGGTCAGCTTGGAATGCATCAAGGGCAGCGGCGTCACCGCCATTCCATCCAGGGACACAGGCTCGAATGCGGTCAGCTTGCGGGAAAAATCCAGGATACCGGGGTGCTTGTACAGGTCGGCCAGGCCTTCGGGGTCGGGCGGTCCCAGCACGGGGATGCGCAAGCCGGTGCCCCAGCGCAAATGCAGCAGCCCCTGTGCATGGTCGGCGTGATAATGGGTTTGCAGGATGCCGCTCAGGCGGCCGGGCGCAAAGCGCTCCGCCAGATCCGTCAGGCCGGCATCGATCAGCCAGCGCCCCGTCCCGCATTCGATCAGGGCGGAACACGGCCCACGGCGGTGGCGCGGCGCCGTTCGGGCGCGCTGGCAGGCGGAGCAGCCGCAGTTGTAGACGGGCACCTGTGCGGCGTTGCCGGTGCCCAGCAGGCTAAGTCGCATGGCGATGGCCTTGCCCTCCTCGTGAAGAATCGGCGCGCTGGCTGAAGCCGGACCCGTTCAGGTAGGCATACAAGGCCCGGATGGCATCGTCGGCCCTGCCGGAGTTGTCGATGTGGATCACCGGCTGCGTTCCGGATGCGTCGGCCAGCGTGGAGAACTGGGCATTGCGGGCCAGCCGGGCCTGGATCTGGTCGCCGTTTTCACGGCCGCGCGCGTGCAGGCGCTGGCCCAGTTGCTGCTGGTCCACGCGCAGCAGCACCGGCACCAGGTCCTGGTAGCGCTTGCGCGCCTCGGGCAGGTATTGGCGTGAGCCGTTGACCAATACATCGCAGCCCGCCACCAGCTTGTCGTTGATGTCGCGCAGCACGCCATAGGCCAGGCCGTTGGCATGCCAGGCCATGGCCAGCAGGCCGCAGGACTCCAGGCTTGCGAACTCGCTGGCCGACACCGATATCGAGCCGCTCTCGGTGTCGGTATGGGGCCGGGTCACGACGCGCGGAGCCAGGTAGCAGCCATGGCCCATCAGGCTGAACACCCCTTCCAGCACTGTATCCTTGCCCGAGCCCGAAGGCCCCATCAGGTAGATAAGCCGTCCCGCCATCAGAATACCCGCCGGCCGCCGCGCCACACATGATCCACCACGAATTGCTTGCCGTGCGCGCTTACGCGCAGCAGGTCGGCGCGCAAGCCGCTGCGGATCTCTCCCCTATCGTCCAGGCCCGCGGCCCGGGCCGGCGCCAGGCTGATGGCGGCCACCGCCTTGGGCAAGTCGTAGCCCTGCGCCTGGTCGGCCAGTATGCGCGCTGCCTGCAACAGGCTGGATGGATAGTAGTCGCTGGACAGGATGTCCAGCACGCCGTGGCCGGCCAGCTCGGCGGCGGCGACGTTGCCGGAATGCGAGCCCCCGCGCACGATATTGGGTGCGCCCATCAAGACCTTCAGGCCCAGTTTATGGCTCAGCGCCGCCGCCTCCACCGTGGTCGGGAATTCCGCAATGCTCATGCCGTAGTCGGCCGATTCCTGGGCATGTTCCGGCGTGGCGTCGTCATGGCTGGCCACCGACAGCTGGCGCTCGCGGCATTCGTGCACGATGGAGCGCCGGTAGCTGTCGCTGTAGCGGCGCGAGTTCTCGACCTGCTGTTCGATGAAGGCGTCCATTTCGGCGTCGTTCAAATGGTATTTTCCCTGGTAGTACTCGCGGTATTTCTCGAACTTGACGAACTGCCTCTGGCCCGGCGAATGGTCCATGACGGACACCAGTTGCACCAGAGGGCTTTCGACCAGCTCGTTGAAGATGTCCAGCGTCTTTTCATGGCTGAGCTCGCAGCGCAGATGCAGGCGATGCTCGGCCCGCGTATGGCCCTGCTGTTCGGCCTGGGTGATAGCCTGCAGCATGACGGGCAGCTGGCGCAGGCGGTTGCCCTTGGGGTTGACCTCGCCGATGGCCAGCGCGTCGAACACGGTGGTAATGCCGGCGGATACGATCTGCGCATCATGCGCCAGCACGGCCGATTCCGAAGGCCAGTCTACGCCGGGGCGCGGGTTCATGTACTTTTCCAGGTTGTCGGTATGCAGCTCGATCAAGCCGGGCATAAGGTAATCGCCTTCCAGGTCCTGCGCTTGCGGCAGCTGGCTGCCGCCCGTGCCGACATCGTGGATCAGGCCGTCGCGCACGGCGACCGTGCCCAGGAAGACCTCGGTGCCCGTGACCACGCGGGCATTGGTGAATATCTGCTCAGCTTGCATGTGCCGGCTCCTTCGTTGTCATGTCCAGGTAGCGATCCGCCATCGAATCGCGTGTCTTGCCATCGTGCGAGATGGCGATCAGGGCCGAGCCGGCGGCCTTGGCCTGGGCAATCAGCTCCAGCACCACGGCGCTGTTGGCGTCGTCCAGCGACGCGGTGGGTTCGTCCAGCAGCAGTACGGGCCAGGGCACGATGAAGCTGCGCGCGATATTGACCCGCTGCTGCTCGCCGCCCGAAAACGTGCCGGGCGCCAGGGCCCAAAGGCGTTCGGGTATACCCAGGCGATCAAGCAGCTCCATGGCGCGCGCGCGGGCCTGGACGGGTGCCTGCCCGCGCGCCAGCGCCGGCTCCATGACCACATTCAGGCAGCTGACGCGCGGGATCACCCGCAGGAACTGGCTGACATAGCCCAGGGTGGCGCGGCGCACCGCCAGGGTCTGGCGCGGCTCGGCGCCCACCAGTTCCAGCATCCCGCCCTCGTGCCGTATCCGTATGCTGCCGCCGGCCGGCAGATAGTTGCCGTACAAGGTGCGCAGCAAGGTCGACTTGCCCGCGCCCGAGCGGCCGTACAGGACCAGGCACTCGCCCGGCAACAGCGTGAAGTCCAGGCCGCGCAACACGTTCAGGACCACGCCGTGCTGCTGATGCAGCACGAATTCCTTGGCCAGTCCTTTCACTTCCATGACTGCTTCCATTGCATTCACCTCAAGGCTGTAGAACCGACGACACCAGCAGCTGGCTGTAGGCATGCTGCGGATCGTCCAATATCTGATCGGTCAGGCCCGCTTCCACGAAGCGCGAGCGGCGCATGACCATCAGGCGGTCGGCCAGCAGGCGCGCCACGGCCAGGTCGTGCGTGACGATGACCACCGCCAGTTGCAGTTCGCGCACCAGGCCGCGCAGCAGGTCCAGCAAGTGCGCCTGCACGGACACGTCCAGGCCGCCGGTGGGCTCGTCCATGAAGATCAGGCGCGGCCGCGACACCAGGTTGCGGGCGATCTGCAGGCGCTGCTGCATGCCGCCGGAAAAGGTGCGCGGCAGATCGTCGATGCGCTGCGCGTCGATTTCCACATGCGCCAGCCACTCCAGGCCGGCCTGGCGCAACTGACCGTAATGGCGCACGCCCTGCGCCATCAGCCGTTCGCCGATGTTGGCGCCGGCCGACACGCTCATGCGCAAGCCGTCGCGCGGATTCTGCTCGACGAAGCCCCATTCCGTGCGCAGCAGGGTTCGCCGGTAGGCCTCGCTGGCCCGATACAAATCCACCTGGCCGCCCTCCTTGTCGCGATAGGCGATGGCGCCGCGATCGGGCGCGCTGCGCCCCGACAGCACGCTCAGCAGGGTCGATTTGCCGGAGCCCGATTCGCCGACGATGCCCAGCACCTCGCCGGGATACAGGTCGAAGCTGACGCCCTGGCAGCCCTTCTCGGGGCCGTACAGCAGGGTCAGGTCGCGTACCGATAACAAGGGATTCATGGCGCGGCCTCCTGCGCGGCGCGGCGCTGGCCGCAGTAGTCGGTATCCGAGCACACGAAACGGCGCGTGCCCGCATCGTCGACGATGAGCTCATCCAGGTAGGAGTCGGAACTGCCGCAAAAGGCGCAGTGATGCTCCCAGACAGGCAGTTCGAAGGGATGGTCCTCGAAGTCCAGGCTGGTCACCGGGGTATGGGGCGGAACGGCGTACAGGCGCTTTTCGCGGCCGGCGCCGAACAGCATCAGGGCCGGGCTCATGTCCAGCTTGGGATTGTCGAACTTGGGGATGGGCGACGGATCCATCACATAGCGCTCGCCCACCATGACCGGATAGGCGTAGGTGGTCGCGATATGGCCGTAGGTGGCGATGTCTTCGTACAGCTTTACATGCATGACGCCGTAGTCGTTCAGCGCATGCATGCTGCGTGTTTCCGAATCCGATGGCTCGATGAAGCGCAGCGGTTCGGGTATGGGCACCTGGAAGACCATGATCTGCCCCGTGCGCAAGGGCGTCTCGGGCACACGGTGGCGGGTCTGGATGAGGGTGGCCTGGTCCGTGCGCTCGGTGGTCCGCACACCGGCGGTGCGTACAAAGAACCGCCGTATCGATACCGCGTTGGTGGTGTCGTCGGCGCCCTGGTCGATGACCTTCAGCACGTCGTCGCCGCCCAGTATGGCGGCGGTTACCTGCATGCCGCCGGTGCCCCAGCCATAAGGCAGGGGCATCTCGCGTCCGCCGAAGGGCACCTGATACCCTGGAATGGCCACCGCCTTCAGCAAGCCCCGCCGCAAGCTGCGCTTGGTCTGTTCATCCAGATAGGCGAAGTTGTATCCCTGCCCGCTGCCCGCGTCCTGATTCAAGCCGCTCATGCTATTTTTTCCTTGCCTAGTTCGACGTCGCCCGCCGGAGCACGCCGCAGTTTCCGGATGAGATCCAGTTCCGATTGAAAATCCACGTAATGCGGCAGTTTCAGATGAGATACGAAGCCCGCCGCCTCGACGTTGTCGCAATGCATCAGCACGAACTCCTCTTGCTGCGCGGGTGATTCGATGTCTTCCTGATATTCGTCGGCGCGCAAGGCGCGATCGACCAATGCCATGCCCATGGCCTTGCGCTCGGCATGGCCGAAGGCCAGTCCATAGCCGCGCGTAAACTGCGCCGGCTGGCTTTTGCTGCCCACGAACTGGTTGATCATTTCGCATTCGCTGATTTCGATCTCGCCCAGCGCGATGGGAAAACCCAGCTCTTCGGGCTCGACCCATACTTCCACGGTTCCTATGCGTATCTCGCCGGCGAAGGGATGATTGCGGCCATAACCGCGCTGGGTCGAATACGCCAGCGCCAGCAAAAAGCCTTCATCGCCGCGTGCCAGTGCCTGCAAGCGCTGCGCCCTGTTGGTGGGGAAATCCAGCGGCTCGCGGGTAATGTCGGGCACCGGCCCGCCCGTATCGGTATCCTGAGCCAGCAAGCCTTCATCGGCCAGCATGTCCACTACCCTGGGGCAGGTCTGGACAGGTTCAACGCCGTCGGCTTGAACGTCGGGAACGGCGTCATCCGCCAGCAAGGTGAAATCCAGCAGGCGATGGGTATAGTCGAAGGTAGGCCCCAGCAACTGGCCCCCGGGCAGGTCCTTGAAGGTTGCGGAGATGCGGCGTTCGACGTCCATCGTCTCCGTCTGCAAAGGCAGGCTGGCCAGGAAGCGCGGCAGCGTCGTCCGGTAGGCACGCAGCAGGAAGATGGCTTCGAACAGATCGCCGGCTGCCTGCTTGATGGCCAGCGCCGCCAGTTCCTCGTCGAACAACGACCCTTCGCTCATCACGCGCGCGACCGCCAAGGGCATCTGCTGGCGTATCTGATCAACGGTCAAGGCGGGAATAGACGTGTCGCCGCGCCGTTTGCGCGCCAGCAAGGCATGTGCGTTATCGATGGCTTTCTCGCCACCCTTTACGGCTACGTACATTCAGATCACTCCTTGAACGGCCGGCTGTACCCGCGTGCTGCGAGGCAGCCCCATGAGTTCCCGTCCGGCGGTAAAAAACATATCCAGTCCTTGCGGAAATGCGTGCTGTCTGCGCCGCAGCCAGAAACCGGCCGGCACCGGCAGCCGCAACAAGCGGCTGTCCAAGATGCCCGGCCCGCGCCAGGATATGGGCGTGCCCTCCTCCAGGCTATCCAGCTGGACCAAGAGCGTGCAGGAAAGGTCCGGATCCCTGTCGGTACCGGGGTTGAAACCGGCTACGTCGTCCAGTTCGCTCACGGTCAGCACGGCGAATGCGGCGTCCTCACGTGCCTGGACAACGGGGCATGCACAATGGAAGGCCAGGTTGGCGCGCAGCGCCGGCGTATCCAGCGACGGGGCCAACCATACCGGGGTATCGGCATCGAACAGGGTCAGGCATAGCGCGTAGGTGGCGGGCGCCAGGCCCTCAAGCTGCGGCGCATGGTCCACATGCTGAAGGGTTCCGGGCTCGGCCATGGCGTTCAACGCCAGCCGAAATACCTTCTGCATGGCCATGACCGGATCCTGCATCGCCGGCTGCAACATGTTGTCCAGCATCAGTCTTCTCCCCGAACCATTGTTGTGAAATTCACCTTGGTGGCGGCGCTCTGCGCCGCCCGCGCCGCGCGGTCGGCAGCCTGTTCCTGTTCCAGCTCGTCCACCAGCGCCAGCCAGCGGGGCGCCTGCGGGCTCTGCAAGAGCGCATCGGCCAAAGCCGCCAACTCCGCATGCGGCTTGCTGCGGCCCGCGACATAGCTGTGGCCCGTGCCGCCGTCCGCCAATTGCACGACGCAGCGGGTCACCGTCATCTCGCCAAGATTGAACGGCGCGCCGCTACCGCCCATCCGCCCGCGCACCATCACCATGCCGGCCTCCGCGGGGCGTATGAAACGATGCTCCGGCCCGCGCAGTTCATCGCTGTAGGCCAGCAGCCTCCCGCCGGCGCGCGCAAGAATGCGCATCCATCGCTGGCGCGGTGCCGGAACGCCTTGTGCGTCCTGTTCAGTCTTCATGTCGTTCTCCGGAAATAATCTGATATTGGAAGCGGTCGGCGCGGCTGACCGAGCGGGACAGCTCGAATGGCTTGCCGGTCGCATCGCTGGACAGCGTCCTTATGCTCAGTACAGGCGTGTGCCGCGGCATGAGCAGCCGGATGGCATCGCGCTGGCTAGGCGTACGAGCGCCGATCAAGGTCGAAACGCGCTTGAGCGCTATGTTTTTCCGCTCCAGATGCTGGCGCATGGAGCCGCCGCCATAACCCTCAAGGGCGGCGTGATGCCGGGCGGAAAAGCAATGCGTGATCAGGCTTATGGGCTGCTCGTCCAGCATGCGCAAGGTCTGAAGTTCCAGCACGGGCTCTTGCGGCGCAAGCGCCAGATCGCGGGCTTCGTCGGGATGGGCCGGCCGCTGGCGGCGGGCAAGCAGTATCGCCTCAGAGCGAAAGCCCATGCCGGACAGTGTCTTGCTGTAGGCGCTGGCCGCATTGACGGGATAGACAATGGGCGTGGGCAATACGCAGGTGCCGCGCCCCTTGTGGCGCAGTACCCTGCCCTCCAGAATCAGCACATCCACCGCGCGCCGCAAGGTATGGCGGTTCACGCCGAAACGCTGTGCCAGCTGGGTTTCAGAGGGCAGATAATCGCCGCTTTTATACGTGCCAAGCTCACCGCGCAGCACATCGGCCAGCTGCATGTACCTGGGCGCTTCCTGTCTAGACAAGTCCATATTTCATAAAGGGCGTTGAAGCCCTTATGTGTATTCGTTTAAATGAAATGCTTGCGCAAGCGTTGCGAAACAATGTCGATGGCGCTGACGGCGACGATAATGATGATCAGAATGGCGCAGGTCTGGGCCAGCTGGAATCCACGTATGGCTTCCCACAAGGTGACGCCTATGCCGCCCGCACCGACCATGCCGACCACGGTGGCGGAGCGCACGTTCGATTCAAAGCGATACAGCGCATACGAAATCCATAAGGGCAGCACTTGCGGTATGACGCCAAAGATGACTTCCTGCAGCGAGCTGGCGCCGGTGGCGCGCACACCCTCCACGGGTCCCGGATCGATCGCTTCGACCGCTTCGGCAAACAGCTTGGCCAGCACACCGGTTGTCCCGATGAACAGCGCCATGACGCCGGCAAATGGTCCCAGTCCGACGGCCACGACGAACAGCATGGCGAACACCATTTCATTGATCGATCGAAAGGCATCCATGACGCGGCGCACGGGCTGGCATATCCACCATGGCGCAATGTTTTCGGAACACAATATTCCCAAGGGAATCGAGCAGACAATGGCCAGTGCCGTGCCCCATACCGCAATCTGGACGGTGACCAGCATTTCGCTCAGATACAGCTTCCAGTAGCGGAAATCAGGCGGGAAGAAATCGGCCAGGAACACCCGCATGTTGTCGGCGTCGCGCCACAACATGGCCGGATTCATTTCGGCGCCGTTCCAGGACCATGCCAGTACGATGGCCAGCAAGCCCCAGCCCAGCCATTGCCGCCATGAACGGCCCTGAGCCGGGTTGTGGCCGTGGCCGGAAGCAGACGCGAGTGTGGTCATTTCAATATTCCCAATTCTCGGGCGGGCGGCCTGCGGCACAGCGCAGGCAACGCCCTTCCCCTTGCTTACTTGGCGCTGGCCACTTTCTTGTCAAGCGCTTCCATGCGCGCTGTCAGCTTCTGCAGGCCGGCATCGATTTCCTTCAGCTTGGCCTGCTTCTCGGCTGCGCTCATGGTGCTGTCGACACTGACCTGGCTGCGCTGCTTGAACAATTCCAACTGGCGTATGGGCAGCAATTGGTCGTCGTTCGAAGCCCGGAACTTGCCCCACTGCAAGCCGGCCAGCACGGCCAGCTCTTTCTCATTGGCGCCGTAGTGGGTGAAGAAGTCGTTGATCTTCTTCTTGGTGGCCTCAGGCAGGTTCTTGCGCCATACGATGGGGTCCGATGCAATCAGCGGCGACTTCCAGATGACCTTCAGCTCGGCGGCCTTGGCCGGATTGGTTTCCTCCAGGCGTTCCATGCCTTCGGTGTTGAATGTGGCCACGTCGACCTGCTTGTTGGCCACGCTCAGTGCATTGACTTCATAGCTGGCATTCAGCGTGCGCTTGAATATCTTGTTGGCTTCCACATCGTTCTTGGCGAACACGTAGTAGCCTGGAACCAGATAGCCCGAGGTCGAGTTGGGATCGCCATTGCCGAAGGTCAGGGTCTTGGCATTCTTCAGCATGTCGTCCACCGAATTGATCGGGCTGTCCTTATGTGCGATCAGCAGGCTCCAGTAGCCGGGGTTGCCATTGGCGGCCACGGTTTGCGCGAAGATTTCGCCGCCGGCGCGGTCCACCGCTTCCATGGCGGACTTGTTGCCGTACCAGGCGACATCCACCTTGTTGAAACGCATGCCCTGGATGATGCCGGCGTAATCGGGGGCGAAGAAGGAATTGATCTTCATGCCCGTTTGCTTGCTCATCTCGGCCAGGAAGGGATCCCACTGGGCCTTCAGGTTCTGCGACGACTCGGTCGAGATGATGCCGAAATTCAGTTCCTTGGGTTCGGCCGCATTGGCGGCACCACACAAGGTCGTAGCGGCCACGGCCGTTACCAGTAAGGCTTTACGCATGTCTTTGAACATTTCAATACTCCAGGTAGTGCTTCGTTGACTTGTCTAGACAAGCCGGGGGAAAAAATTCCCTGGGCTCCGCATGGAGTCAGGCGGCGACCAGGGATATACGGTGCGACGGTGCGCGACGCTGCGCCGGCTCAGGGAACAACAGGGATGTGTCCAGATCGCCGCCGTACAACTCATTCAGAAAGGGGCCGCTCAAGGCATCGACGGCGCCATCGAAATGGATGCGGCCGGATTTCAACGCCACGACGCGTTCGCAGTAGCGGACGGCATAGTCGACCTGATGCAGCGTGACCACCACCGTCTTGCCATCGCGCTGATTGATGTCGGCCAGAATATCCATGACCTTGCGCGCGGATTCGGGATCCAGCGACGCGATGGGCTCATCAGCCAATATCACTTCGGCCTGCTGGCTCAATGCGCGCGCAATCGCCACGCGCTGCTGCTGGCCGCCCGACAAGGTGGAGGCGCGACGATGCGCATACTCGGCAAGCCCGACCCGCTCCAGGGCGGCCATGGCGCGCTCCCTCTCCTCGATACTGAATAGGCCCAGCGACCCGCGCCAGCGCGGTATGCGGCCCAGATGACCCAGCAGCACATTGCTCAGCACGCTTAGGCGGCCAACCAGATTGAATTGCTGAAAGATATAGCCGATGTCGGCCCGCAGGCGGCGAACCTGGCTGTTCAAGCGGCCCGCCGCTTGGACGGGCTGTCCAAGCACTTGTATGGAGCTGGCATCGTTGCGGTCTCCACAGGCCAGTCCCGCCAAGTGGCGCAGCAGCGTCGACTTGCCCGAGCCCGACGCGCCTATCAAGGCAACCATCTCGCCCGGTTGTACGGCCAGGCCCAGATCGAACAGAACCTGTTTTCCGCCAAAACTCTTGTCCAGGCCTTGCACACGGATTGCCGAGTTCATATGTATCCCCAAAATGTCAGGCGGCGCGCCGCCTTTTCGATGCCCTGCATCTTAGAAAGCGCGTATGACGGTGGGATTAATCTGACGTGACAGTTTCGTGAATGGACACAGACCACGTTCCGGCTGGAAGCGAATTTTATGGACGACGATATTTTGTTGCGCTAATATAAATAATAGGAATCATTATTATTATCATTTCTATAACAAACAAAACACACAGCCTGGAAACCCGATGCAGCAAGAAACCCTTCCGCAGCCCGCTCCCTACCCCGCCTCTCATTGCTTTTCCCCTAGCTGCTTTCAAGCCGCAGCTTCCGCAAGCCGGCCATGGACGCAGGCCATCGCGGCCGGCGCACTGGGTGTGGGGCTGGCCCTGCCCTTGTCTGTGGTTCATGCCCAAAGCGCTGGAAAGCAGGACACGGCGGTGAACCAGGAAGACCAGGCCAGGGCTCCGGGTACGGAGGCCGCCCAGTTGGCGCCCATCAAGGTATCGGGCCGGGGCGGCCTGGATGCCACCAGCGAGGGCACGGCGTCGTACGCGGCGAACGCGGCCACGGTGGGATCGAAAATTCCCCAGACCATCCGCGAAACGCCGTTCTCGGTCAGCGTCATCACACGCCAGCGCCTGGACGACCAGAACGTGACCAATATCCAGGACGTCCTGAAGCAGACCACCGGCATGACGGTGACGCGTTTCGATGGCGCAGGCAATGCGAACAGCATTTCGGCGCGCGGCTTCAACATAGGATCCATCCAGTTGGACGGCTTGCCCATCAGCCAGGAAACCAGCTATTCGACGGCGCTCGATACCGCCATCTACGACCGCATCGAGGTTTTGCGCGGCCCGGCCGGCTTGCTGCAAGGTGCCGGCGAACCGGGCGGCACCATCAACCTGGTGCGCAAACGCGCCCACCCCGATTTTGCGGGCGGCGTGGGGCTGATGCTGGGTTCATGGAACACCAAGCGCGCCGAGTTCGACATCAACAGCAGCCTTGTGGAATCCGGCCGCATCCGCGCCCGCGTGGTCGGCGTGGTCGATCATCGCGACTCCTTTGTCGACATCGTCAAGAACGACAAGACCCTGGGCTATGGCACCCTGGAGTTCGACTTGACCCCCGCCACCACCCTGTCGTTTGGCATGGTGCAGCAAAAACTGGATACCGTGCGCGACCTGGGCCTGCCCACCTATGCCGACGGCTCGCTGCTGGACGTATCGCGCTCGACCTTTGCGGGGCGCAGCGCCAATACGCAAAAGCAGGAAACCCAGGAAATGTTCGCCGAACTGGAACATCGCCTGGACAACGGAGGCATGCTGAAGCTGGCGGCCCGCGAGGTCGAACGCTATTCCACCGACTATGGCGTACGGGCCAACAGCGCGGTCAACCCGCTGACCGGGGCCGTGAGGATGCAGGGCGCGGCATCGCGCCGCAAGACCACGGACCGCAATTTCGATGCCTTCCTGACCACACCGTTCGAATGGGGCGGACGCACCCAGCGAGTGCTGCTGGGCTTGAGCCACAGCATAGAAGAGGACAAGCGCGCCTCCGCACCCAACAGCAATGCGGGCGGCATGCTGAATATTTTCCAGCCCGATTACAACGTGGCCCTGCCTGAGATGAATATCGGGCCCTACACGTCGGAATCCACCCTGACCAAAACCGGCTTGTACGGCCAGTTGCAGCTGAAGCCGCTGGACCGCTGGACCGTGCTGCTGGGCGGACGCATGAGCTGGTGGGACTCGGAATCGCGCAACTTGCTGACCGGCAAGGTAACGCCCGTGCCCAGCAGCTCGCCGAAATTCACCCCCCTGGTGGGCTCGATCTTCGACCTGAACGAGCAGTCTTCGCTGTACGCCAGCTATGCGCAGACATTCGTTCCGCAAACCCAGATGGACATCAGCGGGAAAGTCCTGCCTCCGCGCACCGGGTCGCAGATGGAGCTGGGCATCAAGAGCGAGTTTTTCGACAAACGCCTGATCACCCACCTGGCCGCTTTTCGCATTCTGGACAAGAACCGCGCCATCGCCGACCCCAACGACATCAACGGCGACGCATCCATTGCGGGCGGCGAGGTTCGCGCGCAAGGATGGGAGGCGGAAGTCAGCGGCCAGATACGTCCCGGCCTGGAGATCATCGCCGGCTACGCCTACACCAACACCAAGTACCTGAAAGCGCCGGCCGATCAGTTGGGACAGGTGTTCAGTTCCGCCACGCCCAAGCACAGCGCAAACCTGTGGATCAAGCAGACCTGGCGCCACGGCCCCCTGAACCGCTGGAGCGTCGCCGCCGGCCTGCGCAGCGTCAGCAGCTTCTATGCGGAAAGCGGCGGCGTGCGCATCCATGGCAGCGGCTACACCGTCCTGAACGGCCAGGTCGGCTATCAGTTCAACAAGACCACCAGCGCCACTCTGACCGTCAACAACCTGCTGGACAAGAAGTACTACGAAAAGGTCAGCGGCGTATCAAGGCAGAACTTCTATGGCGAGCCGCGCAGTGTGATGCTGGCATTCAGGACGGCGTGGTAGCCCATCAATCCCGAAACGAAAGACCCTTTTCCCCCATCGACACCGATGGATTCACTCACTCTGAAAGAGAAGCGATCATGGCACGACCCTATGCATTACTTTCCCTCACGGCGGCGCTGCTGCTTTCCGGCGGCGCCCAGGCGCATCAGTTATGGCTGGAGCAGACGGCCGCCTCGGCCCACTTGTACTACGGCGAATTCGATCGCAACCTGCGCGAGGCCTCGCCGGGCCGGCTTGACAAGCTGACGCCGCCCACCGCCGCCATCGCCGGCGGCGCAAGCGGGAAAGCATTGACCCTGACCAGGGAGGCCAACGCCTTTGCCTTGTCGGCGCGCGCCGGCAAGGACGAAACCATCTTCGTCGAAGAGGCGGCCTCCCCCGTCGTGGAGTACAAGGTCAACGACGTGCCCACCCGCGCGGCCAGGACACTGGCCGCACGGCTGATTACCTCGGATGCCCAGCAAGCGCCCAAGCTGACCCTGGACCTTCTGCCCACGGGCAAGCCGGGCGAGTTCAGGGTCTATTACAAGGGACAGCCTCTGGCCAAGACCCGGGTAGGCATCATCGTTCAATCCGGCTGGGCCCGCGAGGCCCGATCCGACGATCAAGGCATCGTGAAGTTCGACCTGCCGTGGAAGGGAAGCTATGTGCTGGAAGTGCGCCACGCCGACAAGACGCCGGGCGAACGCGCAGGCCGTCCCTACGATGTGGCGAACTTCATGACCACCTTGTCCCTGACCCGGGACGAAGGGCTGGACCCGCTGCCGGCGCATCCCCCGGCCATCCCCGGCAAGTAAGCGCCGTGGATGCAGACAGGTAAGCCCATGGCGTTCAAGCCCACACCCTTGTCCCACCGCCTTGGCGTTGCCTCGCGCGCGGCGGCCGCCATCCTTGGCGGCTACGCGCTGGCGGCCGCCTGTACCGCGCTGTTGGCGGTGGCGCTGCCCATCAAGCGCTCGGATGCCGTATTGACCGCGACACTGCTCTCCTTCACCGTCTATGCCTGCGCGGCCTTGTGGGCCTTCGCGGCGCGCAGTGCCTTGCATGCCTGGCTGGGCATAGCGCTGCCCGCCGCCCTGTGCGGAACAGGACTGCTGATGTACGGAGCATGGCCATGAAAGAAGGTTTCCGCCAATCGATGGCCTGGCTGCATACCTGGTCGGGCCTGCTGGCATGCTGGGTGCTGTTCCTGGTGTTCGCCTCGGGTACGGCCTCGTACTTCCGCGACGAAATAACGCTTTGGATGCAGCCCGAACTGCACGCTGCCGCCAGCGCGCCGGTACCGGCCGGGCAAGCGGCCCAAGCCGCCGTGGACTTTCTTGAAACCGAGGCCTCCGGCGCACCGCGCTGGTTCATCAACCTGCCCAATCCACGCAGCGTGGAAACCGTCGTCCGATGGATCGATCCGACGGAGAAAGACGGCGACGGACGCCCCGTCATCCAGCATGCGCAGCTGGACCCGGCCACCGGTGCGCGCCTGCCCGCGGTCAGGGACACCAAAGGCGGCGACTTCCTGTACCGCCTGCATTACGAGCTGCATTACATCTCACGGATCACGGGGCGCTGGATCATTGCCTTCTGCTCGATGTTCATGCTGGTGGCCATCCTCAGCGGCATCGTGACGCACAGGCGCATCTTCAAGGACTTCTTCACCTTCCGCCCAAGGAAAGGCCAGCGGTCCTGGATGGATGCCCACAACGCCGTTGCGGTGCTGGCCCTGCCCTATCACTTGATGATCACCTACACCGGCCTGGTCACGCTGATGTTCGTGGTCATGCCTTCCGGCGTGCAGACCGCCTACCCCGACAATGCCAAAGCGTTCTTCGCTGAGGCATTTCCGCAACCGGCGATCAGCAAGCCCGCGCACCTGCCCGCAAGCCTGGTTCCCATGGCGCCCCTGGTGGCCCAGGCCGAAAAGCATTGGAACGGGGGACACGCCGGCCGCGTCTTCATCGATAATCCGGGCGACGCCAAGTCGAGTGTCAACGTGATCCGCCTGCCCGAGAAAGAACTTTCCTACGTCCGCCAGTCCATGCAGTTCGACGGCTCCACGGGGGCGCTGATCGCTACGATGGGCGACACGTCCAGCGCGGCCGCCCAAGCCCGTGGCGTGCTGTTTGGATTGCATGTGGCGAATTTTGCCAACCCCTTGCTGCGCACGCTGTTTTTTGTGTCGGGGTTGATGGGTTGCGTCATGGTCGCCACCGGGGCCGTGCTCTGGGCCGTCAAAGAGCGGCAGGCTCGTGCCAAGAAGATCGCCCAAGGGGAATCCGCGGGATTCGGCCTGCGCCTGATCGAGGGCTTGAACATCGGCGCGATCGCGGGCTTGCTGATCGCCTTCGGCGCCTACTTCTGGGCAAACCGCCTTTTGCCGACAGGCATGGAAGCGCGTGCCGCAACGGAGATCCGCTGCTTCTTCATTGCATGGGGCACGGCCGCCCTGCTGGCGCAGATATGGCCCAGGCGCGGCATGTGGCAATGGCAGTTGACGGCAAGCGGCCTGTTGTTCGCGCTGTTGCCGGCCCTGAATGCCATGACGACCCACAGCCATCTGGGCACGACACTGCTGCGCGGCGAAGGGCCATGGGCGCTTGCCGGCTTCGACCTGTTCTCGCTGGGACTGGGCCTGGCCCTGCTGTATGCGGCAGCAAGCCTCGCGCTCCGGCGGGGTTCAGTGCGAAACCGGCATGACGGCACGCATTCCTCCGACAAGCGCTCCTCACTACATCAGGCAATATGAACGGTTTGGCATACTTGACAGGACTGGCGCTGGCCTTTGCCGGCTGGGCAACCCTTGGCTTGGGAATGGACAGGCATTATGCCGACATCCACAAGCGCGAAAAGGAATTGATCCCGAGCATGCGCCGGCGCTACCGCCTGGGCGGCGCGCTGGCCCTGATCGCAAGCTATATGGTGAACACCCACCTGGAAGGCTGGGCGGCGGGCTCGGTCTTGTACCTGGGAACCCTGACGGCCGCCGCCTTGCCGCTGGTCCTGACCTTGACCTACGCGCCCGGCCGGGCGCTGATGCTTGGCCGGGCCGCCACCGCCCTGGCGCTGGTGCTGGGCCTGGCCTGGCTGCTGAGCACAGGCTAGCCCGTGCCCGCATGACTGGCCAAGCCTGGTTGGCGAACCCCGGGCTATTTCCAGGGCCTGGCGCACCTGCTGCGACCGGGAATCGAACACAATAAAAAGCCCCGTTGCAATTCAATTGCACGGGGCCCTTCGTGTACCGCCTGTTTACAGCATTTACTTCGTGGACTTGGTAATGGCATGGCCGACATTGCTGATGTCTTCCCCCGCGCCAGCTACCGTATTGGCGCAGCCCGCCATCAGCAGGCAGCCCAGCAGGGCCAGTGAAGCCAGAATTTTAGTGCCCATGGCTAATTCCTTTTTATAGTGTCGTGGTGGCGATATTCTACGATGGGTTCGCCACTTTCACATGCAATTCACCCAGGCCCGCGACGGCGCCGACCATGGTGTCGCCGGCCACGACGGGACCCACGCCTTCGGGCGTGCCGGTGAAGATGATGTCGCCGGCCTTGAGCTCGAACAAGCCCGACAGATAGGAAATGGACTCAGCGATATTCCAGATCATCTGCGACAGGTCGCTGGACTGCTTGACCGTGCCGTTCACACTGAGCGAAATGGCGCCGGTGTCCAGGGTGCCGACCTTCTCGCGCGGATGCAGGGGTCCGATGGGCGCCGACTGGTCGAAGCCCTTGCCCACTTCCCATGGACGGCCCAGTTTCTTGGCCTCGCCCTGCAAGTCGCGGCGCGTCATGTCCAGGCCGATGGCATAGCCCCAAACGCAGGCGGCGGCCTGCTCGACGGTCAGGTCGCGCCCGCCCTTGTCCAGCGCCACGACCAGTTCGATTTCGTAGTGCAGGTTGGACGTCTTGGGCGGATACGGCATGGAACCCGTCTGCCCGTCGGCCACATTGAGCAGCGCGTCGGCGGGCTTGCAGAAGAAGAAAGGATCCTCGCGGCCCGTGAAGCCCATTTCCTTGGCATGCTCGGCATAGTTGCGGCCCACGCAGTAAACGCGGCGCACGGGAAAAACAGCGTCGGAACCCGCTACCTGCAAAGCGGCGACCGGCAAAGCCGGAATGATAGTCGTTGCCATTATTTGTTTCCTTTGGCGTAGCGCTCGACGCCGTCAGTGATTTCCTTGCGGGCGGCTTCCACGCCTTCCCAACCCTTTACTTTTACCCACTTGCCCTTTTCCAGATCCTTATAGTGCTCGAAGAAGTGCTGGATGCGGGCCAGCTCTTCGGCGGGCAGGTCGTCCGGGCTCTTGATGTTGCGATAGGGAGGATACAGCTTGTCCACCGGCACGGCCAGCAGTTTGGCATCGCCGCCCGCCTCGTCGTCCATGTGCAGGACGCCGATGGCGCGCGAACGGATCACCGCGCCCACCTGCACCGGGAAGGGAGCCAGCACCAGCACGTCCACAGGATCGCCGTCATCGGAAATGGTTTGAGGGATATAGCCGTAGTTGCAGGGATAGTGCATGGCCGTCAGCATGAAGCGGTCGACGAAGACCGAGCCGGAGTCCTTGTCGACTTCGTACTTGACCGGGTCCGCATTCATGGGAATTTCGATGATGACGTTGAATTCTTCCGGCAAGTTGGTGCCGGCGGGTACGCGCTCTAAACTCATGCTAGGTTCTGACCTTAAGGATATGAATGTAAAAAGAACTCAGTTTCGACCGGACCCTCGCGCTGGGCGGTCGGATGTCTGGGAGACGTCAACGCCGGGAATCGGGGCGCTGTCGAAATACTCGTCAAGCCCGGCTTCGCCGGCGGTGGCGGAGGAAGGGGTGTCAGGCGGCGGGGGCTCGGGCGCGAGAACCGCGGCTGCCACGGAATCGCTGAACTCGTCGCCGGCGAAATCGGCCGCGCTGGCGGCGACAGGCGCCGGCATATCGCGCAGGACACGCGCCTGGGGAAGGCGCCCGACATCGATAAGGGTGGGATCGCCGCGCATGTCGGCGGCCGGCAGGGCCCGGCTGACCGGCAGCGTGGGCAGGACCCCCGCCACGCCCGAAGCCAGGCGCCAGTGCCGGGCCGCATCGTCGGCACGGCCCAGGCGGTCGTACAGATTGCCCAGCAGGGCATGGATGCGCATGTCGCTGCGCAGCTTCATGCTGCGCAGCAGATAGTGCTCGCCCTGCCCCCACAGCTCGCCGGTCAGGCACAGGTTGCCCAGCGCCGCCAGCAAGGCGGAGTCGTCCGGATTGGCCTTGAGCCAGAGTTCCGCCTTGCTCAGGCGGCGGGCGACATGCTCGGGCGGGCATTGCGAATAGGCATTGAGCAGGCGCGGCTCCAGGCGCACCTGAAGGGCGGCTTCCAGAATGCGCGAGGCTTCGTCGATATTGCCCTGCGATTGCTGGACGGCGGCCCCGGCCAGGGCGATATCGGGCAGCGTGCGCTCGTCGGATTTCAAATCGCCCCAGATGGCCTTGAAACCGTCGGGCCCGCCAGCCTGCAAACGCGCGGCCGCCGAAGTCTCGATAAGCTGCAAGGCTTCGGTTTTTTCAAGGACGCCCCGGCGCGCCAGCAGGCGCGTCAGCTCATAGACGCGATCGTCGTTGCGCAGTTGGCGATGCGCGCGCAGCAGCAGCCGCGTGGCATGGAAGTAGCGCGAGTTGGCGTCCTGCAAGGGTTGCAGCAACACCAGGGCGTCTTGCGGACGATTCTGGTCCAGGTACATTTCGGCGGCCACGGTGGCGGCCGCTTCGCGCAGGCGCGGGTCGCTGCCCGCGCTGTCACGGGCCAGCGCCAGCGCCTGGTCGCGCCGCTCGAACTCGCCCAGGTGATGCGAAGCGCGCGCCGAGGCGAGGCCGGCCAGCACCTTGCGGCTTCCCGATCGTGTCTTGCCCAGGAGCTTGGACAGGTCTTTCTCGGCCTCGGTATAGCGCCCTTCCAGCACATTGATCCAGCCGCTTTCCAGCAGCTCGTGCTCGCGCTTCTGGGAACGCAGGCTGCGCCACGAACGGAAACGCTCGGGGCCGCCGCCTATCCAGGCCAGCACGCGCAGCACGATGTACAAAATAACGAAGCAGGCAAGTATCAGCAAAACCGCCAGCGTCAGCGAAAGCTCGATCCGCCAGGGCTGGGCGATGATGAGCACATTGCCGCTGTGGTCGCGCAGAACCAGCGCCAGCGCGACGGCGGCGACGAATACCAGCAGTGTCCAGAACCAGGCTCTCATGGCTTACCCCTGCGGCTGGCTTGCACTGGCGCCGGTGGCCGCATCCGTCGCGGGTTCCGCCTGGGGAGCGGCCGGGTCGGCTTGGGAGTTTCCGGCATCGGGTTCGGCCTGCGGCGCGGCGGGCTGGCCGGGCGCGGCGATGGCGCCTTCTTCGGCCTGCCTGGCGCTGGCTTCACGCAGCGCGGCAATGGCCTGCAGGCTGTTGTCCACCGTGGGCAGCTTGACGTCTATGGGGGTGTCCGCCAGTTGCCTGGCGATCTTCAGGGCCTGTCGCACCTGCTGCGACCGGGGATCGTAGCGGGTTTCCAGCGCCTTGACCAGCACGGCGGTCTCGGCGTTCCAGACCCTGGGCTGGTGCATCAGCAGCGCCAGTTGGGCCGTCATGCCGCGCAGGCGCAGTGTTTCGCGAAAGCGCGTAGCCTGGTCGGGCGACATCAGCAGCGCGGTCGCGTCGTCGACGCGGCGCACGGTAATGAACTGGCCCAGATCCCGGCTGATGGCGCTCCATGCGGAGCGCGACCATTGCTCGGCGGTGGCCATGCCCTGCTTCCACCAGGGCGCGTCGGGATCGGCATGGCCGCCGTCGCCGGTGCTGCCGGTTCCGGAAGCGCCTTCTTGCGGAGCCGGCACCGGCTCGGGCGCGGCGTCGTCGGGAACCAGCAAAGGCGCTTCGCCCAGAAGATTGCCCAGCTCTTCAAGCTGGCCGGACAGCATGGCGGTATCGATGGTGGAGGCGGCCCGCAGGCGGTCCAGGTCGCCGTTGATCGTTTGCTGCAAGGACGCCAGCGCCGGACGGTTGGCGCGCGCCAGCTGCGCCTGGGCCGTTTCCAGGGAGATCACCGCATTGGCCACGTTGCCGCTAAGCTGCAATTGCTGCTGGGCAATCGTGACCAGGTGGTCGACGTCGTTGATCAGGACCAGATCGGAGCCGCTGTCGGTCAGTGTCTGGAAAGCCTGTTCCAGGCTGTCGGCCTGATCGCGGGATTCGCGCAGCGCGCTTTCCAGGGACGCTATTTTCCGGGATTGCTCCTGCGCCAGCGACAAGGCCTGTTGCGCCTGCTCGACCGCCTGATCGACGGCGCTGGCGCTGCTTTGCGCCTGGCTGGCAAGGTTCTGGCGGGTTTCATCGAACAGCCGTTTCTGGTTCCAGGCGAACGCCCCGAGGGCTGCCACGATCACCAGCAGCACGATGAAAGCGGGCAAGAGCATGGAACGTTGCCGCCGGGCGGCTGGGGCTGTTTTCTTGGGCGCCGTAGCCGACGTTGCGGGCCCCGGGGATGAGGAGGCGGCAGGCGCGCCGGTCTGCGCCGCCTGCGTGATCTCGGATTTTTTATCAGTCATGGCGAGATTGTAATCCTAGGAACCTTCTTAAAGCGATGCCGTGCGGACAAGCGCCTGGAAAATGGCATCGTCGTCGGGCTGGCATAGTTTTACCATCGGGGACTCCACCTTACCAGAAGCCGCAAGGGCGGATTGTAAGCGGCTTGCAACACGTTCGTGTATGGCCACGAAGCGCGAACGCCTCCACGCCTCTTGCAAGCCCAGCCGCAGGATGTTCGCCTGAACGGCGTCCACGCCCTCGCCGCTGGTCAACAGGAATACGCAGGGACCCGGCGCATGCAGCGCAGCCGCCAGCGCCCCGCCCTGCCGTCCATCCCAGATCGCGGCCCGGCGGTTGTACAGCGGCAGCCGATCGACCTGGATGCCCGCCTGCTGGAAGCGCTCGCCCAGCCATTCCCGGCCGGCCTGCCCGCGCACGATCAGCACGCGCTTCAAATCGGCCAGCATCGGCTGCAAGACCGCCCATAGGCCTTCGGAATCCTGCGTGGCGCACTGCGCGCCGGGATGCACTATTTGGCTTGCCGGAATGCCGCTGTAGTCCTGCAGGTAGCGGGCGCTTGGCGCCCCCACCGTGGCCGCCCGCGTGGCGGCGGGCCAGGATGCGGCGGGCCTTAGGACGGCCAGCCTGTCCATATAGAAGCGCGCGGCATTGCCGCTTACAAAAACGATCAGGTCGTAGTGCTCGGGCAGCGGCAATGGCGCCTGTCGATCCAGCGGTTCGATGTGCAGGGCGGGCAGGATCAGCGCATTCAGGCCGGCCTGGGCCAGGCGCGTAGCCAGCGCTTCGTTCTTCCCATGGGGCCGCGTCAGGACGACGCTGGCTTCGGTGGCCGCCGCGAGCACGATGGCCCAGCCCCTCAGGAGGCCGCGTTCGGGGCCAGCAGCCTGGCCAGGATGGCGCTGGCGCCCTTGTCGAGCAAGTCTTGCGCCGCCCGCTCGCCCAATTGCTCGGCCTGAGAGGCCGGGCCAGCGGCATGCGCGCGCAGAATGCGCGAACCGTCGGGCTCGGCAACCAGCGCATCGACTTCGATCGTGTCGCCGTCCAGCCGGGCGAACGCGGCCAGCGGCACCTGGCAGGAGCCGCCCAGAACCCGCGACACGGCCCTTTCGGCCAGTGTGCAGGCGGTGGCGGCGGCGTCGCCCAGGGGCGCCAGCCAGGTTCGCATGTCGCTGCGGGATTCAAGGATTTCGATGCCCAGCGCGCCCTGCCCGGCGGCGGGCAGGCTCTGCTGCGGCGAAAGATGATCGCGTATGCGCGAGGCCAGGCCCAGGCGCCGCAGGCCCGCGGCGGCAAGAATGATGGCCGCATAGTCGCCGCGATCGAGCTTGCCCAGCCGGGTGTCCAGATTGCCGCGCAGGGGCTGCACGCGCAGATGCGGGTAGCGCTCGCGCAGCTGCGCTTCGCGGCGCAGGCTGGACGTGCCCACGACGGCGCCCTCGGGCAGCTCGCCGAGGCTGGCGTAATCATTGGAGACGAAGGCGTCGCGCGGATCGTCGCGTTCGAGGATGACCGACAATGCAAAGGGGCTTTGCATGTCGACCGGAACGTCTTTGAGGGAATGCACGGCCAGGTCGGCCCGCCCATCGAGCAGGGCCGTTTCCAGCTCTTTGACGAACAGGCCCTTGCCGCCGACCTTGGACAAGGAGCGATCGAGTATCTGATCGCCCCGCGTCGTCATGGTCAGCAGGCTGACCTGGCACTGGGGGTACAGGGATTGCAGGCGATCCCGCACGTGCTCGGCCTGCCATAAGGCCAGCCGGCTCGCGCGGGTCGCAATCACCAGTTTTACAGGCGTATCGGACATGCCGGCCTATGCAAAGTAAGTGAGCAGCACCGCCGCGGCGATGCCGATCAGGGCCAGGATGCCCAGGCCTTGCAGCAGGGACAGGCCGGACTCGTCCGGCTTCTTGCGGCCCGATGACTTAAACAGACTCATTCGTTTGTCCTTTGGAGGAACTGCGGCTGGCGATCCACTTGCCTACCACCACCACCAGGATGGCGCCGATGACTTCCGCCGCGATCTTCAGTGTAGTGGTCGTGGGACCGAATTGCTCGACCACGAATACATCGGTGACCAGCATGCCGCCGGCAATCCAGCCCAGCAGCCCGGCGCCCAGGGTCACCACGATGGGGAAGCGGTCGATGAGCTTCAGTACGATGGTGCTGCCCCAGATGATGATGGGTACGCTGACCACCAGGCCGAAGATCACATAATACAGCTGGTGATCCAGATGCGTGTTCTGCGCTGCGCCGGCAATGGCGATGACGTTGTCCAGGCTCATGACGAAGTCGGCGATAAGAATCGTCTTGACCGCGCTCATGACCGAACTGCCGCCCTTGATGTTGCCGTGCTCGTCTTCATCGGGCACCAGCAGCTTGATGCCTATCCATACCAGCAGCAAGGCGCCGACGACCTTCAGGAAGGGAATGCCCAGCAGCGTCAGCGCGAAGGCGATCAGCAGGACGCGCAAGATGATGGCGCCGGCGGTGCCCCACAAAATGCCCTGCAGGCGCTGCTTCTTCTCCAGGTTGCGGCAGGCCAGCGCGATGACCACGGCATTGTCGCCGCCCAGCAGGATGTCGATCAGGATGATCTGGAATACGGCTCCCCAATGGAGCGTCTGAAAAAACTCAATCATTTTTAGTCCGTTTTAAGCTAGTGTTCCGTTTGCTTACTCGGTGCATATGAATCAACCAAACAGCACACCAGAGGCGAAATTAAACAATATGCCCGGCCGCGCCAGCGCGTCGGGATCAAAAAAACGGGCCATTATAATTCAGCTGATTGTAAGGTTTGCCGCAAGGCCCTGCGAGCGCCACCGGTCCTTAAACCCTAAAACCGGCGGCGCAGTATGAAAGGGCCCGCTTGTGGCGAGCCCCGTCAATACCTACAGTACCGACTTGAGCAGCTTGCCCATTTCGGATGGATCGCGGGTGGTGCGGATGCCGCACGCCTCCATGATTTCGAGCTTGGCATCCGCCGTATCGGCGCCGCCGGAGATCAGCGCGCCGGCGTGGCCCATGCGTTTGCCGGCCGGAGCCGTGACACCCGCGATGAAGCCGACGACGGGCTTCTTCATGTTGTCTTTGGCCCATTCCGCCGCGTTGACTTCATCGGGGCCGCCGATTTCGCCGATCATGACCACGGCATCGGTCTCGGGATCGTCGTTGAACAGCTTGAGCACGTCGACGTGTTTCAGGCCATTGATGGGGTCGCCACCGATACCCACTGCAGACGACTGGCCCAGGCCAAGCTCGGTGAGCTGAGCCACGGCTTCGTAGGTCAGCGTGCCGGAGCGGCTGACCACGCCGATGCGGCCCTTGCGCGAGATATGGCCCGGCATGATGCCGATCTTGAGCTCGTCGGGCGTGATCAGGCCCGGGCAGTTAGGGCCCAGCAGCAGGGTTTTCTTGTTCTGGTCGCGCATGCGGTTGCGCACTTCCAGCATGTCGCGCACGGGAATGCCTTCGGTGATGCAGATGACCAGATCCAGGTCGGCCTCGACGGCTTCCCAGATGGCGGCCGCCGCGCCCGCGGGCGGAACGTAGATGACCGACACGGTGGCGCCGGTTTGCGCCTTGGCATCCTTGACGGAACCGAAGATGGGCACGCCTTCGAAGTTCTCGCCGGCTTTCTTGGGATGCACACCGGCCACGAAGGCATTCTTGCCGTTCGCATATTCGCGGCACCAATGGGTGTGGAACTGGCCGGTCTTGCCGGTAATCCCTTGGGTAATGACTTTAGTGTCTTTGTTGATCAGAATCGACATTTACAAATCCTTCGCAGTATTCTTATTTCGCGGCGGCAACGACTTTGGTCGCGGCTTCGGCCATGGTGTTGGCGCTGATGATGGGCAGGCCCGACTCGGCCAGCAGCTTCTTGCCGAGCTCTTCGTTGGTGCCCTTCATGCGCACGACCAGCGGCACGCTGAGGTTCACGGCCTTGCACGCGGCGATCACGCCTTCGGCAATGATGTCGCAGCGCATGATGCCGCCGAAGATGTTGACCAGGATGGCCTTGACGCCTTCGTTCTTGAGCATGATCTTGAATGCTTCGGTGACCTTCTCGGCCGTGGCGCCGCCGCCAACGTCCAGGAAGTTGGCCGGCTCGCCGCCGAACAGCTTGATGGTGTCCATGGTGGCCATGGCCAGACCGGCGCCATTGACCAGGCAGCCGATGTTGCCATCCAGCTGGATGTAGGCCAGGTCGAACTTGCTGGCTTCGATTTCGGCGGGGTCTTCTTCGTCCAGATCGCGATATTCGACGATCTCGGGATGACGGAACAGCGCGTTGGAATCGAAGTTGAACTTGGCGTCCAGGGCGATGATATTGCCCTTGCTGTCACGATTCAGGGGGTTGATCTCGACCAGCGAGGCATCGGTTTCCATGTAGCAGGTGTAGAGCTTCTGGCATACGTCGATGAATTGGGCCACGGAATCGGCCGGCATGCCCACGCCCTTGGCCAGGGTCTCGCCATCGGCCTGGGTGAATCCCTTCAGCGGGTCGATCATGACAGTGATGATTTTCTCGGGGGAGGAATGGGCGACTTCTTCGATGTCCATGCCGCCTTCGCTGGATGCGATGAAAGCCACTTTCTGCGTGGCGCGGTCGGTCACGGCGGACAGGTAGTATTCCTGCTGGATGTCGGCGCCCTCTTCGATGTACAGGCGGCGCACTTTCTGGCCTTCAGGCCCCGTTTGATGGGTAACCAGCTGCATGCCCAGGATTTCGGAAGACAGTTTGCGGACTTCGTCGATGGAACGGCCCAGCTTGACGCCGCCGCCCTTGCCGCGGCCGCCCGCGTGAATCTGCGCCTTCACAACCCACACCGGCCCGCCCAGCTTCTCCGCCGCAGCCACGGCTTCGTCAACCGAGAAAGCGGGAATTCCGCGTGGCACAGTCACGCCAAACTTCTTCAGCAGTTCCTTGCCTTGATACTCGTGAATTTTCATTTGTTACCTGTCAGAACGTAAAGATAAGAAAAAGAACGCGTGCGCCTGTGCCCTGGGACACTCTTGCCCGCCGATGAGGTTTGCCTACTCGCATTTTGCTTCCGCCTTGGGGCCCACGTACCACTTGGGGTAGAACTCGCGCGCCACCGGACCATCGAGCCGCAAGGCGTGGCAGCCCTCGAGCTGGAACGGCCGTTTCTGGTTCTGTCCGGCCTGCTGCTCTTTACGGCGCCGATTGGCCATGGTCTGGACGGCCACGGTGGGCAGCACATAGGAAAGCTCGGTCATGTGGGTGCAGCCGGCCGTCCTGCCGAATCGGTCCTTGACGGTCTGCCGGAAATTGCGCAGCAGGTTCATGCCGACCAGCGCGCGGTAATCGGGCGCGATGGCCATGCAGTCCTGATTATAGGGAGCGGCATCGTAATCGGCCGCGGCGGCCGTGATGGTGAACTGGTCGTCGATGGTGACGCGCAGATGCATGTGATGGACGGGTTCGCCGGCATGATGCGTGTCGCCCGTCCTTTTGGGAAAGTCGTAAGCCTTGACGTCGATGAGTTCGGCTTCGATATCCCACTGGCCGTCCTCCCGGGCAAACGAGTCCACACGTATGGAACGCGTGTGCAGGGGCTCGCGAGCGGTATCGGGAGGAGGCAGGGCCATGTACGGAAGTTGCGAATATTGCGATAAACCCTCTAAGTATAGCGCAGTGTCCGGGCGGCTTTGACCATGGCGACCAGCGCGGCCTCCGTTTCAGGCCAGCCGCGCGTCTTCAGGCCGCAATCGGGATTCACCCACAGGCGTTCGGGCGGCAGGCGGCTTGCCGCCTTCTTCATCAGGTCCACCATCCAGTCCAGCTTGGGTATGTTGGGCGAGTGGATGTCGTAGACCCCCGGACCGATGTCGTTCGGATACTTGAAATCTTCGAAGGCCCCCAGCAGCTCCATGTTGGAGCGCGAGGTTTCGATGGTGATGACATCGGCATCCATCGCGGCGATGGCCTCGATGATGTCGTTGAACTCGGAATAGCACATATGGGTGTGTATTTGCGTCTCGTCCCTGACGCCGCCCGTGGAAAGGCGGAAGCAATCGACGGCCCAGTCCAGATAGGCCTGCCAGTCGGCGCGGCGCAGTGGCAAGCCTTCGCGAAACGCCGGCTCGTCGATCTGGATGACCGCGATCCCGGCCGCCTCCAGGTCGGTGACTTCATCGCGCAGCGCCAGGGCCAGTTGCCGGCACGTGGCTTCGCGCGGCTGGTCGTCGCGCACGAAGGACCACTGCAAAATGGTGACCGGGCCGGTCAGCATGCCCTTGACGGGCTTGTCGGTCAGCGACTGCGCGTAGGCCGACCACGCCACCGTCATGGCGGCGGGCCGGGCGACATCGCCGAAGATGATGGGCGGCTTGACGCAGCGCGAACCGTAGCTCTGCACCCATCCATTCTGGGTGAAGGCGAATCCACCCAGCAATTCGCCGAAGTACTCCACCATGTCGTTGCGCTCGGGTTCGCCATGCACCAGCACATCCAGCCCCACTTTCTCCTGGAAGCGGATGACCTGCTCGATTTCGGCGCGCATGGCCTTCTCGTAGGCCGCATCGCCCAGCGCTCCCGCCTTCCAGTCGCGCCGCAACACCCGTATCTCGGGGGTCTGGGGAAAGGAACCTATGGTCGTGGTGGGATAAGCGGGCAGGCCCAGCCTCTTGTGCTGGCGCTCGATGCGCTGAGCGAAGGGCGCGCGATCGCGCGCCAGCCCGGCCGAAGCCTGCAAACGTTGCTGGACACCGCGATTGTGGATGCGTGCGGATTCTTTCCTGGCTTGCAGCGCATCCCGCTGCGCCTGCAGGGCTTGCTGGGCCGCCGGATCGGCCGAACCGTCCAGCGACGCCGCCAGCAGGCGCAATTCATCCAGCTTCTGGGTGGCAAAGGAAAGCCAGCCCTTCAGTTCCGCATCCAGTTCGCGCTCGGCATCCAGGTCGACCGGCACATGCAACAGGGAGCAGGAAGGCGCCAGCCAGAGCTTGTCGCCACGCTGGCGCGCAAGGGCCTGCACGCTGGCGCTTGCGGCATCCAGGTCGCTGCGCCATATGTTGCGGCCGCTGATCAGGCCCGCGGACAGGACTTGATCCGGCGCCAGCGCCGCCGCGACACGGTCCAGTTGGCCGGGTGCGCGGACCAGGTCCACATGGACCCCCTGCACCGGCAAGTCCTTCAGCACCTGGACGTTCTCGCCCAGATCCTCGAAATAGGTCGCCAGCAGCAGCGATACGCCGCTGTCCGAGAGCTCGCGGTAGACATCCTTGAATGCCTGTTGCCAGGATGGGGGGAGATCCAGGCCCAGTATGGGTTCGTCCACCTGGACCCACTCCACGCCCAGCGCGCGGATGCGGTTCAGCACTTCCTTATAGACGGGGAGCAGCGCATCCAGCAGGGAAAGCTTGGCCGGGTCGCCGGCGCCTTGCGCGAAGGCATCGCCCTTGCCCAGCCATAGCCAGGTCAAAGGGCCCGGAATGACCGGCTTGACGCGATACCCCAGGGCTTGCGCCTCGCGGATCTGGTCGAACAGGTAGCTGCGCGCAATGCGATAGGACGGCTCCGGAACGAGTTCGGGCACGATGTAGTGGTAGTTGGTATCGAACCACTTGGTCATTTCGCAGGCGGCCGCCGGCGTGCCGCTGGGCGCTCGTCCCCGGGCCATGCGGAACAGGGTATCCAGCGACACGTCATCACCGGCAGCCTGGGCAAAACGGGCCGGCACGGCGCCCAGCAGGCATGTCCATTCCAGAATGTGGTCGTACCAGGCGAAATCGCCCACCGGCACGAAAGACAGGCCCGACTTCGCTTGCAGGGCCCAATGGCGGGCACGCAGTTCACGGCCGGTGGACTGCAGCTCGTCCGCCGTCTGATTCCCGGCCCAGTATGCTTCCAATGCGCGTTTCAGTTCGCGCTTCACGCCTATGCGCGGGAAGCCCAGATTATGAGTGATCGTCATGATAAATTTCCATTGAATGAATATTTTTTGTCAGGCCATGCCATTGTGCCTATACAATGGCATGAGACAAAATCAAATACACCATCCTTAAAATGAATTTATCTCAACATAATGCAACGGCCTTCTTCAGCGCCGACGCTGCCGGCCGGGAGTCCGCCGATGCTTGAAATACGCCATCTGGAAACCTTGAGCGCCATACGCGACGCGGGCAGCCTGCAAGAGGCGGCCGAGCGCCTGCATGTCACCCAGTCCGCGCTGTCGCACCAGTTGCGCGACCTGGAAGTGCGCCTGAAGACGCCTTTGCTCAATCGCCGTACTCGGCCGGCCCGGCTGACCACGGCCGGCCTGCGCATCCTGGCGCTGGCCGACCAGATACTGCCCCAGGTCAAGGCCACCGAGCGCGAATTGCAGCGGCTGGCCGCGGGCCGGACCGGCCGGCTGCACGTGGCGATAGACTGCCATTCCTGTTTTCAGTGGCTGCTGCCGGCGCTGGACGCATTCCGGCATGATTGGCCCGATGTCGAACTGGACCTGTCCGCCGCCTTCTCCTTCGCTCCCCTGCCCGCGCTGGTGCGCGGCGACCTGGACGTGGTCGTGACGTCGGACCCGCAAGCCATCGAGGCCATCGAATACCTGCCGCTGTTCCGCTACGAATTGATGCTGGCCGTGGCGGCCGCCAATCCCTTGTCGCAGTACAAATACATAGAACCGTATCAACTGGCCGACCAGGTTCTCATCACTTACCCTGTCGAACGCCAGCGCCTGGATGTCTTCACCGCCTTTCTGGACCCGGCCGATATCGAGCCGGCGGCGCTGCGCAAGGCCGAACTGACGCCCATGATCGCGCAGCTGGTCGCCAGCCAGCGCGGCGTGGCGGCGCTGCCCAATTGGGCGCTTACTGAATATCTGGACCAGGGCTGGTTGCGCTTGTGTCACCTGGGCACACAAGGCGTGTGGCGAACCTTGTATGCGGCGGTGCGTGGTGAAGACGTGCAGGCCGACTACCTGCAAGCTTTCATAAAGCAGGCGCGGGACACCTGCTTCAAGACCCTTACGGGCATCAAGGCGGTGCGCTAGCGTATTTTCGGTTCAGGTTTACCGCTATATGGCTTGTAAGCGTGTGGGCTTAGCCTGTACAACCGCTTATACAACCGGCGCAGCCGGTGGGCCGGGGCCGTGCTCGGATCGCTGCGCCCCTTCGGGGTCCCTTGCAGCCGCTTTGCGCCGGGGGTCGGGCGCGAACTCGCCAGCCATCAGCCGCCTGTGGGCTGATGGCTGGCTCAAACATGCGCGCCCTCTTACGCCCCCGCCGCAAAGCGGCTGCGGCGGCTTGCTCAAACCTCGCCCAGCCCCGGCCCACCGGCTGCGCCTTGGCAGCAGTTGGCGATGCCCCCTTAGCGACGGACACCGTTGACGATGGATCATCCGTCAAGCTCGAATGTCCCGGCCCGCGCGGCAGGCGCGCGAGGCCGGGACGGCGCAAGACCCATTCCAGCAGCACAGGCGCCACATAAAAAGGCCAAGCACAAAAACCGCCCCAGCGGCGCCTCTAACGTAAAGCACTGCAGCGGGGCGGGTGGCGGGAGCCGGACGCGGCGACTTTCGGGGCCGAGCAAGCCGTCGGCGAACGCAGCCCGAAGGGGCGCAGGAGCCAGGCGCAGCGGTGTTCGGCGCGCAGGGCGCCGAACCGGCCACGAGGAGCAAGGCCGGCTCCCGCCACCCGGCACGCGTCAGAGAATACCTTGCTCGGAACTCGCCCCGCAGTCCATAGTGGCACCGTCGCACACAAGAAGCTCGCGTCAGAGAGCACCTCATACGGATCTTGAATCGCCACTGAAGCCACTGAATATCGCCCCGGCAGAACCAACAAGTACGTAGCACCTGAACCGAAAAGGCGCTAGCGGGAGGCATGCGGAATGCTGCCCAGTATGCGGCGCACGCATTCGGAGGAAAAACCGCGCGAGGCCAGGAAACGGAATTGCCTGGCATAGTCTTTTGCATCGACGGGCAGGCCGGCGAATTTCTTTTCCCAGACGGCTTGCGCGCGTTCCTGTTCGCTGCCCTGCAATTGCCGGCCCAGGTCGGCAATGGCCGCGTCGCCCAGCCCATGTTGCTTGAGCTCTTGCAGGATAAGGCCGGCGCCCTGCCGGGGCGCGCGCCTGTGAACCAGGCTCTGGGCAAAACGCTGGTCGGAAAGCCAGCTTTCGCGTTCCAGATCGTCGAGCAAGCGCTCAAGCTGTTCAGGACTTTCGGCATGCGGCGCAAGCTTGCGCTGCAATTCGCGGCGGGAATGCTCGCGCCTGGACAGATAGCCGATGGCGCGGGCCTTCAGTGTGGGCCCCGCCTTCTGCTGTTTACGTTCGGGCGGAGAGCCGGCGTCGGACAGGGTTTCGAAACCGTCGTCGTTCGTGTGCATGGCGCCCCGCCCCGCTCTTTAGGCCTCGGGTTCGGCGCTGGGAACCGCCGCCTTGCTGACGGTGGCGGCGGCTTGCGGAATGACGCCCAATTGCTCGCGAACCCGGTTTTCGATCTCGAAGGCCATTTCAGGATGTTCTTTCAGGTATTCGCGGACATTGTCCTTGCCCTGGCCGATACGGGTGCCGCTGTAGCTGAACCAGGCGCCGGCCTTGTCCACGATGCCGGCCTGCACGCCCAGGTCGATGATTTCGCCCTCGCGTGAGATGCCGGCGCCGTACATGATGTCGAACTCGGCCTGCTTGAACGGAGGCGCCACCTTGTTCTTGACCACCTTGACGCGGGTTTCGTTGCCCACGACCTCGTCGCCCTTCTTGATGGCGCCGATGCGGCGGATGTCGAGCCGCACCGAGGAATAGAACTTGAGCGCGTTCCCGCCCGTGGTGGTTTCGGGATTGCCGAACATGACGCCGATCTTCATGCGGATCTGGTTGATGAAGATGACCATGCAGTTGGCGCGCTTGATGGTGGCGGTGAGCTTGCGCAGGGCCTGGCTCATGAGGCGGGCTTGCAGGCCCGGCAGCGAGTCGCCCATGTCGCCTTCGATTTCGGCCTTGGGCGTCAGGGCCGCGACCGAGTCGATGACGATGAGGTCGACCGAACCCGAGCGCACCAGCGCATCGGTGATTTCCAGGGCCTGTTCGCCGGTATCGGGCTGGGAAATGAGCAGGTCGGACAGATTGACGCCCAGCTTGGAGGCGTACTGGACGTCGAGCGCGTGCTCGGCGTCGACGAAGGCGCAGGTGCCGCCGATTTTTTGCATTTCGGCAATGACCTGCAGGGTGAGCGTGGTCTTGCCGGACGATTCGGGGCCGTAGATTTCGATGACGCGGCCGCGCGGCAGGCCGCCCACCCCCAGTGCGATGTCCAGCCCGAGCGAGCCGGTGGAGACGACCTGGATATCGTGCTCGACAGTGTCGTCGCCGTAGCGCATGACCGAGCCTTTGCCAAATTGCTTTTCAATCTGGGATAAGGCGGCGGCCAGTGCCTTGCTGCGTTCGCCGGCGGCTTTGCTGTTCTTGTCGTCCATGTGGTGGATCCTTGGCTGAAAAACGATGAATTGATGAAAGCGCGCTGACGCGGCCATGGAATGGAATAGATTATTGCATCAAATTATACTGTATAAATACACAGATAATCAAAAAGCACATCGTAATCCCTGACTATCCGCTGCCCAGTGAACGTGCAAGAATAGGCCTTACCGCAACCCGACCCAGCCCCAGCTCGCACGACATGCGTATTCTTATCGCCGAGGACGACAGTATTCTTGCCGATGGACTTTCACGTTCATTGCGATACGACGGCTATGCGGTCGATGTCGTCAACGACGGCTCCAGCGCCGATTCCGCCCTGCAGCTGCAAAGCTTCGACCTGCTGATCCTGGATCTGGACCTTCCCCAGATGCACGGGCTGTCGGTGCTGCGCCTGCTGCGCCAGCGCCAGATGCCGATACCCGTCCTTATTTTAACGGCGGCCGACACCGTCGAACAGCGCGTCAAGGGACTGGATCTGGGCGCCGACGACTACATGGCCAAGCCGTTTGCGCTGACCGAACTCGAGGCCCGCGTGCGCGCCCTGACGCGCCGCAGCGCCGGCGTCAGCACCACGCAGCTGCGCTACAAGCGGCTCAGTTTCGACCTGAACGGACGCACGGCGCGCATCGACGACCAGCCGCTGGAGCTCTCGGCGCGCGAAACCAGCCTCCTGGAGATCTTTCTTTCCCGTTGCGGCCGCATGATCAGCAAGAACCAGTTCGTCGACCTGCTTTGCGAGTGGGGCGAAGAAGTCACGCCCAACGCCATCGAGGTCTACATCCACCGCCTGCGCAAAAAAATCGAACCCAGCGGCGTCAAGATCGTCACCGTCCGAGGCCTGGGCTATTGCCTGGAACCCGAAAATCGCAATGATTCCGTGGCCGCGTGAATCCGCGCGCCTGCCCGCATGCTGATCGATCCGCAGGTCCTGAAGGATACCGATAGCTCGCCTTCTGAAAGCAAGGCCTTTCTGGGGCTGTTCCAGCGCAAGAAGCGCCACCGGGCGCTGCTGAACAAGATCATGATCTGGATGTTCGGTCCGCTGTTCCTGCTCTGGACCATAGGGCTGGTCATCACCTACTTCATTGCGCAGAACATTGCCAACGCACCCTACGACCGCACCCTGGCGGATCATCTGCGCCTGCTCAAGCACGAGGTGGAACAGCAGAAGATACTGGAAGGCATCCAGCTGTCCGCCTCGGCCATCACCATCCTGCAGGGCGACCCCACCCAGCTGATCCGCTGGGAGATCCGCGATGCCAACGGCAACTCCATGGGCGGCAACGGCAGCATTCCCCTGCCTGAAACCTGGACCTACGAAGAAGACAAGATACGATTCCGCAACGAAAGCTACGATGGCCACAGTGTCCGGGTTGCCTACATCTGGGGCGGGCGGGACGCCGGCGGCCTGCCCTTCCTGACCATTGTGGCCCAGTCCAACGAGATGCGCGCCACCCTGCAGCAGGAAATCCTGACCGGCATGCTCACGCCTCAGCTCATCGTCCTGCCCCTGGCCGCCTTGCTGGCCGGCCTGGGCCTGACCCAGGGCCTGGAGCCCCTGAGCCTGCTCCAGGAACGCATACGGGCGCGTCGCGCCAACGATATGTCGCCCATCAGCGCGGAACTGGCGCCCGCCGAGATCGTGCCGCTGGTGGCCGCCATGAACAGCCTGCTGGCACGGCTGGCGGCCACCAACGAAACGCAAAGGCGATTCGTGGCCAATGCCGCCCACCAGCTGAAGACGCCCCTGGCCGGCATGCGTACCCAGGCCGAGCTGGCCATGCGCGAGCAATCGCCCGAAAAACTGGATGAGAGCCTGCGCCAGCTGGTGCTGGGCTCCCAGCGGGCGACCCGGCTGGTCAACCAGCTGCTTTCCCTGGCGCGGGCGGAAAGCGCCGAGAATCCCGTCCTGCGCCTGGCCGACGACGTCGACCTGAATGCGCTGGCCGAGCGGCAAACCCTGGGCTGGGTCGACACGGCCCTGAAAAAAAACATCGACCTGGGCTTCGAGCGGGCGCCGGCCTCCATGCACGTGTCGGGCGACAATCTGATGCTGGCCGAGATGCTGAACAACCTGATCGAGAACGCCATGCTCTATACCCCCGAGTCCGGCTGGATCACCATCCGGGTGGGCGGCGACGCGCTCTCGGCATACATCGAGGTGGAGGACTCGGGCCCCGGAATCGCCCCCGAAGACCGCGAGCGCGTCTTCGACCGGTTTTTCCGGGTGCTGGGAGGCAGCACCGACGGCAGCGGCCTGGGATTGTCCATCGTCAAGGAAATCGCCGAGCAGCACAACGCCGGGGTCGCCTTCATGCCCACGGGCAATCGCGGCGGCAAAGCCGGAGGGACATGCCTGCGCATCACCTTCAATCGGATCAAGACGACCACCATCCTGCCCGCTTGAGAATATGAAGGAGACATCTGCATGCACGATCGGGCCATGACGGACCGCTATGATCCCGCTTTTTCGTTACATGAAGTAACCAAAGAGCGGCGGCGTTCAACTTGTTGTCAGCCTGGCGTCAGGAGCTTCGCATAACGTACGCTTGCCCGATAAAAGATCCGCAAGGACGATATCTCACTGGGAGACAAACATGAACATCACCACCATGGGAAGGCCGCCCGAGGCGGTGCCGGTGGGCGCGCCGGCCGCGACGAACAGGCCGATGACCCCTGAAGAGCGGCGGGTCATTTTCGCGTCATCGCTGGGCACCGTCTTCGAGTGGTACGACTTCTATCTATACGGCTCGCTGGCGGCCATCATCGCCGCCCACTTCTTCTCGGGCGTAAATCCCACGGCGGGCTTCATTTTCGCCCTGCTGGCCTTCGCGGCCGGGTTTGCCGTCCGGCCCTTCGGCGCACTGGTCTTCGGCCGCCTGGGCGACCTGGTGGGCCGCAAATACACCTTCCTGATCACCATACTGATCATGGGCCTGTCCACTTTCCTGGTCGGCGTGCTGCCCTCGTATTCCTCCATAGGCATGGCGGCGCCGGTGATACTGATCGTCCTGCGCCTGCTGCAGGGCCTGGCGCTGGGCGGGGAATACGGCGGCGCGGCGACCTATGTGGCCGAGCATGCCCCGCAGAATCGACGCGGCTTCTATACCAGCTGGATACAGACCACCGCCACCATGGGCCTGTTCCTGTCGCTGCTCGTCATCCTGGGCATACGCACCTCGCTCAGCGAGGAAGCCTTCATGGAATGGGGCTGGCGCATCCCCTTCCTGATCTCGGTGGTCCTGCTGGGCATCTCGGTGTGGATACGGATGCGCCTGAACGAGTCGCCGGCCTTCCGGAAGATGAAGGCCGAAGGCAATGGCTCCAAGGCGCCCATCAAGGATTCTTTCGGCAAGTGGAGCAATCTGAAGATCGTGCTGCTGGCCCTGTTCGGCCTGACCGCCGGGCAGGCCGTGGTCTGGTATACCGGCCAGTTCTACGCCCTGTTCTTCCTGACCAAGACGCTGGCCATTGAAGCCAATACCGCCAACATCATGATCGCGATGGCGCTGCTGCTGGGCACGCCCTTCTTCGTCGTCTTCGGCGCGCTGTCCGACCGGATCGGCCGCAAGCCCATCATCATGGCGGGCTGCCTGATCGCCGCCCTGGCCTATTTCCCGGTGTTCAAGGGCATTACCCATTTCGCCAATCCGGCCCTCGAGAAAGCGCAGGCCACCGCGCCGGTCACCGTCATCGCCGATCCGGCCACCTGCTCGTTCCAGTTCAATCCCGTGGGCGTGTCGTCCTTCACCAGTTCCTGCGACATCCTGAAAGCCTTCATGGCCAGCAATTCGGTGAACTACGACAACCAGGCCGCGCCCGCCGGCAGCGTCGCCAAGGCCCGCATCGGCCAGGACGAGTTCGTATCGTTTGAAGGCCAGCACCTGAACAAGGCCGATTTCGCGGCAAGGTCGGCGGAATTGAAGAAATCGCTGACCGATGCCATACGCAGCCATGGCTATCCCGCCAAGGCCGACCCCTCGCAGATCAACTACATCATGGTGGTGCTGCTGTTGACCTTCCTGGTCGTGCTCGTCACCATGGTCTACGGTCCCATCGCAGCCATGCTGGTCGAGATGTTCCCCACGCGCATACGCTATACCTCCATGAGCCTGCCCTACCACATCGGCAACGGCTGGTTCGGTGGCTTTCTGCCGCCGGTCGTATTCGCGGTGGTGGCGGCGACCGGCAATATCTACGACGGCTTGTGGTACCCCATCATCATCGCCGCCATCACGCTGGTCATCGGCACGCTGTTCGTCAAGGAAACCAGGGGCAATGACATCAATGCCTGAAGCGCGGCCAGGTTCAGGCTAACGTCAGGCAGGATCATTAGAATTCAATACATAGAAGGGGCTGCCTGATGTTGTCGAACGTCTGATCCCCCGGTTTTACAGCGAAGCCGCCCTTTTTATCACCTGTGTTGCGTCCCCCGCGAGCCTTTTTAGCGCAACACTGTGTGCTCCCCTGATGGCCCGATGCCCCTGGCATTCCGGGCCATTTTTTTTTCCGGCGCCGGCAAGTCTCTGGCAAACATAAGGAAAAAGGGCGCCGCGCAAATGGGCTTACAATCAGCGCTCATCATTTTTTCGGCTGCCTCCGCGCTCGCCGGGCGCGTCGGGCAAGCCCGCAACCAAAGAAGACATCAAGCATATGTGGTTCAAGAATCTCAGGATATTCCGTCTGGCACCGACGTGGTCGTGCACCGTGGACACACTGGAAGCGGCACTGGAAAAACAGGCCTTCCAGCCGAGCGGAAGCCGCGACATGCAAAGCCTGGGATGGGTCGCCCCGCGCGAGGACAGCGGCCTGGTCTATGCTCTGGACGGCCAATACCTGCTTAGCCTGCGGGCCGACAAGAAGCTGCTGCCCACCACCGTGATCAACCAGTTCGCCAAGGCCCGCGCCCAGGACATCGAAGAACAGCAGGGCTTCAAGCCGGGCCGCAAGCAGATGAAGGAAATCAAGGAGCAGGTGACCGACGAGCTGCTGCCCAAGGCCTTCAGCGTGTATCGCGATACCCGCGTCTGGATCGACACCCGCAATCACTGGCTGGTGATCGATGCCGCCGCCGCGGCCAAGAGCGACGAAGTGCTTGGCATGCTGGCCAAGGCCATGGATTCCTTTCCGATTTCGCCGCTCTATGTGGAGGAATCCCCCGCCGCCGCCATGACCAACTGGCTGATCAGCGACGAGCCGCCCGCCAATTTCTCGATAGACCAGGACACAGAGCTGCGCTCGACCAGCGAAAGCGGCGCCGCCGTCCGCTATGTGCGGCAAAGCATAGAAATCGACGAGGTGCGCAAGCACGTGCAGGCTGGCAAGCAATGCACCCGCCTGGCCCTGACCTGGGCCGACCGCGTCTCCTTCGTGCTGACCGATGGACTGGATGTGAAGCGGGTGAACCCGCTGGATGTGCTCAAGGAAGGCCAGGACTCGGCCGCCCACAACGAAGCCGAGCAGTTCGACTCGGACTTCACCCTGATGACCGGCGAGCTTTCGCGCCTGATCGCCGGCCTGGTGGAAGCGCTGGGCGGCGAACGCAAGCAGTGATGGCGGCCGGGCCTGCGCCCGGCTATGGCCACGGACCGGCGGAGGCCGCCCCGGATCCGTGAACGTGGATGGATGGGGGAAGCTGTACGGCCCCTTAGTCCATGCCGTGGAAAACGCTGTCGTCGGGCCCGATGTGCGACGGCGGGCTCCAGGTGACGTCGCGCAGCGAATGCTGCACCAGGTTTTCCACGCCGAGCAGCACGGCGAAGATGGCCATGCGCACCGGGATGCCGTTATCGGTCTGGCGGAAGATGGCCAGGCGCGGATCATGGTTCAGGTCCACGCTAAGGTCGTTCGCGCCTTCGCGGCTGTCGCGAGGCAGAGGATGCATGACGATCACGTCGGGGCCGCAGCACTTGTCGATGATGGCTTTGTTCACCTGGAAGTCGGGGCTGTAGCCTTCCAGCTCCTCGGCGGCGAAACGTTCTTTCTGCACGCGCGTGGCATAGATCACGTCCGCGCCGGGCAGGCCCTCTTCCAGGGAATTGGTCTGTTCGATGACGTGGCCCCGCGTACCGACCTGTTCCAGCAGGTACTCGGGCATCTCCAGCCCGCGCGGCGAAATCAGGGTGAACTTCAGGCCGCGATACAGGGCCAGCAGCTTGATCAGCGAGTGCACGGTGCGGCCGTACTTCAGGTCGCCGGCCAGGACGATGTGCGCGCCGTCCAGCAATTTGCCCAGGCGCGAGAATTCGGTCAGTATGGTGTAGAGATCCAGCAGGGCCTGGCTGGGATGTTCGCCCGGGCCGTCGCCGCCATTGACCACGGGGATGTTGGTCGCCGCCGCGAACTCGGCCACTGAGCCTTTTTCGGGATGGCGGATGACCATGGCATCGACATAGCCGCTCATGACCCGGCTCGTATCGTAGATGGATTCACCCTTGGCCATGGAGGAAAATGTGAAGCCGGTGGTGTCGCAGACCGATCCTCCCAGCCTGCAGAAGGCCGCCCCGAAACTCACGCGGGTACGCGTGCTGGCTTCGAAAAAAAGATTGCCCAATACGGCGCCCTCCAGCACACGCGAGACTTTCTGGCGCCGCGCTATGGGCTGCATCTGATCGGCGATGCGGAAGAGTTCTTCGACCGACTCGCGGGAAAACTGGTCGACCGACAGCAGCTGGTGCTTGCCCTCGGCGGCGATCCGGTCGCGCAGGGAGCCCGATTGTGCGCTTTGCGCATACTTCTGCAGCAAGGTTTCGTTCTCGACGATTTCCGTCACGAAGCGGTTCACGACTTCGGGCATGGCCCGGAACTCCTGCGAGCCCTCGGGCAGCAGCCACGTGTCCAGCGCGCGGCGCTTGACGCCGATACGCCCCGCGAAGACATCGCGCGTCAGATTCAGGCGACGCATGGCATCGCGAAGAAACACTTGTTGGGAAACCGTCATGAGGGCACCTTGAATAAATATACGCAACGCGTATATTTTATTTTCCGCCACGACAATTTACGAGCATTTTCTTATTGGTGGCGACAAAATACAACGCCGCCTTCGCTCAATACCGCTCAGTATGTCAGCACGGCCAGGCTCTGGGTGAACCAGCAAGCCGCGATAAAAGCCAGCAGGCTCAGGCTATAGGCGACCAAGGTACAGAACAGGGGCAGCCAATGGCTGCGGCGCGGCCTGCCGGTAAGCAGCTGATGCAGCAGGCTGCTTTGCACCGGATACGACCACAACAGCCCCAGGGCCGCCAGGGCCAGGCCCGCCAGGAAAGCGGCCATGGGGAAACGCAGCCATTGCGGGTCCAGGTCGATCTGCACGATGCCCAGCGACCAGCAGAGAAGCAGCAGCACGCCCAGGCCATTCGTCCATGCCAGAAACTTGAAGCCCAGCGCAAATCCGCCGGCCAAGGTTCGCAGGGCATGAAGCCGGCCGGTTTGATCGATGTCCATAAGATCCTGTCAGGCAAAAAAACGGCACCCGCATGGTGCCGTCATGAATTTCAAGCAAATGCGCATGGCGTGGATTGCAAGGCTACTGAGCCGGCGTCCCCGTCGTGGCCGGCGCGGTGGGCAGGGCGGGCGCTGCGCCGTCGGCCGGCACACCGGCAATCGCGCGAGCCGCCGCCGTGGCGTTTTCTTCAGTCCCCACCGCAAAGATAAGATGCGGGGAATTGACCGGCGTCGTATAGCCCGGCGCGGCCAGCATGGTCCGCCCGACGACCAGCGCCAGCCGCCTGTTGGGGTTCTTGGTGGTGGTGTCGGCGACTTTCCGCTTCCCCTCTTCGTTCAGTTCGAGCGCAAGCAGGCCTTCGCCCTCTTTGCTGGCGCCGGCCTGGACCCCGGTCAGGTCGGCCCGCGTAATCACCGGCGCGGGGTTTACGTACAAGGTGGACGATTGAATGTTGACCGGCGTCCAGCCCGCTTGCAGCGTGGTGTCGGCCAGGTACACCGCCACCGGCGCGCCTTGCTGCTGGGCCTGCATCGTCGTTTCGGGCGCGGGCGTGGCAGGCGCCTGGGATTGGGACTGGGCCGGCTGATCCGCCGCCGCTACGGGTTTCTGGCCCGGCGTCGTCTGGCAAGCGGCCAGCAACAACAAACTGGCCGGCACGAGCACACGGCCAAGCATACGAGTCGCTTTCATGAAGACTTCCCCCAAAACGAATTTATCAACGTCGGAAAAGTTTAACAGCTGGGCCGCTGAAATGACGTCAATATCTATCAATTTGTTTGAACACGTGCCCAGAGCGGCAGCCCTTCACTGCGGCGCGGCCCCGCGCACTTCGACATGGACGGCATCCAGCACGCGGCCGTCCGGATCCAGCAGTTCTATGCGATGGCGGCCCGGCCACGGCGCCCAGGCCAGTTCGCCGCCGCGCCCCAGCACGCGGCCGTCGATCCGCCAGGACACGTCCCGCGCCATGGCGGCGGCCACGTTCCTCGCACGCAAGGCGCTGCGCTGCCGGTCGGGCGGTATGTCCGGATCGATCGCGAAAATCGCGCCGTCCGCCGGCGCGGCGATACGCGCCACGCCCTGGCCGCGCGGCACGAAGTCCTGCGCCAGGCTGACGCGCTGCAGGACGGTATCGCCCACGAATGCCTCCAGTCGCTCCGGCTCGAGCTCGTGATCGAATGCCACGCGGGCCTGCGTCACCTGCGCCGGCCTGGCGGGCTGGCCGCTGGGCCTGCCGCGATGCAGGTAGGACATGACATCGTGCCACACCGGCCCCGCTCCCGACACGCCCGACACATCGCGCATGCTGGCGCCTCCGCTGTTTCCAACCCAGACCCCGACGGTGTAGTCCTGCGACCATCCCATGCACCAGTTGTCGCGCATGTCCTTGCTGGTGCCGGTTTTCACGGCCGTCCAGAACGGCGTGGACAAAGGACTGTCAAAGCCGAAAGTGCGCGCCCGCGCCTGGCGGTCGGACAGCACATCGCCGATGATCCAGGCCGCCGCCTCGGATATGACGCGGGTCGCCGGCGCATCGGGCGCATCCTGCAGGTAGCGGGGCGGCGAATACAGGCCGCCGGCGGCCAGGGCGCGATAGGCATTGGTCAGGGACAACAGCGTTACGTCCGCGCTGCCCAGGGCAAGGCTGTAGCCATAGAAATCGCCCGTCTGGTCCAGCGGCAGGCCCAGCCGGGTCAGGCGCCGGGCAAAGGCGTCGGGCGAAATCATCAGCAAGACCCGCAAGGCCGGAATGTTCAGCGATGAAGCCAGGGCCGTACGGGCACTGACCCAGCCGGAAAATCGTTTGTCGTAGTTCTGCGGAATATACAATCCGTTTCCCGTGGGAATATCCAGCGGACTGTCGTTCAGCAGCGACGCCATGGTCAGGCGCTGCTGCTCGATCGCCTGGGCGTACAGAAAGGGCTTGAGCGTGGAGCCCGCCTGACGCAGGGCCCGCGCATGGTCGACCCGTGCCGCGTCCGACAGGCCGTCCGACGAGCCCACGTAGGCCAGCACCTGCCCCGAGCGATTGTCCTGAACCACCACCGCGGCGTCGCGAACGTTGTCCATGCCCAGGATGCGCAGATGCCGGCTTATGCTTTGCGCGACGAAACGCTGCAAGCCGGCGTCCAGCGTCGTCCGCACTGCCCGCGGCGGCGGCGCGCCGTGTTCACCCGATTGCGCCAGCGCCAGCCTGGCGTAATGCTCGGCCATGCCGGGGGGACCGGCCCAGAAGCCCGAACTGCGCGCCAGAACGCGGCGCGCATAGGCGGACAGGCCCGCGCACTCATCGGGCGCCCCCATCTCGGCCAGCAAGGCGCAAGCACGCCGCGCAACGACCGTGGCGGAGGCGTTCGGGCCGCGCAGCAAGGCTGCGGCCAGCGCCGATTCGCGTGCATCCAGCCCGCTGGGATGCTTGCGGAACAAGACGCGGGCCAGCGCGTCCACCCCGACAAGCTCGCCGCGGAAGGCCGCCAGGTTCAAGTAGGCTTCCAGTATCCGGGGCTTGCTCCATTGCTCTTCCAGGCGCCGCGCCTCGAAGGCTTGATCGATTTTCTGCATGATGCCCCGCCCCTGCGGGCCCCGCTCGAAGCCTTCATCGATCAAGCCCAGCAACTGCATGCTGAGCGTCGATGCGCCGCGCCGCCGCTCATGCGCCAGCGTATCCCAGGCCGCCGCGGCGATCGCCCGCCAATCGACGCCGCCATGCGAATAGAACCGCCTGTCCTCCGACAGGATGACCGCCCGCTGAAGCGCGACCGACACATCATCCAGCGCGATCCAGTCGCCGCGCCGGGCCTGGAAGTCGACGCGGACGCGCTCCATCAGGCGGCCCGAGCGATCCAGCACTTGCACATTGGACGCCTGCGCATCGGCCTTGACCTCATCGTAGGAAGGCAGCGCCGTGGCTGCCCCTGGCAGCGCCAGCATCAGCAGCGCCAACGATGAAGCAAAAAGCCGCCGCTTCGCCTTGCAAAGGCCCGGCCAGGCTGCTCTGTTGCGCAGCCTTGCTCCTGGATGACGAACGGTTTGCGTGCGCATGAGGTTTTCCATTCCGGATCGGCAGGCGCTAGTCCGGCTGCGCTTCGCCCCGCACAGCAAACCTGCCCGGCTGAGGCAATTCACCGTACACGTCGGGCTGGTACATGGCCTCGATGCGGGTGGGCGGCAGGCTGAAGCTTCCCTCCGTGTTCAGCCTGACCACATAGCTCAGGGTCGTCGTTCCGGCCGGCAGGTAATCGTAGTAGGCGCGGTAGGCCTCGAAGCTGCGTTCGACGAATGCGGGCGCATAGCCCTCGTTCCCTTCCGGCCTTGCGGTCTGCGCCGCAATGCTGGAGTCCCGCCCCAGTCCGCTGCCCAGTATCGTGGCCCCCGCTGGAACAGGATCGCTGAGCACGGCCCAGGTCGTGGACGTCCTGGCCCGGATGGTCAGCGTCACGCGATACACGTCGCCGCGCGACCACGCGCCCGGAATGGCCTGGGAAACCGGCTCGATGCCGCGCCGGATCTCATAACCCGACGAAACAGCCTGGGATACGGGCACGGCGGCCAATGAACGCACGCTCACCCACGGACGCCCCCCGCCCTGCTGTTCCAGGACCAGGGTATCGGTCATGGCGGACGACCAGGCCTGCAGGAAATCAAGCGCCTTCACTCCGCCCTGCGAATCGGCGCGGCTCCAGTCCAGCGCATGGTCGCCGCTGCCCGAAGCCAGCCTAAGCCGCCCTGACACGGGAACGCTTTCTTCGCGCTGCGCAAATTTTTCCGCGGCCAGACTGCCCATCAGGTTGGCGGTGGTCGTGCGCCAGGCGCCCCTGCGCTGCATGTCCAGCAGGCCCTGCATCATCCGGGGCAGGTCGCTGCGCCATTCCGGCTGCCCGGCGGTCAGCAGAATCAGCTTGGCCAGATTCGATTCGCGGCCGCTCATCAGCCACCAGCTGTCGTTCAGCGCATCGTCCGTGAACGTCAGGCCGGTGCCGCTCTCCATCATGCGTGCCAGCAACACCTGGCGCGCCTGGGCCAGCTTCGCGGGCTTGCCGGCGATACCCGGCACGCGCTGCAGCAGGGCCAGCCAATCGATCACCGCCGAGGTCGGCCAGCGATCCGGAGCAATGGCAATGCTGCCCAGCATGCGGGCCTGAACCAGTCCGTAGCGCGATAAGGCCTCCAGCGCCAGCAGCTTGCGCACATCCAGGTCACGCTGGGGCGCCCAGCGGTTGCGGACCAGCTTGCCCTGAACAAAGGCCAGCAGTCCGCGCGCCATGGAAGCACGCGCCGCTTCGGGAATTGCATAAGGCAGGCCCAGGGCCTGGGCTTCATGGCTGACGGCCAGCAGGTAGGCCGTCAGCACTTCGCTGCCTTGCACCGCTCCGGGGAAATAGCCGGCCAATCCATCGTCGTCCAGATAGGTGGGCAGGCGCCGCATCAGGTCCCGCCATTGCTCAGGACTTCGCAACCCTATTGCCCTGGAGCCCAATTGCTCCAGGCAGGTGTAGGGATAGGCGGAAAACCATTCGCGCACACCCGGCAACCCGCCCGCCAGCGAAGATTGCGCATGCACCTGCAAGCCGCCGCGCGGCACGCCATTGGCATCCGTCAACGCGCCTGTCGGCGCCTGCACGGGCAGGCGGACGGGATCCGCTTCGGAATCCAGCGCGAACAGGGTCGCCTGCCGTGTCGAAACCGGCACGACCGGCAGCAGCGCCTGCCTGAACACCAGCGCATCGCGAGCCGCCTGGCCGCCGGATCCAGCCGCGCTGGCCGGGCCGCTCCCAGCTGCCTCGCCCTGAGCCGTTGCGCCGCCCATGTCGCAGGCTTCGATGCGCCATTCCAGTTGCGCCGATCCACCCAAGAGATTGTCCTCGGGCGCCTGGACATCCCAAGTCAGCGCGCGCGCCGCGCCGGGAGCCAGCTCCACCTCTTGCGGCGCCAAGGTTTCCGATGCCACGCCCTTCCCGGTATAGCCGGCCGTCACCCGGACCCGCATGGCGGCCCCCGTGGAATTGCGCGCCGTCACCATGGCCTTGTAGCGATCCCCCTCGCGAACCAGCGAAGGCAGGCCCGGGATCAACTGCAGGTCCTGCGTACTTGCAATGCTGGCGAAACCCGTGCCGAAACGGTCCGCGCCGTAGTCTGCAATGGCCACCAGCTTGTAGCGGGTAATGGCGTCGTTAAGCGGGACAGACAGCGTGGCCTTGCCCTGCTCATCGAGCTCCACCGCCGGCGCCCACAGCAGCAGCGTGTCCAGGAGTTCGCGCGTCGGGCTCTTGCCGCCTCCCCCGCCCGCCGGCAGCGCCTTGCGCCCGTAATGCCGCCGGCCGACGACTTCCATCTGGGCCGTGGCGGTCTCGACGCCGTAGCTGCGCAACTGCCGCAAGGCCGACAGCAGGTCCCAGCTGTCGTTGGGCGCCAGTTCGAGCAAGGCCTGGTCGACGGCCGCGAAAGCCACCGTGCCATGAGCCGCGGGCTTGCCGTCCGCCGTCTTCACTTCCACCGTCACGCTGGCCCGGTCCCGCAGCGGGTAGACGGGCTTGTCGGCGCTGACCTTGACCTCCAGCCGGTCGCTTTCGTCGGACACCCGTATCTCGGCCAGCCCGTAACGAAAGGAGGGCTTTGACAAATCGATGAAAGGCGTCGGCGCGGCGTAATGCTTCGAGGCGTCCATAAAGGCGCCATACCAGGACCTGGGCTGCTGCCAGCCCCAGGTAAAGAAGGAATACCACGGCACCTCGCGCAAACGCCCGCGCAAGGCCAGCACCGATACGTATACGTTGGGTCCCCAGTCGGCCTCTATCGGAATGCGGATCGTGGGGTCGCTGCCGTTCAGACGCACGACCTGCGTCTTCAGCACCCCTTCGCGCTCCACGGCCACCAGGGCCATCGCATGGCGGAAGGGCATGCGCACCTGAAATTGGGCGGTTTCCCCCGGCTTCCAGCTCTTGCGCTCGGGGATGATGTCCATCCTGTCGTCGTCCTGACCTCCGAACCACAGTTCGCCGGCGCCCGTCACCCATACGGTGGACTCGGCGGTGGAGCTGCGGCCTTGCGCGTCGCTGGCCGTCGCACGCAACTGGATGGCGCCGGCATCCTTCAATTCGATCGAACATTCCAGCACGCCATCCGCGCCGGTGCTTCCCTGGCACACCGTGCCCAGGTCGCGCAACTGCACATGATTGTCGTAGCTGTAGAAGCCGCCGACCAGACGCTTGCGCGTGGAATAGGTGCTGCGCACAAGCGCCGTGATCGTCATGGGGACCCCGGCTTGCGGCTCGCCCGCGGTCGACAGGGCCAGGCCCCGCACGGGCGTGGCCGTGCCGGCCGCCACCCAGCTGCCTGCGCGTATGCCCGCCTGGACACCGGCGGGCCACACCGGCACCGATTGCGCCAGCGTCTGGACTTGTCCGTTCGGATCCTGGAAACTTGCCTCGAACACAAGCTCCCCCGGACGCTTGAATGCGGGCAATCCGTCTATCTTCAGCCGCCCTCCGCCTTGCCCGTCCAGCATCAGGGGCTTCTTGTCCAGAAAAAGCGTCTGTTGCGCATGTTCCCCGTTATCCGCCTCTTCACCGGACGCTTCGTCGCCGCGCGGATCGGGCGGATCGAAGGAATAGTCCTCGTAGTCCGCGAAACGCACCCAGCGCTCGCGCAGCACGCCCGAGAGGTGCACCGGCAGATGGCCGGCGGGACCGCCCGAGACATAGGCGATCTGCACATCGGCATCCAGGCTGGCCGGCGCAAGCAGCGGACCGCCGCCCGCCTCGCTCCCGATCTTCAGCGTGCCGCTCAGCAAAGGCAGCTTGAATTCCTCGACCCGGAACTGACCGCTGCCATACCAATTGCCCTGGTCGTCGGCCAATGTGACGGAATACATGCCCAGCCTGGCCGTCTTCGGTATGTCGAAACGGCTGGCCGCCGCAAGACCGCCGGAGGGCGTCTTCTTCCAGGCAAGCGCCTGCTCATAGCGCTGGTCCGATCCCTGATGCTCGATGAGCAGCTTGCCGGGCAACTCGGAAATATCGTCCGGCAGCGCCAGGCCGTCGCGGGTCTGTATGCGCGCGAAATGCTTCATCGACACTGTTTCGCCGGCGCGCAGCAGCGTGCGATCCAATACCGTATGCGTGGCCATCGTCGGCGTGGGACGGGTGTCCACCGGCACGTTGAAACGCCAGGACTCAATGCCCCGGTTCCAGTCCGAAAACACGAATGAAAAATCGGCCCTGCCGCGCGCCTGGGCGTGGTCGGCGCCTACGCGCGCCGACGCATAGATCCCGCCAAGCCCGGTGTCCTCGCAATAGTCCGGCGCATCCAGCCGGCCGCGCTGGTGCCAGATGCCTTCGGCATCGGTCTTGCCGCGCGCCAGCACGGCACCGGAGCAATCCAGCACGGCGATGTCCGCCCCGGCCACCACCCTGCCCTCATCCAGCGTCGTCACCCACACCAGAACATCGTCGCGGCCCGTCTTGATATGCACGCCCAGATTGGTCAGCAAGGCCGCGGTGCGCACATACATCGGGTCGGCCGATGCCAGCAGCGACTGGCCCAGTCGCGCCGATTCGACCTCCAGCACATGAAAGCCCGGCTCGGCCAGCGGCACTCCGATGACCTCGAAGGGCCGGGGGTGTTCGCCGTCCATGCCCGGCAGGGCCAGCTTGCGGGCGGCCTGCATGCCTTGCAGCGCGGAATAGCCCCGGGTGTCCAGGCGGGGCTGCTCCTGCCGCTCGTTCTGCCGGGGCGCACGGTCGGCCATGATGTCCTTCAACTGGTTCGCCGTCCAGCTTCCGTCCTCGAGGCGGCGCAGCCGCGCATACCAATGCAGCACCTCTTTGTCGTCCCGCGTGGCATAGTCGCTGATCTTGCCGGCCGACACCGCCAGATCCCGCGTGCGGAGCGCCGCCTCGACATTACGCAAGGTCAGGGGCACGGTGGCGGGCGACTCGGCTTCGCTGCCATCCGGCGGCAGGTGGGCGAAACGCTCGACGATGCCGAACGGCGCCGCCGCGAACTTGGCCAGGGGCGGGAATGCCGCCGTCTGTATGGCCAATGGGAACTGATCGGCGTTGATCAGTTCACGCCCCGCATCGTCCTTCAGGCCTTGAGGAAGACTGAGCGACAAGGAGGACAGTTCGGCAAACGGGCCGTCGAACCGCACATGCGACAGGCCTCCTTGATAGCCGGTGTCGTCGATATCCGGGCCGCGCTCGCCGGAAGGCGTCGTCAATCGTATCTGCGCCGCATCGGCGCGCGCTATCGGTGCCGAAAACTCCAGCGTCAAGGGCGATACCGGCGTGCAGGGCATGCTGGCATTTTCCCGCAGGCAGCTGAAGCTGGCCTTGAACGGCGCGCGCACCGTGTAATCGAAAACCTCGGCCTTCGCGCTGGCCACCGCCGGCCGGCCCTGTGCCGCGGGCGTCGACACGCCCGGCCCCACGCCAAGCTGCACACGCGCCTCGGCGGGAAGGCGGCGCTTGCATTGCAGCAGTTGCGTCGCGGGCGTGTCCCACTCGTCGCTCATGGAGTAGTAGACGGACTTGAGAATGTCCCGGCGCGCCTCGCCCGAAACCAGCCTTACCGGCACGGCCTCGCCCAAACCCTCGACCAGGCATCGCGCACTGGCGGCCAGGCTGTTTGCGTCCACGTCGCCGTTGAACCGCAAGACGAAGACCTGGTCTTCGGCAATGGTCTTGTCGTAGGGATAGGAAGCCGTTATCGCCGGCCCGCCGGTCCGGAAGGAAAATGCCGCCTTGCCCGACACCGTCTCGTTCGCCAGGCTGCGAAAGTCCGGCCGCATCGTGGCGCTGCACTGCACGCCCGGCCCCGGCGCCTCGTTGAACACATAGGTCCAGCGCTTGGCATCCAGCCAGCGGCCCTGCCCTTTTACGGCGGGATCATCGCAGGCGACATCCATCGGAGCCGGCGCCTGGCCGTCGCCAAAGGCGATGACGGCCGCATCGAAGGCAAGCTGGATGCTTTCAACCTTGGACACCGTGCCCTGCGGCGTGAATTTGGCGACCTTGACCGCCCAGGCGGGTGACCAACACACGATCGATGCTAATACAACTGCCGTTATCCTTAACACGCTGGCCTCTCCAACCCGGTTTTTCCGGCACGATAGCACTCTTCGGAAAGGGCGTCAGCAGCCTGGGCCAGGCGTAAACCGCCAGCGCGAGGCTGCTAGGCAAGCTTGATCGGTTTATGCAATAATTGCGGGCTATCCGAGGCGCATGCGCAAGCGCGCCACGGATACGCCCCTCTAGCTCATGCCTGGTTAGAGCAGCGGACTCATAATCCGTTGGTGCCGTGTTCGACTCACGGGGGGGGCACCACCTTATACTTACCGCAAGCATCAACTTACGCAAACATACGCAAATAATCATAGTGCGTAGGTGGTGCTTGCAGGCACTCACAAACAAACAAATCCCCACCGGTTTGCACTATATTTGGTAATCTCTTACGCAAATATTACGCAAGGGTTTACGCAAAATGGCCTCGTTCAGAAAAAGCGGTAGCGGCTGGCGGGCTGAAGTTGCGCGCAACGGTGTCCGGGAAAGCGCCACATTTCCCACCAAACGAGAGGCGCAGGAGTGGGCCAGCAAGCGAGAAACGGAACTCGTTGCCCGTAAAGGGGGGAAAGTTATTCGCTGGACGCTGGCCGATGTGCTCGACAGGTACCTGCAAGAGATCACTCCCGGCAAGCGCGGCGCCACCAAAGAGGCCATCCGGATCAGAGCTTTCCAGCGCGACGAATTAGCCCAGAAAATCATGCAGGACGTGACCCCTGCCGACCTGGCGGATTGGCGCGACCGTCGCGTAAAAAGCGTAAAGCCTGCGTCCGTTTTGCGTGAAATTTCTACGCTTAGGGCAGTTTGGACCCAGGCCCGCAAAGGCGAATGGAACTACACCGACCAAGACCCCTGGAAAGAGGTCACGAAGCCGGAGCCTGGCAAAGCCAGAACAACGACGTTCACGGACGAGCAGGTCACGAAGATCGTGAAAGCTTTAGGCTACGCTGGCGGGCAGCCCAACACCAAGCGCAAAGAGGCGGCCGTGGCGCTTTTATTCTCACTGGAAACGGCCATGCGTGCGGGGGAAATTGTTGGGCTGCGCTGGGAGCATGTACATTTGGACAAGCGGCTGGTACACCTGCCGGAATCCAAGAACGAGGACGCGAGGGATGTGCCTCTATCAAAGAAAGCGGCTGCCCTGCTGGAGGATATGAAAGGCCTAAGTGACGAGCGCGTGTTTACGCTCAATTCTGCCCTTCTGGATACGTACTATCGATCAGGACGTGCGCTGGCCGGTATCGTCGGCCCAACGTTTCATGATGCCAGAGCCACCGCCATTACCCGACTATCCAAGAAATTGGACATTCTGGAGCTCGCCAGGATGGTGGGCCATCGGGACCCAAGGAGCCTGATGGTCTATTACCGTAAATCGGCCACCGACATAGCCAGCAAGCTTGATTGAGATATTGCCCGCCACCGTGCGGGCTTTTTTGTGCTAAAAATACTGTATATAACATCAGTGTTTATCATGCTTACCTACCGCGACCTGAGGGCTATCCAAGACGGGAATCGCCGCAATCCAGACGTCATGGAGTTGCTGCGCGAAGTAAAGCGCCTGCGCGACCTGACCGCCCTCACCTATTCCGTACTTGGCTTCATTCCCTTGGGCGGTCTGAGCGCCGAAAGCCGGGAAGCTTTGCGCCCGGTGCTGGACGCCCTCAATGCTGAGCCGGCCGTCGATGAATACCGCAAAATGCGTGCTAAAAGGGAGGAAATGGAGTTTCGCAGAAAGACAGCCATGGAGGCCAGCGATGTGCGGACGAGTAAAGCAGGCCAATGACCCGGCCATCTATTTTGACTACACCCGCTGGAATCCGCTTGAGCACTTGCAACTCGACTTCAAGCCCAGCCCGAATGTTCCGCCCGGCACCCGCCCTCTTGTATTGCATAGACTGGGCGACGGGGCCGAGCATGCCGATAATCTGTTCTGGGGCTATAAGCCGCCTTGGTATAAGCGCGGGCCCGCCAGCAATGCTCGGCTCGATACCGTCCTGAAAGGCTCGCCCTTCTGGAAGCCATTGCTCCAGCGTCGCATCGTCGTTCCGGTGGATGGCTGGTACGAATGGACCGGCGAAAAGGGAGACAAGCAGCCCTGGTACATCAACCCCAAGGATGGTCAGCCGCTCCTGCTGGCGGGCCTGACGGCTTGGTTGCCCGGCCGGGAAGTGCTGGCCGAGACCGGCTTTGCCGTCGTGACGGACGATTCCGCCGGCGGCATGGTCGATATTCATGATCGCAGGCCGGTTTGCCTCACGCCTGACGATGCCCTGGAATGGCTCGATCCGGGAACACCGGTTGAAGATGCCCTATCGCTGCTATCTACGCCAAGGCCCGAGGATGCATTTCACTGGTGGCAGGTGACCCGGAAGATGGGCAATAGCCGGTATCAGTTGCCGGATGCGAGTGAGCCGCTCAGATGACGCTTTGCCCACGGCGCAAGGTCAGTCCCAGTGATGTAGAACCACTGACCTCGGATCCGCCAGTCGGAAAGATCGGCTTATCCCATCGCTAGCGTATCGTGAGACTGACGGGCCAATAATGGCAGGTGCGCCCCTTGACCATGGGTTTATAAAAGATCCGTAAAGGTCGGAATCTGCCGGAGGTGATATGCTTTTCCGGGGCACGCCTATGTGGAGCGTTACTCGGGATAGTGGATGCTCCTCGCCGAACGTGTACGCTGGCAGCCGGATAGCTGCAGCTAGAGCTTTTGAAAAATCAGTGTCAAGCGCCCGTATCGGGCCTACCAACTTCGAAGCAGCGTGCTTTAGAAAGACTGCCAAGTCGCGCGAACAATTGAGCAAGAACACTATGATTTCCCAAACGAGGGCGGTAATGGAAAAGACCTCCTGACCGCGATGGAAAGTCGTGCTTGGGCACACCACGCCCTTTTCAACACCTTCGATGAAATAGCCGTGCAGGCATCCGATGAAAGAAGGCTTCTGTTCACACTGCATCGAAAAAATTCGGATTCTTGACTGTTGATGTTTTATTGCATTTGCCGCCGCAGAGACAAATCGCTTATGTTGCTTCACCGCCTTCTGTAGCTCCCGATAGGCACTATCCCGATCTCGAAGGGCACGGTTTTTAAAAAACCCAGATGCAATCAAGTCAATATCGTCAACGTGCTCTGCGGCTGCATACAACGAGAGCTCGATGTAATCAATGACCTCCTGCATCAGATCGTCGCCTACGTCGCCTTGCTCCGAATTGACCGTGCGCACCTTACGAAAGTAATCCTCGATGCGATGAGAAAGCCTCGAAATCTTGTCACTTACTCGCGCTACGGAGACGTTATAAATACCGAGCGGCAACCGCAGTCCGTTCATCGTGTGGAAGCATCTCTCTTCGGTTGCGCGCGCGAGAAGCACGCGCGCCTCAAGAGCGGATTGAACCTCATCAGAGATGTGCACTATGAAAACTGGCTTCTGGGCCATAGCGAGTTCGCACGTTGGGATGTGAAAGACGCAATTTTGCAGACGTGCATGATATCCGTCTACTGAGAGTATCCCTGCCCCAACCACGGTTCGCTATCCTGAAGCGCATTCAGCTGCCAGATTGCTTCGTCTCCCTTGGCGACGATTCCGAATATCGACAGCATCTTCTGAGTCAATGTCGGCGCGCGCCATCTCATTACCCAGGCGGGCCTCGCGATTTCATGTCTATTTGCACTTCCGGAACTGATGCGTCTCATTTGCTAGGATTCGCTCTTGGTACCGACGCTCCAGCTTGATGGCCTCTGACGACGGCATGTCGACAACGACATACTCATCGCAAAAACTACCGCCGGCGGCCCCTGCGCAAGCGGTCAAACTCAGCAGCCAGATCATCATCATCCATTTTTTCCACATTTCGCCTATTCTCCTGCGCCTGCCTTGCGCCTTGTGCGTCGCGTAGTTGCTGCTGCTCTCGCTCCGAATGCTTCCCTGACTGACGCACCGCAAAGAGACCGGCCAGCACTGCGCCGGCCACAGCGATGTAGGGCCATACCTTGGCCCAGAGTGCCCGTAGGAAGATCATGATTCCACCCAGAGATATTCCGGCCGGCGGCCACGTTTGAGCTTGGCCTGCACTTTCGCCGCGGCTTCCTGTTTTTCGATGTCGTGGTCCCGGTCCAAGTCCAGCCCCGCGTTCTGGCGGTAGGTCGTCGGGTGCGTGCCCTTCTTCCACAATATATAGTTCTCAGGCATGCCGATGGCTGCCGGCCAGAGAATGGCCATATAGACGTCAGAAAGCGTCTTTAGACGCCCCTGGTACGGCTTGAAGTACATCCGTACATAGTCAAGCTGTTCGACGGCCGTCATCCTGGCCAGCGCCTCTACGGTAGTGCCCAGGCCAACGGCTGTCTTGGGCATGAACTGAATCAGCCCAGTCGCCCCGCTGCCGGCCATGTTCTTGATATCAGGCCGGAACGTCTCGGCCGACTCCCACGCGATGCAGGCCATAAGGTAGTCAGGCTCAATGCCGAGGGCCGCGCAGATTGTGAATACCACTTCACGGAACTCGGCGCTTACCTTGTTGCCCCAGGCGAGTGTGCGGCGGGGCTTGGCCGGAATCTCTAGAACTGTCTCGTTCTTCGTCGGTGCCAGCAATACCCTGATGAATGCCCATATTGTCTTAAACATTACTGGCCCCCAGCGCGCAGTTTGTGAATCTCGTTCATCACATCGGCAATGTCCGCCTGGCGCCGCTTGTCGAAGAAGTTGAAGCACCAGCGCACAATGGCCCACGCCGGCAGCCCGCAAGCGAACACCAGGCCGAGCATGGCCACAAGACCCAGAGCCGACTCGCCCCACCATTGAAGACCAAAATGCATGATGACGGCCGCGCCTCCGGAAATAGAGCCGATCACCGTAGAGGTAATGCCCACCACCCATTCAGACTGGGTGCGCGGCTTGAGCAGGCACATCACCACGATAGTGGCCAGCCCCGCGCCGATGGCTCCAATCCCGGCCAGGCCCCCTATTGCTTTCCAGGCAAACAAACTTACTGCGGATGTTCCCGTACTCGTTGGTTCCATTTCATTCCTTTGGACGTAAAAAAGCCCGCGTGGTGGCGGGCCGTGAATAAAAGGGCCCGCACAAGGCGGGCCGTGGTGGTTCTTGTTACTCGCGCAGCGCAGGCTCAAGCTTCTGGAAGTCGGAATCACGCCCGGGCGCCGACCTATCCGGCAAGCCGACCGTGGCAATCAACGTGACGGGACCGAACAGCACACCAAGCAAAAACCACGCGAAGCCGCTGTATTGTTTCTCGCGCGCAACGACCCAGGAAAAGATCGCGCAAGCAAGCCAGGCAACCGGCCACCACAGCACGTAGGCGGCCAGAAAACTGGCAAGTAGCGCCGTATTTATCTCCATCTCCCTCTCCTTTTGAAATTATGGTGAGGAGACTATACGCCCACGCCGAGATATCGGTAGGGAAAGCCGTTAAGCTTCTGGCAATTGAAGAGTCGGCAGTTCCAAAATCAATTCTTCGTCCGTCGGAATGCCGCGCGCGCTGGAATTCACTTCATCGAGGATCGCATAGCACTTCGCCCACACAAGAGAGCGCCACGCGCGGAACGCCTGGCCCTCGGCCTGGAACTTCGGCACGGCGGGCTCTTCGGCATAGGTTACGGCATTGGCGATACTGTCATATCGCAATGCCCGTGCGGCGTCGTCCATATGCTGCTGCACGATGGCGACTTTGGCTGCTTCGATTTGCGCAGGCGTTGGTGGCGGCGGATCAGCCAGGGTCGGGTGCCCGTTTTCATCTGAAACGATGCGTTTACCTTGCGCCTGGCCTTGCAGCAGCGCGGCATGTCCGCTTGGCGTGATTTCGACAGCATCGGCGGGGATGTTGTCACCGTGGATTTCTGAATTGTAGAAGCCGCCCGTTTGGGAGCTAAAGTAGATCATTTGTTACGCCCCTTATCGTCCGATAGCGAACCAGTTGAATGCGGCAATAGTCGAGCCAGACGCCTGCTGCCAGGTGAAATTGGTTGCTGTAAAAGATGTGCCAACTGCGAGCGCTGGCGTTCCGATAGCTGCATTGTCTGTCGCAAGACAGATAAGGCACTCGTTCGGGAATGCTGTCGGAAAAGTAATAGTTCCGCTCGATGAAGCTCCCCCGTCCGCTTGCCCAAACTGCAGAATTAGCCCGCCCGGAATCTTCTGAAAACCAGCTGCAGCCAGCAATTGATTACCGCCCTTAAACGCATCGGCCAATTTCTTCGGCGTCAGCGCCACAGCATCATCCGTCAGCGCCTGTGCAAGTGCAGCCGTCGCGATCTTCAGCGACCCCGCGTAGGTTTCGGATGCTATAAGCGGGTCGTACTTAGTGCCGCCCCAGACGTACACCGCCCCACCGTGATCCGTCACGATGATCGGGCCCTGGTCTTCGGTCAGAGCGTCGACCTCGGCGAAGGTGGCGCCGGGAATGCCGGAACGGAAGTCGGCCAGGACGGCCGCCAGCGTCGCCGGGGTGATGGCCAGCAGGGTCGAGGTAAGGGCCTTCGCCTCAGTCGCGGTGGCGATTTCGATCAGACCTTTTTTCGTACTGCTGGCGTCCGGCGCCGTGGCGGCCAGGATTTGCACCAAAGCCGACAGATCACCGGCGGCCAGCGTCACGCCGTTGGCGGTGGCCGCCGCCTTCAGTTGCCCGTACAGCCAGTTCGCTTTCTGGTCTGCAATCTGATGCACGCGGTTAAACTGCTCGACGCTGGGCGGCACGCTGCCGATTGACGCCCAGCCAAGCTTGTATTGGGTATCCACCCACTGATCGATTGCGCCATTCTCGCCCCAGGCGTATCCGAATGCGCTGAAGAAGTCCACGTTTGCCATGTGCTGCCCTTAAAAGAGAAAGCCGCCTCAATGGGCGGCTGAAGAACTTGCTGATATGCGATCAGATTCGGCGCGACATCACGCCCACGCCGAACCCGAAAAATTCCTGGTTGCTGAACCCAAACGGCTTGTCGGTAGATCCGGTCAGTATCTGCACGCCGACGCCGGCCGCCAGAGGAATCCAACGGTACGGGTTGATCATGAGCGGATCGTTGGGCCCCGGGATCTTGCTGATCCAGATCCTCACTTTGGCGTTGCCGGCATCCTTAATTCGGACATATGCGACATCGAAGATCGGGCGGATCGCGGCGATGATCTCGGGTGCCGTGCCGTGCCCGTTGTTGACGGCGATCTTCCAGTACAGGACTTTGCGGTATTCGGCATCGAGCAGGCGGGTCGATCCCGAAACCGCCTTTTCGTAGCTGCGCCGGAACCGTGCTTGGCCGAAGCCCAAAGCGCCGGGCTGACCATCGAATCCGAAGAACTTGACGTAGACGGTGTCCGCGATTTCACGGGCTTGGCCGACGATCTCGCCGATGCCGTCGAGCTGCCGGCCGACGGCCGTGTCCAGCCATCGACCCTCGAATAGTTGCCGCAGCGCACCCTGCAGTCCTTGCGCCGGCGCATACAGGGCACGCACGACCGATTCCAGGCGCGGGCTGCTGCCGTACTGCGCCAGGAAGTTGCCCCAGGCTATATCCGCATGTTGCTGCTGGAGATCCATCACGTCACCTCGATACGGCTGGGATCGAACATCGCACGTTCGATGTCGTCGATGGTGATGTTGGCTGCCGAATAATCGCCGGGCGCCGGAGTGATTCCGGGATCGCTGGCGAAGGCAAGCTGCAGATCCACCTCGGCAATACCTTTGGTCTGATAGATACCAGAGAAAAACCGCTGCACGATCACGTCCTGGCCGATCTCGTGGGCCTGACCAGTGGTGTTGATTGACTCGGCCACGAGCTCGAAGCCATCTACCGGGAAGGGCTGCTCGGGGGCCGGCAGCAGGGTCAGCGCGGCCTTTACCCAGACGTAGACCGGGGTCGGCCTGTCGAGCCGAATCAACTGATCACCTTCGGGCGCGGCCACGGTCTTCTCGATGGCGCCGTTCGTGTCGATGCCCGCGGCCTTGTACCTGTAAATGGCGGCGGCGATCTCCTCCTCGATGCCGCCGTCGACGACGACATGCAGGCTGTGCGGCAGGCGCCCATCAACCACTTCGTCCGTGTCATTCTGGAACACCTTGATAGCGCGGATGCCAGAAACCTCGCGCTCGATGTTCGGCGCAATGCTGGGCAGCGTAGCCGCACCAAACCGGAATACCCCGGTCTGGTATCGCCGGCGTAGCTCGGCGTCGTTTTCGGTGCCGCGGCCTACGGATCCACCCACCAAGTTGTTTACCGCCTGCCAGCCGTCTACCAGTGTCACGATGGTGTCCAAATCGCCTGGTGCCACCTCTTCCGCCATCGGGTCGATGGTTTGCGCCAAAACCCGGCTGCCCAGCGTTGCGATCGACAGGTTCGCGGTGGCGCTCACCGACGCCTCGCCAACATCCACGGCCAGCAGCCGAATCGCCGAACCATCGCTGGACACCTGCATGGGGCCGGCCGCCAAGGCCGCAACCAGGCCGGCCAAGATGTCGCCGATGGTCGCTACGGCGTCGCTGGTGTAGCTGTAGTCCACGCCGTTGACCGTGACTGTGTACGTGGCACTGTTCTGCACGGCCGGCACGAGACGGATATCTGCCGCAGCCAGGCCACTGATCGTCACGTTCTGCGCGGTCTCCCACAGCGTTTGGGTCACCCGGTTACGAATCTGGGCGCCCGCCGGCACGGGCGTACCCTGAAGCCCGTAGGCGATCACGTAGCACTTGGATCGCTCAGCGGCCAGCCGGGAGACGCCCGAGAACGCGACGGACCGATCCAGCGATGTGCCACTTGCCGAGCCCGGGTACATGGCGTAGTAAACGCCCTCGCCCATCTCCCATAACGCCGCTTCGCGGTCGGCGAATGTATCGACCAGCACGCCCATGACGGAGTCCGGGCGAGTCTCGATGTCGTCGGGCAGCCCCTTGGCGCGTAGATTCGCCCGTAGGGCTTCGATGATCTCGACACGGACTTCGGGCAGCCGCGGGCGAACGAACCCCGCCGGGGTTACACCGTACTGATTTGCCATCTATGGTTCCTATCGGGTGACGCTGACCGTGATCGGGCCTTCGTCGGTTTGGATGCCGGGCAGCGTGATGCGGCCCTGGCGCGTCCGTGAATCGATCTCGATCTGGACCGTCGGCACGCCAGTCACGCCTGGCACGTCACGCACTTTGGCGCGGATGATGGATTCGACCTGGGCGCGGCTGGGGCTCTTGATCATGATCGATTCCAGATACGGCACCCCCCAGGTATCGTCCAGGAACCACTCGCTCAGAAAGGTCAGAAGCGTGATCTTGATCTGCTGCGCCACGCGGGCGGCGCCGTCGACGAGCACCAGGTCCCTGCTCTTGCTCAGAGCCAGGTCGTGATCCAGGCCCAGTTTGATGTCGATGCTCATACCGGAACGTCCGATTCGTCGCCGCCAGCGACCACGCCGCCATGCTTGTGGTCGCTGCCAATGTTCTTGGCGTTGTGCGTGATCTGGCCGCCATTGAAAGCCGCTCCACCCATGATGCTGATCGAGCTGCCCTCGCCGCCCGAGCCCCGCATGCCCTGGGTGTATGTCAGCAGGCCGTTGATGGTGACCGGGCTGTTGTAGGTGGTCTGCTCAGCATTCACAGTCATGGTGGGCACGTTGATGATCAGGTCACCACTGGGCGCCAGCTTGATGGTGCCACGCCCGTACTGGATGCAGACATTCTCAGTATCTGCCACCGGCCCCGGGCGCATGACCGGCGTGGCGAAACAGTCGGACAGGTCGAACTGGCGCGGGTCGTCCGGTGCCTGATCGGATCCTGACAACCAGTTTTCCAGGCTGCGCTGGCTGAAATTCAGCTTTACCGGATCGCCCGGCTTGAGCGGCACCGTAACCATGGCTTTGCCGCCGTCGGCAATCGGCCAGCACACCGGCACCTGCACGATCTGCGGCGCGGCCAGCGTCTGACCGTTGGCCAACTGCTTGGGCACGGCCGGGCGCACCGTGGCGGTTTTGCCGTCGTAGGCCACGATGACCCCCGGCAGGCAGACATTCATCTCCGCCAGCGCGGCTTGTATGAGCTCCTTCATCTTGTACCTTTCTTCCGCGGCGGCGCATTGCGGTCCACCACTTCCAATTCGGTCTGCCAGTCGCCCGGGCCACCCCAGTCGCCGGTGTGCCGCAGCTTCTCGACTCGAAACCACCCCTCAACCGTGCGGCTTTCCAGCTTCACCAGGTCGCCGGGATTCAGCGTGGGCAGCAACAGGCTTTTGACCTTCCAGCCGTCGATCTGCTGCCGGGCCGAGACGATGTCCTTGTTATCGCCGCTGCGCTGGTCCTTCACGCGGGCCTTCTCGCGGGCGCCCTTGCGCATGCGCTCCGGATACCCGATCAGGCCGCTGTCGGCCGCCAGCACGAACGCCTGGCGCGGCGTGGTGCCGAGGCGCGGAATAACCTGCAGCTCGCCGTTCTGAATAGACCACTCCAAGCCTGTGCCCTGCACGATCTTGTGCAGCGCCACGCGAGCCGCGCCGTAGTAGCTGTAGCCGTTCTGCCAGACGCGATCCGGGACGTCGTCGGCCATGTTCAGGCGCAGACCCATCTGTCCGGCAAGATCACCGGCGATGGTGCTGGCCCGCGCCCCCGGTCCATAGCCCAGGCTCACCACGGTGTCACGGATTGCTGCATAGCCGTCCAGCACCTCGAGCTCGGTCACCACGTCCGGACCGTCAAAGTACGTCCAAGCCTCGGCCACGGTGCCGTAGGCAAGCAGCAGCGGGCCGTCTTCCTCGGCGTAGCCCGCATAGAGTGCCGCCACCGTATCGGGCTCCTCCATTGCATCCCGGGTGTCCTTGGCCAGGTTCCAGATCCGAATCTTGGTGGCGTTGGGTTCTTCCTTGGTGTCCTTGTCGACCTCGAATGTGATCCGCATGGGCGGCACGATCTCCACGCCCTTCTGGCCTGGATGGCCCACCAGCAGTCGATAGTCACGATTGAAGCGCGGCAACTTCGGCCTCCGTCAGATAATAGAGTGCGGCCGCCCCCGTCAGGAACGTCTCGCGGCCGATCAGCAGGTTGTCGTCGTCGGCATAGACCACGAACTCGCCGGCCGGAACCGCCAAGTGCCGGAACTGCTCCAGCAGCGGCGTGTTGGGCACCAGCGCCAGGCCGCGGATCACATCCTCGTTCCTGGCATTGGCGACACCCATCACCCAGATGCCGGCCTCGCTGTTCCAGTCAAAGCGCAGGAAGAACGTCACGTCCTCCAGGCCTGCCTCGATCACGAAGCTGTTCTGGTCTCGCATGGGAATTCGAATCATTTGCCCCACCCCGTACGGCTGGCCAGGTCGGATGGCGGCTCAACCTGGCCCGACTCGGTGCTGGTTTTACCGCCCTTGGCCGCCGTCTGCCCGGCCTTGCCCTTGGCGCTGCCCTGGGCTTTCTGCGGCGGTATGTCGGCCTGGCGCAGATTGACCTTCTGGATTTTCTGGAACTCGCAGGTGATGGTGATCTGTTCGCCCTGGTTGGTGCGGCCGATCTTGGCATTGGTCATGCCGTAATCGGTGTAGATGTCCATGCCCGTAACGACCGTGATCGGCAGACGCTGCTCGTGGATCTGGCGCAGGGCCTCCTTGGTCTGGATTAGCTTCGAGCGGCCGCCGGCGCCCAGCAGCAAAACGCCCGCTGCCGTCACCACGCCCGATAGCGCCAAGCGCTCGGGTTCTCGGGTAATGTGGTCGGTCACCGGCTGACCGTCCTCGACCGGGTAGGCGCTGACGTTGGCCGTGAGCTCCGTGTCTTCGGTCAGCAGCGCGTCCAGCGGGACGCTGCCGATCATGGTCTGCGGGCTGCCCAGGTTGAACAGGAGGGAGAGGAAAGCCATTTCTTATGCTCATGAAAAAGGTCCGTCGAAGCGAGCCCAGGAATGAAATTAGCTTGTTTTTCGTGTAGCGATGCTATACACTACACAAATGATTAAGAGCTTCCGACATAAAGGCCTCCAAGCCTTCTTCGAGACGGGATCAAAGGCCGGCATCCAAGCTAAGCACGCAGCGCGGCTGCACGTACAGCTGACGACCCTAAGCGCGGCAATCGACCCTCAGGATATGAATGCTCCGGGGTGGAAGCTGCACAAGCTCTCTGGCAACAATCCAAAAGGCCAACCAGTCCAGGATCACTGGTCCGTGTCGGTCAGCGGCAACTGGCGCCTCACCTTTTATTTCGAAGGCGTTGACGCCATCCTGGTGGACTATCAGGACTATCATTAGGAGAACACCATGCGTATGCACAACCCAGCACACCCAGGCCTGGCACTGCGCGAATTCCTGGGCGACCTGACCGTCACAGAGGCGGCGGAACGCCTGGGCGTCACCCGTACTGCGCTGTCCCGCATCCTCAACGGCTCGGCCGGCATCTCGGCGGACATGGCCTTGCGTCTTCGCGATGCGCTCGGAACCAGCGCTGAAATGTGGGTCAATATGCAGGCTCAGTACGACCTGTGGCAGGCAGAGCAAAAGCCCCGACCTGCCGTTGTGTCATTTCGAGAGCCTGCCCACGCTTAAAAATAGCCGCACTGAACGGCTTTTATAACCCTAGAACTCAGGTAATTCGTCTAGGTTATCTCTTTCGGTCCTATTCGGACTGGTGGTTATGAACTTATCGCCGTACAACAAGACCTTCGCTCCACGCCTGTACGTTGAGCCGGTCTTGTTCTTCTCGATAGTTGCTGTCCATATCTCTAGTTTTCCGTTCCGAACTAAATCCCTAACAAATTTAGCCGGAACTATCGACTCCGCGCCAATGGATTTTTTACCCGTTATTGGCTCATTGCGGGTTGCAATCCTCACCTTTTCGATAGATGCGCCATCACCCGAATACCGAACGCTCGTAATATAAAAATCTATCATTCCCTGTCTCTCCTATAATCGAACTCATTACAAGAGTTTACAGGGGCAGACCTTTGAGGCAAGTATTGGCTGGGTACAGTGCTTGAGGCTTGAGTCTAGACGTTTGATAGCACAAGCCAAGCCGCAATCAGCACAAGCGGAGACCACATCATCGCCTTCCTTGTGACCTCCTTCTTGCGCGCAGCCTTGGCCACTCGCGCAGCTTGCTCCGCCCTTCTCTCGTCCACGGTTTTATCCTGAACCTCGAAAAGCGCGGCTCGAATGTAATCCACATCTGAACCGGAAAACTTCGCCATGAATCGCCGGCCATCAAGAAGAGTCACTCCGGCTGTGGTGTCTGTTTTTGATCCCCTGCCGACTACGGCGCCGACTACTGCGCCAACACCGCCGAACAACAAACCTCCGGCCGCTGCCGTCCCAAGGCCACCAGAGGTCTTTGATTCCTGGCCCTCAATCTCGAATGCAACAATGTCCGTCAGGGGAACTTTCTCTTTCGACAAAAAACCTTCGAAGATGAAATTCCTAGCATCTATTGAGCATGCCTTGTTTTTAAATTCTCCGGCCAAAATCTTCATGTCACCCACCCTTGAATGTAAGTTTTCATGACATTCTAAGGCATAGCTTCCACGTTAGGGGTCAAATAACCAGGTGGAACGACAGGCACCGCAGATCCGTACCCGCGCTGCACGCCGGCCTCTGCGGCTCGGCCAACGGCTGCCGGATTGCCCGCCACGCCCTGTATCGTGATGGTGGTTTGGCGGTTATCTTGAGCTGAAATCGAAGCGGCCCCAGATCGTTGAACAGTCGCAGCGCCAGGGCCCGGATTGTCTCCCTTGAAGATGTCCGGCACCAGCCCATCAAAAAAACCCACCAGACCATTCTTCTTCTCAACGAACCAATCGAGCAGCCGCTGGAAACTGGCCTTGACCTCGGCCCATGACTGCGCGGCGCCGTCGGTGAATGCCTTCCAAATATCCTCACCAGCTTTTTGAATGTCAACCCAATAGCGAATGATGATCAGCGCCACGGCGATGATCGCTGTCGGAATCCAGCCGATCAGCATCACGATGCCCGCGATGACCAGTCCAACCGTCCCCCACTTCTTGGCAAACTCGCCCACGGACAGGCTGGCATCGCCGATCAGATTTTTCACGCTCTCCAGGACGCCCTTCACCCAATCGACCTGGGCCTTCCATTCTTCCGACCGCCCGATAATTCCGCCTAGCACCGACTGGCCGCCGCGCAACCAGGTCAGCACGTCGTCGCCAATCAGCCGGATGGCCTCCAAAATGGCATACATGCGCAGGAACGGCCACAGCGCAGCCATCGAGGCGCCACGCATTGCTTTCAGCAGCGGCAACAGCTTCACCACGCCGGCCGCCAGCAACGCCATGGCGCCGACCTTGACGATGGCCACCATGTTCTCGGCGATCAGCTTGGAGACAGCATAGAAGCCTTCGCTGGCCGCGCTGGCGCGGTTGACCTGCCAGATCATCCGGCCCCAGGCGTTGCGGATCAGCGTGCCGCCGCGTCCGAAGGTTTTAGGCATGCGGTCGAACTCTTCGTTGATGCTCTCGCCAAGTTTCAACAGACCATCGGCCAGCGCCTTGCTGGTGAGCTTGCCCTCCTGGCCGAGCTTGCGCAGTTCGCCGACCGATACACCGAAGGCATCGGCCACGGCCTGTGCCAGGCGTGGCGCCTGCTCCAAGATGGAATTGAGTTCGTCGCCGCGCAGCACGCCCGATCCCAGGGCCTGGCCCAGTTGCGTGAGCGCCGCCTGCTGGCTGCCGGCGGAACCGCCACCGATGGTCAGCAGCTTGCCGATAGTGTCGGTCAGCTGCAGCGACTGATCCAGCCCCAGACCCAGTTCCTTGCGGTTGCGGCTGACGCTGGTAAACAAGTCGCCAGTGGCCAGATAGTCCTGGCCGGCATCCTGCGCACTGTCATACAACCGGACGAGGGCCTTGCGCTGATCCTCGATGCTATCGGTGGCCAGGCCGATCCGCGCCTCGACGCCCGACCATTCATCGGCCAAGCCGGCCGTGGCCGTCACGCCGACATAGGCCAGCGCACCACGGATGTACCCGGCCAGCGCCGTGTACCCGCCGCCGATCTCCTTCACGTTTCGCGCCGACTGGCGCTGCTCGCGGTTCAGGCGGCGCTGCTCGCGGATACCCTGGATGACCTTGCCGGGCACCAGGCCGTAGCTGGCCAGCGCCTGATTGACGCCTTCGCGCCAGCCTTGCATGGCGGCCCGGCCCACGCCCGACACCTGCTGGCCGACCGTGCGCGCCTTCTTGGCGTAATCGGTCAGGCCGGCGCGGTCCACCTGGTAGCGCAGCAGCGTCACGAGCTCCCTGACAATCGCCATGCCTATTTCCCCTTCTCATATGCGGCCGCTTCCGCGGCGGCCTGCGCGTCCAGCAGGTGATTGAGCTTGATGAGGTCGGTCAGCCCGACCTCGCAGCGCCGAACCTCGCCTAACGTGACCTTGCCGGCCAGGATCGGGCGCCAGACCAGGAATTCAGCCTCTATTTCAGGCCGATAGCGCCCGACAGGCCGGCCGCCGCCAGTTTCTGGCCCAGTCCAAGCCGGCTGAGCCAACCAGCCAAAGGGCTGGCGAAATTCACCCTGATGACGTGAAACAGCAGTTCCAGGATGTCGGTGAATTCCTTGAAGGCCATGGACTTAGCGGCGGCGTCCAGTGGCATCAGACTGCCGTTGATCTCGACCGAGATGTTGTCCTTGGTCAGCAGCCGATTGGCCCAGGCGGTGAGCTGCTTGCCATCCAGCGACCGCGAGAGCTTGGCGATCGCCTCGGCCATTGCCGCCTCGTCCCGCGCTTCACTGGCTTCGCCGCCGAGCAGACCGACCAGGCCGCCGGCAGCCGGCAGGATGTCCTTCTGCAGGTCTCCGAACACCGCCAAGGCCTCGAAGGCGTCAAGCGGTTGAATCAGAAAGGTCGTCTCGTTGATGGTGACTTCGGTGGGCTTGATCAATTGGTACCTCCGTTATGGAACTCGCCAGCGGCTTCAAGCGTCCATTCGCGAGCCTCCAGGCCCTTGGAGAACGTCGCCTTGGCTTTCTTCACGACCCAGCCGGTGCCACCGAAAAGCGTGGTGCCGCGCAGATCGGTGACAGCCACTGGAACCGCCCCCTCACCGCCCGACACACGATCGGCAAGATGCAGCGCGGACAGGATGTCGTTGCTGCGGCTGGACTGTTGCAGGGTCACGGTGATCGCGTGCCGCGTGTCCAGGCTCATGGCCCGAACGACTTCCCCGTCGGCACCCGACTCACTCGTGATGCCGTCGCCCAGCGGCTCGATGTCCACGAACGTGCCGTCGGCAAAGCCCGATAGCGCGGCCACCCCCACGATGACCTTCACCCGGTCGGGCGAATAGGTTTTCACTTCTGCCATTTCTCAGTGCTCCTTAGAAGTCGTAGACCAGAGATCCCTTGATCTCGGTCACGTGGATGGCCCCAGCCAGGCGGGCGGTGAATTTCAGGTCGCGCAGCACCCGGTTGGCCTTGTCGTTGGTGAGGACTTGGCTCGCGCGCGGCACGCCGACGGTGTAGGACGGAATCACCTGGTCGTTCTCGTCCAACTCGGGCGGCGCGATGCCGCCGCGGCGCACGTTCAGATCCAAGGGATCGCGAATGGCATTGGCCATCAGCTGAATGCCGTCGTCCGTATAGGGCACCTTTCCGGTCGAGTTGGTCGCCCGCACGATGGCGCCCACGGCGGCCACTTTGATCTGCTCGGCCAGCTGGTCGCGCAGCCGGATGACGTCAATCCACTCGCCCGCCGCAACACGCCCGCCTTGCGTGACCGCGAAATTGCGGAACATCTCGAAGGTGCTGACGTTTTTACCCTTGGCGGTGATGTATTCGCCTTCTTGCAGGTCGCTGACGGCGACGCCGGCCAGTTGCACGTTGGCCCAGGATTCCTGCCCGGCGTAGTAGGTGAAGCGATTGCTCATGAGTGCAGCTTCCGGATACTGCGTCGCCGCGCTGCTACTGAACATCGGCGCCGTGCGGAAGTACTGGTTCTCCATCAAGAAAACGGCGATATCGTTGGTGGATCCCGAATCGATGACGTTGGGATCAGCGGACGCCGTGGAAAACAGCTTTTCGTTCGCTTCAGTCCAGGCGGCGGCATCCTTCACGTCCTGCACGACACGACTGGTCAGCACGAGGCCGTACCAGTTGGACATCTCGCCGTTGACGGCAGCCAGTGCGGCAGTGACGGATTCGGTGCTGGCGGCCAGGACCAAGTCCAGGTTCCCGACCACGCTGAGCGCCATCGGCGCGCCAGCCACATCGTTGACCAGCGCGATATCCGCAGCAGTGGCGGTCGCCGTCACCGGCGCAGCCGTGCTGTTGATCGCAGCGGCCAAGCCGGTGGCGATATCCGCTTCGTCGTCCGCCTGCAAGCCCGCGTAGGTCGCCTTGGCAGACTGCTGGGACCCAGTGCCATCGCGCCACTTGAGCGTGATCGAGTATTCCGCCACTGCGGCCTTGGTGACGGTCACGGTCGCGCCGTCGACCTGGCGGCGACCGATATAGCACTGCGCGACATGTGGGGTCTGGCTGAAGGTGTCGCGCGCCGCCCAGTACAGCGGATCCGTGGCGGGCAGGCCCATATCCAGCAGCTCGTCGGCGCCGGTAATGACCAGCACCCGGTTGGTGGACAGGACATGACTGCCCAGGATCAACATATCGTTGAAGGATTTTTCGTCGATCGCCAGGGTGCCGAGGGAAATCACGACATTGGCGATCCGGTCCAGTTTGGCCATAGGTGGCTCCAATGAAAAAAGCCACCCAGACGGTGGCTATGGATAAAAAGAATTCTTTAGGGTGCAGCAATGGGCACCGCGGGCGAATCCCCAACATGGAGAGTGCCCTGCACGGCCTCAATCCAGCTTGTCCACTCGACATAGCTGCCGACGTAGTGGCAAGTCAGATCAACGATGGCGCGCTCCTCGTAGCGGGCGCCATCGACCACGGCCGGAACATCCTGGATGCGATCCACACTCAGAACGCCGATATCCAGGGCTTCGCTGGCGTCCTGGGCGGCTTCGCTGTGAATGCGCAGCGAGAAGGCGTCCGCCCTACCCCATGCGCCAGGCCCATAGCACTGAATCTGCACTTCAACCACGCGGGACGCAAAGGACTTGCGGTTGCCGTCATCATCGACCTGTCCGTGCTGCACGGGTTGCGGAACGCCGGGCGTCAGCAGAATGGTGGAGAACTGCTCGGCGGGGCGTGGTCCGTTGCCGTTGGCAAACACCAGCGGCTCAGCGAGCAGCCCAGAGAACAGCGCGTAGAAATCGTCGTGGATCATGGCAATGCCGTCCGCACGGCCAGGTATCGGTAATGTTTGAGAGCCGTCGATCGCCAGGGCGACATCGCCACCACCAGGTACCGATTGCCCTCCCAAACCAGCGAATCGCCGTTGGTGCTGTCCTCGCCTGCCGCCGTCAGCCGTGCATCGGTGTAGATGCGCACCATGCGTTCTACCCGGCGCCCCGGCTGCTCGGCCTGCATCTGGTCGTAATCGCCGGATTGGGCGGGCTGCACTGACGCCTGGACAGTGAAGGCTTCGCCGTCGGCGCCGTCTTGCCACTTGCCATTGACGTACTGGCCCGGCAAGCGCGGGATGATGGTCTGCGGGGTACGGAAGCTCATTTCTTGCGCACCTCATGGTCAATGGCGTTGTAGAGCTTCTTCGTGTCTTTCAGCGGCTCGTCACGGCCCTTCTTCCGGATGGTGGACGCCGCATTGCGCGCCCACGGCCCATTGTCGATATGGGCATTGATCCGGCCGTGGAACCACTTCCCAAGCTCTTCGGCAGCGGCCGCCGGCGTCAACGTGCCGTCCATCACCTTCTCGGCTTGCGTCTGCATGACCTGTCCGGCTTTTTCGCGGTAGGCATCGGCGGTGCCGCCCATAAAGTCTCGAGCTGGAATCTTGGACGTACCGTATGTCTGGATGATGACCGCCTCGCCCACAGTCATGCCGTTGTCGTAGGCATCATCGAAGTTCTTCGGCAGGATCCCGGACGCGATTTCGAGCGACGCCAGCTCATGCGTCTCGCGCATCAGCTTGTCCAGGCCGTGATCGATCACCTTGACTGTCATTTTGCACACGCCCCTCGGTGGAATCTGGCCGAGCAGCGGCGGGCCATCGCGTCATAGCGGGCCTTGAAGCCGCCGGCATCCAGTCCATCCTCGGCCTTACCGTAGGTCTTTGCTAGGTCACCTTCTTTCTCGCTGATCACACCCACCTCGCGGACGGAGGTCACCTTGGCTTGCGCGTTCAGGCTTAGCAGCCACGCCGCATAAAGCGCCTGGGCCTCATCCTGCTCAGTCTCAGACAGACACCACGGACGACGGCTTTCGGCTATCGCCAGCGCATCGGCCCTTTCCTGCTCGGTCGCGGTCAGCGCCGGAGCAAAGAAATCAAGAAGCTCGGTTAGGCTCATTGCTTGAGTTCTCCGTACTGTCAGGCGCCGGGCGCCACGTCATGCGCCGCGCCTTGATAGTTCGCTTGCCCATCGCAATAGCCTTGATAACCCTGTGGCGACCATCAGCGATGCAACCATTCCAGTCCAGCAGAATCGGGGCATCCAGGTCAGCCATCATGCACTTCTTTACGTGCCACGCGAGGTGAAATATATTGCTGCCCTGCCAAATCTCGCCGGTCAGATCGAGGGCAGCCAGAGGGCAGTCGAAAACCTGCAAATCCTTGGCGTCATCGAGCAGCTTGGCCACGCTGTAGCGGTTGCCGTAACCATCGTCGTAGTAGTCTTGAAGCGGCGTGATCTTGCTGAATTCCAGCTTGGGCGGCTTGCTATTCGGCTTCCCCTTCACGTCATCCCCTTTTGGTCTTCCGCTTAGGCTTGGTCTGGTCAATGACGGCGGGCCGCGGAGCCACGACAGCTATAGGGCCAGAGCCAGCAACCTCGACCCAGCCTTGGCGGCGCAGGGCGTCGGCCGCCTGCGGGCTTGCATCGATCACCCGGCCACCTCGCGTCAGAGTGATGATGCTCATTCTTTACCCTTACCGTCCTGCTCGCTGGCATCCAGCAGTGCCTGCAGCTCGGCCTTCTTCGCCTTGGGGTCGAATTCGATGTCCCGTTCGACCAGCGCCTCGCGCAGCTCCGCCACTGTCAGCGATTTCTCACCGTCCTGCTTGCTGGATTCCGTCGCGTGATCCTTTGGCGCAAACCGTGCGTCGATGATCTTGTAGCCTTGCGCGCGCAGGTCGGCCTTGCGCTCCGGGCTCACCGGATGCAACTCATATGCGATTTTTTGTTCCATGATCTATCCTGATGGGCCAGCCTTACGGCCGGCCCGTATGGGTTACTTCGAGGCGTCGCCGATGGTGATGACGCCAGCCGTGTGCTTGACGCTCGTCACGAACTGGTCCCAGTTCGAGCCGGTGGCGATCTCGGCATCGGTCGGGGACTTGCCGCCGTTGGCGATGTCCCAGGCGTAGCCCTTCAGGCCCAACGCGAAGGTGTAGTCGGCCTGGAAGGTCGTCTCGATGCGATCCTTGCCGTTGCTGGACTCTACGTTGGTGACGATGTCGCTGCCGTCGTGGACGATGGCGGCCGAGTCGGCCAGGCTCAGCACGCGCTGCTTGGCCGGCGCCGCCGGATCGGTGACAGCGGCCGAATACAGCGCCGGCGCGTCGGTCACGATGACCGGGCGGCCGAGGATGTCGATCACGTTGACCGACTGGCTGTTGAACAGGTGCTGGGCGTTGGTCAGGTTCTGGCCAATGAGCTTATGGAACACCTCACCGGTCATGACCTGCGCCACCAGGCTGTTGGACGCATCGCCGAACTTCGCGTGGGCGGAGTTGATAGCGCTGTAGGTGATGCCGGCAGTGCCGGACACATCATTGGTCGCTGCCGCGACATTGCTTATGGCTGCCACCAGGGCCGCAACCGACGTATTGAGCTGGTCGGCGACGATGGCCTCGGCCAGGTTGCGGCTGATGACCTCCAGCGCCTCAGCGGGATCCTTCTCGATCCACGTCAGCTGCGCCGGCTCCCACAGGATCGGGCCGAAACCGCCGGCGATCTTGATGGAATTCTGCTGCAACTGGGCCAGAGCGGTGGCGGACTGGTCGCCGTTGGCGGCGTAGCGATCCACGCGCCGCTGAGCCGCGTGCAGGCCTTTCCAGATGGACTCCTGCAAGAAATCGCCATCCACGCCCTGTGTAGTGAGGCGGATGGCGCCATTGCTGGCGGCGTTGAACTTGTTGACCAGTTGCGCCAGCGTCTCGATGGTCGCGTGCTTGATGTACTGGCTGAAGACCTTCATGTTGGACAGTGCCATTATTTACCTCGTCTGAAGAATTGCGCCCGGATGGGCAAAATGGAGTTGCGAGGCATCCGCCTCAGTCGCTTGAGCCCATCCGAGCTCACAGCCAGGAACGGCCCTCTATTCAGAGGGCTGACATATCGAATTTCGATGCGATGGCGGCCTTGCGTTCGTCAGGCGTACCGCCGAAGCTTCCCTTTTGCGTCTGGCGCCCACCACCACCGGGCGCGTCCCCGCCCTTCCCGCCGGAGGCCTTCAGGATCTGCTCCTTGTAGGGATACTGGTCCACCAGTGTTTCCAGCGCGTCATCAAAGTCGGCCAGTTCGCCCGGACGCGCGCGGCTGAAAATCTTGTTGCCATTGGCGTCGTACGCCACAGTCTTGCCATCTTCGACCTTGAATGCCTGGCCGAAGCGAGCTTGCACCATGTCAGCCGGAATGGCGAATTTTTCGGCGATCAGCTTGGAGCGAGCGAACGCACCTCCGATCTTCTCGGCGTAGAGCTGGTCTTCGTAGGCTTTGATCTTGCCGCTGGCTTCATCAAGTTGCGCCTGGTAGGCCTTGCCGATCTCGGCCTTGACCTTCTCGACCTCGCCAGCGTCAATCAACTTCTTGGAATCCAGGTTCTTCACCGTATCTAGTGCCTTGAGGGCGGCGGCAGGATCCTCGATTCCCTCGAAGGCTTTGGCTATGCGCTCGGCGGCCTCGGCTCGCTCGCGGTGGGACTTCGCTTCGCCGTTCAGGCGAGAGATTGTCGTGCGCGTGCCCTCGATATCAAAGGCGGTTTCCTTGCCATCGGTCTCGACCCACACGGGCTTGCCGTCTTGCACTTCGGCGTACTGCTTTCCATCAACTTCAACCAGTTTCAAAGGCATGATTTGCTTCCTTTTCGGCCATCCGGCCTTGATGCGACATCCGCCGCGTTGCGCCCTGGCCATCCGGCGTCCGGGCATGAAAAACCGCCCTCAGTTGCCTAGGACGGTCGAAAGAAAAACCCGCCGAAGCGGGTCAATAGCGATCACTCGCCGTATTTGGCTCTCAGCTCAGCAAGCGTGATGATCCTGCCCTGCCCATTCATCAGGTCATTTAGAGTGATATCGCCGCGTTTCCATAGCGCGTACCTGCCAGGACCGAAATATGCCTCTTGGTACCGCTTCGACTTCTTGCCGATCCATTCCTCAAAATCCATGCCGCGGCTTACCTTCCCATCAGGACCTGGAATTGCGCTGGCTGGACCATCTTCGGCAAGTTCGGGGATCATGTTGCATCGGCAGTGCCCATGAGCAGGAGACGCACCTACTGCGCGGACATCTGGATTCTTGGCAACCATGTTCAGGTCAAACAGCTCGCCATCCATCGCCGCGCACACGAGGCACGTTTTCGAATCAAACATGGAAGACCACCGAAACCCTGATATCAGGCTTGTTTCGGTTGCAGCAGCCTTCTTGACAGCCGTCTCAGCCGCCAGAACCTCAGCCTGCGTGACCAGTCTGGCGTTCTTGGCAGATTTCTCAAAGACCCCTTTCTTGGCGAACAGCCCGTCGGCCACGGCGCGCTCTGCCGCAATGGACATGCGCAACTCTCTTACAACTGCCTTGGCGGTACTACTCGCTGCCGTCTTCCAGGCCTCTTGAACAGTCTGTCCAAGAACAAGCACGGCATCGATGGCCGGCGGTGTACGTTTCCTTGACCCAATCTGCCGCGCAAGATTCGGGAAGGTTGCAGCCATCATGGCCACAACCGCGCTGTTCGTTGCTCCTGCAATCACGCCGTACTTGCTTTCGATAGCTGCCACGACCTTAGCGATCAAGGAGTCTGTCTGACGACGACTAAGGCGCGCCAGATTGGTTCCTGCCAGGATTGCGGCAACTTGCCCAGAAAGGTTCACAATGTGGACGGCTGCATCGCGTTCCAGTCCACGCGAGTGTGCCAAGATGTCGGCGTGCCTATCAGCGAACTGTTCAGGCAGGGATGACATTCGGCGCTCCACTTAGGATCCGTTCTTGCTCTGCCTCCCATGTGAGTTCATTGCTCACCACGCCGCGGCGCTTGCACTCGTTGAAGGCTGTTTCCTCCGACAGGACGCCGGTTGCCACCAGCTTGACCAAGCCATCTACTCCATCAGCTTGCTCATCCAGTGCGTCGAAATCGTCATTTACATCGGCATGGCCGCCATCCCCAATGCCTCGATATTCGGCCATGATCTGCAACACCTGATCGATTGCGTCCTCCAGGCCCTGAGCCATAGCGCCAAGCGCGGATTGCTCCACAATAGCGTCTGACCTCGCCTGCGCCACGGCCTTGGTGGCCTGCGACGATTTGACGAGCAGCTTGGCGCCGGCCTCGCGCATTTGATCCTCAAGCGCCGCCAGGCTATCGGAGCCGACCTTGACCGATTCAGCCGATCCCTGTACCACATCGATCTTGCCGCCCGTCGGGAGGCAAATGACTGACTCAGCCGAGGCCGAAAGTTTCGTTTCCGTATCCATGCCGCTGGCATACACAATTCGCACGCGGGCGAATCGGACGCTGGCATCCTGATCGGACTGCTCTTGCCAATGCTTCACGTTCAGGTGGGCCAGTTCCAAGAGCGGTGGCCTAGCCTGAAGCATGGCGGTGCGGCCGGTGTAAAACGTCACTAGGGGGATGCGAGAGAGGCTGGTTTGCCCCTCCTCTACCAGAATCCAATTGCCATCTGTTGACTCTTCCCATACCCAGAACTTGCCGGGCTCAAGGACTCGCACGCGATTGATGTACCTGACGCCATACTGGCCATCACGAACCGTTCCTGCCTCAAGGAGGCGGACCTGCGCCAGCGTGCTGACGTTGTTCCGGCTCTCAATGATCCAACCGATCAGGTCATGCGGGCGCACCAAGCGCGCATACGGACGCAAATTGGCCGCCTTCGCTTCCTGGACCGTCAGGACACCATCGGCACGGGAGGATAGCCCCACGGTCTTCGGATAATCTACCAACGCATGGCAAAGACCATAACTCAGGCCAGTAGAGAACCAGGCTGCGGCGAACACGTCCAGATCGTTGCCCTGTAGATCGATATTCTCAATGTCCGCCTTCAGAGATTCGGCGACTTCGTCCCGGTTTATCGGACGATAAAACACCCTGCCTGTCATATTCTTGACGGTTTCGGAGAACGCCGGATACAGAGTGGCGCAGGACAGGCGCTTTCTGTAGTCCTGCTCGCACTCCATCTCAAAGCGCGGCAGGTACTTCTGGCCTTCGCCCCGCATAGCGGTCGTGCCGCCCATGAGAGCATCGACCAGGTCGCGATCCTCCTGTCCCGCCTGATATTCGGCGCTCTGGTCGTTTACCTTCAAGGTCATTTGAATCTACCTGGGGTTTGGGTGGCGGTACGTTTCACAATCGGCCAGCGGTTCACAAGGAAATACCCTTGCGCGTCATTCGGATGGTCGTGCCCGGTCTTCTTGTCCGGCTCGCCGTTCTTGTCATAGGCTTGCTGCTCGAGCGCCTCGGTCAGCGTCGGGCACCTATCTGTGTTCACCTTCCAGCGCCGTTCGCCCTTGTCGTTCAAGATCATGGCGTTAACAGCGTTAACTCGGTCTCGCACAGCCGGATTGCTCGAGCTCACCCGGACCGTAAAGCCCGCCTGCTTGAGGATCGACAGGTCAGATTCGGATGCGTTCTTGCTGCTGGTGTTTTGGCCGCTTGCGTCGGGGTAGATCGTCACCGCATGGCCCTTGTCCTTGAATCGCTCCTTGAGCATGCGGGCCATGGTTGGCGTGTCTCGAACCTCTGTTAATTCCGCCGTGGTGATCGGCAGGTCATCACGGATCACATTGACCGTTGCAGTCATGTTCAGGACGTTGAAGTCCAGGCCTACGTGCAATGGCTCGTTTTCCGCCTCAACCGCACTGCTGTGGTTCAGGCGCCGGTCGAAGTCGGGGTAGACCGATCCGCTCGTCAGGTTGACGAACTGGCCGTCCAAATACGCATCAATCAGTTGCGGCGGATACGACTCTCGCAGCGACGATATGTAGTCATCAGGCAGGTTCTTGGCGTTGTCATACGTGCTCGCCTGAATCAGACCGTACAGCGCCGCCAATGATGGCTTCTCGCGGACCGCTTTTACAAACTGCTGGTAAACAAACTTGAAACCTTCTGGCGTCGTCGTCACATCGATGCCGTTCTTCAGCCCGTCCACCTTGTAGCGCATCCGGGCGATGATCTTGCGCCAGGCAATGGTGGCCTTTTCAGCCTTCATCACATCGAGCTCGTCGATCAGTGCGTTCCCAATCTTGAAGCCCACAATGGTGTGCGGCTTCTCCATTGACCTGCAGATTGTCGTGCCCCGGTACCGCCTGCCTTCGTAGAAATGCAGTTCCTTGTTCGATTCGTTGAGCTGGACCCGCAGGCCCATCGTTTCCGCCACCTCCTCCATTGTTGGGTAGAAGATGTCGCGAATCTGTGGGTATGTCGGGGCAAAGTAGCCCTGGTTGATTCCCGGCCACTGCCAGAAATGCGCGCAGATGCCGCTGCAGCCCACCCAGGTCTTTCCTGATCCAAACCCGGCCACGTATGCGCGGAACTTATGTGGCAGTTGCAGGAACTGCGACTGCGGGATGTTCAACGTGGGGCTAATCGTCTTCATGCTTGCGTGCATCCACTACGCCAAACACAATTTGCGTCGGCGTCGGTGCGTCCGGCTCCTTGGGTTCAGCACGGGTTCTGTTCACATACACATCACCCGTTTCCTTGGCGGCCTGCTCGAGCGCTTGCATCGCCAAGGCGTAGTTCCTCATGTCCTCAGCCTTCGTGGCGATCCGGCTAAGCACCCGGAGCCGGTACATCCGGTTCGCGATCGCGATATCTTCTTTGCCTTCCTTGAAGCTGGCCCGGGTCTCGTGAAAGAGATCGGCCCACTTCTTTCCCAGGCCCTTGCTTGCGCGCTTGGTGGGATCGTGCGTCTCGCACTGCTGGCGAGACACCGCGATGCCGAATTCCCTCTTGACAGCCTCGGCCACCTGGGAGGGTGAGTCGAAGCACGCCAATGCCTGCGTGATAAAGGCTTTGACCTCGCTAGTCAGGGCTGCCATAGGCGTCTATCCGTCGCGGCCAGTCAAGAATCAGGCCGACTTGAGTAGGCAGGTTCCGCAGGCCCTCGCAATATTCAGTTGTGCCACTTCTGGTGGCTGTTTCGCTGCCTCGACCATTCGAGCAACGTCAGGCCCGGCCCCGTAACGCCTCACTACGCCCACAAACTCGTTTACGTCGTGGCCGCGCAAGGCGAGCTTAGGTAAGCCGTCCTTAGTGAACTTAGGCGCGCCGAACTCGTCGATCGCCTGGGCTACGTGATACATTTCGTGCTCTAGAAGAGCGCAAAACTCAGCGTCACTGCATTGGGCGCAATAATCAGCTGCCAGCGTGATGATGAATGCCGGCACCCTGCCGAACCAGTCTCGCATTTGCTGCTCTTGGCGCGCCTTCTGCCATCCGCCAGCGCGAAACATGACTTGTTCGGCCTGGCCGACAACCGTGCGGCCCTGTTTGGTGAAAGCGCTCGATGCCCACAGGAAGCACAGGTCGGCGTCGATAAGGTGTGCGTGATCAGGATTGTGCAGCGGCCCGTCATCGGCCAGGATGGTGTCTTGCACCCACTGGCCAAGCTCGGGCGCCGGCTGCACTCGCTCCCATAACGACTCGATCAGGTCTTGGGGCGGTGCTGGCCGGGTAATCGATGGGCCGGATTGGCTCTGCGCCATAGACTACCCCAATAAAAAGCCGCCCGAAGGCGGCGTTGCTGCTACATTTGAGAATCAATCGTCATCCACATCGGCCTGAGTGTCATCCTCAAACATATCGTGATAGGCATCATCAATGGCATCTTCGGGATCATCGGCTCTTGCCAGATGGGTAACGCGCCTCATGCCAAGCTTTGGCCAGACAGAAATTTTACGAGTCTCGATTGCCGCAAACTCCGTATCTGATAGATCAATTACGGTCCAGCCTAGGCCAAACATTTCGTCGGAGATATCCCGTATGAACGGCTCGGATAGGCGCTTCCAGCCACTTAACGAGCGCAGCGACTGTTTGGTATACCGGTATCGTGATGTCTCCCTTCCTTTTTCATCGCCATAATGCTTGGCATTGAGAACTAGAAGCTGCGCGACGGAATAAGCGGATAGTTTGATTCTTTTGGACATGTGGTTCCTTAATAAATGGGCTTTCGTCTAATTGGTATTGCATCTGAATGGCTTTGCGTCCAAATACGGACAGCCCAAACAATACACCAGAAAAACCTCAAAATCAAGTATGCACATTAAGATTTAGTTCATAGTCAAATATTTGGGATAGATTTCCAAGCATAATTCGACTTCGATCGGTATTCCAAGTGCCGCCTGCAACTCCTTTTAAAGGCGACCAATAACCTAAACTATGACCAGCGCAGCGACATCACGACAAAATGCAAAAAACCCCGCGCATGGCGAGGTTTCGAAAATTCAGGGCGCAATTCCCCTGCACGTATTGTCCCGGATTCGGTCCCGGTTTGCCAATACTTGATGTCCCGGTTTCCAGCCATAGAGAGCGAACCCGCCGGTATGCGCGTCCGACTGCTGGCATTCGACCTGGCCGGACTCTTCCAGGCTGTCAAGCACACGCCGGACTCCCTTTCGTATGCGCTCCCACTCTTTGGGGTCGCGCGGATGCCCGTCGGCTACATGACGAACGATCTGAATCATCTTGAATTCCCGCCCCGGATAGGCGGCCAGCAAATCGATCACCTCCTTCGCATACTTCAAAGCAGCCTCCGTTCTACTTGGTTCTTGAACAGCCCTAGGTACATCAGGTACTCATGCTCAGTGAGACGAAGTCCTGTCACTTGTGCAATCCAGCGCCGCGCAGCTTCGCCACGAGCGCGCGCATGAAAGCGCCCGAACATTACATTCTTCTGTGGATATTCGGCAGTTACGACCATGCCTTCATGGTGTGGAAGCGCACGGTGCATTTCTTCCACGATACGCGCATGCTCGTGATTGATGACTGTAGGGCTGTCTTCCCAGGAGACATAGGGCGTCATGTTGCCTACCGTCTCGCCTGACCAGCACCAGCGAGCCCAATTCCATAGCAGTGAGTCGCCGTCCATGCGGCTATTTGTTGTCGCTGTCACGTGGCGGCTCCTTGAATAAATCGTTCATCTGTTCTTTTGCTCGGCGAGCCTTGGCCTCTGGCGTCCGGGCGGCCTGGGCTTGCTCCATCGCTTCGATCCGTTCGTAAACCCTCGCCGGATCGCGCATGGCCCACCTTGGTAGTTCTGCGCTCATAGGCCCCGCCAGTAGAAAATCGCCATAGCCAGGCCCCAGAAAACGAAGCCGATTTCGATAATGTGTTCCATGGCTATCTTGCCCTCCCGTGTACGACTGGAAGAAAGCCGCCGGGCTGCTTGTCGTTGCCTATCCCGTTCGGCGTCATCATGGGTGGCTGGGCCTGGTCGATCTCGGCGGCGCGCGGATGATGCCAGCCGAATGTTTTCCGGGTCATCAGGTTGAACTGTTGCCCCTTCGTTTTAGGCGGGACGGCAAACGCTTCGACAAAAGCGCCTTCGCGGATGCAGTACAGGCGCTTTGTGCCTGTGGCCATTTCGATAATCTCGGCCAGTTGCCTTATCGTGGCGCCGGCCGGGGCATGGGCGCCCATCGTGGCCAGCTTTTCAATCGCCAGTTGCTTGAAGTCCGTCATACCCCTATCTCCACGAGTACAAATCCTTGTTTTTTGGTATCCAGGCCATCGTTGATGGTGATGGGCCGAAATCGCTTGTCATCGATGCCCAACGCTTGGGCAATGCCGTCGATCTGCGGCTTGATGCAGGCAAGCAGATTGTCGATATCGCGTGCCCGCCGGTCAGGAGCAATGAAATCAATGCTTAGCGGGACTCTGTCGGGCAGATTGACGCAGTCGGTGCCCATGGCCTGCTTCGCCCCAAAGTACCCATCCTGCCGCGCCCGAACCTTCGCGGCTTGGGTGCTGCCCCAATGCTTGCCGTTCTTGCGGTTTGGCATGAGCGACATGTCAGGCCAAGGCAGGATGATGGTTAGGCGGTCTAGGGTCATGCGGCCCTCCTATTCCGGCTCGGCAAGGATGGTGAATGCTGTTGCAGCCACTCTTGGAACCTGCCCGTTTCCAAGCCTTTCAGTTCTGTCCACCCGATGGGGAAGCCCATCATCCACTCGACATACTCTGGGCGTGGCCTCATCCCAAGAACAGGCCTCCCAAGGATTCGCGTGGTAAGACAGTCTTTCCGCTCCTTTCCAGCAGTCGGGTTCGTGTACCCTCTGCTCACTCTGGGCGTGGGCAACAACCCAGACTCGATTTCGCAGATGCGGGGCCCCCAGCGCGGCCGCTGGTATATCTCCCCATTCCGCATCGAACCCCATTGCGGCAAGGTCGGCGAGCACTCTATCGAGTCCGGAAACAATGAGCTCTGGACTGTTTTCAATGAACGCGAATCGCGGTCGAACTTCGCCAATGATGCGCGCCATGTGTCGCCAGAGCCCGGAGTTCTTGCCTTCGATCCCTGCCCTCTTTCCTTGGGCAGAGATGTCTTGACAAGGGAAGCCTCCCGAAACCACATCAACAAGTCCTCGCCAAGGTCCACCGTCAAAGGTTCTGACGTCATCCCAAATCGGGAAAGGCGGGAGTGTTCCGTCGTTTTGTCTGGCCAGTAAAACGCTTCGGGCGTAGGCGTTGTACTCGACAGCGCAGACGGTTCGCCAGCCAAGCAGATAGCCTCCGAGAATTCCGCCACCAGCGCCCGCGAAAAGTGCCAGCTCATTCATTTCTCCCCTCTCAAAATCTCCTTCACCCTCTCCGCTATCGGCGCTGCAAGTCCTGCTAGGTGCGCTTCCTGCAATTTGCGCGATAGGCGCTTGTCCGGGCTTCGGAGCATCTTCATGTAACGTACTGAGCATGGAATGCAGCCTTTTTGATAGGCGGGAGCGTGGCCGCAATGGGCGTTCATTTCGTTGGGGGTCATGCCGCCTGCCTCCGATACGAAGGCCAATCGAACACGACCATCCTGCCGCCATCCTCGCGCAGCCGGTCAACAACACGCTCGCCCAGGTACTCGGTCAAGGGCTCGATGGCAAGGTTGCTGATGACGATGGTGGAACGCCGGTTTTCATACCGCCCGTTGATGATCTCGAAAAGGATCATTTTTTCCGTGTCGCTGCCGAACTGGACGCCTACCTCGTCAAGGATGAGCAAGTCAGGCTCGATGAGGTTTGCAATGGCTTCGCGCTCGCTGGTGTCGCTGTCACGCCTGTAGGTTTCTTTGACGCTACGCACGGCGCCCATGACGGACATGAAAAGCGCTGTCATGTGGCGCTGCATCAGTTCCTTGGCGATGCCTACCGCAAGGTGGGTTTTCCCAGCCCCTACGCCGCCGACGAAAATTAGGCTTGTGCCGGCCCCGGCGTCAAAGGCTGTTACGTAATCGCGGCAGACCTTGAGCGCCTTGGCCTGCCCTGGCAATTCGGCCTTGTACGCGTCCAGCGTGCGGTCAGCAAAGCGTGTCGGGATGGCGGCGCGGTCGAAGATGTTTTGCAGCCGACGCTGTGCCCATTCGGCTTGCTGTTGGCGTTGCTGCTCTTCCTGCTCGGCCCGCTGCTTTTCTTCCTGGCACTGAGCGCAACCGATCCAGCCGAATTTGTAGCGCATGGCCTTATATTCGCCGTGCGTCTCGCACACACGGTCTTCGATGTCCAGCACGCTAAAAGCTCCCATCGGCCCCAATGCCTGCCCGATAGTCTTGCTTTGCGAAGTTTCCATGTCGTGATGCTCCAGTGCTGGCCTCTGGCTCTGGCAAGCCATCCTCCCAGCGGCGTTGATTTAGGTATGTCAGCGGCGCGGGCTCGTAGCCGTCTTTCCACTGTTTCGTAGCCTTCATGGCGATTACGTGCGTGAGAATTTCAGCAGCAACCGGCTCAAGCTTTTTGGTTTTCCAGAGATCGTGGCATTTCGACTTAGCAACACGCCGCGATGTGTTTGGGTACGCATTCCAGAATTCATCAAACCCGTCAGGCTTCGCGGGTAATGGTGGTTCTATGGTGGTTCCTAATGGTGGTTCTGATGGTTCTGTAGAGGATTTTGGGACTGCTTCGGGTACTTTTTGGGACTGCTTCAATGACTTTTTGGGACTGCTTGCCGTACTTTTTGGGACTGCTTCATCTTCGCAAGCTGTACCAAAACAGGTATAGCTAAGCGGTGTATCTTTTGGGACTGCTACCGGGAGATTTTGGGACTGCTTAGCAGTGTTAATTTTGGGGCTGCTTTCAGGTTCATTTAGGCGATAAACAACAACAGATTTTGTCTGCCCGGTGCGCTCGCCTGTGTCGATCAGGTAGCCCATTTCAACTAGGCGCTGCATGTTGGCAAGCACGGTCTTGCGGTTCTGACAGGTAGCTTCGACTAGCGCCGACACAGAAGGCCATGCCGTGTTTTCCTTGCCGGCACGCTCAGCAATGGCGACCAGCACAAACTTTGCGGGCGAGTGTCCTACTGGCTGCTTCATTGCCCATGCGACGGCCTCCCAACTCATGCAGCCATCCTCCTGGCCAGCTTCGCCTCGCGCACCGGCTCCCATGCCGCATACGCCCGATCCCAAAGCTCGAATTTCTGCTCGCGTGTGAATCGCCCGCCCTGGTCTATCTCTGCATGACACGCATGGCAGGCCGGTACGCTGAATTGATCGGCTGCCTTCCTGCCCATGCCTTTGCCATGCCTGCCTTGATTGCTGTGCGCCGGCACTGTCGTATCCATGCCGCCGATGCAGACGCCGGGTATACGCAGGTAGCACAGTTCGCCTTTGCAGGCCGTGAGCATGGCTTTGTCGTGGCCGGAGCGTTTCTTTGGGGCGCTACGTTTGAAGGCGGTACGCTTTAGCATGTGGCCTCCGTAGGAAATTCCAGCAGCACGCCGCGCTGATAGAAATCCTCGCGTACGGCCTCGGCATACTTGCTTAATTGCTCTTTGTTCATCAGCGACGTAACCGGGAAGTAGCGCATCACCTTGAGCTTTTGCTCGTAGCCCAGGCCCTTAATGGCGTCGTCGTATATCTCGCGGTATTCGCCATCCTCGGCACGCAGCAGCGGCACGCCGTGGTGCAGCTTGCAGTAGGACTTCCAGCCTAGGGCGTCGTCTTCGCGGAGTTCGCGGGCGATCTGCTCATACCAGGCGTGGGTGATGTTGTTTTGAGGCAGACTGCGGGCCTTGCCAGTCTTGACGGAGGCGCGAAGATAGCGGTGGGACTGGTATTGCTCCCGGATATCGCCGATGAATCGTTGCAATGACTCGTCGCTGTTGATGATGGCTTGCATTACTCGGCCATCCCTTCCATGCGCTGCGTGACCGTAGCGGCAACCGTTTGCAGCTCACGCTCGGCGGCGCGAATTCGTTTCATCTCACTTTCGTCGACCCGGCCATCGGCAAGAGCGGAGTGGATCGTTTGCATGAATTGGCCATTTGCAACACCCAAACCAACCACCTGCTCTAGTACAGCCATATCGCTGGAATCGCCCGCGCCGGATGGCGCCTTAACCAGCAGGAATCCATGCTTATGAGCAAGCGCCTGCAAGACGCGAAAGTCGCCTGTCAGCCCAATGATGTTGTCGGCATCAACCAGCAATGGCTTGTTGTGCTCTTTCTTGGGGTCGGCCTTGTTATTCAGGATGGCCGGCGTCATGCCCATACGCGGGGCTAACGACTCGGAGCCGCCCGGATAATCGTGGACTGTGTGATAGAAAGCGTCGAGTACATTCATCTTTCAGACCTCAATTCAAATGGTGTTTTCTTGACCGGCGACGGGTACAGTCTCGCCATGGACAAAAACAACAACCGGAAAATGCGAATTGCCACTGGCCAGAAAGCGGCCAATGATGGCGCTATGAGCGAAGAAACTTGCGACGCACTGTTCGCCCGCGCGGCGGATCTGGCGTATGCCTACTTTGGCGATGCGACCGACGATCACATTGAGTGCGTCTATGCGCGGCTGGTCATGAACCATGCAATCGGAGCTGGTGAGGCTGGCGCGGTGACGGTTCATTAAGGCGGTCAACCCAATAGGACTAGAATCAGATTTCCTACAACCTGAAACTTTTCGTAAAGGATTGACCATGGAGAAAGACCCGAGGAAATTTCTCGTCATCATTCGCCCCGGCTCCGCAGCTGCTGCGCTGATCGGCACTGACCCAGACAAAATATTCTCCGATATGCCTGCATTAGCCTGCTCGGAGATGGATCTGTCTGGGCCTCATGCTCGTGTGAAACGAATTCCGGTAGAGTCGAGTCGAGCAGGCAAGAATGGAGTTCAAGCCCAGGTGATTTGGATTGCCATAGAGGACATTGCCGCAGCCATTGAATACACCGGGCCAGATAAGACTGCCGGATTCGGGTCTTACACATGATTTGCCTCTTGGGAGAAATAGTTGTGCAGCGCCTCGACTGTGCTGATGCGCGGGTCTTTCACCTCACCCGACCGAATTTTCTTGATCGTGCTTTCAGGTACGCCGGTATCGCTGGCCAATTGGGGGATCAGCCCCCATTTGACCAACCGTAGATTGGCGACTACCGATGCGAGAATGTTTGTGTTTTGATCCATGGGTCTATTATCAACCCAAATATGAGTTAACGCAACCCGCACTAGGGTTAAATATTTTGCGATCATCCCAGATATGGGCGATACGGCTATGAAGATTCTTGCTGAAACAATGAACCGGCTTATAGGCCCGGGAGGCGTTTATTCGTCAAACGCATCGGCCAGCGCTGCGGCGCCAGGCGTAAGCCGATCGACGTTTGACCGCATACGCAACGGCGGCAAGATAGGCGCCTCTGCAATTTCGATTGATAAGCTGGACGGGGTAGCCAAGGCTTTTGGCCTGGAGGTGTGGCAGTTGTTCGTGCCAAAAATGGATATCAGCCAGCCTCCAGTACTAGCGTCAGAGACTCAAATTTCCCCGGCAATCACTCCAGAAGAGAAAAAGCTACTAGATGCGTTCCGAAAGCTGAGCAGCAAAGAGCGCGACTATCTTTTGGCCGACGCTAAGAAATACTTGAGCAAGTAAATTTTTTGCACCAAAGTAACTAAATATTATTTAATGTGGCTTTGCATGCAACCAAATGGAGGGGTGAATGTTAAGAAACTGTATGCGGGCTATGGTTTTCTGGTTTGTCGTGCTTGCCGCATCCAGCTCTGCCGCCGCGAGCACTAGCACAGAAACTTGCAAAAGCATTTCCGGGGTCGCGCAAGAAGTAATGAAATCGCGTCAGCAGGGCATACTAATGGCCGAGCTAATGGAGGTAGAGGTCAGCGATCTTATAAAGCCCCTTATGCATCAGTACATAGTGCGGGCGTACGAAACCCCTCGATTCCGAACGCCGCAGAACCAACAACGAGCGGTGACCGATTTCGCCAACGATGCATACTTGGCATGCATTAAGCAGCGAAAGGATTGAAATGAAAGCGCCTATAGCGGCTATCGCACTAGCCTCCCTCGTCGGCTGCTCTATGGGTATTAAGAAGGGCGGCGATCACCCAACGGTATCGTTTGTCGTGCCTATCTCTTATCAGGAGGCGCACCGGTTAGCGGACTCTCAAGGACGAGAGTGCGAGCAGGTAATCGGAATGCAGGTCAACGGCTCGGTTTACACAGACAATCAGACCGCCGTGGTTCGCTTTAGTAGCTCAGGGGCGACCGCCCCACTTGAGCGGGTAGACATCAAATCAACCGGCGTCAATCAGTCCCAAATAACCGTTACCGTATGGGGCGTAGGGATTTGGGATAAGTACGAGTTGTCCGCCATGCGCAAGACTTTAGAGACGGGCAAAATCGCATGCCGTGGTGATAACCGGGCCTGGAATAAGAAATAGGCGTCCGGGCGGCGAGAGTTTGGTTTGATGTGGGGATGTGAGGAGAAATAATGAGCGACTTGAATCTTGGAGAAGCCGCCGGGAGCATCGGCGATTTAACGTATGGCGAAATCCCAATGACTTCGCCATTCGCCAAATGGAAGGGTCGAATAGACCTGGTGGGCGAGCAGCTTGATTGCTACGTGCTGGACACTGAACAGCGCGTGATCGCCCTGAGGGCGACGGTCAAGGCCATAGCCAATGCAGACTCTGGCGACCTGGCCAAATTCATCGGGGTTTCAGCCCTAAATCCTTTTATAAACAAAGACTTAATCCTGGCCGAACTAATCGAGTTTTCGATCCCCGGAACCCAGCTGAAAGGGCTCGGGCTGACGACTGAGCATTTTGAACTCATTTGCAGGGGCTATGTTCAGGCGCTTTATCAAGGCGCCCACCTTACCGACCGGCAGCGTGAAATCGCCATCAAGTGCGCCGTCCTAACGTCCGGCCTCACCCGGACCGGCCTGGATGCGCTAGTGGACGAGGCTACTGGGTACCAGTACGAACGAGCGGAAGATGCATTACAAGTTAAGCTGCGCGCCTTCATCGCAGAAGAGCTTCGCGCGTGGGAAAAAACCTTTCCGGACGAGCTGTGGGAAGAATTCGGGCGCCTCACCAATTGGACAACACCATTACAGTCCAGGCCGAAGTGGTGGGGAAAGCTCGTAATTGAACTGATTTATGACACCCTGGACCCAGATGTCGCCGAGTACTTAAAGAACAATAGGCCGCCGCCCGATGTGAGGTGGCATCAGCAGCTTTCCGAAGATATTGGCGTCCGACAATTGGTTTCTCGATGCTATGAGATCATCGGTATGGCCAAGCCTTGCCAGAACATGAGAGAACTCCGACAAAAGGTCGCTGAGCATTACGGGAACAAGCCAGTTCAATTTACGCTCTACCTGCCGCCCAAGAACAGTAATTAGACTGGCTTCGAGCGCCCCCAAACCCGCTCCGGCGGGTTTTCTTTTGGCTATTTCTCGGCCAGGCGCCTCAGGACCTCGTCTAGCTTAGATTCGATGCTGTCGATCCTCTGAGCCATTTGCTCAGGACTGAGGCCGGCAAGCCCCTGCTCGATGTAATGCACCGCCTGCTTGTTCACGGATCGGTTCTCCCTTGCGGCAATCTCTTCCAGTCGGCGCTTGACCTCAACGCGCAGCCACACGTCCGCCTTTTCTAAGCCTGCACCTTTTGGTGCTGGCGCCGCTCCGCTTTGTTGTTTTTCGCTCTTCATGCGCGGAAGAGTATCCCGCAGCACTGCCTGCAATATACATGCAAACTGCATGTATTGGCTGCTGTTCGGTTAATTGGTCGCGCCTTGCTGGTGATTCAATGGCTGTGAGTAGCGCTCCGACGCAAGCAAGGATAAAGCTAGGGTATTCACCTAAAATCGCCGCGCGCCTTGCTCTGTAAAGCTTTAAGCCGGTACGCCTGAAAAGGCTACATACTGTACGGTTGCACAGTATTTGTAAGGGGTGCATTATTGAGTCGTAGCAAAAGGAAACACCCCAAGAGGGTCTAGCTCAAGGGGCGTTATTTTTGATCCGCTATCTTCGTGGAGGAACATAGCAAATGAATAGTAACCCAACCAGAATAGGAACGATACTCATTGCATGGCACTGGGAGGGCTGGCATGACTGACGATGTGGCACAAATTGATATGCCGCAGTTCACACCGGGCGATATCAAAGCAATTATTAAAAAGCATCACCAGCTTCACGCACTACTCGAATACATATGCATTGGAGACTTCGAGCCGTTTTGCAGTATGCCAGGCTCAGGGCAGCAATCGATTCTGCTGCTGGCTCTTTCGGCGTCCACCGATATGGACGAACTCCTAACTCGAAATTAATTTAACAATTAACCCGTATCAGGGTTGACAGCAGCCCGAATACGGGTTTATTATGACCTCACTGACCCAAATATGAGTCATAGCCAAACCCAAGCAAAGAAAAGTTTTTGGCATAGCCGGACTTAGTACGGCCAAGGAGAGGCAAGCAATACAGCAGCAATGGCTGCGACCGGGAAACCGGATGTTCTTTAACAACTTGCCAAGCGATAGAACAGGCCAATGACCGAAAGGTGGCTAGGCCCAGGGCGCAACCCGTTACCCCTGACACAAGATCGACGGCTATCGACCCACGCAGTACGCCAGGGAGGCTACAGGCTGCGCGGGTTGATTGATCGACAGCCCATCACCTAGAGCCGCCAATTGGCGGGAGTAGCTAGCGGGTGGGCTGTCCGGAAGTTATCCGCAAGCGTTGCGAGCCAGCGCTTACTGATGACAAGGAGATAAGCCATGATCGAAGTACAGAAATACGCCAGCAAGCTGCGCCAGGCGCCACCTGTGCCATGCGATTTCAAGGTGGGAGACAGAGTGACCTACACCAACGAATTCGGCGTGAGCTTTGCCGGGATGCGCATCATCGGTTTTGCTGATGACGATTCGTTTTACGGGCGCTTCATTCATCTCACCGGGCCAGAGCATCCGGGCGCGTATTGGTTTCCGCACAAGCCGGAAGAGCTGCGCCACGACTAACCCCCCCCGCCCCTTCACCGGGGCCACCATCACTCGGCGAAACGCGACCCGCCAGAACCGTCGCGGATAACTGGAAGGAGGCTGCCATGTAAGCGCTATGGAAGTCCCAATAAACCTACACCCTGCCCGCGCTGGTTGCGGCGCAGGGCCATCACATAGGCGGCGGCACGGAAGGACGTGCGACTGTGTAGCGCGGACACAACCTGATTGCTTGGGCCTGAAAGAGTCTTGCGAATAGCCACGCAGCAACGGCAAGTCGGCAAGAATCAGGAAGGCGTCAATGGCCCAATTCGCGCAGCCGGTATCAAGCCCGGCCCGCCTATGTGATGGCAGCAGTACGCGCAGGCGATGCGCAGCAGTTGAAGTGGCGAGGGAGGCGAGGAAGATACGACAGGCATGTCTAAACGCTCCGGCTTCGCCGACTAGCACCCTCACATAGCAGGGTAAAGCCGGGATCGCATCCGGCGCCATCAACGCCCAGCACCTCTTCCGAAACGGTGCGTGCTGGCTATCAATCGAAGCGGATGCTATTTGCAATGCGCTTTAGTGCAGCTTCGCGCCTGGCCCCCGATAACGGGCCACCCTATAACCAGAGAGGATAGATATGGCTACCGTCCATTTAAAAGGCCCTGGCCTTAATGACTGGTTTGCAGAACAGATCGTCAAAGATCATGGCGCCGAAGAGGCATTAAACCGAACATGCGGCCCTGCCCGCCAGGCCGTCTTGCGAGTGATCGAATCTCGCGGTCTTGAGGTCAATCAGTCGAAAGTTGAGCAGGAATAACGCCCCTCAGGGCATGGAGAAGAAGAAATGGAAACAGTAACTGTAGATGCGAAAGCCCTGCGCTCCGTGCTGGCCGCGCTGACCGGCCCAGGCCACCTAATCAGAGAGCTACAGGTGCTGCGCGGGCTTGGCGACGCGATGGACAGCCCGATCGACCTGCTTATCAGCCAGTACAACAAAGCAGTCGAGAGCCACAACGCCGCCTCAGTCTAAGCCCTCACCCAAGCGCCTTCTCCCGAGGGCGTTTCAGCGAGGGTTTCACGCCGAACGGGCCGCATGGCAAACCTACCCGCGCTCCGGAGCGCGGCAGGGGCAAACCGAAACGGAGAATCGTTGACCTCTGATTCCCTCCCCTCTTTCCTATTCAGGAGAAATCCATGTCTTACGTACTTGACCGGGATGGCCTAGCTGCCTGCCCGGATGATCCTGCGCGTGTGGCTGACTTCATTGAGCCCACGCCCACCAGCCCGACCGACATGCTGAACGTCCTGGCTGACCGATACCAATACACCAACGATGGCCGCAACGCCGCGCAACTGGCCACCATCTTGATCGACAACGACTTTCTGGTTGATCTGCCGTTCCCGGCCCTGCTGGAGATTCTGCGCCACGTAGCCCGAAATTCCAGCACCGACTGGCGATACACGCGGGGCCACTTGGTCAATATTCTGGAAGAAATCGGAGGCGAATCATGACAAACGACCAAATCAAGCAGCTTGCCTCCGCCATCATCGACAGCGCCAATGCGCAGGTCGCCAAGCTGGACATGAGCAAATTCGGCGAGCTAAGCGCCCCGCAGCAACAAATCTACGACTACCAAATGGGCCGCGTTGCTGTTGCGAACACGTTTTTGGACTTCGTGGCGAGCGAGGAATCGGCGGCGACCCTTATCAGCAAGCTTAGGAGCGCAGCATGACCCGCGCCGCCCACATAGAGAACGCAGAGGTCCTTATGCGCACCCTGCGCAACCCGCACATCATCATCGCCCTATTCCGCGCCCTGGACGGCCTGCAGCTGGTCATGGACCGCATGGAAAGCATTGACAGCGGTACCGACCGCTACCTTCAAACCAGCGTAGCGGTGGCCGCCGGCCGCACAGCGCTTAAAGAAGCCCGAGGTGAAGCATGACTACCAAGCTTATTGCCACCCTCCTGTTCGAGTACCGCTACCACCCGGACCCCATCAACGACGCGGACGAGCATGTGCGCCGCGTCGAGGTCGCCCGTGAGCAGCTTGGCGAGCGCTTCGTCTGCCACCCAGCAAACCGCGTCAAACCAGTCTGGAGGGGCCCATGCCAAAGCCAGCAATGAAGTACGACGGCGCCGGCGGCTTCGCCCCGAACAGTCACGACATTCCGCTGATCGATGCGGCGCTTTACGTAGGCGGCACGTCCGCTCTGATATGGGCCGCCGTGACGGTGGCGCGCTGGATATTGGGATATTGACCATGGCTATCGAAGTTTTAGGAATTGACCCGCGCTGTCTGGTCACCCAAAAGCTGCCGGCGCCGGCGCCATTGCCGTATGTGTCACGCCGCGCACTGGGGCGCGTGAGGGATCGCCTTGACCCCCCAGCGAAATGCGACTGCTGCGGCGGCACGGTCAAGCTGGTCAATAACTCCGAGATCTACAACGGCCGCTCCTACGGTGATTGGCCGTATGCCTATCTATGCACGGAATGCGGGGCATATGTCGGCCTACACCCAAAGACCGATTTGCCGCTGGGCACCATGGCGGATGAAGAGACCCGCCAGGCGCGCAAAGACACGAAAGAGCCATTCACCGACCTGCTCGAACACTTCAATGGCGACCGCAACGCCGCGTATGAATGGCTGGCCGGCGCCATGGGCATCGAAAAGAAATACTGCCACTTCGGCCTGTTCACGACTGAGCAGTGCGACCTGGCATGGGAAGTAATCGAACAAAAACTAGGAGAGAACTATGTCTGAGAATCACAACGCCCTTGCCGTCCGGCAGGAGTTCGGCGCGTCCGAAAGCTCGTTTGCAGTAGTGGAAACCGCCTCTACCGCCATTGCGGCCCAGTCCAAGGCCATGGTCGAGTCACGCTACATCATGGCCATGCGCAATCCGCGTAACTGGGACGCCGTCCGCCAGGACTTGATAAAGGAATGCCGCCGCCCGAGCTTCGCCAACAACAAGAGCGCCTACTACATTAAGCCCATCGGCAACGGCGTGGAAGGTCTGGGCATCCGGTTCGTGGAAGTCGCGCTGCGCTGCATGAAGAACGTGTTGGTTGAAACCACGATGATCTTCGAGGATGAAATCAAAGAAGTGCACCGGGTTTCGGTAACGGACCTGGAGGCCAACATTACTTACCCGCTGGATGTGCGTGTCTCCAAGACCGTCGAGCGGTCAAGGCCCAACAGCGATGGATCGTACATCAGCGTACGCAAGAATAGCTACAACAAGGACGTTTACACCGTTCTGGGCACCGACGACGACATCCTGAACAAGCGGGGCGCCCTGATTTCTAAGGCGATCCGCACCATCGGCCTGCGAATCATCCCGGGTGACCTGTGCGACGAGGCCGAGGACATCATCAAGCGCATTCGCCTGGACGAGGCCGCGAAGGATCCGGACGCCGAGCGCCGCAAGATCGTCGATGCATTCTCCGACATTGGCGTTACCGCTACAGACCTTACCGGCTATCTGGGCCACGACCTGGGCAAATGCTCGCCCGCCGAGATCGTCAAGCTGCGCGGCATCTATGGCGCCATCAAGGACGGAGAGGCCACCTGGCAGACCGTCATGCACAACGAGGCCGATCAGTCCAAGACCCCGGCCGCCGACGCGGCCAAGCCCAAGACCTGCACACAAGAGTCGTTCGACAAGAAGAAGGCCGGCTGGAAGGCCGCAATCGAAGGCGGCAAGAAATCGGTCAACGACCTGATCGCCACCATCCAAACCAAAGAACTGCTGACTGAAGACCAGAAGATGGAAATCGCTTCGTGGGTTTCCGCTGATCAAAAAGGCGAATAACAATGCAAATACATGACCTGAATCAAGGCAGCCCCGAGTGGCTCGCCTACCGCACCAACCACTTCAATGCCAGCGATGCACCGGCAATGATGGGCGAGTCGCCCTATAAGACCCGGTCGGCCCTGTTGCATGAACTCCATACCGGGGTCAGCCCCGAAGTGGACGCCGCGACACAGCGCCGATTTGATGATGGCCACCGCTACGAAGCCCTGGCCCGACCGCTGGGCGAGGAAATAATCGGCGAGGATCTGTATCCCATCGTCGGCTCCGAAGGCAAGATCTCGGCCAGCTTCGATGGCTTGACCATGGACGAATCGACCGGCTTTGAGCACAAGAGCCTCAACGATGAATTGCGCGCCGTTATGACACCGGACTGCGTGGGCACTGACCTCCCGATTTTCTACCAGATCCAAATGGAGCAGCAGTGCATGGTGTCCGGCGCACAGCGCATATTATTCATGGCGTCCAAGTGGAACGGCGATAATCTGGTCGAAGAGCGGCATTGCTGGTACACCGCGAATCCGGTACTTGCCGACATGATCCGCGCCGGCTGGGCCCAGTTCGAGAAAGACCTGATCGACTATGAGCCTGTCCAATACGCCGAGAAGCCCGCAGCCGACACCATCATGCAGTTGCCGGCCCTGGCCGTCCAGATCCGTGGCGAGGTGGTATTGAGCAACCTGCCCCAGTTCAAGGCGGCGGCCACCCAGTTCATAGACAGCATCAAAACCGATCTGGAAACCGACGAGGATTTCTCCAACGCCGAGGCGACGGTCAAGTTCTGCGAAAAGGCGGAAAAGGATCTCGAGCTCACCAAGTCGGCAGCCCTTGGGCAGACCGCCAGCATTGACGAGCTCATGAAGACCATCGACTTCATTCAGGCGGAGCTGCGCACCAAACGCCTGGCCCTCTCCAAGCTGGTCACCAGCAAGAAGACCGAGATCAAGGAAGGGGTTCTGCTGCGCGCCGGCAAGGCATTTGCCCAGCACATCGAATCCCTCGAAGCCGAAATCAAGCCGATCCGATTGGAATACAGCCGTCCGGACTTCGCCGGCGCGGCCAAGAACAAGCGCACCCTGGCCAGCCTGAACGACGCAGTGGACACGGAACTAGCAAACGCCAAGATTGCTGTCGACGCCGTAGCTAAGGGCATCCGCGCCAAGCTGGCATGGCATAAGGAAGCCGCCAAGGACTACGACTTCCTCTTCAATGACCTGCAACAGATCGCCTACAAGGCAGACGACGATTTCCAATTGCTGGTTACGACGCGAATCTCTGAACACAAGAAGGCCGAAGAAGAAAAGGCGGAAGCCGATCGCGCGAGGATCCGGGAGGAAGAAGAGGCCCGGGCCCGGCAGACCGTCCAGGCCGAACATGCACCGGCACCGTCGGCGCCAGTTCCCGAAACCCCGGCCCCAGCGCGGACCTATCTCGGCATAGGGCTTCCCATAAGCCGCCCCGCCCCTCCGGCCTGGGAGGAAGAAGCCGCGCCATCGCTGCAACTGGGCAAGATCGGCGAGCGCCTGGGCTTTACCGTCAGCGCCGATTTCCTCAAATCGCTCGGGTTTGAACCCGCCGGCCGAGAGCGCTCTGCCCTCCTGTTCCGCGAATCCGACTTCGACCGGATCTGCGTGGCACTTATCCAGCACATCAATGGGGTTCGAGAGCAGCAACTTGCACCCGCATAGAACGCCCCCGAGAGGGAAAGCCGCCGCGTAACCAGGCTTGGCATCTCGGAGAGACGAGTCACCCAAATACCCACGGAGAAGAACATGGACAACAACATCACCCCGCGCCCCATCATCGCCATGGACTCGGTCGAATCGAGCCAAATAGCGGCCATCGGCCATCACCCTGAAACCGAGACGCTGGCCATCAAGTTCCCGCCGAACAGGGCCGACAAGAGCAGCGTCTACCACTACGCCAACTTCACCGCAGAGCAGTTCGCGGCGTTCCAGGCTGCCGAATCCAAAGGCTCTCACTTTGTCAAGTTCATCAAGCGCAGCCCGGATCTGTTCCCGTACGAGAACGTGACGGAGTTGTATGTGGCGACTTCTGGTGCCGAGGCCGCGTAATGGCATCCCTAATCGGCCACTTCCGCCTCTGCCGGGACGCTGTCCTGCGGTACACCGCCGGCGACAACCAGCCGGTCACGAACCTTCTGCTGGCCTACAACTATGGCGCCAAAGGTAGCGACGGCAAGCGCCCTACCCAATTTGTGGACGCGGAGCTGTGGGGCAAGCGTGCCGAGGATCTGGCCCCGTACCTGAAAAAAGGCGGCTCGGTTTACTGCGTCATCGATGATCCGCGAACCAGCACGTACACGCGCTCAGACGGGACGGTAACGCCAAAGCTGTCGGGGAAGGTCAATCAGATTGATTTGGGGCCGAAGCGGTCCGCCGAACTGAGGGAGGCCGACGCATGATCCTGGATTACGAATCCTTCATCAACGATAAGCACTTCAGGCAGCCAGAGGCCGGCTTCGCCTACAAATGCGCCGATGATTCGCCCTTGCGTGACTATCAGCGCGCCTCCGTAGAGTGGGCGCTAGCTCGCGGCAAGGCGGCAATCTTCAAAGATACTGGCCTAGGCAAGACGCTGGACGGGCTAGAGTTTGGCAGAGCGGTAGTCGAGCATACGCAAAGCCCGGTATTGCTCCTGACGCCCTTTTGTGTCGGCCCGCAGATACACCGCGAGGCACAGGAATTTGGCTACGACACAAAGCTCATTCGCACTATGGATGATGTGCAGGACAAGATCTGCATCACTAATTACGAAAACCTGCATAACATCAATTTCGAGGTCTTTGGTGGCATCGTTCCCGATGAATCATCAATCATGAAGGGCATGCAAGGCAAGATCCGCCAGCAGCTTACCGATGGCGCATCAGTCATTCCCTACCGCCTAAGCCTGACGGCGACCCCGGCCCCGAACGACTTTATGGAGCTCGGCACGCAAGCCGAGTTTCTCGGGATTATGACGCAGGTCGAAATGCTGGCGACCTTCTTTATCCACGATGGCGGCGATACGGCCAAATGGAGGCTAAAAGGCCACGGCAAGCAAAAGTTCTTCGAGTGGCTAGCTACGTGGTCAATCATCATGCGCGACCCGTCAGATTATGGATTCTCGCCCATGCCTGCCCTGCCCGCACTTAACCTTCGCCCCGTTGAAGTCGAAACCGAGCCCACTGATGGTCTGTTCGCTACGGTCGCGCAGTCTCTCCCCGAACGACTCAATGCCAGGCGCGACACGCTAGAAGATAGATGCCAAAAGGCAGCCGACATTATCAGCGGCCTGGATGGCCCCGTGCTTATCTGGTGCGGCCTGAATGCCGAGGGCGACTTGCTGGAGAAACTTATACCGGGCGCCGTACAGGTTTCGGGCAGCGACACGGAAGCCAACAAGGAAGATCGTTTGATGGGATTCTCCGAAGGGCGGCACAAAATCCTAATCACAAAAGCCAAGATCGCAGGCTTTGGCATGAACTGGCAGCACTGTAATCAGATGGTTTTCGTCGGGCTTTCCGATAGTTTCGAGGCCTACTACCAGGCAATCCGGCGATGCTGGCGGCAAGGCCAAAAGCGCGACGTAAATGTCTGGGTAATCACTGCCGATAGCGAAGGCGCTGTTGTCGAGAACATCCGGCGCAAGCAAATACAGGCTGACACGATGATGGCCGAAATGGCGAAGATCGCGGCCAGCTTCTTTCAGGACTTCGATAAGGCAAAGAACGAGCTACGCGCCTACGCGCCAACCATCAAAGCGCCAAAACCCCAATTCTTACAGGTGAATCATGCAAGTCAAAGACTACGCACAGGGACATAACTACATCGCGTACAACGCGGATTGCATCGAAGTTACAAGGGAGCTGGATGCAGATTCGGTAGGCTTCATTGTCTACAGTCCGCCTTTTGAGTCTTTGTACACATATAGCAACGACGAGCGTGATATGGGCAACTGCTCAAGCAGCTCGGAGTTTTTCCAGCACTTCGACTTTCTGATTAAGGAAATGTACCGGGTATTGCAGCCGGGCCGCCTGATGGCTGTCCATTGCATGAACTTGCCAAGCAGCAAGCAAAACCACGGATTCATCGGCATACGGGATTTTCGAGGGGATCTGATACGCGCCTTCCAAGAAGAAGGCTTCATTTACCACTCCGAAGTTTGTATATGGAAAGACCCGGTAGTCGCCATGCAGCGCACCAAGGCGCTTGGCTTGTTGCATAAGACTATCAAGAAAGATTCGTCAATGTCGCGCCAGGGGATTGCCGATTACCTGATCGTCATGCGTAAGCCCGGCGATAACGAGCGACCCATCGAGGGTGAGCTTGCCTACTACGTGGGCGACGATCCAGCGCCAGGATTTCAGGCGATCGAGCGCGGCGACGGCTCCATCATGTGGACGGTAGCCGGCAGCGGCGCTACCAACATCGATACATGGCAGCGGTACGCATCGCCAGTCTGGATGGATATCAACCAGACCCGCACCCTGCAATATCAGAATGCCCGCGCCACGGACGACGAACGCCACATTGCGCCCTTGCAGCTAGACGTTATCGAGCGTGCCATGCAGTTATGGAGTCGCGAGGGCGATGTGGTGTTTTCGCCATTCATGGGGATCGGCAGCGAGGGCTACGTGGCGTTGCAGATGGGTCGCAAGTTCATCGGCGCCGAGCTCAAGGAATCGTATTTTGCACTTGCGAAGCGCAATCTGGACGAGGCTGAAAACGTGAAGCAGGGGGAATTGTTCGCATGATCACCCTCTCCTACTTATCTATCACCTTCGGGGGCCGCCATTGTTGCGGCCATTTATCTGGACTGGATATGAGCGACCACACCCCACCCGTCCCGCGCCTTCGCCATTGCCCACCGGGCGCAACCATCCGCCTGGCCGGCGAACTTCGCTACCGAATCATCTTGTCCATGGATGGCCACTATGCGTACTTCGCGGGCGGCGACAAGGCCAGCTTGTGTTGCCTGGTTGCCGAAGACGGAATGGTGTTTGGCGAGGGTGGTGGGTGGCGAATTAAGGAGAGGGCATGACATGGCTGTACTTACCGGAATCGAACTGTGCGCAGGCGTCGGCATGCTCGGAGAGGGAACCCGCGCTGCATTCGAGTTTCTTGGCCACGACTATCGAACCATTTGCTACGTGGAACGGGAAGCCCCTGCTGCCAGCCAGCTTGCCACGCTTATGGAAGCGGGAGCGCTTGATTCGGCGCCTATCTGGTCTGACATGCTCACCTTCGACGGCGCAGCGTGGCGCGGACGCGTGGATTGCGTTATTGCCGGCTTCCCGTGCCAAGACCTTTCCATCGCTGGCCGGCGGGCGGGACTCGATGGCAGCCGAAGCGGACTCTTCTTTGCTGTCCTTGATGTCGCAGACGATTGCGGTGCGCAGTTCCTCCTTCTGGAGAACGTGTCAGGCATCGCTTCTGCCACCGCCACCGTTGTGGACGAGGCCGAAGGCGAGCTCGAAGAGCGTGCGGCTGCCCGAGTCATGGGAGAACTGGCCGACCGCGGGTGGAATGCGGAATGGATCACTCTTTCCGCGTCCGACGTGGGCGCCAGTCATGGCAGGGCAAGGTGGTTCTGCTTTGCCTGGCGAATGGACAACCCCGGACGTATGCAGCGGTGCCCGGGACATGAGCAAGATCGACCCTCTGGCGCAGCGCAAGGCGGCCACGAAACGAACTACGGGACTTCCGACAGAGTCGGCTTACTGGCTGACGCCACACGGCATGACTGGGATGGATTCGACCGGGAAATTGGGCAGCGGCGGAGAGTTTGCGAAGCAAGCAACGCACTGGCAAAGCCCTCAGACCTCGGACATGAACGGCGCCCGCCAACCCGACGGCAAACGGTCGCTGGGCCTGAACACCCAAGGTACAAACCGGACCACTCCAACAGCATCGGAGCGCAGCGGACAGGGGGAGCGCAACAAGGCATTGCGGCTGGATGTGCAGCAATGGGCCAGCCCGAGAGCCTCGGACGGCGAGAAAGGTGGGCCGAACCAACGGGGAAGCAAGGGCGATCTGATGTTGCCGAGCATGGCGGCGCAGTGGCCGACCCCAGACGCGGCGATGCATCAGGGGTCGAACACGACGCCGGGTTCGCTCGTAGCGCGCCCGAATATCAGCCTTGCAGCGGCGACCTGGCCCACGCCAGCGGCCCGAGACGGCAAGGGCACCAATTCACAAGAGCATTGCACCGTAACAGGGGGGGGCAGGAAGCATATGGATCAACTAGCCAATTTTGTAGCGCATTCGGACTCTTTGCGCCCGGTCCACTCAGCGATCGATGGCCGGGAATTGTCGCCCACAGGCCGGACCTTGCCCCGGCGGTTGAACCCGGCGTTCGCATGCTGGCTGATGGGATGGCCTATCTGGTGGACGAATCCCGCGCTCACCAGCTGCGCCAAGTCGGAAATGGAGTCGTACCGCTGTGCGCTGCGGTCGCATTTGTCCAGCTTGTGCGGCGATCAGGCATCCGAATTGAATAGGAAATCAGCATGAAACGCTACGCCCTATCCCGCGAATACCGGGGAAACATCGGCTCTCCCGCTATTACAGAGCAACCAGAAGGCGCATATGTCCTTTACGACGACTATGCAGCCGTATTCGATGAGCTACGGGCCGAGAAGGCTGGGCTTGAAGGTGTTGTAGCGGCGCAGGCGGGGGAGATTGAGCGGCTGCGGGAGGCGCTGCGATGGAACGCTGCTGCGCTCCAAGCGGCCTGCCGTACCGTCTACCACTCAGACGAAGGCGACCAAATTGTGATTGGCAATGAGTTTCGGACAGTCGGCGCGATCCTCGATGGTGCTGATGCCGCACTCGCGCAGGAGCAATCATGAGCCGGGACTCCGTATTTGTTCCGCACGCGGCATGCACCGTGGCCAGTGGAGCCTGCTTTGTCGATGGCAAATGTATAGGCCGCTGCACGACGCAGCTATCGGTTCGCAAGGCAAACAGGGAGCTTACAGAAGCTCTGCATTTACTGAGGCAGCTACGTGATTACACGATTATGTTCCGGGACGTGACGCGCTACGTGGACGGCTCAACGATTGGCGCTGCGGTTACTCAAGCGTCGAAGCTGCTTGAAAGGAATCCATTATGACAGCCAAGACTGACGAACAAGAGCGCGCCGACTTCGAAGCGCACATCACAAAAGAACGTGGTGCAGCGGCCCTTCGGCGAGAGCCGGATTCTGACACATACTGGTACGTAGAAATCGAAAACCAGTGGATAGGCTACCAAGCAGGCCGAGCCGCCCTGCAATCGAAGGATCGGGAGGATGCTGAGCGCTATCGCTGGTTATCCGCTTACTTTCTTTCCGATGACGAGAGCCAGGATGCCGACATTATTTCGGCTACTACGCGAGAGGGGCTTGATGTTGTCATCGACCACGCCCGCCGCATTGAGGGGGAAGCGAAGTGATTACCACGCCCGACGAAGTGCCGGATGGCTATGTCCTGCTCCAACGACACAATGGGCAAGCATGTTACGCGGCCTGCATGTCCGGCACTTTCGCAGGCTGGCTAATGTGGAAGCACCCCGATGGTCAATGGGTCAGCAAACGCAAGCTTGAGGCATGGGAGTTGATGCAAGTCGAAGATCAGCGCGACGACGGCATCGTAATCGAGACAAGCGGTCTGGTCGCAAACGGCCCACGTGCTGGATAAAGGAAACCAAATGAACACTCATGACATTGAACTACCAGCCGAGTTTCGCAGCGGCAACGACATCCCGGTGACGGTTGCCACGATCAAGCGGGAGCGCATGGAAGAGATTTTGCGCGCCGCCATCGAAGCCGACCGCCAGCGCAGGGGTGAGCCTGTGGCGGAAGTCTACCGGGCGCACTATGGCAACCGCATGGGAAATATCGGCGTAAATGCAGTGCGTGCGCTGGTACCGCCCGATGACATGCCGCCGCCAGGGACCAAACTATACGCCGCCCCACAACCCGCCGAGCCGGTGAAGGTGCCCAGTGACGAGGGAATCCGAGATATGGCCACTAAGGCCGGCGTATGGGTACCGCTCTCTGGTGCCGAAAGAGACCTGACCACACAGGCTTTGCGAAGGCTGATAGAAGACGCCCTGATCCGCTACAGCCAGCCCGCACACCCTGCCGCGAGCGCGGAGCCGGTGCTGTGTGTTTCCTCTGCGGACTTCAAACGACTGCGTGAAGCGGACGCACATATCAAGGCATGGCTTCCCCCGGCCACCGCGTCCGAAGATATGTTGCTGTACGCCGTCCCTGTTGCCGCGCAGCCGAGCGTGCCCACTCCCTGCGATCACATTTTCGAGGGCCGGCCCATGGACGGCGTTCGGAGCGCCAGCGGCCCGTTCACGGCTGTGTGCCGGAAATGCGGGTATGGGCCTGAACCAAGAGCCGGGCAGGCGCAGCAAGCCACAGCAGCCGTCACTTTCGTCCACGAGCTTGCTATGGGTGCGTACAGGCCGGAAGAAATCGAGGCCAGAGCCAAGGCTATAGCCAAGCTTGCTCCGCTGGGCGTCACGGCCGAGGAAGAAGAAGCCCGGGCGCAAATGGAGAAGAAGAATGGCTCTACCCTATAGCACCGCAACGAGCGGCGATAAGGCCCTGGGCGAGATCCAGAAGGTCCTGCGATCGTTCGGCTGTTCGAAATTCGGCAGCATGGTTGACGATCTCGCCGGCGAGCTGCTGGTGCAGTTCGAGTACCGCGGCAAGATGGTCAGCGTCAAGGCATCCACGAAAGGGTACGCAGCGGCGTGGCTCAAGGAAACGCCCTGGACTAGTCGGATGCGATCGACAAAGGCCGAGCATGAGCGCAAGGCCATGGACATCGCCAGCGTGGCCGTGTATTCGATCTTGCGCGATTGGATCAAGGGCCAGGTGATGGCCATCGAGACTGGCATCCTGTCGTTCGAGGGAGCTTTCCTCGGGCAGATATTGCTGCCTAACGGCCAGACCATTCTTGAGCATGCGGCAGCGAACAAACTGCTGCCGGCGCCATCGGAGGAATCATGAGCGACTTAATCGACTTTCTCGCCACGGTGAACTGGCCGGGTGCGCTGATTGTGTGCTTTGCAATCTGGTTCGCGGCTCGGGTGATTGTGGGGTGTTATGGCCGCAAGGCCGGGAGGTAGCATGTCAGAGCGAGATCTGATTGATTTGAAGGCCGTCGCGCAAATGCTTGGCGGCATGCATCCAGAGCATGTGCGGGGTCGCATAATGAAGCGTCCCGACTTCCCCCGTCCGTTCCGCATCAGCGGTCGCGTACTGTTCGATAGGCCGGAGGTTGCCGACTGGATCGAAATGCAGCGCCAGCCAATTGATGGCCGCACTACGCGAAAATTACGCAACGATGCCTCGCAATCCAGCATTTAAGCCATTGCTCGGTGCCCGGGGGGGGCACCAAAAATCTAAGGGGAGTCAATCATTTACGTGATTGGCTCCCCTTTTTCTTTGGGCTCTTCCCCATTAACGGGGAGCCCTCGGTGATGCCGTTGGATTTGGTGAAGCGCCTTTCCGAGCTTGCTCCGGCGGGCTTACTTTTGCCTGCCTTTTGGAGAGTCGGGCACGCCCCTTGCTAAAGCCTTTGTGCCGGCCGCTGGGCCGCTACACTGGAGATACGCATGGACAAAGATCAAGTGAAAGGGACCGCCAAGGAGATAAAGGGCGGTGTCAAGGAGGCGGTCGGAAAAGCCACCGACAACCCAAAGACCGAAGTTGAGGGCAAGGCCGAGAAGAATATCGGCACAGCCCAACGCAAAATCGGCGAAGCCAAAGACGACATAAGGGACGCAAACAAGCGCTAAACACTCTGCTCCGTAGATTTGAAACGCCCGCTCGCGGGCTTTTTTTTGCCCTACGGCAACAACTGCAGTCCCGCAGGCCCCACGAATTCCTCACAGTATGAATCTTCGACGGCATCGTACTTGCTGGAACACCCATGCAACCGACACCGGCACAAGGAGATGCAATGAAAACGCAAATTCAGTTTCAGCAGACGGACGGCGACGATGGAGTCGCCCTTATCGAAGGCCCTATAGCGAGCCTTGATCACGCCAAGAATGAACTGGCCAACAAGCTGGACCTGCCTCGGGCGGATGATGCGCCTGCCACGCAAGCGGATATCGATGCCCGGCTGCGCAAGGGCGGGATCGACCCAGGCTCGATAGTCTTCAACCAGATAGCGGAGTAGAAGGCCACGGGCACGCAGCTTGCCTCACTGCCGGCATCCCGCTTGAAAGCGGTCCCGTCCCGGTACACGGGCGATACTTGGAGATAGGCCATGACGCAGAATCAAAAGACCGGCACCCCTCCGCCGCAGGATGCGGAGCAAGGCAACGAGATAGACCCTCGCCTGAAGGAACCCGCCAGTCCTGGCCAGTACAGGTCGGGAATAGACGGTCCGGGTGAGTCCACCAGCAAGAATCCGGGTCACGCCAACCCCGCGCACAATACGCCGGGACACGAGCGCCAGGATGAGCCGGGTCAACACGATCCGGGGCAACCCAACCAGGGTCAGACCCAAAGCTATCCCGGCATCAAGGGAGACAAAGCCCGCGCACTTGCGGAGGATGAAGACATGGACAGAAAGCAGGCGGACGAGACAACAAAAAGGGATCCACGCTCGGAATTGGGGTTGAAGTCGCCGGTCAAGGAAGCCAAAGATACGGAAGAACGCATGAACCGGCAAGAAGCGCAAGGCGGCAAAGCCACGCAATTCGACGGCAGCCCGGCTCCTCAAGGTTCCTCGTCCACGGCCTTCAAGCCCAAGGATGACACACCGGCCAAGCTGAAAAAGTCCGAAGGGCCCCGGAATGATCAATAACAGTTCAAGGCGGGCGGCTAGCCCGCAGCAAGCACGGGCGGGACTCCGGTCTCAATCCTTCGATGGCTGGGAAGCGTCGTCCTGATCGTCGTTGCTCTCGTCGATGTCGACGTCATCGGCGGTGGAGATATCGATAGGTTCCTCCTCTTTGGGAGGGTGATCCGTGCCGGGAGCCGCCGAAGGGTCGGCATTGGGTGCGCTGGGCACACCGGCGGTGTCGACCGGGTTCCTGATCAAATCAGCTTCCGCACCGATTTTCTTGTCAGACGTATCCTTGCGCTCGTTCATGGCCCTATTCCCTTGCTTCCGCGTTAACGCCCCATGGGCAGAGTCTCTGTATTCAGCAAGCCTCATGCCGCATACTGCGTCGCCCAACGCTGGAAACTAGGGGAAACTACTCATACTTCTGTTCGTATAATCGTATACGATTATACGAATCCGGCCGAATATCAATAAGGCGGACACCGCTCGGCGGCCAGGCAACGACAAAATCAAATTCCTCAACGAGCAACACAGTCATCATGCCGCGGTACCGCTCCTATCCCATTTTTCAGGGATCGCGTCACCGGGTATTTCTTTTTCATCCGCATTCGAATTCATCGATATACAGGAGACAGCATGAACAGCAGTAAATGGTTGATGGCGGGCGCCTTGTGCCTGGCTTCGTTTACCGGCGCGGCATATGCCCAGGCGAAAGATACGGCGAAGACCTTGCCCAAGGTCGTGGTTCTTTCCACAGGCGGCACGATAGCCGGCGAATCGCGCAGCAGCACCGATACCACCAACTACACGGCCGGCCAGCGCAGCGGCGACCAATTGGTGAAAGCCGTTCCGGAGATCGCCAAGGTGGCCGATGTCGAGGTCGAGCAGGTCGTCAACATCAGCAGTCCCAACATGCAGTATTCGCACCTGCTGGCCCTTTCCAAAGCCGCCAACAAGTATCTGGCCGATCCCTCCGTATCCGGCGTGGTGATCACCCACGGCACCTCGACGGCCGAGGAAACCGCTCTGTTCATGGACCTGACCGTCAAGAGCAGCAAGCCGGTCATCGTGGTGGGCGCCATGCGTCCGGCCACGGCCATCAGCGCCGACGGGCCGTTCAACCTGCTGCAAGCCATTGCGCTGGCGGTCCATCCGTCCGCACGCGATCGCGGCGCCCTGCTCGTGTCCAACGACCGCATCAGTTCCGCCATGTATGTATCCAAGACCAACACCCAGTCCCTGGATACGTTCCAGGCTGCCGAACAGGGCCATCTGGGATTGATGGTCGGAACCAAGCCATACTTCTATTTCACCCCCGCTTCCGTGCCCGGCAAGCCCTACTTCGACGTCAGCAAAACCGAGAACCTGCCCAAGGTCGAGATCCTGTACGGCTACATCGAGAACGATGCCGGCATGCTGGATCATCTGGTCGGCACCGGCACCAAGGGCGTCGTGGTGGCCGGGCCCGGAAACAGCTCGCTGTCCAAGGCCATGGTGGAAAAGATCACCAAGCTGCAGGCCGACGGCTACCCGGTGGTGCGCGCGACCCGCGTGGGCGCAGGCATCGTCACGCCCAAGAAGGAAGGAATCGCGGCGGGCTTCTACAACCCGCAAAAAGCCCGACTGCTGCTGGCCCTGGCCATCAATGAAGGCGCAGACCTGAAGAAGACCCAGAAGTACTTCCTGCCTGACTGACGGCGGGAACCCGCCGCAACCCCGGAATCCAGATCCGCAGATTCCGGGGGCTTGCGAGGCCGGTTCCCCGGCCTCGATCAGGTATCATCCAGCTGTCGCCATACAGGCCCGACGGCGGTTCCGGTCGATGGGCTGGACCGGCTGCGCGTCGATGCTGCGGCCAGACGGGTCGGCGATCCGGCAGAAAGAAGTGTCCTGGCCACCCCACGATGAAAACCATTGAAACGATCCGCTCCTGGGCCCGGCGCATCAAGCGCGATGCGGTGACGCTGTGGTTTGTCTGCCTGCTGGGCACTATGGCGCTACGCATGGCTGCCCTACTTATCCACATAAACTGTGCATAAGCCAAGGGATAACCCTCGGGCAATCTCCGAGCGCCCAATGAATACGCGGCACCCAGGTTCCCTGGTCAAGAACTGCCAGTGACGACTTGCTCCACCTTCAGCCGCGCTCTCCGATTCCCGTCTTCTCTACTGCTCCTTGGGCAAGGCATAGGCGATGACATCGTCGCCCGCCTTGGTGCCCAGGGAGCCATGGCCGCCCGCCACGACCAGCAGGAACTGGCGACCATCCTCGGCGGTATAGGTCATGGGCGTGGCCTGCCCGCCCGCCGGAAGCCGGCTCTCCCACAGCTGCTCGCCATTGCTGACATCGTAGGCCCGCACATAGTAGTCAAGCGTTCCCGAAAGGAAGGCCACGCCCCCCGCCGTCATGAGGGGCCCGCCCAGATTGGGGACGCCCATCCTGAACGGCAAGGGCAAGGGCGAACTGTCGATGACCGTTCCGTTCTTGTGCTTCCACGCTATCTTGCCGGTGGTCAGATCCGCTCCGGCCACATACCCCCAAGGTGGGGCCTGGCAAGGCAGGCCCAGCGCAGAGGTAAAGGCGCTCAACTGAACCGCGTACGGTGCGCCGAAGTTTTCATTCAGGGCCGGCAGGCTGTCCTGCGGACGGTTTCCGCCCTGAACATACAGGGTCTTGTCATCCGCGCGGGGCACCAGCCGCGAGACGAAGGCCAGGTACGTGGGGGTCGTGAAGGCCGCCTGGCGCTGCGGGTCGACAGCAATGCCGCCCCAATTGAATACACCGAAATTCCCCGGATACACCAATGTGCCCTGCGTCGACGGCGGCGTATAGCGGCCTTCGTAGCGCAGTGACTTGAGTTCGATGCGGCAGGCCAACTGATCGAACATGGTCGCCCCCCACATATCGGCGCCCGTCAAGGGTGGCGGATCGTACGACAAGGCTGAAACGGGCTGCGTGGGCGCCAGGCGTTCCCCCTCTGTCGCGCCCTGCGGCACCGGCGCTTCGGTGACGGGCAGCACGGGTTCGCCCGTAAGGCGGTCCAGCACGTAAAGCTCTCCTTGCTTGGTGGGCTGCACCAGCGCATGCACTGTTTTTCCGCCGACGGTCAGATCGATCAGGCTGGGTTGCGCGGGGACATCGTAATCCCACAAATCGTGATGCACCGTCTGGAACACCCAGCGCACCTGGCCGGTGGCCAGGTCCAATGCCACCACCGACGATGAGTAGCGCTCGACGGCCGGGCTGCGATCCGCGCCCCATTGGTCGGGAGGCTGATTGCCCAGCGGCACGTAGACCATGCCCAACTCTTCGTCCACGCTGGAGATCGACCAGCTGTTGGGGGAGTTCGCCGTATAGGTTTCACCCGGCCCTATCGGAGCGGTATGGTCCGGATTGCCCGAATCCCAATTCCACACCAGCTGGCCGGTATTGATGTCGAAAGCACGTATCACGCCCGACGTTTCCTTTGTGGAAACGTTGTCCAGCACCGTTCCGCCCACGATGAGCAGCGACTTGGTCACCACCACGGGCGAGGTCGAATAGTATCCGCCCGGATTGACGTTGGGCATGTTGCGCCACAAGTCGATCTGGCCCGTTCCGCCTCCGAAATCCTTGCAAACCGACCCGCTCTCGGGATCGAGCGCAATGACGCGTCCATCGGCCGTGGGCATGAATAGTTTGGCCGGGCAATGATCGATGGCCGGGCCGGCTTGCGCTGCGACCGGAAGGCCGATGTCCGGCGTTGCGGCGGCCGCAGTCCCCGCGCCGCCCTCGGGCGCGGCCGCGGAGGTCGCCGCCTGATAGTCAGGAGGTGCCGCCTGAGGGCCGGACGGCGCCGCCGCGCCGGCTTGCGCGGGATGATAGGAAAGGCCGCGGCAGGTCAAGTGCTGCAGGGCCAGCTTGCCGCGGATTTGCGGATCGTAGCGCCAGATTTCCTTGCCGCTCGTCGCATCCAGCGCTATCACCGATTGATGCGGCGTGCAGAAGAAAAGCCGGTTGCCTATCTTTAGCGGCGTGACTTCGAACGTGGTCTCCACCGGATCGCCCGGCCTGCCCCGCACATCGCCGGTTTCGTAATGCCAGGCGACCTCGAGATTGGCCACGTTCTGCGGCGTGATCTGCGTCAAGGGTGAATAGCGCTGGCCATGGCCGCTGCGGCCATAGGCATGCCATTCACCCGCCGGAACGCCGCTGGCATCGGCGGCAAGCTGCGCACGCACATCGGGCAGGCTGCCCTCGATCTTGTGCGGATCCACGAACCACGAGGCAATGGCGACCAGCAGGAACAAGCCCAGCGACATCGCCAGCGGCAAGCTGGCGCGCCGAGCCTCTGCCGCGTAATGCGTCTGGACGTCCGCTCGCGCCCGCCCGCGGCGGACCAGCGAGCGCGTCACCCACGGCGTCAGCAAAAACAAGCCCAACAGGAAAAGCACATCGCCGCGCGCGGCGAGCGGCCACCAATCCAGGCCGGCTTCCCACAAGGCCCACGCCACGGTGGCGACAACAAGCAAGGCATAGAGCCAAAGCGCCTCTAGCATTCCCCGGGCCAGCATGAAGGCGATCGCGATGAGGACCGCTCCGGTCAACAAGTAATACCAGGAACCGCCCAGGGCCGCGAGCCATATGCCGCCTGCCAATAAGACGATTCCAAAGAGCCCGCTCAGGCAGATGGCTGCAATCAGGGCGGCGCTTCGTTGCGTGCTGGGCATGGTCATTCCTCTTTAAGCTGGGTGAAAGCAGAGTGGATGTGACCGAGCAGCAAATTCAATGCCTGCGAAGAGGCGCACCCGCGAAATCAGGCGGCGGCCGCCGGCAGATGGCCGCGTCCGTGCGGCTCGTCAAGATGCAGCACCGGCCCTGCCGGCACGATGCCGTTGGGATTGATGGTGCCATGGCTGCGATAGTAATGCTGCTTGATGTGCTGCAGATTCAGCGTGGCGGCGACGCCGGGCCATTGATAAAGCTCTCGCGCATAGGCCCAGAGATGAGGGTAATCGACGAGCCGCCTCAGGTTGCACTTGAAGTGGCCGTGATACACGGCATCGAAACGGATCAAGGTCGTGAACAGGCGCCAGTCCGCTTCGCTGATGTGCGGCCCCAGCAGGTAACGCTGGCGGCCAAGCAGGGACTCCAGCCCGTCCATGGCCTCGAACAGCCTGTGTACTTCGCGCTCATAGACTTCCTGCTCCGTGGCGAAGCCGGCCTTGTAGACCCCATTGTTTATGGTTTCATAAACATGCGCATTGATGGCGTCGATGCGCTCCAGCATGCGGGCGGGTGCATAGTCGCCGGGCCGGGCGCCCAGTCCGTCGAAGGCCGAATTGAACATCCGGATGATCTCGGACGACTCGTTGCTGACTATCGTTTGCCTGTGCGAGTCCCACAATACGGGCACGGTGACCCGGCCCGTGTAGCCGGGCATGGCGCGCAAATAGATTTCATACAGGTAGCGGGCATGGCCATAGGGATCGGGAACGACACCCGGCGCCGACTGGAATGTCCAGCCGTTTTCCGCCATATGGGGATGGACGACCGACAGCCCTATCATGTCCTCCAGCCCCTTCAGGGCGCGAAAGATCAGGGTGCGATGCGCCCATGGACAGGCCAGCGATACGTATAGATGATAGCGTCCCGCCTGCGCCGGAAAACCGCCCTGGCCGCTGGGCCCGGGAGCGCCGTCGGGCGTGATCCAGCTGCGGAACTGCGCATTGCCGCGGACGAAACTGCCGCCCGTGCTCGATGTGTCGTACCACTGGTCGGCCCATTTGCCGTCGATCAACAGCCCCATGACATCCCTCCCGATTGATTCGGCGCCCTGTCCCGCCATGCATCTGCATCATAGCAAGGCCCTGGCCGCCCCAGCAGGCGCGGCGCCGCCGCAATCGCCGCTGGATCAGCCGAACAGCTTGTTGGCCACCTGGGCGATATGCTCGCCCTGGAAGCGCGCGCCCGCCAGCTCGTTTTCCGAAGGCCGGCGTGAACCGTCGCCGCCCGTGATGGTGGTGGCGCCGTAGGGGCTTCCGCCGCTAATCTCGTCGAGGGTCATCTGGCCCTGGAAGCTGTAGGGCAAGCCGACGGTGATCAGGCCGAAGTGCATGAGGTTGGTCAGGATGGAGAACAAGGTGACTTCCTGGCCGCCATGCTGGGTAGCGGTCGAGGTAAAGGCGCCGCCCACTTTGCCGTTCAGCGCGCCGCGCGCCCACAGTCCGCCCGCCTGGTCCAGGAAATTGGCCATCTGCGACGACATGCGGCCAAAGCGCGTGCCCGTTCCAACGATGATGGCATCGTACTGTTCAAGGTCCTCGACCTTGGCGATGGGCGCTTCCTGGTCCAGCTTGTAGTGGGACGCCTTGGCCACCGATTCGGGGACCAGTTCGGGAACGCGCTTGATGTCGACCGTAGCGCCCGTGCTGCGTGCACCTTCGGCGACGGCCTTGGCCATGGCTTCCACATGCCCATAGGCCGAATAATAAAGAACCAGTACTTTTGCCATTTGGATAATTCCAGTCGAGATTGAAGAATATTGAACCGCCGCCGACGCCGTCGAAGTCATGCAGGCTTGGCGTCCACCCATTCTATGGAACCGGGCGGTAGAGAATAAGAGGGCATTATGGATATGGCCTTTCCAATAATGGAATAATCGACCGGACACAGGCCTTGTCCCGGTCTCGGGACGTGGTCCGATCCACAGGGCCTGCCGGCGCATCATGCATGCGAATCTGCCAACAGTGCTAGCATAGCCACCTTCACGCATTCACTGACAACTCAAAACAACAAAGGTTGGGCATCTGTGGGCAAGTGGTTCAGGATTTCGCATATTTCCGCCGGCTTCATCGCCGTGCTGGTCGGCTATACAAGCTCGGTCGCGATTATCTTCCAGGCGGCCAATGCCGCGGGCGCAAGCGCCGCCGAGCTGAATTCATGGATGTGGGCGCTGGGAATCGGCATGGGCGCAAGCTGCATAGGCCTGTCCCTGCGCTACCGCAACCCCGTCCTGACCGCCTGGTCCACCCCGGGCGCGGCCCTGCTGGTGACCAGCCTGTCGGGCCTGACCATGAGCCAGGCCATCGGCGTCTTCCTGTTTTCATCGCTGCTGATCACCCTCAGCGGCATCACGGGCTGGTTCCAGAAGATCATGCAGTACGTGCCCCGGCACATTGCCGCCGCCATGTTGGCCGGCATACTGATACGTTTCGGCATGGATCTGTTCACCGCCATGCAAAGCCAGTGGCTGATGGTGGGCCTGATGTTCATCGCCTTCCTGCTGGGCCGCATCTGGGTGCCCCGCTACACCGTTCCGCTGGCGCTGGCGGTGGGCATGCTGTGCGCCGGTTCCTTGGGGCTGCTGCATCTGGAGACCCTGGCCTGGACGCCCGCCTCGCCCTTGCTGATGCCGCCCGAGTTCTCCGTATCGGCCTTGATCGGCGTGGGCATTCCGCTGTTCATTGTGACCATGACCTCGCAGAACGTGCCCGGGCTGGCGGTGTTGCGGGCCAACGGCTACCAGACGCCCGCCTCGCCCCTGATAAGCTGGACGGGGGCCGCGGGCCTGATCCTGGGACCCTTCGGCGGCTTCTCCTTCAATCTGGCGGCCATCACCGCCGCCATCTGCATGAGCAAGGACGCCGATCCCGATCCGTCACGGCGCTATCTGGCTTCGGTCTGGGCGGGGATGTTCTATCTGTTCACGGGCGTCTTCGGCGCGACGGTGGTGGGCCTGTTCGCCGCCTTCCCGGTCGAGCTGGTCGCGGCGATCGCCGGACTGGCCCTGCTGGGGACCATAGGCAACAGCCTGGCCGGGGCGCTGGCCGACGACCATGGCCGCGAAGCCGCGCTGGTTACCTTCATATGCACGGCCTCGGGCATGACCTTCATGGGCATAGGCAGCGCCTTCTGGGGCCTGGTGTTCGGCATCTGCGTTCACGCCGCCGCGAGCCGCATCAGGCCTTCATGACGGGGCGAAGCCGACGACGATCCCCTCGGCTTCAAGCGCCTTGCGTATAGCTTTGGCAAACACGATGGCGCCAGGCTGGTCGCCGTGGATGCACAAGGTATCGGCCGCGACCGCGACATCGCCGCCCTGCACCGCAGCCACCTTCCCTTCCTTGATCATGCGCAGCACCTGGCGTATGGACACATCGGGATCTTCGATCATGGCGTTGGGCTGCGTGCGCGGCGTCAGCGAACCGTCGCTCTGGTAGCTGCGGTCGGCAAACACTTCTTGCGCCACCTTCAGACCCGCCTCCCCGGCCGCGTCGACCTGCGCGCTGCCGGCCAGGGCATAAAGCACCAGCGACGCATCCACGTCGCGCACCGCCCGGGCGATGGCGGCCGCCAGTTCCCGGTTCTTTGAAGCCATGTTGTACAGCGCGCCATGGGCCTTTACGTGGCGAAGCTGGCCCCCCTGGCTGGCGGCCACGCCGGCCAGGGCGCCCACCTGCACCACCACGATGTCATAGGCGTGCTGGGGGCTGATGTCCATGTTGCGGCGGCCAAAGCCCGCCAGATCGGGCAATCCGGGATGCGCGCCCAGCGCCACGCCATGCCGGATTGCGGCGGCGACGGTCTTGCGCATGGTGGCCGGATCGCCGGCATGGAAGCCGCAGGCGATGTTGGCCGAAGTCACGTAAGGCAGGATTTCCTCATCCTGCCCCATTTTCCAGGCACCAAAGCTCTCGCCCATGTCGCAGTTCAAATCGATGGACCAAGTCATGAATCGCCTCCGTGCAGATATGTTTCTAGAAACGCGCCACCCACTGGGCATAGGACTCGATATAGCGCCCAAGCAGCGATTGCCCCGTCTCGGTGAGCTCGCCCGCCGGGTCGAACAGCTTGTCGGCCTGGCTGAGGTAGGTTTCCGGGTTGGGCATGCAGTAGATGTTCAGGCAGGTCAGCGACTGGCGCAGATGCTGGCTGGCCCCGTAGGCGCCCAGCATCGATGGCGACGCGCTGATGATGGCGCCGGGCTTGCCGTTCCAGACGCTCTTTCCATAAGGCCGCGAGCCGATATCCACCGCATTCTTGAGGGCGGCCGGCATGGAGCGGTTGTGCTCGGGCGTGGCGAACAGCACGCCGTCGACGGCCGCTATCCTGTTCCGGAACTCTGTGTACGGCGCGGGCGACTCCGCATCGTAGTCCTGGTTGTACAAAGGAAGCTGCCCTATCTCGACGATTTCCATCGACAGGGAGTCCGGCGCCCGCTGGATCAAGCCTTGCGCAACCTTCCGGTTGATGGAGTCCTTGCGCAGGCTGCCGACGATGACAGCAATGTTTTTCACTTGGCTCACGACTATCCTCTAGAAAATGCCCCCGCAGCGCGGGCAAAAACACCTAACGCCATTGCAAAAAAAAAGCGGCATGCCGAAGCAGCCGCTTTTTTCATGGCTAACCGTGCCCTTGAATGATACTACTGTCCTTCAAGGAAGCTCTTGAGCTTGTCGGCGCGGCTGGGATGGCGCAGCTTGCGCAGCGCCTTGGCTTCGATCTGGCGGATGCGCTCGCGCGTGACGTCGAACTGCTTGCCGACCTCTTCCAGCGTCTGGTCGGTGCTCATCTCGATGCCGAAACGCATGCGCAGGACCTTGGCTTCGCGCGGCGTGAGCGAGTCCAGAACTTCTTTGACGACATCGCGCATGGAGCCGTGCAAGGCCCATTCGGACGGCGACAGGGTGCCCGTATCCTCGATGAAATCGCCCAGGTGGGAATCGTCGTCGTCGCCGATGGGGGTTTCCATGGAAATGGGTTCCTTGGCGATCTTGAGGATCTTGCGCACCTTGTCTTCGGGCATGTCCATTTTCTGGGCCAGGGTCGCGGGATCGGGCTCGGCGCCGGTCTCCTGCAGGATCTGGCGATTGATGCGATTCATTTTATTGATCGTTTCAATCATGTGCACCGGAATACGGATGGTGCGGGCCTGGTCGGCGATGGAGCGCGTGATGGCCTGCCGTATCCACCATGTTGCGTAGGTGGAGAACTTGTAGCCGCGACGGTACTCGAACTTGTCCACCGCCTTCATCAGGCCGATATTGCCTTCCTGGATGAGATCCAGGAATTGCAGGCCGCGATTGGTGTACTTCTTGGCGATGGAAATGACCAGGCGCAGGTTGGCCTCGGTCATTTCGCGCTTGGCCTTGCGGGCCTTGGCCTCGCCGGTCGCCATGCGCTTGTTGACGTCTTTCAGGTCTTTGAGCGGGAGCACCACGCTGGATTGCAGGTCGATCAGCTTCTGCTGGATCTCCTGGACGGCGGGGATATGGCGTTCGAGCGTTTCGGAATACGGATGGCCGGCGGTCACTTCGTCCAGCACCCAGTTCAGGTTGGTCTCGTTGCCGGGGAAGGCCTTGATGAAATAGGCGCGCGGCATGCCGGCGCGGTCCACGCAGGCATGCAGAACGGCGCGTTCCAGCTTGCGCACTTCGGCCACCTGCTCGCGCAGGGTGTCGGCCAGCTTCTCGACCATTTTGGCCGTGAAGCGCACGCCCATGAGCTCGTTCAGTATGGCTTCCTGCGCCTGGATGTACTCCTGCGCCTGGTAGCCGTCGCGCTCGAAGGCCTTGCGCATCTTGTCGAACCATTCACTGATGATCTCGAACTTCTTGAGCGACTTGGTGCGCAGGTATTCCAGCTGCTTGCTGCTCATGCCGCCGGCCGGGCCGTCCTCGTTTTCGTCGTTGTCGACCGACACGCCCGCACCGGCGTATTCCTCGCCTTCCTGGTCGATCAGGCCGTCGACGACTTCGTCGATCTGGGCCGCGCCATCGCGCACGCGCTGCACATACTGCAGGATTTCGTTGACCGTGGTCGGGCAGGCGGCAATGGCCATGACCATGTGCTTGAGGCCGTCTTCGATGCGCTTGGCGATTTCGATTTCGCCTTCGCGGGTCAGCAGCTCGACCGTGCCCATCTCACGCATGTACATGCGGACGGGATCGGTGGTGCGGCCGAAATCGGAATCGACCGTGGTCAGCGCCGCCTCGGCTTCGTCCTCGACGTCGTCGTCGCTGGAGGCCACCGGGGCGTTGTCGCTCATGAGCAGGGTTTCGGCGTCGGGCGCCTGGTCATAGACCGAAATGCCCATGTCGCTGAACGTGCTGATGATGCCGTCGATGGCTTCGGCGTCGACCAGGTCATCGGGCAGGTGGTCGTTGATCTCGCCATACGTCAGGTAGCCGCGATCCTTGCCCAGCTTGATCAGTACCTTCAGGCGGTTGCGGCGCGCTTCCTGCTCTTCGGGCGTCATCTGGTTGCGCGCGGGAACGTCTTTGTCGCCCTTGCCGCGCTTGCCGCCGCGCTTGGGCAGTGGCTTGAGCTCGGGGATGACCTCGTTGTCGCCCGTATCGTCGTCGTTGAAGTCGGCAGCATCGTTATTGGCGTTCTTGGCTGGACGGCCGGGACGGCGTCCGGTGGGCGCCTTCGCGGCCTTCTTCGCCACGGCGCCTTCCGGCGCCTTGGCGGCGGTTTTCGCCGCCGTCTTTTTCGCGGCGGCGGAAGCCGTCGTGGCGGCTTCCTTCTTGGGGGCCGCCTTCTTGGCGACCGTCTTGGACGCAGCCGCCTTCTTGGCCGGCGCCTTCTTGGCCGCGGCCTTGCTTGCGGATGCATTCTCGGTGGCGCTTCCCCCGACCTTTACCGCCGTCTTGTCGGCGCTTTTGCCGGTCGCCGCAATGGTGGTCGCTTTCGCTGTCTCTTCAGACGCCGGGGGGGTTTTACCAGTAACTTGGGTCATAGTCGCTTCCGTAGGCGCAAAAACACCCGATGGGCAAAGCCAGCGAGTGCTGCAGGGCAGAACTTACTCATCGCGAAGGTTCAACATACCGCGTCGGTCGCATCCGCATGAACCCATGCAGCCCAGATAGAGTATCCTTGACGTAGCCATCGTGGCGGTGTCGTTGCAAGGCAAAAGGGGCTAGCCGGCTCGTTCAAATGTTACGACGCTTTTCATGCTTGGGGCAAGTAAGCCGTCACTTCGCGAAAACTCTCTATTTTATCGTACTTTAACGCGAAGATGCACTATGCAGCAGCGCTATGCGTCGCGTCAATTCTTGATACCTTTTACGTGAAACCTCATCCTTCATGCCTCCGTCCACCAACGCCGACTGTTCGGCCTTGATGGCATCGAGCTCTATGCGTCGCAAAGCGTCGTTCCATTCCGCTTGCGGATCGGGCAGGTCTTCCTGGGCGAGCAATTCGGGCGTCAGGGAATCCAGCACGGCCTGAAGGTCGGATCCCGGGTCAGCGGCCTGCAACAAGGCTCCCGCATGACGCGCACCGCTTAGATTCGCCAGAGTGATCAAATCACGTACAAGTACAAGGTGGGGGCCATGCTCCAGAATTTCAAGCTGCTGGTCGCCCAGGCTGGCGACCAGCTCGGGATGCGCCAGCAACAGGCGCAGGAGGCGCTTGGCCATGGGCGTCACCGTGCGCGCCGCATGCTTGCGCCGGCCCGCGGCGGGCCGGGTTCCCCCCTTCCATGCCTCGCCGCCGCGGCCCGTGTCCGCCCCGCCCGGAGCGGGCCAGTCCGGCACCGCATATTCAAAGCCTTCGGCATCGCCGGGGTGGAAATAAGGCTCGCCGGAATCGAAGCCGGACATGTCCAGGAAGCCCGGCGGCTCTTCTCCACCGGGATAAGCGCCGTGATCGCGGCGATCCGCTCCGGCGGGCTCCGATGAGCCGGGCGCTGCCTGCGCCGGCAGATCGCGCATCATCTGGGCGAGCTCTTCGGGCGTAAGCTGGACCAGCTTGGCAAACTCCCGCTCGATCTGGACCCGCAAGGTGCTCTCGGGCAGCAAAGCCAGCAAAGGCTTGGCTTCGTGCACGCAGGCGGCCCTCCCTTCGGCTTCATGCATGGCATGGCGCGAGGCCAACTCGTCCAGCATGAAGCGCGACAGGGGCACGGCTTCGGACACCGTGGCCTTGAATGCCTCGGCGCCGTATTCCTTTATGTAGGAATCAGGATCATGCTCGGCGGGAAGAAACAGGAAGCGCATCGAGACGTCGTCGCGCACCAGCGGCAGGCAGGTATTCAAGGCGCGCCACGCGGCCTTCCTGCCGGCTTTGTCGCCGTCGAAGCTGAACACCACCTTGCTGCTGGCGCGCAAGAGCTTCTGGATATGAAAAGGCGTGGTCGACGTGCCCAAGGTCGCCACAGCATTGGCCAGGCCGTGCTGCGCCAGCCCCACCACATCCATATAGCCTTCGACCACCAGCACGTAGCCTTCGCTGCGTATGCCGGCTCGCCCTTCCCAAAGCCCATAAAGCTCGTGGCCTTTGGAAAACAGGCTGGTCTCGGGTGAATTCAGGTACTTGGGCTCGCCCTTGCCGATGATGCGCCCGCCAAAACCGATGATGTTTCCGCGCGTATTGCGTATCGGGAACATGATCCGTTCACGGAAACGGTCGTAGCGCCGGCCGTCCTCCGACTCGATGACCAGGCCGGATTCGACCAATACGGCATCTTCATAGTGCGGAAAAACGGCGGCCAGTCCGCGCCGGTCGTTCCCCGACCAGCCCAGGCCGAAGCGCGCCGCGATCTCGCCGGAAAGCCCTCGCTGCTTCAGATAGCGTATGGCCGCCTGGGACTGCTTGAGTTCGCGCAGATAATGCGCCTGCGCCATGTCCAGCACCTGCTGGTGGCGCGAGACTTCTTCCTTGCGGCGCTTGTCGGCGGCGCGCTGCCTGGGGCTGCGCGGCTCCTCGGGCACGGTCATGCCGGCGCTGGCGGCCAGTGAGCGAACGGCTTCGGGAAAGCTGGCCCCGGTATGCTCGATCAGAAAGGAAATGGCGCTGCCATGCGCTCCGCAGCCGAAACAGTGGTAGAACTGTTTGGTGGGGCTTACCGTGAACGAGGGGCTTTTTTCGTTGTGGAAGGGGCACAGGCCAAGCAGATTGGCCCCGCCCTTGCGCAACTGTACATATCGCCCGACGACATCGACAACATCAACTCGGGCGAGAAGTTCCTGAACAAATGATTCAGGTATCAATCAATACAGACGCGGAGGCAGTTGTTGGCTGCGGATGCGTTTGTAGTGGCGCTTGACGGCGGCGGCATGCTTGCGTTTACGTTCTGCCGTGGGCTTCTCGTAAAATTCGCGCGAGCGCAGCTCGGTCAAGAGGCCGATTTTTTCGATGGTGCGCTTGAAGCGGCGCAGTGCGGCTTCGAAGGGCTCGTTTTCTTTCAGACGAACGATAGGCATGTAATCTTAAGCCTTGAAGGTTAAAAATTAGTTAGTGGACAAACGACAACCTGTGATTCTAGCATGAAATAAGCATTTACGGCGTCTTTTGCGCTGGCAGGCGGCGGCATGCCGCCGGACGAGGCCTCAACTGCGCACGCCCTTGCGCACCCAGGCTTCCAGCTGATGGGGACGTATGCTGTCATAGTCCTCGAAGGGCTGGTGTATCCAGGGGTTGGTCGGCAGCTTCTCGACAAAATAATCGGGCGAGGCCTGCGAATGCCCCTTCCACCACAGCACGGCGGTCCTTAATTCGGTAATCGCGGGAAACTGCGATTGCAGGTGGTCGCGCACCCGATTGAAGGTCATGCCGGTATCCACCATGTCGTCAACCAGCAACACCTTGCCGTCCAGGGTGCCGCGCGTAATGGTGATGAACTGGGCGATGTCCAGTTGACCCTGCTGCGTGCCGGCCGCCTCGCGATAGCTGCTGGTGGCCAGGATGCCCAGCGGCATGTCGTAGATGCGGGACAGTATGTCGCCCACCCGCACCCCGCCGCGCGCCAGGCATACGATCTTGTCGAACTGCCATCCGGATTCATGGACATTCAAGGCCAGCCGCTCGATAAGGCCGTGGTATTGATCCCAACTGACCCAAAGGTCGCGATCGGTGCTCGGAGGCAGACTCATAAGACAGTAGATTCCCTAATTCCGCGTTTTATTTGCAAGGAGCGTAATGATAAACCCCTAAGCCGGCCGAGAAAAGCATTTGCCGGGCAAAGCACCCGATTCGGGTCTTGCGCAAGGCGGCGGCGCTGCAAAAAAAAGCCGCAGCCCGGCAAGGCTGCGGCCCTAGGACGGCGAATCCGCGATGGCGGCCTAGCCGCTGAAGGGATGCCTTAGCACGATGGTTTCCATGCGGTCCGGACCGGTGGAGACCATGTCGATGGCCACATCGCACACTTCGGATATGCGCTCCAGGTAGCGGCGCGCATTGACCGGCAGCTTGTCGTATTCGGTGATGCCCACGGTCGATTCCGTCCAGCCGGCCATTTCCTCCAGCACGGGCTCGGCTTCGGCGGCGGCATGCGCGCCGTAGGGAAGGACATCGAGGAATTCGCCCTTGTAGCGGTAGCCCACCCCGATCTTGATCTGCTCGACGCCGTCCAGGACATCGAGCTTGGTGATGCACAGGCCGGAAATGCCGTTGATCATGACCGAACGCTTCATGGCGGCGCCGTCGAACCAGCCGCAGCGGCGGGGCCGGCCGGTCACCGAGCCGAACTCCTTGCCGACGGTGGCCAGGCGGGCGCCGGTGTCGTCCAGCAATTCGGTGGGGAACGGACCCGACCCGACACGCGTGGTGTAGGCCTTGGCAATGCCCAATACGTAATCCAGGGTCTGGGGACCGACGCCCGCGCCGGCCGATGCCGCGCCGGCGATGCAGTTGCTGCTGGTCACGAAGGGATAGGTGCCGTGGTCGATATCGAGCAGCGCGCCCTGCGCGCCCTCGAACAGCAGCTTGTGGCCCGCCTTCTTGGCGATATGCAGGTTGCTGGAAACATCGGCCACCATGGGCTTGATGGCGGGCGCAAGGGCCATGGCCTGATCGCGCACCTCGTCGGCCGAGACGGCCTTGCCGCCCAGGTAGTTGGTGAGCACGAAGTTGTGGAAATCCAGGGTCTCGGCCAGCTTCTCGTCGAAGATCTCGGGATCGTACAGGTCTTGCACGCGCAGGGCGCGGCGGCCGATCTTGTCTTCGTAGGCCGGGCCTATGCCACGTCCCGTGGTGCCGATCTTGCCCTCGCCCTTGCGCGCTTCGCGGGCCTGATCAATGGCGATGTGATAAGGCAGGATCAGCGGGCAGGCGGGGGATATCTGCAGGCGCGAGCGCACGTCCAGACCAGCCTCTTCGAGCTCGCCGATTTCCTTGAGCAGGGCTTCGGGCGAAAGCACCACGCCGTTGCCGATGTAGCAGGTGACGTGGGGATGCATGATGCCCGAGGGGATCAGGCGCAGTATGGTCTTCTTGCCATTGATCCACAGTGTATGTCCGGCGTTATGGCCGCCCTGGAAACGAACCACGCCCTGGGCCGATTCGGCCAGCCAGTCGACGATCTTTCCCTTGCCTTCGTCACCCCATTGGGTACCGATCACAACAATATTCTTGCTCATGTCACGTATCAAAAAAATTCGGCCCGAAAGACGCAAAGGCCAAAGTAGGTTTAACTCATACGATATAACAGCCTGGCCAGCCAGGCTAGGGAATCGCCCTTACCTTCCATGCCCCGCCATCCAGAATCAGTTCTCGATCAACGGTGAATTCATCCAGCTGCTGCGATTGCCCCGGCAGCATCTGCACCACGATTTCGCCGGCCTTGCGCAATTGACGCAAGGCCTCGACCAGCGCGGTGTCGGTGCCCCAGGGGGCGCGTATGGCGTTGGCCCGCGGCGCCGGCGGCAAGCCGGAGGACAGCTTGCGCAAGTCCAGGCTGAAACCGGTGGCCGGCCGCGAACGGCCGAAGGCACGGCCCACGCCATCGTAGCGGCCGCCCCGGACCAGCGCATCGTGCCAGCCCTGGGCATAAATCGAGAACACCACCCCGGAATGGTAGCCGTAGCCGCTGCCCATGTCGGCCAGGTCGACGCTGAACTCATGCTCGGGCAAGGCCCGGACCAGCGCTTCCAGTTCGTCGAGCGCCGCAAGCAGGCCCGGCAAGGCGGGCAGTTGCTTGCGGGCCCTGGCGATGACTTCGGTGCCGCCGTACAGCGATGCCAGCTTCAGCAAGGTCTGTATGCTTTCCGGCCGGACATCGGGCAGGCGCGCGCCCAGCTCGGTCAGGCCGGGCATGTCTTTGGTGCTGAGCAGATCGAAGATGGCGCCGGCCTGGTCGGCAAGCACCGGATCGGATTCGATGATGGCGCGCAGCACGCCGGGATGATTCAGGTCGAGCCGGGCCTGGACCAGCCCGGCCCGCTTGACGCTTTCCAGGGCCAGTTCGATGATTTCGATGTCGGCCTCGAAGCCGGCATGGCCGAATATTTCGGCGCCGATCTGCAGCAGTTCGCGATCGGACAGCAGGCCGGCCGGCCTGGCATGCAGGACCGTGCCGCAATAGCACAGGCGCGTGACGCCCTCGCGATTGAGCAAGTGCGCATCGATGCGCGACACTTGCGGCGTCATGTCGGCGCGCACGCCCAGGGTGCGTCCGGAAATCTGGTCGATCAGCTTGCAGGTGCGCAGGTTCAGGTCGCCGCCCGTGCCCGACAGCAGGGAATCCAGGTATTCGACCAGGGGCGGGGCCACGAGCTCGAAACCATATGCGCGATACAGATCCAGTAAATCGCGCCGCAATTCCTCAATGCGACGGGCTTCGGCCGGCAGGATATCCGCCAGACTTTCCGGCAACAACCAGTTGGACATTATGCAGCCCTGAAAAGAACCTTGATAAAAAACCAAACAAAAAGCGACCTGGGGCGTAAGCCCGCCAAGTCGCTTGCGGTAAAGGTAAACAAAACTTACGCGCTAGTATAAACGATAGAGCCGAATAAGTGAAACCGGGGCGCGGCTTTGACATAGGAGACCGGGAACGTGTGTGGTGCTCACACGATTGCAATGAGACAGCCTTTACGAGGCTTGCACCTTGTTGACGCCAATGTCGCGAAGGTTGGGTTTTTCTCTTGTTGACGCCTACGAGGTGGCGGGGGCCGGGCTTTGCTCCTCGTGACCGGTTCGGCGCGTACGCGCCGAACACCGCATCGTCTTGCTCGTCCGCCCATACGGGCTTCCTTCGCGAGCGACTCGCTCGGCCCCGAAAGTCGCCGCAGCCCAGCCCCCGCCACCTCGTAGACTGCATTGATGAAATGCGTAGCGTCGTCGGACGGTCTTCTTGCTTGGCTCTCGTTCTTGCTCGGTGTTTTGCTTGGTGCCGCTACCCTTTGGAATAGCGCTAACGCCGTTCCCGGCCGCGTCCTATGGCGATGCCGCCAGAGACAGTCAATCTGGGGAGTGGATCGCCATCATTCCATGGCGTGACGCTGCGGCGGGCGGGCCGGGGACGAGCGACCTTTGAGCAAGCCGCAGGCCTGGCTTGGAAGCGGGGACGTAAGAGTGCGCGCTGTCTGAATGATTTTTCAGCCCACAGGCGGCTGAAAAATCATGAGTTCGCGCACGTCCCCCGCTGGAAAGCCGGGACAAGGGAAGCCCGAAGGGCCGCAGCGATGGGAGCACGGCCCCGGCCCGCCCGCCGCAGCGCTTAAGAACATAATGAAAGATCTATCCAGCCACCCATAGCTCTTTAGAACGCAATGAAAGATCTATCCAACCATCCACAGCGCTTAAGGAAGCGAAAAAAGATCGGCCCGGTAAACCGGGCCGCTTAAGAAGAAGAGATCACTCATTCAAGAACCGTTCCGGGCTGACGCCGGGTCGGATTCCTGGGCGGTTATACGACTTTCAAGGCGTAGCCGGCTTGCTCCCCAACGCCGAATTCCAGTACTTGAAGAACTCGGACTTGGGGCTCAGGACCAGGGCGTCGTCGCGGCTGGAAAATGCCGATGCATACCCTTCCAGGCTCTTGTACAGGCTGTAGAACTCCGGATTCTTGCCATAGGCCTCGGCATAGATGGCCGCCGCGTTGCCGTCGCCCTCGCCCCGGATCTGCTGGGCTTCGGCATAGGCCTTGGCCAGCAATTCCTGGCGCTCGCGATCGGCCTGGGCCCGTATGCGTTCGCTGTCGGCCGCGCCGGTGGCACGCAGGCGGTTCGCTTCCTGCTTGCGCTCGGCTTCCATGCGGCGGTAGACCGACTCGGAGATTTCAGGGGCGAAATCGATGCGGCGCAGGCGTACATCGACCACCTGGACGCCCAGCGGCTTGGCGCGCGCCTCGACGTTGGTCAGCACTTCGCGCATGATGGTGTCACGCTCGTTCGAAACCACTTCCTTCACGGTGCGCACGTTGACCGATGCGTTCAAGGCGTCGCGGATCTGCGCCTGGAGCCGCTCGACGGCGGCGCGATCATTGGCTCCGAAGGTCACATAGAAAAGACGCGGATCGGAAATGCGCCACTTGACGAAGGAGTCGATAAGCAGGTTCTTCTTCTCGGCGGTCTGGATGCGTTCCGGATCGCTGGTTTCGATGGTCTGCAGGCGCTTGTCCAGCCGCACCACATTCTCGAAGGGCGGCGGAAACTTGAAATACAGGCCCGGCTCGGTGATGGTGTCGCGCACCTCGCCCAGGGCGAACACCAGCGCGGCGTCGCGCTCTCGCACGACGAACACGCAGGAGGAAAGAACCGCCAGGATAATGACCAGGCCGACTAAAGCAGGGAAAAAACGTTGCATCATGGCCTCCTAGCGAGAATACGGATTCACCGACAGCGACTTCGTCGCGGTCCCGCCTGCATCCGGACTGCGGGTGCGGGCGGGCGCGGCCGGCTTGTTTGGCAGCGTCGCGCCGGCGGCTGCCGAGGACGTGCTTTCTACCGAACCGCTGAAGGTGGCGCGATCGCCGGCGGCCTGGCGCATGATCTTGTCCAGGGGCAGGTACAACATGTTGTTGCTGGCTTGCGAATCGACCATGATCTTGCTGGTGTTCTCCAGGATTTCCTGCATGGTCGACAAATACATGCGCTCGCGGGTGATGTCCGGCGCCTTCGCATATTCGGCTTCCACGCTGGTGAAGCGCGCGGTGTCGCCCTGGGCGTCGCCGATCACCTTGGCCCGGTAGCCTTCGGCTTCCTGGATCATGCGGGCCACCTGGCCCTGCGCCTCGGGCAAGACCTTGTTGGAATAGGCATTGCCCTCGTTGATCTGGCGCTCGCGATCCTGGCCGGCCTTGACGGCGTCGTCGAAGGCCGCCTGGACCTGCTCGGGCGGTTGTACGTTCTGGATGGCGACCGTGCTGATCTGGATGCCGGTTTCGTAGCGGTCCAGTATGCTTTGCGCCAGCTTCTGCACTTCGGTGGCGACTTCGGTACGGCCGGAGTACAGCACGAAATCCATGGGCTTCTTGCCGACGATTTCACGCATGGCGGTTTCGGACGCCTGGCGCACCGACTCGTCCGGCTGGCTGGTCTTGAACAGGTAATCCGGCGCGCCGGTGGAGACCAGGCGATACTGCACCACGAACTGCAGGTCGACGATGTTTTCGTCAGTCGTCAGCATGAGCGATTCAGGCAGGACCTTGTTGCGCGCCGTGCCGCGAAAACCGACTTCGAAAGTGCGCAATTGCGAAATATTGACCGTTTGATGGCTTTCGATGGGATACGGAAGCCGCCATTGCAGGCCGGGCGGCAATGTCTTGGTGTATTTGCCGAATTTGGTTACCACGGCGACCTGCCCTTCCTGGACGATGACAAAGCCGCTGGCCAGCCACAGCCCGATCAGGATGACGACGATCACCCCGACCATTTTGGGCGAGCCCTTGGGAAGCTGCGCCCCGCCGCCATTTCCCGACCCGTTGTCGCCGCCGCCGAAAGGACCGCCGCGCTTGGGCTTGCGCCCGAACAGGGAGCCCAGGCGATTGTTGAAATCGCGCCATACCTCGTCCAGGTCGGGAGGGCCGTCGCCCTTGCCCGGCCGCCGGGGCGGTTCGGAGCCGTTATTGTTGCCACGCCCCCAACCGGGGTCATTCAAATTAAACATTCTCGATATTAAACGCATTATGTCCCGCGATTTGACCAGATTCGACGATTGCCCCACGCAAGCCGTCTAAACCCAGGCGCCCCAAGGCGCTGACAAAAACTCGTGCAATCGTACCATGTTCGTTACGTTCCACCCTTGGCTCGTACCCCGCCGCATCGATCTTGTTGTACACCAGTATCCGCGGAATTTCATCGGCGCCGATATCGGTCAGAACCTTGTTGACTTCAGCGATCTGCTCGTCGCGCTGGGGGCTGGAGGCATCCACCACATGAAGCAGCAAATCGGCCTGCACCGTTTCTTCCAGCGTGGCCCGGAAAGCCGCGATCAAGGTGGGCGGCAGGTCGCGAATGAAACCCACCGTATCGGATACGACCACCTGCCCCGCCCCTTCTATCCACACCCGCCGCGTGGTCGTATCGAGCGTGGCGAACAACTGATCGGCCGCGTAGGCTCCCGCCCGGGTCAGGGCATTGAACAGGGTCGACTTGCCCGCGTTGGTATAGCCCACCAGCGATACCGACAGGGTGCTGCCGCGCGAGCGCGAGCGGCGCTGGGTGGCGCGCTGGCGCTGCACGCGGGCCAGCCGTTCGCGCAGCAGGCGCACCTTGTCGCCTATCATGCGCCTGTCCATCTCGAGCTGGGCCTCGCCGGGCCCGCGCATGCCGATGCCGCCCCGCTGGCGCTCCAGGTGGGACCACATGCGCGTCAGGCGGGTGGAAAGATGCTGCAGCTGGGCCAGCTCGACCTGCAGCTTGCCTTCATGGCTTTTTGCGCGGAGCGCGAAGATGTCCAGGATCAGCGCGACCCGGTCCACCACCCGGCGGTTGAAGCCGCGTTCCAGGTTGCGCTGCTGGGCCGGGGTCAAGGGCTGGTCGAACAGCACGATTTCGGCTCCGGCGGCGTCGGCCGCCAGTATGGCTTCTTCCAGCTTGCCCGAACCGATGAAATGCGCCGCGTCGGGGCGCGCGCGGCGCGCGACGATGGTTGCCACGACGTCGGCGCCCGCGCCCTTGGCCAGCATGGCGAATTCTTCGGCATGCGCCTGGTAATCGGGCTCGCCCAGATCCACGCTGATGATCAGGACCTTCATGCCGGGCGCCCAAATGAAATACCCGCCGGCGCGAAGCGCTCGGCGGGCGTCCCGGCCATTATGATGGACTGGGTATTATTCAGAAGGCTCATCCACTTGGAATGCCACGGGGCGGGCGGGAACGACGGTGGAAATAGCGTGTTTGTACACCATTTGCGTAACGGTATTGCGTAACAGAACGACATATTGGTCGAAGGATTCAACCTGCCCTTGCAGTTTGATGCCGTTGACCAGGTAAATCGATACGGGCACGTGATCCTTGCGCAGAGCGTTGAGAAATGGATCTTGTAGTGTTTGCCCTTTATTGCTCATTGGCTAGGCTCCAATTGTGTTGTTATTTAAAATAATAATGCGGCGAAACGCATACTTTACAGGGTTTTCCCTGAACTCGCATGGCGTAGCGGCGATGATACGGAGTATGGCTTTAATTTTAATGTGTTTTCGTTAAGATTTCGGCCAAGGTATTACATAGACGCGCGCAATCGTCCGGAGTTCCCACGCTGATGCGCAGAAATTGATCGATGCGCGGCAGGCTGAAATGGCGAACCAGTATGCCTTCCTGGCGCAGGGCTTGGCTCAGCGCTCCCGCATCGTGCCCCGGATGGCGGGCAAAGACGAAGTTGGCGCGGCTGGGTAAAACTTGGAATCCAAGCGTAGCCAATTGTTGCGACAATTGGTCGCGCGCATCGATGACGGCCTGGCGTGTCCGGTCGAAATAGGCGGTGTCCTGCAGGGCGGCCACGGCGCCGGCCTGCGCAAGGCTGTCCAGAGGGTAGGAATTGAAGCTGTCCTTGATGCGGTTCAGCCCGTCGATGATCTCCGCGCCGGCCATGGCGAAGCCTACGCGCAGCCCCGCCAGGGACCGCGACTTGGACAAGGTGTGCACGACCACGATGTTGTCGTGCCGGCCCAGCAGGGCCACCGCCGAATCGGCGCCGAAATCGACATAGGCTTCGTCCACCACCACCGGGACGTCGGGATTGGCGCCGGCGATGGCGCTGATGTCGTCCAGGGACAGCGCCATGCCGGTGGGCGCATTGGGGTTGGCGAAGATGATGCCGGCGGGCATTACGGCATGCCTGGCGGTGTAGTCCGCCACCCGGATCGAATAATCGTCGGCCAGAGGCACGATGCCCGCCTCTATCTGGAACAGCTTGCAGTAGGTGCGATAGAAGCTGTAGGAAATGTCGGGCATGAGCAGGGGTCGGCCCGCCCGCCTGAACAGGGCATTGAAGATATGCGCCAGGACCTCGTCGGAGCCGTTGCCGGCGAAGACCTGACTGGCATCCAGCCCGTGCAACCGGGCGATCGTCTGGCGCAGGGCCGTGCATTCATTGTCGGGATACAGCCTTAAACGGTCCGTGGCGGCGCCATGGATCGCTTCCAGCACCTTGGGCGACGGGCCATAGGGATGCTCGTTGGTGTTCAGCTTGAGCAGATTGGCGACTTTGGGCTGTTCGCCCGCAACGTAAGGAACCAGGCCCGCCAGGTGATCGCTCCAGAAACGGCTCACTGCGCCCCCTGCAAATAAGGATTATGGGAAGACTTGAATTCGATGCGCAGCGGCGTGCCGTCCAGCTTGAAGGCGCTGCGGAAACGGGTTTCCAGATAGCGCCGGTACGAGTCCGGAATCGCGTCCAGCGCATTGCCGTGGATGACGATGAGCGGCGGGTTCTGGCCGCCTTGGTGCGCATAGCGCATCTTGGGGCGGAAAATACCCTTGCGGGGCGGCGGCTGCTGCTCGACGGCCGCCTGCAGTTCGCGGGTCAGCCGGGGCGTGGAAAGCTTGGAAAAGGCGGCCGCGTGCGCCGCATTCACCGATTTGATCAGGGCGTTCACGCCCTGCCCGTTCAAGGCCGAGACGGTATGCATCTTGGCAAAAGACAGGAAACGCAGCTTGCGCTCGAAGTCGCGCAGGATGCGTTCGCGCCGCTCGCCATCCAGGCCGTCCCATTTGTTGATGGCCACCACCAGCGCGCGGCCGGTTTCCAGCACGAAGCCCGCAATATGCGCGTCCTGGTCGGAGATCTCGGTTTGGGCGTCGAGCATCAGCAGGACCACGTTGCAGGCCTCGATGGCCTGCAAGGTCTTGATGACGGAGAATTTTTCGACCGCCTCGAAGACCTTGCCGCGGCGCCGCAGGCCGGCGGTATCGATCAGCGTATAGGGAACGCCCCCGCGCTCGAAATCGATCTCGATGGCATCGCGCGTGGTGCCGGGCATGTCGAAGGCGATGACGCGCTCTTCGCCCAGCAAGGTATTGATCAGCGTGGACTTGCCCACATTGGGCCGTCCCACGATGGCCAGCTTGATGCGATGGGCGACGGCTTCCTCGGCGGGGTCTCCGCCAGCCCCTTCGGCCTCTTCGTCTTGCCCGGCGAAAGCCGCGTCGTCCTCGGGTTCGCTGTCCGTCGAACCCGCAGCCTCATCCAGATAGGACAGCGCCTTCTCGATGAGGTCGACCACGCCATCGCCGTGCGAGGCGGATATGGGATAAGGTTCGCCCAGGCCCAGTTCGTGGAACTCGGCCGTCGCCGAACCGTAGCGCATGCCTTCGGCCTTGTTGACCGCGAGCAACACGCGCTGGCCGGTCTTGCGCAGCAGGCGCGCGATTTCGTGGTCGTGCGCGTTGACGCCGGCCCGTGCATCGACCAGGAAAATCACGACGTCGGATTCGGCGATGGCCTGCTGCGTCTGGCGTGCCATCTCCAGCAGGATGCCGTCCTTGGCGACCGGCTCGAACCCGCCCGTGTCCACGGCCAGGAAGGGACGGTCGCCCACCCTGCCCTCGCCATAGTGGCGATCCCGGGTCAGACCCGAGAAATCAGCCACCAAAGCGGCGCGCGAGCGGGTGATCCGGTTGAATAACGTGGACTTGCCCACGTTGGCGCGCCCCACGAGCGCGACCACCGGCTTGAAGACAATACTGTTCAATTCACACCAACCAAAACCAGATTCCCGCCGCTGGTCTGCGCCAGCACGCCATAGCGCGTGGCCACCAGGGGCGAAACGAGAGGACCGCCGCCGACCTGCACCCGGCCCAGCAGGTGGCCGTCGGTCCGCGACAGAAAATGCACATAGCCTTCGAAATCGCCCACGGCCAGGGCCTGCGGCACCACGGCGGGCGCGGTCAGCCGGCGATTGCCCAGGGCCTCTTGCTTCCAGACCTCATGCCCGTCGTTCAAACCGAATGCATGCACCGTGTCGCGCTGGTCGGCCGCATAGGCCTGCTGCATATCGGTGGTCATGCCGGTCTTGCTGGAGAAGCGCTGTTCCCAAAGGGGGACGCCGCCTTGCGATACGTCGAAACACACCATGCGGCCCTGATAGGTCACGCCGCACAGCAGCGGACCCTGGATCTGGGGCGACCCGACCACGTCGCTGATGCGCTCCAGGTCGGTGGCGCCCTGCGATACGGAAACCGTGCCTTCCCACTGGACGTTGCCGCTGCGGGCATCGATGGCCATCAGCTTGCCGTTCGGCAGGCCGGAGATCAGCAGGCCGTCGACGATGAGCATTTGCATATTGGTCTTGAGCGCCAGCGCCGGGCCGGGCCGCTGGATGTTCCAGCGCGCCTCGCCCGTGACCGCGTCGAAGGCCTGGATGCGATAGTCGCTGCTGCGCACCACGACCACGCCGGCCCCCACCGCGGGCGGGATGTTGATCGCGCTGGTCGCCTTGGCGCGCCAGGCTTCGGCGCCTTGCTCGTTGAAGGCGATGACGGTGCCATCGGGCGCGGCCACCGCCGTGATCTGGCCGTCGCTGCCGGCACCGGCCGACAGCGCGGTATCGGCGCTGCCCTGCCACTGCACGCGGCCCGAGGCCAGGTCCAGCTTGCTGACCCGCCCGTTGGGCGCGGCCGCATAGACCGAGTCGCCGACCACGGCGGGCGCGAAGCCGTAGCCGCCCCCGCTGCCTATGGATACCGACCAGGTGGTGCCGGCCGAGACTCCCGCCGCGTATTCGGTCAGGGGCATCGGGTCGTAACGCGGATTCTTGTTTGAGAACATCGAGCATCCGGCCAGAACGGCCACGCCCAGCGCAAGCGCGACGTTGCGCAAAATACGACGAGAGACGGCAATTTGCATGAATCAGGCTCCAGCTAAGGCATCGATCTTCAGTTGAACAATTTGCGCCACCGGGTCGGCGCCCAATTCTTTCAATGCGACTTCCCAGGCGCCGCGGGCTTCCGCGGTCTTGCCCTGCGCCAGCAGTATGTCGCCCTTGCGGTCGGCATACAAGCCCGCGAATGCCGCCGGGGCATCATTCAGTTGAGCCAGGGCCTGGTCGTACTGTTTCTGTTCCAGCAGCACGCCGGCCAGCCTGAGTCTGGCCAGCGGAACCAGCGCGGCATCGGAACTGTTCTTGATCAGCCACTCCAGCTGTTCGCGGGCGCCATCCAGGTCCTTGCGCGCTTCCAGCGCCTGCGCGGCCACCAGGACGCCGCGCGAGGTATAGCCCGATTTGGAGAAATCACTGCGCAAGGTATGGCTGGCGGCCTTGATGCGGGCAACCGCGTCGTCGCCTTGCTGTCCCGCGGCGCCTTCCAGCGCCTCGAAGTAGCCCATGGCCTGGCTGGCCTGATGCCCCTGGTACCACTGCCAGCCGCGCCAGCCCACAATGGCCGCCACCACGACGAAAACCAAGACAGCGCACAGGGTGCCGTATCGATCCCACCAAGCACGCAGCGCGTCCAGCTTTTCCTGTTCTTCTAAATCGTATGCCATGCCTTAAACCTTTAATTTCAACTCTGTAACCAAACGATCCAGGGGGATCGATTCCTGCTGGGGCTGATCTTCGGCGGCCTGACCGCGGAGCCATTTGACGCTGGCCGTCCGCGAGGCGAGCTCGTCATCCCCAAGAATAACCGCCACCAGCGCCCCGCTGGCGTCCGCCCGCTTGAACTGCGACTTGAACCCCGCCGAACCCGCATGGACAATGACACGCAAACCGGCATCGCGCAAGGGTTCGGCCACTGTCGCGGCCAGCCGCTGGGCTTGCGGGCCCTGATGAATCATATACACCTGGCATTCGGGCGCTGCGGGCTGCCCGGCGCCCTGCGACCACAGGTCCAGCAGGCGCTCGACGCCGATGGCGAACCCCACCGCCGGCGCCGGCTTGCCGCCCAGCAGCTCGATGAGGCCGTCGTAGCGGCCGCCGCCGCAGACGGTACCCTGCGCACCCAGGCGGTCGGTGACCCATTCAAAAACCGTCAGATTGTAGTAGTCCAGGCCGCGCACCAGACGCGGATTCAGGCGATACCCGATTCCGGCGTCCTGGAGACGTTCGCACACGCCCTGGAAATGAGCCAGCGACGCTTCTCCCAGGAAATCGAACAGGCGCGGCGCCTTGTTCGCCATGTCCTGCATGGCCGGGTTCTTGGTATCGAGGACGCGCAAGGGGTTGGTGTACATGCGGCGCTGCGCTTCCTCGTCCAGCACGTCCTTGTGCTGCTCCAGGTACTGGATGAGCGCCTGGCGGTGCGCGGCGCGCTCATCGGCCTGGCCCAGCGAATTCAGTTCCAGCCGTATGTCGGACAGGCCCAGCCTCTTCCACAACCGCCCCAGCATGACGATGAGTTCCGCATCGATGTCCGGACCCGCAAAGCCCAGTGCCTCGACATCGATCTGATGGAACTGGCGGTATCGCCCGCGCTGCGGCTTCTCGTGGCGGAACACCGGACCCATCGCGTATACGCGCTGCGGACGGTCGTAAAGAATGTTGTGCTCTATGGTTGCGCGCACCATGCCCGCGGTGAACTCCGGGCGCATGGTCAGTTGCTCGTCGTTCAGGGCATCGGTGAAGGAATACATTTCCTTCTCGACGATGTCGGTGACCTCGCCTATGCCGCGGGTGAACAGCCGTGTGTGCTCCAGCACCGGAGTGCGCATATTGCGGTAGCCGTATGCGGCCAGCCACTCGCGGACGATGGCCTCCAGCTTCTCCCATTGGGCGCTGCTGTCGGGTAATACATCTTTCATGCCGGTCAGGGCACGGACTTTCTGAAACGACTGCGTCATGGATGATCTTGTTTTTCTGGCGCGGCCCCGCCGCGCAGGTTGTTGTCTTGCACCGCGCCGGCGCCATAGCGGCGGTCCACGTAGTTCTCGACTATGGTTTTGAATTCTTGCGCGATGCTGTCGCCCTTCAGGGTGACGGTGCGCTCGCCATCGATGTAGACCGGCGCCGAGGGGACCTCGCCCGTGCCGGGCAGGCTGATGCCGATATCCGCGTGGCGGCTTTCGCCCGGGCCATTGACCACGCAGCCCATGACCGCGACGTTCATGGTTTCGACGCCAGGATAGCGGGTCTTCCAGACGGGCATCTGTTCGCGCAGATAGCCTTGTATGCTGTCCGCAAGCTCCTGGAACACCGTGCTGCTGGTGCGTCCGCAGCCCGGGCAGGCCACCACCATGGGGGTGAAGGCGCGCAAGCCCATGGTCTGCAAAATCTCCTGGGCCACCACGACCTCGCGCCGGCGGTCCCCGCCCGGTTCCGGGGTCAGGGAAATGCGTATGGTGTCGCCGATGCCCTGCTGCAACAGCACGGACAAGGCGGCGGTCGACGCCACGATGCCCTTGCTGCCCATGCCGGCTTCGGTCAGGCCCAGGTGCAGGGGATAATCGCAACGCGAGGACAGGTCCCGGTAGACGGTGATCAGGTCCTGTACGTGGCTGACCTTGCAGGACAGCACGATGGCGTTGGGCGACAGGCCCAGTTCCTCGGCGCGCTGCGCATTGCTGATGGCCGAGACGACCAGGGCGTCGCGCATGACCGCCTGCGCAGTCCAGGGCTGCGCCCGCCGGCTGTTCTCGTCCATCATGCGCGCCATGAGTTCATGGTCCAGGCTGCCCCAGTTCACGCCGATGCGCACCGGCTTGTCGTAGCGGCAGGCCACTTCTATCATCTGGGCGAAATTGTCGTCGCGCTTCTTGCCCCCGCCCATGTTGCCGGGGTTGATCCGGTATTTGGACAGCGCTTGCGCGCATTCGGGAAACTGCCCCAGCAGCTTGTGGCCGTTGTAATGGAAGTCGCCGACCAGCGGGACATCGATGTTCATGCGATCCAGCTGTTCGCGGATGGCGGGCACTTCCCGGGCGGCCTCGGGGGTATTGACGGTAATCCGCACGAGTTCGGAACCGGCCAGGGCCAGTTCCTTGACTTGCAGGGCGGTCGCAATCGCGTCGGCCGTATCGGTATTGGTCATGGACTGCACGACGACGGGGGCGTTCCCGCCCACCTGCACCGCGCGGCCGCCCCAGCGCACGACGGCCGGTCGCGTGGGCCGCCGCGTGGCGGCGCCGACGGACAAGGGGCCGTCGGCCGGGCCCCGGTCTGGATTCTGGGTCATTTTTTCAGGGATTTGAGCCAATCGAACACCAGCCAGGAATCGGGCACCCAGCCGCGCTCGATGGCATAGAAGCCGGCGACGAACAGGAGTATCAGGATGATGATCAGCCAGCCCCAGGGCCGGTGGACCGGTTCGCCCTGTATGGGGAGATCGGCCGGACCCAGGGAATGGGCAGTGTTGTTGACCGCGATGGGACGGGCGGAAGTGGGCCCGACCTGGTTGTCCAGCATGACCAGCAAGGCATCGACGTCGGCTTCCACATAGCGGCCGTAATTCTTTACGAAGCCGCGCAGCGACATGCCGGTGGGCAGCCGGTCCCATTGCTCGGTTTCCAGGGCTTCGAGCTGCCGGCCGGAAAACTTGAGCCTGGCGGAGACTTCGGCCGGCGTAAGGCGCTTGGCCTCGCGCAGGCTGCGCAGCGTTGCGCCGACTCCGTCGGGCTGCGCCTGGGCTTCGGCTTCGAACCGGGTCTCTTTCAATAATGGTTGATTCATCCACGCTCCTGTTTGATGGCGATGACCGCGCGGTCGGGCAAGCGCTCGTTGATGCGCGTGCGGTCTTTTACATCGCCCGCCAATTGCCCGCAAGCGGCCGCGATGTCGTCGCCGCGTGTCTTGCGTACTGTGGTGACCACGCCCGCGTCCATGAGACGCTGGGCGAACAGGCGAACGCGCGATGCCGGCGAACGCTTCAGGCCTGATTGCGGAAACGGATTAAAGGGAATGAGATTGAACTTGCAGCGCACCTGATCCGCAATAGTAATCAATTCGCGGGCATGCTGGTCGGTGTCGTTGACGCCGTCCAGCATGATGTATTCGAAAGTGATGAAATCGCGCGGCGCATGCTCGAGGTAGCGGTTGCAGGCCGCCAGCAGCTCGGCCAGCGGGTGCTTGCGGTTCAGCGGCACGAGCTTGTCGCGCAGGGCGTCGTTCGGCGCATGCAGGGACACGGCCAGCGCGACCGGGCAGTCCCGGCCCAGGCGGTCCATCATGGGCACGACGCCCGAGGTGGAAACGGTGACCCGGCGGCGCGACAGGCCGTAGGCATTGTCGTCCAGCATGAGGCGCAGAGCGCCCAGTACCTGGTCGTAGTTGAGCAGGGGTTCGCCCATGCCCATCATGACCACATTGCTGATGACGCGCGTGGGCTCGGGCATGGCGGCCGCGTCGTCGCCGATGCGTGCGCTTTTCAGGTCGGCCTGCAAGGCCCGCTTGGCATACCAGAGCTGGCCGATGATCTCGGCCGTGGTCAGGTTGCGGTTGAAGCCCTGATAGCCGGTGGAGCAGAACGGGCATGCGACGGTGCAGCCGGCCTGGCTGGAAATGCACAAGGTGCCGCGATCGTCTTCGGGGATGAAGACCGCTTCGACCGCGTTGTTCTTGCCCACGTCGAACAGCCATTTGCGGGTGCAGTCGGCGGAACGCTGTTCGATTGACACGTCGGGCGCATGAATCGAGCAGTGCTCTGCCAGCTGCTGGCGAAATTCACGCGCCAGGTCGGTCATTTGGTCGAACGAATCCGCGCCGCGCTGGTGCAACCAGCGCTGCAATTGCTTGGCCCGGAAGGGCTTGCCGCCCCACTGCCCGACCAGGTCGGTCAGCGCGGCGGTATCCAGGCCCAGGAGATTGACGGATTCGTTGGCGTTCATGTCGTTGGCGCGATGAATATCGCAGGCTTGCAGGAAATTAGCGGCTGTGGATGTTGCTTTCGGGGAAGAAGAAAGCGATTTCCACGGCGGCGGTTTCGGCGGCGTCGGAGCCGTGCACGGCATTGGCGTCGATGCTGTCGGCGAAATCGGCGCGGATGGTGCCGGCTTCAGCCTTCTTGGGGTCGGTGGCGCCCATCAGGTCGCGGTTGGTTTGAATGGCGTTCTCGCCTTCCAGGACCTGCACGAACACAGGACCCGAAACCATGAAATCGACCAGATCCTTGAAGAAGGGGCGCTCTTTGTGGACGGCGTAGAAACGCTCGGCGTCGGCGCGCGAGAGCTGCTTCAACGAGGCGGCGATGACCTTCAGGTTCGCTTTCTCGAAGCGGGCGACTATCTGGCCGATCACGTTCTTGGCGACGGCATCGGGCTTGATAATGGAAAGAGTGCGTTCAATAGCCATGTAGAATCCAAAGAATATATGGCGGCTTCAAACTTCTCGAAACCCCGGCCAGCCTGTCGGCATGGCAGGCGCCACGAAAAGAAAAAACCTGCGATTGCGAAAACGGCCTTTGCTGCTTTTCCTGCTTTTGCCTTCAGGCAAGATTGCGCAAGAACAAAAACCGTCAATAAAAAACCATCAATGAAAACAATAACTTTGGCAAAGTTTATGTTAACCGGGCATTTTAACATGCCAATGACAGGCAGCTCCATCATAAAATAGCGGTATTCGTGCCCCGTCCAGACGCCGCCCGCCGGCGCGCCGCCACATCGCGGGCGCCACGCAAGCCTTGCACGTTTCATATATAGTCAGACTTTCGCCGCTACGCGGCTGTACGCATTTACTTTTTACACCATGACCACGAATCCCGCAGCGAACGACCCCGAACAACTCTCCAAGAGCTTTGAACCGCAAGAAATCGAATCGCGGTGGTACGCGAAATGGGAGAAAAGCGGCCACTTCAAGGGCGGCCGTCATGTGGAACCCGCCCATGCGGGGGAAAGCCGGCCTTTCGCCATCCAGTTTCCGCCGCCCAATGTGACCGGCACCCTGCACATGGGGCATGCCTTCAACCAGACCGTGATGGACGGCCTGGTCCGCTACCACCGCATGCGCGGCGACGACACCGTGTTCATTCCCGGCACCGACCATGCCGGCATCGCCACGCAGATCGTGGTCGAACGCCAGTTGGACGCGCAAAATGTGTCGCGCCACGACCTGGGCCGTGACAAGTTCGTGGAAAAGGTCTGGGAATGGAAGCAGAAGTCCGGCAATGCCATTACCGAGCAGTTCCGCCGGCTGGGCTCGTCCTGCGACTGGGAACGCGAATACTTCACCATGGACGACAACCTGTCGCGCGGCGTGGTCGAAACCTTCGTCCGCCTGCACGAGCAAGGGCTCATCTATCGCGGCAAGCGCCTGGTCAACTGGGATCCGGTGCTGGGCACCGCCGTCTCCGACCTGGAAGTGGTCAGCGAGGAAGAAGACGGCTTCATGTGGGAGATCCGCTACCCGCTGGCCACGCCGGTCGGCGGCCTGGATCACCTGGTGGTGGCCACCACCCGGCCCGAAACCATGCTGGGCGACGTGGCCGTGATGGTCCATCCGGAAGACGAACGCTACGCTCACCTGATCGGCGCCATGGTGACCCTGCCGCTGGTCGGCCGCCAGATCCCGGTCATTGCCGACGACTATGTCGATCGCGAATTCGGCACCGGCGTGGTCAAGGTCACGCCCGCCCACGATTTCAACGACTATGCCGTCGGCCAGCGCCACGGTCTGGACATGATCAGCGTGCTGACGCTGGACGCCAAAATCGCCGACGAGGCGCCGGCCGCCTACCGCGGCCTGGACCGCTACGAGGCGCGCAAGCAGATCGTCGCCGACCTGGAAGCGCAAGGCGCGCTGCATAACGTCAAGCCGCATAAACTGATGGTGCCGCGCGGCGACCGCACGAACACCGTCATCGAGCCCATGCTGACCGACCAATGGTTCGTCGCCATGAGCAAGCCCGCGCCCGCCGGTACGCTGCACCCCGGGAAAAGCATCACCGACGTCGCGCTCGAGGTGGTGGCCGACGGCCGCATCAAGTTCTATCCGGAAAACTGGACCACCACGTACAACCAGTGGCTGGAAAAAATCCAGGACTGGTGTATTTCGCGGCAACTGTGGTGGGGCCACCAGATTCCCGCCTGGTATTCCGAGGACGGCCGGATCTTCGTTGCACGCAACGAGGCCGAGGCGCGCAAGCAGGCCGATGCGGCGGGCGTCACGGGTCCGCTGACCCGCGATCACGACGTGCTGGATACCTGGTTCTCGTCGGCCCTGGTGCCCTTCACCGACCTGGGCTGGCCTGAAGAAACGCCCGACCTGGCGCGCTACCTGCCCTCCAGCGTGCTGGTCACCGGCTTCGACATCATCTTCTTCTGGGTCGCGCGCATGGTCATGATGAGCATGCACATGACGGGCAAGGTCCCCTTCGAAACCGTCTATGTTCATGGCCTGGTCTGCGACATGGACGGCAAGAAGATGAGCAAGTCCAAGGGCAACACCATCGACCCCGTGGACCTCATCGACGGCATCGCACTGGACGACCTGCTGGAAAAACGCAGCAGCGGCCTGATGAATCCCAAGCAGGCCGCCAGCATCCGCAAGAAGACCGCCAAGGACTACCCCAACGGTTTCCCGGCCTACGGCACCGATGCGCTGCGCTTCACCATGGCGGCCTATGCCACGCTCGGGCGCAACATCAACTTCGACCTGAAGCGCTGCGAGGGTTATCGCAACTTCTGCAACAAGCTCTGGAACGCCAGCCGTTTCGTGCTGATGAATACCGAAGGACACGCGCTGGACGCCCAGGCCGGCGACTCGGAACTGTCGTTTGCGGACCGCTGGATCGTCAGCCAGCTGCAGCGCCTGGAAAGCGAGGTCGAGCGCGGCTTTGCCGACTACCGCTTCGACAATATCGCCAACGCCATCTATCACTTCGTATGGGATGAATACTGCGACTGGTATGTGGAGCTGGCCAAGGTGCAGATCCAGAACGGCACGCCGGCCCAGCAGCTGGGCACGCGCCGGACACTCATCCGCGTGCTGGAAACCGTGTTGCGCCTGGCCCATCCCATCATTCCCTACATCACCGAAGAGCTCTGGCAGAAAGTGGCCGTGGTGGCGGGCAAGCGGGCGGCGGGCCAGGAAACCAGCCTGTGTGTCCAGCCCTACCCCATCGCCAACGAACAAGCCATCGATGAGCAGGCCGAGGCGCAGGTCGCGGAACTGAAGGCCCAGGTCGAAGCCGTGCGGGCGCTGCGCGGCGAGATGAACCTGTCGCCCGCCCAAAGAGTACCCCTGGTCGCCCAGGGCGACTCGCAAGTGCTGGCCTCGAACGCCATGTATCTGACCGCCCTGGCCAAGCTGGAAGGCGTCGAGATCGTCGAAAAGCTGCCCGATGTGGGCGCGCCGGTCCAGATCGTCGGCCAGACCCAGCTCATGCTGCACGTCGAGATCGACGTCGAAGCCGAGCGCCTGCGTTTGGGCAAGGAAGTGCAGCGTCTCGAGACGGAAATCGGCAAGGCCCGGGGCAAGCTGTCCAATGCAAGCTTTGTGGAGCGTGCGCCGGCGGCGGTCGTCGAACAGGAGAAAGCCAGGATGGCACAGTTCGGCGAAACGCTGGCCAAGGTTCGCGAACAGCTCGCTAAGCTGGCTTGAGTTCTCTCAGGAATTTTTCGTCGGCCCTGGACAGCAGGCCCGCCTGGCGGGCCGACTCGATCAGGTCGGGCCGGCGGGCGGCGGTCAGTGCAAGCGACTGGCGCCGCCGCCAGAGCGCAATGTTCTCGTGATGGCCGGACATCAGTTCCGGCGGAACGGACACCCCTTCATACTGCTCGGGCCGCGTGTAATGCGGGCTGTCGAGCAGGCCTGTCAGCGCGGTATTGAAGGAATCCTGCAAGGCCGATTCGGCATCGTTCAGCGCCCCGGGCACCAGGCGCACGGCACTGTCCATGATGGCCAGCGCGGCGATCTCCCCGCCCGAAAGCACGAAATCGCCCATGGAGACCTCATGGGTGACGCAGCGGTCGATGAAGCGCTGGTCCACGCCCTCGTAGCGCCCGCAGATCAGTATGGCGCCCTCGCCTTGCGCAAGTTCTTGAGCACGGGCCTGATCGAAGCGCTTGCCCGTCGGGCTCATGAGGATCACCGGAATATCACGGTCCGCGCCTTGCCCGGCCTGGGCCGCCGCGGTTCGCGCCGCCGCCTTCGCCGCGTTCACGGCCTGCTCCAGCGGCTCGGCCATCATCACCATGCCGGGTCCGCCTCCGTAGGGGCGATCGTCCACCGTGCGATGCACGTCATGCGTGAAGTCCCGTGGATTCCACAAGGCCAGCGACCAAAGGCCTTGTTTATGGGCGCGCCCGGTGACACCCATGTCGCGCACGACGGAAAACATGTCGGGAAACAGCGAAATCACATCGAAGCGCATGGCGTGTGCCGCCCTTATGGTCTGCGCCGGAACGCGGAATGCGGCAATGCGCCGCAGCCGAGGTCCGCCCCGGCTAGAATTCAACCGGCCAATTGCTGTCCAGTCTTTTGTTGTGGAGATCGACGGTGTGCACGTGGGCGCCGACAAAAGGAACCAGCACTTCAAGCTGCTTGCCCTTGTCGTTGAGCATGGGAGCCTCGTTGCCGTCGCCATCCAGAGCGACCCGCCCCACACGCAAAACGGCATGGGCACCATTGTCGACGACATCGAGCACCGTGCCGATAAGCGCGGATCCGTCATCGCCTTCGCCGAACAAGCGGCAGCCGATCAGGTCGACCCAATAATATTCGTCGTCGGCGGCAAGGGGGAAATCGGCACGGGGAACCCAGACCGTATGCCCTTTCATGGCTTCGGCACGATCCCGGTCCGGAACGCAGTCCAGCTCGGCCACCACGGTTGCGCCTTGCGGCCGGCTATTGTTGACGCCAGCCTGAAATGCCGGCCTGGCGGCCGCCGTGCTGCCGGGCGCCGCGGGCGCTTTCAGCCACCAGGTTTTTGCCGCAAGCAATACCTGGCTGTCCGAGGAATGAGGCTGAACCTTGATCCAGCCGCGCACGCCGTAAGCCGATACGATGCGCCCAAGCTCTACCAGATCCGCAGGAGCTTCGGCTTGCAAAGTAACTGGCGTATTCACCTGAAAATATCGGGAGCTATCAGGCAGCCGCTTTTGCAGAGAATTCTTTGACCAGGCGGGTTACCGCGGGCGACAGTTGCGCGCCGTTCTCGGTCCAGTACTGAACACGATCCATGGCAAGACGCAGGTTTTCCTGGCCTTCGTTGGCAACGGGATTGTAAAAGCCCACGCGCTCAATAAAACGGCCGTCGCGGCGATTGCGCGAGTCGGCGGCTACAACGTTGTAAAACGGACGCTTCTTCGAGCCACCACGGGCTAGACGAATCACAACCATTGTTAATCCTTTGAAAATGTTGTGAAAAACAAAAGATTCTAGCACTTTTCGGCTAGCCTTCGCAAATCGAATCGCTAAAAATCGCTTAAATCATCATGTAAAAGCAACAGCCGCCGCGAAGGCGGGCGGTGCCGGAATAAGCGAGAAACCGCGCCACACTGAAGAAGTCACAAAACAGACAACTTAACGTGCTTGCCTGCCCTGGCCAACATGTCGACCAAGGCGTCAATAGTGAATTTTACGGCCTTCTTGTTGGTTACGTCAGAGACACGCGGACGTGTTACGCCCAGAATCTTTGCCGCATCAGCTTGCTTAAGATTATTAGCTTCAATCCAATCTGCGAGCTCGGTCATCAAAGAGTCCTTGATGATCAATTTTTCAGAGATGATTCGTTGCGATTCAGCCTGTAGTGCCGCCGCTACTTTCGGTTCAAATCCCAAGTCTACAAACACGTTGCCGCCGACAGGGGTAATGTGCCTGGATCGAGTGTCTGTGCTCATTTTTTGCTCCTTTCCTGGATAACGGCCTTATAGCGAGCCGCCGCAATATCCTTGTCGTGCTTACTGGTTGAGCCCGTCTTCTTCTTGAAACAGTGCAACACATAAACCGCTTCGGAAAACTTGGCAACGTACATTACGCGAAACCAGCCATCATCGAGATTGATGCGAATTTCCTTCGTACCCGCCCCAACCACGTCGAACGGCCGCCAGTCCTCGGGTTCAAGCCCAGCTTGAACCCGGCTAAGCTGGTGCCCAGCTTCTTTGCGAGCATTGAGCGTGAAGATTTCGTCATCCTTGATGTCTCGTAACGAAGACCCTCGCCAATCAATGGGCTTTTCGCTCATACGCTCCTCTCACAGGCATGTATCAAATTTTATACAAAAAAAGACACGATCACCAGCACTGCAAAAGAAAACGGCCGCCCAGACAAGGCAGCCGTATTCTTCATCCCGCGATAGGTGCACTATTTCAACAAGGTCCGAACAATTTTTTCCAAAGCCAATAGTGCGGATCCGTCATCGCCTGCGCAAAAAATGCAGCGTCGACGCCCCCTCCTCCAGCTGCGCCTGCAGTGTATTGCCGGTCTGCTTGGCGAAGGCCTGGAAATCGCGCAACGCATGAGCGTCGGTGGTGACGACTTTCAGCACCTGCCCGCTTTCGAGCTGCGCCAGCGCCTTCTTGGCGCGCAAAATGGGCAAGGGGCATTTCAGCCCCGAAGCGTCCACTTCCATGTCGGCATGGGGCACGGCATTGCTGGTATCGGTCATGGTCTATTCCACACGGCGGCGGCGCCCAAAAGGCATCGACCCGCCGCAAACCCTGTCATCGTAGCGCGTTCGACCGGCTCAGGCCAGGCGTTCGCGCACCCAGGCCTCGACGCTGGCCGTGGCGCCCGCCAGGGCGGAAACATCGCTGCCGCCGCCCATGGCCATGTCGGGCCGGCCGCCGCCCTTGCCGCCGACCTGGGCGGCAACCATGCCGACCAGATCGCCCGCCTTGACCTTGCCGGCCAGATCGGCGGTCACGCCGGCGACCAGGCTGATCTTGTCGTCGGCCACCGTCGCCAGCAGCACGACGGCGGACTTCAGCTTGTCTTTCAATTGGTCCACCATGCCGCGCAAGGCCTTGGGATCGGTTCCGCTGACATTGGCCACCAGCAACTTGGCGTCCCCCGCAAGCGCAACCGCCTTGCCGGCCAGGTCGTTGCCCGCCGAGGCGGCCAGTTTGCTCTTGAGCTGATCCAGGTCGCGCTCGAGATTCTTCATCTGCCCTTGCATCAATGCGATGCGTTCGGCCAGCTCGGCCGGCTGGGTCTTGAGCAGGCCGGCCGCGCGGACCAGCGTGGCATTGGTCTGCTGGGCCCAGGCCACCGCGTTCTCGCCGGTGATGGCCTCGACGCGGCGCACGCCTGCGGCGACGCCGCCCTCGGACGTGATCTTGAACAGGCCGATATCACCGGTGCGCGCAACGTGGGTTCCGCCGCACAGTTCGCGCGAAAAGCCGATATCCAGCACACGCACCGTATCGCCGTATTTCTCGCCGAACAAGGCCATGGCGCCGCCCTGGACGGCCTCGTCGTAGGCCATGACCTGGGCCTGGGTGGCATGGTTCGCCAACACTTCGGCATTGACGATGCGCTCGACCTCGGCGATCTGCTTGTCGGTCATGGGCGCGTCGTGCGCGAAATCGAAACGCGTCTTGTCGGCATCCACCAGCGAGCCGCGCTGTTGCACGTGGCCGCCCAGCACCTGGCGCAAGGCCTTGTGCATGAGGTGGGTGGCCGAGTGGTTGCGTATGGTGCGCGCGCGCCGCGACGCATCCACATGCGCGTCCACCGTGTCGCCGACGGCAAGAACGCCTTCAAGCAGCTCGCCGTGATGGCCGAACACGCCGCTCTGGATTTTCTGGGTATCCGCGACCTGGAAGCGGGCGCCGCCCGCGCTCAGCAGGCCGGCATCGCCCACCTGGCCACCCGATTCCGCATAGAAAGGCGTGGCGTCGAGCACGACGATGGCCTGCTGGCCGGCCGCGATGGACGGCACCGATGAGCCGTCGACATACAGGGCCGTGATGCTGCCCCGGCTTTCCAGATGCTCGTAGCCCTCGAAGCGCGTTTCCACGCCGCTGTAGGACAGGCCTTCGGCGGCCTTGAACTTGCCGGCGGCGCGCGCCTGTTCGCGCTGATGACCCATCGCCACCTCGAAGCCTTCCAGGTCGACCTGGACATTGCGCTCGCGGCAGATGTCCGCGGTCAGGTCCACCGGAAAACCGTAGGTGTCGTACAGGGTGAACAGCGTCTGGCCGTCGAGCACGCCGTTTTCCGGCACGGCGGCCAGCGCCGAATCCAGAATCTTCATGCCGTGTTCCAGCGTTTCCCTGAAACGTTCTTCTTCCTGGCGCAGCACTTGTTCAACCCTGGATTGCTGTGCCACCAGTTCGGGATAGGCGGACCCCATCTCGGCCACCAGATCGGCCACCAGGCGATAGAAGAAAACGCCCGACTGCCCCAGCTTGTGGCCATGGCGCAAAGCGCGGCGCACGATCCGGCGCAGCACATAGCCACGGCCTTCGTTGCTGGGGATGACCCCGTCGACGATCAGAAAGCTGCACGCGCGGATGTGATCCGCAATGACCTTGAGCGAATTGTTGGCCAGGTCCTGCACGCCTGTTTCGCGGGCGGCGGCTTTGATCAGCGCCTGGAACAGGTCGATTTCATAATTGGAATGCACGTGCTGCAGCACGGCGGCAATGCGCTCCAGACCCATGCCGGTGTCCACACAGGGTTTGGGCAGCAAAGGCATGTTGCCCTCGGCGTCGCGCTCGAACTGCATGAACACCAGGTTCCAGATCTCGATATAGCGGTCGCCGTCTTCTTCGGGGGATCCCGGAGGGCCGCCCCAGATCTCGGGGCCGTGATCGTAGAAAATTTCCGAGCAGGGGCCGCAGGGGCCGGTGTCGGCCATCTGCCAGAAGTTATCGGATGCGTAGCGCGCGCCCTTGTTGTCGCCGATGCGCACGATACGCTCGGCGGGCACGCCGATTTCCTTGGCCCAGATGTCGTAGGCTTCGTCGTCTTCCTGATAGACCGTCACCCACAGCTTTTCGGCCGGCAGCTTGTAGACCGTGGTCAGCAGTTCCCAGGCATTCCGTATGGCATCGCGCTTGAAGTAATCGCCGAAGCTGAAGTTGCCCAGCATCTCGAAAAACGTGTGGTGCCGGGCCGTATAGCCGACGTTTTCCAGATCGTTGTGCTTGCCGCCCGCGCGCACGCAGCGCTGCGAAGACGTGGCGCGCTTGTATGGCCGGGTTTCCTTGCCCGTGAATACGTCCTTGAACTGCACCATGCCGGAATTGGTGAACAGCAAGGTGGGGTCGTTGCCTGGAACCAGGGAGGACGAGGGCACGACCTGATGGCCTTTCGATTCGAAGAAAGACAGGAATTTTTGACGTATCTCGGAGGTTTTCATTGCAGAAAAACACTAATTTATTGGGTAACCAATGATTATAGAGGGAGTTTCGGCGAAATCGCCAAGCGGCAAGGCCGTCTCCGCCCGCCCCTCCTGTCCGGCTGTTGCATGCCGGCACAACCCTGTTCCGTGCCGGCGCCTCAGTCAAGGCACAGATAGCCCACCGTGCGGCCCTCGGGAAAGTCTTGCGGCCCGCTGTCCGATATCTGCACCATGGCGGCGCCGGGCGGACAGGAGCAGGCGCCTGTGACGGGATTGGCGGTGGACGTTCCCTTGCTGTTGTAGCACCCCCGCAACTGATTGGTGGAAAAGCCGCCGGCGCCGCCCCGGCTGGCCGAACGCCACCTTCCATCGCGGCAGATCAGCAGGCCGTCCTGTTCCGACTCGCGCGCGACGGCGCCATCCTTTGAACAGGACGTAAATGCTTCTTCCCGGGCTGCAAGGCGCAAGTAGCCGTCAACGAGCAGGTCCGAGCGGGCAAGGACATCGCCCCGGATGCTGGCCGGCCCCTGGAAGTCCGGATCGCGCGCATCGCCGACGCGCAGGAAATCCGCCTTGTCCAATTGCTCGGTGGTGACGGCCATCGCGACGGTGCCCGCCGGCAGGGCCGGTCCGGGCCAGGACGGGTTGGGAAAGGCGAAGGCCGCGCCGCGCAACATCAGCGGCTGGGCCGGCATGACCCACCCGCCCATGCCCCGGGCGGCCATCAGGAAGCGGGCCACGCTCTGCGCATCGATCCGTTCCGTGTTCCTGTAAAGGAGCGGACCGTTGCTATGCACCAGCGCCTGGACGCGGCAGTCCCGGCCCGGACAGGCGCCGTCGCGCACGATGCGCAGCGTGGCGCCGCCAATCGCGGCCCGCTCAGGAAAGCCGGGCGACAACAGCGTGTCCGCCTTCAGCTCGGCCAGGCTGGGCACGGTCCAATCGGCATAACCGTGGCCGGCCAGCGCTTGCGGATCCTCGGCGCCGGCCAGCAGCTCCGCATAGCGCTCCAGATAGTCCTGCGCCGCTTTCCGGAGCGAGAGCATCCAGACCGCGCCATCCTGCGCCCTGGCGTCGTTCATGGCGTTGACCAGGGTATTGGCGCCCCAGACCGCCAGCAGGGTCATCAGCAGCGCCGCCGCGATGAGTTCGAGCAGGGCGAAGCCTTGTTGCGCGCGCGCCGTCATGCCCGGTCAACTGGCGGTGAAGACAAAGGTATTGACATTGCCCTTGGCGCAGCTGGCTTCCGCCGTCAGAGCGCTGTAATGGATGCTGTCGTCTTTTACCGTTGCCGCCGTCTGGCCTTCGGCCGCGACCGTGATGGTGTCGGACACCCTTTGCATGACGGACGCAATCGACGGGCATGCGGCGTCGTGGACCTTGGACAAGGTAATGGAGAACGCCGAGCCCGCCTCCTCTTCGGCCACGCTGACCTGCCCGTCGGTTCCCAGGCCGTGAAGCACCTTCAGCGACGATTCCGCACCCGATACCGAGAACACGCTGGAGTCGCGCACCAGGTTGGCGAAATTCGACGTATGGATGCCCGCGTAAGGCGTTCCCGATCCATTGGGCGCATTGACCTTGGTCTGCAAGATGAAGCGCGCCAGCTCTTCGCCGACCTTGGGTACCTTGTTCTCGACCACATAGCCTCCTATGGCGGGAACTCCGATAATGGCCAGCAACAGTACGATGGCCGTAACGATGGACACCTCGATGAGCGAAAACCCCTTTTGCGCCTGATTGACATCTGTCGACATGACGGCTCCTTTTGAAAATACGCCCGCCCTTATTGGCTTGCGTGAAAAAGCATGAGCGAGCGGCGCAGTTCATCAATGACCGCGTAGTGCCACGCCGCCATCCCGAGCAGGCAGAACAGGCTGGCCAGCAGCAGGATCCAGCGCAGGGCCAGCGCCTGCCGCGCCACCGTTTCCAGCACGTGGGATCGCAGGCGTTCGGCCGCCAGCGCAAGTCCCGCATGCAGGCCGCGCGCCATCACCATGTCGCTCAAGAACCAGAATTGCTCCGGGTCGAGCAAGCCCGTGTTGAAGGTTTCGGCGCCCGCCATGCCCGCATCGATGCGGGCCAGCATGCTGTCGACCTGCGCCTCCTGCCAGGCCGAAGCGCCGCCCTTGAGCAGGAAAAGCGCCGTCTTCAGTTGGACGGCGCCCGCATCGCCGCGTCCCAGCAATAGGGTCACCAGGCTCAACAGGCGCAGCGCCTGGATATAGCGATAGATGCGCCACACGGCATGGCGATCCAGCTTTCGCCGCAGCGGCCCCGACGCATTGGACAAGGACCACAGGACCAGTCCCCCGCTGCCCGCCGCCAGCACGGCCATGAAGAGCCAATGCGACTGGATGAGTTCCGCGCAGCGCAGCAGCTCCTGGGTCAGGCGGCCGTGGTAGGCGGCGGGAACCGATGAGAACGTTTGCAGCAAGCGCGGCACCGTAAAACCCGGGATCGCCAGCAGCATGGCGAAAACGGCCAGCACGGCCAGGCCGCCCGCCCACAGGGTGTCGCCGAGAATGCTGCGGGTCTGCCGCAGCAGGCGCAATACCGAGGACAGCTCCGCCAGGGTTCTGACCAGCGCCGTATTGCCCAGCGTCTGTGCGGCCCGTATCAGGCCCAGTTCGGCTGGCGGGAAGCTGCCGGACCACGTGGCATGCAGGTCGCCGCCCGCCGCCTGGTAGGCAATCAGCCAGCGCTGCGACAGGCGCCCCCGCACGGAAGCGCCGCCATAGCGGCGCGCGTCGGACTCGAAGATTTCCTTCAGCGTCCTGGCGCCCTGCATGCCTTCCAGCAGCACGGAAAGATAATCGTAGTAATCGGCCCGCGCCGACCGGAAGCGCCAGCCGTCGAAGACCGACAGCAAGGACCGCAAGGGCCACCCGCCATGCGCCCGCAGGTTCGGGAACATCATGGCACCACCCGCAGCCTGGGATGACGGCCGTCCGATCCTGGCTGGGCACGGCGCCGCAAACGCTGGGTTTCGAACGCCTGGAAGCGCGCCTCGATATCGCGCGGATCGATGGCGCCGCTTGCGGCCTTGTGCATGGCGCATTCCTGGGCCGAGCGGATGGCCTCCTGGTCGATGCCCGGTTCGATGATCTCGGCGGCCACCGTGCGTCCGGCATAGCCGTTCAGTTCCGGCAAGCCCGTCGTCCTGCATGTGGGGCAGCCTTGCGGATTGCGTATGCGCCATGTGCCGGCGCCATCCGGATAAAGCTGCTCCAGGGATCGCAGCCATCGCTCCCAATATCCATTCCGGCGATACCCATCCTCCGGGCACGGCGGCCCGTCGAGCAGGCTCGCGACGGGCAGCGCGCATTGCGGGCACAGGCACGGCAACAGCACCTGGAACACCAGCAGCTTGAACATCCCCGGCGTGGCCAGAAAGTCGCGTGACACGCCGATGAAATCGGACGCCAGCCTCTGGGGTATCAGCGCGGCCGATGGCGCATGGACCGTGGTATAGACGTTCACGCCGGATCCGGCCAGGTCCATGAAGGCCCTGCCGGTCTCCGCATCGCGGATCTCCCCCAGCAGGACGTCGCTCATGGCGGAGCGCTTGAGCGCCCGGAGCTTGGCGGAGTAGTTGTCGTGCGCGGCCGTATCCAGATTGCGCACGACCGTGTTCTGGATGGCGGCTGGAATCACGTATTCGACCGGGTCTTCTATGGTGACGACCTTGCGATGCGGCGGCAGGCGGGCCATCAGCGCGGCGATGCTGGTGGATTTGCCCGAACCGACCGCGCCGGCGAATACGACAGCGCCGCTCTCGGCCAGCATGGCGCGGTCGATTTGCTCGATCTGGTCGGGCAGGTAGCCCAGGGCGTCCAGCGTGGGCGGGCGCGATGCGGGGTCGCGCAGCAGCATGCGCAGGCAGACGCTGGGGCCCGCGTCGGCCGCCAGCGACGACCAGCGCAGCATGACGGTCTTTCCATCGACCTGCCGGGTCATGCCGCCCTGCTGCTCGATCGAAGGATCGAACACCGCGCCATTGCCGCCGCGTATGTCCATCCAGGCAACCGACAGCATGTCGATCAATGTGCTGGTAGGCATGCGGCGAAAGCGTTCGGGCGCCAGATAGCGTCCCAAGACCGTATATTTCACTTCGGACTCGGTTTCGCGCAGGCGCACATTCAGGTGGATGTCGCTGGCTCCGTGGCGCACGCCCCACTCCAGCAGGTCCTGGAAGGCGTCGGCCAGCGCGATCTTCGACGGCCCCAGCCGGATATCGGGCGCGTTGGACAGCGATCGGGCAGTGACCTGGCCGCGGGCGATCGCCAGCAGCAAAGGCGCCGCCAGCACATAGCGGGACGGGCTGGCCAACCGGTAGCCCTGCTGCACGACGCGGCGGGCCAGTTCGTCGGCCTGATCGCCGCCCACATGCTCGGCCAGTGCAAACAGCGCCACCGTCCGGTCCTCGAGCAGGACCGGCGCCAGCCGCCCGGCGAGGCCGTCGACATCGAACTGCGTGCTTAATGAACGCAGGAAACGCGGCGCCATCGCGGCCAACTGGTCGGCATGCGAGATGAGGACGGCGGCCGTCGCGTCGAAACGCGAGGCCGGCTCCCGCGCCTCGAGCCGGGCCGACGACCGCCGCCATGACGAAAACGGCCTCATGGCCTTGCCGTCCACAAGCCGGGATGCAGGCACAAGGTATGGGCCTCCTGGCGGCGCTCCAGGTGCACGCAGGATCCGGAAATACCGCGCAGCAGGTATTCGGCGGGCCCGGCGTTGGCGCCCACCGCGAGCGCCCTGCCGTGCAGATAGATGTGGGGCCGTGAGCCTATCATCACTTCGGCAAGCAGCTTGCGGCCCACGCCGTAGATCGCCACCAGCCTGAGTGCCCCGCCGGAGGCCGATTCCGCGCCGCCCCGCGCGGTCTCGGCGCCAGGGCTCTCCCGGCCCATGCGGCTCTTCAGCTGCTTCAGGGCCAGGTCCGCGTCCAGGCGCATCAACTCGCGCACCGACATTTCCAGGGAGGCGCTGTCGCCGATGGCGGCAAGGCCCTGCGCCGCGCCGGGCGCCAGGCACAGCACGCCCGCCAGAATGAGGGTATCAAGGCACAGCGGGGTTTTCGCTTTCATACAGCACTCCTTGCAAAGTCAGGGTCAGGCCGCTGTCCCGCGCGCCTGGCGCGTTTACCTCGCGCAAGGTCAGCATGGCCTTGCTCCATGCGATGAATGACAGATGGGGCAGCAGCAGGCCGGCCGAACGCAATGGACCGACGATCTGCAGGGACCGGGACGCATAGGCGGGCAGATGCGCCGGCCGCGCAATCGGCCTGCCCTGCCCGTCCAGCGGCGCAGGTATCGGCAGGGGAAGCGTCTTGCCGACCCGCAACTGGGCAAAGCCCGCCCGCAATCCCTGCAAGGCGCTGAAGAATCTTCGTTCGTTCTCCCTGCTGTCCGCCGGGCGTCGATGGGCGAGCGGTATGCCGCCTGCAGCGATCCTCCAGCTCGCGTCGGCGTGGTCCAGCGAGGCGAATTCCACCTTCCAATCGACCCGGATGTTCTCCAACAGGCTTTGATTGCTTGCGCCTGTTTCCCGTCTTTCGTAGCGGGCCCGGCAATGCCATTGAGCGCCGTGCGGGGCGCACTCGGCCTGAAGCAGCCGCCATCCGCCCATATTGACCGGCAGTTCATAGAAAGCCTCCAGCAGCGTGCGCGTGCCCTGCAGGCCATGGACGAGGCGCCCCTGGGCCGACCTGCTTATGGCGTCTCGCCAGGCCTGCGCCGGATCCTCTTGCGCCGGCCCGGCCGCGACGGCGCGATCCGGTCTCAGTGCCCGCCACGCGGCCGGCACCAGCAGCACCAGGACGAGAGCCAGCGCGAAACACTGCACCGGCCAAGGAAAAAAAGGGCGCCAGCCCGCGATCCGGCGCAGTTGGGTGGCTGCGGAACTGGCTGCCTCGATCGCGGCCATGTCCGGGACGCCGGGTGCGCCCGGCGCACCCAGGATGCGCAATTGCGGATAGGCCAGGCGCAGTTCGGCCAGCACTTCCTCGGCCGCAAGGCGGGAAGGATAGAAGCGGTCCGTGCGCGCCACCACCGCGCCCTCGTGTACGGCTACCAGCCAGTGTCCGGCAGCACCGACTTCCATCAACAAGGCCATGGTGCCCGAGGCGAACAGCACAGCGACATTCTGCGCCGCCGAGTGCAGCACATTCTTGTGCTGCCGTCCGGCCTTCAGGGTCAGCACGCCGACCGACCCGGCCGCGTCGCCGGCCAATACGCAATGCGTGGACCGATGGCGCCTGGCGATGCGCATGCCCAGGCGGTCGGCCCTGGCTCCGATCAGCGGAAACCAGTCCAGGCCGAATACCAGCGTCGCGGATGGAAGGGAAAGGATCAAGGGTTCGCTCATGGCCTTGCCTAAAACCCTTCTTCAAGCTGGGCCGTGACCACCATGACGGTGGTCAGTTGCTGGGCGGCGGCGCGGTCGCTGCCGCCCAGCGCCAGCGGCATGCCCGGATTCAGGCGCCGGCCTTCGGTCTCTTCCTGCGTGCGATCGAAGCCGGAAATAATCAGGGGCTGGCCCGGCTGCAGTACGACCTGCTGCACCGTCCCATTGCCGTCGATGGTGACTTGCTGCAGTTGCAGGGGATTGTCCCGGCTTCCGAACATGACGGATTTCAAAGGCTGGGCAACGGTGTTGTCATAGGCCACCGACAGCAGTATCTGGCCGTCGTCCTGCGCATCCGGAACCAGCGTCAGCAGCGACCCCACCGTTTCTTCCCGCTGGCTGACGGAAACCGAAGGCAGCGCAAGCCCCGCGCTCTGGCCCAGCGCCGTGGTCTGGACCTTGTCGATATAGGAAAAGGTGGTCCGCACCGCGTGCGTGACGGGCCTGCGGTTCAAGGTCAGGACGGGCAGGCTGCTGCGTCGCACCACCTTGCCGACCCGGCTCAAGGCCTTGATCACCGCCTCGGAGCTCTTGAACGGCCCTTCGTTCAAGCCTATGCCCAGCGCACCCGCCTCGGCCACGCCGGACCCGGGCATGCTGATGGCCGCCGCCACTTTAGCGCTGGTAAACACCAGATTCCAGTCCAGCCCCGCTTCGGCGCTGTCCTGCACAGCCACCGTAAGCTCTTCGAAGACCAGGCGGACGCGCCGCGTCAATGCGCGGTTTTCCTGCTCCAGATACAAAGCGATCCGGTTCAGCACCTCTGGAGTGTCCGTCACCACAATGGACGAACTGGCGCCCGGTTCGGCCACCACGACGCCGGCACGCGAAAGAAAAGGCTCGATGCGCGCGCGCAGCACCGTGAATACATCATGGACGGGACTGTCCAGGCTGGTCCGCGACGTACTGACGAAGCCGTCCGCCTCGCTGCGGCCGCCCAGGCCCAGCGAGGCCTGCGCATTGGCATTGAGCGTCAGCGCACGCACATTGAAAACGCGGGTTTCAGTCCGGTAGAACTCGATGCGCTCATTCCGGTATGCCCAGGCCACGCCCAGCCGCGCGGCAATGCGGTCCAGTATGCGGGCCAGCGGCGCCGGCCCGCCCGACAGCGCCACGGTTGCCGGCGCGGCAAACGCCGAACCGGTCCCCGCCGCGCCCAGCCGGGGAAGGAAGTGATCAAGTGGAAGCAAGGCATCAGGCCGGACGTGCACCGGAATATTCGTTGCCGCCGTGATACGCTGAGCCAGGGCCTGGAGGTCCATTTCGCCTTCCGCGAACATCAGCGTCGTATCGACATTGGCGCGCAATGCGAGGGGCAGCGTCAGCTCGCGGGCCAGAGGCTGTGAGCGGCCCGCCAGCCAGGGGCGCCCGACATCCTGAGCCGCGCGGCGCGCCTCGGCGCTTTCCACAGAACGCGAAAACCCCTCGTGCCCCGCCAGAACGGCCGATTGCCTGCCGTCTATCGATGCCGCCAGCTGGCGCATACGCTCGCCCAGCGCGCATCCGGACAGCGCGCCGCACAAGGCGGCAGCCAGCATGAAGCGTAGGGCCCCGGTCATGATGGCCTCGTTGCGCCGACAGTACGGTCGCAAGGCTGCGCATACGGCACAACGCGCAATACCCGGTTGGAATAAAAACAGGGCTGCGCCGGCCGGTCCGACAATTCCGTCGAAGCCACGAGCTCACGCACGGCCAGCTTGAAATCGGGCTCGAAACTGGCCGCACCCACAATCGGAATGTCCGCGTCGATGGCCCAATGCTCCGGCTCGAACGTCCAGCCCGACTGCCGCGCCCATCGGGCCAGCGCGGACCTTAGCGTAAGGTCTTGCGGTCCGACCTGATAGCGGCCGGTGGGAGCAGCGCCCGACAGATCGAAACTGGCGGCCGTAAGCGCCGAAACCGACGACGAAGACAAGGGCGCGGCAGAAGGCGATTTCGATGCCGATGAATCCGGCATACCTGATGGCATCGCCCGGGTTGGCGACTTGCCACTCGCTGACGATCCCGCCATCGACCTCGCCATCGACTCCGCCTGCACCTCTGGCGATGCAGGCCCCGGCCTACCTGGCGACAGGCCCGGAACCTGGTCCGGCACCTGCCCAACAGATGCCCCTGTTCGTGCTTCGGCGCCGGTTGCGGTCGTGGTTGCGGTTGCCATTGACCTCGCGGCCGCGACCGCAGCGGGAACCATAGTTGGTTCCGCCATGACCGGTATCGAATCCAGGATATCAGCCTGATCGATTTGATTGACTGGATTGACTGAAGCCGCCGAGGCCGTCGGTGCAAGCGCGGCAACCGGGGCAACAGGCTGCGCATCGGCATCCGACGCCTGCGGCGACAACACGCCTTCCCCCGCTGCCCGCCGTACCGTGCTTTTAAGATGGCCGCCGCGCAAAACCAGCGTCGGCCATACGCCGTCCAACACCACATACGGCCCGTCGCGCACATACGCCAGCGGCCTGCCGCCCCGGGCGCCGTCCGCAAAGATGGCCGGCACCGGCTGCCGCGGCGAAAACTGCAGCCAGGTCTTGCGGCCATCGTCGAACACCTGTACCGGCGCCACGGCCCGGTGGCCCGACAGTTCCCAATCGAAGTTGTACTGGACCGCCGCAGCCTTGTCAGCCCGCATCGTGCGCACGAATGAAGGCCAATCGTGCACGCCGGCACACGCCGTCAATACGCCAAGCAACAGAAACGCAGCAAGCAATCTGGCCATCGTCCGCACCCAAAGCAAGTAATCACGCCAACCCTCGGCATTGGCGCCATCTTGCTTGCGGTCGGCTTCTGACCGCCAGACCGAGATGTACGGATAGAATTTTTTATCGCTGCAATAAGCCCACTAGCAATTCAATAAAAACAATCACTTACAACGATCGCGCACCGAAAGGAAGCCAGCGTGCCCACAGGCTGCAATTGCCCACCATCGAGAATAAAGAAGCAGCAACCAAGCGACAGGCCATGCCAATTGCATTCGCGTCCCGCCAAGCCATAGAATCCTGGCCAGCCAGAACCCTCGATGCGGAGCTGTTTGCGCCACAAGAGAAGCTGCTCGCTGCACCAGAAGCCGCTTGCACCAGAGCACAGACTCTCAAACAGCAACAGCCACAAACCGGCCCACCAAAACCCGGCATGCAGCCGTGGCGGCGTGGGTGGGCGGGCCCGGCGTTTAGGCGTGCGCCGCATGCTTCCGTAGGGAAGGCGGGGGCTTTCGGCGGGCGCTGTCTGACCGGAGCGGCACGCAGTGACGCGCAGGGAGTTCGCCCGCCGCCCGCCTGGACGAGGAAGATGCGGAAACAAGCACGCCGTGCCGGGACTGCCCATCCGCGCCGTCATGGCGTGTTTGCAGAAAAACTATGCGCAAACGCAAGTCACCAGATAGCAAGAAGCGTGTGAGTCCTGACCTTGTCGATCACGTCCCTCAAACAGCCCTACGATTGCCGGGAGCCTAACTCCCCATGTGAAGAGCCCTTAACGTCGAAAAAAAATGTCATAAAGCCAAAAAAACGCCGCCTCAACCGAGGCGGCGCCTTCCCGATAAAGAACAGAAACTTCCCTTACTTTTTGGCCATCATCTTTGCAGCCTCGGCCGCCGCCGTCTTCAGGGCCGTCGGCGCGGGCTGATTGCCGCTCAGGGCCGTTTCCAGCGTCTGGCGGAACATCGCCCGTATGCGCGGGTAATTGTCGATCCGGAATCCACGGCTGTTAGCCCCCGGGCTGGTCGCATTCACGGCCACCAGTTGCTTCCAATCGCCCAGGTTCTTGTAGTAGCCATTGTCCGTCAGCGCAAAGGCCTGATCCGTCAAGGGCAGGAAGCCTGTGGCCTGATACCACTCGGCCGCCCGCTTCGGCTGGGCAAGCCAGGCCAGGAACTTGGCGCTGGCCGCATCGCTATCCTTGGAATGTCCGGCCGTCACCCACAGCGCCGACCCGCCCACGAAGGGGTTGCCCGGCTTCTTCGTAACCTCCGGATAATAAGGCAGGCCGCTGATCGCGAAATCCAGCTTCTTCGAGTTCTTGAAATAGCCCAGGTTTTCCGAGGTCGAGAACAGCACCGCGCATTCCCCGGCCGCAAAGCGCTTGGTCGCCACCGAGTTGTACTCGGGCTTGACCATCAGTTCCGAGCGCACCCAGCTTATCATCAGCGACAGATGACGTATGTACATCGAATCGAAACTGAAGGCCGGCTTGCTCTTGGCCTTCAAGCCATTGTCGCCGCCGGCATAAAGCTGGTTGTTCACCGCCGCCAGGTTTTCCAGATTGATCGACACCGGCTGATCCGAGGTCAGGGGGCAAGTGCGCGAACCGTTATTGGCCAGAGTGACCAGTTGATCCTGCAAGCCGCTCCAGGCGCGCTGCGGCACCGTCGGCTGCAGCTTGGCCTTCTTGAAGGCGTCGACGTTGTAGAACATTACCGGGACGTCCACCATATAGGGGAAAGCCACCAGCCTGCCTTTGTTGTCGCGCGCAAAGGTGTTTTGCTCGGACAAGAACCACTTTGCGTCCTTGATCGGGTAACGCGCCAGCAAGGTGTTCAAGGGCTGGATGTAGGAACGGCCCGCCACTTCGTCCGGTGCCCGGTCGTCGTCCAACTGCACCAGTTGTGGCCTTTCGTCGCGTTTCTTGGCCGCTTCCAGCGCCGCCTCGACCTCGTCTTCGTTGGCGAAAGCCTTGAGTTTCACGACGACGTCTTTTTGATCGCGGTTGAAATCCTTGACCAGCCCCTCGAAGACCTCTTTGTTGTACGGACTGAGCGAATGCCAGACCCGGACTTCGGTGGCGGCCGATGCCGCCACCGAAGACATCAGCATCGCGCCCGCACTTGCCCACACAAGCTTGCGCCCCGAAAACAGGGCGCCATAAAGCCAGTTTAATTTCATATTAGGTTTGACCCAGAAAAGGAAACTCAGGTTCGGGCCGCCGGCCCGAGATAAGGTCAGCCAGCGCGCGACCCGACCCGACCCCCATGGTCCAACCCAAGGTACCGTGCCCGGTATTCAGATACAGGTTCTGGATTTTGGTTCTGCCGATCAGAGGGACATTCGAAGGCGTCGTGGGGCGCAGGCCCGACCAGTAGCACACATTATCAAAATCGAGCGCGCTTGGGAACAATTCCCGGGCAAGCCGCGTCATATTATCGCAACGGATTGTATTAAGCGCGCGCGAATAGCCCGACAGCTCCGCCGTGCCGGCCATGCGCAGCTGATTGCCAAAACGGCTGTAAACCACCTTGTGGGCGCTATCGGTAAGACTGACCGTGGGGGCCGCGGCCGGGTCCACGATATCGAAGGTGGCCGAATAGCCCTTGGCCGGATACACATTGCACGGCACGCCCAGGGGCGATACGAACCAGGGCGTATAAGCGCCCAGCGCCGCCACATAGGCATCGGCCCTCAGGGTTTCATACAGGCCGTCGGGGCGTATCACCTCGGCGCCTTCCACCCGCCCGCCCGACGACACCAGCCGGCTCAACTGGGTGGAAAACCGGAACTCCACCCCGGCGCGCTCCGCCTTCTCGGCCAGCGCCTTGGTAAACAGATAGACGTCGCCGCTTTCGTCCTCGGCCGTGTAGTCGCCGCCCACGATGCTTTGGCGCACCGGAGCCAGCGCGGGCTCGAGCTGGATGATTTCCTCGGGGGTGACGATGCGGCGGTCCACGCCGAAATCGCGCATCACGCCGGCCATGCGCTGGGAGTCCTCGAACTCGGCCTGGTCGCGATAGAAATTGAGTATGCCGCGCTCCAGATGCTTGTAGTCGATGCCCAGCTCCGCGCGCATCGCCTGCAAGGTGCCGCGGCTGTATTCAGACATGCGCACCATGGCGCGTATGTTGGGCGCCAGCCGGCCCGGCAGGCATTCGCGCAGGAATTGCAGGCCCCACCACCACTGCCGGGGATCGAAACGCGGCCGGAAGACAATGGGCGAATCGTCCTTGAACAGCCAGCGCGCCAGCTTCAGCGGCGCTTGCGGATTGGCCCAGGGCTCGGAATACGACACGGAAATCTGGCCGCCATTGGCGCGGCTGGTTTCCTGGGCGGGACCGCTTTCGCGGTCGATGACCATCACATCATGGCCGGCCTGCCTCAGCCACCATGCCGTCGATGTTCCGATTACGCCGCTGCCCAGCACTGCTATCTTCATTGTCCTGTCCTTTAACGCTGATTGGACGACATGCCGCGAAGAATCCGTATCCGCCGCGCACCGGCGCCCTTGCCCGCCGAGATAAGGCTAGTCGGCGGCGTGAGCCTGTGTCGTGAACGCGTCGGCAAAGAACTCGTCCTCGGGCAGGCCATTCAGTTGAATGAAATCCCGGCGCGCGCTCTCGACCATGACGGGCGCGCCGCAGGCGTATACCTGATGCCCCGACAAATCGGGGATGTCTTGCAGGACGGCCTGATGGACGAAGCCCTTGCGGCCCGTCCAGCCGTCCTCGGGCAGCGCCTCGGACACCACCGGCACATAGCTGAAGCCCGGCAGGTCCTTCGTCCATTGCAAGGCCAGCTCGTGCATGTACAGGTCGGCCGGCCGGCGGCCGCCCCAATACAGGGTAGCGGGACGCCGGTCGCCATTGGCCATCATACGCTCGACAATGGCCTTGATCGGTGCGAAGCCCGTTCCGCTGGCCACGAACACCAGCGGCTTTTGATTGTCTTCGCGCAGGAAGAACGAGCCGAACGGGCCTTCCACGCGCAGGATCTCGCGCAGTTTCATTTGCGTCTCGCCGGCGCCGAACACATGGTCGGTGAATACCCCGCCCGGCGTATGGCGTATGTGCAACTCGACCAGGTTGTTTTCGCTGGGCGGCGTGGCCATCGAATAGCTGCGCCGGCGGCCATCCTTCAGGATGAACTCGATGTACTGCCCGGCGTAGTAGCGGAAGGGATCCGCCGCGGGCAGCTGCAGCTTGACGATCATGACGTCGCCGGCCGCCTGCTCCAGGCCCATGACGCGCGCCGGCATCTTGCGGATCTGGATGTCGCTGGCCATGCGGATTTCATGCGCTTCTATCGTCAGGTCGGAACTGGGCCGGGCCTGGCAGAAGAGGGTATAGCCCTGCTCCAGGTCTTCGGGCGAGAGGATTTGCGCGGGGCTCGCGCCGGCGTCGTACGACCCGGCAACGACCCTGCCCTTGCAGGTGGAACACGCGCCGTTGCGGCAACTGTACGGCAGGACGATGCCCGCCGCCAGGGCGCCGTCCAGTACGGACTGCCCCTCTTCGACGGTGAACTCGTGCTGGCTGGGTTGAACTGTGACCTTGAAACTCATGACGCCCGATAAAGAAAAATAAACGAAAATACCGCCATTTTAAGCCGGATGGCCTGTTCCCCTCTACGGGACTAGGCGGCCGAAAGTGTAGGTTGCTTCACCTTGACCGACAAGACTTTTCCCTTGCGCGCCCGTTTTCCCGCATATTCGGCCAGCGCATCCCCATCCAGGACCTGGGACGTTTCCTTGTTGCGATAGACGCCGCTGGCCACGACGCCCGCGGGGCCGGCCGCCACCCACTGCTCCAGTGTGTCGCCCGGGTCCAGCGCCATCAATATGGTGCCGCGCCCGCCGCCCGACAGCGTCTTGAGCTCGGCCAGGTCGATGACCAGGAATTTCCCCTTGCGGGCCAGCATGGCCAGCTGGATGTCCGTGTCGCGCAGCGGGATGGGCTTCTTCAGCACGTCGCCCTTGTCCAGGGTGATGAATTGCTTGCCGGCGCGCTGCCGCGTCGTCATGTCTTTCAGCGTCGTGATGAAGCCATAGCCCGACTGGGTGCCAAGCACATAGCGCCGCCCCGGGTTGCCCGCAACCATGTGGACGATGCGCGCGCCCTGCTCGGTCTCGACCATGGACGTGATGGGCTGGCCGTCGCCCCGCGCCGAAGGCAGGCTGGACACCGCCACGGTATACACCCGCCCGGTGCTGGAAAAGGCCACCAGCTCATCGGTGCTCAGGCATTCGATGGCGTCGTACAGCGCGTCACCGGCCTTGAAGTTGAACTGGGCCGCATCATGGCCGTGGCCCTGGCGTGCGCGCAGCCAGCCCTTTTGCGAGATGACGACGGTAACGGGTTCCTGGACGACGCGTGTTTCCAGCACGGCGCGCTCGGCCGCCTCGATCAGCGTGCGCCGGTCGTCGCCATATTGCTTGGCATCGGCCTCGATCTCCTTGATCATCAGGCGCTTGAACGCATTGGGGTTCTCCAGCAGTTCGCGCAGCACGGCCTGCTCGTCGCGCTGGGCCGCGAGCTCTTTCTCGATCTTGATGCCTTCCAGGCGGGCCAGTTGCCGCAAGCGCATCTCCAGGATGTCCTCGGCCTGCCTTTCCGACAGATCGAAGCGCTCCATCAAGGCGGCGCGCGGCTCGTCCGACTCGCGTATGGTCTGGATGACCTCGTCCACATTCAGGTAGACCACCATGCGCCCTTCCAGCACATGGATGCGGTCGGTGACCTTGTCCAGGCGGAACTGGGTGCGCCGCGTCATGGTGTGGGCGCGGAATCCTATCCACTCGGTCAGCACTTGCCGGAGGGCGCGCTGGCCCGGACGGCCATCCGTGCCGATGCAGACCAGGTTGAAGGAAACGCTGCCCTCCATGCTGGTCTGGGCCAGCAGGGTATTGACGAACTCGTCGCGGTCGATGCGGCTGGTCTTGGGTTCGAAAACCAGGCGGACCGCCGCGTCCTTGCCGGATTCGTCGCGCACCGCATCCAGCAGGCCCAGGATCAATGCCTTGGTCTGCTGCTGCTCCGTGGTCAGGCTCTTCTTGCCCGCCTTGACCTTGGGATTGCTGCGGTCCTCGATTTCCTCGAGTATCTTCTGCGACGACGTGCCCGGCGGCAATTCCGTCACCACCAGCTGCCACTGCCCGCGCGCCATTTCCTCGAATTGCCAGCGGGCCCGCGCCTTGATGGAGCCCCGGCCGGTCGCGTAGACATGGGCGATGTCGGCGGGCGACGAGATGATCTGGCCGCCGCCGGCGAAGTCCGGCCCCGGGATCAGCGCATGAAGATCCTCGTCCGGCAGCTTGGGATTGCGGATCAGCGCGACGCAGGCCTGGGCCACCTCGCGCAGATTGTGCGAGGGGATTTCGGTCGCCATGCCCACCGCGATGCCCGAGGCGCCGTTCAGCAGCATGACCGGCAGGCGCGCGGGCAGAAGCACCGGCTCTTTCTGGCTGCCGTCGTAGTTGGGCGCGAAATCGACCGTGCCCTCGTCCAGTTCGTCGAGCAGGACGCGCGCGAAAGGCGTCAGGCGCGCTTCGGTGTAGCGCATGGCCGCGGCATTGTCGCCGTCGCGCGAACCGAAGTTCCCCTGGCCGTCGATAAGCGGGTAGCGCAGGCTGAAGTCCTGCGCCATGCGCACCATGGCGTCATAGGCGGCCTGGTCGCCATGCGGGTGATACTTGCCCAGCACATCGCCGACCACGCGGGCCGACTTGACCGGCTTGGCGCCGGGACCCAGGCCCATGGCCTGCATGGCGTAGAGAATGCGCCGCTGAACGGGTTTCTGCCCGTCCGCCACGTCGGGCAGGGCCCGGCCCCGCACCACCGACACCGCATAATCCAGATATGCCTGCTCGGCATAATGGGCCAGAGTGATGCCGTCTCCGCCGCTTTCCTGATCGAACAGGCCTGCTTGATTGCTATCCATTTTCTAATCTCGATGTAATGAGGGACCGAACAGGCCGTGGCGGGCCGCGCAACCCTGTGTCGCGCACGCCCCGCGCCGCCGGCCCGGACCATCCATGATTTAAACGTCGACCTCGGCAAGATTGCCTTTTTCTTCGAGCCAGCTGCGGCGCTGGGCCGATTCGCCCTTGCCCATCAGCATGTCGAACATCTGCGTGGTCGCGGCGATGCCCAGTTCGCCGTAGCTGACCGGCATCAGGCGCCGCGTGTCGGGATTCATGGTCGTATCCCATAATTGCTCGGCGCTCATCTCGCCCAGGCCCTTGAAGCGGCTGATGCTCCATGAGCCTTCGCGCACGCCGTCGTTGCGCATCTTGTCCTGCACCGCATCCAGTTCGCCCTGATCCAGGCAGTACACCTTGCGCGCGGGGCGCTTGCCCGCCGCCGGCACATCCACCCGGAACAGCGGCGGCCGCGCCACGAACACATGGCCCGCCTCGACCAGCTTGGGAAAGTGCCGGAAGAACAGGGTCAGCAGCAAGACCTGTATGTGCGAACCGTCGACGTCGGCATCCGACAGGATGCAAATACGGCCATAGCGCAGGCCCGACAGGTCGGCCGCATCGCCGGGACCGTGCGGATCGACGCCGATGGCGACTGCGATATCGTGGATTTCGGTATTGGCGAACAGCCGGTCGCGATCGACCTCCCAGGAGTTGAGCACCTTGCCGCGCAGGGGCAGTATGGCCTGGAACTCCTTGTCGCGGCCCATCTTCGCGGAGCCGCCCGCCGAATCCCCTTCGACCAGGAACACTTCAGTACGCGAGGTATCGTTCGATTCGCAATCGGTCAGCTTGCCGGGCAGGACGGCCACGCCGGAACTCTTGCGCTTTTCCACCTTCTGCGACGAGCGCGCCCGGGCCTGGGCCTGGCGGATGGCGCTTTCCGCCAGCTTCTTGCCATGATCCACGTTCGCGTTCAGCCACAGATCCAGTGCATTCTTGACGTAGCCGCTGACCAGGCGCACGGCGTCCCGGCTGTTCAGGCGCTCCTTGATCTGCCCCTGGAACTGCGGATCCAGCACCTTGGCGGACAGGACGAAGCTGGCCCGCGCGAACACGTCCTCGGGCAGCAGCTTCACGCCCTTGGGCACCAGCGAATGCAGCTCCGCAAACGACTTCACGGCGTTGAACAGGCCGTCGCGCAGGCCTGCCTCGTGGGTTCCGCCGGCCGTCGTGGAAATCAGGTTCACATACGATTCGCGCACGACGGCGCCATCGGCCGTCCAGGCCACCACCCATTGGGCGCCCTCGCCCAGCGCAAAGGATTCGTCGTCATGCGCCGCGTACTGCTTGCCCTCGAACACGGGGATGATCTTCTCGGCATCGCCCAGCGCCTCGTCCAGGTAGCCGCGCAGGCCTTCCTGATACTGCCACTCGCGCGTTTCGCCGGTTATCTCGACGTGCAGCGTCACCTTGATGCCGTTGAGCAATACCGCCTTGCTGCGCAGCGCATGGACCAGCTCGGCCATCGGTATGGCGGCCGTATCGAAGTACTTGGGATCCGGCCAGACCCGCACCCGCGTGCCGGTCTTTCTGCGGCCGGCGGGCTCCAGGGCTTGCAGGGGCGTATGGACTTCGCCGTCGGCGAAAACCAGTTCGTGCGTCTGGCCGTCGCGCCAGACCCGCACTTCCAGCCTTTTGGACAGCGCATTGGTCACGGATACGCCCACGCCGTGCAGGCCGCCCGAGAAGGCGTAGGCGCCGCCGTCCTTCTTGTCGAATTTCCCGCCCGCATGCAGGCGGGTAAAGACCAGCTCGACGACCGGGGCGTTTTCCTCGGCGTGCAGGCCTACCGGAATGCCGCGCCCGTCGTCCTCGATGGACGTGCTGCCGTCGGCATGCAGGGTGACCTGGATATGCTTGCCGTAGCCGGCCAGGGCCTCGTCGGCGGCGTTGTCGATGACTTCCTGGAGTATGTGCAGGGGATTGTCGGTGCGGGTATACATGCCCGGCCGTTGCCGCACCGGCTCCAATCCCTTCAGAACGCGGATGGATGCTTCGTCGTAACGTGGTATAGCCAATTTATTCTCGAATTTTGCAAATGGATTGGGGGGTATTTTACGGATAATGTGTTTTTCATGGCCCGGGCACGGGCTGCGGACCGGCCGAACCGGGCTGTGCGCAGCGGCTCCGACAGTGGTATGCTTGTTGAAATCCCGCAACAAACCACACTGAACACTCAATAGAATACATTGTGTTGTTGCCTTGCATTCCCGTATAGTTTTCCGATCCCGATCATCCTCTTTTTCTTTCTATCATGAGCGAATCCATCAAACACGTCAGCGACGCCTCGTTCGAGGCCGACGTCATCAACTCCGACGTTCCCGTCCTGGTCGACTACTGGGCGGCCTGGTGCGGTCCCTGCAAAATGATCGCCCCCTTGCTGGACGAAGCCGCCAATCAGTACAAAGGCCGTGTTATCATTGCCAAGGTCAATGTCGACGATAATCCCGAGACCGCGGCAAAATTCGGCGTTCGCGGTATCCCCACGCTAATGTTGTTCAAAGACGGCAAAGCCGCTGCAACCAAAGTGGGCGCATTGTCCAAATCCCAACTCAGCGCGTTTCTGGACGAATCCCTGTAAACCTGATTTTTGCGCGCGAGCCTTTTCTGGGCTCGCCACCACTTTGCAAATACCCCCCTCTCTCCTCACATGCACCTCACCGAATTAAAAACGCAGCACGTCTCGAAGCTGCTGGAAATGGCCGCCGAGCTGGAAATCGACAACGCCAGCCGCCTGCGCAAACAAGAACTCATGTTTGCCATCATGAAGAAGCGGGCCAAGCAGGGTGAACAGATTTTCGGCGACGGCGTGCTCGAAGTCCTGCCGGACGGCTTCGGTTTCCTGCGCTCGCCCGATACCTCGTACCTGGCCAGCACCGACGACATCTATATATCCCCTTCCCAGATCCGGCGCTTCAACCTGCATACGGGCGATTCCATCGAAGGTGAGGTCCGCACGCCCAAGGACGGGGAACGCTACTTCGCCCTGGTCAAGGTGGACAAGGTCAACGGCATGCAACCCGAGGCCATCAAGCATCGCATCATGTTTGAGAACCTCACGCCCCTGCACCCGGACGAAGTGATGACGCTGGAACGCGACATCAAAAGCGAAGAAAACACCACCGGCCGCATCCTGGACATCTTCGCCCCCATGGGCAAGGGCCAGCGCGCGCTCATCGTCGCCAGCCCCAAGTCGGGCAAGACGGTAATGATGCAGCACATGGCGCATGCCATCAGCACGAACTACCCCGACGCCGTCATGATCGTCCTGCTGGTCGACGAGCGCCCCGAGGAAGTCACCGAAATGCAGCGCACCGTGCGCGGCGAAGTGGTCGCATCGACCTTCGACGAACCCGCCACGCGCCACGTGCAAGTGGCTGAAATGGTCATCGAAAAGGCCAAGCGCCTGGTCGAGCTCAAAAAAGACGTCGTCATCCTGCTGGACTCCATCACCCGCCTGGCGCGCGCCTACAACACCGTCGTGCCCGCGTCGGGCAAGGTGCTGACCGGCGGCGTGGACGCCAATGCGCTGCAACGGCCCAAGCGCTTCTTCGGCGCGGCCCGCAATGTCGAGGAAGGCGGTTCGCTGACCATCATCGGCACGGCGCTGGTCGAAACCGGCAGCCGCATGGATGAAGTCATCTATGAAGAATTCAAGGGCACAGGCAACTCCGAGGTTCACCTGGAGCGCCGCCTGGCCGAAAAACGAGTGTATCCGGCCATCAACCTGAACAAATCGGGCACGCGCCGCGAAGAATTACTCATCAAGCCAGAGCTTCTACAAAAGGTCTGGGTGCTGCGCAAGTTCATACACGATATGGACGAAATCGAAGCAATGGAGTTTATTTTGGACAAGATTCGCGCAACCAAGACAAACTCCGAATTTTTCGACATGATGAAAAAATAAGCGGCAAGCCACACCTGTAAGCCTCTCTAGCGAGAGGCTTACTTGCGCTATGCACCCCAATATCTCTTCGGGGTGGACGTGTCGATCCCGAACCGAAACTATTTTCAATCCTCGCTGGGTCTTGCCCACTCAGCCGCATAACAGAGCACTTTTGATGAAACTACCCACACTAGATCAATTCCTTGACCAAATCCGTGCCCGCGACCCGAACCAGCCCGAGTTCATGCAAGCCGTCAAAGAAGTGATGAATAGTTTATGGCCTTTCATTGAACGCAACCCGCGCTATGCCGAACATGGATTGCTTGAGCGCCTGGTGGAGCCCGAACGCGCCATCCAGTTTCGTATTTCCTGGGTCGACGATCAGGGGAAGGTCCAGATCAATCGCGGTTTCCGCATCCAGCACAGCTCGGCCATCGGCCCCTTCAAGGGCGGCATGCGCTTCCACCCCTCGGTCAACCTGTCCATCCTGAAATTCCTGGCCTTCGAGCAGACCTTCAAGAATGCCCTGACCACCCTGCCCATGGGCGGCGGCAAGGGCGGTTCCGACTTCGACCCCAAGGGAAAATCCGACGGTGAAGTCATGCGCTTCTGCCAGGCCCTCATTCTCGAGCTCCACCGCCACCTGGGTCCGGATACCGATGTCCCCGCGGGCGATATCGGCGTGGGCGCGCGCGAAGTCGGTTTCATGGCCGGCATGATGAAAAAGCTGTCCAACTCGTCGGCCAGCGTCTTCACCGGAAAAGGCCTGAGCTTCGGCGGCAGCCTGATCCGGCCGGAAGCCACCGGCTACGGCACGGTGTACTTTGCCGAGGAGATGCTCAAGCATGCCCACCAGTCCATCGAGGGCCTGACGGTCTCGGTCTCGGGCTCGGGCAATGTGGCGCAGTACGCCATCCAGAAATGCATGCAGCTGGGCGCCAAGGTCGTGACCGTTTCCGATTCGCACGGCACGGTGGTGGACAAGGCGGGCTTCACCCCCGAGAAGCTGGCCGAACTGATTCGCCTGAAGAACGAAGAACGCGGCCGCGTCGAAACCTACGCCAAGAAGTTCAACCTGGTGTACGAGGCCGGCAAGCGCCCCTGGCATATCCCGGTCGACGTCGCGCTGCCCTGCGCCACGCAGAACGAGCTGGAGCTTGACGACGCCAAGGCCCTGATCGCCAACGGCGTGCGCTGTGTCGCCGAAGGCGCCAACATGCCCACCAGCCTGGATGCGGTGGACGCCTTCATCGATGCCAAGATCCTGTATGCTCCGGGCAAGGCCAGCAATGCCGGCGGCGTGGCGGTATCGGGCCTGGAAATGAGCCAGAACGCCCAGCGCCTGCAATGGACGCGCGAACAGGTCGACAGCAAGCTGCACGCCATCATGCGCGACATCCACGAGAACTGCGTGCGCCACGGCACGGAAGGCCAGTCGGTCAACTACGTGAACGGCGCCAACATCGCCGGCTTCGTGAAGGTGGCCGACGCCATGCTGCAGCAAGGCATCTACTAGGCATCAACGGGCGGCGGGCAAACGACGCGCATCGCGCCGCACCCCACATGCCGCCGCCCCTGCTTTTACGGCGTGATCTCTTCGCCTCCGCCCGCCCCGCCATCCGCGCGGGACGGCGCGGCGACTTCCTCGACCTTGGGGTCGGCCCAGTCCCCGCTTATCCGGTATTCGACCGTCATCGCCTTGGCCAGCGGCGCCTGCAGAAACCATTGCGTCAGGAATGCGCCTATGCCCACGATGGGATTGATGGCGATGCCCGCCGCGATCGCCGCGCCGCTGACGTCCAGGTTGGGTATGACCACTGCCTGCAAGTCCAGCGTGTCGTTCAGCAGGTTCACGTCGCCCCCCAGGACTATGGTACCCACCGGCCCGATGACGCGATAATCGCTGGTGCTCATCAGGCCATTCTTCAGAATCACGGTGCCGCGCAAATCGTCGTAAGGGAAGCCGTCCTTGGTCAGGCCGGCGGGATTGAAGTCCAGGCGCGCAAGGCGCTTGACCGATTGCAGCGACAATAACTCCAGCAGGCGGGCCGAGTATGAATTGAGGTTGTTGAAACGGCCCTTCTTCAGGGCGAACTCCATGCTGCCGTTCAAATCGGCCTTGCTGAAGTCCCAGGGCATGTTGCGCCATTCGAAGTTGCCGCGCATGGTTCCCGCGCCGCCCTTCATGAGATCCTTGAAGCCGATCTGATCGAGATAGGCGCCAAGGTCGTCGGCCTGCACCTGGGCATCGAGTTTCAGGCCGCGCCGCGGGCCGCTCAGGCGCCACATGCCGTTGCCCTCCAGCACCGCCGAAGGACTGCTCAGCTTCAGTTCGTTCAGCCGCCACAGGCGGCCGCGCTCCTGGTTCACGCCGACCACCGACAATTCGCCGACGTCTCTGCCGTAAAGACGCAAGTTCTTCACATGCAGGTTGATGCCCGGAATATCCAGATCGTCGTCGACATGGAAATCCTCCGCGTCGTCCCCGGCCTTCTCCTGGCGCGAGGCATCGCGCCCCAGCGAAAGGCGGTCGAAGCTGGCATCGACCCGGCCCGCCACCTTGCCCTTGGCCTCGCGCCAGAACAGGGTTCCCGCCGTCTGCGACGAGCTGATGTCCACGCGCCACTGGGCGCTTTGGGGCCGGCGCGCCGTGAACGTCAGTTCGTCCAGCGTCAGTCCCTGGACATCGGCTTGCCTGGCTTGCAGGCGGACTTCAGCGAGATCAGGCAGCAAGGGCCGCTCACGCCGCGTGTCCTGCTTGGAGCTGGACGTCGAGAACTCGGTGGCGACGGTCTGCCAGGCGTCGATGTCGACAAAGGGATAGAGGACATCCAGCCTCATCCCCGTCATGGGAAGATCGGGATTTTTGTTTATTCCGGCCGCGCCGGCGTAGAAGTAGCTTCCGCCCTTTTGATTCTCGCGATGCAGCAGGCGCGCGTTCACTTCATGGCCCAGCACGATGTTCAGCGCCATGCTTTTGCGGTCGCTGTGGCGTTTCCAGCTGACTTGAAGCGGCAGTGCCTGCTCCGCGGCCTTGTCCAGGGGCGGCGGCAGATCCAGCGCCAGGCCTTTCAGGTCCGACTCGGCCACCAGCGAGAAATCCCTGTTCTTGTCGCGCTGCAAGGTCGCCCTATAGGCCAGCACGCCTTTCAGGCGCTTCATGCCCTCGACACCCACATAGCCCGCCAGGTCCTTGTCGGCGGCGCGGCCTTGCAGCTTCAGCCCCTTCAGGTCGCCGCCCACTCCTCCGCTGGCAACGAGAGGCCCGCCCAGGAACTGCGCCTTGAGCTCCGAGGCGCTGATGGTGCTGTCGGTGAAGTCCATGCTGCCGGTCAGTTGCCGGAAGGGCGGCATTTCGGGCATCAGCCGGAGGGTACTGCCCGAAAAGCGGATGGCGCCGCTCACCGTGGTGTCGCGGCTATGCAGCAAGGGGATGGACAGCGACAAAGGCACTTCCCAGACGCCGTCCGCGCTGGCCTCGTCGAAAATTCCGTCCAGCAGTTCGCCCAGGGGCGAATGCGCCATGAGCGCCAGGTAGGCCTCGCCCTTGGCCGCCGTTTCGCCCTGTATGCCCAGGACGGAGTTCTCTTCGATGTTCGGGATGCGCGCCTGGACGTTCTTCAACTGGATGGGCAGGCCGGTCGTCGGCCACATGGTCGCCTGATCGGCCACCAGGCGCAGATCGGCGCGGTTCAGCGCCACGGAACCCTGCATATCGGTCAGGCGCGGCCAGCCCAGTTCCTTGCCCTCGGGCGGCAGGTAGTCGATGATGCCGCCGGTGTATTTTCCTTCCACCGAGAAATCCCCCTTGGAAGGGTCTTCATTGAAGGGAAAATATTCCAGGTCGCCGCGCAGGACCAGGCTGGCGTCTTCGATCTGCCCGTCCACCAGGCCTTTGGCCATCCACTCCCGCGCATCCAGGTTCACGGTATTGGGCAGGTACTCGTCGATGGCGGTAATGAGCGCCCGCTTGAAGTGGCCGCCGACCTCGACCAGCCCGGACGGCCCGTCGCCGCCCTGGCGCCAGTTCCCATGCAGGCTCGCCTCCATGTCCTTGTTTGCAATATCCGCCTGGTCCGCCTGCACGCTGAGCAAGCCGCCGGCCAGGCTCTGCACGGCACCCTTGGCGCCGATATGCTCGAAATCCAGCGGATATTCGAAAACGCCGGGCGCCAGTACATTCAGTTGACGCGCCTGCAGGCGAAACTCAAGTGGCGGCGCGCCGGTTTCTGCGCGCTCGAGCAGACCCTCATGGCCATCCCACGGCCCGGCCAGGTACAGGCGCAGAAAACCGGCCTGCACCTGCGCCTGCCCTTCGAAATCCCAGTGGCCGTGGCTTACGCTGACGTCCGAAGTGAAATGCTGTATTTCGCCCGCGCCGAACCGCAGCCAGGCCTGGGCCGACACCCGGCCCGATTTCAGGCTTTGCGGCAAATCCATCCAGGGCGACCAGCCCAGCGGCCGCATGTCCTCGATACGCGCATAAAGCTGGCCCGCTCCGCCGGCGAAGGCGAACGTCCCGGGCGAATCGGCGGCAGCCTGCCGGAATGTGCCGCGCATGTCCAGCGACTCGCCCAGCTCGGACGGCGGAACGGCCATCAGCGAGTAGCGGTGGTCGCGTCCCTGGTTGAACACATTCAGGGTGACGCCCTTGAGCACCAGGGGAGGCGCCTGGCGGGTTTCGTCGGTCCACCGGATGGTGGCATCGCTGAGCACGATCTGCCGCTGCATGACCAGCCAGTCCACGAAGCCGGCCGACTCGCCCTCGGCGGACGCGTCCATCGACTCCAGGTCGAACGATCGGCCCAGAAGATGCAAGCGCCCTTCACGGTCCCGGCGGATATCCAGGTCGATGCCGCCGGCATCCAGGCTGACGAACAGCGGGGTCAAGGAAAACAGGCTGCGCCAGCTGAGTACGGCTCGCAATTGCGGCAGCTTCAGCAGCATCCGCCGCTTGTGGCCGGTGAAGACCACATCGCTGATTTCGATACGGGGGTTCAGTCCGGTCCACTCGGCCTCGATGCGGCCCAGGCTGACGTCGGTATCGAGCACGGAGGACAATTGGCGGCTTATCTGCGGCCGCCAGTCGTCGATATTGGGCAGCACCCAATAGCGCACGCCCAGGAAGCCGGCGGCAAGCAGGAAATAGATCAGGAGCGCGATCTTGCCCAGAATCCGGAGGAAGGCGGTAGAAAGTGGAAACACAGAGTGATCAGGGCCTGTTACGGTAATATTTGCGGTATCTTCTTGGGTCTCATACCCGTTGCACGGTCGTCGTCTTCCTGTTATTTCAGCCACATCCTTCTTGCAGGCCTTATGTCCGAAGCCATTATATTAGAGCCGGCCTTGCGCTGGTCCGGCGCCTTGCGGCGCAAGCTCGGCGCCAACCTTCCGTTCCAGCAATGGCTGACCAAGGCGGCCGGCCAGGCCCTGACGCCGCAAACCCTACACGCCTGGTTCGATGAGCTCAAAGGCGGTCCCTCCAGCGATGCGCTGTCCACCGAGGATGTGCGGCGGGTGTTGCGCCAATTGCGCGAACGCGTATTCTTTACCGCGATGGCGCGCGACATCAACGGCAGCGCACCCTTGCAGGAAGTCGTGGCGGCCATGTCGGCGCTGGCCGACCTGGCCGTGGCGCAAGCCTACAAAAGCGTGGCATCGAGCCTGGCCGAAGTACATGGCGAACCCATCGATCCGGCCACCGGCCTGCCCCAGGAGCTGCTGATCGTGGGCATGGGCAAGCTGGGCGGCAAGGAGTTGAACGTGTCGTCCGACATCGACCTCATCATGCTCTACGGCGAGGAAGGCGAGACCACCGGACGGCGCAAGATCAGCCATCATGAGTTCTATGGCCGCGTGACCCAGCGGATGATGCCCATCCTGTCGGAAATCGATCAATATGGCCAGGTGTTCCGCACAGACCTGCGCCTGCGCCCGGACGGCGACTCCGGCCCCCTGGCCTGGAGCCTGGACGCGCTGGAGAATTACCTGGTGGCGCAGGGCCGGGAGTGGGAGCGCTATGCCTGGCTCAAGGGCCGGGTCATCCCCTGCCAGGCTTTTGCCGGCAGCCGGCCCGCCGCCCAGCTGGAGCAGCTGGAAGCGCTGCGCACGCCCTTTGTCTACCGCAAATATTTCGACTTCGACGCCTTGGCGGCCCTGCGCGGCCTGCGCGAACGGATACGGCTGGACTGGCAGCGGCGCGCCCTGGCCCGCAATGGCGTGGACACCGTGCACAACATCAAGCTGGGCGAAGGCGGTATACGGGAAATCGAATTCGTCGTCCAGTTGAACCAGTTGATACGCGGCGGCCGCATGCCGTCGCTTCAGCAGCGCGGACTGCTGAATGCCCTGCGCCGGCAAAAGGAAGCGGGCGTCATCGCGGCCGATGTGGCGGACAGGCTGGCCTTGGCCTATGACTTCCTACGCCGCGTCGAGCATCTGCTGCAGTACCGCGAAGATGAACAAACCCATTTGCTGCCGCGCGACCCGGAAGGCTGCGCCGGCCTGGCACAGGCCATGGGCATGGACCCGCCGGTGTTCGAGGCGGCGCTGTCGGACCACCGCGCCTTCGTGGCGCAAACCTTCCGCGACGCCTTCCGCATTGCGGGCATGGCCGATGGCGACGAGGCGGGCGGCGCCTCGGCAAGCCGCGCCGAAGCGCCTTGCGCCGATCTGGCCGCGCACATCCAGCAAAATATCGGCGAACGACCCGACACCATATGCGAGCGGGTCGATTCGCTGCTGGACGGACACCGCGTCCGCAGCCTGCCGTCCACCAGCCGCAAGCGCGTCGAAGCGCTTTTGCCGGCCATCGTCAGCGCCGCCGCAAAAACCGAAGATCCTCACGCCACGGTGCTGCGCCTTCTGAACCTGGTGGAGCATATCGCCCAGCGCAGCGCCTATCTTGCTTTGCTGGCGGAGTATCCCGAAACCCTGGCCCGGCTGGCGCGCATCGTGGGCGCCAGCCCCTGGGCCTCGCAATACCTCAGCCGCTACCCCATTTTGCTGGACAGCCTGATCGAGTGGCGGTCCCTGCTTGAGCCGCCCGCCTTCGAGCAGATTGCCCGGCAGATGAACAGCGAGCTCGATGCCTGCGTCCTGCCGGACGGCCGGCCCGACGTCGAGCAGCAGATGAATTTGATGCGCGACATCCAGCACCAGATCACCTTCCAGCTGCTGGCCCAGGATCTGGAGGGCGTCCTGACGGTGGAGCAGTTGGCCGACCGCCTGTCGGCCCTTGCCGACATGATGCTGGCGGAAACCATCACGCGGGTCTGGCCCTTGGTGCAGCCGCGCGGAAAGCAGGCCCAGCCTCTTGCACCGCCCCATTTCGCCATCATCGCCTACGGCAAACTGGGCGGCAAGGAGATCGGCTACGCCTCGGACCTGGATCTGGTCTTCCTGTACGACGACCCCAACGACGAAGCCAGCGAGATCTACGCCAAGCTGGGACGCCGCATGGCGTCCTGGCTGTCCACCATGACCTCTTCCGGCCGCCTGTACGAGATCGACCTGCGCTTGCGGCCCGACGGCGACGCCGGCCTGCTGGCCGTATCGGTGGACGCGTTCTCGCAATACCAGACCCAGCATGCCTGGGCCTGGGAGCACCAGGCGATCACCCGCGCACGCTTCGTCGTGGGCGACGAAACCATAGGGCGCCGCTTCGAGGATATCCGCCGACAGGTGATGCTGCTGCCGCGAGACCCCGAAATCCTCAAGGATGAAGTGCGCGCGATGCGCGAGAAGATCAGCGCCGGCCATCCCAATCCCACGCATGACTTTGACCTGAAGCACGATCGCGGCGGCATGGTCGACGTGGAGTTCATTACGCAATACCTGGTGCTGTGCCACTCGCGCGGGAATCCCGAGCTGCTGGACAACCTGGGCAATATCGCCCTGCTGCGGCTGGCCTCGGAAGCGGGCCTGATTCCCGCCGATCTGGCGGGACAGGCGGCGGACGCCTACCGGGAGTTCCGCAAGCGGCAGCATGCCTTGCGCCTGCAGGGCGCCGAGAAGGCGCGTGTGGCCAGCGATCAGTTCGAGAAGGAACGCGTGGCGGTCAGGCAACTTTGGAATATGGTGATAGGCGACTAAAATAGTCCTTCATCGATTCATTTTATACGCCGCCGCGGCGGCGCATTATTGCCATGACCGACGTCCAACGCCCCAAACTCGTCCTGCCCGACAATCGCAAGAAGGTGCTGATGCATTCCTGCTGCGCGCCCTGTTCGGGAGAGGTGATGGAAGCCATGACGGCTTCAGGCATCGACTATTCCATTTATTTCTACAACCCGAACATTCATCCCGATCGCGAGTACGAGATCCGCAAGAACGAGAATATCCGCTTCGCCGAGCAACACGGCATCGAGTTCATCGATGCGGATTATGATCGCGACAATTGGTTCGAGCGGGTCAAGGGGCTGGAAAACGAGCCCGAACGCGGGCAGCGCTGCACGGTTTGCTTCGACATGCGCTTCGAGCGCACGGCGCTGTATGCGCACGAGCATGGTTTCGATACGATTACGAGCTCGCTGGGGATTTCGCGCTGGAAGGACATGAATCAGATCAATGGCTGCGGCGAGCGGGCGGCGGCCAGGTATCCTGAACTGATCTACTGGACGTATAACTGGCGGAAAGGCGGCGGTTCGGCCCGCATGATAGAAATCAGCAAGCGCGAGGAGTTCTATCAGCAGGAATACTGCGGGTGTGTGTATTCGCTGCGCGATACGAACAGGCATCGCCGGGAGCAGGGACGCGAGCGGATCAAGATAGGGATCAAGTTCTACGGGAAGGATGAGCTGGAGTTGAATCCGCCGCCTGGGGTGGAGTCTTGATTTCTGTCATTTGTTTAGCGTGATTCGGTGAGGATCCGTATAGCTTAACGGGTCCTTTTTTTTCTTCTCGTTTTTGTCATTTAACATGCGGACACCTGTGTACCCGGCGGGTTCCGGCACGGCGTGCTTGTTTCCGCGTCTTCCTCGTCCAGGCGGGCGTCGGGCGAACTCCCTGCGCGTCACTACGTGCCGCTCCGGTCAGACAGCGCCCGACGAAGGCCCCCGCCTTCCCTACGGAAGCACGCGGCGCACGCCTAAACACCGGAACCCGCCGGGTACACAGGCGTCTGCTGTATCGGGTGCAGTGAAAAGCCGGCTCAATGAATTAGGATTTCGGTCTTATTGAACGGCGCGTCTAACGTCGTCAGTAGAACATAGGCCTCTCGGAAGCGAGGCTTGCTCGTCTACGCCTTCGCGCCGTCGTAGTGCTGGAGTTTCAGCGCATCCAGGTCGATGGCGGGTACGCAGCGCAGGTTGATGGCGCGGACTTCCGATCCGTCGGGATTGGCCCCGTAGGCGAAAGGCTCGGTGCCGCAGATCTGGCAAAAGCGATGAGCTATCTTGTGGGTATTGAACTTGTAGGAGCGCAGGGCTTCCTCGCCCTGCGTCAAGGTGAACTGCTCCGCCGGAAAGAATGACAACAAGAATCCCTTCCGCCGACAGTGTGAGCAATTGCAGCTGATCGCCGCGGCCGGCGGTTCGGCGTTCACCTTGAATTGGACGGCTCCGCAGTGACAGCTTCCTTCAAATGACATTGGCACTCCTTATCTATCGGTGGGCAAGCGGCCCCCGTGTAGCGGGGCCATTCCATTCATGACGGCCTGGATGGCAGGCCTCAAAGGTCGAATAGTACGCCGGGCCAGGGGTTCCTGAACAGCCCCTTCCGCATGGTGGCTTATCCTGAGCGCCCGGTAGGCATGCCCCGCATGGAAGACGGAGGGCATCCGCAGAAATAGCTAGCGCTGCCTGCCACGGGGCGGCTTTCTGGCCGCCGGCCCGGAAGTTCCTTCTTTACCCGTCATGAATCCACTATCGCTCAACTGCTCCAGCCATGACAAGGCATCGACGTAGGACAGGAAGTGGTGCAGGTATTCAGGCGATCGCTCGCCCATCAGGGCCAGCGATCGATGGACCAGGTTGGTCGAATTGAGGGGACCCGCATTGTCCGGCACCTTGGCCTTCGACTGCCGCAGCAGCCGCTTGGCGCCCACTCTGGACCAGATGTTCCGGAAATAATCGATGGACGAGAGTTCGGATCCCAAGCTGCCTTGACTGGCGGAGCCGCCCGTGTCGAGCTTCACGCCGTCCCGCGGCTTTTGGCCTGCGATGTAGGCGGCAAGCTCGGCCAGGGGGCCGCCGTCCGCCGCGCCGGCTTGCGGCTGTCCGGCGGCGGCCTGGGTCTCGCCGCCATCCGTGTGGCCTTCCTTGCCGTCCTGATAGGTTCGCAGCAGTTCGGACAGCCTTGCGTCCAGCAACTGGCGCGGCTCGCCGCTGTGGCTGTCGGCCCGCCGGGCGAGGCCCTGGATGAAATGGTAACGGACGGGATCCAGTCGGTCGGCGCCCTGTTCGCGCCAGGCGGCAAGAAGCGCCCGGGCTTGGTCGACGGCCTCGCTGCTCACGAGTCACCCGCCGTGGCGGACGGCTTGGCGATGGGCGCGATTTCCACTCGCCGGTTCCTGGCGCGCCCTTCTTCGTCGGCATTGGGCGCCACGGGCTGCTGGGCGCCGAACGCGGCCGCGAAAACCGATGACGGCGGGATCCCCTCATCGATCAGGGCGCGCGTGACGGTCAGCGCACGCTGGGCCGAGAGCTCCCAGTTGTCGGCGAACCTGCGGTTGCCCTCGTGGACCGGCTGGTCGTCGGTGAAGCCGCTGACCATCAGCACCTGGCCGTGGGCTTGCAGGTAGTCGGACAGCGGCCCGACCAGGGACCGCAACACGTCGCGGCCTTCGGCCTGCAACTGGGCGGAGTTCAGCGCAAACAGCACGCTGCCGCTGATCCCGATGCGCCCATCCACCAAGGTGACCCGGCCTTCGGCCAGCGGCCTGGCCAGCGCCTGCTCCAGGGTCTTGCGGCGCTGCGTCTCTTCCTGGCGATGATGGATTTCCTCTTCCAGCCTGGCGGAAAGCTCCAGTTGCACGCCGATCACGCCCACCAGAACCAGCACGAAGGCGCCCAGCAGCACCGACATCAGGTCGCCGAAGACGGCCCATACGGGCGCCGTCGGCTCGACGCCGGTGTCCAGTTCGCCGCTCATGCCGGTACCGGGCCGGCGCTTGCCTGCCGGCCCGCCATCTGCTGCAGCTCTTCGATGATCTGCTTTTGCGACATGATGCTCAGATCGATGACCTCTTTCGCCTGCGCCACGTAATAGGCAAGCTGTTCGTCGCTGCGCGCCATCGATTTGTCGAGCACCGCTTCGATGCGTTGCAGATGCTCCATCAGGGCCGCGTTCGATTGGCCGAACGACTGCACGGCGGCCCCGAACGCGTCGCCCAGGCTGGCCACTTCGACGGCGCTTCCGGCGACCTGCGCGGCGGCCTGGCCGATCCTGTCGGTTTCGGCCTGTACCTTGTCGGTGAACTGGGCGCCGACGCGATCCAGCACGTCGGCCGAGCGGGCCAGCAGGGCATCGACGGCCCCGCGTTGTTCGGACGAGGCATGATTCACGGCGTCGAGCAGCGTTCCCAGCGTTTCCATGAGCCGGTTGCGCTCTTCCAGCACGGCATTGTCGCGCGCCATGCTGTCGGAAAAGGCCTGGCGCACTTCGGCAACCAGACTGGCCGCCGCCTTGGGCGCCTCCGCGGTGGTTTGCATCAGTTCCGCGATCTGTGCGATGGTGCTGCCCGCCTGCTCCCGCGCCTGCGTCGATATATGGCCGGCGGTTTGCTCCAGGATTTCGCAAATTTGTTGCTGGCGGATGGCGGCCTGGGCGCCCGCCTCTTCCCACTGCCGGCTGAGCGCTCCGGCCGTGCCCTCGAGCGCGGCGCTCCAGGCTGCCAGCCGCTGTTCGTCCTGGGCCGCCAATTGCGCCCGCAGTTCGCCATGCGACTGGCCCACGGTCTGCACCAGCGAGGTGGAATGCCGCTCAAGCGCCGACACGGCAGCCGTCAAGGCGCGCTGGTTCCCGTCCGACAGCTTCTCGCTGGCATGCTCGTGCCGGGCCAGCGCGGCGCTCCATGCTTCGGACATCGTATCCGCCGCCGCGTCCATGCGGGCCGAGACCTTGTCCAGCAGGATGGCGGAGCGCTGCTCGAATCCCTGCGAGTAGCCATCCAGCGATACGCGCAGATCCGCGACCAGCGAGTCGCTGGCGTGCCGATGCTCGGCCAATGCGCCCTTCCAGATGTCGGCCACCGTTGCCGACGAGGACTCCACTCGGCTGGACAAGCCATCCAGCTGCTGCTGTACGGCCTGCGTGATCACCTCATGCAGCGTCGCGGTGTCCCGGGCCAAGCCGGCCATCGTGGCCTCGACAGCGGGCTGGACCGCCGCGGCGGCCAGGCGAGCACCTTCGGCGACGCCTTCCTTCAAGGACTGCTCCACGGAAGCCGCCAGTCGCATGTAGGCGGCGTCGGCCTTGGCATGGAAGTCGTCCTGCCTGGATGCCATCCTCTCATTCAAGGCGGCGTCATGCCGCTCCATCGCCGTCATCATGGCCTGCAGCCTATCGACGAGCTCCGCCATGCCCAGCGTCTGCTGCCGCAGGAGCTTGGAGTCCTCCTCGCGCTGATAAGCGGGCGAATACAGGCGCAGCGCGGTCCCGATCTTTGCGTCGAGCATCTGCGCCGCCCGGATGCGCTCGCGGCGGCACAGGGCGGAGAGCAGCCCCAGCATCGCGGACGCGGCCACGCCGGCGACCGAGGTGCCGAAGGCGAACCCCAGGCCCTTGACGGGCGCGGCCAGCGACGCGCGGATCGCCTGCAGGTCGGTGGCGCCCTCCAGAGCAAGGCCCGTGCCCCTCAAGGTGGCGACCATGCCCAGAAAGGTGCCCAGCATGCCCAGCAGCACCAGCAATCCCACCAGATAAGGCGCCAGCACCGGCCCCGGCAGGCCGACACGCTCGCCTTCGACGCGCTGGCGTACTGCAACGCGCAAGCCGGGATGCATACTGGAGAGCCAGTCATCCAAGCTGTCCGGAGGCCCGGACAAGCCTGCCAGCGCCTCCGTCAGCGTGGACGTCGCCTGCTTGTAGCGAAACAGCTCCAGTGCGCCCGACAGGTAGACAATGATGATGAGGGCCGTCACGGCCAATGCCAGCAAGTTCGACGCCACATAGCCGGCGCCGATCCAGCATGCCACGGCAAGGCCTACGGCGAAGACAAAAAAATGAAGGAATCGATTCATAAGGTTTGTGGGTTAACAGGCACGGAGGGCGGCCAGCAGGCCTTCCACCGCTTGTAAACGAATGTGCAGCTCGGCAAGCAGCACGCTGCGCATATCCTTGTCAAAAACATCCAGCCATGCGCCGCTATCGGCCGCCGGCGAACGCGCTGATGGCGCATCCTGGCTGGGCGCCGCCAGCGCGGTTTGGCGTAGGCGCTCGAAGCGCGCTTCGAGCAAAGCCGGCACGCCGGCCAGCAGGCGGTATTCGCGCTCATTCAAGGCCTGCTCCATGGCGGCATCCACGCCCGCCAGGCCGGCCATTTCCGGCGCCTTGGCAGCCAGCTTCCCGCGCAAGCGGCAGCGCAGGTTGGTGATGCCGGCCTCCATCGCCTGCTGCAAGGAAACGTAGCGCCGGCGATAGGTCGCGAACTCGGCCGCCTCCGCAGCCTTGAGGCCGCCTTGCACAACGGCGGCCCTGGGCGCCCGCTGCCTGAGCACCGGCGGCGCGTTGACACTAGCAATGGCGCGCTGCAACTCAGCCTTGACGCGGTCATAGTCGCTTTGCCCTGCGCAGGCAGCGGGATCCTCCCCGCCCGCCTCGACGGAAGGCGCGGAGCCATTCAGGGCCGCGGCCAGGGCAATGGCGTCGGCCCAATCCAGCCACTGGCCCAGGCGATCCGGAAGCGATGGCCCTGGCTCGAGGATATCGGCCTCGTTCAAGCGGGCAAGCAGGCGAATGAGCGCCGGCCCGCTGGAACTTGTGCGCCGTGGGAGTTCTTGCACCATACCGCCCAGGACAAAAACCTAGGAGTTTACACTGGCGTGCCAGCCCAGATAGACCGGGCCGGGAATCGGATCCGGGTCATCCGCCGCCGGACCTCGTTTGTTCCATCCAACACACGCCAACACAAAACTTTGTTGTAATTTATTTTTACATATAGTTAAAATAAAGTTACACACAGGAAGGTCTAGCGAGGTTTATTGGCAGCATGAAGAAACGGAACACGCTCACTCTGGCCATGGTGTTTGCACTGGCAGCCCAAAACGCCGCCGCCTACGAAAGCCAGCTGGTTCGCCGCCCCGACGGAGAGGCGATCTTCGAATTGCGCTTCTTCAATGTGGGCGACGGTCCATTCATGATCAACGGATCGAATCCTCCTTTTGAATCCACCTGGAACCTGAACGCGGACCAGAAGGATAAGATCATGACCGCCATGCAGTACTGGGCGGAAGTCATCAACCCCGCTCCGGGGCAATTGCCGGCCATCGTCAATATCGGCACGATCGACGGCAACAACGCCTATGGATCCGGCGGCTCCAATGAAGAAGAGCCCGTCTCGCTGACCAATATCCAGGCCGCCCTGCTGAACCAGGAAGTCGACGAGTTGGTCTACGGCTCGCATGCGCAATTCGTGATGGGCAAGCTGAACTGGGACGAGACCGCCTATTTGCCTTCGCAAGTTCCTATGACCGGCAAGTTCGAGTTGATGCCCACCGCGTTGCATGAGCTCGCGCACGGCCTGGGCGTATCCAGCTCCGCTTACGACCGGGACGGCGAAAACACGGACACCCCTTACTTCCAGCCGTCACTGACCACCTGGGACACCCTGTTGCGCGATGACAACGGCAATCCGGCCAGGCCGGGGCAAGCCATACTTTGCGGCCCTTGTGCAAACGACACAAGCGATCCCACCGCTTTCGACGCCCGGCTGGACCGCGCCTACCTGACGGGCAGGCATATCGATGAAGTGCTGGCCGGCAGCATGCCGGGAGTACCGGTCAGCAACCTGGCCCACGGCCGCGTCGATCCCGCCTACATGAGCCACATCGAACTCAAGAACAGCGCGATGAGCCACCAGGACTACCGCAACTACACCAGCTTCATGGAAGCCGAGCTGGCCATCATGCAGGACCTGGGCTACGACATCGACCGGCGCAACTTCTTCGGCTATTCCATCTACAACGACAACCAGACCGTCGTCAACGATCACGGCTACTTCCAGCGCAACGCCCAGGGAACCGCTTACCTGCCCGGCACCTACAACACCGCCATGCTGGGACTGGGCCTGCACGTCTATGGCAGCCACAACACCGTCTCTCAACGCGCCGACCTGCTCACCAGGGGGGCGGGCGGAGCCGGCATCCGCGTGGACGGTCGAGGCAACACCATCGTCATCCAACCCGGAACCCGCATCCACGCCGACGGCCTGAATGGGCGCGGCCTGGCCTTCGCCTACGGGCGCGACCACAATCTCATCCAGCGCGGCGACGTCCAGGCCCTGGGCGAGCTGGGCATCGCCGCCAGTTTCGACTTCGGCAACAATGCGATAGGCAACGATGTGGAATACCGCGGGTCTTACATACAGATCGTCAACGACATGCCCGTCACCACGCCGCTCGACGAGCTGAACGGGGCGCTGGTCGATCGCTACGACCTGACCGGCCGCCTGGCCGGAACCGCGGCGGCCATCTATATTTCGTCCAATGCCCTGGTCAACCAGATCAACGTCATGCGCGGCGCGCAGATCCAGGGCGACATCATCTCGCTCTACAAGCAGGAAGATGAAAATGGCGATCCGCGCCTGACCCGGCTCAGCTTTGGCCAATTGCCGGACACGCTGGGCCGCGCCACCGGCCAGTCCGATGCGGCGTTCTCGCTGCGCTACCAGGGCAATATCCAGGGCCAGAATATCGCCCTCTCCGCACAGGGAGGCCACACTTCGCTGAACGGCGATCACGATCTGCACAGCGTGCGCGTCGATTCCGGCGCCACCCTGGCCGGCAACAGCCGCTACACCCTCCAGGCGGGCCAGTTCTTTGTCAATGACGGCACAGTGTCGCCAGGAAACTCGCTGGGACGCATCGACATCGTCGGCGATTATCAGCAAGGATCCACGGGCACGCTGCAAATGGAGGTCGATGCGCAAGGCGGACATGACATCCTGGCCGTCAGCGGCCATGCCGACCTGGACGGCCGATTGGCCCTGTCGCCGTTGCAGGACTGGTATCCCTCGGATTGGAGCGCAAGCTTCGATCAGCTCGTCCAGGCCAACACGACCGCCGGAGCCTTCAGCACCGTTCTTGCCGTATCGTCTTCGCCCACCCTGTCTTTCCAGGCGCTCGGGACGGGCGGCGGTTCGTACCAGCTTAGCGCGGCCCGTCCGGCCCAGGCCTACAGCCGCTATGCCCGGGACGCCAACAGCCATGGGGTCGGGCTGGCTCTGGACCGGATTTCCGGCAGCGCGCGGGCCGGCATCCAGCCCCTGTACAAGGCGCTGGACTTCTCCGCCCCCGATGGCAGCGGCATCGCCGCCGCACTGGAACCCTTGTCCGGGGCGGCCTACAGCGCCCTGTTGGCCGGCGGCCTGCAGCGCGAGCGGCAGATCGCCCAGATAGCGGGCGACCAGCAGCCGGCCGGCATTCAGCCCGACAGCCAATGGCGCGCCTACGCCGCAGCCTTCGGGGCCGGCGCATGGCAAAAGCGGCAAGGCGACCAGCTTGCCTATGACGCATCCACCTACGGCGCCGTCTTCGGCACTCGATCCCGGCGCAATGACTGGACCTTGGGCATCTATGGCGCACTGAGTCAGCAGACGGTAAAGCTGCGCGATGAACAGCGCGGCACGGGCCGCTCCAGCGCCCTGCATCTGGGCTTGCAGGCCCGCCACGCGCCGGATCCCCTGGCCGGACCTTACCTGTTCGGACAAGGCCAGATCGGCATCGAAGAAGGAAAAATGGATCGCAACGTAAGCATCGGCCAGTATCAAGGCAGGCACCACGCCGATTGGACCGGCTACAGCGGCGCGCTCAGCCTGGGCGGAGGCTACAACTGGGCGCTCTCGCCCGCCTGGAGCGCCGGGCCCGTCGCCTCCTTGGACTACACCTACCTGCACCGTCCCGGGCTGACCGAATCCGGCAGCGAGGCAAGCCGCCTGACGCTGGAGTCGGCCGGTTTCTCCTCACTGCGCGCCAGCCTGGGCGCGGGAGCCAGCCTGAATCTGCCGCTACGGAACGATGCCATGCTCACGGCGCAGATGCAGGTCGCCTGGGAGCGAGAACTGCTGAACCGGAGCATCAGCCAGCACGCTCACTTCGCCGCTTATCCGGACCAGCCCTTCAGTACCCGCAATACCATCGTGAGTGCCGATGCCCTGGCCATCAGGGGCGCCTTGCACTATGCCGCCACCCCGACGCTAAGCCTGAGCGCCAGCCTGTCCAGCCAATTCCTGCGCGCCGGCTACCGCTCGCTTACCGGCAACCTTGCCCTGAACTGGAAGTTCTGATCGACATATGGTCGCGGCGCAAAGCACAGCTTGGCTCACAGGCATGAGGCATGCTATATTTTTTGCAAGCGGCCTCCGCCCGATCGGACGCCAGCGCCCTATACCCAAATCCGCATAGCAAGAAATCCGCATGACATCGTTTGCCCACCGCAAATCGCCCGCCTTGACCGCGCACCGCGCGGCGGACGATGCGCGTGCCGCAAACCCGCCCCCCTCTTCCGTCGCACCTCCGGCGAACATCGCCGCGGCAAGCCTGCACCCGCCGCGCGCCATCGCCCAGGGCTGATTCACAGCCCGCCACCCGGCCCCGTCCTCCATGCTTGACTCCCGCTGACGCCGTTGCGTCAGCCGGGCGGACGGGCCTGCTTCCCATTCGACGGTTGAGTTCAACATGACCACAAAATCCTCCGCATGGTCCGCCTATGCCGCCATGTCCATTTTCGTGCTGCTCTGGGGCAGCGCGGCCATCTTCACCCGCTGGGGCCTGGACCACGGCTCCGTCTTTGCATTGCTGATCCTGCGCTTCGCGCTGGCATTGGATGCGCTCCTGCTGATCGGGCTGCCCGGCAGGCGCTGGCTGCCGGCCCCGGGAACACGCCGCCAGGTCGCCGCGACGGGACTGCTGCTGATAGGCAGCTACTCCGTCTGCTATTTCCAGGCCATGGCACATGGCATCACCCCCGGCCTGCTGGCCACCCTGCTGGGCGTCCAGCCCATTCTTACCCTGTTGCTGACCGAGAGGCGTTATTCCCCCTGGCGGCTCGCCGGCCTGCTGCTGGCCCTGTCCGGCCTGACGCTGGTGGTTTACCAGAGCCTGGCCCGCGCGCATTTCTCGGGGCTGGGCATAGCTTTTGCGCTGGCGGCCCTGCTATCCATGACCCTGGGCGCCATGCTGCAAAAGCGCAGCCGGCAGGCGCCCGCGCAGGTGCTGCCATTGCAATACGCCGCGACCCTCGGCCTGTGCCTGCTCCTGGTCCCCTTCCAGCCCTTCCATGTCGAGTGGACCGCGGGATTCCTGATTCCCCTGCTCTGGCTGGGCCTGCTGATTTCCGTGGCGGCCCAGTTGCTGCTGTACCGGATGATACGCAGCGGCAACCTGGTCAACGTCACCAGCCTGTTCTACCTGGTGCCGGTGGTCACCGCCATCCTGGACTACCTGATCCTGGACAATGCAATGCCGCCATTGGCCCTGGCGGGCCTGGCGGCGATACTGGCCGGCCTGGCCCTGGCATTCCGGCAAACGGCGGCGAATGGCAGTTAAGAAGTCCACGGCCCTCCCCTCCCATGGCACCTTGGCCATCAACCGCCTTCTGCCGAAGGATCATGCTGGCTGTTACGCAGCGTCCCTAGCTATCCCTGACACAGCCGGTGGCCGGGGGTGGGGCCCGGCCGGCGGTCAGGCAGGCGCCGCGGGCTTCCGAAGGGAAGCCGGGGGCTTTCGGCGGGCGCTGTCTGACCGGAGCGGCACGCAGTGCCGCGCAGGGAGTTCGCCCGCCGCCCGGCTGGACGAGGAAGGCGCGGGTAGTCCGGCCAAGGGCCGGACCGCCAGCCGTGCCGGCCGGGCCCCACCCCCGGCCGCCGGCGCCTCAAGAACAAAGAGGCCAGGCAACAGGCAAGAAACTGAAACATACAAAGACCGCTAACAAAAAAAGCATGGCCGAACCTCGGTCCGGCCATGCTTTCCTACCGCAACGACACAAATTACTGCAGCGTCCGTGAGAACACGAACTTATCGCCCTGCCAATCCACAGGCACCACATCCTTCGGGCCGAACTTGCCCTCCAGGATCAGGCGCGCGATCGGATTCTCGATATGCTGCTGGATTGCCCGCTTCAAGGGACGCGCCCCGAAGACCGGATCGAAGCCCGCGCGCGCCAGCTGCGCCAGGGCCGCATCCGACACTTCCAGGCGCATCTCCTTCTGCGCCAGCCGCTGCCCCAGCCGCTGAAGCTGGATCCGCGCAATCGACTCGATGTGCTTGGCTTCCAGGCCATGGAACACCACCACCTCGTCGATCCGGTTCAGGAACTCGGGCCGGAACGACTGCTTCAGCTCGTCCCAGATCACCTCCTTCACCACCTCGTACGGCTGCCCCGCCATGCTCTGGATATGCTGCGACCCCAGGTTCGACGTCATGATGATCACCGTATTCCGGAAATCCACCGTGCGCCCCTGGCCGTCGGTCAGCCGGCCATCGTCCAGCACCTGCAACAGCACATTGAACACGTCCGGGTGCGCCTTCTCGACCTCGTCGAGCAGCACCACGCTGTAAGGCTTGCGCCGCACCGCCTCGGTCAAGTAGCCGCCCTCCTCATAGCCGACATAGCCCGGGGGCGCCCCGATCAAGCGGGCCACCGAATGCTTCTCCATGAATTCGCTCATGTCGATGCGTATCATGTGGTCGTCCGAATCGAACAGGAAGCTGGCCAGCGCCTTGGTCAATTCCGTCTTGCCCACCCCGGTCGGTCCCAGGAACAGGAAAGAGCCATAGGGCCGGGACGGATCCGACAGCCCGGCGCGGGAACGGCGTATCGCGTCGGCCACCAGGCTGACGGCCTCGTTCTGGCCCACCACCCGCTCGTGCAGGAAATCCTCCATCTTCAGCAGCTTGTCGCGCTCGCCCTGCATCATCTTGGCCACGGGTATGCCGGTCGCCCGCGATACGACTTCCGCGATTTCCTCGGCCCCCACCTGCGTGCGCAAAAGGCGGGGATGCTCCGACGCGCCGGCTTCCTGCTGGCCCGCCTCGGCGGCCTGCAAACGGCCTTCCAGCTCGGGCAGCTTGCCGTACTGCAGCTCGGCCAGCTTGTCGAACTGGCCCTTGCGCTGCAGCTCGGCCATCTCGGCGCGCGTGCGTTCGATTTCCTCTTTGATCGCCTGCGAGCCCTGCACCGCGGCCTTTTCGGCCTTCCAGATTTCCTCGAAGTCGTTGTATTCGCGCTGCAGCTTCAGGAGCTCGTCTTCGATGGCCTTCAGCCGGCGCTGCGAACCTTCATCCGTATCCTTGTTGACCGCTTCGCGCTCGATCTTCAATTGGATGATGCGGCGATCCAGCTTGTCCATGACCTCGGGCTTGGAATCGATTTCCATGCGGATGCGGGCCGCCGCCTCGTCGATCAGGTCGATGGCCTTGTCGGGCAGAAAGCGGTCGGTGATGTAGCGGTTGGAAAGCTCGGCCGCCGCCACGATGGCCGGATCGGTAATCGCCACGCCGTGGTGCAGTTCGTAGCGCTCCTGAAGGCCGCGCAGGATGGCAATGGTGGATTCGACATCGGGCTCGTTGATGAAGACCTTCTGGAAGCGGCGTTCCAGCGCGGCGTCCTTCTCGATGTATTTGCGGTATTCGTCCAGCGTGGTCGCGCCTATGCAATGCAGTTCGCCGCGCGACAGGGCGGGCTTGAGCATGTTGCCGGCGTCCATCGCGCCCTCGGCCTTGCCCGCGCCGACCATGGTGTGCAATTCATCGATGAAGACGATGGTCTGCCCGTCGTCCTGGGAAAGCTCCTTCAGGACCGCCTTCAGCCGCTCTTCGAATTCGCCCCGATACTTGGCGCCGGCCAGCAAGGCCGCCATGTCCAGGGACAATACCCGCTTGCCCTTCAGGGTCTCGGGCACCTCGTTGTTGACGATGCGCTGCGCCAGCCCTTCGACGATGGCCGTCTTGCCCACGCCCGGCTCGCCGATGAGCACGGGGTTGTTCTTGGTGCGTCGCTGCAATATCTGTATGGAGCGGCGGATTTCGTCGTCGCGGCCGATCACCGGGTCCAGCTTGCCCTGGCGGGCACGCTCGGTCAGGTCGGTGGTGTACTTGGACAAGGCCTCGCGGTTGGATTCGCCTTCGGAGTCGGATACCGACGCGCCGCCGCGCACCGCCTCGATGGCGGCTTCCAGCGCCTTGCGCTGCAGGCCCGACTCGCGCAGGAGCCGGCCGGTTTCGCCCTTGTCGTCGGACATGGCCAGCAGGAAGAGTTCGCTGGCAATGTAGGTATCGCCCCGGTTCGAGGCCTCTTTGTCGGTGCGCGCCAGCGCCGCCTGCAAATCGCGGCTGGCCTGGATATTGCCCTCGGCGCCCTGCACCTGGGGGAAGCTTTCGATCTGCGTGTTCAAGGCCGGCCCCAGGCGGTTGGCCGCCACGCCGGCGCGCGCCAGCAGGCTGGCCGCACCGCTGTCCGTATCGGCCAGCAGGGCCGCCAGGACGTGGGCCGGCTCGATATACTGATTATCGTGCTTCACGGCCAGGCTTTGCGCGTCGGCAAGGGCCTGCTGGAACTTCGTCGTCAATTTATCGTATCGCATAATATGGTTTTCACTGAAATGGGAGAGCATGTGCTCGAATAGTGAATATGTGCGGCCGGAACAGGCATTTTCAAGGGCGTTTGCGGCCGCCGCGGACCGAAGGCGTTCCCCATGCTGATACTATTGCACTTGGCCCGGCCCCGCACTGACTGGCCGCCTACCTGACACGCCAGCATGGACAAATTCAAACAACTCGAAAGCTTCGTGGCCGTTGCGACACTGGGCAGCCTGTCGGCCGCCGCCCGGGCCGAAGGCATCGCCCCGGCAATGATGGGCCGGCGCATCAGCTCGCTTGAAGCGCGCCTGGGCATCAAGCTTCTGGCGCGCTCCACCCGCCGCCTGTCCCTGACCTCGGAAGGCGCCGAACTGTTCGAAGAGGCGCAGCGCATCCTGCGCGAACTGAATGACGCTGAATCGCGCATTTCACAGGGCAGCATACGGCCCAGCGGGCATTTGCGCGTCAGCGCGCCGGCGGGCTTCGGGCGGCGCCACGTGGCGCCGCTGATACCCGAGTTCGTCGCCGCCTACCCCGAAGTCACCGTCACCCTCGACCTCAGCGACCGCCTGGTCGATCTCATCGAAGAACGCTACGACTGCGCCATCCGCCTGGGCGAACTGGACGATTCCCAGATCGTCGGATTGCGCCTGGCCGACAACAAACGCGTCATCGTCGCCGCTCCGTCCTACCTGCAGGAATACGGCCGCCCCAATACGCCCGACGATCTGGCGCAGCACAACTGCCTGTCTTTCGGCAACCAGGGCAATCAGGCCCGGGGGTGGCTGCTCAGGCAGGACGGGGAACTGCGCGCCGTGCGCGTCAAGGGCAATATGGCCTGCAGCGACGGATCGGTGCTGCATCAGTGGACGCTGGCCGGCATCGGGCTGGCCTGGCGTTCTTTGTGGGAAGTCCAGGAGGACCTGGCCGAGGGGCGCCTGATCAGCGTGCTGGACGACTACGCGGCCCCGGCCAACGGCATTTTCGCCATGCTGCCCGAACGCAAGCACCTGCCCCTGCGTGTACGCCTGTTCATCGACATGGTCAAGGCGCGCTATGCATCGCCCGCCTACTGGAATCCCACTGGCGAAAAAACCACACTCAGGTGACAAGCAAGGGATTAAAAGCCCGCTACCGTATACTTGATGCATGTCATGGCAAGGGATGCGCCAGTCTCCCTGACTGAAAGCTTACAATGAAGCATACGGCCCTTAGCTGGCCGCCGAACCTTACTTCCTCGCCCACGAGGACGATTGAATGCAGAAAAAAATTCCTGTTACTCCCAATTCGACGCGCTGTTCCACTTGCATGCTCAGCGAAATATGCCTGCCGCTGGGCATGCCGCGCAACGATGTCGCCAAGCTGGATGAATTGGTCAAGGAACGCATCCGCATCCCCAAGGGGAGTGCCCTGTTCCGCCTGGGCGACAAGACCGAAGCGGTGTACGGCATCCGGTCGGGCTCCCTGAAGACCCAGCTGGAGGATTCCTCCGGCCAGGTGCAGATCACCGGCTTCCTGCTGCCCGGCGAGATCCTGGGCATGGACGGCCTGCTGGACAACACCCATGTATCCCACGCCATCGCGCTGGAAGATACCGAAGTCTGTGTCATACGCATAGACGAAATGGACCAGCTGTCGCAGCATCTTCCAGTGCTCCAGCAACAGTTCCGGCGGCTCATGAGCAAGGAAATCAGCCGTTCGCACCATCTGATCATGGCCCTGGGCGCCCTGCGGTCCGAGCAAAGGCTGGCCGCCTTCCTGGTGAACCTGTCGCAAAGGCTGGTTGTGCTGGGCTATTCGGCCAGTGAATTCATCCTGCGCATGAGCCGCGAGGAAATCGGCAACTACCTGGGCCTGACCCTGGAGACCGTCAGCCGTCTGTTTTCCCGCTTTGCGCGCGAGGGGCTGATCCGGGTCCAGCAACGCGAGGTCCACATCCTGGACATGCGCAATCTGCAGGCGCTGGCCGGCACCGACTGCGGCTGAAGGCCGCCCCGCCGCTACGCGGCGGTTATTGCTCTATGGGATCGCCGAACTCGTCGACCAGCTGGCCGCGAGGCGCCAGATGCAGGCTCAGGGCGCTGGACAAGGCGGCCATCAGCCAGAAAAGAAAGAATCCCCCCGCATACACTTGCTGGCGAGTGGCTTCCATATAGCCGAAAAAGGCGATATCCAGGGGATCGACCATGGCGAATACCGCTGCACTGGTGGCCGCGCCCACCAGAAACGAAGGCCATAAAATCCACATCAATGAACGCCACCGCATAAAGGTCTCCCGTCGTATTCTTTTGCTTGCCTAAGGTTTTGAAGGCGGCGGAGCCTGGGTTTGCTTGCTGACGACCAGGCCGCGCTTGACGCCCCCGTCGGTAATGGCCTGATCCCCAAAATTCTGCACCGCCAGCACAATGGTAATGATACAGCCAACGACGGCCGCCGCCGGGCCGGCCATGAGTATCCATGGCCAGGGCTCCCGCCACCAGGGCTTGCTGCTGTTTTCGGGCCCATTCGCGCCAGTGGGTTGGATGTCGGACATGGTGCTGCCTCCTGGAATCATTTTGGCACAAAAAAGCTGGAACGCTCGACGACGGTCGTTTCGCCTTCCTCGCCATAGCTGCCCACCACGGTGAGCTCGATATCGTGCAGGCCCGCGTCGACCTTGCCGGCCGGCGCCCGTACCACGATGGGCACCAGCCGGTTCGACGCCGGATCGACGTGGACTGTGGTCGCGCCATGGTCGGCCGTCATGATGGACAGCTCGGGCAGACCGCTGGCGCCCAGGGTCAGCTCGACCGGCGACTCGGACGTGTTGATGAACTGCAGGCGATAAACGTTCTCTATCATGCCGCCCGCCACTTCGCGGCCCAGTACGCCCCGGTCGCGGATGACGTCCATGCGCAGGTTCGTGCGCGTGGCCAGCGACACCACGAAGCCAATGACGATCAACCCCAATATGAAGGAGTAAGCCAGCACCCGCGGCCGCAGCATGCGCTTGCGGACCTGGCTCTGCGTCATGCCGTCGGCGATGGCGCGCCCGGAGGTATATCGGATCAGGCCTTTGGGATAATCCATTTTTTCCATGACCTGATCACAGGCGTCGACACAAGCGCCGCAGCCTATGCACATGTATTGCAGGCCGTCGCGGATGTCGATGCCGGTGGGGCAAACCTGCACGCACAGGCTGCAATCGACGCAGTCGCCCATGCCGGCTTCCTTATGGTCGATGCGGCGCGAGCGTCCGCCCCTGGGCTCGCCGCGCACATGGTCGTAGGTCACCACGAAGGTGTCGTCGTCGACCATCACGCTCTGAAAGCGCGCATAGGGGCACATGTATTTGCAGACGGCTTCACGCATGAAGCCCGCGTTGCCCCAGGTCGCGAAGGCGTAGAACACCATCCAGAACCACTGCCACGGCCCCAGGGACAGGGTCAGCAGGCCCATGCCCAGTTCGCGTACGGGCGCGAAATAGCCGATGAAGGTGGAGCCCGTCCACCAAGCGATCAGTATCCAGACGATGTGCTTGGATGCCTTCAAGCGTATCTTGCGCCATGTCCAGGGTTGCTCGTCCAGGCGGATGCGCGCCAGCCGGTCGCCCTCGATGCGCCGCTCGACCCACATGAAGATTTCGGTATAGACCGTTTGCGGACAGGCATAGCCGCAGAACAGGCGCCCCGCCATCGCGGTGAACAGGAACAGGGCGAAGGCCGAAACCACCAGCAGGACGGCCAGGTAGATGACGTCCTGCGGCCACAGCACCATGCCGAAGATGTAGAACTTGCGCGCGGCCAGGTCGAACAGCACGGCCTGTCGGCCGTTCCATTGCAGCCAGGGCAGTCCGTAGAAGATCAATTGCGTCACGAACACCATGACGATGCGCCAGCGCGCGAAGATGCCCGACACCGAGCGCGGGTAGATCTTGCTGCGCACATCGGACAGCGCCTTCTCGACCTGCGGAGAAGCGCCACCCCCGACCCTGGATACGCGGGGCGGCTGCCAGGCGGGCGCCGCCGCGGATGTTTGCGTGGTCGGATTGACGGGTGGTTCGCTGCTCATGTGTGGCCTTTTATTTCGCTGCTGTGCTGGTTCCCTGATTGGACAAGCCCCATACCCATGCGGTGAGCATGCGGATCTGGTCCTCGGTCAGAATGCCTTCCTGCGCCGGCATGCGGTTCTCGCGTCCGTTCAGGATGGTGTCCACGATGGATGCCTCGGAGCTGCCATAGAGCCAGACATTGTCGGTCAGGTTCGGCGCGCCCAGGGCGGTGTTGCCCTTGCCTTCGACGCCGTGGCAGGCGACACAGAAGGTCTCGAAGCCGCGCTTGCCCGGCACGACGCGCAGCGGATCGCTGGCCAGGCCCGACAGGGAGCGCACGTATTGGGCGATGTCGGCGGCCTCGGCCGGCTTGATGGACGACTTCCAGGCAGGCATCATGCCGTGCCGGCCCTTGGTGATGGTTTGCAGGATCTGTTCGGGCGCGCCGCCGTACAGCCAGTCGCCATCGGCCAGGTTGGGGAAGTTGCCGCTGCCCCGGGCATCCGAACCATGGCATTGCGCACAGTTGTTCAGGAACAGCCGCTGCCCGATTTCGCGGGCCTGCTCGTCGTGGGCCACCTCGGTGATCGGCATTTCCTTGTAGCGGGCGTATACCGGCCGGATCTGCTCGTTCATGGCCTCTTGCTGCGCCTTGACCTGCCTGGCCGCGGTATAGCCCAGAGTGCCCTCGTAGCTGCCCAGGCCGGGATACAGGAACAGCATGCCCAGGGCAATGACGCACAGCCCTATGTAGAACACCGTCCACCATCGCGGCACCGGCGTGTTCAGCTCGGTCAGGTCGCCGTCCCAGACGTGTCCGGTATCCTCGACCTGAGGCACGGTCTTCTTCAGCCATGCGCGCTGGGTGAACAGCAGCCAAAGGCAAAAGACGATCCCGCCGATGGCGATGATGGCGATGAAGTAGCTCCAGAAGCTACTGACGAAGTCACTCATGCGAGCCCCCTGCATTTTTATCCGTCGAGCGTTCATCGGGCATGGCGAAAGGCAGCAGCGATGCTTCCCGGTTCGCGTCGGCCCGGCCGCGTGAGTAAGCCCACCATACGATGCCCAGGAAGGTCAGCATGGCGATGATTGTTGCAATTCCATTGACGATAGCCATTACAGCGCTCCTTCGGAAACCGCCTTGGCGGCCGCCTCGCGGCCGGCCACGCCCAGGCCCTGCAGATACGCCACCAGGGCGTCCTCTTCGGTCTTGCCCTTCAACTGCTCGGGCGCCTTCTGGATCTGCTCGTCGGTATAGGGCACGCCCAGCTTGCGCAGCGCGCGCATGCGGTCCTGGACGTTCTCCTGATCGACCCGATTGTGCTGCAGCCAGGGATAGGCGGGCATGTTGGACTCTTTCACCACGTCACGCGGATTGCGCAGGTGCACGCGGTGCCAGTCGTCGGAATAGCGCTGGCCGACCCGCGCCAGGTCGGGGCCGGTGCGCTTGGAACCCCACAGGAAGGGGTAGTCGTAGGTGGATTCGCCGGCCAGCGAATAAGGGCCGTAGCGCAGCACCTCGGAGCTGAGCATGCGGATCTGCTGCGAATGGCAGCCCACGCATCCCTCGCGTATGTAGACGTCACGGCCGATGAGGTTGAGCGGCTCGTAGGGCTGCACGCCCGGGGCCGGCGCCGTGGTCGAATGCTGGAAGAACAAGGGGACGATCTGCACCAGACCCGCGAAGGAGATCACCACGATGCTCAGGATGATCAGCAGGCCGACGTTGGTTTCGATCAGCTTGTGGGAAAAACCGGCGGTTTTCTTGGACATGCGGGTTCTCCTCAAGCCATGCCCGTCGTCGCCGCCGTGGCGGACGCGGGGCCGAGCAGCGCGGGATCGACCGGATCCGGACTGCGTTTATAGACGACGGGATTCACTTTGGGCTGCCCCTTGACGGTGATCCAGGTATTCCAGGCCATCACGCCCATGCCCGACAGGAAGCACAGGCCACCGAGCAAGCGGATGACATAGAAGGGATAGGTGGCCTTGACCGCCTCGACGAAGCTGTAGGTCAAGGTGCCGTCGGCGCCGGTGGCGCGCCACATCAGGCCCTGCATGACGCCGGCGATCCACATCGAGCTGATGTACAGGACCACGCCCAGCGTCGCCATCCAGAAGTGCAGCTCGACCAGCTTCATGCTGGCCATGGCGCTGCGCCCGTAAAGGCGGGGAATCATGTAGTAGAAGGATCCGAAGGTGATCATGGCGACCCAGCCCAGCGCGCCCGAATGCACGTGGCCCACCGTCCAGTCGGTGTAATGCGACAAGGCATTGACGGTGCGGATGGACATCATCGAGCCCTCGAAGGTGGACATGCCGTAGAAGGACAGGGCCACGACCAGGAATTTCAGGATGGGGTCGGTGCGCAGCTTGTGCCAGGCGCCCGACAGAGTCATGATGCCGTTGATCATGCCGCCCCAGGAAGGCGCCAGCAGGATGAGCGACAGGGCCATCCCCAGCGACTGCGTCCAGTCGGGCAAGGAGGTATACAGCAGGTGATGCGGGCCCGCCCACATATAGGTGAAGGCCAGCGCCCAGAAGTGGACGATGGACAGGCGGTACGAGTAAATGGGACGTTCGGCCTGCTTGGGCACGAAGTAGTACATCATGCCCAGGAAGCTGGTGGTCAGGAAGAAGCCCACGGCGTTATGGCCGTACCACCACTGCACCATGGCGTCCTGCACGCCGCCATAGATGGAATACGACTTCCACCATGAAACCGGCATTTCAAGGTTATTGAAAATATGCAGGACGGCGATGGTCAGGATGTAGGACCCGAAGAACCAGTTCGCCACGTAGATGTGCCGGACCCGACGCTTGGCGATGGTGCCGAAGAACACCACGGCGTAGGCGATCCAGACCAGGGCGATCAGGATGTCCAGCGGCCATTCGAGTTCGGCGTATTCCTTGGTGCTGGTGAAGCCCATGGGCAGGGTGATGACCGCCCCCACCAATACGGCCTGCCATCCCCAGAAGGTGAAGGCGGCCAGCTTGTCGCTGAGCAGCCGCACCTGACAGGTGCGCTGCACCACGTAGTAGGACGTGGCGAACAAGGCACTGCCGCCGAAGGCGAAGATCACCCCGTTCGTATGCAATGGGCGCAGACGGCCGTAGCTGAGCCACGGCGTGTTGAAATTGAGTTCCGGCCAGATGAGTTGCGCGGCGATCAGTACTCCGACCGCCATGCCGACCACCCCCCAGACTATGGTGGCAATCGTGAATTGCCTGACAACACCATAGTTGAAGGTTTCAGCCTGATTTCCGATAGCATCGGAAGTGCCCATGAGCTTCCCCTAAACAAATAAACAATATGAGACGCCAGCATGATGGCGCAACGAGCCCAAGCCCTCTTTGATCTGCATCAAGATGGACCGAGTCGCCTTGCCGCTGACGTTTCCGCACCACACTTTGGATAACATTCCTACCGACACACCGATTCCAGCTAGGTGTTCTTTTCGCCCGCCCGCTGCCCTTCGGGACTGTCGTCGTCCAGGAGGATGGCTTGCGCCGCCTCGTTGGCATCGTCGAACTGGCCGGCGAAAATGGCCCACCAGAAAGCGGCCCCGATGGCGATCACCGCCAGAAGCGAGATCGGCAGCAGCAGAAACAGAGAGGCTTCCACAGTTCAGCCTTCCATGGCCGCGCCCTGCCAGGCGACGGTCGGCGCCTGGCGGGTCTGCCGCCGGAACAGGCGCCAGGAGTTTGCCGCCACCGCCAGCGAGGACAGCAGCATGCTGAAGGCCGCCAGCCAGGGGGCCACCCACCCCGCCGCAGCCAGGGGTACCATCAAAAGATGCCAGGCCACGGAGCCGTACAGGTTCTGCCGCGCAACTCGTCCCGCCGCCTGAATCAGGCGCAGCACCTCGTCCTCGCTGCGGGCGGGTACGGCGGAAAGGCCGGCATGCGCCGCGGCCACGGCCGTGGGTACGGACATCGCCATGGCGCAAGGGCAGCTCATGACCAGCAGGGCCACCATGACGCCAATGGCGTGCTGGGGCGCATACACATACCAGGCCGCGCCGACAATGAAGGCCAGGGCCACCTGCACGGCCACGAACCAGAAAGCCAATTGATTGGCGCGGCCGGACACCGCGGCGCTGAACTGTTCAATCAGGCGATGGGCTTCGCCCCCGTCCACCGATTGGCGCGCGCAAAGCTCCAGATAGCGGGCCGTCAGCAGAAAAGCCACGAACATCGTGACGGAATCGAAATAGACCTCGCCGTGGCCCGTCCAGGTGGCGTGGGCGCTGGGAATGAAGGCGGCGACGATGCCCAGGGCGACCGGGACATCCATGCCGACGCGTCCGCGCAGTAGCTGGCGGCTTGCGCCGCCCCACACCGGCCAGGCGCAATACAGCATGACGGGAACCGTCAGCACCAGGCTGATCCAGTTCATCATGAATATGGCCTGGTCGAGCAATTGCAGATTGTCCGGCGCCATGCTTTCAGAGCGCAGATAGCCCGGGAAGGCGAACATCATCACCTGCATCATGGCCAGCCATCCCAGGCCCAGGCGGGCAAGCATATGGCGGCGCTTTTGCCGATCATCGCCGGAAAGGCCGTTGGGGGTGGAGAAAATGGAAAAGGCGCGCATGGAGGGAGACTATACCAAAACCAGAATCTACAATATTGATATTAATCAAGTTTTGCTCCCGCCCTCCATGCATTGCGGCGCCTGAAGGCGCCGCAAAAGGCCAGGAACCCACGGCCGGCCAAGCCCCCTACCCGGACCCGCCATGGGCAAGGCGGCGGTCAGGCCACCTTCAGGCCCTCTCCGGAAGCAGACTCGAACTGCGCTTCCTCAGTCGATCCCGCAAGCGCGGTGGTCGAAGACTGGCCGCCCTCGATGGCTTGCGTCACGGCATCGAAGTAGCCCGTGCCCACCTCGCGCTGATGCTTCACGGCGGTGAATCCGATATCGGCCGCGGCGAACTCCTTTTGCTGCAGCTCCACGAAAGCGCTCATCTGGCGGCGGGCGTAGCCATGGGCCAGCTCGAACATGCCGTAGTTCAGGGCATGAAAACCCGCCAGGGTGATGAACTGGAACTTGTAGCCCATGGCGCCCAGTTCGCGCTGGAACTTCGCGACCGTGGCATCGTCCAGGTTCTTCTTCCAGTTGAAGGATGGCGAGCAGTTATAGGCCAGCATCTTGCCCGGGAAGCGGCGATGGATCGCCTCGGCGAATTGACGGGCGTAGTCCAGGTTGGGCGTGGAAGTTTCGCACCACAGCAGATCGGCGTAAGGCGCGTAGGCCAGGCCGCGCGAAATGCCCTGCTCGATGCCGGCGCGCGTGCGGAAGAAGCCTTCGGCGGTACGCTCGCCGGTGATGAAGGGACGGTCGTTATCGTCGATATCGCTGGTAAGCAGGTCGGCCGCGTCGGCATCCGTGCGGGCCAGCAGCAGCGTGGGCACATTCAGCACGTCGGCGGCCAGGCGGGCCGACACCAGCTTGGCGACGGCGTCGCGGGTAGGCACAAGCACCTTGCCGCCCATATGGCCGCATTTTTTGACCGACGCAAGCTGGTCTTCGAAATGCACCCCGGCCGCGCCCGCCTCTATCATGGCCTTCATCAGTTCAAAGGCGTTCAGCACGCCGCCGAAGCCCGCCTCGGCGTCGGCCACGATGGGCGCGTAGTAATCCAGGTAATCCGGGTCGCCGGGATTCTTTCCTTCCATCCACTGGATCTGATCGCAGCGTGTCAGCGCATTATTGATGCGGCGCACGACCTGCGGAACCGAATTGGCGGGATACAGGGATTGGTCGGGATACATCTCTCCCGCGCCATTGGCGTCGCCCGCCACCTGCCAGCCAGACAGGTAGATGGCCTTGAGCCCCGCCTTGACCTGCTGCATGGCCTGGTTGCCGGTCAGGGCGCCCAGGGAATTGACGAAAGGCTCGGTATGCAGCAGGTCCCACAGCTTCTGGGCGCCGCGGCGGGCCAGTGTATGTTCGACCGACACCGAACCCCGCAGACGGACAACGTCTTCGGCGCCGTAGCCGCGTTTGATGCCTTGCCAGCGCGGATCCTCGGCCCAGGTTTTCTGCAGGTCGCGTATTTCATTTTCCCGTGTAGTCATGGTGCTTTCCTTGTGATGGTAGAAAAAGATGAAATCGATGGGAAAAGTCTACGCGCTTGTTGCGGGGCAAACCTCACTTATGTCTTATATAAGACAAAAAATATTAATCAATAAAAACAATCACTTGTATTTTTTATTTCTTTATGTGGAATGATATTTTTCGCTATGAAACCATGGATAGTGCATCGCAGCATGAGCTTTTCATAATCCGGCAATAGTCTTTCACCATGTGGGAACAGCGGCATCCAGATGTACAATAGGCGGTACGCCTCAACCCGGCGCCGATTTTTCGGCCGCCCCTCATCGTTTCGCAATGCCAGATCCCTCTTTGATCCAGGCCCCCCTGGGCCAGGACGTCAGCTATCCCGACCGTTACGACCCGAAGCTTTTGTTTCCGATCGATCGCGCCGCCAACCGCCAGTCGCTGCGGATTCCCGGCCCCTGGTTCGGCGCGGATATCTGGAATGCCTACGAAGTCTCGTGGCTGAACAAGAAAGGCAAGCCCGCCGTCGCCCTGGCCCGCTTCGTCGTGCCGCATGACAGCCCCATGCTGATCGAATCGAAGTCATTCAAGCTTTATCTGAACTCGTTCAGCGAAGAGCGTTTCGATCATGCCCAGGCCGTACGCGAGATCATGGTCGGCGATCTGAGCCGGGCCGCGGGCGCGCCGGTGCAGGTCGAACTGGCTGAACTGAGCCAGACCGCTGCTGTGCCCTGCCATCCTCTGGAAGGCGTCAACATCGACGGCGCCGACATTGAAATCACTGCCTACGAGCCGGCGCCGGGATTGCTGCGCTGCTTGCCAGGCGGGGAAGTCACCAGCGAAACGCTGGTGTCGGATCTACTGAAATCCAATTGTCCGGTAACCGGCCAGCCCGACTGGGGCAGCGTACAGGTCCGCTATACCGGCCCGCGCATCGATCACGAGTCCCTGCTGGCCTATATCGTTTCCCTGCGCCGGCACACCGAATTCCACGAGCACTGCGTGGAAAAGATGTATTGCGACATCTGGCATGCCTGCCAGCCGCAATCCCTGCTGGTATATGCCCGCTATACGCGACGCGGCGGACTGGACATCAACCCCTGGCGCAGCAGCGGCCCGGCGCAAGTCAGCCTGGACCGCAACCCAAGGCAGTAGACCGGCGGAAGATACGAGCGCGTGTGCGCATCAAGCGCGCGCGGTGGCGGCGGCGTGAGCAATGCTGCGGCCGGCCGCCTTGGCAACCATCACGGCCAGCACCGCCGCCACCACGAAGCCCGTGGCGGCTCCGAACCACGGCCCCTGGCTGAAACCGGCGTCCAGCATCAGGCCGAAGCCCACCGGCGCCAGCGACGAGCCTACGTCCATGCCGGAATACACCAGGCCATAGACAGTCCCCGTGGCGCCCTTGGGCGTGACCCGCCGTATGAGCATGTCGCGCGAGGGGGCAGAAACGCCCGAGCAGAAACCCGCCATGGCCACAAGCACCATGGCGAAGGACGAGGGAACCGAACCCATGGCCAGCACGACCAGCAGGCCTCCGGCCAGCAGCAGCGAAATGGCCACGGTGCGTTCCGTATTGGGCGTGGCGCCCACCAGGAAGCCGCCCGCCAGCATGCCCGCGGCCGCGGCGATCATATAGGCGGACAAGGTGGTGCCTGCCATGACCTTGTCGATGCCGTAGACATCGCCCAGCATGGGTATGGTGTAGTTCTGTACGGCCGACAGAGCCATGGACGTAAAGGCGAAGAACAGGAAAGCGCCCCACAGCGCCGGCTGCACCAGCAAGGTGGCCAGGGTCCGGCCCACGGTTTGCTGCGCCAGATCGGGCGCGGCGTCGCCCGCCGAGGGGTCGGCAGCCACGGCCTGCTCGAGTTCGACCGCCGCGTTGCGGCCGGCCAGCAGATCGCGCCCCAGCCAGGTCAGCAGCAAGACGAAAGCGACCAGGGCCGCCGCCGCGAAGGCGGCCACCCGCCAATTCGACACATAGATGATGCCGGCCATGAAAACCGGGGTCAGGGCCCAGCCCAGGTTCCCGGTCAGGCCGTGCGTGCTGAAGGCGTGGCCCAGCCGACGCTGGCTGACGCGATGATTGATGATGGAGTAGTCCACGGGATGGAAGACCGAGTTTCCAAGCCCGCCGATGACGGCCGCCAGGACCAGCATGGCGTATCCGTTGGAGGCCGCGATGAGGATGCCCGAGACGACGAAGCTGGCCAGGCCGAAGCGCAGCACCGGCGCCGGGCCGATGCGGTCGACCACAAACCCGGACGAAGCCTGCCCCAGGCAGGACACCAGGAAGAACACCGAGGCCAGCATGCCCAGCTTGACGAAATCGTAGCCATACTCGTGCGCCAGCGACAAATACAGCGTGGGAAAGACCAGCTGGAAGAAGTGGGACGAGGCGTGCGCCGAGGCGATCAGGCCGATGATGGTCCAATCGCGGCGCTTAAGGGCCGGCGTATCCGGAATTTGAGCGAGGCTTGCGGCGGTCATTGCGTGTTCTGTTGAAAAAAGCTCAGCGCCGGTCGGAGCGGTCGCGGATTTCAGGCCATGCGCGGCGCAGGTAATAGCACATGGACCACACCGTCAGGATGGCGGCGATGACGATCAGTATCTGGCCGATGAGTTGCAGGGATATGCCATGGAAGGGCCTCCAGTACAGCAGGCAGGGAATCGCGACCATCTGGGCGGCGGTCTTGAATTTGCCCAGCCAATGCACCGCCACGCTGCCGCTGGCGCCGATTTTGGCCATCCATTCGCGCAGGGCCGAAATGGTGATCTCACGCCCGATGATGATCAGGGCGATGAAGGAGTCGACCCGGTTCAGATCCAGCAATATCAGCAGGGCCGCGCACACCATCAGCTTGTCGGCGACCGGATCCAGGAAGGCGCCGAAGGACGAGGTCTGGTTCCAGCGCCGGGCCAGCCAGCCGTCGAACCAGTCCGTCAGGGCGGCCACGATGAAGGCCAGCGCAGCCACGGTATCGCGCAGCGGCACCGAAATCCAGTCGGCCGGGATGTAGAACAGCGCCACGATCAGGGGGATCATGGCGATGCGCAGCCAGGTCAGGGCAATAGGGAGATTCATGGGCATAAGATGAATACTACCTTATCGGAGCGCCTGATAGATACGTTCGGCCAGCTCGTCGGAAATTCCTTCCACGGACCGCAGGTCGTCGACGCTGGCATCGACCACGCCGGAGAACCCGCCAAAGCGCGCCAGCAGCTTCTGACGCCGCCGCGCGCCTATGCCCTCGATCTCTTCCAGGCGCGATACATTGCGCGCCTTGGCCCGTTGCGCGCGCATGCCCGTAATGGCGAAACGGTGCGCCTCGTCGCGAATCTGCGCCACCAGCATCAGGGCCGCCGACTCAATGCCCAGGGCCACCGGGGCGCGGCCATCGACGAATACCAGCGTTTCCAGGCCCACCTTGCGGCCCTCCCCCTTGGCCACCCCGACGATGGTCTGGGTATCCAGGCCCAGTTCCACGAAAACCTGCCGGGCGATCTCCACCTGCCCCTTTCCGCCGTCGATCAGCACCACATTGGGCATCTGGGCCTGCCCGTCCGCCACCCGGCTGAAACGGCGCGTCAGCACCTGGCGCATGGCGGCGTAATCGTCGCCCGGCGTAATGCCGGCGATGTTGTACCGGCGATACAGGGACGGCTGCATGGCATGGTGCTGATACACCACGCAAGACGCTTGCGTAGCCTCGCCGGCGGTATGGCTGATGTCGAAGCACTCGATATGCAGGGCGTCCAGGGCCGCCTCGTCGGTGTCCAGTTCCAGCACGGTGGCCAGGGCCAGGCTGCGCGCCGCACGGGCGCTGGACTCGGTCAGCAGGCGAGCCAGCGCGAGCTCCGCGTTCTTCACCGCCTGCTCCAGCCAGGCCTTGCGCATGCCCTGGGGCTTGACCAGTATCCGGGCCTTGACGCCCGTCTGCTCGGCCAGCAGCCCCATCAGGTCGGGGTCGGGCAGCGCGTGCGAACAGACCAGCACCGGCGGCATGCCGCTATCCATGTAGTGCTGCGCCACGAAAGCCGCCAGCACCTCGCCCGGGCTGTCGTCATGGGTATGGGTCGGAAAGAAGGGCTTGTCGCCCAGGTGCCGGCCGCCGCGCACCATGGCCAGGTTGACGCAGATGCGCCCGCCCGCCGAGGCGATGGCGATCACGTCCACATCGTCGTTGCCGACTTTTTCCATGGATTGCTGCTGCAGCACCTTGGCCAGCGCGCCCATCTGGTCGCGCAGCAGCGCGGCGCGCTCGAATTCCAGCGCTTCGGACGCTTCGTGCATGCGCTTCTCGATGTCGCGCAATACCTTGCTGGCGCGGCCGTCCAGGAACTGCACGGCGCGCTCGACGTCGGCGCGATAGGCGTCGTCGGAGATCAAATCGACACAGGGCGCCGAGCAACGCCCTATCTGGTACAGCAGGCAGGGCCTGGAACGGTTGGCGTAGACGCTGTCCTCGCAGGTGCGCAGGCGGAACACGCGTTGCAGTATCTGTATGGTTTCGCGCACGGCCCAGGCATTGGGATAGGGCCCGAAATACCGGCCCTTGCCGCTGGTGCTGCCGCGGTAATAGGCGATGCGCGGAATATCGTGTCCGCTGAACATCAGATAGGGATACGACTTGTCGTCCCTGAAAAGAATGTTGTAGCGCGGCTTCAGGCGCTTGATGAGGTTGTTTTCCAGCAGCAGCGCCTCGGCTTCGGAGCGCGTGACGGTGACCTCCAGCCGCACGACGCGCGCCACCATATGGGTGATGCGCGGGCTGCTGAGCGTCTTCTGGAAATACGAATTCACGCGCTTCTTCAGGTCGCGCGCCTTCCCTACATACAGCACCTCGCCCTGCGCATCGATATGGCGATACACGCCGGGCAGATGCGGCAGGTCAGCCAGAAACGATTTGAGATTGAAGTCGTCGGGCATATTGATAACGTTCATCGGCCTGCAAGGCGTCCCAGTCCAGGGCCGGGATGCACGGGGTCAGGCGGCGTATGCGCTGGATCGAAGCGGGGCTGTGCTCCACCTGCAGGCGGGCCAGGAGGTCGTCGGCCAGGTCGGGGCGGTTGCACACAAGCACCATGTCGCAGCCCGCCCCCAGGGCGGCCTGGGCGCGGGCCAGGATGTCGCCGGCCACCGTCGCGCCTTCCATGGTCAGGTCGTCGGAAAAGACCACGCCATCGTAAGCCAGGTCCTGGCGCAACACCTTCTGTATCCAATGCGCGGAAAAGCCGGCGGGATGAGGGTCGACCTTGGGATAGATGACGTGGGCCGGCATGACCGAGGGCAGGACCATGTCGCCCAGCCAGCCGTAGGGCGCCGCGTCTTCCTGCATGATCTGCTCGAAGTCGCGCTCGTCGACGGGAATCTCGTGGTGCGAATCGGCCTCGACCGCGCCATGGCCGGGAAAGTGCTTGCCGCAGGCGGCCATGCCTGCGAGCGCCAGGCCCTGTATCAGGGCGCGCGCCAGCATGGCCACGACGCGGGGATCGCGGTGGAACGAGCGGTTGCCGATGACTTTGCTGACCCCGTAGTCCAGATCCAGCACAGGGGTGAAGCTCAGGTCCACGCCGCAGGCGCGCAGCTCGGCGCCCAGCACATAGCCCGTTTCCGACGCCAGGCGCATGGCGGCCAGCGAATCCTCGGACCAAAGCTCGCCGAACACGCTCATGGCGGGAATGGACGTGAAGCCGTCGGTCCGGAAACGCTGCACCCGCCCTCCTTCGTGGTCCACCGCGATGAGCAAGGGCTCGTCGCGCTCGTCGTGTATGGCCTGGCACAAGGCGGCCAGCTGTTCGCGATGATCGAAATTGCGGGCGAAAAGTATCACTCCGCCCACCAGCGGATCGCGCAGGCGCGCGCGCTCGTGCGCCGTCAGCACAGTTCCCTCGACGTCCACCATGACCGGGCCGGGTGGCAGGCTCGGGCGCGTATTCTTGGCTACCATATTGCGTCTTCCATTCAATCCTTGATTTCGGGCTTGCGGGCTTCGACCACGACAAATGCCGCGACCGTATCGCTTTCATCCGTAATTGAAACATGGGCCGCGCCGAAGCGGCGACCGTACCAGCTTGCCAGCGGTTCGGACAGATGCACGCTCGGCTTGCCGCTGGCTTCATTCAGAGTCTGCATGCGCGACCATGTCATGGGGCTGTGCATGCCCAGGCCTATGGCTTTGGAAAAGGCCTCTTTGGCAGCGAAGCGCGTGGCCAGGAAGCGCAGCCCGCGTTGCGGGTCGCGCCGGTAGCGGACATTGAATTTTTCGATTTCCTGCGGGCCGAGTATCCGGCGCGCGAAGCGCTCGCCGTGACGGGCGAATACGCGCTCGATGCGATCCAGGCGCAACAAGTCGACTCCGATTCCGGCCACGGCGGCCCCGCCTGCATGCGTCATCATCCATACGTCCGTTAACGTGTTTCGAACCTTGAATGATACCTGCTTGGAGGATTGCCCGTGGCAAGCGGCCGGCCCGATGCCGGCCCGAAAACAAGGCCTTATTTCGGCCGCTTGTCGATGACCCGCCTGGCCTTGCCCGTCAGCGTGCGTTCGACCAGCCCGGCCGTCTGCACCGTGACGCGCGCCGACACGCCGATATAGGTCTTGACCGCATGCTTGAGCTTGCCGGCCAGTTGGTCGCGCTCGGAAACGCTGAGGTGGTCGAACTCGGGACGCACTTCCGTCAGGATTTCCAGCTCGTCCAGGTTGCCGCTGCGCGTCAGCACCAGTTGATACTGCGCCGCCAGCTCGGGCATCTTCAGCACGACTTCCTCGACCTGGGTCGGGAACAGATTGACGCCGCGCACGATCAGCATGTCGTCGCTGCGGCCCGTGATCTTGTCGATGCGGCGCATGCTGCGCGACGTGGGCGGCAGCAGCCGCGTCAGGTCGCGTGTGCGGTAGCGTATCACCGGCATGGCTTCCTTGGTCAGCGAGGTGAAGACCAACTCGCCCTCTTCGCCGTCGGCGACGACCTCGCCGGTATCCGGATTGATGATCTCGGGATAGAAATGGTCTTCCCATACCACCGGGCCATCCTTGGATTCGACGCATTCCATGGCCACGCCCGGGCCCATGACTTCGGACAGGCCATAGATGTCCAGCGCATCGATGCCCGCCCGTTGCTCGATGTCCTTGCGCATCTGGCCCGTCCAGGGCTCAGCGCCGAAGATGCCGATGCGCAGGGAACTGTCGCGCGGGTCCATGCCCTGGCGCTCCATTTCCTCGATGATATTGCAGAAATACGAAGGCGTGACCAGGATGATGTCCGGCTTGAAGTCCTGAATCAACTGCACCTGTTTCTCGGTCTGGCCGCCGGACATCGGCACCACCGAGCAGCCCAGTTTTTCCGCCCCGTAATGCGCGCCCAGCCCGCCCGTGAACAGGCCGTAGCCGTAGGCCACGTGAGCGATGTCGCCGGGACGGCCGCCGGCTGCCCAGATCGAGCGGGCCACGAGATCGGCCCAGTTATCGATGTCTTTCGCGGTATAGCCGACCACGGTGGGCTTGCCGGTGGTGCCGCTGGATGCGTGGATGCGGGAAACCTTCTCGCGCGGAACCGCGAACATATTGAACGGGTAGTTGTCGCGCAGGTCCTGCTTGGTCGTAAATGGAAAACGCGAGATATCCGACAGCTGCTTCAAATCGTCGGGATGCACCCCCGCCTTGTCGAACGCGGCCCGGTAATGGGGCACGTTGTCGTAGGCATGCCTGAGCGACCATTTCAGGCGTTCGAGCTGCAGGCTTTGCAATTCATCCCGGCTGGCATGCTCGATGGCATCGCGCCCGGCATTCGACGATTTCGACTCAGACATTCTTTACTCCTACCCTATACCTGCGTTTCATATGAATGCGGGAGCCCGCGTCTGAAAAGCCGGGCATCCCGCTGGATTCCTTCAATGGCTATCCGCCGACCACCTGGCCTTTGATGCGGTACGAGCGCCCGCGGAAAATCGCGATGCGCTTGCCGTCCTGATTGGTGACCTGCACGTCGTAGACGCCCGTGCGCCCGGCCAGCGAATATTCCGTGGCCTGCGCGGTCAGCACATCGCCCTCGAAGCCGGGAGCCAGATAATCGATGGTGCAGCCCGACGCCACCGTTGCCGCATTGCGCGAGTTGCACGCAAACGCAAAAGTGCTGTCCGCCAGGGCGAAAATGAAGCCGCCATGGCAGGTCTTGTGGCCGTTGAGCATGTCGGCCCGCACCGTCATGGCCATGCTCGCCGTGCCCGGCCCCACCGAAACGACGCGCGCTCCCAGTGCCTGGGAGGCGGCATCGCCGTCGTACATGGTTCTGGCCGTCAGTTCGGCCAGGGCCTGCGGATCTTCGGGCAGGGCCGCGTCTTGCGTGGAAGTAGGCGCCAGGGAACTCATCATTTCCCCTTGAATGCCGGCTGGCGCTTGCCCAGGAAGGCGGCCACGCCTTCGGCGTAATCGTGGCTGGCGCCCAGTTCGCGCATCAGGTCGCGTTCCAGGTCCAGCTGCTCGTCCAGGCTGTTGGCCAGACTCTGGTTCAGCGCCCGCTTGGTATAGGCCAGGCCCTTGGTGGGCGCATCGGCGAAATGCCGGGCCAGCTCGTCCAGGCGCGCCTCGAAGACATCGTCGGGCACGCATTGCCAGATCAGGCCCCACTGCTCGGCCTTTTCGGCGCTGAGCTTGTCGCCCAGCATGGACAGCCCCATGGCGCGGGCCTGGCCCACCAGGCGCGGCAGGACATAGGTGCCGCCCGTGTCGGGCAGGAGCCCGAGGCGGCAGAAAGGCTGGATGAAGCTGGCCGACTGCTTGGCGATGACAATGTCGCCGGCCAGGGCCAGATTGGCGCCGGCGCCGGCCGCCACGCCGTTGACGCCGACCACGACAGGCATGGGCAAAGCGCGCAGGCGGCGCACCAGCGGCGCATAGTATTTTTCGATGGTGGAACCCAGGTCTATCGGCGCCGAGCCTGCGCTCATTTCCCGTTCGGACAGATCCTGGCCCGCGCAGAAGCCGCGTCCATTTCCCGTCAGCACCAGCACGCGCGCCTGGCCGCTCTCGACCTTTGTCAGGGCGTCTGCCAATTCACCGTGCATCGCCGCGGTGAAGCTGTTCAGCTTGTCGGGGCGATTGAAGGTGATGCGTGCGATGCCGCCGTCCAGGTCAAAGACAATGTTCTCGTAGCTCATGAAGTCTCCAGTCTTGTTTTTATGCGTGCCAGCGCGTTTGCACCACGCGGAAGCGATTGGCCACATAGGCCGTGTCCGACAGGGCCGCATTGGCGGCCGGATTGGCGCCGGTGCCATGGAAATCGCTGAACGCCGCCGTCTGGTTCACGAAGACGCCGCCGGTCAGATTCAGCGACAGCGACACTCCCGCGCGCTCGGCCGCCTTCTCCACTTCCCGCGCCACGGCATCGTCGGTGGTGTAGGCGGCCAGGGTCAGGGCGCCATGCTCGACGACCGTATCCCGCGCCAGCTTGATGCTGTCATCGGTGGAGTCGGTCGCCACCACGAACACGATGGGACCGAACCATTCGCGCATGATGACCGCATCGGCGGCGTCCGCCTTCAGCAGCAAGGGTGTCGCGATGCGGGCACCCTGGAACTGGGGATGTTCGATGGCCTGGCTGTCGCACAGCACGGACAGCCCCAGCGCACGCGCCTCACCAATGCGCTGCACAACGCCCGTATTCTGTATCGCCCCGGTGATCTCCACCGCGCGCGCCGGATCCGACACCAGTTTCTCCACGGCCTGCGCAAGGCCCGCCGCCACATCGTCGAAACTCATATGGCCGTCGGCAGTCTTGATGCCGTCGCGCGGCACATAGATGTTTTGCGGGGCCGTGCACATCTGCCCGGAATAGAGCGCAAACGAAAACGCCAGGTTGCGGGCAACGCTCTTGAAATCGTCGACCGAATCGATGATGACCTGGTTGACGCCGGCCTTTTCCGTGTATACCTGTGCCTGCCGCGCGTTCTGCTCCAGCCAGTTGCCGTTGGCGCTGCTGCCGGTGAAGTCGATCAGCTTGACCGCCGGGTCCAAGGCCAGCTTCGTGGCCGTATCGTCGCCTGCCGGGTGCGCCGCCAGCAGCACCACGTTGGGATCGAAGCCGGCTTCGGCCAGGACCTCGCGCGCGATCTTCACGGTGATGGCCAGCGGCAGGATGACGCTGGGGTGCGGCTTGACGATCAGGGTGTTGCCCGTTGCCAGGCTGGCGAACATGCCCGGATAGCCGTTCCAGGTCGGAAAGGTGGAGCAGCCTATCAACAGGCTGATGCCGCGCGGCACGACCGTGAAGCGCTTCTGCATTTTGATGGGATCATGCTTGCCTTGCGGCTTCTCCCAGGAGACCAGCCCCGGGATGCGGGCCATTTCCTGCCAGGCATAGGCCACGGCCTCCAGGCCGCGATCCTGCGCGTGCGGTCCGCCCGCCTGAAAGGCCATCATGAAACCCTGTCCGGTGGTGTGCTGCACCGCGTAGGCCATTTCGAAGCTGCGCTGGTTGACGCGCTTCAGGATTTCCAGCGACACGCCCACCCAGGCTTGCGGCCCGGCCGCGCGCCATGACTCCAGCGCCCGCTGCGACTGCTCGATCAACGCAGGAACGGACAGCCGGGGATATCGGATGCCGAGCTCGAAGCCGTAAGGCGACACCTCGCCGTCCACGCTGCCCTGCGCCCCGTCCAGGGCCAGCGGAAAATCCTTGCCCTTGTAGGCCTCGAAGGCGGCGCGGCCCTCGTCGTTGGCCGTCTCGCCGTAGACCCGGGGGCTGGGTGATTCGGAAAAAGGGCTCCAGTAGCCGCGCGTGGCGGCCGCCGCAACGGCCTGCTCCAGGACATCCTGATGAGCCTTGAAAAAATCGGTCGACACGGTGTTCACTCCTGTTGGCCGGCCGCCGCATGGCTGCGATGGCCGATATGATTGCATGGGCGGTATGCGCCGCCGGCGCCCCGCCCTCGTATGAAAATCAGGTTTCCTGGTCGAAATCGATCACCAGCTTATCCGTAACCGGAAAACTCTGGCAACTAAGCACGAAGCCGCGCGCGACTTCGTAGTCCTCGAGCGCAAAGTTCGCATCCATGTCGACCTCGCCGTCGATCACTTTGCAGCGGCAGGTCGAACAGACCCCGCCCTTGCAGGAATACGGCAGCTCCACGCCCTGGGCCAGCGCGGAATCGAGCACGCTGTCCTTGTTCTTCTCTATGGTCAGTGTCCGGGTCAGTCCGTCCTGAACGACGGTCAGCTCGCACTGCTCGCGGCCGGGCGCCTTGCGGGCATCGTGTCCGGTGCGCAGGGCCCGCGGCCCCTTGGGCGATCCGAACAGCTCGAACTTGATCTGCGACTTGTCCAGGCCTTTGTCCCGCAATGCCTGCGTCACGGATTCCGTCATGTCTTGCGGGCCGCACACGAAGGCATAGTCGATTTGCGAAGGCGGCATCCACAGGTTCAGCAGCTGCTCGACCTTGGGGCCGTCCAGGCGGCCGTTGAACAGGTCGATGTCCTGGTGCTCGCGGCTCATGACATAGACCAGCGAAAAGCGCTCCATGTAGCGGTTCTTCAGGTCTTCGATCTCTTCGCGGAACAGCACCGCCGACGAGGCCCGGTTGCCGAAAAACAGGGTGAAGCTGCTGCCCGGCTCGGTGTCGAGCGCGGTCTTGACCAGCGACAGGATGGGGGTGATGCCGCTGCCCACCGCGAACGCGGCATAGCGGCGGGCATGTTCGGGCGAGAACTCCATCGTGAAATGCCCGTCCGGCGGCATCACGTCCAGCGCCTGGCCGGCCGCCAGATGCTCGTTGGCCCAGCCCGAGAAGGCGCCGTCGTTCAAACGCTTGATCGCCACCCTCAGCAGCCTGTCGCCCGGCGCCGCGCAGATCGAATAGGAACGGCGCAGCTCCTCGCCGTCCAGCTGGGCCCGCAGGGTCAGGTACTGGCCGGGCCGGAATGCGAAGGTATCGCTCAACTCGGGGGGAACGTCGAAGGTCACGACCACCGCGTCCCGCGTATTCTTGGCCACCGAGGCCACTTTCAATGAATAGAACTGACTCATGGGAAACTAATGGGCCTTGAAGTAATCGAAGGGTTCGCCGCAATCCATGCAGCGATACAGGGCTTTGCAGGCCGTCGAGCCGAAATGGCTGACCAGGCGCGTATGCGCCGACCCGCACAGGGGGCAAGGCACGAGCACATCGCTCGCGCGCCGGGTGATGCCCGAGATGTCGATGGCTTTTTCCCCCGGCGGCGCAATGCCGTAGCCTTGCAGCGCCTGGCGCCCCTTCTCGCTCATCCAGTCGGTCGTCCAGGCCGGCGACAGGCGCGTTTCGATGCGCAGCTGCTCGATGCCCTGCGCCAGCAATGCGTCGCGTATCCCCGACGAGATCTCCTGCATGGCCGGGCAGCCCGAATACGTGGGCGTGATCGTCACCACGCAGGTGGTGCCGTCCCATGACACATCGCGGATCAGGCCCAGGTCGACCACTGACAGCACGGGGATCTCTGGGTCGGGTACGGCGGCCAACCACTGCATGACCTGCCGGGCCGGAACCGGGGCGACGGCGGTATTCACCAGGAAGCTCCGGGATAGGCGCGCTGCAGATGCTGCATCTCGGCCAGGATGTAGCCCAGGGCTTCGGTGTGGCGGCCGTGTATGCCGCCGCGATAGGCCAGGTGATTGGCGCCATCGGGATCGGGCATGGCTAGCGTGGCCTCGTCCAGCGTGGCTTTTACATGGCCCAGCCAGTCGGTCCACAAGCTGCTGTGTGGCGCTATGACTTTGCGCTGCGCCAGGTCCAGGCTGATTTCGTCATCGACGAAGAGTTCGCCCACGAAGCGCCAGGCATCGTCGACCGCCGCCTGCATCCGCGCATGGCTTTCGGCCGTGCCGTCGCCCAGTCGCACGATGATGTCCGAGGATCGCCTGACGTGGTAGCTGACTTCCTTGATGGATTTCTCGGCGATGGCCGCCACGCGCTCATCCGATGAACTACAGAGTTCCTTGAGCAGGAAGTAGTGCCACACGTCGAAGAAAAACTGGCGCGCGATGGTGTCGCCGTAATGGCCGTTGTCGCGCTCGACCAGCAGGTAATTGCGGTATTCCGGCGCGTCGCGCAGGTAGGCAAGCTGGTCTTCGTCGCGCTCCCGGCCCTCGACCTCGCCCGCCAGGGTCAGCCACAGGCGGGCCTGGCCCAGCAGATCGAGCGCCACGTTGGTCATGGCCAGGTCTTCTTCCAGCGCGGGGCCGTGGCCGGTCCATTCGGAAACGCGGTGCGAAAGAATCAGGGTGGTGTCGCCCAGGCGCAGCAAATATTGAAACAAGGCGTGGTCCATGGGGCCTCCTACATGTGCTTGACTTCTTCGGGCATGGGGAAGAAGGTGGGATGGCGGTAGACCTTGTTGTTGGCCGGCTCGAACAACGGTTCCTTGTCGCCGGGGCTGCTGGCCACCACGTCGGCCGCCTTGACCACCCAGATGCTCAGGCCTTCATTGCGGCGCGTATAGACGTCGCGTGCGTTGTTGATCGCCATTTCGGCGTCCGATGCATGCAGGCTGCCCACGTGCTTGTGGGCCAGGCCATGCTGGCTGCGAATGAACACCTCCCAGAGAGGCCATCCGTTCTGGCTCATTTCCGTACCCCCGATAGCCGGCTTCCGCCGGCATTCAATCAAAGAAGGATGCGGCGCGGACGCCGTATCCCGATAAATCAAGAACAGCGTTCAGGCGACTTTCCTGGCGGCCTGCTTGCCGGCGTAGGCATTGAAGGCCTCGCGCACCCATGCGCCGTCCTCGTGCGCCTTGACGCGCGCCTGCAGGCGCTCGCGGTTGCAAGGGCCATGACCCTTGATGACGGCATAGAACTCGGACCAGTCGATTTCGCCGAAATCGTAGTGGCCCCGCTCCTCGTTCCACTTCAGGTCGGGATCGGGCACTTTCAGGCCCAGGTACTCGGCCTGCGGCACGGTCTGGTCCACCATCTTCTGGCGCAGCTCGTCGTTGGAAAACAGCTTGATGCGCCACTGCATGGACTGGGCGCTATTGGGCGAATCGGCATCGGACGGGCCGAACATCATCAGCGCCGGCCACCACCAGCGGTTGAAGGCTTCCTGGCACATGTCTTTTTGCGCCTGGGTGCCGTGCAGGCACATCTGTATGAGCAGATCGTAGCCCTGGCGCTGGTGGAAGGATTCTTCCTTGCACACACGCACCATGGCGCGCGCGTAGGGCCCGTAGGAGCAGCGGCACAGCGGGATCTGATTGATGATGGCCGAGCCGTCGACCAGCCAGCCTATCATGCCGATGTCGGCCCAGGTCAGCGTGGGGTAATTGAAGATGCTGGAATACTTGGCCTTGCCCGAATGCAGGTCGTCGACCAGGTCGTCGCGCGAGACCCCCAGAGTTTCCGCCGCGCTGTACAGGTACAGGCCATGGCCCGCCTCGTCCTGCACCTTGGCCAGCAGGATGGCCTTGCGCTTGAGCGTGGGCGCACGGGTGATCCAGTTGCCCTCGGGCAGCATGCCTATGATTTCCGAATGCGCATGCTGGGAAATCTGGCGCACCAGGGTCTTACGATAGGCCTCGGGCATCCATTCCTTGGGTTCGATCCGGACACCTTCGTCGATGCGTTCCTGAAAGACCCGTTCGGCCCCGGTCAGATCTTCCACCGATCGGACGCTTTTGACCCCGGTTTCAACGAGCTGGGCGTACATGGCGATCTCCTGTCTGTTTCATGCTCATGCGGCGATGTTTCATTATTTAATACAAAAATATTGATGTCAATCAAATTTTAGTATCAAATAGGGTTATCCCTCTTTCGTATAAGATGGCCTGTCCGCCAACACGATCGACGCCATGCCCGATACGCACAACACGCTGCAACGACTGGTTCACACCTTGCTTGAACACGATCCGCCCCGCGCCAAATCCTTGTGCGTCACCCTGCTGGGCGACGCCATCGAACCCCACGGCGGCAGCATCTGGCTGAGCGATCTGATCGAACTGGTCACCCCCTTGGGGATCAACGAACGCCTATTGCGCACCAGCGTATTCAGGCTGGTCGCCCAGGACTGGCTGCAGTCGGAACGCCATGGGCGGCGCAGCCTGTACCGGCTCAGCGAACAGGGCCTGGAGCTGACCCGGCAAGCATCGGAACGCATCTACGACGGCTCCCCGGCGGACTGGGCGGGCGACTGGACGTTGGTGATACTGCCGCGCTTCGGCAATGGCAGCCTGGCCAAGCGCGGCGAGGTCAGGCGCGAATTGATCTGGGCCGGCTTCGGCGCCATCGCGCCGGGCATTTTCGCCCTGCCGCGCAATCAGACGGCCTCTGCGCAAAAAGTGCTGAACAAGCTGAAACTGGCCGACCACGCCCTGGTGCTGAGCGCCCATGAAATGAACGAGGGGCACGGCCTGGTGATCAGCGCATTGATATCCCAATGCTGGGATATGGAGGGCGTCGCCGGGCAATACCGGGACTTTTCCGCAACCTTCGGCCCCATCCAGGAAGCGGTCAACCGGCACATGCGGCCGTCCCAGGCCTTTGCGATACGCGCCCTGACCCTGCATGCATGGCGGCGCATCGTCCTGCACGATCCGCAACTGCCCCGGCAACTGCTGCCGGCGGACTGGCCGGGACACGCGGCGCGCCGCCTTTGCGGCAAGCTGTACTGGGTCGTGTTCGACATGGCCGAAGAGCATCTGGAGCAATCGCTGGGTCAGGATCCGATGCGCTATCAGGCACTGAAACCCTATGCGCTGGAACGATTCGGGGGGCGGGAAAACCAGGCCGAATCGCAAGCCGCATGAAAGCGGTGGCGGTCCGCTTGCGGTTTGCCTGCCTGATGCCGCCTGCGGCGGCTATAGCTTGATGAAGTGCTCGCGGTAATGCTTCAGTTCTTCGATGGATTCGTAGATGTCGGCCAGCGCCTCATGCCGGCTTTTCTTCACAAAGCTCCTGTAGACTTCGGGCTTCCAGCGCAGGGACAGCTCTTTGAGCGTGCTGACGTCCAGATTGCGGTAATGGAAATAGGACTCCAGCCTGGGCATGTACTTCACCATGAAGCGGCGGTCCTGCCCGATGGTGTTGCCGCACATGGGCGACTTGCCCGCCGGAACATGCTGGGCCAGAAAGGCCAGCAACTGGTCCTCGGCCTGCTCTTCCGTAAGCGTCGACGCCCTGACCTTGTCGATCAGGCCGCTTTTGCCGTGCGTGGACTGGTTCCACTTGTCCATGGCGTCGAGCAGCGCATCGCTTTGGTGTATAACCAATACCGGGCCCTCGGCCACAAAAGTAAGGTCGGCCTCGGTAACGACCACCGCCACTTCGATGATGCGTTCTTTTTCCGGATCCAGCCCGGTCATTTCCATGTCGAGCCATACTAAACGCTGGTCATTCGCCGCCATATAATCCTTCCTTAAAACATAGATTTTCGCACACGGTCCGCCTCTTATGTTTACCTTGCTGTTCGTCGCCTTCCTGCTGACCGATATCCTGGCCCGGCTGTGGCTCGCATCGCGCCAGTTGCGCCACGTCCAAAAGCACCGGGACAGCGTCCCCACCGAGTTCTCCGATCGCATCGGGCTGCACAGCCATCGGCGCGCGGCCGACTACACCATGGCCAAGATGCAGTTCTCCATGGTGGAGCACGTTGTCGAGGCCGCCGTGCTCGTCGGCCTGACCTTGCTGGGCGGCCTGCAGTTCCTCGACATGCAGCTGGGCTTGCTCATCGAAAACGAAATGCTGCGCCAGCTGGCGCTGATCGGCGTCGTACTGGCCCTGATGGGAGTGGTCGGGCTCCCCTTTTCCGCCTGGCGCAAGTTCAGGCTGGAGGCCCGCTTCGGCTTCAACCGGGTCACGCCGCGCCTGTTCGCGATCGACACCCTCAAAACGCTTATCGTAACCCTGATACTGGGCACGCCGCTGGCGGCCAGCGTGTTGTGGATCATGGGCAATGCCGGCCCCAACTGGATCTGGTGGGCCTGGGGCACCTGGGTGCTGTTCAATTTCCTGATCCTGTGGCTGTTTCCCACCGTCATCGCCCCGCTGTTCAATAAATTCACGCCACTGGACAACCCGGAAATGGCGGAGCGCATACACCAGTTGGCCAAGCGCTGCGGCTTTTCATTAAGCGGCCTGTTCGTCATGGACGGCTCCAGGCGCTCCGCGCACGGCAACGCCTATTTCACAGGCTTCGGCAAGGCGCGCCGCATCGTATTCTTCGACACGCTGCTGAGCCGGCTGAACACGGATGAAATCGAAGCCGTCCTGGCGCACGAGCTTGGCCATTTCAAGCACAAGCATATCGTCAAGCGGATGTTCGTCAGCTTTGCCGTGGCGCTGGGCTTCTTCCTGCTGCTGGGCTGGCTGTCCACTCAGGTATGGTTCTATACGGGCCTGGGCGTGGTGCCGCAGCTTGGCCGGCCCAACGACGCGCTGGCGCTCATCCTGATCTTCCTGGCCGTTCCCGTGTTCACCTTCTGGCTGACGCCGCTGGCAAGCTGGCTGTCGCGCCGCGACGAATTCCAGGCCGACCGCTATGCGGCCCAGCAGTGCCCTCCGGACTGGCTGGTGTCGGCGCTGGTCAAGCTGTACGACGACAACGCCGCGACACTGACCCCCGATCCGGTGCACTCGGCGTTCTACGACAGCCATCCGCCCGCCGTGATACGCATACAAAACCTGAAGCATGGCTGATACCCCTGCCCTGCAGGGGCGCATCATCGCCGCTCATGGCCGCCACTACACGGTGGAGCTGCCCGACGGCCATATCCGCAAATGCTTCCCCCGCGGCAAGAAGGCCGGCGCCGCCGTGGGCGATTACGTCATCGTCAGTCCACAAGGCAGCGACGAAGGCTCCATTGACCGCATCCTGGAACGGCGCAATCTGCTTTATCGCTCGGACGACATGCGCACCAAGCAGTTTGCCGCCAATGTGGACCAACTGCTTATCGTAGTGGCGCCCGAGCCGTCCTTTTCCGACGATCTATTGGGCCGCGCCCTGGTGGCGGCGCAAAGCGCCGACATCGCTCCCATCGTCATCCTGAACAAGATCGATCTGCCGTCCGGCGTGCTCCAGGCACGCGAGCGCCTGGCGAAGCTGGCCAAGACGGGCGTGCAAGTGATCGAGCTGAGCGCCCTGGCGCCGCAGGCCATGCGCGATACCTTGCTGCCTAGGCTGGGGGGCCGCTGCAGCCTGCTGCTGGGCCAAAGCGGCATGGGTAAATCGACCCTGCTCAATGCGCTGGTGCCGGAAGCCCGCGCCCACACGCAAGAACATTCCCAGGCCCTGGGCACGGGCAAGCACACCACCACCAGCACGCGCCTGTATCACCTGCCCGACGGCTCAGGCGATATCATCGATTCGCCGGGGTTCCAGGCCTTCGGCCTTTACCATCTGACAGCCAGCGACATAGAGCATGGCTTTCCAGAGTTTCGGGAAGGCATACAACACTGCCGGTTCTATAACTGCACGCATCGCCACGAGCCGGGCTGCGGCGTACTGGCCGCCCTGGAACGCGGGGAAATTGCCCCTGAACGGCATGAACTGTACAAGCGGATACTGGCCGAGAACGAGGCGCAGGGGCGATACTAGGTATTATTAAGCATTTCTGTTCTGAAGGAACTATTTAAACTTGTGGGGCAATGCCATGCGCAAGACCAAGGAACTAAACCAATTTGAACGCGACCTGCTGGAGTCTGTCCGCCAGGCAAAAAGCGGCGAGTATTCTCGCGTGCACATGCCTGAAGAAATCCAGGCGCGGCGCCGTGGCCGGCCTGCAGGCTCCACCGCAGCAGTCCACAAGATCCCTACCACCATCCGGTTTGATCCTGATGTCCTGGAAGGCCTGCGCGCTACGGGCCGAGGCTGGCAAATCCGTGCCAATGATGCGCTGCGCGAATGGTTGCGTGAGCATCGCCGCCCGTAAGAAGAAAACGGCTCCGAAGAGCCGCCTTTGGGTACCGACGCCGCCACCAGGGCCAGTCAGTCATTTCGTATTTAAGGCATACGATACACACAAGGAGTATGTATGCCACGCCAATCCAAGAGGCCACCGGCAGCATTGCCGAGTACTACTGCGGGACTGATGGAAGGCTTTTTGCTGGACCATTACACTGAATGTGCAGCAGGTATGCCTAAGACCGCAATTCAGCCTGGGCAGCCGCCAGGTAATGATAGAAGTTACGTATCAACGCCGCCGTCGCACCCCAGATGAAATAGGACTGCCAAGTCATCGAAAAATAAAACCGATGCCCGCCATCAGGCAGGTTGGCCCGATGCAGGCGATGCTGCTGGACATCCATCAACACCGACAGGGGCACTTCGAAAACCTCGGCCACTTCGGTTTCATCGGGCGTGATGGTGAAGCCGGGCCGGATCAGGCCGATGACCGGCTTCATGGTGAAGCGCGTGGACGTAAGAAAACTGGGCTGAGAGCCGATGAGCTGGATGAACTCCGGCGCCACGCCGATTTCCTCTTCGGTTTCGCGCAGCGCGGCGGCGGCGGCGCTCAAATCGCGCGGCTCGATGCGGCCGCCCGGAAAGCTGATCTGCCCGGCGTGATCGTATAAATGCGAGGCGCGCCGCGTAAACAATACGTGCAGGCCCGAAGGACGCTGGACCAGAGGAAAAAACACGGCCGCCTGGACGACGCCTTTTTGAGTCAGGGCGTCGTCGGTATAGAAGGATTGGGAGAAAACGGGTTCGACCTGCCAGTTGATGTCGCTGGAAAAGGCCTTGCAAATGAAATCCAGCGACATGCTGGCATCGGCCAGGGACGGCAAAGCCTCGCTCGGCACAACAGGCTGCGTCTGCGGATCAAAACTGGGAACGACGATACGCCTGGTTTGCGAAGGTAATAGGCTTTCGGACATAAAATTCATAAAACAAAGGCACCCGCCGGGTGCCTTTGTGGGTTTGCATCGGTGAACGGCGCTTATTCAGCGGCGCCCTTCTTGGCCGATTTGCGAACCAGTTTTTCCTTGATGCGAGCGGCTTTACCCGAACGGCTGCGCAGGTAGTAAAGTTTAGCACGGCGTACATCGCCACGGCGCTTGACTTCGATGCTGGCAATTTGCGGGGAATACAGCTGGAACGTACGCTCGACCGCTTCGCCGGAAGAAATCTTGCGAACGATGAAGGACGAGTTCAGGCCGCGATTACGCTTGCCGATAACGACGCCTTCATAGGCCTGCACGCGCTTGCGCGTGCCTTCGACGACGTTTACATTGACGATGACGGTATCGCCAGGGCCAAATACGGGTTTGGCTTCGCCACCGGTAAGGCGTGCGATTTCTTCTTGTTCAATAGTTTCGATCAGGTTCACAACGAACACTCCAGGTTTCATCTTGATGCGGGCGTTTTAAAACGTTTTTAACCGGCAACACACAATGTGTTCGGTCATGAACGCCAGTACCCATGCAATACGAACTGGCCACGCGCTTACGTGCGCCTCGCCCGCGCTTCTTCTTATGCGCGTGGCGTACTACTTGCCTAAGTGCATACAGGAACTACGCGCCTACCCGTCAGAGGATGAGTTAGCAAAGCCTGCCATTATACGGGGAAATTGCCGCTTTTAAAAGCCCCCCGCTACACCCAGCCACATGAGGCCGGGAATGGTCGCCCCCCAGGCCGCGACCATGCAGATATCGGCAACCATGGCACCCCGGCTTAAGCCGCCGGACTTGTCCTGACCGCGGCGGGCGGGAAACGGCCATTTGGAAGGAAGTTTTTTTGCGTGCTGAGCTTGCATTGTTTTTCTCGCATAAAAGGCGGCGGCTGCTGTTTATGATTACCTGTTGCAGCCGTCCGCCGAAATAGCCGCAACATGAATACTGTTTAAAAACACAGTCAATCCATAAAACGTACTGTATAAAACAACAGCTGTTTTTGCAAGCATTTATTCCCCAGTCCGTAAAAAAATACAGATTCCCAGCGAAGAGGCAGAAGGAAGAAACAACAAAAAAGCCCCTGCGCGACGCCTTCAGCTTGCTGTCCCCACAAGGAAGCACTTTTTGCATTGGGGCGACTTGGCGAAAAAAAACCCGCCGAAGCAGGCTTCCCAAAGCATGGGAGCGGCCTGTCTCGGCGGGTTCTGTATCCGGACGCCCCGGGCTTATGCAGTCCGAGCGCAAAGACGGCGGATCTTCTTACTTATTGGGCTGGGGCGTGATGCGCAGGTAGGGGCGCACGGCGGTATAGCCCTTGGGGAATTTTTCCTTCAGGACGGCTTCGTCCTTGATGGACGGCACGATGATGACGTCATCGCCGTCTTCCCAGTTGACCGGCGTTGCCACGCTGTGGCTGTCGGTAAGCTGCAGGGAATCGAGCACACGCAGGATCTCGTTGAAATTGCGCCCCGTGCTGGCCGGGTAGGTCAGCGTCAGACGTACTTTGCGGGACGGGTCGATGAGGAAGACCGAACGCACCGTGGCTGTCGTGCTGGCATTGGGGTGGATCATGTCGTACAGCGTGGAAACCTTGCGATCCTGGTCGGCCAGGATGGGAAACTCCACCTTGGTCTTCTGGGTGTCGTTGATGTCTTCTATCCAATTGCGGTGCGACTCGGCATCGTCCACGGAAACGGCAATGACCTTGGCATTGCGTTTGGCGAATTCGCCGGACACGATGGCGGTGTAGCCTAATTCGGTGGTGCAGACAGGCGTGAAGTCGGCGGGGTGGGAAAAAAGGACCCCCCAGCTGTCGCCCAGATAATCATAGAAACGGATTTTCCCGATAGAGGAATCCTGCTCGAAATCAGGGGCGGTATCGCCCAGACGCAAAGTAGTCATGGCAGCTCTCTTAGTAAAACAACACACAGAAAAGGTATGCCTTATATTGTGGCAGCATAAGCCGGCTTAAGGAAATAAGATATTCGTATAACCTTATGCGCCGATTGCCGGGGAAGCATACCGGTTTGCCAGCCCTCCTTCCAGGATGGCGGCGGACAGGGATTCGGCCCGCGGCAGGACGTGGGCCGCGTAGAACACGGCGGTCGCGAATTTCTGGCGATGGAACTGCGTTGCCGTTCCCGCAGCCTCGTGTTCCAGGCAGGCCAGCGCCGCGCGGGCCATTTGCCAGCCCGCATGCACCACGCCCGCCAGCATCAGATACGGAACACTGCCCATGAAAACCGCCCGCAAGTCGCTGCGCGCATTGGCCAGCAGGAAGCCGCCGGCCTGCTCGTAGGCGTCGATCGCCCGTCCAAGGCGGCGGGCCATCAGCGCCAGGCCTTCGGCATCGGCACCGTCCTTGGCGGCCGCCTGCTCAAGCTGTTGGACCGTTGCGCGCATCTCCTGCACCAGCGCCTTGGCGACGGCACCGCCATCGCGCAGCAGCTTGCGGCCGATGAAATCATTGGCCTGTATGGCCGTAGTGCCTTCGTAAATGGGCAGTATCCGGGCATCGCGGTAATGCTGCGCCGCGCCGGTTTCCTCGATGAAGCCCATGCCCCCATGCACCTGGACGCCCAGCGAGGCGACCTCTACCGACGTCTCGGTGGAAAATCCCTTGACCACGGGCACATAGTATTCGTACAAAGCCTTGTTTCTGGCACGCTCGGCCGGATCGGCATGCCGGCGCGATTTGTCGCAGGCCGACGCCGCCACATAGGCCAGCGACCGCGCGCCCTCGGTCAAGGCCTTCATGGTCAGCAGCATGCGCTGCACGTCGGGGTGGTCGACAATGGCCACCGGCCCTTCCGACCCTTCCAGGGCCTGGCCTTGCAGGCGCTCGCGCGCATAGGCCGTGGCTTGCTGCAAGGCCCGCTCGGACAAGGCCACCCCTTGTATGCCCACCGCATAACGGGCCGCATTCATCATGATGAACATGTATTCCAGCCCGCGATTTTCCTCGCCGACCAGATAGCCCACAGCGCCTTCGCCGACATCGCCCTTGCCCGACCCGTACAGGAGCACGGCGGTCGGGCTGCCGTGTATGCCCAGCTTGTGTTCCAGCGACGCGCACCAGACATCGTTGCGCGCGCCCAGCGAACCGTCGTCATCGACCAGGTATTTGGGAACGATGAACAGCGAGATCCCCTTCACGCCCTTGGGCGCGTCCGGCGTGCGCGCCAGCACCAGGTGCACGATGTTCTCGGCCATATCGTGCTCGCCGTAGGTGATGAAGATCTTCTGGCCGGAAAGCCGGTAGCTGCCGTCGTCCTGCCTGACCGCCCGGGTGGCAAGCAGGGCCAGGTCCGAGCCCGCCTGCGGCTCGGTCAGGTTCATGGTGCCCGTCCAGCGCCCTTCAAGCATGGGGGGAATGAACAGGGATTGCTGCTTCGGCGTGCCCACGGTCGTCAAGGCCTCGATCACGCCATCGGTCAGCAAGGGGCAGAGGGAGAACGCCAGACTGGCCGCATTGATGTTTTCGCTGGCCGGCGCGCCCACCAGTTTGGGCAGCCCCTGGCCGCCCCATTCCTGCTCATGCTGCAGGCCTTGCCAGCCGCCTTGTGCAAACTCGTTGAAGGCCTGCTTGAAGCCGGGAGAAGTCGCCACCTTGCCGTCCGACCATTTCGCGCCCGAAGTATCGCCCTGGCGATTGAGCGGCGCAATGGCCTGCTCCACGAAGCGGGCGTTTTCCTCGAGCACCGCATCGACCAGGTCTTCCGTAATCTCTTCAAACCCCGGCAAGGCGAGAACGCCGTCCAGATCGGCCAGTTCCTTGATGATGAAACGTATATCCTGGGTGGGGGCGCGATAAGTCATACTTCCTCCGTAAGCCAATGCTGGCGTGAATACCTACAGCTGGACGGCGGCGCGATTCGTGCAGCACGGAGCCTGGCGCGGCAGTCCGGGGCAAAAAAAAGCCTGCAAACGTGGACGGGTTCGCAGGCTTTCATGGCAAGGTAAAAACCTACAATGCCTGGACCAGTTCGGGGACCGCCTGGAACAGATCGGCCACCAGGCCGTAATCGGCCACGCCGAAGATGGGCGCTTCGGCATCTTTATTGATGGCGACGATGACCTTGGAATCCTTCATGCCCGCCAGGTGCTGGATGGCGCCCGAAATGCCGACGGCCACATACAGCTGGGGTGCAACGATTTTTCCGGTCTGGCCAACCTGCCAGTCGTTGGGCGCGTAGCCCGCGTCGACCGCGGCGCGCGATGCGCCAAGCGCCGCGCCCAGCTTGTCGGCCAGGGCATCCAGGATCTTGAAGTTCTCGGCGCTGCCCAGGCCGCGTCCACCCGACACCACCACCGAGGCGCCGGCCAGTTCGGGCCGGTCGCTTTTCGCGACCTCGCGGCCCACAAAGGAAGACAGGCCCGAATCGTCCGCCGCGCCAATCGATTCGACCGCCGCGCTGCCGCCCTGGGCGGCCGCGCCGTCGAACGCCGTGGTGCGCACAGTGATGACTTTGACGGCATCGGCCGACTGCACCGTGGCGATTGCATTGCCGGCGTAAATGGGCCGTGTGAAGGTATCGGCCGATTCAACCGAAAGAATATCGGAAATCTGGGCCACATCGAGCTTGGCCGCAACGCGGGGAGCCACGTTCTTGCCTGCCGCCGTCGCCGGAAAAAGGATGTGGCTGTAGCCGCCGGCCACCGCCAGCACCTGCGCCGCGACGTTTTCAGCCAGGCCTTCGGCCAGGGCCGGGCCATCGGCCAGCAGCACCTTGGCCACGCCGGCCACCTGTGCGGCCTGCTCGGCCACGCCCTGGGCGCCGTTGCCTGCGACCAGCACATGGATGTCGCCGCCCAGCCTGGATGCCGCGGCGACCGTATTGAGCGTCGCCGCCTTCAATTGCGCGTTATCGTGTTCAGCAATTACCAGTATCGTCATTTAAACCACCTTTGCTTCATTCTTCAGTTTGTCGACCAGCGTGGCCACGTCGGGCACGGTGATGCCCGCGGAACGCGTCGGCGGCTCGGTAACCTTCAGGGTCTTCAGGCGCGGGGCGACGTCCACGCCCAGCTCTTCCGGCGTGACGACATCCAGTGTCTTTTTCTTGGCCTTCATGATGTTGGGCAGCGTCACATAACGCGGCTCGTTCAGGCGCAAATCGGTCGTGACGATGGCCGGCAGCTTGAGCGCCAGCGTTTCCAGGCCGCCGTCGACTTCGCGCGTGACGGTGACCTTGCCGCCTTCCACCTCGACCTTGCTGGCGAAGGTGGCTTGCGGCCAGTCCAGCAAGGCGGCCAGCATCTGGCCCGTCTGGTTGGCGTCGTCATCGATGGCCTGCTTGCCCAGGATGACCAGCTGGGGCTGTTCCTTGTCGACCAGGGCCTTGAGCAGCTTGGCCACGGCCAGGGGCTGCAGCTCGGCGTCGGTCTGCACCAGGGCGGCGCGGTCGGCGCCGATGGCCATGGCGGTACGCAGGGTTTCCTGGCATTGCGCAACGCCGCAGGAGACTGCGACGATTTCGGTGGCCACGCCCTTTTCCTTCAGGCGGGTGGCTTCTTCGACGGCGATTTCATCGAAGGGATTCATGGACATTTTCACATTGGCGATATCCACGCCGCTTTGATCGGACTTCACGCGTACTTTGACGTTGTAATCAACGACACGCTTGACAGGTACCAGCACCTTCATCGAGCTCTCTCCAGAGGATCTAAAAACAGATATGCAAACGGCTTATTCTACAACGATGCCAAGGCCCGGACGTGCGCCACCGCGCTGCGTCCCAGGGCCGACAGGCTGTAGCCGCCTTCCAGCAGGCTGACCACCCTGCCCTGCGCCGTCTCGTTGGCCAGCTCGACGACGCGGGCGGTGATCCAGGCATAGTCGGATTCCACCAGTCCCAACTGGCCCATGTCGTCTTCGCGATGGCCGTCGAAACCGGCCGATATGAAAACGAGCTCGGGGCGAAACGCCCGCAAGCGCGGCATCCAGGCGTCATCCACCACCATGCGCAGGGCGTCTCCCTTGGTATAGGCATCGACCGGAATGTTCACCATGTTGTCCGCGGGTGGCTCGTGACGCATTCCCGGGAACAGCGGGTGCTGATAGAAGCTGCACATCAGGACCCGCGGATCGTCGGCGAACATTTCCTCGGTGCCGTTGCCGTGATGGACATCGAAATCGACGATCGCCACGCGATCCAGCGAATACTTTTCCAGCGCATAGGCCGCAGCCACCGCAATGTTGTTGAAGAAGCAAAACCCCATGGCCTGGCCCGGCCGGGCATGATGTCCCGGCGGCCGGACCGAGCAAAAGGCTGTGCGGTGCTCGCCCCGCATGACCGCATCGACGGCGGCGATGCCGGCTCCCGCCGCCGCCCAGGCGGCGTCGAGGGTATGCGGATTCATGACCGTGTCGGGATCGATGGGGAAATAGCCGCTGGCGGGCGCATGCTGGCGCAGGTATGCCAAATGCTCTGGCGTATGCACACGCAGGATATCGGCTTCGGTGGCCGGCCCGGCCGACAGTTCCTGGACATAGTCCAGGACTCCGCTGGCCAGCAACTGGTCGTTGATGGCATCGAGCCTGTCCGGGCTTTCCGGATGCCAGCTTCCCATTTCATGCAAGCGGCATGCGGGATGAGTAATATATAGAGTCGCCATAAGGATGATTATGTTCAAAGCAGTCCGCATATTGCAAGTCGGATCCATCGCCCTGTTCCTGGCCGGCTGCGCCGCCAACAAAACCACCGCGCTGGCGCAGGCGCCGCTGGCTTCTCCAGCCGCTGCAACATCCAGTTCGCCCATGACGGCAGAAGCAGCCATGCCTGTCCCGGAAGCGGCGCCGTCCATCGAAGCGGGTTCCTCCGTCGTCGGCCTGACAAGCTACCGGCAAGCCGATGGCCGGCTGATCCCGGCGATCCAGGCCTATGCCCTTGAAGTCGCGCGCGTGCGCCACATACCGCTGGCCCATGTGGAGGCCTTGCTCAAGGATGCCCAATACAACGCCACGGCGGCCCGGCTGATGGCGCCGGCCAAGACGCGCATACGCCGCAGCTGGGTGACCTACCGGAAACGCTTCGTCGAACCCGTGCGCATCAACGCCGGCCGGACATTCTGGGAACAGAACAAGCCCACCCTGGACCGGGCGGCGCGCGACTACGGGGTGCCGCCGTCCATCATCGTGGCCATCATAGGCGTGGAAACCATTTACGGCCGGCACACCGGCAACTTCCGCGTGCTCGATGCCCTGGCCACCCTGGGCTTCAGCTATCCCGACGACAGCCGGCCCGAACGCAGCCAGCTGTTCCGCGACCAGTTGGCCGACCTGATCCAGCTGGATTACGAAAAGAAGCTCAACGCCAAAGAAGCCATGGGCTCATTCGCCGGCGCCATGGGCCTGCCGCAATTCATGCCGGGCAGCCTGATGCGCTATGCGGCCGACGGCAACAGCGACGGCCGCATCGATCTCCTTTACACCGTCGACGACGCCATTGTGTCCGTGGCCCGTTTCCTGCGGCTGCACGGCTGGATCCCCGGCCTGCCTGTGTTCGCACCCGCCACCTTGCCCCCCGACCCGCAGCCCATGGTCGTGGGAGGCTTGTACCCTACTTATGATTGGGCTCAATTGCAGGCCCAGGGCGTGGCGGCGCGCCCGCTGCCGGCCGCGCAGGCCGAAAACCCCAAACGGCAGGCCGGCACCGTATCCGACTGGCGGCAATACAAAATGGGTATCGTCGACTTGCTGGACGAGCCGCGCAATCTCGCGGAATACCGCGTCGGCACGCCCAACTTCTTTGCCATCACGCATTACAACCGAAGCTATTTCTACGCCACGTCGGTCAACGACCTGGCAAAGGCCCTGGCGGACGGCATGGGATACGGCGGGCCGGACTGAGGCCCGCGGCAGCCCTCCCGTCAAGCCGATGGCGCCGTGATGGGAGGGCGACCGGAGGAGATGGCCCTATCCAGCAGGTCCAGCCTGTCCTGCCCCCAGAAAGGCTCGTCTCGATAAAAATAAAAGGGCGCGCCGAAGACCTGGCGCGCAATGGCCTCCTGGGTCAGCGCCGCTTCCTGCCGGCCCAGTTCCGCATCCGGAGCTTGTGCCGACAGCCTGTCGCCGTCGAGGCCGTTGGCCGAGGCCAAGCGGCGCAAGGTGGCCGGATCGGCGATGTCCAGCTCGTCGGCCCAGACCGCCCGCAAGCATGCATGGACAAAGGTTTCCACGTCCTGGCCGTCACGCAGAGCTGCCAGCAGCATGCGATGCGCCAGAGAGGGATCGGCCGGATAATATCGGGGGTGCAGCACCAGGTCTATCCCGCGGATATCGCGCCAACGCTGCATCTCTACCAAGCGATAGGCCTGCCTTGGCAGGGCGCGTTCCTTCACGGGCTTGCCCCCGCCGGCGGCGAATACGGCCAGCAGGTCGACCGGCTTATATACGATCTCGGCATCATGCCTTTGCGCCAGATCGCGGAAGACATGGCTGCCCACGTAGGACCAAAGAGAAATGAAGCTGAAGTAATACTCTATCTTGGGTTTGCTATCGCTCATACGGCTGCTCCGGTTTGAATTCAGTGCCTGGCCACCATTTTCCAGGAAATCAGATCCCCAGATAGGCCGCGCGTATCGCTGGATCGTTACGCAGCTGGTCCGCCGCACCCTGCGCCACGGTACGGCCCTGATCCATCACATAGCCCCTGTCCGCCAGGTCGAGCGCCGTCGCCACGTCCTGCTCCACGATCAACAGGCTGGTGCCTTCGCCGTTGACGATACGCAGGGCGTCGACCAGTTCGCCCACCACCTTGGGGGCAAGGCCTAGGGACAATTCATCGATCATCAACAGCTTGGGCGACGCCATCAAGCCGCGCGCCACGGCGCACATCTGCTGTTCACCACCCGACAAGGTGGTGGCATCCTGACGGCGGCGCTCCGCCAGGCGCGGGAAAAGCGCGTAGACGCGTTCGATGTCCCTGGCTATCGCCGCATGGCCATCGCGGCGGCGATATGCCCCCAGCAGCAGATTGTCGTAGACCGACAATCCCGAGAACAGGCGGCGCCCTTCGGGGACATGGGCAATGCCGCGCTCGACCAGCTGGACCGGACTGCAATCGGTCAAGGGCTGGCCTTCGAACATGACGCGTCCGGACGAGGCGGGAACCAGCCCGGACAGGCAGCGCAAGGTCGTCGTCTTTCCGGCCCCGTTTGATCCGACCAGACAAACGATTTCCCCCGCCTTCACTTCCAGGCCCACATCCCAGAGCACCTGGACGTCGCCATAGCCGGCCGCCAGCCTTTCCACCTGCAGCACATACCCGCTCATGCCGGCACCTGCGCGAACTGCTCGGCCGCATAGCTGCGGCCGAGATAGGCCTCGATCACCTGGGGATCGGCCACGACCTGGCCGGGCGCGCCATCGGCAATCAATTGGCCATGATGCAGCACCACGATGCGAGTGCTTGCCTTCATGACCACTTTCATCAAGTGTTCTATCAGCACGATGGTGATTCCTCTTTCGGCTATCGCGCGTATCAATTCAAGCGCGTGATCCACTTCCGTCTGGTTCAAGCCCGCGTTGACTTCATCCAGGAACAGCAGCTTGGGACCCAAGGCAAGGCTTTTGGCAAGCTCCAGCCGCTTGCGCCCCGCCAAGGTCAACGACGAGGCGGGCTTGTCGGCCTGCGGCAGCAAGCCGCAAAACTCCAGATGCTCCAGCGCCGCATGCCTTGCCTCCGGGATGGAGCCCGCGGCTCCAGCGAAAAGCGCCGCGGCGGCCACATTCTCGGCAACGGTAAGCCGGGGAAAAGGCTGGACGATCTGAAAGGTGCGGGCCAGTCCCTGGCAGGCAATGCGGTCGGGGCGCAAACCGTCTATGCGCTTCCCGTCGAATACGATGCGGCCGGCGCTGGGCCTGTGTACACCGGATACGACGTTCACCAGCGTGGTCTTGCCGGCGCCGTTGGGGCCGATCAGTCCGACGATCTCGCCCTTGCCCAAGGCGAGATCGATGCGGTCAAGAGCCAGCACCCCTCCAAAACGATGGCTTACGCCTTCGAGAACCAAAAGAGATTTCACGATGCCTTCCTTCTCCATGAGACGTAACGGACCCACCCGCTCCATAAGCCGTAGCGCCTCAGATCGCGCACGCCGCCCGGCAGGAACAACACCAACGCCACCACCAGCAGCCCCAGCAGCCCCGCATGGAACTCCAGCACATTGCGCCAGAGCAGCTCTTCCAGCCCCAGGAACACCGCGGCGCCTATCAGAGGCCCCATGAGCGTGCCCACGCCTCCTATCAAGGCCATGACAATGGGCTTGACCGACAGCGAGACGTCGTAGACGTCCGTCGGATCGATGTAGGTCACCCACGAGGCATAAACCGCGCCGGTCGCGCCCGCCAGCAGGCCCGACAGCATGAAGACCGCAACCTTGCTGGCGCGCGTATCGATGCCGATGACCTGCGCCGCATCCTCGTTCTGCTCGATGCAGCGCAAGGCGACGCCCAGGCGCGATCGATCCACCCCCCACGATATGAGCAAGGCCAGGACCGCCATGAGCGCCATGGCCAGGAAATAGAACCGCGTCTGGCCGTCCACGCCGCCGAGGTTGAGCAGGGGCAAGCTCAGGCCCATCCCCCCTCCGGTGACGTCCGTCCAGACGTTGGTGACTTCACGCAGGACGTCGGCGATCACCAAGCTGGCGATGGCGAAATAGTGACCGCGCAGATGAAGGATGGCCCTGCCCAGCAAGCCCGCGAACACGGCAACCAGCAAGCCCGCCAGGGGCCAGGCCAGCGGGAAAGGCAGGCCCAACGATTGAAAGACACCGGCCGCATACGCGCCCAGGCCGAAGAACGCAGCCGTTGCAAACGACGGATAGCCCGCATAGCCTCCGATCAGATTCCACGCCCAGGCCAGCGCCGCGTACATGCCCACGGTGGTAGCCAGGCGCAGCACATAATTGTCGGCGGTGAAGACGAGAGCCAGCAGGGCCGCAAGCGCGATCAGCCAGCTAGTGGTCAAGCGCACGTTCATTGGAACCCCCGTTTGCCCAGAAGCCCGGATGGCCGGAACATCAACAAGGCGATCAACACCAGGAATGCCAGGGTCAGTGCAAGCTCGGGACCCAGCGCCAGGGTTCCGAAACTCTCGATAACGCCCAGCGCAAAACCGCCCACTACGACACCCGGGATGCTGCCCAGGCCGCCCAGCACGCAGATGACGAAAGCCTTGCCCAGGTAGACCGATGACGTGACGGGCGAAATGGGGAATATGCCGCTCAGCAATGCGCCCGCCGATCCCGCCATGAATGCCCCCAAGGCAAAGGCAAGCGCATACGTGCGGTTGACGTCTATGCCCATCAGGGCGGCAGCCTGGCTATCCATACGGACCGCGATGATCGCCCTGCCCAGTTGCGTGTTGCGCAACAAAAGCCATAGCGCGAAAACGAGCGCCAGGCCCGTTGCCGTCGCCATCAGGCGGTCCACCGGCATCAGCACTCCGCCCAGGTCCAGCAGCCCCCAGGGCTCATCGAAGGTGATCTTGCGGAAATCCGCGCTGAAGAACTTCAGCATCGCGTTGTCCAGAAACAGGTTCAAGCCGAAAGTCAGCGTCAGCGTGATCAGCACCGGCCTGCCCATGACCCGATTCACGACATGCTTCTGCAGGGGGTAGGCCAGCATGAACAGCGCCAGCCCCGCGATCGGAGCGAACAGGAAGGGATCGATGCCGAATTTCTGATGAGCGAAAAATGCCAGGTAGGCGCCCAGCACGATCAGTGATCCGTGCAGGATGTTGATGACATTGAGCACGCCCCAGACCAGCGAGAATCCGGCCGCTATGCAGGCATACAGGCCGCCAAGCGCCATGCCGTTCAGAAGGACCTGAAAATAAAACACGGAAAAACTCCAGAAGAGAAAAGACGGGCGGCTCGTGCCGCCCGTCTTTCCGGAACGGATGGCCTGTTAATGGCCTATGCCGCTGCGGAAATCGCTGGTGGCAATATCGGCCGGATAAACAACCTGTACCTTGCCGTCCTGAATCTGATAGACCGGCGGGATATAGGAGTCGGCCATGCCATTGGGTCCGAAGGAGATCGGCGCAAAGAAGGTCTTGAAGCCGCCTTTTTTCAGTTCGGCGCGCACGGCATCGCGGTCCTTGCTGCCGGCACGCTCGATGGCCTGTTGCAGGATGACTCCCACGGCGGCGCCGGACGCCTGAGTAAAGTCGGGCGAACTGCCGAACTTCGCACGGAACAGCTCAACGAACTTGGCGGTCGAGCCGAAGACATCTTCGCTTTGATACGACAGCACAGGATGGAACCAGCTTGCCGTTGTCACGTTCTCGGCGAGCTTGCCCGAGGCCGAAATCCATTCGTCGTAGGCGGGGCCGTTGATCATGGTCAAGGCTTGCGCGTCCACGCGCAGGTCGGCCAGTTGCTTGCGCGCCAGAATCAGGTCGTTGATGTAGCCCGTGATGACGATCCAGTCCGGACGCTTCGCGGCCAACTGGGTCAGCGCCGCGGCATGGTCGAGCGTGCCGATGGCATAGCGCTCGAAATACACGACTTCCAGTCCGCGTTTCTTGGCCGACTTTTCGAATTCATGCGCCAGCGACAATGGATAGAGATCGTTGCGCGCAAGAATCGCGACGCGCTTGGCGCCGGGGATCTTGGCCTGCACCAGATCGGCAATGGGTTCGCTGAGGGTGCTGTTATCCGTATACAAGCCGAACAGGTTCTTGTAGCCCTGATCGAAGACTTCAGCGGAAGAAGCGCTGGATGCCAGGAGAGGCACGCCATTCTTCTCAGCCACCGTGCTGGCCGCCTTGGCCGCGCCCGAACCGAACGGCGAGAAGAGGAAGTCGACCTTGTCGTCGGTGATCAGTTTCTCGGCCAGTTGCACCGCCTTGGGCGTGCTGGACTGGTAGTCGTAGTAACGCATCTCGACGGCCAGCCGCTTGTCGCCGACCTTGATGCCGCCCTGGGCTTTCACCTGATCGAGCCATAAGTCATAGCCCTGCCGCAGCTTGGTCCCTTCAGGCGCAAGCGCGCCGGTGAGCGGCAGCGGAGCGCCGATGCGCAGCACTTCTTGCGCCACGGCCGGCGCGCTTAAGGAAAACGTTGCGGCAAGCGCCACCGCCGTCGTCGCGAATATACCTCGGCGTACCCAATTCAAAGACATGTTTCTTTCCACATAAGCTGTCGCACGACATATGCGATCAAGCTGCGTATGGTAATAACTTGAAATGGGCTGGGCCAAGATTTTATATTTCTATTTATATAGCCCTAAGGTCTTAAAGAATTCTTCAGTCTTGCAAGAGGGAATAAAAGGCCGGGCCGCGGCGGTCGGCCCGGGAGCCTCAGTTGAACACACCCGTCGACAAATAGCGGTCGCCGCGGTCGCATACGATGAACACGATGGTGGCGTTTTCGACACCCGCGGCCACCCGCATGGCGGCGACCAATGCCCCCGCCGACGATATGCCGCCGAAGATGCCTTCTTCGGCCGCCAGGCGGCGTGCCATGTCCTCGGCCTCGGTCTGGGAGATCAGTTCGAAACCGTCGATCTGTTCAGGATGGTAGATGGCGGGCTGGTAGGCCTCGGGCCATTTTCGTATGCCCGGAATCTGGGAGCCCTCGGCCGGTTGGGCGCCGATGATCTGTACCGCCTTGTTCCTGGAGCGCAGGTAGCTGCCCACGCCCATGATGGTTCCCGTGGTGCCCATGGCGCTGACGAAATGGGTGATGGCGCCGTCGGTCTGTTCCCAGAGTTCGGGGCCGGTGGTCTCGATGTGAGCCAGGGGATTGTCGGCATTGGCGAATTGATCCAGCACCTTGCCCTTGCCTTCGGCCTGCATGCGGATCGCCAGGTCGCGCGCGTACTCCATGCCGCCCTGGTTCGCCGGCGTGAGAATGAGTTCGGCGCCATAGGCCGTCATGGATGCGCGCCGCTCGACCGACAGGTTGTCGGGCATGATGAGTATCATCTTGTAGCCGCGCACCGCCGCCGTCATGGCCAGGGCAATGCCGGTGTTGCCGCTGGTGGCCTCGATAAGGGTGTCGCCGGGCTTGATGTCGCCGCGCTGTTCGGCGCGGCGGATCATGGAACTGGCCGCGCGATCCTTGACCGAGCCCGCGGGATTGTTGCCTTCGAGCTTGGCCAGGATCACGTTGCCGCGCTGCTCGCCGAATTCGCCTGGAATGCGCTGCAGCCGTACAAGAGGCGTTGCGCCGATCGTGTCTTCAATGGTCAGGTATTTTTTCATGCTGGAAATCATACACCCAAGCGACTGACGCCGGCATGACAGGCGGCATGCCGGCGCTATCTGGCGCGCGGCCGCTGGCCGGGCGGCGAGTCGGGACCCGATGCCGGGCCAGCGGCGGCCTTGCCGGACTTGGCGGCCAAGGCCCGGCCAGAAGATGATGCGGATGCGTCGGGATTCTGCTTGACGGCCGCGCCGGAACCCACGGTCAGCCCCGATGCCTGCAGCGCGGCCGCTTTCTTCGGCCCTATGCCCTTGACCCGGTCGGAAAGGTCGTCCAGGGATTCGTAGCGGCCGCCGCGTGCGCGTTCTTCGATGATGACTTGCGCGGTCTTGGGGCCGATGCCGCGCAGTTCGCGCAGTTGCTCTTGCGTGGCGGCATTGACGTCGATGGCGAATGCCAGGCCATGCATGGAGACGCCGCCGGCCAGGACACCCAGCGCCAGGCCGGCCAGTGAGCGGCGTCGCCTTCCGGCACGTGTGGCCACCGGCAGCGGCCCGGCCAGCTTTGCGCAGGCCTTTTCGGCCCATGGACGGGCCACGGTGGATTCAGTAAAAGGATTCATGAGCAGCCTCCGAGAATGAAGTGAAGGAAAGTTCGCGGCGCCGTCCGAGGACGGACACTGTCCCTTCCAAGCTCGATGATCCCCGTATGGCGCCGGAGCGGATAGCGGCCTCACAGGCATTGATCCATGCGTAAACCTACCTGGGCGCGCCACCGCCGCGCCTTTGCCTCCTAGATGCGACCCTGCTTCAGCAAGGCCCGGACGTAGTGCGCGACTCCCGTCTGGACGTCCCGGAACGGCTTGTCGTAGCCGGCGGCGCGCAACTGCGTCAGGTCCGCCTGCGTGTGGCTTTGATAGCGCCCCTTCAAGTCGTCGGGAAAAGCGATGTACTGGATGGCTTTCTGGCTGACCAGTTCCTGCAAGGGCAGCTCGGGCAGGTCCCGGCTGGCGCGCAAGGTATTGACCACGGTGCGTGCCACATCGTTGAAGGGCTGCGCCCGCCCCGTCCCGCAATTGAATATGCCCGATTTTTGGGGGTGATCGAGAAAGAACAGGTTGACGTCCACCACGTCGTCGACATAGATGAAATCACGCAGTTGCCCGCCATCGACATAGCCGTCCCAGCCGCCGAACAGCCTTACATGCCCTTCGGCCTGGAATTGGTTCATATTATGGAAGGCGACCGACGCCATCCGGCCCTTGTGCTGCTCGTTGGGCCCGTAGACGTTGAAGTAGCGCAGGCCCACGACGGGCGCGGCCAGCGTATCCAGATGGCGGCGCAGCACCTGATCGAACAGGAACTTGGAATAGCCGTAGACGTTCAACGGCGATTCATACAGGGGATCTTCGGCATACACCGGCCCCGCGCCGTAGACCGCCGCCGACGAGGCGTAGATCAGGGGAATCCTGGCGGCCTGGCAGTGCTGGAACAACTCAAGCGTTACGCGGTAATTGTTGTCCAGCATGTAATGGCCGTTGCGCTCCGTGGTGTCCGAGCATGCCCCCTGGTGAAAAACGGCCTCGATATTCTGGATCTGCCTCTTGGCGATGCGCTGACGAAAATCGTCCTTGTGCAGGTAATCGGCGATTTTTCCGTCCACCAGATTCAGGAACTTGTCGCCCTCGGTCAAATCGTCGACCACCAGGATATCGGTATGGCCGCGCCGATTCAGGCCGCGCACGATATTGCTGCCGATGAAGCCGGCGCCTCCGGTTACTACAATCATGATAGTTCTCCCGCGGTAACGACCGACGTTCCAAGCTTTCCCACCACCACGCCGCCGGCGCGATTGGCCCACGACACCGCGTCGAACCATGACAGCCCCGCCGCGCGGGTGACAGCCAGGGCGGCCAGTACGGTATCGCCCGCGCCAGAGACGTCGAAGACCTCGTGGGCATGCGCATCGGTGTGCTGGCGGCCCTCTTCGGTGAACAGGGTCATGCCCTGCTCCGATCGCGTCACCAGCAGGGCCTCCAGGTCCAGATCGTTGCGCAGTCCTTGCGCGCGCCGCTCCAGGTCGTCCTCGTCTTTCCAGCGCCCGACGGCGTCCTGCATTTCCGAACGGTTGGGGGTAATGACGGTGGCGCCCCGATAGCGCTGGTACAAATGCCCCTTGGGATCGACCAGCACCGGCACGCCGGCCTCGCGCGCCGCAGCGATCAGCACCTCGACCCGGTCCAGGGCGCCTTTCGCGTAATCGGACAGCACCAGCATGTCGTGCTGCGCGACCAATTGCCTGGCCAGGGCATCCAGCCGGTCCAGGCATGGCACGCCGGGACCTTCTTCGAAATCCACGCGCAGCAGTTGCTGCTGCCGCCCCAGCACCCGCATTTTCAGCGTGGTGGGCGAGGCGTCGTCGGTGACCAGGCAGGAATTGATGCCCGCTTCGCGAGCCAGCGCCGCAACCTTGGCCCCCGCCTCGTCGCTGCCGACGATGCCCAGCAGGCTGGCCTGCGCGCCCAGAGCCACGATATTGCGGGCAACATTGGCGGCGCCGCCCAGCCGGTCTTCGCGGCGCGCGACGCGCACCACCGGAACCGGCGCCTCGGGCGAAATGCGATCGACTTCTCCAAACCAGTAGCGGTCAAGCATGATATCGCCCGCCACCAGTACTTTTACGCGGCTTACCGCCTCTGCCGGAAACGGCATCATTTCATCTCCTCCAGACGGCGAGGTTCATAGGTTTCCCAGGAATTGCAGCCCGGGCACTGCCAGTAGAAATGGCGCGCCTCGAAACCGCACACACGGCAGGCATAGCGGTCCAGCCGCTGGGTATGCTTGTGGATCAGGGAGCGCAACAGGCTCAGGTCGGCGCCCGAGGCAATGTCGGCCGCGGCCGTATTGGCCTGGGCCACGCGATTCGCGCCGTCGGCCGCGTCAACGATGGGGTTCTGGTCTTCGTAGGCCGCCAGTTCGGCTTCAAGCAGCCTGTCCAGCCCCAGCAGCGAGGGGTGTGCGCGCAGCGCTTCGCGGGCAAACGCCCAGGCGGGCTTGTACCCCTGCTGGGCGCGCAGTTCGCGAAACACCACATTGAACATGTCCAGCGAAGGATAGCGCAGGTAGTGCGCACGCAGCACCTCGAGGCCTTCGGCCTGCTGCCCCACCCGGCGATAGCATTCGAGCAGGTCGCCGGCGATCAGGCTGGCGTATTCGGGCGCGATGGTCAGCACCGAAGCCAGATAGGCCCGTTCGCGCTCGGGCTTATTGTCCAGGCGCGACAGCTGCGCCCGCAGCATGGCGATGCGCGCCTCGGAGGCCTGCCCACGAGCCTGGCCCCGCAATGCGGCCGCCGCATGGTCGGCCGCATCCAGCGCCTCGCTGGCGGCGGTCAGGTCGGGGGATTTGCCCGCCATGGCCGATACCGCGCGTTCGCATTGATAGTGCACCAACTGAGGGACCGGCTCATCGATCAGGGCGCGCAGCCGCTTGACCGCTTCGATGGCGCGCGGCCAGTCGTGCTCGGACTCGTAAATGCGTATCAGCGCCCGCACGGCCGGCACGGCGAAACGCGTATCGAGGACTTGCTCGAAAGCCTGCTCGGCGCGATCCAGCATGCCGGCCTTCAGGAAATCCTGGGCCAGTTCATGCTGGGCGCTTTCGCGGTCGGCCTGCGGCAGATCGGCGCGGGAAAGCAGGCTTTGATGCACCCGGATCGCACGCTCCATTTCGCCCCGCCGGCGAAACAGGCTGCCCAGCGCAAAATGCAGCTCGGACGTTTCAGGGTCGAGCTTGGCGACCTCGATGAAGGCATCGATGGCCCTGTCGGGCTCTTCGTTGAGCAGGAAATTCAGCCCTTTGAAATAGGAATTCGGCAAGGATCGCGTTTCGGAAAGCATCTGCCGAAAATCCACGCGCGCCGCGATCCATCCCAGCGCGAAGAGCAGAGGCAGAAATATCAACCACCAGGGTTCAAAGTCCACTGAGTTCAACCTTGTTGCGGATTACAGGGGAGCCAGAGGCGCGACGGTTTCGGGAGCCACCGCCGCGGCGGGCACGTTGGGATGCCGGCTTTGCTCTTTCAGTTTGGCCAGCTCGCGCCTGAGCCGGGCCGCTTCGCGGCGGCGGCGCATGATGGACGGCGCGGCAATCAGCAGTCCGAAGACCACGCCCAGCACAAACACCGCCAGCATGACGACGATAAGGGGTACGCCCGTAACGACATGGTCGGCGAAAAAGCTCACGTCCACCGGCCCGGTGTTCTTCAGGGCGAACATCAGGACGACGACGAACACGGCCAGTCTCAAGATCCAAACCAGGTAACGCATGGGAATACTCCATAAATCGGGAATCCGATAATTGTAAGGGGAATCGGGCGCGAATCCCGCTTATGCGCCAAATAGAAAAGGGCCCCCGTGCTGGAGGCCCTGTTTCAGCAATTGCGCCAATGGCAATGACGAGTCGAATCAGGCTTAACCGTGCATCATGCGCGTATCAAGCTGCCCCAGCGCGAAGACGGGCTCGGGGCCGTCTTCGTCGGCCGGAGCCTGCGCGTCGCAGGCCGAATCGACCCGTTCGCGCAGTTCCTTGCCGGGCTTGAAATGCGGCACCTGCTTGCCAGGCACCATGACTTTCTCGCCCGATTTGGGATTGCGGCCTATGCGCGGCGAACGTTCGGACAAGGAAAAGCTTCCGAATCCGCGGATCTCGATGCGCTGACCGCCGGCCAGAGCCTGGGTCATGGCATCGAGCACCGTTTTAACGGCGTAATCCGTGTCGCGCGCCGCCAGCTGCGGGTAGCGGCTGGCAAGAATCGCTATCAGTTCCGACTTGGTCACGCCAATTAACCGTCGTCGCGCTGCTGGTCGAGCTTGGCCTTGAGCAGAGCGCCCAGGTTGGTCGTGCCGGAGGAGGCACTGGCTTCGGACATGCGCTGGATGGTATCGGCGGTTTCGGCATTGTCGCGCGCCTTGATCGACAACTGGATCGAGCGCGTCTTGCGGTCGATGTTGACGATCATGGTTTCGACATTGTCGCCGACATTCAGCACGGTGCTTGCATCTTCGACGCGGCCGGCCGAGATTTCGGATGCGCGCAGATAGCCCTCGACGTCGACCGACAGGGTCACGACAGCGCCCTTGGCTTCGACAGACTTGATGACGCCGGGAACGACGGCACCCTTGTCATAGGTGGCCACGAAGTTGTTGAACGGATCGCCTTCCAGCTGCTTGATGCCCAGCGAGATGCGTTCCTTGTCGGTGTCGATGCCCAGAACCACGGCGTCGATCTCGTCGCCCTTCTTGAAGTTGCGCACGGCTTCTTCGCCGGTTTCGGTCCAGGAAAGGTCGGACAGGTGAACCAGGCCGTCGATGCCGCCGGGCAGGCCGACAAACACGCCGAAGTCGGTGATGGACTTGATGGCGCCACGGACCTTGTCGCCACGCTTGAAGTTGATGGAGAACTCTTCCCAGGGATTCGCGCGGCACTGTTTCATGCCCAGCGAAATGCGGCGGCGGTCTTCGTCGATTTCCAGAACCATGACTTCGACTTCTTCGCCCAGAGTGACTACCTTGCGCGGATCGACGTTCTTGTTGGTCCAGTCCATTTCGGACACGTGCACCAGGCCTTCGATGCCGGCTTCGACTTCAACGAACGCGCCGTAGTCGGTCAGGTTGGTGACCTTGCCGAACAGGCGGGTGCCTTGCGGGTAGCGGCGGGCAAGGCCGACCCAGGGATCTTCGCCCAGTTGCTTGACGCCCAGCGAGACGCGGCTCTTTTCCTGGTCGAACTTGAGAACCTTGGCTTCGACTTCCTGACCCACTTGCAGGACTTCCGAAGGATGGCGGACACGGCGCCATGCCATGTCGGTGATGTGCAGCAGGCCGTCGATGCCGCCCAGGTCGACGAACGCGCCGTAATCGGTGATGTTCTTGACCACGCCCTTGACCACAGCGCCTTCGCTGAGGGTCTCGAGCAGTTTCTGGCGCTCTTCGCCCATGCTGGCTTCAAGAACCGAGCGACGCGACAGCACAACGTTGTTGCGCTTGCGATCGAGCTTGATGACCTTGAATTCCATGGTCTTGCCCTCGTAGGGCGTGGTGTCCTTGACCGGACGCAGGTCGACCAGCGAACCGGGCAGGAAGGCGCGGATGCCGTTGGTCATGACGGTAAGACCGCCCTTGACCTTGCCGGTGATCGTGCCGGTAACCATTTCGCCCGATTCCAGGGCTTGCTCCAGTTGCAGCCAGGCCGACAGGCGCTTGGCGCGGTCACGCGACAGGATGGTGTCGCCGTAGCCGTTTTCGAGCGAATCGATGGCGACCGATACGAAATCACCCGCTTCGACTTCGAGCTCGCCCTGATCGTTCAGGAATTCTTCAAGAGGGATCAATGCCTCGGACTTGAGGCCGGCATTGACCACGACGAAATTGTGATCGATGCGCACGACTTCGGCGGAAATTACCTCACCGGACTTCATGTCCTGGTTTTTGATACTTTCGGCAAACAGGTCGGCAAAGCTTTCGCCGCCGGTGGCGACAGAGGTGGAAATGGTGGACATTAAGTTAAATCCAAAAGCCGGAAATGGCTGTTAAAAACACACCGGGACGCAAAGCCCCAGTGGAGTAAAAAATAATCCCGGACACCCGTGGCAAGCTTCAGTCAGCCCGCCTGGCAGCCACCCGGAACCCCAGGCTCGACCAGTGATCGAGTACTATCCCGACCGTTTCATCGATGCTCAAACTTGATGAATCGACCGTTTTTGCGTCAGGCGCCGCGACTAGCGGTGCGTTCGCCCTGTTGCGGTCGCGCTCATCGCGCGCACGCATATCTTCCAACAGGCCCGATAGATTAGCAGAAATCCCCTTTTCCTTCAACTGCTTACAGCGCCTTTCCGCCCTCGCCCGCACATCGGCCACCAAAAATATCTTCAGCGGCGCGTCCGGAAACACCACCGTGCCCATGTCACGGCCATCGGCCACCAGGCCCGGCGCCAGACGAAAGGCCCTCTGGCGCTCCAGCAAGGCCTGGCGCACCGGTCCATAGGCGGCGACCCTGGAAGCCAGGTTGCCGATGCTCTCCTGGCGGATCAGGGCGCCCACGTCCTGGCCATCAAGCAAAACCTGCTCGCCCTGGAATGAAACGTCCAGGTCCAGGGCGACCCCGGCCACCGCGGCCTCGTCGCCCACATCCACACCCTTCTGCTGCGCGGCCAGGGCCGTCAGCCGGTATAGCGCACCGCTGTCGAGCACCGCCCAGCCCAGAGCCTGGGCGACCCGGTGGGCTATGGTGCCTTTGCCGGAGGCCGTGGGGCCGTCGATGGTGATGACGGGGATATCTGCCGACGCTGAAGTCATGCTCGCACCAGTTCGCGGAATACGGAAAAATAATCGGGAAAAGTCTTGCTGACGCAGTCCGGATCCAATATGGTCACCGGCACCGGGCCAAAGGCGGCCAGCGAGAAACACATGGCCATGCGGTGATCGTCGTAGGTTTCGATGGATGCCGGCCGCCATGCGGATGAAGCGATGGGGGTCACCCTCAGCCAATCGGGGCCGGACTCGACCTGCGCGCCCAGTTTCTGCAATTCGGTATGCATGGCATGGATGCGGTCGGTCTCCTTCACCCGCCAACTGCCGATATTGCGCAACATGCAGGGGCCGTCGGCATACATCGCCAGGGCGGCGGCGGTCATGGCCGCATCGGGAATCAGGTTGAAGTCGCGGTCGAAGGCCTTGAGCTTTTCGCCTTCGGCCACCCGCGGGCCGCTGACCTCGATGGAATCGGGGCGGCGCACGACCGTCGCCCCCATTTCCTGCACGACGTCCGCAAACTCCATGTCGCCCTGGATGCTGTCCGATCCCGCCCCTTGTATATGGACCGGGCCTCCGCCAATGGCCCCCAGGGCCATGAAGTAGGACGCCGTCGACGCATCGCCCTCGATGGCGATGCGACCCGGCGAGGTGTAGCGCGATCCGGCGGGAATCACAAAACGCCGCCACCCGTCGCGCTGAACCTGCACGCCGAACCTGGCCATCAGATTCAGGGTGATCGATATATAGGGCTTGGAAATAAGCTCGCCGTCGACCTCGATCGCCACATCGGTCGATGCGCGCGAGGCATGGATGGGCGCGGCCATCAGCAAGGCGGTCAGGAACTGGCTGGATACCGACCCCTTGACCCGGACGGGTTTGTCCGCCCGGATGCCGCCCCGGCCTATCGCCAGCGGCGGGTAGCCCGGGTTCCCCAGGTAGCGGACGTCCGCGCCCAGGGCCGCCAGGGCATCCACCAGATCGCCTATGGGCCGCTCATGCATCCGGGGCACGCCGGACAGCCGGTAATCCCCGCCCATCACCGCCAGGGCGGCGGTCAGGGGGCGGAAGGCGGTCCCGGCATTGCCCAGGAACAGTTCCGCGCTTTGCGTCGTGAATGGACAGTGGCCTCCGATGCGCGCCCTGTCCGTTCCGTCCAGCTCGACCTGCACGCCCAGCTGGCTCAAGGCCGCCAGCATCACCCGCGTATCGTCGGAATCGAGCAGTCCATCCAGCTGCGTCACGCCGTCTGCCAGCGCCGCCAGCAACAGCACCCGGTTGGAAATGCTTTTGGATCCCGGCAACTTCACCTGGCCCGATGCGGCGCGCACCGGCTGCAAACATAAACTGGGACTCATCGTCATGACAAACCGCTCCTGCTACCCCAAAAACGGCGCGCCAGCGCCGCACGTTCCAGAAAATCCTGCAGCTTGTCGCCGTCGGCGTCTTCCAGCGCCTGTTCGGCTTGCTCCAGGGCGTCCTTCACTTCGCGCAGCTCGGCCAGCACGGCGGGCCGGTTGCTCAGGAAGATATCCCGCCACACTTCGGCCGAACCGGCCGCAATGCGCGTAAAGTCTCGAAAGCCGGTGCCGGCCAACGCCATGCGCAGGTCCGAATCCTGCGCCGTCGCCACCTGCCACATGAAGACCGATGACAGGAAATGCGGGACATGGCTGACCGACGCCAGCACCGTGTCGTGGATATCGGGCTCCATGCTCAGCACCCGGGCGCCGCAGCTCTCCCACGCTCGCGTCACATAGGCCTTTGCCGCGGCGGTATTTTCGGCCAGGGGCGTGAGGACCGTGGTGCGTCCCCTGTACAGCGATGCATCGGCCGCTTCGGGGCCGGTTTTTTCGGCGCCGGCTATCGGATGGCCCGGCACGAATTGTCCGATCCGGTCGCCCAGCGCCGAACGCGCCGCGGCAACCACGTCGGCCTTGGTGCTGCCTGCGTCGGTGACCAGGGTTTCAGGGCGCAGCAAAGGCCGCAGTTCGGCCAGCACCGCGGCGGTGGCCCCTACCGGCATCGCCAGAAAGATCAGGTCGGCCCGCGCCGCGGCCTGCTCCAGGGTGGCGACCTCGTCGATCAGGCCCAGCCTGCGCGCCTGTGTCAGCGAGGCGGCCTGGCGTCCCACGCCCAATACCCGGCCGACGGCGCCGGCCTGGCGCAGGGCGCTGGCGAATGAACCGCCTATCAGTCCGACGCCCACGACGGCCAGCACCGGCATCCACGGCTGAGCCTGCACCGAAGAGGCGGTGGGGCCGCTCATGGCGCCCTGAGGGTGGCCGTCAACGCATCCAGAAAACGGGCGTTCTCATCGGGCAGGCCTATGGAAACGCGCAGCCATTCCGGCAATCCGTCGCCCGCCACCGGGCGGACGATCACGCCCTGCTTGAGCAACTCCAGATTGATGCGTGCGGCATCGCCCACGCGCACCAGCACGAAATTGCCATAGCTGGGCACGAACTCCAGGCCCAGGCGCGTGAATCCCTCGACCAGGACCTGCTTGCCCATCTTGTTCAATTCATAGGACTGCTGCAGGAAAGCCGCATCGCCCAGGGCCGCGATGGCGGCCACTTGCGCCAGGCTGTTGACGTTGAACGGCTGCCGCACGCGGTTGAGCACGTCGGTCAAGCCGGGCTGGGCGATGGCGTAGCCCACCCGCAAGCCGGCCAGCCCATAGGCCTTGGAGAAGGTGCGCGAGACGATCAGGTTGCCATACTGCTCGACCCAGCGGGCGCTGTCGAAACGGAATTCGGGGTCCAGGTATTCGTTGTAGGCCTCGTCCAGCAGAACCGTGACCCGGTCGCCCCAGCGATCATGCACCCGGGCCAGAAACGCCGCGATCCGGTCGGCCGACAGAAAGGTTCCCGTGGGGTTGTTGGGATTGGCAATGAAGACCAGCCGGGTGTCCTCGTCGATGGCGTCGTACATGGCATCCAGGTCATGGCCATAATCACGCGCCGGCACCATGATGTGGCGCGCGCCCCGCGCCTGCGTGGCCAGCCGGTACACGGTGAACGCATGCTGCGCATAAACGGCCGATGCGCCCGGCGCCAGCAGGGCCAGCGAGGCCAGTTCCAGCAAATCGTTCGAGCCATTGCCCAGGGTGATCCAGTCGGCCGGCACGCCGTAGCGCGCCGACAGGGCCGCCTTCAGCTCGAAACCGTTGGGATCGGGATAGCGGCCCAGGCCGCTTATGGCGTCCGCCATGGCGCGCCGCGCCGACTCGGGCAGTCCCAGGGGGTTTTCATTCGAGGCCAGCTTGACGATGCCGGCGGGGTCCAGCTTGAACTCGCGCGCCAGTTCGCCTATGGGCTTGCCTGCCTGGTAAGGGGCGATGGCCAGCACATAATCGGGGACGGCCGCTGCGGCGGCCTTTTTAGTGTCTTCTAGGTTCATGCCAGCCTGTTCCTACTGCCTGGGATAGGATCCCAATACCTTGAAAAAAGCGACCTGTTTCTTCAGGTCGGCCAGTGCCTGCGCGACCGCCGGCTCATTGCGATGGCCCAGCAGGTCGACGTAGAAATAATATTCCCACTGGCCGGTGCGCGCGGGGCGCGACTCCAGGCGCGTCATGGACACCCCGTTGGCCGCCAGCGGGGCCAGCATGTCGTAGACGGCGCCGGCGCGATTGGGCACGGCCAGGATGATGCTGGTCTTGTCGCTGTCGGTCGGCAGTGTCTCTATGGCCCCGACCGCGAGGAATCGCGTCCGGTTCTGCGGATCGTCCTGGATGCCCGAGGCCACGATTTGCAAATCCCAGGCTTGCGCCGCGGTTGCCCCCGCGATGGCGGCCACCGTGGGATCCTGGGAAGCCATGCGCGCCGCTTCGCCGTTGCTGGACGCCGCATCGCGCGCAAGCCGCGGATAATGCTGGGTCAGCCACGCCTGGCATTGCGCCAGCGCCTGCGGGTGCGCCATCACGCGCGTGACGCCGTCCAGCGTACCGGACTGCGTCATCAGGTTGTGATGGATTTTTATCGAACGCTCGCCCAGCACCTTCAGGGGCGAATTCAGCAAGAGATCGAGGGTGCGGTTGACCGCGCCCTCCGTGGAATTCTCGACGGGAACCATGCCGACGTTGGCCTGCCCGGCCTCGACCGCGCGAAACACTTCGTCGAAGGAATCGCAGCGCAGGCGGGTGACCGAATGGCCGAAATGCTCCAGCGCGGCCTGTTCCGAAAACGAGCCTTGCGGCCCGAGGAAAGCCACCGTCAGCACGCTTTCAAGCCCCCGGCAGGTGGAGATGATCTGTGTCCAGACGGCATCGATGGCCTGCTCGGTAAACGGTCCCTTGTTCAGTTCCTGCAGGCGCCGGATGACCATGGCTTCGCGTTCGGGCTTGAGCACCGGGCCGTCCAGGTCGAACTCCTGTTTGACCTTGCCGACTTCCTGGGCGGTGGCGGCGCGCTGGTTGAGCAGATCCAGGATCTGCTCGTCCAGCGCATCGATGCGTTCTCGCAAAGGCAGCAGGCGGGCCTGCAATGAATTATCCATGTCGGCGCTCGAAGTCCTGCAAGTAAGAAATCAGTGCCTGCACCGCCTCCAGCGGTACGGCGTTATAAATGGAGGCGCGCATGCCGCCCACGCTCTTGTGCCCTTTCAGCTGCATGAGCCCGGCGGCCTCGGCCTCGGACAGGAAGGCCGCGTTCAGCGACTCGTCGCGCAGGAAAAACGGCACGTTCATGCGCGACCGCGACGCCGCATGCACCCGGCTCACATAGAACCGGGAATCGTCCAGATAGGAATACAGGGCCTGCGCCTTGGCGATGTTGGCGGCCTGGATGGCGGCCACACCGCCCTGGCGCTTGAGCCACTTGAACACCAGGCCGGCGATATAGATGGCGTAGGTGGGCGGTGTGTTGAACATGGAGCCCGCGGCCGCCACGTTCGCGTAATCGAAGGCCGATGGGCACACCGGCAGCGCATGGCCCACCAGATCTTTGTGGATGATGACGACGGTCACGCCGGCCGGCCCGGCATTTTTCTGGGCGCCCGCGTACACCATGGACGCCTTGGAAAAGTCGATGGGGCGCGACAGGAAATGCGACGATGCATCCACCACCAGCGGCACTTGGGCGGCGCCCAGCGACGCCATGTCGGGCCAGTCGGCGAACTCGACGCCGCCTATGGTCTCGTTGCTGCACAAGTGCAGGTACGCCGCATCGGGCCTGACCTTCCAGTCCTGCACCTTGGGGAACCAGGTCCAGGGGTCCTGCTTCACACCGTCCAGCGTGGCCTCGGCGCCGCTGCTTGCCGCGATGGCGATATCGCCGTAGCGCTGGGCCTCTTTGTGCGACTTGTTCGACCAGATCCCGGTAAGAATGTAGTCGGCCTTGCCCGATCCATTACGGCCGATCAGGTTCAGGGGCACGATGGCATTCTCGGCCGTCGCGCCGCCCTGCATGAACAGGACTTCGAAATCGTCGGGCACGCCCAGCAATTCGCGCAGATCGGCTTCGGCTTCGTCGCGTATCTGCGTGAACTGCTTGCCGCGGTGGCTCATTTCCATGACCGACATGCCGCAGCCGTGCCAGTCCGTCATCTCCGAGGCCGCCTGCTGCAGCACTTCCAGCGGCAGGGCCGACGGGCCCGCCGAAAAATTCCATGGACGCATTACGATGGTTCCCCGCTGCCTTCGGAATCGGAATCGGAGCCGGCGGAATCGCCTTCAGCGGCCTGGTCCGGTGAAACGCCGGCATCGTCGCCCGCCGCCTCGGCCGTTGATCCGCCATCGATTTCGACGATGACGTCGTCATCGGCATCGCTTTCGACCACGCGGCGCACGCCCGACAACATGCTGTCGTCATCCACGCTGATCAGGGTCACGCCCTGCGTCGCGCGGCCCATTTCACGGATTTCCGACACCCGCGTGCGGACCAGCACGCCGCCGGTGGTGATCAGCATGATCTCGTCCGACGGCATGACCAGCACCGCGCCGACCACCTTGCCGTTGCGCGCCGTGGTCTGGATGGCGATCATGCCCTTGGTGCCGCGCCCATGGCGGGTGTATTCGCTTATCGAGGTGCGCTTGCCGAAGCCGTTTTCGGTGGCCGTCAGCACGCTTTGCGACTCGTCGCCCGCCACCAGCATGGCGATCACGGCCTGGCCGTCTTCCAGCATCATGCCGCGCACGCCTCGCGCCGTGCGGCCCATGGGCCGCACGTCGTTCTCGTCGAAGCGCACCGCCTTGCCCGCGTCCGAAAACAGCATGACGTCATGCTTGCCGTCGGTCAGGTCGGCGCCGATCAGGTAGTCGCCCTCGTCCAGCGCCACGGCGATGATGCCGGCCTTGCGCGGATTCGAGAAATCGGACAAGGGCGTTTTCTTGACCGTGCCGCGCGAGGTGGACATGAACACATAGTGGTCTTCGCTGAATTCCTTGACCGCCAGTACCACGGTGATCTTCTCGCCGTCGAGCAGCGGGAACATATTGACGATGGGGCGTCCGCGCGAGTTGCGCGAACCTTGAGGCACTTCCCAGACCTTCAGCCAGTACACGCGGCCCCGGTCGGAGAAGCACAGCAGGTAATCGTGCGTATTGGCAATGAACAACTGGTCTATCCAGTCGTTTTCCTTCATGGCCGTGGCCTGCTTGCCCCGCCCGCCGCGCTTCTGGGAACGGTACTCGGACAGCGGCTGGCTCTTGATATAGCCCGTCTGCGACAGGGTCACCACCATGTCCATGGGAGTGATCAGGTCTTCGGTATCGAGCTCGGTGGCATTGCGCTCGATATCCGAGCGGCGCACATCCTTGGTGGACGTGGAGAATTCCGCCTTGATGGCCAGGAGCTCGTCGCCGATGATGGTCGTTACGCGTGCGGGCCGCGCCAGGATGTCCAGCAGGTCGGCGATGGTCGCCATGATGTCTTTGTATTCGCCGACGATCTTGTCCTGCTCCAGGCCCGTCAGGCGTTGCAGACGCATGTTCAGGATTTCCTGGGCCTGGGTGTCGCTCAGGCGATACAGCCCGTCGCCCTGCAGGCCGAAGCCCTCGGGCAGCGATTCGGGCCGGTAGGCCGCGCGGCCCCCCGGCGTGTCGCCCTGGTCGGCCCGCTGCAGCATCTCGCGCACCAGCGACGAATCCCAGGATCGCGCCATCAGTTCCTGGCGCGCCACGGGCGGCGTCGGCGCCGCCTTGATGATGGCGATGAAGTCATCGATATTGGCCAGGGCCACGGCCAGGCCCTCCAGCACATGGCCGCGCTCGCGCGCCTTGCGCAGCTGGAATACCGTACGGCGCGTCACGACCTCGCGGCGATGCAGCAGGAAGTACTCGACCATCTGCTTCAGGTTCAGCAGGCGGGGCTGGCCGTCGACCAGGGCCACCATATTCATGCCGAAGGTATCCTGCAGCTGCGTATTCTTGTACAGGTTGTTCAGGACCACTTCCGGAACTTCGCCGCGCTTGAGCTCGATGACCAGACGCATGCCGTCTTTGTCGGATTCGTCGCGGATATCGGAAATACCCTCTATCTTCTTCTCGTTGACCAGTTCGGCAATCTTTTCCTGCAGGGTCTTCTTGTTGACCTGGTAGGGTATGGCATCGATGATGATGGCCTGCCGATTGCCCTTTTCCATGTCCTCGAAGTGGGTTTTCGCGCGCATGATGACGCGTCCCCTTCCGCTGCGGTAGCCCTCGCGCACGCCGGACAGGCCATAGATGATGCCCCCCGTGGGGAAATCCGGCGCGGGGATCAGTTCGATCAGTTCGTCGATGGTGCAATCCGGGTTGCGCAGGCAATACAGGCAGCCTTCGATGACCTCGGACAGATTGTGGGGCGGAATATTGGTCGCCATGCCCACCGCGATCCCCGAACTGCCGTTGACCAGCAGATTGGGCAGGCGCGAAGGCAGCAGCAGGGGCTCGCTTTCGCTGCCGTCGTAGTTGGGCCCGAAGTCGACGGTTTCCTGGTCGATGTCGGCCAGCATCTCGTGCGCGATCTTGGCCAGGCGGATTTCGGTGTAACGCATGGCCGCCGCGCTGTCGCCGTCGACCGAACCGAAGTTGCCCTGCCCGTCGACCAGCATATAGCGCAGGGAGAAGTCCTGGGCCATGCGCACGATGGTGTCATACACGGCCGAGTCGCCATGCGGGTGATACTTACCGATGACGTCGCCAACGATACGCGCCGACTTCTTGTAAGCGCGGTTCCAGTCGTTATTGAGCTCATGCATGGCAAAGAGCACGCGCCGATGCACCGGTTTCAGGCCGTCCCGAACGTCCGGTAAGGCGCGCCCCACGATCACGCTCATGGCGTAATCGAGATAACTGCGGCGCATTTCCTCTTCCAGCGAAATTGGAAGGGTCTCCTTGGCGAAGGAATCCATAGCGTGTCTTAAGCGTAAAAGTCGTGAAGTCTGGCCGATGTCGGGCGAATGGGAAATTCTAGCACTTCCCTACATAAGCTCTCCCGGGCATGCGCGGGGGCATGCAGACATGTGGCAAGCCGGCTTAAACAAGACCTTTCGCCCGATCACTTGATAAACCACTTTAAGCGCATGAGGGCGTTGTCAAAAACCAACATTTATCGGAGAGATAAGGTAGAAAACCGGATATCTGGCGGATATGTATCATTCGTGCTTAACGAACCACCCAGAAATGCCGTAAGATTCGCCCTAACACGCATGAATCCAGCGCAACTCTTTGATCATCAATGGTGTTGCTATACTGGCTCCGTTTTCTTGATATGCGGCGGGGATTCGCTGCGGTCACTTACCAGCATTAAGCTCAACGAGGAGAAACATGAATAAACCCTCCAAAATCGCACTAGCACTCGCCATTGCCGCCGCAACGGCGTCTGGCGCTGTATCTGCACAAACCGTCGATAACTGGCGCAACCCGTTTGGCGACGTTTGGAAAAACGGCACCAACGAACTGTGCTGGCGTGACAACTTCTGGACCCCCGCCACCGGCATCCCCGGCTGCGACGGCGTACCAGTTGCTCAGGCTCAAGCTCCCGTGGTCGCTCCTACCGCTACCAAAGTTGTCCTGAATGCTGACACCTTCTTCGACTTCGACAAAGCCACCATCAAGCCTGAAGGCCGTCAAGTCCTGGATCAAGTTGCCGCGCAAGCCAACACCATCAATCTGGAAACCCTGATTGCAACCGGCCACACCGATTCCATCGGTACCGAACAGTACAACCTGGGCCTGTCGCAGCGTCGTGCCAACTCGGTCAAGGCCTACCTGGTCAGCAAAGGCATTTCCGCCGATCGCATCTACGTCGAAGGCAAGGGCGAATCCAGCCCCGTCGCTTCGAACAAGACTCGCGAAGGCCGTGCCCAGAACCGCCGCGTAGAGATCGAAATCGTTGGTACTCGCAAGTAATACATCACTGTAATACCTGCAGCGTTCAACGCTACAATAAGGGCTCCGCACTGCGGGGCCCTTATCATTTCCGGACAGCCCATGAACACGACAGCCACTTCTTCATCCAGCAGCAAGCACAACGTCGATCAGGCTGAACTGGATAAATTCAGCGCCCTGGCCTCACGCTGGTGGGATCCCGAAAGCGAATTCAAGCCTTTGCACGCCATCAATCCGCTGCGCCTGGGCTGGATACAGGATCAGGCGGGCCCGCTTTCGGGCAAGACGGTGCTGGATGTAGGCTGCGGCGGCGGCATCCTGGCCGAGAGCATGGCGCAAGCCGGCGCCCAGGTTACCGGGATAGACCTCGCCGAAAAATCCCTGAAGGTCGCCAAGCTGCACGGGCTGGAATCCGGCGTCCCGGTCGATTACCAGGCCGTCAGCGCCGAAGACCTCGCCAGCCGGCAGCCCGCCCGCTACGACGTGGTCACCTGCATGGAAATGCTGGAGCACGTACCCGATCCCGCTTCCATCGTCAGGGCCTGCGCCACGCTGGTCAAGCCGGGCGGCTGGGTGTTCTTCTCCACCCTGAACCGCAACCCCAAGTCATTTCTCTTTGCCATTGTGGGCGCCGAATACGTTTTGCGCATGCTTCCGAAGGGTACGCACAGCTACGAAAACTTCATCAAGCCCAGCGAACTGGCGGCAGCCGCGCGCCAGGCGGGCCTGGCGCTTGTGCAAATGGCCGGCATGGAATACAACCCCATCATCGATCTGTATAAACTCAGCGGCGACACGTCGGTCAATTACCTGATGGCAAGCCGCCGCGAAAATTGATCCTTATGCGCAAACTGGTTTTATTCGACTTCGACGGCACGCTCGCCGACACCGCTCCCGATCTGGCCGCCGCAGCCAACAGACAAAGAAGCCGCAAAGGCCTGCCGCCCCTGCCCTATGAAGCCTTGCGGCCCTATGCGTCGCATGGGGCGCGCGGCCTGCTGAAAGCCGGCCTCGACATGGACCCCGACCACCCCGACTACGAGGCCTGTCGCCAGCAGTTCCTGGAAGACTACGAACAGGACATGACCACCCACACCACGCTCTTTCCGGGTATCAAGCAGCTGCTGTCCACGCTGAAGGACCATGACTACGCCTGGGGCATCGTCACCAACAAGATGGAATACCTGGCCATGCCGTTGGTCGTGCATCTGGGCCTGTATACCGATTGCGCCGTCACGGTGGGCGGCGATACCACCAGCCACGCCAAGCCGCATCCGGCGCCGCTGCTGCATGCGGCCAAACAGGCGGGCTTCGACCCCTCGCAATGCATATACGTGGGAGACGACCAGCGCGACATCATCGCCGGCAAGGCCGCCGGCATGGCCACGGTGGTGGCCGCCTATGGCTATTGCGGCCAGGAAACCGCGCTGCACGCATGGCAGGCTGACGCCATCGCCGAATCGCCCGAAGACATCTGGCCCGCCGTCCAGGCCTGGGCGGTCCGCTAAGGGCAGTCCGCTAAGGGCGGCCCGCTCCCCGGCCGCCACCTTCCTATGCGGCCAGGCTGCGCACGGCCCTGATCTGACGCGGGGCTCTGTCCTGCGGCAATGCGACCGCCTCGCCGCGGACATCCAACCGGAAGGCACTGATCGCTTCCGTCAGCTGCGTGGCCTGGCCTTGCAGGCTGCCGGTCGAGGCGGCCGCCTCTTCGACCAGAGAGGCATTCTGGCGCGTCACCTGATCCATCTGCACGATGGCCTGATTGACCTGCTCTATGCCCACGCTCTGCTCGTTGCTGGCCATGGATATTTCGCCGACGATATCGGTAACGCGCTTCACGCTCGCCACGACTTCCTGGATGGTCGTGCCTGCTTCCCCGACCAGCTTGCTGCCCGCTTCCACCTTGCCGACCGCATCATCGATAAGCGCCTTGATTTCCTTGGCCGCCGTCGCGCTGCGCTGTGCCAGGCTCCGGACTTCGCTGGCAACCACCGCAAACCCCCTGCCCTGCTCGCCGGCACGAGCGGCCTCGACCGCCGCATTCAGGGCCAGGATGTTGGTCTGGAAGGCGATGCTGTCGATCACGTCGATGATATCGACGATCTTTCCGGCCGAGCTGTTGATGGACTCCATGGTCGCAACGACCTCGCCGGCGGCCCGGCCGCTTTTCTCGGCAATCTGCGAGGTCGATACCGCCAGTTGATTGGCCAGCTGGGCATTGTCGGCGGTCTGCTTGACCGTGGTGGTCAATTGCTCCATGGCCGATGCCGTTTCGGTCAGCGAGCTGGATTGCTCTTCGGTGCGTGAAGACAGATCCAGATTGCCCGCGGCGATCTGGCCGGACGCGCTTGCAATGCTGTGCGCGCCCTCCCGGACGTTGCCCACCAGCCTGGACAGGTTGTCGTTCATTTCATGCAGGGACTGCAGCAGTTGTCCCGTTTCATCGGTGGAATGCGCTTCGAACCGGGAAGTCAGGTCGCCTCCGGCGATGTTGCGCGCCACCTGGACGGCGCGCATCAAAGGATGTGTGATTCCCTTTGTCAGGCGCCACGCAAACAGCATCCCGAACAGCACCACGACCAATGACAGCCCCAGGATGACGCGGCGGCTGGATTGGTTCGACGCCGAAATGGCCTCGGACGTCTTGTCCATGTACTGCCGTTGGGACTCCACCAGTTCCTCGACCAGGCTCTGGTACTTGCGGGCGCCCGGAATGAACTCGTTTTCAAAGATGCGCCTGGCCTCTTCCGGATTGCCCGCCACTTTCTGTCGTGTCATGGCATCGCGCGTGGACAGGTAGATGGCACGCTGATCCATGATTTGCTGGAACAGCTCCTTTTCCGCATCCGCCTTGAGCAAAGGTATTATTTTCTTCTGGAGCTCGGCCGATGCGCTGGTGGCGGCGGCGGTTTCCTTGGAAAAATAGGGCCCCAGGGACGGATCCGTGCTTTTGGCGATGGCGATCGTGCGATTGACGCCATTGGTCAGGTTGCGATACCAGTCGCTGATCATCCGCTCTTTGGCCAGCGGCACTTCCATCATCTGCTGGTTGGCGGCATGCAAGGCCTGCAATTGCCAGATGCCCAGCCCTCCCGTCAGGACGGCCAGTGCCAGCACAATGCCAAAGCCCAGCGCCAGCCGGTTTCCAATACGCATATTCGTTAAAAAGTTCATTTTCCGGTATTTCCGAGGAATCATGGTTACAGGGACGCACCCGCTGGAAGACCTGGCGCGCATCAGTAGACCGATTCCAGGGAAAACCCTTAGTTGCGCCGGATTAACGGCGGAATATGAAGACTCTTTAGGCAGGAATTTCAAATAAAAGCGTATCTGGCCCGGCGGACGTCGGGCACAGGGATTGCTGCCCACGGTGGACGCATGCCGTTGACGGGGGATAGACTGATATGGCTTGGCAAACACTATTTGGCGAACGGGCGACAACCAAGATCGCCGCAATCTTCGATACCGAAAGCGGGGCGGCATCCGCAGCGGCAACGCTGCATTCCGCCGTCGGCTTGCACACGACGCAATTGCGCCTGGTCAAGCCTTATGAGAAAGGCTATTCAAAGAAGCTGGAGCCCGAATCGCGCGGCATTGTGCGGACCGCCGTGCGTGCGCACCTGATTCTGGGCGCCGCCGGCGCCGTCGCCGGCGCGATCCTCTGGTGTGTGCTGTATGCCCTCGAGCTGCCGGCCATCGTTTCATCGCCCCGTGCCAGCGCCGGCGCCATTCTTTTCTTCTCCGTCATCGGCGGCATGCTGCTGGGCGGGCTGATAACGGCCAGGCCCGATCACCAGTTGGTGATCCAGCGGGTACAGGAAGCCACCCAGGACGGCCGCTGGTCGCTGGTGGTGCATCCGCGCAGCCCGCGCCAGTGCGATGCGGTCATGGACACGCTTGCCCGCCTGGGGCCTGAAATCGTACGCAGCGTCTGACAGCGGCCTGCGAGGCATAGCCCTGACCGTACCGTTCTCCCGATCGGGTCGCTTCAAGACATATCATCAAAAGAATCCCCGATGCCTTCCCGGTGAGTTGCCTGCTATGCTTTGAGACGCTGCATAAGCCTCGGAGGCTGTTTGCATGCGCCACCAAGGAAGCCATAATGAGTGAGACACTAAAGCGCGGCCGGACCCGTGTTCGGGGGTTCAACGATCCGGAAATGGATTTCCAGCTGATGCGCCAGCTGGGCGTGTCGCGTTACGGAGGCTCGTCCGTCGGCGAATGCCTGGCATTGGCCCAAAGCATACCGGATGCCGATCCCGATGCCTGGGTCAGCGCCTTCGCCCAGGCCGGCGAGCGCCAGTCGGTCGATGCAAACGCCAGGTTGGCGCGCGGCCATCGCGTCAGCGCCAGCCAGCAATATCTGCTCGCCAGCAACAGCTACCGTGCGGCCGAGTACTACTGCGGCGTGGCCGACCCCAAGCATGGGCAATACGGCCTGCTCAGCCGGCAGGCCTTTCTTGCCGCCATGCAGTGCGCAGGCCGGGATTGTGCCGAGGTCTGGATCGAGCTGGACGGCCAGAAGCTGCCCGCCTACCACATCCGCAATCCGCAGCGCTCCACGGGCCGCACACTGATGATCATCAGCGGTTTCGACGGGACACTGGAAGAAACCTATATGGCCCACGGCCTGGCGGCGCTGGAGCGCGGCCGCGATCTGTTCCTGTTTACGGGGCTTGGACAAATGGACACGCTGCGCTTCAATCCCGGCAGCCATTTTGTGCCGGATTTCGAACGCGCCGGCCGCGCGGCGGTCGACCATCTGCTGGCGCAACCCGATACCGCTCCCGACGCCCTGGCCCTGATGGGCATCAGCTTCGGCGGTTATTTCGCCTTGCGCATCGCGGCGGCCGACAGCCGGATCAAAGCCTTGATCCTCAATTCCCCGATCAGCGATCTGCATGCCTATATGAGCTCCTTCGTCGGATTCGATCCGGCGCAGATGCCGGACCCGGACGATTTCGGACCAGGCGATATCGACATGCTGCCCCCGGAAGCAATGAACGCCCAGACACGCGAAATGGCGCGCAACCTGATGCTCCGCTTCGGGCAGGCAAGCTTCAAGCAGACATACGTGGCCATGCGCGAGTTCCGGGTCCCCGATGACGCCTTGGCCCGCATCGCATGCCCGGTGCTGGCCCTGGCGGGCGAAGGCGAGGGCGCCGAACCCTTGCGGCAGTGGCGGCACGTGCGGGAACATGTTTCAGGACCGGTGGGGTACTACTGCTTTACCGCCCAAGAAGGCGCGGATGGACATTGCCAGACGGGCAACCTGGCGTTCTCGGCGGCGGTGTCCATGGACTGGCTGGACGAGACGCTGCCCTGATCGATGCCAGCCTGGTCACCAACCTGAACGCAGCCGCGCGGCCTGGGCCTGATTCAGGCGTCTTGCCTCCTCTTCGGCATAGTCCCTTTCCCCTTGCTCATACCGCCCTTCATGCATGCAGCTGCTGCGATTCCAGGCGCATGCGCCGCTGCCCGAGGATGCGGTGCCCGCACGCGGGCTGGAATCCGACCCTAGATCGAGTACGGAGCACCCGGAAACAAGCGCGGCAAGAAACAGCGCGATGCCGCATCGGTTCAATGTTTGAATGGACATTTTCCTGGCCCTGCAGAAATGCTATGGGGCTTTTATAGCACGCTACACGCCCCTTTACTGGTAACCAAAAATGCACGCCAACCGTCGGCGGCAGGATCACCGCCGAGCCCGACAAGGATTCGGTCAGCCCGGGCGGCAAAGATCTGACGGGCGTTGTCAGACTGCACCGCAAGCGCCATCTTGCAGTAAAGATAAATTTGTAATCAGAGTCGAAGGACATCAACAATATTTTGGAGAGCATGGGTTTGTGTTGCCTGCAACCACCGTGATCCAAGCGCCTCTTCATGTCTTGCATCAACCTCGCTTCGGCGGGCTCTCTTTTGCACGTTTCAGCCCCGAAGGGGCTTTTTTCGGCTGTTTCTTGCCCAGCAGGGAAGTCTGGAGGACACAGTTCGCATAGCTAACCCAGGCACCCTGAAAGGGCCGATATTTCTATCGGCCCCGTCTACGTTGTAGCGTTAAACATGAGTTGGCCAGAAATACAGCTTAAGCTGTCGCCAAAGCTATGGTTCCTCATCGGCAACGGTTTGCCGCAGCATTGAAATCGTACTGAGCGGTGCGAGTTTGATGAGCGGAGCGGCTCTGTGCCGGCTCTGCCATCGTGCTGCTATATAAGCAAGAACGATGAAGATCATCGCGATGGCACCAAGATATGCAAAACGAGTCAAGAGCGCCAGCGCTTGTGAAACGGTGTCCTGGAAGATATATCCCAAAGCCAGCGCGGAGCCGGCCCAGATCATGGAACCCATCACGTCGTAAGCAAGGAACTTTCGCAAGCTTGTCCTGTTCGCCCCTGCAAGCAGTGTCGTCATTGCGCCGGCGCCCGGTAAAAACTTTGCAATCAATAATGTGTTAAGCCCATGTTTTCGATAAAAACCGGCGCTACGCATGACACACACTTCCGGTGACATGGACAGATGGCAGATTCTACGCGTCAATGTGCTACCGAACCGGCGGCCCATCCAGTACCACACGAGGTCGGCCGAAAGGCAGGCGAGAACAGCCATACCGAATATCTCGCAAAGTAAGGCGGCGTCAGCCAGGGTTGCCGGGAGCGAGCCGGCGACAATTAGTGAGGGATAGGCAGGCATAGGCAAACCGATCTGCTCCAGAAAAACCGTTGCGAACAAAAGTAGCTCGGTGTGCTCTTCGAAGGCCACCCGCACTAAATGAAGCAAATAGTCCATGAAGTTGTCTCCGTTTGATCTTCCTATGTAAAGCCATTCTAGAGAGTCGCTTCATCACGCGGTAGGCTTGAAGAAGGTCCCACTATATTGCCCTCCGGACATCAATCGAAGCGCGTCATCATCTTGCTGAACTGCTTATCTACTCGAGACGAATCGTTGGCGTTGTAGATATGCCTACCCTCAGTTTCGCTGCCGAAGGTTGACCGGGATTGATACGAATGCGCACAGGCAACGCTGTACCACCTTCGTGAAGTTGCCTGTGGCATTGTGTGGGGCAATAGGGACATGGCTGACTCCGCCGGCCGGCCCCAGACTGTCTAGGGTTCGTTTCCGCTGCACTTCGGACTGCTGTAGAGTCTGCACCGTTCCCGAACCTTCAACCCACATGACGGCCCTATTTGGTGCGCATAGGGCAACACTGTGAGCATATTTGCAGGCCTACCGTCACACACCATTGCTACCTACCATGATGACACACGGCCTTCTGCCGTGATCAGTGTCCTGTAAACCAGGGCGCTCCCCCAATCGTCCTCTGGAGCAATCATGACACACCGTATCAATTACATTCAACAATCGCCTGAACTATTCAAGGCGTTCATGCAGTTCAGCAACGCCCTGAAGAACACCACAATCGAAGAGTCAATTCGCGATCTGGTATCGATTCGCGCCTCTCAGCTGAACGGCTGCAGCTTCTGCCTCGATATGCATGTGAAGGAAGCGCGTATCCACGGCGAACGAGAACTTCGTATTCATCATTTGACAGCATGGCGCGAATCCACACTCTTTGAGCCCCGTGAACGCGCAGCGCTTGCTTGGACCGAAGTCCTGACGAAACTACCTGAACATGGCGTCTCCGACGAAATCTACGATCGAGTGCGCACTCAATTAAGCGAAAAGGAGCTTTCCGACCTGACGTTCGATGTGATGGCCATCAACGCATGGAATCGCGCAAACGTTGCGTTTAAAACTGTCCCGGGTTCGGCTGATAAGGCTTTCGGATTGGACAAAGCCAACCTCGCCTGAACGGCGACCTGTTCCCAGTCGCCCCACTGGCTTGCATTCCGGGGCATCGAAAAACCTATTTGGAGATTTAATCATGCTTAGTTTAGACGACACCCTTGCTCCCGACAGTGTGGATACCGCTGATCTGGTGCCATCACGTTACGCAGTGCAGATCGGCAACATTGACGTATTGGTGATCAGCGATGGAGTTCTACCGCTTCCCACCGCAATGCTCGGACATAATGCAGATCCCGTCGACCGGGCAGCCTGGATGGAAGACATGTTCTTGCCGCCGGACGCGTTCGATTGGGCACTGAACGTGGTCGTGGTACGCAGTGGCGAGCAAGTCATACTAATCGATGCTGGACTGGGGTCGGACCCCGACTTGCAGCTACCCCGTGCAGGGCAGACAGTAAAACGGCTGCAGTCCGCAGGCATCAATCTTGCCAGCGTGACCGATGTGGTACTCACTCATATGCATATGGATCACATCGGTGGACTACTTGTCGAAGGTGTGAAGGATCAACTGCGCCCCGACCTGCGTATCCATGTGGCGGCCGCCGAGGTAAAGTTTTGGGAGTCGCCCGACTTCTCCCTTACTTCGATGCCGACTGGGTTCCCCGATGCGCTTCGATCAACCGCGACGCGGTTCATAAAGGAGTACGGCAGCTACTTGCGACCGTTCGAGGACGAATACGAGGTAGCCCCGGGGGTGGTAGCCCGACGTACGGGTGGTCATACCCCAGGGCACGTCGTAGTTCGTGTAGCGTCCGACGGTGAGGGATTAACCTTCGCCGGCGACGCCGTGTTTACAGTTGGATTCGACCATCCCGACTGGTACAACGGCTTCGAACATGATCCTGAGGAAGCAGCTCGCGTTCGACGTGGCCTCTTACAGGAAGTCGCGACATCCGGCGAGTTGCTGGTGGCAACTCACCTGCCGTTTCCATCCGTTGGTCGAGTGGCGGTCGACGGCGACGCCTTCCGTTGGGTACCCGTCTTCTGGGACTACTGACCACTTGTCAAGTCTGGCCCGAGCAATCGGGCTTTCTCTTTGGAGGATTTTATGGCTATCCTAAAACAAGCCGCGTTCACCCTTGTGATGATCGTAGGCATACCGTTCTTCATCCCAGAGCATTAGGCTGCCTTGACATAATGTAACAGTTTGAAAAAAACAAGACTGGCAGCGTCACACGAGGCAGTATTCATACGTCTAGTCAGGTATGAATACTCACGCTTTCCTCTCCACATCGCATGAGCAGCCGCGCCGTCCGCTTATCAGGGCGGCCGACTCACTCGCCAATACCTTCGTCACTAGTTATGCGGGTGTTATTGCATTTCTGGCCGTCGCCAATGAAGGCAGCTTCTCGCGTGCAAGTGAACGTCTGGGCATCGGACGCTCGGCGGTGAGCCGCAGCGTGCAAAAGCTTGAGGCACAGCTGGACGCTCGTTTATTTCACCGCACGACGCGCAGTACATCATTAACCCGCGAAGGCGAACTATTCTACGAAAACTGCCAGCCAGGCGTGATACGTATCGTGCGGGCGCTGGAGGACATGCGTGAACTGCGAAACGGCCCGCCAAGGGGGCACCTACGCATTCACTCGACGCTCGGCTTCGGGCGCAAGGTAATTGCTCCGCTGCTACAAAGCTTTCATGCACAGTACCCTGATATCACGCTGGAGCTTCTGCTGGACGACCGTCCTGCTGATTTCACCGCAGACCGTATCGACGTATCGTTTCGCGACGGCCGAATGGAAAACTGCGATATCGTAGCTCGCCAGTTGATTCCAATGCAGATGATCGTATGTGCTTCGCCTGGGTATGCGGCAGCCTATGACCTACCGCGCCATATCGATGATCTGGGTGAACATCACTGCATTAACTTTTGCACGACCTTGGGGCGTGCCAGAGAATGGGAGTTCAAGATCGATGGCTATGCCCAGAGATATGTTCCGTCCGCCCACCATACGTTCAATGATTTGGATCTGATTTTACAAGCCGTACTGAACGACCAGGGCATCGCACAACTTCCTGCTTACCTGGTATGCGACCTGCTCAATGACCGAAAACTGGTCGCTTGCCTGGCACAGTATGCTCCCGACGATGGCGGCCACTACCTATGCTATCTAAGTCGCAAACAGCTTCCTGCCAGAATTCGTGTATTCGTTGACTACATCACCGAACAAATTCGTTCGCTCGATATCCAATGCCTGACTACGCTGGTGAACGTGGCTGCGGCCTGACGAACCCTCCATTGATGCGCTCAATGCAACACCATGAGTCCGCTTTCGGCTCTACCGCATGTCCGGGCTCAACCCTACAATTTTCATATCCACCTACATCCAGGAGAATGCTATGAAAATCGTTGTCATTGGAGGCACCGGCCTCATCGGCAGCAAAGTGGTCGAAATATTAAAGGTGCAGGGACATGAGGTTATTGCCGCAGCTCCTGCAACAGGCATCAATACCATCACCGGTGAGGGTCTATCGCAAGCCATGGCAGGCACCTCTGTTGTCGTGGATCTTGCCAACTCCCCATCGTTCGCCGACGAAGATGTGCTGGAGTTCTTTGAAACCTCTGGTCGCAATATCTTCGCCGCCGAAATTGCGGCCGGGGTACAACATCACGTTGCCCTGTCTGTTGTAGGAACGGACCGCCTGGCACAAAGCGGCTATTTCCGCGGAAAAATAGCGCAAGAGAAACTCATACGAGAGTCAGGCGTGCCATATACCATCGTTCACTCAACACAATTTTTCGAATTTCTCGGCGGCATTGCGCAGGCAGGCAGCTCAGGAGAAGCGGTTCGGATATCACCTGCGTTCTTCCAGCCGATTTCTTCGAGTGACGTCGCAGCGGCGGTAGCGGATTACGCAATTGGTGCTCCCTGCAATGGCATAGTCGAGATTGCTGGCCCAGAGCGTGTAAAGCTCTCTGACCTGGTCCAACGTTACCTGAAGGCAATCTCTGATTCGCGTAGCGTGGTAGAAGATGAACACGCTCTCTATTTCGGTGCGGAGCTTAAAAGCGACACGCTGATGCCCAAGGCCAACCCCCGCCTTGGCGCCGTGAACTTTGATACATGGCTTGCCCAGTCGCAGGTATCGAAATAGGTGACAAGCTCAGCACGTTATGGCCACATTAAAAGCACCACCCTTATCCTTATTAGAAAAATACCGTGGACGTGATACCAAAACGCTTTACTCCACCACCGTCACAGTGACAGGCGGCGATGCCAGTCATGGACGCGCATCTGGCGTTGCACGCTCTGATGACGGCAATCTGGACGTCCACCTGCGCCTACCAGAGGCGCTGGGCGGACCCGGGGGTGGCTCCAACCCGGAGCAGTTGTTTGCCGCCGGTTATGCCGCCTGTTTCCATGGCGCTCTAAGCTTGCTAGCTGCGCGCGACGGAATCCCCATACCCGATTGTTCAGTGGAGGTTCAGGTTGACTTCAGCCGTGACCCTATGGATGGCTTGTTTGTCCTGACCGCCTACACACGGATTCGTTTACCTGGTGTAGACCAAGCCATCGCCGAAGAGCTGGTTCGCAATACCGAACGCTTTTGTCCATATACCAAGATGGCACGGCAAGGCATCACGAATATTGTGGCGCTCGTGTCAACGGACAAGACCGGCGAACGTTAGCACTAGAGGTTCCCCGCTTTTTACTCTTGAATAACACAATGACCAAACTCAATACTCAAGTTGTGCTGGTGACTGGCGGTGGCGCCGGCATTGGCCTTTCTGCAGCCTCAAAGTTTGCCAAAAGCGGCGCTCGCGTAGTCATCACCGGCCGCAGGCAGGAAGCACTGGAGCAAGCCGTACGCACCGACTCATGCATTGATTACATCGTGGCCGACGCAGGCAACCCCTCCGACGCCGCGCGAACTATCGAAGAACTCATACATCGACACGGACGTCTCGATGTGCTGATCAACAATGCCGGGGCCGGTGCCATCCTGCCCCTGTCGCAGGCCAGCTTTGCGCAAATCAACGAAATATTCTCTGTCAACGTCTTTGGCCCGTCATTGTTGACTACAGCGGCCCTGCCTTATCTGAAGCGATCCGGCGGCAGCATCGTCAATGTGACGAGCACCTTTGGACACAAGGCCGCAGAGGCTCTCTCACACTATGCAGCCAGCAAAGCCGCGCTTGAGCATATGACCAGATGTTGGGCGCTCGAACTTGCTCGCGATGGCATACGCGTAAATGCCGTGGCTGCAGGCCCTACGGAAAGCAATTTCCTGTCGGAGAGAATGAAGTTATCGGCTGAGCAGATAGAAAGCGTTAAAGCGAGCGAGCGTGCTCGTATTCCGCTGGGTCGACGCGGAATACCTGACGATGTGGCCAACTGGATCGTTGCTCTCGCATCCCCCGATGCCGCATGGATCACTGGCCAGGTGTTTACCGTCGATGGCGGGCTCAGTGTGACCTGATAAACCCCTGATGCTCGGCAAAATGCAGTCAAGCGGAGGGCGAGCGAGTGATTGAATGCGATGCCTCTTGTACGCTTACGCCTCCAAAAGGGTTTCGACCCTCTTTAGTCGAGTGGAGTCGGCGGTTGCTCCATAGCCCTGGCACCCTATGAGATAACACATGCACAGGTGATTGCGTATCCTGTTCTCGAAATTGGATCATCTGTGCATTATCACTACTCAGCAGCCGAGCATCTTCTACCAGCAATGCACTGATGCCTGCAAAGTCAGCCCGTTCAAGAACCTGGACCAAGATCTTAAGCAGACGATGATGTACTTCCCGAGAAACGGAAATATGTCGCCGTTCTTTTCGCAGCTGGAGTTTTGCTCGTCTAACGAGTTGGCGGCAGGCTTCCTGTGTCCTATGTAATATTTGAGCTATCTGATCGTAGTCAATATCAAACACTTCGTGCATCAGGAAGGCCGCACGTGTCTCCGGTGTAAGCTGTTCAAGCAGTACTAAGTATGCCATCGACACATCGTCAGCTCGCTCATTGATATCTTGGGGTGTTGTAGGGGATTCCGTCATCTGAAACTCCTGCAACCATAGTTCTGAACAGTGTTCACGATGGGTTTTGATAACGCGTAGCCTGTCAACGGACAATCTTGTCGTGACTGAAACAAGCCATGCTTCCTCATTCTCGATCTCTTGCCCGATTGCTGCATTCCACCGCAACCAAGTATCTTGAACTATATCTTCAGCCTCGGCGACTGAACCCAAGATACGGTAGGCGATTTTTTCCAGCCGCCGCCGAAGTCGAATAAAGGTGCATTCGGCGTCTCCCCTAACTTGCTGACTGTGCTGGGTAGCAACTGACGACAATGATTCGTGCTTCATAGCATTCCCTCTGGCATGTGCCTTTGCTTACGGACTGCTTTGGCAGGCTGCCGCACGATGTGCGGCAGCTTTATCTCAACTGCGGATAAAGGAAAGTAGGTCAGCATTGAATCTGTCTCGATGCGTCTCAGGCAAACCGTGTGGAGCGTTTGGGTAGACGATCAGTTTCGAATTTTTGATGAGCTTTGCTGAGGCACGGCCGGCCGCTTCGATGGGCACAATTTGATCATCGTCCCCATGGACGATAAGCGTAGGCACATCGATCTTTTTCAGGTCTTCAGTGAAATCTGTTTCTGAAAAGGCCTTAATCGATTCGTAGGTGTTATGGTGCCCACCCTGCATACCTTCGCGCCACCATTCCTCGATTAATCCCTGTGATGACTTTGCACCAGGACGATTAAAACCATAGAATGGGCCAGCAGGAAGATCTTTGTAAAACTGTGATCGGTTTGCTAGCTGCGCAGCCCGGATTTCATCGAATACTTCGACCGGCAATCCTTTGGGGTTTTTCTCCGTCTTGAGCATGAGTGGTGTTACGGCTGAAACCAAAACGACTTTGGCAACACGCTGGGTACCATGACGGCCAATATACCGGGCAACTTCTCCGCCGCCCGTCGAGAAACCGACGAGCACCGCGTCCTTAAGTTTCAAGGTTTCTATAACCGTCGCAAGATCATCTGCATAATGGTCCATGTCGTTACCCAGCCATGTCTGGCTGGATCGCCCATGACCGCGCCGATCATGGGCGATGGTGCGAAATCCCTGTGAGGCGAGGAACAGCATTTGAGCTGCCCAGCTATCTGAACTGAGGGGCCACCCATGGCATAGTATGACGGTGGGTCCAGACCCCCAATCCTTGTAGTAAATCTGTGTGCCGTCCGGCGTGGTGATTAGGTTGGAGGATGTCAGGGGCGATGCAGCTTTCATGACGGTTGCTGGCGTGCCGCCGGCAACAGCACGATTGGCAACGCCTGAGGTCAATAGAGCACCGGCTGCAGAAGCGCTGCTAAGAAGCAGACTCCGGCGATTGGAGATAAAAGCGTCAGTAGGTGACATGATGATATTCCTTTGCAAGTTAAACATCAGAGGACAAAGCACTTATTAATAGATGACCAGTCATATATTAATAAGTTAAAAAAAGAGTTGAGGTGGTTACTTCAAAATATGCGGTAATGTGATGTCAATGAAACGTTGAAATGCGTTGCCGTTGCGTTCTATCTTGGAACGTAATGTGGCTCCCTCGAAACTATCTATCATGATAGCCGCCAGCTGATGTGCATCTCGCCGTTTGCTGGAGCCAGCATTGCTGGATGCTTCTTTTATACACGCCGCTATCGCGGCTTCCCACTTACCGAGAATATGGGTCAAAGTCGAGCGTACTCCATCACTGTTGTTGGCTAGTTCGAGAGACAGGTTCCCTATAAGACATCCGATAGTGAAGTTGTTCGCGGCATGTTCGTCCACAAGCAGACTAAAGAAGCGCTTGATTCGAATTAAGGGCTCTATGCTTGCGTCATACAATACAGGCACCAAGCGGTTCTCAATGTCGGTCCAATATTCTTGCAATATGGCAGACGCAAATGATTCCTTACTATCAAAATAGCTATAGAAGGATCCCTTGGGGATTTTCGCAGCAGCCGCTATGTCTTGAACGCCAGAGGCATGGAACCCAACTTCATGAACCAGACGTCCACCGTCTGTTAGTAAGCGCTGAAGAATTTCGGGATTGGGGCGTCTTGGCATATAGTGCTTCCTCAGTTAGTTGGCTTGAATATAAATGACCAGTCGTTTATTGTCAATGCTTTTTTCATCGACAAGATCCTGCAGCACTTAATCATCGATCGGATCTTCGCCAAGCGGCTACGCTGGCCCAGACGTTTTGTGTCATGAGCCGAGCGGTCGCAGGTATGTGAGCTGTCATTTATCGAACTCATCAAGGCTTTATGCTTCGATATGAGCATAAAGCCAGCCTTTGCTTATCGCTTCGGCCAGTTCGGCTTTGACTTGCTCGCGGGTCTTACTTGCGAACCCATCCTGAAGAGGATAGTTATAAGGAAACTGTTCGTTCAGTTTCAGGCCGCTTTCGCCAAAACTTATGTTGCCTGTGCGCATCGCTTCAGCCAGTTCAGCATTGACTTGCTGACGGCTCTTCGTTGCGACCAATTGTTGTGGTGCGGGATAGCGTTGAGGAAATTGCTCATTCAGCTTTAGGCCGCTTTCATCCGGACTGATGTTTCCTGTACGAATGGCTTCAGCGAGCTCCGCTTTGACCTGCTCCCGCGTAACGGGAGCGTTGATGCCGGCGGCCATGGCTTGGCCTGCAAGTAGAGAGGTAAAAACGAGCGCAATAGCGTAGGTGTGAGTACGTGTCATGATAAATCCATTAAGTAAATTGATTGGCTTGGACGACCCCGGACATATTTCAAGGGCCTCGGCAAGGAGCTACCTTTACCTCGCCGATGTAGTCACTTTAAAAGCGACAACCAACTGAATAAATGGCTTGAAAGGACATGTACCTTCCACTCTAATGAAACAATGGAAAGAGCCGAACGGTGTGATTAACCGAGTCTAATGAATGTGCTGGTCCCCGGTTAATGGGGAAGAGCCATGGGGAAGAGCCGGTAGAGCCGGTAGAGCTGGAAGAGCCTGCCCACGTTGGCGCACACAAGAAAAACGCCAAGTATGCAAATACTTGGCGTTGAATTGGTGGAGTCGGGGGGAATTGAACCCCCGTCCGCAAGCCCTCTGCAGGCAGTTCTACATGTTTATTCGGTTCACTTTGAGTTTTAACCTTGGAGCGTGCCAGCCGACAGGCCCTTCCTTGGCGATTCACATTAATTTAAGACCATGCCGAGTGACCCGGCAAGGCCCGATTCTTTGTAGATGACGCTGCTGTAGGTTTGACCCTACCTAACCCAAAGACAAATTAGTGCAGCGGCTTACCGCATTAAGCGGCTAAAGCGAAACGCTCGTCGTTGGCGTTTGTAGTGTTCCAGTGGATTTACGAGCTTACTGGTGCTCGACATGCCCTGCTCTGTTTCGCGACCCACGTCGAAGCCGGATCGACCCCAGAAAAGAAATTATAGCTTATTCCTGAGTTTTTAGACAGTATTTCAAGATGGTAAAATCGTCAGCTGCCTATTTTCAGGCTTCAGATACCCATAAAAAGATGCATCGCGACCGGGACGACAAGGGCGTGACAATGCGCGGCCCGTAGCGGGCGCCAGCGGTGGAGCGAGTTTGCCTACACAAGCCGACAGGCTTGGCTTTGGAGTCCGTCATGCCCCGTGCCGCAGTCAAGAACCCGCTATTGCAATTCGTCAGCAATGGCAGCCTGGTAGTCCAGATAGTGATAGGCCTGCTCGCAGGTATCGTGCTTGGGCTCGTGTCCCCCGCCGCAGCCGGTTGGGTCGATATTGTCGGCGATTTGTTCGTGAATGCCCTGAAGTCGGTGGCGCCCATCCTGGTATTCGTGCTGGTGGCCGCATCCATCGCCAATCACAAGAAAGGCCAGCAGACCCGGATGGGGACCATTCTGGTCCTGTACCTGATCGGCACTTTCGCCGCGGCCCTGGTGGCCGTGGTGGTCAGCTTCATGTTTCCCCTGACCATCCAGCTGAAAACGGACGCCCAGGCCCTCAGCGCGCCGGGCGACATCGTCCAGGTGCTGTCCAATCTGCTCATGAGCGTGGTAGACAACCCCATCACCGCGCTGGCCAATGCCAATTACATCGGCATTCTCGCCTGGGCCATCGCCATGGGGCTGGCCATGCGCCATGCCCACGGCGCAACCAAGAACGTGATCGCCGACCTGTCGCTGGCGCTGTCCTTTATCGTCAAGGCCGTCATACGCCTGGCGCCCATCGGCATCTTCGGCCTGGTCGCCTCGACCATGGCCGAGGCGGGGCTTGACGCACTGCTGGGCTACGCCCGCCTGCTGACGGTGCTGATCGGCTGCATGCTGTTCGTTGCGCTGGCGGTGAATCCGCTCATCGTTTTTGCCAGGATCCGCCGCAATCCCTATCCACTGGTCTTCACCTGTCTGCGGGAAAGCGGCATTACGGCCTTCTTCACGCGCAGTTCCGCCGCCAACATTCCAGTCAACCTGGCGTTGTGCAAGCGCCTGGGCCTGCCCGAAGATACCTATTCGGTGTCCATACCCCTGGGCGCCACCATCAACATGGCGGGCGCAGCCGTGACGATTACCGTGCTGACCCTGGCGGCCGTGAACACGCTGGGCATCCCGGTGGACTTGCCGACGGCGCTGCTGCTGAGCGTCGTCGCCGCCATATGCGCCTGCGGCGCTTCGGGCGTGGCGGGCGGCTCCCTGCTGCTCATCCCGCTGGCCTGCAGCCTGTTCGGCATTTCCAATGATCTGGCCATGCAGGTGGTCGGCGTGGGCTTCATCATCGGCGTGCTGCAGGACTCCACGGAAACCGCCCTGAATTCATCCACCGACGTGCTGTTCACCGCCGCCGGCACCTATTCGCAGATCGCCGACGAAGCGGCCGCCGAAGCCTGATCCCGTCGCCGCAAACCTGAAAAAGAAAGCCTGGATCGCATCATGCGATCCAGGCTTTTCTGTTCCGGCAAGGCGCTCTGTCGGACGTGAGGAAAGTCAGTCGGCCTGCGCCTCGCGAATGACGGCGCCGTCCTCCAGCCAGGCCAGCAGGTTTTCGCGCAGTCCCTGCGCGAACTTGCGGTATACCGGCTCGCTCACGAAGCCGTAGTGCGGCGTCAGCAGTACATTGGGCAGCTTGAGCAGGCTGTGGTTCGGGTCCAGCGGTTCGGCGTCGTACACATCCAGCGCGGCGAAACCCGGCCGGCCTTCCTTCAAGGCTTCAACCAGGGCGCCGGTGTCGATCAGATCGGCACGGGATGTGTTGACCAGCAGGCTTCCCGGCTGCATCAGGCGGAGGCGGTCCCGATCGAGCAGGCGGCGCGTCTCTCCCGACGGAACCAGGTGCAGGCTGACGACCGCCGAGGTGGACAAGAGCTCGCTGAGCTCGACCGACTGCGCGCCGTGCTCCTGCGCCCGCTCTTGCGTCATGTGCGGGCTCCAGGTCACGACATTCATGCCCAGCGCCTTGCCGACCGCGGCAACACGCTGGCCTATCTGGCCCAGGCCAACCAGGCCCAGCCGCTGGCCTTCCAGCACGCTGGGCAGCGGCGCACCGTCCGAACCCTTGCGCCACTCCGGACTCGAGGACGACAGCGCAATGCCGGCCAGCTGCTTGGACGCGGCCAATATCAGCGACCAGGTCATCTCGCAGGTGCTGGCCTTGGAAGGCCCCCAGTCGGTATGGCTGACGCGGATGCCGGCCTCGCGGGCGGCATCCAGGTCCAGCTTCCTGTTGCGCGTGCCGGTGAAGGAGATATGACGCAAACCGGGCAATTGCTCGATGAGGGCGCGATCGAACGGCGTGCGGTCGCGCATCAGCACCACGCATTCCGCCGGCCGCAACGCTTCCAGCAATGCGGCCCCGGACAGCGGCTGCTTGTGGATGACGACCGTGGCCCGCTGTTCGATGGCGGACCAGTCGACCAGCCGGCGCAGGCCGTCTTCCCAATCATCCAGCACGACGATCAATGGCTTGCTCATCAATGCCTCATTTCCTTGAAAGGCGGGCCACCTGGCTGACGTCCGGCGCATCGGCCAGCTTCCAGCACTCGGCGATCAACTGCGAGGTTTGCTCGCTGCCCAGCAGGGCGTCCGTCATGCCATGGAACTTGTTTTCAAGGTCGCCGTCCGTCATGGGGCGCTGCAAGGAACCGATGGCATGCTCGACATAGACATGCACCGTGCTGCCATCGGTCAGCGTGGCCACCGCATCCACGCTGGCCTCGTCCATGCCGCTGTCGACAATGGCATTGACTTTGCGGCGCACGTCGACCATGTCGGCGCGGTTCACGATGTCGTCGGCATACTCGTCTTCCGAGGCACGGCCGAAAATAAGGCCGGCCGCGCAGCCATGATAGACGCTGAACTTGCCCTGCAAACCATCGGTGGGTTCCTTCTTGCCGGTCAGCTCAAGGACCAGCGGATGCACCTTCAGGTCGATGCGTGCCAGATTATCCGCGGTCACGCCTTTTTCGCGCAGCTGCACGCAGGCGTCGATGCTGGGATGGATGACGATGCCGCAGGCAAAGGGCTTGTAGGAGTTGAAGGAGATTTCAAAGCGTTCGCCCAACTGCTCGGTGATCTCGTTCCAGTCGTACTTGACCGAAACGACCTGGGCAAAGCCGCGGGGCGCCTCGATGGCACGGCTGCTGGAGGTGAACCCCGACTTGGCCAGCAGGGCCGACATCAGGCCCGCCTGAGCGGCCGCGCCCGGGTGGAAGGGCTTGGTCATGGTGCCGAACTGCTCCCGCAGGCCGATGGGCTGCGATGCGGCAATGCCCAGGGCCATGATGGTTTGCTCCACGTTCATGCCCAGCAGGCGCGCGCAGGCGGCGGCGGCGCCGAGCACGCCGGTCGTTCCCGTGATGTGCCAGCCGCGGTCGTAGTGATCGGGATAGATCATGTTGCCCGCGCGGCACGACACGTCGATGCCGATGACCAGGGCATCGATCAACTGACGGCCGCTCGCGCCGGTATGCTCGGCCAGGGCCAGCAAGGCGGAACATACCGGCCCGGCCGGGTGAATGATGGTCTTCAGGTGCGTGTCGTCGAAATCGAAGGTGTGCGATGTAATGCCATTGATAAGCGCCGCGCTTCCAATATCGACCTTCTCGCTGCGGCCCAGTATGGTGGCCTGCGCCGAGGGCTGCAGCACACTGACGGCATCCAGCGCCGCCTGGGCCGCCTCGTGGCCCGATGCGCCCACGGCGCAACCCAGCCAGTTCATGAAGGTGCGATGCGCCTCGTGTTCGACCTCGTCGCTCCAGCCGCGTGAGGGATGGTTGACGACATACTCCGCCAGAATGCGGGTGATGGGCGGTGCATTGCGGTCGGCATCGACCTGTGTATTACGAGCCATGGAATTTCACTTCACTTAAAAAGACAATTAAACAATCAAGCAGTCAAACTGATATTCTGCTCTTTGGCAAGTTTGGCCCAGCGCTCGTAATCGAGCCGCGCATAATCGGCGAACTCCTGCGGCGACATGGGCATGGGATCGATGGCCTCGATTTCAAGCTGCTTGGCCAGTTCGGGCTGTACCAGCACCTTGTTGAGGCTGTCGTTCAAGGTCTTGACCACGTCCGCATCCATGCCGGCGGGACCGGACACACCATACCACTGCAGGACATCGTCGAATCCGCCCACGCCCAGTTCCTCGAAAGTGGGCACATCGGGGAAGCGGGGGTTGCGCGCCTTGCCGGTGACGGCAATCGCCCTGACCGTGCCGTTCTTCAAATGCGGCACGGCGGCGGCCAGCCCGGGGAACATGGCCTGAGTCTGGCCGGCGACCAGGTCGGTGAACGCGGGAGACACGCCCTTGTAGGCGACGTGCAGCATCTTCGAATCCAGACGCTGCTTCAGCAATTCCATCAGCAGGTGGGTCAACGATCCCGCACCAGCTGATCCGTAATTGATGGTGCCGCCCTGTTCCTTGGCATAGGCCGCGAACTCCTTGAAGTCCTTGACCGGCACCTTGGCGTTGACGACGAGCACATTGGGCGTGCCGCCTATCATGCCCACGGGTGTGAAGCTCTTGATGGGGTCGTAGGGCACCTTGCGCGTGGCCGGGCTGGTCGCCAGAGTGGCCACGTAACCCTGCATCAGCGTATAGCCGTTGGGCGCCGAGCGCTCGGTCTTCTGGCAGGCGATGATGCCGCCCGCGCCGCCCTGGTTTTCCACCACGAAGGTCTGGCCCAGCTCTTTACCCCAGGCAGCGGTCACCGCCCTTCCGACGAAATCGCTGCCGCCGCCCGGCGAAACGGGCACGATGTAGGTGATGGCACGCGACGGATAGGCGGCCTGCCCAAATGAAAGGGAAGGCAGGCTCATGGCGGCCGCGCCGGTGATTAGAAATGAACGACGGTTCATGGATTGTCTCCTCGTGTGTGACGGAATGAAATTCTGTTTGCCGCTGCGCGGGCTTACTCCAGGCCGTGCAGCCGGTCATGCGCATTGATCACGTGGTGATCCAGCAATTCGGCGCAGTAGTTGGCATGGGCAAGCGTCTTGGAATCGTGCAGCGCCCTGACGATCTGCTTGTGCTCGGCATTGGAACGCTGCCGATACGCCGCCGTGGACAGGTTCTTCAAGCGCGACAGGTGCAGCTTCTGTATGACTTCGCGGTAAGCCTTGGCTATTTCCTTGTTGCCGGCATACTCGATGAACAGCCAATGGAAATGCAGGTTTTCACGATAATAGGCCTGAGAGTTCTCGGCCTCGTTCGCCTCGTCCATGGCCGCGGTGCTGGCTTCCAGGGCCTCGATCAATTTGTGGCGGCTTTCGGACGGCAGCTGCGATGCAACGCGCCCCGCGTGGCTGTCCAGCAGCGCCCGGAAATCATAGAGGTCGCGCACTTCGGTGTCGCTCAGCTCGCGCACATACACGCCGGAGTGCTTGCGCGAAACGACCAGGCCGGAGCTTTCCAGTTCGCGCAGCGCTTCACGCACCGGGACGCGCGACACTTTCAACTGGTCGACCAGTTCGGATTCCCTCAAGGCCTGGCCCGGCACGAATACGCCCGCCAGTATCTGGCTGAGCAGTTGATCGCGCACCAGCTTGCCCAGCGATGTGTTCTTTATTTCGGCGAAATCGCCTTCGCCGACTTCATTGAAAAGCCATTCCATGAATGCCTCCTGCGAGTTTCGTAGAATTGTATACGATTATACAAATCACGCCAATACAAAAACGGCGGGCTGAAGAGCCCGCCGCATTCAAGCCGCGTTTGCCGCGCGCCGGCGCAAACCGGCGGCGGCTGGAGGCTTAGTGGCCGGATGAATGATCTATTTTCTCGGTGGAATGGAAGATGCTGTGGTCTTCCTTTCCGGTCACCGTCAGGATGCCCGACAAGCCTTTCTCGACCCTCGACAAGGCATGGTCGACCAGGATGTAGTTGCCCGGAACGTCGACCTTGAATTCGACCATGGTCGCGCCGCCCGGGGGCACCAGCGTCGTCTGCACATCGGTCAGCGGCGGGCTGGTGAACGATGCCTGGTTGTACACCTTGTCGAACACTTCGCCGATGACATGGAAGCTGGACGTCAGGTTGGGCCCGCCCACGCCGAAGAAGATGCGCACGGTTTCGCCGACCTTGGCTTGCAGCTTGTACTTGTCGGTCAGGGCGTTCATGGTGCCATTGAACATCAGGTGCTCGGGGTTTTCATCCAGCAGCTTCTCCAGTGAAAATTCCTGCAGGCCCTGGGCGCCGTGCTTCTGGGCGGTATAGAGCTCGCCCTGCATCACGTAGAACTCGCGGTCGACCTTGGACAGGCCGCCTTCCGGCTCGACCAGGATCATGCCGTACATGCCGTTGGTGATGTGCTGGGCCACCATGGGCGTCGCGCAGTGATACACATAAAGGCCGGGGTGCAGCGCCTTGAAGGTGAAGCTCTTGGTCTGGCCCGGGGCAACCTGCGTGACCGCCGCGCCGCCGCCGGGGCCCGTCACCGCGTGGAAGTCCACCGAATGGATGTGCGATGCGTCCTTGGCGTTGGACAGATTCACTTTCACCGTATCGCCGACCCGCACGCGAATGAAGGGGCCGGGCACTTTATCGTTGAACGTCCAGTATTTGTAGGTGCTGCCGCTGGCAAGCTGGCCGACGACTTCGGTGGTCTCCAGATCGACCGTAAGCGTTTGCGGGCCGCGTTTGCCCACCGGCTTGCCGACCGCGGTGGGATCCTGGGCGATATCCAGCGCCTCGCTTTCGGCCGCCTTCTGCGGCTCGCCCACGATCAGCTTGCCGAACATGCCGGCCGCCTTGTGGCCCGGCAAGGTGCACAGGTATTCGAAGGTGCCGTCCTTGTTGGCGCGGAATACGATGGCGGTGGCGGCGCCTTTGCCGGTGATGTGATCCGATTTCGCGGCGAACTCGGGCACCGCGATGTCGTGGATGGCGCCATCGCCGTTGATGACGTTGATCTGCACCACCGCATCCGAGGGTACCTGCAGATCCGGGTTGACCTTGCCCGCAATGGCCCCGGCATCGCCCACGAACACCAGCTTGCCATCGGCGATGTTGGTGCGCAGCGTAAAGGTGATGTCGGGCGTATAGGTGACGCTGCCGTGCCCGGGAGCCTCGTGGGCCGCCAATGACGGCGCCCCGAAGCCCAGCGAAAAGGCCAGTGCGAAAAACATTAACAAGGCTCTCATTGATACTCCCCATTTTCTTGAGCGGGCGCCCCTGCGGCCCGCTACCTGCCTGAACGCATGTGAAGCACGCGTCCCTGTTCAAAAACTTTGCCGCTTGCGCGACGACTACGCTTACAATTTGCCCTGATTCAAGAATACCGTCTTTGACTCATATCAAATGTAGCCGTTTTCGCGCTGTTTATGACCTCTCGCCACCCGCCCATGTCGTTTTCCGATGCATCCCTGAAAGAGCTTACCCTGCGCGGCGTCGTGCTGGGGGCCATCATCACCCTGATCTTCACCGCCTCGAATGTATACCTGGGCTTGAAGGTAGGCCTGACATTCGCCTCGTCCATCCCGGCGGCGGTGATCTCCATGGCCCTGCTGCGCGCCTTTGCCGATTCCAACATCCTGGAAAACAACATCGTCCAGACCCAGGCCTCGGCCGCGGGCACCTTGTCGTCCATCATCTTCGTGCTGCCGGCGCTGCTGATGCTGGGTTACTGGCAAGGCTTTCCCATGTTGCAGACCGCCCTGATCTGCGCTTGCGGCGGAATACTCGGTGTCGTGTTCACCGTGCCGCTGCGCCATGCGCTGGTGGTGAAAAGCGATCTGCCCTATCCCGAAGGCGTCGCCGCCGCCGAGATCCTGCGCGCGGGGAACCCGCAAGACGATGAGTCCGCCGACGACATGCAGCGCGCGGGCGGCCACGGCCTGCGGCATATTCTCGCGGGCGCCGCCATTGCGGGCGGCTTCAGCTTGCTGACCAACGGCTTCAAGCTTGCCGCCGACAGCGCCAGCTACTGGTTTACCGCCGGACGCGCCATCTTCCAGATTCCCATGGGGTTCTCCTTCGCCCTGGTCGGCGCGGGCTACCTGGTGGGCATCGTGGGCGGCCTGGCCATGCTGTTCGGCGTCTTCCTGTCTTGGGGCGTGGCCGTGCCCTGGCTGACCGCCGCCGCTCCCATGCCCGATGGCGCCTCCATCGCCTCGTACGCCACCGACGTGTGGGTTTCCAAGGTAAGACTGATCGGCGCCGGCATGATCGCCATCGCCGCCCTGTGGACGCTGATCACGCTGGTCAAGCCCATGTACGAAGGAATGAAGATATCGCTTTCAGTGCTTAGAGGCGGTTCCGGCGCCGCGTCCAGCCTTGCGCGCATCGACACCGACTTATCGCCCAAGTCCCTGCTGCGCATCACCTTGCTGATGCTCGTGCTGCTGGCCGCCACTTTCCATTCCTTCATAGCGGATGCCGGCCTGCCGGCCGCAATGGCCTGGACGCTGGTGCTGGCGGGCACCGTGCTGGCCTTTCTGTTCGGCTTCCTGGTGGCCGCGGCCTGCGGCTACATGGCCGGCCTGGTGGGCTCCTCGGCCAGCCCCATCTCAGGCATCGCCATTATTTCCATTCTGGCGGTCTCGCTGATCTTCATCGGCATCGGCCAATCGCAAGGCCTGCTGGACGATCCGGGCCAGGTCGAGTTCTTCACCGCGCTGGCGATTTTCTGCACTTCGGTCGTCATCGCCGTGGCGGCCATTTCCAATGACAATCTGCAAGACCTGAAAACCGGCTGGCTGGTGCATGCCACACCCTGGAAGCAGCAGGCCGCGCTGATCATCGGCTGCGTGGTCGGCGCCGTGGCGATTCCGCCGGTGCTGGAACTGCTGTACAACGCCTACGGATTCCTGGGCGCCCTGCCGCGCGCCGACATGGATGCTTCGCAAGCCCTGGCGGCACCCCAGGCCACGCTGATGATCACCATCGCCACCGGCCTGTTCGCGCATACGCTGGACTGGACCTACATTCTTATCGGCATCGGCTCGGGCATCGCCGTCATCATCGTCGATATCGTCCTGGGACGCTGCACACGGCGCTGCCGCCTGCCCTCGCTTGCGGTGGCCATGGGCCTGTACCTTCCGCCCTCCATTGTCGTCGCCCTGTTCGTGGGCGCCCTGATTTCATGGTATGTGAAGCGCCGCATCGCCGCCCAGGCCATCGCAGCCAACATGGACCCCGCTCCCAGGCAGGAAGAGGCCGAGCGCAAGGGCACGCTGTTCGCATCGGGCCTTATCGTGGGCGAGAGCCTGGTCGGCGTTGCGCTGGCCATGATCATCGTGGTTTCAGTGGGCTCGGGCGGGAGCGATGCACCGCTTGCATTGGCGGGGGCCGATTTCGCGGATGCGGCCAGGCTGATCGGATTGGCGGGCTTTATCGGCATGTGCGTGCTGTTTGCCCGGCGGGCGATCAAGCGCGATTGATCGAAACAGCAGCCCCGACCGCTTCATAAAAAAGGAACACCACACTGACATGAGCACCAGCACCATCGGGCCCGTAAACGAAGCCGCAAGCGCCGGAGCAGCGCGCGCACTGAATCTGCAGGTATTTCTCTTTCTGCTGGGCATGGTTGCGCTCTGGACGGTATTTTGCGGCGTCAGCCACCGCGCACCCGACCTGGACGGCATGGAGGAGCTGGTCTGGGCCTCCAGCCTGGAACTGGGCTACTACAAGCATCCGCCTGTGCCCTCGTGGTTCATGCATGTGCTTACCCAGGTGTTCGGCCGGCCGGTGTGGCTGACATTTTTCGCGGGCCAGCTGTTTTCGGCGCTGGCCCTGTGGTTCATATGGAGGCTGGGGTGTGAATTCACCACGCCGCGCAAGGCGCTCATGGCCATGCTGATCGTATCGACCAGCATCTACTTTTCCTTGCGCGGAACCATCTACAACCACAACACCGTGCAACTCTGGTCCATCGCCGCGGCTACCTGGCTGTTCTATCGCGCCCTGCGCCATCAACGCGCAAGCAGCTGGCTGTGGCTGGGCGCGGTCAGCGCCATTGCAACCATGACCAAGTACAGCGCCGTCATACAGTTCACCGCCTTCCTGTGCTTCATGCTGCGGCAAGGCAGTTTCAAGGACGCGCGCAACCTGAAGGGGCTGGCCCTGGCGCTGGCCGCCTACCTGGTCGTGATCTCCCCTCACGTCTACTGGCTGGCCATCCATTCGTTCCAGCCTTTGCGCTACGCCGACAGTTCGCTGGATGCCAGCGGCTATCTGGACGCCTTCAAGCACATCGTGGACTTCACCCTCGACCAGTTGGCCCGCCTCAGCCCCATGCTGGCGGTATGGCTGGCCTGGGCCTGGTGGAACCGCAGAAAAGCCCGGCGCACCGTCTACGCGATGGATGCGCATCTGGAGCGGAAAAAATACTATGCCTCGGAGTTGTCCACCTGGGATCGATCCTTCCTGCTGTGGGTGGGCCTGACACCCTTCGTCTCCACCGTGCTGGTTTCCGCCTTGCTGGGCACGCGCCTGGTGGCTTCCTGGGGCACCACCTTCTTCATCCTCTTCGGCTTCTATGCACTGTGGCGGCTCTCCGGCGACGAGCGCCATACCCTGCGCCGGATCGCCATCGCGGCCATCGCAATACATGTGCTGATGGCGGCCGGCTATGCCATCGGACGCGGGCCGCTGGCTTGGTACACAGGGCGCGACACGCGTTCGATGTTTCCGGGGTCCATCATTTCACAGCAGATGGACGCCGTCTGGCGCCAGCACGTAAGCCAGGTCCCCTTGACCCTGATCGCCTCCGACACCTGGCTGGGCGGCAACATCGCCATCCATCTCGGACCCGAGGCCCAGGTATTCATCAACGGCCGCTACGAAGAGTCCCCCTGGCTGGATCGCGCCACCGCGCTCGATTGCGGAGCCCTGCTGGTCTATAGCCGGCGCACCCGGGGCGAGCCCGATGCGCAATTGCAGCGGCTGTTCGAACAGGCGCGCTGGCAAGGCACGGCCAGCACGCCCTGGTCATCGGAAAAAAGCCCCTTGATCGACCTGAACTGGGGAATCATCCCGCCCACCGGAAAGTGCGTCCGCCCATAGGCCGACGCGGGCACCGGACGGGATCAGGCCCGATGCCCCGACGCCTCGGGCACCAGGCGCTCGCCCAGGAAATCCAGGAAGGAGCGCACCGCCGGCGCCAGGCCCCTGCGCGAGGCGAAAACGGCATGGATGATGCCCGGTTGGGGCGCCCAGCCCGGCAATACCGGAACCAGCCTGCCATCCGCGATTTCGTCGCGGCACATATAGTCGGGCAGCACGCCCAGGCCCATGCCGCCTTCGATGGCGAACTTCAGCGTCAGCAGATCGTCGGCCACGAAGCGCGGCTTATGCGTCACGGTGTACTGGGCTCCATTGGGTCCGAACAGCTTCCAGAAAGCACGGCCATCGCTGACCGACATGGCCACGGAATCCAGCAGTGTCAGGTCGCTGGGAAGCTGGGGGGCTCCCTGCCGCTCCAGTTGCGCGGGGCTGGCCACCAGCACGCCCAGCGACTGGCCCAGCTGCTTGACCACCAGGCTGCCGCTGTCGGCCAGCGATCCGCGCACGCGCAAGGCCACATCGACGCCTTCTTCGACCAGATCGACCACACGGTTGCTGGCCTGCATATGAAGCTGCACCTGAGGATGGCGCGCCTGGTAAACGGGAAGCATGGGGCCGATCACTGTCTGGATCAACGTAACGGGGCAGACCACCCGTATGATGCCGCGCGGCTCGGTCTGGATCTGCGCCACCGCGGCGGCGGCGGCCTCGGCCTCTTCGCGCAACGCGACGCAATGCCGGTAATACAGCTCGCCGGCCATCGTCAGCGACAGTTTGCGCGTCGTGCGCTGCAGCAGCCGCACGCCAAGCTCTTCCTCGAGCCGAGCGACCCGGCGCGACAGGCGCGACTTGGGCAGCCCCAGCGCGCGGCCCGCGGCGGCAAAACTGCCCTGGCTGACGACTTCCGCGAAGTAAAGCATATCGTTCAAGTCCTGCATGCCGCCCCTCTTTCCATATTGGCCATATAAATAGGACAATCTATCGCACTATAGGTAACTTATCAATAATAAAGCACCAATGCATAATGGCTCCAACATCAGATTCCACTTAAAACACCGGAGCTCATCATGAAACTGCTGCATGTCGATTCCAGCATCAACGGCGCCAATTCCGTCTCGCGCAAACTGACCAAAGACACCGTCGCCCAATGGCTGAACGACACTCCCGACACCCAGGTCGATTACCTGGATCTGGCCGAGGACACGCCCACCCACTTTTCCCGCGATGCCATGGGCTTCCGCCTGCCTCCTTCGAGCGAAACGCTGACCGAAGCCCAGCGCAAGGAAAACGAGCTGTCCGAAACGCTGGTTTCCCAGTTCCTGGCCGCGGACGTCATCGTCGTCGGCGCGCCGCTGTACAACTTTTCGATTCCCTCGCAGCTCAAGGCATGGATCGATCGCCTGGCCCAGGCGGGGCGAACCTTCAAGTACACCGAAAACGGTGTGGTCGGCCTGGCGGCCGGGAAAACCATCATCGCGGCACTGAGCCGTGGCGGGGTCTACTCCAACAGCGAAGCGGGACGCGCCATGGAGCACCAGGAAACCTACTTGAAGACGGTATTCGGCTTCTTCGGCATCACCGACGTGCGGATCGTGCGCGCCGAAGGCACCGACCTGGGCGCCGACAGCCGCCAGCGCGCCTTCCAGACAGCCGATGAATGCATCAAGGTCCTGGCCTCCCAGTCGTTCAATCCCGAAACGGCCCAGGCCGCCTGACAGGCGCTACAATCGGGCCTGCTCCGTCCGACCCCGCACCATCCTGGAGCGGGGCCGGACATTCGCCATGCCGGGCCTCTTGTGACCTCTCTTCCTTTCTCGACGCTGCCGCTCTCGCGCGCTACCCTCGACAATCTCGACACCCTGGGCTACCAGGCCATGACACCCGTGCAGGCCCAGGCCTTGCCCCAGGTTCTGGAGGGCCGCGACCTGATCGTGCAGGCCAAGACCGGCAGCGGCAAGACCGCGGCCTTCGGATTGGGCATCGTCCATCGCCTGGATCCGGCTCTTTTTGTCATTCAGGCATTGGTGCTGTGCCCCACGCGGGAATTGGCCGAGCAGGTAGCCCAGGAACTGCGCCGGCTGGCCCGCGCACTGGGCAACATCAAGATCGTCACGCTGTGCGGCGGATCGCCCATCCGGCCCCAGGCCGAATCGCTGAAGTTCGGCGCGCATATCGCGGTCGGCACACCCGGCAGGCTGATGGACCACATCGAGCGCAAGACCGTGGACCTCAGCGCCGTCCATACCCTGGTGCTGGATGAAGCCGACCGGATGCTGGACATGGGCTTCTACGACGACGTGGCAAAAATCGTCAAGGCCTGCCCGGCCAAGCGGCAGACGCTGCTGTTTTCCGCCACCTATGCGGACGACATCCGCAAAGCCAGCGCCCGCTTCCTGAGCAAACCCGCCGAAATCAAGATGGAATCGGTGCATGACGCCAGCCGTATCGAACAGCGCTTCTACGAAATCGACGCGGACCGCCGCCACGCGCTGGTGGCCCAGTTGCTGGAACACTTCCGTCCCGAATCGACCCTGGCCTTCTGCAATACCAAGGCGCAATGCCGTGAGCTGTCGGAATACCTCGAGGCACGCGGATTCAGCGCCCTCGCGCTTCACGGCGACCTGGAGCAGCGCGACCGTGAAGACGTGCTGGTGCAGTTCGCCAATCGCAGTTGCTCTGTGCTGGTCGCCACCGACGTGGCGGCGCGCGGCCTGGATATCGATGGCCTGGACGCCGTGATCAATGTGGAGATCACCCCCGACCCGGAAGTGCATATCCACCGCATCGGACGCACTGGGCGCGGCGAAGAGAAGGGGCTTGCGGTCAGTCTGTGCGCCCCGCATGAAATACGCTGGGCCAATCAGATCGAGCAGTATCAGGGCCAGGCCATCGTGTGGGCCAATCCCAAGGCGCTCAAGCCCGCCCCGGGCGGCCGGTTGCGCGCCCCCATGGTCACGCTATGCATACAAGGCGGGAAAAAAGACAAGCTGCGCCCGGGCGACATACTGGGCGCGTTAACCAAGGATGCCGGCTTCGCCGGGAACCAGATCGGCAAGATCAATATTTTCGAGTTCGTCAGCTTCGTGGCGCTGGAGCGCTCCATCGCCAAGCAAGCCTTTGCCCGCCTTAGCGCGGGCAACATCAAGGGCCGGCGCTTCAAGATGCGCTTCATGGCCGAGGTCTGATTTCCAAGGCACGGACGGTGGAAACCGCCCGGCAGCATGCTAGATGCGTTCTTTCAGCCAATGTCCGAGCTTGGCCGCCTTGGTGCTCAGATAGTTTTCATTGAAAGGATTGCGATTGACCTGCAAGGGAACGCGCTCGGCCACCCGGATGCCCAGCTTCTCCATGGCGTTCACCTTGCGCGGATTGTTGGTCATCAGTTTGAGGGAGGCGATGCCGAAGCGGTCCAGCATGGGCTTGCACAAATCATAGCGGCGCATGTCGGCGGGAAAGCCCAGCTGTTCGTTCGCCTCGACCGTGTCGGCGCCTTCGTCCTGCAGCTTATAGGCCCGTATCTTGTTCACCAGCCCTATGCCGCGCCCTTCCTGGCGCAGGTACAGCAAGGCGCCGCGCCCCTCGGCCGCGATGGCCTGCATGGCGGTCTGCAGCTGCGCGCCGCAATCGCAGCGCTGGCTGAACAGGCCGTCGCCCGTCAGGCATTCGGAATGGACCCGCGCCAGCACCGGCGCGCCGTCGGCCACATCGCCCAGTGTCAGCATGATGTGTTCTTTGGCGGTCGCCGGATCGACGAATACATGTATGGAAAACGTTGCCCACGGCGTGGGAAGCTTGCTGGACGTTATGTAGTCGAGCTGGTAGCCGCCCGTATGAACGGGGTGCACGCCGGCGGGATCGATTTCGGAAACGTCGGATTCAGCGCCATGGTCGGGCTGCATAAAATAACCTCTAGACATGAAAGTACCGGAGGTTGACAGCGTTCCTTCCTCCGTCCGCGGGCGATGATGCGCGCCGCGCGTAGTATCGATATGATACCTCTGCGCGAAGCCCGGCAGTAGCCGGACTGCATGGCATTCAGTGTTGCAATAGGCGAAGCAATCGCCCGATCGGGAAATGCCCCTGCGCTGGCTGTCCACCTCGCGGCCTGCATGCCGCTCGGATTCGCCAGGCACAGGAGAGTCCATTGGGACTCTCCTGTGTCCGGGCTCATCCCCCAAGGGGGCTTTCTTGCCTTGGGGCGGCCCGGCGGCAAAAAGAAAAAGGGCGGCCGAAGCCGCCCCTTCACTGCCGCTGCGGGATCCGGCCTAGACCTTGACCCCCAGATACTTCTGGATAACGGAATTGTCTTCATGCAGCTGGGCCGGCGTGCCCTCGAAGACCATATGGCCGTTGTTCAGCAGATAGCAACGATCGGCCAGCGACAAGGCCGCATGGACGTTCTGCTCGACGATGACGATGGTGTTTCCGCTTTCGGCCAGATTGCGGCACACCTCGATCAGATCCCGCACGATGAGCGGAGCCAGGCCTTCGAAAGGCTCGTCGAGCATGATGACATTGGCGTTGCGTATCATCGCCCGGGCAATGGCCAGCATCTGCTGCTCCCCGCCCGACAACTGCTTGCCGCGATTGCGCTTGCGTTCGGCCAGGCGCGGGAAGGTTTCGTAGATTTCGTCCAGCGTGCGCGATTTCTCGGCGGTCATGGCGGCCAGTTGCAGATTCTCCTGCACCGTTATCTGCCCGAAGATGCGCCGCTCTTCCGGCACCAACTGGATTCCCCGCCTGGCGAGCTCGTACGGCGGAAGATGCTGAACCTCGGTCCCGCTGTGGCGGATGATGCCGCTTTTCGGCTGCACCATGCCCATCAGGGACTTCAGCGTGGTGCTCTTGCCGGCGCCGTTACGGCCCAGCAAGGCCACCACTTCGTTTTCTTCCACGCGCATAGACACGTCGAACAGGATATGGGAATCCCCGTAGTAGCTATTGATGTTTTCGACCTCAAGCAGACTCATGCTCGTCCATCCCTCCGAGATATGCTGCCTGGACTGCCGGATTCACCCGAATTTCGTCGGGAGTGCCTTCCGCCAGTTTGCGGCCTTCATAAAGTACAGTGATCCGCTCCGCCAGCTCGAACATGGCATCCATGTCGTGCTCGACGATGACCATGCTGCGGCCCTTGCGTATCGATTTAAGCAGTGCCACCACGTGCACGCGTTCCTCTGGTCCCAGGCCGGCCAACGGTTCGTCGAACAGCAGCACATTGGCGCCGGTGGCCAGGGCCAATCCGATTTCCAGGCGGCGCTTCTCGCCGTATGAAAGCTCGGACACCAGCGTATCGGCCTGATGCGTCAATGCAACCAGCTCGATGGCCGCGTTGACCTGCTCATCCAGCAATTTGGAATGATGCAGGCCGCGCAGCATGTCGATGCGGAACTTGCCGCGGCTGCGCGCCAGTACCGGAATCATCGCGTTCTGCCGGACGGTGAGCCCTTCGAACAGCTGGTTGATCTGGTAGCTCTTGCTCATGCCCAGCTGGCAAACCGCCGTGACGCCGATACCGGTGATCTCCTGGCCGCGGAAGAATACCTGCCCCTTCGTGGTGGCCAGCTCGCCGGCCAGCATGGCGAAGAAGGTGGACTTGCCGGCGCCGTTGGGCCCGATGACGCCTCGCATCTCGCCTTCGGACAGCGAGAAGGTCACATCGCTGACAGCGGTCAGGCCGCCATACTGCTTGGTGATGCCGCGCGCCTCCAGCACCGGAGCGCCGGGGCGGCCGCCGGAGATGGGTGGCACGATATCCAGCTGCGCCATGGCTTCGACATTGGCCTCGGGGTCGACGACCTTGGTGGTCTTGCTGCGGCGCTTCATGTAGTCGAGCACGCCGCCTGCGACACCGTGACGGAACACCGTGACCAGCACCACGAACACGATGCCCAGTATCAGCTTCCAGTATGCGCCGACGCTGGACAATTGCTGCAGCCCTTCATACAGATACAGCCAGATCGTCGCGCCGAACAGCGGGCCCAGCAAGGTGCCGGCGCCGCCCATGACGGTCTGTATGACCAGCTGGGCCGAGGTATCCAGCGAGAACGCGTCTGGCGGCATGTACGACTGGAACACGCCCAGCAGGCCGCCGGCCAGACCGCCATAGGCCGCCGCGATCACGAACACCGTCAGCTTGTAGCCCTGGATGGCATGGCCCAGCGCCATCGCGCGCTTGGGATTGCCGCGTATGGCCTTGAGCACGGCGCCGAACGGCGAGCGCACGATGCGTCGGGCGATCAGGTAGCCAAGGAAGAAGAAGATGGCCACGAACCAGTACATCGGCCAGCCGCTGGAGATATTGATGGTGACAAAGCCCAGCGCTATTTCCGGAGGGGGCACGCCGGCGATTCCGTTTTCCCCGCCTGTGTACTCCTTGAACAGGGAGTTTTCCAGGAAGTAAAACATCTCGCCGAAGGCCAGGGTGCTCATGGCGAAATAGATGCCCGTTCGCCGCAAGGTCAGGTAGCCGATGGCCAGGCCGGCCAATGCGGCGACGATGACGCCCACCAGCAGCGCACCCAGCATGTGGGGAACGATGCCGGAGGTCAGCAGATACGCCGCCACGAAACCGCCGGTGCCGTAGAACGCCGACTGCCCGAAGGACAGCAGGCCGGTATAACCGAACAGCAGGTCGAAGCCCAGGCCGAACAGGCCCCAGATCAGGATGCGGGTCAGCAGGTCGGCGCTCATGCCCAGGTGGGGCAGAACGAAAGGCGCGGCCAGCAGACAGATGCCGACGATGATCTCGCCCGTTTGCCGGCGCGCGAATGATTGATTATGCGTGCTCATTCGCGGCCCTCCTGTCCCATCAGGCCTTGTGGCCGGAAGATCAGGACCAGAGCCATGACCACAAACAGCATGACATGAGAATATGCAGGATTGAACATAGAGGTAAGGCTGAGAATTTCACCCGCGATGATGCCGCCGATGATGGCGCCCGGGAAGGAGCCCACGCCGCCGATCACGACCACGACAAAGGAGTCGACCAGTATCCGGTGGCCCATGTCGGGCGACAGGGTGACAATGGGGGAATCGATGACGCCGGCATAACCCGCCGCCATGGCTCCAATGCCGAATACCAGCAGGAAGGTTCTTTTGACGTTGATGCCCAATACATTGACCATCTGCGCGTCTTCGATCCCGGCCCGAACGATCAGGCCCAGGCTCGTGCGGTAAAGGACGTAATACAGCACCGCCAGGGTACCGGCCGCGATGGCCAATGCTTGCAGGCGATACAGCGGATAGATCAGTGAACCGATATGGGCCACGCCCTGGCCCCATTCAGGGGTCGGAACCGACAGGCTGATCCCGCCGTAGATGGACCGTACGAGCTCCACCAGGATAATGCCTATCCCGAACGTGACCAGGATCTGATCCTCGGGCGGCCGGCCGTAATACATGCGCATCAGGCCGCGCTCGATGATAAGCCCCACAAACAGCGCAACCAGGGCGCCCGCAATAATGGCAATGACGAACGAGTCCGTCATGCCATACGCGGTAAAGCCGGCATAGGACCCGACAACAAACAGGGCCCCATGCGCAAAGTTAACAACGCCGAGCGTGCCGTAGATAATGGTCAAGCCTGTACTGATGAGTGCCAGCAACAGGCCTGTAGCAAGCCCGTTGAATAGCTGCGATAAGAACAACGACATGCTCGGCATTCAAGCTCCTCCTTTCAAGTTATATGCCCGTCAACACGTTCGATGCACTTAGACGTAAGCACCCAGCTTGCAGCCGAGCACGCCCAGTTCAGGCAATGCGGCCTTGCCGTCGACGACCTCGACGATGTCGAAATAGTCGTCGGGGTTCTTCATGTCGGACGGTTTCTTGCCGCGCACGATGGGGAAGTTGATCACGCCCTGGTGATCGCCTGCCCGGAACGTGACGTCGCCCACCGGACCTTGACGGACTTCGCCGGCTTCATAGGCCTTGATGACATCGGGCGGGTAGAAGGAACCGGCGCGTTCGCATGCATCGGCCCACAAGGCGGTTTGCAGGTAGGCAATGTAGGCCGAATCGCGCGGCTTGGCCTTGAACTTCTTCTCGAAGGCCGCAACGAAATCCTTGGCGATGGGATACTTGTCTTCCAGGGTCCACCAGAAGCCGGTCGCACCATGCACGCCTTCCATGATCTCGGCGCCGATTTCCTTTTCCAGGAAGGCCGACATGTAAGGCACCACGATCTTCATTTTGTCGAGCAGGCCGAACTGCTTGGCTTGCTTGATGGAGTTTGCAGCATCGGCGCCGTAAGCGATGACGACCAGGGTGTCGGCGCCGCTGTTGGCGATGTTGATCAGGAAGGAACTGTAGTCCTTGGCGCCCAGGGGGTGAACCTGTTCGCCCACGGTCTTCCAGCCTTCCTTCTCGGTGAACTCGACCATGGAGTCGTAGGTGGTGTGGCCATAGGTATAGTCGGGCACCAGATAGATGGCCTTGCGGTCCTTGCCCAGCGCCTTGGCCAGCACCGGCGCGATGGCCTTGCAAGCCGGATAGGCGAAGTAGCAAAGCCGGAATCCATAACGCTGGCAGTCGACGCCGGTGGTTTCATTGGAACCGCTGATGGCGGGCAGATAGATGGTGCGTTCGCGATCGCAGACCTTTTGCAATGCAATCGCCACGGCACTGCTGGTGCTGCCCGAAATCATCATTGCCTTGTTGTCGTGGATGAAGCGGCTGGCTGCCTGCACGGCCGTATTGGGCTTGGTTTCCGCATCGGCCACGCCGAACTTCACGGTTTTGCCCAGCACGCCCTTCTTGGTCAGCGGCGAAATCTTCTTCATTTCAGCCGCGCCGGCGTTCAGTTGCTCGACCGCCAGCTCGTACCCTTTCTGCTGGTCGGCGCCTTGCGCCGAATACGGGCCGGTGATGTCCAGCGTCAGGCCGATAAAGACCGAATCGCCTTCGACGCCCTTCGGGTAATTGCCCACGGGCTTCTTTTCATCGGCCGCCATGGCTGCTCCGGGAAGCAGCATGCTTCCCGCCGCGCCCGCGACGCCCATCTTGAGCATGGACCGACGGTCGATGCCTGCTGCGCCAGTCTTGCCTGATTTGTTGTCATCCATCCTGAATCTCCTTTGTGAATTACAAAAAAATGCTGATGTGCCTCGTGCCGGTCTGCGTCGGCTTGGAAGCGTCAAAACGACTAAACGACTTCATGATCCCCCGAAAAACCTATCGTCTGACGATATCCATGAACGATATATCCATGCGACAGGCATAAACGGGCACTATTCCGATAGAATCAAAAAGAACTTTTTGCTTCAGTGGTGCAAAAAACGATATGGCTTTGTCTCATACCGCCGACGTGGAACCGGCAGCTTGAATAATTAGAATTTCCCACGCGAAAACATTTTGCTTTCGCGCTCAGTATTAGAAATACAATTTGAAACTTACGTAAAACTTACATAACAGCTTGGCGCGTCCGCATAAACTCAATGAAAATCTGGTTCATCCTGCTCAGCCTGCTGGCCATGGCTGCCACATGGTTCTGGGGAAACTACCGTCATCCGCAAGCGCGCGCCTCGTTCGGCCAGCGCATGAAACTCCTGTCCCGCAGCCTGATCGCGGGGGTCATCGTGTATTTCGCATTGATGTCGGCCGCCCTGCTCTTTCTGATGGTCAAAACCGGCTAGCGGGGGTTCGCATCCTTTTGTGTCCGCATGGGCGAAACCACTTGCGCGACGGGCTAAAATGAAATGTAATAGTCCTTACAATGCAAGCACTTAATGCATGATTTGTAACGAGTGCTGCTACCTTTGTCCGTCCCGTTTTCTGCTCAGGATCCCACCATGGCCGTTTCTCCTGCTTGCTGGGCGGTTGGCGTAATGCTGATGGCCACAAGCCTGCTGGCTTCCGCGACTTCACCCGCCACCTGGCCCGTCAGTCCTTCGCGGCTGAACCTTGCAACGCCTTACGGCACGCTGCAGGTCGCCACCAGCGAATACGTGTACGAATCGCAATTGCGCATCGACGGCATCGACGTCTATCCAGCCATACGCGGCATCCTGAACATCACTTATGCGTTCAAGATGCCCAAGGCGCAGGTCGCCCTGGTGTCCATCAACAACGGCAACAATCTGTGCCCCATCGCCTACCGCTGGGTGGTGCTGCAAAAGTCGGGCTACACGGTCTCGCCCGAGTTCGGGTCCTGCAACGACCAGATCAAGGTGTCGGCCAAGGGGCGTGTCCTGACCCTGCAAACACCCAACACGCAAAAGCCGGATAAAATCGACGTATACATCTACGACGGTAAAACGCTCAAACAACGCACCACGCCTTAATTCCGAAGACACGAATTTGACTACGCCCAGTAACGAATCTTGGGGTTTCCTGCACCCCGAATGCCACGGCCATAACGCATTGCTTTTTTTCAGTTGGGATCTGGCCAAGACGATCGAACAGCAATTCAAGCTGCATGCCGAATCCTCGCTCGCCGTACAACTGCACGAAGCGCAAAAGGCCGTCGACCGGCTGTTGAACCAGTACGTGCAGATACAGGCCAACCCGGGCGCCTTTGAAGGCCAGAGCATCAAGCTGCGGCTCGAGCGCGACGACAACAGCCCCGATACGCCAGTGCTTGCGCTGCAAACGTCCCCGCGCCTCGAAGAGCTCATCCTTGAAGTGCAGGCGCAGGAAAAAGCCTCCCGCACGATCAACTAGGCTTTGCGGGCCCCAACCAATTCGCCCCTCTTGTTCGAGGCTGACATGACAACACGCCCCTGGGGTTACGAACGCGCCGACTGCCGCGGAGACTTTGCGCTTAGCCTGTTCCTGGACGACATCGAGCACCTGGTCGATCACTATTCGGCCCGGACCGAAGAGCAATTGGAAGCGCGCATTTTCCGGGCGCAGGCCGCGGCAAACAAGCTTTTGCAAGCCTACGAAAAAAATGCGCGCAACACCGATGCATTCACCCGCCAGTTCATCGAGATCAAGTGCGTCACCGATGAACACGACACGCAACAGTTCGTGCCCATTTTTTCCAGCGGCCTGAAAGCGCAATTGCTCAGGCTGCTGCACCGTACGAACCAGACCTCGCGGCACTGACCGGAACCCGCCGCCACGGAATTGCCGATATGGAAAGCACAGGCTTATTGTGGCTGGCCTTCGTCTACCTGACGGCCGGCGTGATTTCGGTTCCCATCGCCCAACGGCTGGGGCTTGGGTCGGTGCTGGCCTATCTTATCGCCGGCCTGCTGATCGGCCCCTTCGTCTTCCATCTCGTCGGCGACCAGACCGATATCATGCACTTCGCGGAATTCGGCGTGGTCATCATGCTGTTCCTGATCGGACTGGAGGTGCGTCCCGCCGTGCTCTGGAGCATGCGCGGCGTTTTTTTCGGCCTGGGAGGCGCTCAGGTGGCCGCCACCAGCGCAGCGCTCGCCGCGGCCGGCATGGCAGCCGGGCTGGACTGGCGTCCGGCCCTGGCCCTGGGCCTTTGCCTGTCGCTCTCGTCCACGGCGATCGTGCTGCAGACCTTTCAGGAAAAAGGGCTGCAGCACACAGCGGCGGGCACCGCCGCCTTCGGCATTCTTCTGTTTCAGGATGTCGCCACGATCCCCATGTTCGCCGCGCTGCCTCTATTGGCCATGGGAAGCACGGGCCAGGCAATGCCGGAGCACGGCATGCTGAACGCCTATCCCGCCTGGATCCAGGCGCTCGCGGTTCTTGCGGCGGTGCTGCTGGTCATCGCCGCCGGCCGTTACCTGACTCGCCCCGCCTTCCGCTTCATCGCCCAGACCCGGTCGCGTGAAATATTCACCGCCTCGGCGCTGCTGCTGGTCATCGCCGTTGCCCTGCTGATGGAGGCGGTAGGCCTGTCGCCGGCCCTGGGCGCCTTCCTGGCCGGCGTGGTCCTGGCGGACAGCGAGTTCCGGCGTGAACTGGAAGGCGACATAGAGCCGTTCCGGGGCCTGCTGCTGGGCCTGTTCTTCATTTCCATTGGCGCCAGCATCGATCTCCAGCTGGTCGGCTCCAGGCCTTTGCAATTGGGGCTGTTCGTGACCGGCCTCATGATCATCAAGGCTTTGGCCATCTACCTCGTCGCGCGCCTGTTCGGCATGCGGGGCCGGGCCGCCACGCTGACCGCGGTCGCATTGGCCCAGGGCGGCGAATTCGCGTTCGTGCTGCTGGGCATCGCCTCGGCTTCCGGGCTCATCGCCGCGGATATCTCGTCGCTGGCGGTGGCCGCCGTGGCGCTCTCCATGGCCCTGACGCCGATAACCCTCATAGCCTACAAGCGCTGGTGTTCGCTGGGCCTTTCCTCCGCGACCGGGCAGCCCGAGAACGGCGCCTTCGATGAACGCCCCGATGTCGTCGTTGCCGGATTCGGGCGTTTCGGCCAGATCGCCGCGCGCCTGTTGATCGTCAATGGCTTCAAGACATCGACGCTGGACTCCAGCGCCGAACAGGTCGAGCTGGTGCGCCGATTCGGACGCAGGGTGTATTACGGCGACGCTACCCGGCTGGACCTTCTGCGGGCCTCGGGCGCCGCCGAGGCCAGGCTGCTGATCGTCGCCATCGACGACCGGGACCAGGCCGAAAAACTCGTCGAGCTCGCCGCCCGCCACTTTCCCAACTTGACGATACTGGCCCGCGCCTATGACAGGCGGCATGCCTATCGCCTGCTGGACAAGGGCGCCCACGCCGTGGAAAGGGAAACCTTCGAAGCGGGGCTGACCCTGGGCGCCCGGGCACTGGAAGCGCTGGGCATGCACAAGGCCCAGGCAACGCGCGCCGCCCGCCTGTTCCGCCACCACGATGAACGAATGTTCACGGCACTGGCGGATGTCTGGGGCGATGAAGAGCGTTTCGTCATTGCCAGCAGGGAAACCAGCGACCGCATGAATGAACTGCTGGCCGCCGACATACAGTCGATGCTGAACGAGCCGGATGCCGGCGCGGATGCGGCGGCATCCGGCCGGCCGGACAGCCCGGCTTAGCCGCAGGCCCCTATCGCGCCGCACACGGTGCAGAACTCGCAGCCGTCCTTCTTGATGACGGCATGGTTGCCGCATTCGGAGCAGCGCCTGCCCACCATGGCGGGAGCCGTGGCCGGCCTGTGCTGAGGCTCGTCGGCCACCACGCCCATGGCGTTCACCGGCATGCCTTCTTCAGTCAGGATGCCCAGCATGGCATAGCGATGTATGACCAACTGCGCCACATAGGCGACGGTCGAGGGATAGTTGGCTTGCTTCTCGCTGCCCGGGACACGCGCCAGGAAATCGCCGCGCGGCTCGGCATAATTCAGCAGCTTGCGCAGCTTCATGCCTATCCAGGCGGGGTCCACCACCCGCATGTCCAGGCTCAGCAGCTTGCACAAGCCATCGAGGGCGCGCGGATGCGCGCCCGTCAGCCACATGCTGTAGGGGCGGCGGCTGCCATCGGGCATCTGCAGTTCCTTCAGCATCAGCACGAAATCATCGTCAGTGGATGGATTTCGCACATCGGCCACCCAGGCCAGCGTGCCATCCGTGCCGGTTTTGGGTTCGTGCGGCGCGAACAAGGCATTCAGCACGGGCGAAGGATCGCCCTCGCGGGCGCTCAGTGCGCCCAGGTCGTTGTAGCGCCATTCGACCAGCCTGGCGAGCGCCGCCGTCGCGCTGGGCACCTGAACCTGTTTGCCGTCAGGCGGCATGGGCATCCGGAATCCGTCTCCGTAGGCGTGGGCCAGCACCGACAGCTTCTTGCGTAGCCACCCGCGATCGTTGGCGCGCATATCGGTCGACAACGTTTTTGCAATGGCGTCCAGTCCGCGGGGCGGCTGCCCGCCCAGCACCCAGACTTCGAATGGGACGCTGTCGTGGTCCGCCACCGCTACGGCGAATTCGCCCTGGGGAGTGTGTATGGTTTCACTGACCCACCCCGCCGCGCCGGCCGGAAGCGCGGGGCGCGAAGGCCAGCGCAATGAGGCCAGGGGCGGGGACATCGCCACCTCGGTCAGCACCAGCCGCTTGTCCTGTTCCGACAAGGTAATGGGCGCAGGCGCGCTGGCCGCATCCACCGGCACGGACAGCACCGCGCCCAGTATGGCGTTCGGACGGTAGGTGGTTATGCCTTTAAGGCCACGATGCCAAGCCTGCAAATACAGATCCTTGAAATCATCGTAGGGATAGTCGGCTGGAACATTGACGGTTTTTGAAATCGCCGCATCGACATGGGGCGCCACGGCGGCCACCATCAGCATGTGATCGATGGCCGAAATATCCAGCGCCGACACAAAGGCATCGGGCAGATTGCCGGTATCTCCGCCCATGGCCCGATAGGCACGATAGGCATGGTCCTCGACCGTATAGTCTTTCTTGCTGCCGTCGGGCATGCGCTTGCTGCGTGTGTAGAACCAGGAAAAGGCGGGCTCTATGCCGTTGGACGCATTATCGGCGAAGGCCAGCGAGATCGTGCCGGTGGGCGCAATGGAGGTCAGGTGCGAGTTGCGTATGCCGTGCTCACGGATGGCTTCTTGCAGCGCTTCGGGCAATCGCGAAGCAAAACCGCCTTGCAGATACCGTTCGGCATCGAACAGCGGAAAAGCGCCCCGCTCCCGGGCCAGTTCGACCGATGCCTCGTAAGCCGCAACGCACATTTCCCGCGCCACGTCGGCCGCCAACCGGCGGCCCTGTTCGGAGTCGTAGCGCAGGCCCATCATGATCAGCGCGTCGCCCAAGCCGGTAAAGCCCAGGCCCAGACGCCTCTTGGCATCGGCCTCGCGCTGCTGCTCCTCCAGAGGCCATTTGGTGGCGATCAGCACATTGTCCAGCATGCGCACGGCCAGCCGGGTGGCCTTCTTCATTTTCGAGAAATCGAATCCCGCCCTGTCGCTGAAGGGCGAGTTGATATACGCGGTCAGGTTCAGGCTGCCCAGGCAGCAGCAGCCATAATCAGGCAAAGGCTGCTCGCCGCAAGGATTGGTGGCCTCGATGACTTCGCAGTAGGCCAGGTTGTTCTCGGCATTGATGCGGTCCAGATAAAGCACGCCGGGCTCGGCGGCCGCATAAGTGCTTTGCATGATCAGGTCCCAGACCTCGCGCGCCTGCACTTTTTTGTATACCCATAAGCCGTCCTCGCGCAGATAGGCGCCCTGGCTCTTCAGCTCGGCCGCGGGTTCGGCGGCATGCGTCAGCTCAAAGAGGCCGTCCGACTCGACCGCTCTCATGAACTCGTCGGTGACCCCGACGGAAACGTTGAAATTGTTCAGTTGGCCTCGTTCCTGCTTGGCCGTGATGAATTCCATGACGTCGGGATGAGTCACATTCAAAACCGCCATCTGCGCGCCGCGCCGCGCCCCCGCCGATTCCACCGTCTCGCATGAACGATCGAACACCCGCATGTAGGAAATGGGCCCCGACGCGCTGCTGCCCGTCCCCTTGACCCGGGCGCCCTTGGGGCGAATGGCGGAAAAGTTGTACCCCACTCCGCCCCCGCGCCGCATGGTTTCCGCGGCCTGGGCCAGCGCCGTATAGATGCCCGGCTTGCCGCCGATGTCTTCGGTAATGGAGTCGCCCACGGGCTGGACGAAGCAATTGATCAGCGTGCTTTGCAATTCGGTGCCCGCGGCGCTGTTTACCCGGCCGGCGGGAATGAAGCCATGCTGCATGGCCCACAGGAATTCGTCTGCGTATTTCTTGCGTTGCTTGGGTTCTTCCACTTGCGCCAGCGCGGCGGCCACCCGCGCCCTGACCTCGGTGATGCCGGCCTCGTTCCCTTTGGCGTATTTCTCGAGAAGGACTTCGGTGGAGATGGCTTGCGGCTCCGCCAAGGCGATGGCGGTGTTTTCCATGTGTTGCATGATAGATTCCTTGATGCCCCGCGCGACGCCATGAACTGGGCGCCGGCTGCGGAAATTACGGTGTTGCATCACCAAGATATCATATCGGGCCTCGCCCACCTTTGATCTCCATTAAGAAGACATGGCGGCTTACATCCTCGATAAATCGTACTGCAAGCGCGTCAAGCCCGCCAGACCCGCTCACCGCTCGCAAGGAGCTAGGCGGCCGCCCTATGAGGATGGCTCAGATAGATGGCCGGCTCGGCCGAAAGACCGCGCTTCACCTGCCGCGTGCTATCGTCGGCCAACACCTCCTGAGCCCCGGCGGCCAAACCGTCCAGCGCCTGGCTGACGACGGCCGCCGGCGGTATTTTGGGAACATCCAGCCCGCGCGTCAGGTCGGTATCCACAAAAGACATGTGCAGGCCCAGCACCTGGGTGCCCTGCTCGTGCAGCTCATGGCGCAGGCCGTTGGTCAACGCCCAGGCCGCCGACTTGGAAGAGCCATACGGGGCAAGGCTGGGCAAGTTCGTCCAACTGGCGACGGACAACACATTCAGGATCGCACCGCCGCCATTGCGCGCAAGGATGGGGGCGAAGGCCCTGCTCATCGCCAGCATGCCAAAAAAATTTGTGTCCATATGGCGACGGGTCGACTCCACGCTGTCTTCCGCCAGGAAACCACCCAGATGGGCGATGCCGGCATTGTTGATGAGCAGGCTTACATCGCCGCAAAGCCCGGCGGCGGCCTTTACTTGCGCATCATCGGTCACGTCCAGGCGCAAGGGCACGACACCCTCGAGCGTAACCGTGGATGGATCGCGCGCGGCGGCATAGACCTTTCGGGCGCCGCGCGCCAGCGCCTCCTTGGCAAAGGCCAGGCCCAAGCCACGATTGGCCCCTGTGATCAGTACGACGGAATTGCTGAGATCCATGATGTTCTCTCCTTGAAAAAATGATGCTGGATGAGCTGTTGATAAATAAAATCAAAACCTCTTAATATGATGATCATCATATTTTTGGCTGGCATTGAGCGCTAAGAAAATCCTTGATGCAACCATGGGCGGTGTCTGGTGTCAGGCCGGGTTGGGGATCGGGCTTGGACCGCCCAGCCCCGAATCGTCCTTGGCTGGATGGCCCGGATCGTCGTACCGCGCCAGCAGCGCGGCACGGCTGCTGGCCAGCAGAGTCTTGCTTTCCGGCCCGCCACCCAGGGCACGGGCCAGCGAAAGCGTCCCTACCAGGGTGCTGGCAATCACCGCGGCCTGGTCGGGATCCACATGCTCGGGCAATACCTGCCGGACCACGCTGAACATGATGTGCACGCGCTCACGCGAAGCGGCCTGAACCTCCGGCGCCTGCCGGGGCATGTCGGATGCGAGAGCCGCGACGGGACAGCCGTTTTCCAGCCCTTCCAGATGCCGCTCGGACAGATAGCTTTCGACGAGGGCCCGAAACGGACTGGCGCCTTGCTTGCGCAGTTCCTCGGTCCGCTCGGCATATATCTGCAGGACTTGCCGGCCGGCGTATTCCACCGCCTCGGCCAACATGGCGTCGCGCGACGGAAAATGCGCATAAAAGCCGCCGTGGGTCAGGCCGGCTTCTTTCATGATGTCGGCCACGCCCACTCCGCCATAGCCGCCGCGGCGTATGGCTCGGGCGGCCACTTCAACGATGCGTTTATGGGTCGCCTCTTTACGGCTGAGTTTTGTGTCCATGGCATCAATGCCCTAATATGATGACAATCATATTATTATCCGGACGACGGGCGGTCAAGAAATTTATTTGCTGCGGGAACGATACTTGCTACCAAAGGTCTCAAAACCAAAAGTATTTTAACGGAGAGCGGTATGAACCCCAGCGGCATTTCATTCCTTCTTTGCGCTCTTGGAGCACTCTTTATCGGCATATCCGCCTGCCTGCAATGGTGCGAACGACGATTGAACCATATGACGGATAACACCCGGCAACGGCGTCCAGCCGCCGCAGCATCTGCATGGCGCTCATTCCGGTTTCGAGAAAGCGGCGAGGCGCCGGCCTCGGCAATGGCGCAGCCGGGCGGCGAGTAGGCACATGTCCCTAAACCGAAGAGCGGATGCGGATCCCCGGTTCAGGGCATGGAAGTTGCTGCTGCCGCAGCATCTGAATTCATCAAGTGGAGCATATATGACGCAAGCCAAGATCGAACCCGGTGAAACCGATATTTCACTGGCGGGCAGGCAGAAGCCGCGCGATGACATTCAAGACAAGGCCCGGAAAGATTTACACCCGGGCTCCGATTCAAGGCAATCGGGCAAGAAAAAAAGCGGCCAGCCCAAGGCTGGACCGCTGGATCGCGGCATAGACCTGGGCAATTGACGGCCGTCTTTCAATGCCCGGCGGGCCGGATCATGGGATCCGGCCTTTCCTTTTCATGGTACTGATGTCAAGCCAGGTCGTCATCATCGTCGAAGTCACTGCTTCCGAGCTCGGCTCCCGTCACCGGATCGGCCATCGGGTCCGACGCTGTCCGCACAGCCATGGCCTTCACCACTTGCGCCTCTTTGTCGCTCAGATTTACCGACGCCGCTCCATCTCCGCCATCGACCGCGGACATTTCATCCCATTGATCGACTCGCCTGAAATTGGCCTCGTTGTTCCATGGCCCTTCCATCTCTCCCTCTCCCTGGGATAAATTGAAATACGTATCGGCAAATTCGGGATCCGCGGGCAGCTTCCCGGGAGGGAAGTTCGGAGAGATCGAGTACAAGGCTTTTTCGAATGACTTCAGGTGGGCCGCTTCCCGTGTCATCAGGAAGATCAGCGCATCCTTCACACCGGGATCGTCAGTGACGTTTATAAGGCGTTCATAGACGATTTTCGCTCTTGCTTCCGCGGCGATGTTCGAGCGCAAGTCAGCGGTCGGTTCGCCGATGGTATCGATATAGCCCGCTGACCACAACTGACCGCCGGAGTTGGTCAAGGCGGGGCCACCGCCATAGAGCACCTGCGTGACATGGGAATCGTTGCCCGCGCCGTGCAACTTCTGGTAGAGCTCCGCCTCGGTATCGACCGCCTCGGCCAGCTCGCCCTTGGCTCCTTTATTGAGCATGGCCACCAAGTGCCCGATGATTTCCAGATGGCTCAGTTCCTCTGTGGCGATATCAATGAGCATGTCCTTGCGCCCGGGGTCATCCTCGCCGATATATTGGGTGAAATAGCGACAGGCGGCGGCAAGCTCGCCTTGCGGACCGCCGAATTGCTCCAGCAGCAAATTGGCCAGGCCCGGGTTGGTTTCCGCCACCCTGACGGTGTACTGCAAACGCTTGTTATGGGCAAACATATATGGTTCTCCTTTGAATAGCGCTCAGTCCGGGAGATCCAAAACAGAGCGTTCCGGCGCACAGCAAGGGCTATGCCTGTAAAGCTCTGGATCGATACCGGCCTGGCCGTCGCACCAGGCCCGCATGGGGCCGGCGCTTCGTGGGAACGTCGCTTGCTTTACCGGGACACAAGCTGCTCTTGAAGGCTGTCTCGGTCGAGCGACCCAGGTGAGCTTGGGGGGACGCAGCGCAACCCTCAATCGTTTTGATAGGAGTATTTCCATGAATGGCAAAATGAATTTTTTCAAACCCTTGCTTGTCGGCGGATTCGCATTGGCGTCGGCTTTCGGCTCCGCCGCCTGGGCCAACGAAACGCATGCCGGCATGACTGCCGATCAAATCTCATCGCAATATGACAGCGCAATGAAGCATTGCGACTCCCTGAAAGGTAATGACAAGGACGTCTGCGAGGAGAAGGCCAAGGCACAGCGCGATTCCGCGAAAGCCGACGCCAAAGCCGGCAAGGCTTCCGCGGAAGCGCAGCATGACGCGACCGAGGAAAAACGCGACTCCGCTTACAACGTTGCCAAGGAAAAGTGCGACGCCATGTCGGGCGATGCAAAAGATCAATGCATCACGCAAGCCAAGACAAAATTCGGAAAGTAAGCGCCTGGATGGCCATGCGGCTTGAATTGACGGCCCACTTTGCTGACAGGAGGAAATATGACCAAGCATATGCCAGATACCGATCCGCTGAAACGCGAACCACCCGGAGCGGTCAGCAGAGTCCCCGATAAGGACGTCGACCGCAGCGGTCCGCCAGCCGGCAAACCAGACGAGCAAGGCGGCGCGGCAACAGGCGGCCGACCGGGAGACAAGCAGCCCAGGGGCGATGAGCCCTTGAATCGTTGACATTCCACACTTGATCCAGACCCGCTTCGGCGGGTCTTCTTTTGCCGCCCGCGCTATATGATGAGCTCGGATCAGGTCCGACGCTTTGTCGCTGTAGAAGCGGACACGGCGGTGCTTTACGCCAAACTGGCCGCGTCGGGCTCGGGCTCCAAACCCCGCCGGTCGTCGCTTCCGCTCTTGACGGCAAGCCGCCCCTCTTCGACGGTGATCCGGATCGGACCGGGCGTAGGGTGATCGGCCAGTTCGCAGAGCAATTCGGCCAGTTCCGTTCGATCATGATCAAGGGCACACAGCTCCAGAACGATGCGCCTTGGCCCACCCCGAAGATATAGCTTGCACCCGCCATGGTCCGGTAAATTATCGTAGGCAATGATGTGACGCTTCAGAGGCAATGGCAAGCTTCCGACCCATTTTCCGTAACTCATAACGACACACTTGCTCCTATTTGGCTGCAACGCAGGATACCGACCCGCATTCATGGAATGCCCATTTGGCTTGGCCCGCTGCGCAACGCGTTCATACCCCTGCGCTGGAAGGCGCAAATTAAACCGCCTGATTCCCGCGTGACGGATTCCGGGTTCTGCTCATGGGAGCATAGGATACAAGCGCTTTTTCATATTGGCAAAATGGCGTCGCCGTAACACCATCCACCGTCAGGCATGCTTATTGCGGCCCGGTTCCGCCAAACTGACAGGAGTGCAAACATGACGGAACCCGAACTCGACAAAGAATCCCCCAGCCTGACGCCTCATGGAGATGTCATTAGAGTGCCCGGCGGCAAGCCGAAAGATGAAGAATCCATCGATAAGGCGAAGAAAGAGGAACGGCCCACGGACGACAAGCAGCATTACCGGTCTGAAGGCGACGAACCGAAGAACCGCTAAGGATTCCGGTCATAGACGAGATGAAGGAATGCCCTCACGTTGCGCCTCATAAAAGCAAAAGGCCAACCCCGAAGAATTGGCCTAAATGCTTGATTTTTACTGGTGGGCTGTGACAGGCTCGAACTGTCGACCTACGGATTAAGAGTCCGCTGCTCTACCAACTGAGCTAACAGCCCATCGCTGCAAAGAAAAAGATTCTAACTCGAAAAAAGCCTTCGCGGCAAGAAAAAAATACAAAAATCGTAATGAACGGCGCAGTCCACCACGTTCAGAAATCGATGCCGCGTGACGCAGCGGGCTCGAACCAACCCGCTTGAACGCACATGCTTAAATCTTCCTGGCCAGTTCGGCCGCCAGGCCGACGTAGCTGCGCGGAGTCATGGCCAGCAGGCGGGCCTTGGGTTCGTCGGGCAGATCCAGGCCGCCGATGAACTCAGTCAGCCCTTCGCGGTTGATGCCTTTGCCGCGCGTCAGCGCCTTCAGTTGCTCGTAGGGCTGAGGCAGCCCGTAGCGGCGCATGACCGTCTGCACGGGCTCGGCCAGGACTTCCCAGCACTCGTCGATATCCCGATCGATGGCGGCGGCATTCAGTTCCAGCTTGTGCAGGCCGCGCAGGCAGGCGTCGTAGGCCACAGCGCAGTAGCCGAAAGCCACGCCCAGGTTGCGCAATACGGTCGAGTCGGTCAGGTCGCGCTGCCAGCGCGATACGGGCAGCTTTTCCGACAAATGCCGCAGCACGGCATTGGCCAGTCCCAGATTGCCCTCGGAGTTCTCGAAGTCGATGGGATTGACCTTGTGCGGCATCGTGGACGAACCGACCTCGCCTTCCTTCAGGCGCTGCTTGAAGTAGCCCAGGGCGATATAACCCCAGATGTCTCGATTCAGGTCCAGGATGATGGTATTGGCGCGCGCGACGGCATCGAACAACGCCGCCATCCAGTCATGCGGTTCGATCTGTATGGAGTACGGATTCTGCTCCAGTCCCAGGCTGCCCAGCACTTCCGCGCTGAAGGCCGGCCAGTCGATTTCCGGATACGCCGACATGTGGGCGTTGTAGTTGCCGGTGGCGCCATTCATCTTGGCCAGGGGCTGCACTGCCTTGACGGCGGCGACGGCGCGATCGAGGCGGGCCGCGACGTTGGCGAATTCCTTGCCCAGCGTGGTGGGGCTGGCCGGCTGGCCATGCGTGCGGGACAGCATGGGCTGGTCGGCAAACTGGCGCGCCAGCGTCTTCAGGTGCTCGCACAGCTCGGTCAGGCGCGGCACGATGAACTCGGAACGCGCGCGCGTCAGCATCAATGCATGAGAAGTATTGTTGATGTCTTCGGACGTGCAGGCGAAATGAATGAACTCCGCCGCGGCGGCCAGCTGCGGATTGCCCGCCACGCGCTCCTTCAGCCAGTACTCGACCGCCTTAACGTCATGGTTGGTGGTCTTTTCGATTTCCTTGATCCGGGCGGCGTCGTCTTCCGAGAAATCGTCGACCAGCGCTTTCAGCAAGGCCTTCGATTCGGCGGAGAACGAAGGCAGCTCGGGCAGGCCGGCTTCGGACAGGCCCAGCAGCCAGGCCACCTCGACTTCGACGCGGTGGGCCATGAAAGCCGCTTCGGACAAGGTATGGCGCAGCGTCTGCCCTTTGGCGGCGTAGCGGCCGTCCAGGGGCGACAAGGCATTGAGATGGCTTAATTGCGGGGCTATTTGCATTGCAGTACAGGTAAAGAAAATCCAGCCCGAATTCTAGCATCCGTCACCCGTGCGACTTGGGTTCTGAATAAAAGCTGAATGACATTGATCCAACGCGGGGATTCCCCCTTACCCGACTTTCGCTGAAATGTCACACCCCGACAGTCGAATAAGCATATAAACGACACATTGCATAGGTATACCCTTAGGTAGCGGTTTTGTCCGCCCATTCGCGACGAATACGCAACGGTATCCTGCTATACTTTTTTTGCCTGTAACTTCCAAACTTTGCCATGAAACTTATTGGTTCGCTCACTAGTCCTTACGTTCGCAAAGTACGCGTCGTAATGGCAGAGAAAAAGCTCGATTACGAATTCGTACTCGAGAATGTGTGGGCCGAAAATACACAAATACAAGCCCACAACCCCCTGGGGAAGGTGCCCTGTCTACTTATGGACGATAACGGCAGTCTCTTCGATTCCCGAGTCATCGTCGAATACCTCGATACGCTTTCTCCGGTCGGCCGCCTCATTCCGCAACAAGGCCGTGACCGCGCCGCGACCAAGTGCTGGGAAGCCATCGCCGATGGCGTCCTCGACGCCGCGCTGGCCATCTACATCGAAACCCATCGGCGTCCGGCCGAGCTGCGCAGCCAGCAATGGATAGACCGCCAGTACGGAAAGATAAACGTGGCGCTCGACTCCATGGATAAAAGCCTGGACGACCAGCCTTTCTGCATGGGCGTCAATTTCAGCCTGGCCGACGTGGCCGTCGGCTGCGCATTGGGCTATCTGGACTTGCGTTTCTCGGAGCTCAATTGGCGATCCAAGTACGGAAACCTGCAGCGGCTCGAAGAGAAGCTGCAAACCCGGCCTTCCTTCATGGCGACAGTGCCGGTCCAAAGCTGATAGCAGTTCATCGCATAAAAGCCAGGCTTGCCGTAAGCCTGGCTTTTTTATTGAGCCGTGCCGGCTCAGCCCCGGTGCAAACGTTCACGGGTGCGGCCGGCCACATTCTTCAGCCAGGGATACAGATCCCCGTGCCGCGAGGCGAAGGCATCGATGGCGGGCCTGTGCTCCAGCGTGGCGCCTATCATGTCCAGGCCTTCAAGAAACATGTGGCGATGCCTGGGCGCCATGGTGAAGCGGGCTTCGCAACTGTGGCTGCGCACCGTCATGGCCTGTATGTCGATGGACATTTCGGATGTCGAAGGCCGATCGGCATCGGCCATGATGGCCTGCACTTCGGGCTCGGTCAGCGCCACAAGCAATAGCCGGTTGTTCATGGCATTGGCATGAAAGATCTCGGCAAAGCTGGATGCGATCACCGCCTGTATGCCGAATTGCTGCAAGCCCCAGACGGCGTGCTCGCGACTCGATCCACAGCCGAAATTCGAACCTGCCACCAGTATGCGGGTTTGCGCATACGCCGGCCGGTTCAGCACAAAGTCGTCGTGCTTGCGGCCCTTTTCATCAAAACGCATGTCGTAAAAAACACCGGCGTCCAGGCCGCTTTTGTCGATGCCGCGCAAAAACTGCTTGGGCATGATCTGATCGGTGTCCAGATTGGCCAGCGGCAAGGGGGCCGCCACCCCGCTGATGCGAAAATTGTCGCTCATGGGATTTCCTGGGTGGAAAGGTGCCGGACATCGGTAATGACACCTGTTACGGCCGCCGCCGCAGCCATGGCCGGACTCATCAAATGCGTAATGGCGCCGCGCCCCTGGCGCCCCTCGAAATTCCGGTTGGTGGTCGATGCGCAACGCTGATCCGGCCCCAGCACATCGTCATTCATCGCCAGGCACATGGAACAGCCCGGCTGCCGCCATTCGAAGCCGGCCTGAATGAGTAAGTTGGCTATGCCTTCCTGTTCAGCCTGGGCTCGGACGGCACCCGAACCGGGCACCACCATGGCCCTGACGCCGTTGGCAACCCGCTTGCCGCGGACGACCCGCGCCACGTCGCGAAGGTCTTCGATCCGGCCGTTGGTGCATGATCCTATGAAGACATGCTGTACCGGAACGCCCTGCACCGCCATCCCGCCGGACAGGCCTGTATAGCGCAGCGCCTGCAGGGCCGACGCCTTGTCCACGCCATCGGCCAGCTCGTCGGGCGACGGTATGGCGCCATCTATCGCTATGGCCTGGTCGGGGCTGGTGCCCCAGGTGACGTAGGGCGCCACGTCGGCCGCATCGAACCGATATTCGCAATCGAACGGCGCGTCGGCGTCGCTGGCCAGCGTGGCCCAGTGGGCGACCGCCTGTCGGCGCATATCGCCGCTTATATCGGGCGCCCTGGAAAGCACGTAGTCGATCGCGCGCTCGTCCGGCGCGATGAGCGCGCCACGGGCTCCCGCCTCCACCGTCATATTGCACAAGGTAAAACGCGCTTCGATGGACAAGGCGTCGATGGCCGGGCCGCAGAACTCGACGGCATAGCCGCGCGCGCCCTGGGCCCCGATACGGCTGATGATCATCAAAATAAGGTCTTTGGCGGTGGTGCCCAGCGGCAAGACGCCCTCCACCCGTATGCGCATGTCCTCCGCCGGACGATAGACCAGCGTCTGGGTTGCCAGCACATGTTCGACATCCGACGTTCCGATGCCGAAGCCCAGGGCGCCCAGGGCGCCGTAGGTGGTGGTATGGCTGTCCCCGCAGATGACGACCATGCCCGGCCGTATCATTCCGTGCTCCGGCGCCACGACATGTTCGATACCCTGCAAGGCGTCGTTCGTATCGAACAACGGTATGCCATGGCGCTGGCAGTTGCGCTTCAGGTTGCTGGCCTGCAAGGCGGATGCCGGATCCGCGATGACGCGGGGACGGACCGGATGCGTGGGGATGATGTGGCTGACCATGGCCACATTCTGTTCGGGCGCATACACGGCGCGCCCCTGTTCGTGCAGCCCCGCAAACGCCTGAGGGCTGGTGTATTCGTTCATCAAATGCAGATCGGCATAAAGCAGCACATTCTGGTCGTCCAGCCTGGCCACCGTATGCGCGTCCACGAGTTTCCGGTACAAGCTGCGCGCTGACATTGCATAACCTTGAAGATTCCTGCTACCCAGCAATGTTAATATGAGAACCAAAGTTGATAATGTCGAAAACTCCACTACATTATTTACTCTAAAGACATAATCGCCTCCGCCTCAATCCTGTCCTCATGGATCCCATCTCCGATCTCGGCTTTTTCGTCTTGACGGCCAAGCATGCGACCCTGGCCCGCGCCGCCCAGGAGCTGGGGGTCACCGCGTCCACCGTCAGCAAAAGACTGGCCGCGCTGGAGCAGCGGCTGGGCGTGCGATTGATGAATCGCACGACCCGGCGCATCAGCCTGACCGCCGAAGGCGAGGCCTATCTGGCCGAAGGCTCCACATTGCTGGATGGGCTGAACGTACTGGAGCAGACCATCGCGGGCGGCCACGCCGTGCCGCGCGGACTGCTGCGGGTCCATGCGACACTGGGCTTCGGCAGGCGCCACATCGTTCCGGCGGTGTCCCGATTCATTCGGGAATTTCCCCAGGTCGAAGTTCAGTTGCACCTGAGCGATCGCCCCGCCAACCTGGTCGAAGATGGATTCGACGTCGCCATCCGTTTTGGCGACATGCCCGACTCCCGACTGACCGCGCGCACCATCGCCCTGAACCGCCGGCTGCTGTGCGCCTCGCCGCGGTATCTTGAGAAAGCCGGCGAACCCGCCCGCCCTTCCGACCTGCCGTCGCACGACTGCATCGTCATCCGCGAAAGCGATGAAACCTACGGCACCTGGTATTTATCGTCGGGCTCGCGAACGGAAACCCTGAAAGTGCGCGGCCGGCTGAGTACCAACGACGGGGCGGCCGCACTGGAATGGGCGCTGGACGGACACGGAATACTGCTCAGGTCCGAATGGGAAGCCGCAGCCTACCTGCGCTCGGGCCGGCTGAAACAGGTATTGGCCGACTGGACCCTGCCGTCGGCCAACATCGTTGCCGTCTATCCCACACGTCAGAATCTGTCGGCCCGCACCCGCGCCTTCGTCGGGCAACTGGCCGACTGGTTTGCGGATCAGCGGCGGTGCAGCGAAGTCATTGGGGGCAACTGGTAGCGAAATCCCTGATCTCGTTTCAGCAATCTGCAAGCTTGCACGTACCCCAAGCTTCGGAATGTGTCATGATACCCGTGCTTTTCGTTCCGGCACCTGGCATTTTTCCCAGGCGCATTCTTTTTTCATGGCGCAAGCGTCCGTCATTCCGGCGCCGCGCCAAGCCAGCTCAACGTTATGAATACCTTCCACATCATCGAACTTCTTCTACTTGGGATCGGCAGCGGCTTTCTGGCCGGCCTGCTCGGGATAGGCGGAGGCATGGTCCTCGTGCCCTTTCTTACCTTCATGTTCTCTTCGCAGGGCGTCGACAGCGAGTTGGCGGTCAAAATGGCTATTGCCACATCCATGGCAGTCATCATCTTCACCTCCATCTCCAGCGTGCGGGCCCACCACAAGCGCGGCGCGGTGCGCTGGGACATCGTGCGCAAGCTCGCCCCGGGCATTGTCATCGGCAGCATGATAGGCAGCGTGGGCGTGTTCTCGATTCTCAAGGGCGCCTACCTGGCCATCTTCTTCGGCATCTTCGTCGCCTTTTCAGCCACGCAGATGTTCCTGGACAAGAAGCCGCCACCCACACGCCAGATGCCGGGCACCGGCGGCCAGTTGCTCGCGGGCGGCGCCATCGGCTTCCTGTCCGGCCTGGTCGGAGCGGGCGGCGGCTTCATCAGCGTGCCCTTCATGGCCTGGTGCAACGTTGCCATCCACACGGCCGTGGCCACCAGCGCGGCACTGGGCTTTCCCATCGCGGTCGCCAACGTGGCGGGCTACATCGTTTCGGGAATGTCGGTCACCGGGCTGCCACCGGGGGCCTTCGGCTATATTTCCCTGCCCGCACTGGGCCTGATTGCCGCGGCCAGCGTCTGCACCGCCCCCCTGGGGGCCAGGGCCGCGCACAACCTGCCCGTCAAGAAGCTCAAGCGTGTCTTTGCCGGCATGCTGTATGCCCTGGCGATCTATATGTTCCTGAAAGGCATCAACTCCTGATCGGACGGACGCGGGCCCGGCGACTCGACCGGCCCGCGGTCGCAGCGGCCCCTGAAGCGCTGGAGATTTCCAGCGCTTTTTCATGCCGATGAACGCTAGGCGATGATCCCGCCGCCCAGGCAGACGTCGCCGTCATAGAGCACGGCCGATTGCCCCGGCGTGACCGCCCACTGATGCTCGGCAAACGACAAGGAAAAACCGTCTTCGGCGGCGCCCTCCAGGGCGCATGCCGAATCGGCTTGCCTGTAGCGGGTCTTTGCCGAATAGGAACCCGGTTCGGGGGCATGGCCGGCCACCCAGCTGGCGCCCAGGGCATGCAGGCTTTGGCTCAGCAGCCAGGGATGATCGTGCCCTTGCACGACGTACAGGGTGTTGCTCTCAATGTCCTTGCGGGCCGTATACCAGGCGTCCGCCGTGCCATCGTCGCGCTGCCTGCCCTTGACGCCGCCTATGCCCAGCCCTTTGCGCTGGCCCAGGGTGTAGAACGACAGCCCCTGGTGCTGCCCCAGCACCAGGCCTTCAGGCGTCTTGATGGGGCCGGGCCGGGTGGGAAGGTAGCGGTTCAGGAATTCCCGGAAAGGCCGTTCGCCGATAAAGCAGATTCCGGTCGAGTCCTTCTTGGCGGCATTGGGCAGTTGCAGGGACTGTGCAATGCGCCTGACTTCAGTCTTGGGGATCTCCCCCAGGGGAAACAGCGTCCTGGCCAGTTGCGCCTGGTTCAGCCTGTGCAGGAAATAGCTTTGATCCTTGGTCAGGTCCAGCGCCTTCAGCAACTGATGCTGGGTGCCGTTGGCGGTTTCGACCTTGCGCACCCGCGCATAATGGCCGGTCGCGATATGCTCCGCGCCCAGCGACATGGCGTGGTCCAGGAAGGCCTTGAACTTGATCTCGGCATTGCACAACACGTCGGGGTTGGGCGTGCGGCCGGCGGAGTACTCGCGCAGGAAGTCGGCGAATACCCGGTCTTTGTATTCAGCCGCGAAATTCACGGCCTCGATGTCGACGCCGATCAGATCCGCTACGCTGGCGGCGTCCAGCCAGTCCTGCCGTGTGGAACAGTATTCCGAGTCGTCATCGTCTTCCCAGTTCTTCATGAACAGGCCCAGCACGTCGTAGCCCTGCTCCTTCAGCAGCCACGCGGTGACCGAGGAATCGACCCCGCCCGACATGCCGACCACGACACGCCCTTTCGATACAGAATTTTTAGCCATGCGCGTATTTTAGACGCTGGCCCGGGACAAGGCCTGATCGACGACTTCTATCCAATGGCGAACGGGTATTTCCGTGCCGCTTTGCAAATGCGTAATGCATCCGATATTCGAGGAAACGATGCAGTCGGGCCCGCTTGCCTGTATGGCGTCCAGTTTCCGGTCGCGCAGGGACTTGGACAACCCGGGCTGGGTGACCGAATAGGTGCCGGCCGAGCCGCAGCACAGATGCGATTCATTGAAAGGCTGCATGGCAAACCCCAGGTCGGCCAGCATGCGCTCGCTGACGCCCCGCAGCCCTTGCCAATGCTGCAGCGTGCATGGCGGATGGAACGCCGTCTTGCCGGGCAGGCCTTCCAGCCTGGCCTTGAGCTCTCCGGCATGGGGCGCGACGATCTCGGCCACATCGCGCACTTTGTCGACCAGGCGCAGGGCCTTGGTGACGTACTCGGGATCGTGGCGCAGATGATGCGCATATTCCCGGACCATGGCGCCGCAGCCCGATGCATTCATGATGATGCTCTCGGCCTGGCCGTTATCGAGCAGCGGCAGCCACGCATCGATATTGGCGCGCATCTGGTCGAGCGCGGCTTCCTGCGCATCGAGGTGGAAATTGATCGCTCCGCAGCAGCCGGCGCCCGGGACGACCCGTGTGCCTATGCCCAGTGCGTCGAGCACGCGTATGGTGGCGGCGTCGATGGCGGGCATCATGGCGGGCTGCACGCAGCCTGACAGCATCAGGACCTGGCGCGCATGGCGCGCGCCATCCGATGGGACGGCGCCGGCGGGCCGGAGCGCGGGAATCTTGTTTTTCAGTACCTCGGGCAGCGCCGGGCGCAGCAGCCGTCCCAGCGTCAGGGCCGGGCCGAACAAGGGCGAATTCAGCACGCGGCGCAGCACGGCGCGCGTCATGCGCTGTCCGATGGGCCGCTCGACCCGCTGATCGACCAGATTGCGTCCGATGTCCACCAGAGCGCCGTATTCAACGCCTGAAGGACAGGTGGTTTCGCAGTTTCTGCATGTCAGGCATCGATCCAGGTGCTCTTGCGTGGCGGCGGTGGGCTCCACGCCCTCGAGCACCTGCTTGATCAGATAGATGCGCCCGCGCGGGCTGTCCCGCTCGTCGCCCAGGATTTGATAGGTGGGACAGGTGGCCAGGCAGAAACCGCAATGCACGCAACGGCGCAGGATTTCATCGGCATCCTGCCCCAGGTCGGATTCCTGCGCCCATGACGCTAGATTTGTTTGCACGGTTTACTCTCAAAAATCGGGAAACAGGCGTTTAGGATTGAAGATGCCCACCGGGTCGAGTTCCTGCTTCAGGCGCCGATTGATATTCTTCAGGCCAGGCTCCAGGGGATGGAACACCGGCACGCCGGACGGTTTGGAATCGAAGCGGAACAGGGTCGCGTGTCCGCCGCGCCGGGCGACGGCGGCGCGGAAATCCGCAGCCGAGTCCACCGCCGAGACCCATCGCTGTCCGCCATTCCATTCGATCAGTGTCGGGCCGGCGTCCAGCATCGGGGTTTGGGGCGGCACCGCCACACGCCACAAAGGCCGCGCCTGGAAGAACGGATGGGTCTGATCGCGCAGGCTGTCCCAGAATTGCGTGGCCACCGGCTCGGGCATCGTGTCGCCGCCCAGCCTTTTCAGGCCGTTCAATACCGCGGGCTCGCTGCCCGACAGCCGGACATGCAGCAAACCGGCGGGCGCATCGGCTTGCGCCAGCCAGGCGGTTCCGGTAATGGGCATGGGCAGGCTGCGCCATGTGTTGAAGCGCTCCAGCGCACCGGCTTCATCGACCTGGATCAGGACGGTTTTTTCCTGGAAGGGCTTGGGCGCGACCTTGATGGAGACTTCGATGAGCGCCCCGAATATGCCCATGGAGCCCGCCAGCAGCCGCGACACATCGTAGCCCGCGACGTTCTTCATGACCTCGCCGCCGAAACTCAGGGTGAGCCCCGAGGAATCCAGCAGCTTCGCGCCCAGGACGAAGTCGCGCACACTGCCGGCCGCCATGCGCCTGGGACCGGAAAGCCCGCTGGCGACACATCCGCCTATGGTGGAGGCGGCGCCAAAGCGCGGCGGCTCGAAGGCCAGCATCTGGTTCTGCTCGTCCAGCGTTTTTTCGAGGTCGCTGAGCAGCGTTCCGGCCTTGACGGTGACCACCAGTTCGGAGGGCTGGTAGTTGACGATGCCCTGATAGCCGGACAGGTCCAACACGGCAAAATCGGGAATGGCCTCGCCGTCGAAGGGCTCGCCGTAGAAATTCTTGGTGCCGCCGCCCCGTATATAAACAGGGCGCTCGGCTCCGCGGGCGGCCATGACTTGTTGCGAAAGCTCGGACAGCGCGAAATCCATGCTTGATCCTTAAAAGCGGGGCAGATCGGGAAAGCGGATTTCACCGCCGTGGACATGCATCTTGCCGTATTCGGCGCAACGCACCAGCGTGGGGATGAGCTTCTCGGGATTCAACAACCCATAGGGGTCGAAGGCCTTCTTGAAGGCACTGAAGAAATCCAGCTCTTCGCGCGTGAACTGCACGCACATCTGGTTGATCTTCTCCAGGCCCACCCCGTGTTCGCCGGTAATCGTGCCGCCCACCTGCACACAGAGTTCCAGAATGGCCGCACCGAATTTCTCGGCGCGTTCAACTTCGTTGGGCTGGTTCGAGTCGAACATGATCAGTGGATGCAGATTGCCGTCGCCCGCATGGAAGACGTTGGCGCAACGCAGGCCGTATTCGTCCTCCATTTGCTCGATGGCGTTCAGCACACGCCCCAGGTGCCGGCGCGGAATCGTGCCGTCCATGCAGTAATAATCGGGCGATATCCGCCCTGCGGCGGGAAATGCGTTCTTGCGGCCGGCCCAGAACAGCAGCCTTTCCTCTTCGGATCCCGATACCTGCAAGCGGGTGGCGCCGGCTTGCTGGAATACCGCCTGCATGCGCGCGATCTCGTCGTCCACTTCTTCGTCGGTGCCGTCCGACTCGCACAGCAATATGGCGGCGGCGTCCAGATCGTAGCCGGCATTGACGAAAGGCTCGACCATATGGACGGCCCGCTTGTCCATCATTTCGAGGCCGGCGGGAATGATGCCGTCGGCAATCACGTTGGTGACGGCCTGGCCCGCCGTTTCGACACTGGGGAAACTGGCCATGATGACGCGGGCGCAGGTGGGCTTGGGTATCAGCTTGACGGTGACTTCGGTGACGACGCCCAGCATGCCCTCGGACCCGATGAAGGCCGCCAACAGGTCCAGCCCCGGGCTGTCCGGGGCTTCGGAGCCCAGTTCCAGGATGTCGCCGTCTATGGTCACCACGCGTACGCGCAGGATGTTGTGCACGGTCAGGCCATACTTCAGGCAATGCACGCCGCCGGAGTTCTCGGCGACGTTGCCGCCGATCGAACAGGCGATCTGGCTGGATGGATCGGGCGCATAGTACAGTCCATAAGGCGCGGCGGCCTCGGATATGGCCAGGTTGCGCACGCCCGGCTGGACCACCGCCGTGGCGGTCTTGGGATCGATTTTCCGGATGCGGTTGAGCTTGGCCAGACCCAGCAGGATGCCTTGCGCATGCGGCATGGCGCCGCCCGACAGGCCGGTGCCCGCGCCGCGCGCGACGATGGGAATGTTGAAGGCCTTGCAGGCCTGCAGAATGGCCACGACCTGCTCTTCGTTCTCGGGCAGCACGACCACCGGCGGCAGGGCCCGGTACAGCGAAAGGCCGTCGCACTCGTAGGGCCGGGTGTCTTCCACTTTGGTCAATATGCAGTGCTGGGGCACGTTGTGCCTGATCCGCGCGATCAGGCCGGCAAAGTCCGGCACGGTCTCCTGTGCCGGCGCTATCGAAGTCTCGTTCATGTGTCTCTTTTGTTATTGCTGCGCCCCTTTTGGCACAGACGCATTTATGTATGCGGAATGATCTTACCCGGATTCAGAATGTTGTGCGGGTCGAAGGCTTTTTTCAGGCTGTCCATCAGGTCCAGCGCATCCTGCCCGTGCTCGGCAAGCATGAACTCCATTTTGTGCAGGCCCACGCCGTGCTCGCCCGTGCAGGTGCCTTCCATCTGGATGGCGCGCTCGACCAGGCGGTGATTCAGCCTTTCGGACTCTTCCCATTCCTGGGGGTTGTCGGCATCGAGCAGCATCAGCACATGGAAATTTCCGTCGCCGACATGGCCCACGATGGTATAGGGAAAACTGGCGCGGTCCAGTTCGGCCGCGGTCTGGGAAACACACTCGGCCAGCCGCGAAATGGGCACGCAGACGTCGGTGGTGCTGGCCCGGCAGCCCGGCCGCAACTGCAGGCCCGCGAAATAGGCATTGTGGCGCGCCGTCCATAGCCGGCTGCGATCCTCGGGCCTCTCGGCCCATTCGAAATCCATGCCGCCGTTATCGTGGGTAATGCCCTGCACGATCTCGGCCTGCTCTTTGACGCTGGCCGGACTGCCATGGAATTCGAACAACAGCAGCGGGGACTCCTTCAGGTCCAGCTTGCTGTAGGCGTTGGTGGCCTTGACCGCCCAGGTGTCCATGAACTCGACGCGCGCCACCGGCACGCCCATTTGTATGATTTCGATCACGCTCTGGACGGCGGCGTCCAGGGTGGGGAAATTGCAGATGGCCGCCGAGATGGCCTCGGGCTGGGGGTACAGGCGGACCGTGACCTCGGTAATGATGCCCAGGGTGCCTTCGCTGCCCACGAAAATACGCGTCAGGTCGTAGCCCGCGGAGGACTTCCGGGCGCGATTCGCCGTTTCGATGACCCGGCCGTCGGCGGTCACGACTTTCAGCGACATGACGTTTTCGCGCATGGTTCCGTAGCGCACCGCGTTCGTGCCCGAGGCGCGCGTGGCCGCCATGCCGCCCAGGCTGGCGTCGGCGCCCGGATCGATGGGGAAAAACAGGCCGGTATCGCGGATTTCCTCGTTCAGTTGCTTGCGGGTGACGCCCGCCTGCACCGTCGCGGTGAAATCGCCCGCATGCACGGCCACAAGCTGGTTCATGCCGGAAAGATCCAGGCTGATGCCCCCTTGTATGGCCAGCAAATGGCCTTCCAGCGAGGAGCCGACCCCGAACGGGATCAAAGGCACCTTGTGCTCATGGCAGTGCCGCGCCACCCAGGCGACGTCTTCGGTGCTGAGCGCGAACACCACGCCGTCCGGCAGCATGGGCGGATAAGGGGATTCATCGCGCCCATGATGCTCGCACACCGCCTGCGCGGTGGAGAAACGTGATCCGAACCTGTCTTGCAGCGCTTCAAGAAAGCCTGCGGGAATCATGCGGCGCATGGCTTGCGTAACGGCGGGGGCATTCATGCCAGAACTCCTTGAAACGATCCCATAATTTCCCTATCTGAATACTAACGTTTTCAGGCGCGGTTGCCGATCAGGGCATTTGCCGATTGCGTCCGGCACTGCCGCCGATTCTTCACGGCCTGTGACAGCCGTTCGAGCACCTGTAAAGAAGCGTCCCAGTCTATGCACCCGTCGGTAATGCTCTGGCCATAGGTCAGCGGCTGCCCTGGCACCATGTCCTGCCGCCCCCCGACCAGGTTGCTTTCCACCATGACGCCGAATATACGCTCGTCGCCCGCCTCCATCTGCCCGGCGACATCGTCCAGGACGGTCGGTTGGTTCCTGTAGTCCTTATTGCTGTTTGCATGGCTGGCATCGATCATGATGCGGGGGCGCAGGCCGGATTTTTCCAGTGTCTGGGATGCCGCTTCGACATTCTGGGCGTCGTAGTTGGGCACTTTGCCGCCGCGCAGGATGACATGGCAATCGTTATTGCCCAGCGTGGAAACGATGGCCGAATGCCCGCCCTTGGTGACCGACAGGAAATGGTGCGGCTGCGACGCGGCCTTGATGGCGTCGATGGCGATCTTGGTATTGCCGTCGGTGCCGTTCTTGAATCCGACCGGGCACGAAAGGCCGGAAGCCAGCTCGCGATGAACCTGGCTTTCGGTAGTGCGCGCGCCGATGGCTCCCCAGGAGACCAGGTCGGCAATGTATTGGGGCGTGATCATGTCAAGGAACTCGCAGCCGGCCGGCAGCCCAAGCTTGTTGACTTCGATCAGCAATTCGCGCGCCGTGCGCAGGCCCTGATTGATGTTGAAGCTGCCGTCCAGGCCGGGATCGTTGATCAGCCCCTTCCAGCCCACCGTGGTGCGAGGCTTCTCGAAGTACACCCGCATGATGATTTCCAGCTCGCCCTTGAAGTGCTCGCGTTGCGCCACCAGGCGCTTGGCGTACTCGATGGCCGCGACGGGATTGTGTATGGAGCAGGGCCCGATCACCACCGCAAGGCGGTCGTCCTTGCCTTCCAGTATGTCGTGCAGGGCATGGCGCGCGGCGTAAACGGTGGACGAGATTCCGGTGGTGCAGGGAAACTCGCGCATGACGTGCGACGGGGGGCTGAGTTCCTTGATTTCCCGGATACGTAAATCATCAGTATTGTGCAACACGGCTTAACTCCAGAGTGGGTGTCAACGTAGCGAGCGGTACAAAAAAAGCCGCCTAGCTTCGCTGGCGGCTTTTTGGGAATTTGGTTCTTTTTTACTGCGTACAACGCTTCCCTTCCTCCACCAGCGGTTTTGGAAAAGCAAAAAAATAAAAAAAGAAAAATTGGGAAGCGCGATACATAGTCGTGAATCCTAGCACAGACTGGCCATGCTGCCAAACAATACTTTCACGCGTGCGCCCAATGGATTCATTATGTATATATTGATTTGAATTGAAATAATTTTATAGTGTATGATTTTTGTAGCTATCGTTCAGTAGCAAAACAATATCGCTGAGGGAGTCCTCGTCGTGCCAATCACCTAAAAAGGACAAGCAATGAACAAGACTCATCAAGTCGCCGCCTATACCCTTGCCGCCCTGCTCGCCGCGGGCGCCGCCACGATGGCCCATGCGGCCAGCCTGCAGGACATCAAAGACCGCGGCCATGTCCGCATCGCGGTCGCCAATGAGATCCCTTACGGGTATATGGATCTGGACGGCCAGGCCAAGGGCGCGGGTCCCGATGTGGCCAAGCACATCATGGAACAACTGGGCATCAAGAAAATCGAATGGATCACCACCAACTTCGGCTCGCTGATACCGGGGCTGCGGGCCAACCGCTTCGACATGGTGGCGGCCGAGATGGCCATCCTGCCCCAGCGCTGCAAGGAAGTGCTCTTTTCGGAGCCCAATAGCTCCTATGGCGAAGGCCTGCTGGTCGCCAAGGGCAATCCCGACAACGTCCATACCTACCAGGATTTTTCAAAGTCGGATAAAAAAGTGGCCATCATGGCGGGCGCCGACCAGCTCGAGATGATGCAGGCGCTGGGCGTCCCTGCCGAACGCATGGTGACCATCTCGAACAATGCCGATGCCATTTCCACGGTGTCTACCGGCCGTGCCAGCGCCTATGCGGCCACCAGCCTGACCGTCAGCCAGTTGGCCAGCAAAAGCAAGAAGGTCGAGGCCGCCGCCAACTTTACAGACCCGGTCATCGATGGCGTCCCCGCCCGTAGCTGGGGGGGATTCACCTTCAGCCAGGACTCCCAGGATTTCCGTGATGCGGTGAACGCCGAACTGGCCAAATTCAAGAAAACGGCCGGCTGGGAAAAAACCATGACTCACTACGGGTTCAGCGAGACCGATGCGAAAGAGTCGTTCAGCAAGACCACCGAGCAACTGTGCGCCGGCTAAGGCCCTGAGTCGCCCATGGAATGGTTAAGCTACAGCACCCCGCTGCTGCAGGGTGCCTGGGTCACCGTACAGCTGACGGTCTACTCCACGATACTTGGAGCATTCTTCGCCTTCGCCTTCGGACTGGGAAAACTATCCCACAATTGGCTGCCGCGGATCGTGTCCATCGTTTTCATCGAGGTCTTTCGCGGCACCTCGCTGCTGGTGCAGTTGTTCTGGCTGTACTTTGCGCTGCCGATACTCGGACAAGCCATCGGCCTGGACCTGCGCCTGCCGCCGGTGATTGCCGGCACGCTGGCCCTTAGCCTGAATATCGGCGCTTACGGGGCCGAAGTGGTCCGCGGCGCCATCCAGGCGGTGCCGCTCTCTCAGCACGAAGCCGCCAAAGCGCTGGATTTCACGCCCAGGCAGGTGCTGTGGCGCATATCCCTGCCCCAGGCCATCCCCGAAATGATGCCCAGCTTCGGCAATCTCGCCGTCCAGAATCTGAAAGATACCGCGCTCGTATCGCTGATCAGCCTGGGCGACCTGGCATTCCGGGCCGAGCAGATACGCAACTTCACGCAGGACAGCATCACGGTCTACACCTTGCTGCTGCTGATGTATTTCGGCATGGCGCTGGTGCTGACCGCCATCATGAAGCTGCTGGAACGGTCGGTCGGACGCTGGCGCACAGGGAGGACCTGACATGCTTTTCGGCATAGAGTGGAATACGGCCAGCAACTGGCTGTTCGCGGGCTCCATACTGCCCATATTGCTGAAAGGCCTGGTGGTGACTCTGCAGGCGACGGCGCTGGGCTTCGTCGTGGCGGCGGTGCTGGGGCTGGTGCTGGCCGCGCTGAAGGCATCGCGCATACGGCTGATCTCCTGGCCGGCCCGGCTGTTCACGGAATTCATCCGCGACACGCCACTGCTGGTACAGCTTTTTTTTCTGTACTACGTCCTGCCGGAGTACGGCATCGTGCTGCCGGCCTTCCTGACGGGCGCGCTGGCCCTGGGCCTGCAATACAGCGCCTATACCTCGGAAGTCTACCGGGCCGGGATCGAATCGATCGCGCATGGACAGACCGAAGCGGCGCGGGCGCTGGATCTTTCAGCGCTGCGCACCTTCAATGCCATCATCGTGCCGCAGGCCATCCCGCGTATCATTCCCGCACTAGGCAATTACCTGGTGTCCATCATGAAGGACGTTCCGGTGCTGTCGGTCGTATCGGTTCTGGAGATGCTCAATGTCGCCAAGATCATCGGCGATCGTACCTTCAATTACCTGATCCCCCTCTCCATGGTAGGCGGCCTGTATCTGATATTGACGCTGGTGGCTTCCGCCGCCGTGCGCTATCTGGACACGCGCCTGCCCAAGCAAGGACTTCCCCTGCGATGACTGAACCCATTATCAAATTCGACAAGGTGATCAAGCGCTTCGGCGACGTCACCGTCCTGGACGAGCTGGACTTCGAAGTGCAGAAAGGCGAGAAGGTCACCATCATCGGTCCGTCCGGGTCCGGCAAATCGACCGTGCTGCGCATACTGATGACGCTCGAGACCATAGAGGAAGGAGTGATCCATGTCGCCGGCAAGCCCCTGTGGCACCAATACAAGGATGAGCGCCTGGTGCCCGCCAGCGAGGAGCATCTGCGCGAAATGCGTAAGGAAATGGGCATGGTGTTCCAGCAGTTCAACCTGTTCCCCCACATGACCGTGCGGCGCAACATCACCGAAGCGCCGGTGCAGGTGCTGGGGCTGTCCAAGGACAAGGCCAATGAGCGCGCCGAAAAATACCTGGAACTGGTCGGCCTTTCGGACCAGGCCGATAAATTTCCCAGCCAGCTTTCGGGCGGCCAGCAGCAACGCGTGGCCATTGCCCGCGCACTGGCCATGCGGCCCAACATCATGCTGTTCGACGAACCCACCTCGGCGCTCGACCCCGAGCTGGTGGGCGAAGTGTTGACGGTCATACAGCGCCTGTCCGAGGAGCACGACCTGACCATGCTGCTGGTGACTCATGAAATGCAGTTCGCCAAGCAGATTTCGGACAGGGTGTGTTTTTTCGACAAGGGCCGCATCGTGGAGCAGGGGCCGCCGGAGCAGGTCCTCGCGGAGCCGCGGGAAGAACGTACGCGCGAGTTCCTGAAGGGGTTCATCAACCCGGAAGCCTGACTCCGCCTTTGCAACAGAAAGGGCCGGGTATCGCACCCGGCCCTCCTTTTATCCGCCGCCGTGGCGGCGGGTCTGGCCCGGTCAGCCGGCCACCGCGGCTTCCAGCGGAACCAGGGGCTCGAAGCTGCGCCTTGCGGCGATGTGCTCGGGACGCGGCTTCAGCTGGTATTTGGGCGGCTCCAGCGTGTTGTCCACGCTGTTGTATACCATGAACACATTGGCCCGCGGCCACGGCGATATATTGCCGTTGGAGCCGTGCATGGTGTTGCAATCGAAGAAGATCACCGATCCCGCCGTCGCGGTCATGGCCCGTATGCCGCCCTGCTCCACCAGCAATTGCAGGCTCAGGGGATCGGGCACACCGTATTCCTGCTGCTTGAGCGAGCTCTTGTAATGATCGTCGGGCGTCTTGCCCTGACACGAGATGAACTGCCGGTGCGAGCCCGGAACCAGCATCAGCGGTCCATTGCACTCGTTATTGTCCGTAAGAAGGACGGAGCAGCTAAGAGCCCGCATGCCCGGCATGCCGTCTTCGACATGCCAGGTTTCGAAGTCGGAGTGCCAATAGAACTCCTTGCCTTTGAAACCGGGCTTCATGTTGGCGCGCGACTGGTGCATATAGACTTCAGAACCCAATATCTGCCGCGCAATATGGATCAGGCGCGGGTCCCGGGCAAGCCTCGCCAGCTTGTCGCTCAGCTCGTGCACCCTGAAGATGGACCTGACGGCCTCGCTGCCCGGCTCGGTAATCGCCTCTTCCAGGCCGGTGATGGACGGGTCCGCGCTCATGCGCTTCACCTCGTCCAGCAAGGCCTGGACTTCGTCGGGGCCGAACACGTTTTCCAGCATCAGGAAACCGTCGCGCTCGTAGGACTGGACCTGCTCCCCGGTCAGGGCGTCTGCATACCGCCCTTCTTCGTAAACGACCGGATCCCGCCTGGCGATGATGGCCGAAGTCCGGTCGGTGCGGGAAACATATAAATCATTCGCTAAGGTATTCATCTATTCTCCTTGAGGCCTATGCCACATTCGCCTCGGCGGGATAAACGCCCTTATCGTCATGGACCTCGAAGCCGGTCAGCGGCGGATTGAACACGCAGATCACGCGCAAGGGCTCTTTGCCGCCCCGCAGCCAGTGCTCGTCGTTCTGATCCAGCGCGTACACCACGCCAGGCCCCAGGGCGTACTTCTTCCCGTCGGCGATGGTTTCGATCTCCCCGTCGCCCTCGACGCACCATACGGCTTCCAGATGGTTCACGTAATGGATGTGGGTCTCGGTTCCGGGAAAGATCACGGTTTCATGAAAGGAAAAACCCATTCCGTCCTTCTTCAGCAGCACCCTGCGACTGAGCCAGGTGCTTGTCTTCACTTCGTGCTCGGTGCCGATCACGTCTTTCACGTTTCTTACAATCATCCTGCTCTTCCTCCAAATTTCAAGACATGCGCGCGAGCGCCTTTGCTGCTCAGCACCTCTCCCAGGCTGCGCTCTATGACCTCCAGGCCACGCTGCAGCAATTCGTCTTCTATCGTCAGTGCCGGCAAGACCTTCAAGACCTCGTCATTCGCGCCGGAGGTCTCGATGACCACGCCGTGTTCGAATGCCTTCTGGGCCACGCGGGCGGCAACGTCGTCGTCGGCCGGCGTGACCAGGCCCTGGATCAGGCCTCGGCCGCGCACGCCCAGGCCGGCCCCGGGATAGCTGTGCACCAAGTTTTCCAGCCAGTCGCGCACGCGCCTTTCCTTGCGTTGAGTTGCCTTGGCGAACTCGTCGTCGCGCCAATAGCTGTCCAGCGCCTGCGCCGCCGTGACGAAGGCCATGTTATTGCCCCGGAATGTGCCGCTGTGGGCGCCCGGCTTCCATATATCCAGCTCGGGCTTCATCAGCACCAGCGACATGGGCAGGCCAAAGCCCGACAGCGATTTGGACAAGGTGATGATGTCCGGCTTGATGCCGGCCGCCTCGAAACTGAAGAAGCTGCCGGTCCGGCCGCAACCAACCTGTATGTCGTCGACGATCAGCAGCATGTCATGCCGGCGGCACAGGCGTTCGAGCTCCTGCAGCCAGCGCTTGGACGCCACATTGACGCCACCCTCGCCCTGGACCGTTTCGACGATCACGGCGGCGGGATGATCCATGCCGCTGCTGGGGTCGTCCAGCATGCGCTCAAGGTAGGCCATGGTGTTCACATCGGGACCCAGGTAACCATCGAAAGGCATGAAGGTGGTGTTGCCCAGCGCCACGCCGGCCGCCTTGCGGAACTTGGAGTTGGCCGTTACGGCCAGGGAGCCGCCGCTGACGCCATGGAAACCGTGGGTGAAGGAGATGATGTTCTGCCGGCCTTTCACCTGCCGCGCAATCTTCAAAGCCGCCTCGACGGCATTGGTGCCGGTGGGTCCCGTGAACTGCAAGGTGTATTGCCATGAACGCGGCTTCAGCAGGACTTCATCCACGGTTTCAAGGAAATACCTCTTGGCGCTCGTCGCCATGTCCAGTCCATGCACCAGCCCATCGGTATCCAGATACTCGATCAGCTTCTGCTTCAGCACAGGATTGTTGTGGCCATAATTGAGCGTGCCCGCGCCGCTGAAAAAATCGATGTACTCACGATCATTTTCGTCGATCAGCACAGATCCGCGGGCCTGTTTGAAGACGACTGGGAAAGACCGGATGTAGCCCCTCACTTCCGACTCCATCCGGTCAAATATTTTTAAGTCCATCATTTTTTTCTTCCTCTCGTAGTTATGAAACGCCATGCCCTCGGAATCGGAAAAAGCTCCGCGGCGGACGCTTCCGTTGAAAGCTTCCGGCAAACGCCTGACTGTGACGCTACGCGGCCCCGAAGGGACCTATGCGCAACAAAGGCTCATCTTCATGACTTTCGGCGCCGAACAGTTCGGGCTGGAAGCAGGGTTCTTCATGTACATGCGCGTCCAGTTGCCGCGCCAACCCCATGAATACGCCGCGAGAAGCCGCGTTCTCCGGACCGACGGTGGTTTCTATGTATTGGACGGCATCGAGACCGGGACGCTGGAGCAACTCGCTTAGCAAGCGGCGTGCCAACCCTTTCCCCCGGGCGCGCTCATGGACGGCCACCTGCCAGACGAACAGGGTGCCGGGCCGCTGGGGGGGAAGGTAGGCGGATATGAAACCGTCCAGCGTCCCGCCGCGTCCGGCGACGATGCAGGTTCGCGGAAAATGCTCGCACAGGAGCAGATAGGTGTAGACGGAATTGAGGTCGAGTGGCGGGCACTCTGAGATCAATCGATGGATGGCTGCCGCGTCGGTCTTGCGCGGCATTCTGATCCACGTTTGTTCGGCGGCGCGGATGTCGATATCCGCGCTCGTATGAGAAATATCAGGAGGGAGTGTAAGGTTCGCGCAATCTGTCACACCACCAGTCCCGATTCGGGAAGCGCCCCATTTATGGGAACGTCCAGTATGGGCGAGGCAGGCTCGCCGGGCGCTTCGGTTGGCGCGACGCCGTCCGATTCCATCAGGTCGACAATGCGTTCAAGCGATACGGTCATCATGGCCCGCTCTCGTTCGGGCAAGGCGTTCAGGGCGTCGGACAGCTTCTTCTGTAGGGGCGACGGCGTATCGCCGGCCAGCTTGATGCCGGCTTCGGTGGCCGTAATGAATACGATGCGGCGGTCTTCGCGGCCGCGTTCGCGGCGAACCAGCCCTTTGTCTTCCAGGCGATCGAGGATGCCGACGACGGTGCTGGCGCTGACATGGATTTCACGGCTGATGGCGGTGGCCGTAAGCGGGCCGCGATCGATGACCGCACGCAGGCAGACGAGCTGCGGAGCGGTGATATTGCTGCACGCGGCAAGCTGCCGGGAATGCAGGGCGACCGAGCGCGTGATGCGCCGCAAGGCGCGCAATATGCGCAAGTCGTAGTGCCGGTCCGCTGAAGAGGCGTTAGTCATGATGAAGGTAATGATTCAGGTGGAAAAAAGTTCAGTTAAATTAATTTCTATTGAAATCATAAGCCCCGTGGTGGATTGTGTCAAATGGTCCGGAGCGCTGCTTGGGCAGGCGATGCTGTCCGGGTGTCGAATTAATCCAATCTATTCTACCTATATGTTTTATAGGGGTTTTTTACGCTGTTAACAGACGTCGAGGGTGGGAGTGTTTTGACGGATGCTCTACGTCTGCGGTGCTTGATACGCATGCTTGATAGGCATGCTTGATAGGCATGCTTGATAGGCATGCTTGATAGGCATGCTTGATAGGCATGCTTGATAGGCATGCTTGCGTTCTTAACACGCGTCGGGGGTGGCGGGTGAGAGCCCCGAGCCCCCGTGACCGGTTCGGCGCCCAGCGCGCCGAACACCGCAACGCCTAGCTCGTCCGCACATACGTGCTCCCTTCGCAAACGGCTCGCTCGGCCCCGAAAGGGCTCCAGGCTCCCACCCGCCACCCCCGCCACTGCATCGAAAGTCGACGCACTGCCGCCGGCATGGGCTGTGTGCTTGGCCTTTTTGCCGAATATGGAGGAAATGAGAAAGACCTTGCGCGCCGCCCTCCGTCGGCCCGCCTGCCGGGCCGACGGAGGCGTTCGACGGTGAAAGGCGCACCATCGTGCTTTAGATGGGCATGGCCAATATGCTGGTGCCGTGCGTTGGCTTGATGCTGGTGCCTTGCAGTGGCCTGACGTGGCGGCACGGCTGGGTTGAGCCAAGAACCGGTGATATGAGCTATTGCATTGCAAGGCCGGTTGCTATGCCCGAGCGAGCAAGGTATTGATTCTGCAGCGAATCCGCATAAGCCAAGCGCCAAGCGGATACTACCTCTATGGTGACTTGTTCCCAGTTAATATAGTGAGTTGTCCCAGTCGCATTCATCAATAATTGGCGATAAGGCAATCAATACAATCCCTGAGCTTGAACTCGGCGCATTCGTACTCAGCGCCAAGCATCGGCCCCGGAACGGCATAAATCACCCCACCAACATGACACACGTCCGAACCAAGCCGACCGAATGTCCTTGAAGGGCTCCGCAGGGGAGACCTTCAAGGACGGCGCAATACTTGTTCCCAAACCTTGAAACATTCCGCTAGAACGCCAAGCACCCAAACCGGCCCGGAGATGGTGGTACAGCACTTATGCAGCCGGGAGGTTAGCCTGTCCTGGCTGTGGAACCTTCGGGGCCGAGCGAGTTGTACGCGAAGGGAGCACGCATGTGCGGACGAGCAAGACGATGCGGTGTTCGGCGCGCTGGGCGCCGAACCGGTCACGCGGTTCCATGGCCAGGACAGGCTAACCTCCGGGCGTGATAGAAACCATAACCCGGCACTCACCGCAGCCGATAAAAACATCCCAAAGATGGAAACCAACAGATGCTTGCCAAGCAGGGACGTCCGAATGGACGGACGAGCAAGGCCAGGCGGTGTTCGGCGCACTGGACACCGAACCGGTCACACGGTTCCACCGCCCACGCAGGATGCCCTCCGGGCGTGCCAAAGGCTGCAGCCATAAAAAAACACCGGCTATTTGCCTAAGTACCGTTCTAACCGCTACACGCGAGCCTTAAAGTTCAGGCCGTGCCGCCCACCGTCAAGCCATCCATCCTAACCGTAGGCATCCCCACGCCAACAGGCACGCTCTGCCCCTCTTTCCCGCAAGTGCCGACCCCCGAATCCAGCTGAAGGTCGTTGCCGATGAAACTGACGCGATTCATCGCATCCGGACCGTTCCCGATCAGCGTCGCGCCCTTCACCGGATACGTCACCTTGCCGTTTTCTATCATGTAGGCTTCCGATGTCGAAAAGACGAACTTGCCGCTGGTGATGTCCACCTGGCCGCCGCCGAAGTTCACCGCATACAGCCCCTTCTTCACGGACGCGATGATTTCCTGCGGAGGCGTCTCGCCCGCCAGCATATAGGTATTGGTCATGCGCGGCATGGGCAGATGGGCATACGATTCGCGGCGGCCATTGCCGGTGACCGGCATCTTCATCAGGCGCGCGTTCATCGAGTCCTGCATATAGCCTTTCAGGATGCCGTCCTCGATCAGCACATTGCGCTGCGTGGCATTGCCTTCGTCGTCGATGTTCAGCGAACCCCGGCGGTCGGCGATCGTGCCGTCGTCAACGACCGTGACGCCCTTGGACGCCACGCGTTCGCCGATGCGGCCCGAGAAAACGCTGGAGCCCTTGCGATTGAAGTCGCCTTCCAGGCCATGCCCGACGGCTTCGTGCAGCAAGATGCCGGGCCAGCCCGAACCCAGGACGACCGTCATTTCACCGGCGGGTGCGGGGCGTGCCTGCAAATTGGTCAGGGCCTCGTGCGTGGCGCGCTGTACATAGGAGCGCAGGATATCGTCGGTGAAGTAGGCAAGGCCGCTGCGGCCTCCGCCGCCCCCGTGCCCCATTTCGCGTCGGCCGTCGCGTTCAGCGATCACCGTCAACGACAGACGCACCAATGGACGCACGTCGGCCGCAAGGCGGCCGTCGCTGCCCGCCACCAGAACCACGTCGTACTCGGCGCCCAGGCCGGCCATGACCTGGATGATGTTCGGATCGGCCGCGCGCGCCATCGCCTCGATGCGCTCCAGCAAGGCCACTTTGTCGGGCGCGGACAAGGTATTGACCGGATCGATGGCGGGATACAGATCGTGCCCCTTGGGCGGATGGCCGCTGACCACCTTCTGCCGGCCGGCGCCCTGGCGTCCTATGGTGCGCACCACGCGCGCCGACGACAGCAAGGCATCGGGAGACAAGGTATCGGAATAGGCGAATGCCGTTTTTTCTCCGCTTATTGCGCGCACACCGACGCCCTGCTCGATTGAAAAGCTGCCTGTCTTCACGATGCCTTCTTCGAGACTCCAGCTTTCACTGCGCGTATATTGAAAATAAAGGTCGGCATAATCGACCTTGTGCGTGAATATCTCGCCCAGGGCTCGCGCCATGTCGGCTTCGCCCAGGCCCCAGGGGTCCAGCAGAACCGATTTCGCGGTGGCCAATGCATTAATGCCTGGATCAACAATTTTCATATATGTAATAACCGTGATGTGTTTACATCGTGCGATGTTTGAGAGCGGGTAAAGAAGCGCGCACTTCGGCCAGCCGCTCAAGATTCATATTGCCTATGGCGTATCCCGGACCCTCGGCAAGGCAGTCCACGATTTCACCCCAAGGGTCGATTAGAACAGAATGCCCCCAGGTGCGCCGGCCGTTTTCGTGCTTGCCGCCCTGGGCCGCCGCCAATACATAGCATTGGTTTTCAATGGCTCTGGCGCGCAGCAGGACTTCCCAGTGCGCCGACCCTGTCGTATAGGTGAAGGCGGCCGGCAATATTAAAAGGCTTATATCGCCCAAGGCCCGGAAAAATTCGGGAAAACGCAAATCGTAACAAATAGAAAGGCCGACCCGCCCGCAAGGCGCCATGAACGTCTGGGGCGGATTATCTCCGGGCCGTATGGTGGCGGACTCATTGAAGGATTCGGAGCCTTTATTGAATCCGAATAAATGGATCTTGTCGTAGCGCGCCAGTTGCGTTCCGGATGGGTCAAAAACCAGACTGGCATTATAAATGCGGTCGGGCTCTTCATTATCGAGCGGCACAGTTCCGCCGACCAGCCATACTCCGTGCCGACTGGCCTGGCCGGCCAGGAACTCCTGGATCGGCCCTTTACCGGGCGCTTCCTTCAGCGCCAGCTTATCGGTGTCTTTGCGGCCCATGAAACAAAAATACTCTGGAAGCGCGATAAGCTCGGCGCCCTCGCCCGCCGCTCGCGCAATCAGTTCGGCCGCCTCGCTCAAATTACGCTGGAGCTCGGTGGATGACACGGTTTGTATGGCGGCCACCCGGAAATCATTTTTTAGTGCATTCATTATTGGATAATCATCAAGGGGCCAAGATACTTAATAAATCCGGCGGATTCTTTTTTATCTAAATAAAAAATACGTTAGAATTCATCGGGCTTTGCATAAATAACTTTGCCCGGAAGCGTCTGTAAACATTCAACCAGGAATATCGAATGACTCGCGATTCTTACACCGCTCTTAAACAAAAAATTGAAAAAGAAATCCTGAAACTGCAAAAACAGGCCCAAAATCTGCAGACCAAGCGCCGAGGCCCCGTCATTACATCGATAATCCGCTCCATGCGCGAATACGACATCACTCCTGAAGATATTACAGCAGCGTATAGCAAAAAAACCACCCGCGCGTCAGTACGCAAACCATCGGCTTCTTCGGGCGCCTCCGCCAAACGCACGGTTCCCGCCAAATACCGGCACCCCGACACCGGCGAGACCTGGACAGGACGCGGAAAGGCTCCCCGCTGGATCGCCGCCGCCGAGGCTGAAGGAAAAAGCCGCGACACTTATTTGATCAACCAATAAACGCCACGCCGACAAGCTGTGGCGCCGGCAAGCCGGCGCCATTTTCGTATGAACGCTGACGCCGCATCGCGGCATCAAAAGACCGTTTCAGTCAGGGCGTGGGCTCATTAGCGCCTATGATCGTACCTGACCTCGCGCACCTGGCCATTATTACCCGGAAAGCCGTCGAATACCGCCTGCGCCAGATAAGGCATGACTTGCAGAAGATTTTCGCCGGCGCTGACATTTACCGCGCTCGACCTATATACTTCGGCGCCCTGGTTCCGATTATCTTTTATGGTCACGGTCAATGTGTTTTTGTACACGTCGACCGGCACATTCGATACGGAGGGCGTCATATAGATGCCTCCGCCCCATCCGCTATAACCGCCGTAATATCCCCCGAAAGCGGGGCCGAAGCCCCAGCCGTCGTTTAAATAAGGATCGTTATAGCGCTGCACCCAGGTCTGCGTGACCGGATTATCGTAACTGATGTGCACATCGAACCGGGGTGAACCGCCCGAGGCGGCCTCGACCAGCCCGGTGGGCCCGATGGCGGCGCGTATCATGTCGGCGATACTGTCGAATTCCAGATTATTGACCTGCGTGGCAGCCGGCACGATACGATAGCTCTGCCCCGACGCATCCGCGGGCCATTGCTGGAAGCTGGTGACACGCGCCGATATCGTCGATGCGCAGCCTGCAAGCAGCGCCATGCTGGCCATCACGGCCCAAAATCGCAACACTGTGCCGGACAGCCGGCCTGATTTATTCCACATACGTCCCCCTGCCGATTTACCCATGGCGCCAGCATAATGCGTTCCCGCTCGGGCCCGCCGCCGCAATGCGCCCATTATGCTTGAGACCGCGATAAGGGTCCGAAGGTTGCATTCCTCGCGGTAAAAGCCGCAACAGGACGCAAACACTACAATAGGCGCATCCGGAATATTTTAAAGACCGATCATGCGTACCGATAGCGCCCCCACCATTTCCCGCCACGATTATCAGCCCTACCCCTACCGCCTGCCCGCCGTCGAATTCACCTTCGATCTGGATCCCGCCCAAACCCGCGTGCATGCCCGCATGGAGTTTGAAAGGTCGACGGAACAGGCCCAGCCTCTGGTACTGAACGGACAGGACCTCGAACTCGTATCGCTGCTGCTCGACGGCCGGGCCGTAGAGTCGGGGGAATATCGCCTGGAGAACGGCGCCCTGACGCTGTTCCCGTCCGCGCAACGCTTTACGCTGGACATCACCAGCCTGTGCCGGCCCGCCGACAACTCCAGCCTGATGGGCCTTTATGTATCGGGCGGCAAGCTGTTCACCCAATGCGAAGCCGAAGGCTTCCGGCGCATTGCCTGGTTTCCCGACAGGCCGGATGTCATGTCGCGCTATCGCGTGCGGCTGCGCGCCGACAAGCAGCGCTATCCGCTGCTGCTGTCCAACGGGAACCTGCTTGCGCAGGGAGACCTGGCCGATGGCCGGCACGAAGCGCTCTGGGAAGACCCGCAGCTCAAGCCGAGCTACCTGTTCGCTCTGGTCGCCGGCGACTTCGATTGCCGTGAACAAACCCTGCGGACCGGCAGCGGACGCCAGGCCCTGCTGCAGGTATACAGCGATCCGGGCTCCGAAAACAAAACCGCCTGGGCCCTGGACTGCCTGGCCCGCTCCGTGCAATGGGACGAGCGCCGCTTCGGGCTGGAACTGGACCTGGACCGCTTCATGATCGTCGCCGCGCGCGATTTCAACATGGGCGCCATGGAGAACAAGGGGCTGAACATTTTCAACTCGGCCTACGTCCTGGCCGACCAGGACAGCGCCACCGACTCGGCCTACCGCGCCATCGAGGCTGTGATCGGACACGAATACTTCCACAACTGGACGGGCAACCGCGTAACCTGCCGCGACTGGTTCCAGCTTTCATTGAAGGAAGGCCTGACGGTATTCCGCGACCAGGAATTCTCGGCCGACATGCTGGCCAGCGGCCTGTCCGGTCCGGAGGCAGACAGCGCGCGCGCCGTCAAGCGCATCGACGACGTCAGCACCTTGCGCATTGCCCAGTTTCCCGAAGACGCCGGCCCCATGGCACATCCCATCCGGCCCGAAAGCTATCAGGAAATCGGCAACTTCTACACCGCCACCGTTTACGAGAAAGGCGCCGAAGTCATACGCATGCAGCACACCCTGCTGGGCGAAGAAGGCTTTCGCGCCGGGCTGGACGAGTACTTCCGCCGCCACGACGGCCAGGCCGTCACCTGCGACGATTTCGTCAGCGCGATGGAATCCGTGTATGCGCGGCGCAATCCGGGCAAGACGCTGGATGTGTTCCGGCGCTGGTACTCGCAGGCCGGCTCGCCCCGGGTTGCGGTCTCCCTGGCCTATGATGCGGCCCGGCAGACATGTTCGATCACCCTGCGCCAGCGCTGCGCGCCGGTGGGCGTGGAAAAACTGCAGAATCCTCCCCTGCCCAAGCCGCCCCTGCATATTCCGTTTGCGCTGGGCCTGCTGGACCGGCAAGGCCGGCCCATGGCGATCACGCTCGAAGGCAAGACCGCCGAGACGGTCCTGCTTGAACTGACCGACGCCGAGCAGACCTGGACATTGACCAACATTGGGCAAGAGCCGGTTCCTTCGCTGCTGCGCAATTTCTCGGCCCCGGTCATCGTCGAGTTCGAGCGCGGCGATGCCGATCTGATGCTGCTGGCCCGGCACGATACCGACCCGTTCGCCCGCTGGGAAGCCGGGCAGGAACTGGCCACCCGGGCGCTGCTGGCGATGGTTCAGGCCTATGCCGACGGCGGCGAACCCAATGCCGGCGCCGCGCTTATCGACACCTGGCGCGACCTGCTGACCGATCCGCTGTTGACCGCGGCCTACAAGGCGCGCGTGCTCACCCTGCCCACCGAAAAAGAGCTGCTGGAAAAAACCGCTCCCATGGATCCCCTGAACGCGCTGCGGGCCAGCAAGCGCATGCGGGCTGAGCTGGGCCGGGCGCTGGCGCCCTTGTGGCTGGAAGCCTACCAAGCCCATGCAAGCAGCGACGGCCCCTACCGGCCCGACCCCCTGTCGTCGGGCCGCCGTGCGCTCAAGAACCTGGCGCTGTCCTACCTGATGGCCGCCGCGCATTCCCAGGCCGAAGGGCTGGCGCTGGACCAGTACTACAAGGCAGGCAACATGACCGACCGCATGGGCGCGCTGTCCGCGCTGGTGCATCATGGCTCGCCCGCCGAATCGGCGAAAGCGCTGGATCATTTCTATGAGCAGTGGCAACAGGACGACCTGGTCATGGACAAGTGGTTTGCCTTGCAGGCCACGGCGCCCGGCACCAACGTCCAGGCCGTGCGTGCGCTCATGCTGCATCCCGCTTTCTCGCTGCGCAATCCCAATCGGGCGCGTTCCCTGATTTTCCAGTTCTGCATGAACAATCTGCAAGGCATCCACAACGCGGAAGGCTATGCCTTCTGGGCCGAACAAGTCCTGGCGCTGGATGAACTGAATCCCGAAATCGCGGCCCGCCTGGCACGCACGTTCGATAACTGGCAGCGCTATGCGCCGGTTTATCGCCAGGCCATGCACAATGCGCTCAGTCAGATACAGCAACACCCCGACCTGTCACGCAACGTGTCGGAAATCATTTCCAAAGCATTGAACATCTAGTTCCGGAGCATGTAGATGAAACGCAAAACCCTGACCCAGTATCTGGTCGAACAACAAAGAAAGAAACAGGCGGTATCGGCCGAGGTGCGCCTGCTGATCGAAACCGTCGCCCGGGCCTGCAAGGCCATCAGCCATGCGGTCAGCAAGGGGGCGCTGGGCGGCGTCCTGGGCAGCCTGGATACGGAAAACGTACAGGGCGAAGTCCAGAAGAAGCTCGATGTGCTGTCCAACGAAATCCTGCTGGAAGCCAACGAATGGGGCGGCCACCTCGCCGCCATGGCGTCCGAGGAGATGGAGACCATACACCGCATTCCCAACCGCTATCCCAAGGGCGAAAACCTGTTGCTGTTCGATCCCCTGGACGGCTCCTCCAACATCGACGTCAACGTATCCATAGGCACCATTTTCTCGGTGCTGCATGCGCCGCACCATGCCTCGGGCCGCGATGTGGATGAAAACGACTTCCTGCAGGCCGGCTCGCAGCAGGTCGCGGCCGGCTATGCCGTGTACGGCCCGCAAACCATGCTGGTGCTTACGGTGGGCAACGGCGTGGTGGGCTTCACGCTGGACCGCGAAATGGGTTCATGGGTGCTGACGCACGACGACATCCGCATTCCCGAACAGACCGCCGAGTTCGCCATCAACATGTCGAACATGCGCCACTGGGAAGCGCCGGTCAAGCGCTATATCGAAGACTGCCTGGCCGGCAAGACCGGCCCGCTGGGCAAGGATTACAACATGCGCTGGATCGCCTCGATGGTGGCGGACGTGCATCGCATCCTGACGCGCGGCGGCATCTTCATGTACCCGCGCGACGAGCGGCCTTCGGGCAAGGCCGGCAAACTCCGGCTGATGTACGAAGCCAATCCCATGAGCTTCATCGTGGAGCAGGCCGGCGGCGCCGCCACCGACGGAAGCCAGCGCATCCTGGACGTTCATCCGGCCGCCCTGCATCAGCGCATTGGCGTCGTCCTGGGATCGAAAGAAGAAGTGGAACGGGTGCAGCGCTACCACCAGGAAGCCTGAACACGCAAGGGCTCCGGCATCCGCCGGAGCCCTATATGCCTATTCCAGCGTAAGAATGGTTGCGCCGGTCGTCTTGCGCCCGGCCAGAGCTTCCTGCGCGTCTCCGGCGGCGGCCAGCGGAAAACGCTGGCCGATGGTGATGCCGATTTTCTTCCTGGCCACCAGGCCGAACAGCTCGTCGGAGGCCGACTGCATTTTCTCAAGCGTGGTCACGTGCGCGCCCAGGGAGGGCCGGGTCACGTACAAGGAGCCCTTGCTGGACAGCACGCCCAGGTTCACGTTCTCGACCGGGCCCGAGGCATTGCCGAAGCTGACCATCAGTCCGCGCGGCTCCAGGCAATCCAGGGACGTCATCCAGGTGTCCTTGCCCACGCCGTCGTAAACGACCGGCACTTTCTTGCCGCCGGTCAGTTCGTTGACGCGTTCGACCACGTTTTCACGGGAATAGTCGATGACCTCCCAGGCGCCGTGGGCTTTGGCCAGAGCCGCCTTCTCGGGCGTGGAGGCGGTGCCGATAAGCTTGACGCCCAGCGCCTTGGCCCATTGGCAGGCGATCAGGCCCACCCCGCCCGCGGCGGCGTGGAACAGGATGGTCTCGCCGCCTTGCAGGCGGTAGGTCTGGCGAAACAGGTATTGGACGGTAAGCCCCTTGAGCATCATGGCCGCCGCCTGGTCGAACGCTACGCCCTTGGGCAGCTTGACCACCCGGTTGGCCGGCACATTGCGCGCCTCGGCATAGGCGCCTATGGGGCTCTGGCCATAGGCTACCCGGTCGCCGACCTTCAAGTGCCTGACGCCGGCGCCCACGGCCTCAACGATGCCCGAGGCTTCGAAGCCCAGGCCGTGAGGCAGGGGATGAGGATAAAGGCCGGTGCGGAAATAGATGTCGATGAAATTAAGGCCCACCGCTTTTTGACGTATAGTTACCTCGTTTTCCGCGGGCGCGGGAACTTCCACCGAAACAAGTTTCAGGACTTCGGGACCGCCGTGTTTCTCGATACGTATCGCTTTGACCTGGTTTTCCAAGACTGACTCCTTGCATGAAATAATGCGTGCTTGATGACTGCGCCTAGTTTAAATCCTTATTGCCTGTCCGTACCTGAAAATATGAATCGTCAGCGTGCCGTTTTTGCGATTCATATCGCTGCCATCCTGTTCGGCCTCACCGGCATTTTCGGCGAGTTGATCCAGGCCGATGCCATGGTCATCACCGCCGGCCGCGCCGGTTTCGCCGTGCTTTCCCTGTTCGCCGTCATGCGCTACGCCGGGACATCCCTCCTTCTGGGCATAACACGCAGGAACATCGGGGTCCTGGCCATGGCCGGCTTCATGCTGGCCGTGCACTGGGTTACTTTTTTCCTGTCGGTGAAGATCAGCGGGGTGGCCGTGGCCACGCTTGGCTTTGCCAGCTTTCCCGCCTTCATTACCCTGTGCGAATGCATTTTTTTCAAAGAGAAGATCAGCGTCGCCGAATGGCTGATCCTGGTGCTGGTCACGCTGGGCCTTGTGCTGGTCACTCCTTCATTCGATTTCCGGGACGACGCAACCATAGGCCTGGCATGGGCCATCCTGTCCGGGTTGACCTTCGCCCTCTTCACCCTCATCAACCGGCGTGCGGCCGCCCGCATACCGGCCCAGCAGGTGGCGTGCTGGGAAAACCTGTTCGTGGCGCTGATGACGCTGCCCTTCTCTTTTCCGGCCATCACGCAGCTGGGCGCGCTGGATTGGCTATGGCTGGCCATGCTGGGCATACTCTGCACGGCCCTGTCGCACTACCTGCTGGTGTCCAGCCTGATGGTGTTGAATGCCCGCAGCGCCGGCATCGTCATCGCGCTGGAGCCCGTCTATGCCATCTTCTTCGCCGCGGTGCTGTTCGCCCAATACCCGTCCGCGCGCGCGCTGCTTGGCGGGGCGCTGATGGTGGGCGCCATCGTATGGTCGGGCATGCGCAAGGCCGGCAAGGCGCCGGCCTGAGCCGCCGTCAGCCGCGCGACACGATGTCGGCCACGGCGCGGCCGACATCCTGCGTCGTGGCCTTGCCGCCCATGTCGGGCGTGCGCGGTCCTTGTTCCAGCACCGTTTCGATGGCCTTGAGCACCTCGGCCGCCGCCTGCGGATACCCCAGGAAATCCAGCATCATGGAGCCGCTCCAGATCTGGCCTATGGGATTGGCGATGCCTTTGCCGTAGATGTCGGGCGCCGATCCGTGGACGGGTTCGAACAGGGACGGGAACAGGCGGTCGGGATTCAGGTTGGCCGAGGGTGCGATCCCTATGGTGCCCGTGCAGGCCGGACCCAGGTCGGACAGGATGTCGCCGAAAAGATTCGATGCGACCACCACGTCGAACCAGTCCGGATGCTGCACGAAATGCGCGCACAGGATATCGATGTGGTATTTGTCCCAGCGCACGTCGGGATAGCTGCCGGCCATCTCGGCGACGCGATCGTCCCACCAGGGCATGGAGATGGAGATGCCATTGGACTTGGTGGCGGCCGTCAGATGCTTGCCGCGCTTTTGCGCCAGTTCGAATGCGAACTTGAGAACGCGGTTGGCGCCTATGCGGGTGAATATGCTTTCCTGTATGACCACTTCACGGTCGGTGCCCTCGAACAGGCGTCCGCCGCTGTTGGAGTATTCGCCCTCGGTGTTCTCGCGCACGATGTAGAAGTCGATGTCGCCCGGCTTGCGGCCGGCCAGCGGCGATGTCACGCCGGGCATCAGGCGCACGGGCCGCAAATTGATGTACTGGTCGAATTCGCGGCGAAACTTGAACAGGGACTCCCACAAGGCCACATGGTCGGGCACCGTCGCCGGCCACCCGATGGCGCCGAAGAATATGGCCTCGTGGCCGCCGATGCGTTCCTTCCAGTCCGCCGGCATCATGCGCCCATGCTTGGCGTAGTAATCGGAGCTCCAGTCCAGGACATCCCAGTCGAACCGGATGCCGTGGCGGCCGGCAACGGCCTCGAGCACGCGCAAGCCCTCGGGCATGACTTCCTTACCAATACCGTCGCCGGCTATGACGGCGATTTTATGACTATCGGACATGTAATTCCTTTCTGATTTGGTTGATGATGCGATCAATATCCCTGACCCCTGGAAACGACGCCGCTGATCGCCCGGCCTTGTTCCAGAAGTTCGATCTTGCGCAGAACCTGCCCCACGGTTTCCTCTTCCAGGGTGACGGCCGCAACGTGCGGCGTGATCCTGATTTTCGGATGCCGCCAATACGGATGGTCAGCGGGCAGCGGTTCGACGCGAAACACATCCAGCAACGCGCCCTGCAGATGCCCTTCGTCGATCAGGGCCAGCAGATCTTCATCGACCACATGCGGGCCGCGCGCCACGTTGATGAGGTAGGCGCCGGCCCGCAGCCTTTGCAGGTTCTGGCGGTTCAGGATGTTTTCGGTATCGGGCGTCAGGGGCAGCACATTGACCAGCACGCGGCTGCGAGCCAGGAAAGCCGCCAGTTGGCCGGATCCGCCGAAGGCCTGCACGCCATCGATATGCCGGGCGCTGCGCGACCAGCCCGCCGTGGGGTACCCCGCCCCCGCCACCGCCTGCGCGACCCGGCTGCCGATGGCGCCCAGGCCCATGACGCCCACCGGCCAGTCATCGTAGGAAATGGGCGGAAGCTGGCGCCACTGCCCGGCCTGCTGCAGGTCGGCGTAATCGGAAAACCCGCGCGTTGCGTGGGCAATGCCGTGCAGCACATACTCGGCCATCTGCCGCGCCATGCCCGCGTCCTCCAGGCGCACGACGGGAAGCTCGGCGGGAAGCTCCGGCAAGCCCATGACGCTATCGACGCCCGCTCCCAGGTTGAACACGGCCTTCAGCCGCCGCTCCCGTCGGAACAGCGCGCCCGGCGGCCTCCAGACAATGGCGTAATCGGCGTCCACCGGCGCCTGTCCTTCGGCCCACTCGATGAACTGCGCGGCCTTGCCGGCCCGGACGAAGCGCTCATGCCATTTCCGGGTGACTTCGGGTGTATTTCCTGCAATAACTATCCTGATCGACACAACATCCTCGATGATTGAAAAATTTCCGCCTCAACGGCGGCGTCCTATGAGTGAACCCAGCACGCCCCGGACCAATTGCGTGGCCGTGCTGCGTATGGCGCTTTTCACGGCGGACTGGACGACGCCCTCGCGGCGCCCGCCCCGGGGGCCGGTGGAGCCGAACAGGAAATCGTTCACCGTGCCCATCAGGCCGCCATCGTCCTGATCCGCCTTTCCACCGGGCTGCGCGCCGGCGCGGCCGGCATCCGCAGCCATCGCCGCGCTGCGCTTCTGCAACACCTCGTAGGCGGATTCACGGTCTATGACCTGCTCGTACTTGCCGCCCAGCAGCGACGCCGAACGCAAGGCCTGGCGCTCGGCAGCCGAAGCGGGGCCGATGCGGCTGCCCGGCGCCATCATCCAGACGCGCTCGGTGGCCGTGGGCCGCCCCTTGGCATCGAGCAGCGAAACCAGCGCCTCGCCCACGCCCAGCTCGGTAATGGCCGCCTCGATGTCCAGGCCCGGATTGGGCCGCATGGTCTGGGCCGCCGTCCTGACGGCTTTCTGGTCGCGCGGCGTGAATGCGCGCAAAGCGTGCTGAATGCGGTTGCCCAGCTGGCCCAGCACCGTATCCGGGATATCCAGCGGATTCTGCGTCACGAAATAGACGCCGACCCCCTTGGAGCGCACCAGCCTGACGATCTGCTCGATTTTTTCCAGCAGCGCCTTGGGCGCATCATTGAACAGCAGGTGCGCCTCGTCGAAAAAGAAGACGAATTTCGGTTTTTCCGGATCGCCCACTTCGGGCAGGCCCTCGTACAGGTCGGCCAGCATCCACAACAGGAAGACGGCATACAGGCGCGGCGATTGCATGAGCTTGTCCGCGGCCAGGATGTTGACGACGCCCCGGCCCTTCTCGTCGACGCGGATCAGGTCGAAGATATCGAGCATGGGTTCGCCGAAGAACTGGGCCGCGCCCTGGGACTCCAGGCGCAACAGGCTGCGCTGTATGGCGCCTATGGACGCCGACGATACATTTCCGTATTGCGTGCGCAGCGCGGACGAGCGGTCGGCGACGTCCTGGAGCATGGCGCGCAGGTCTTTCAGATCCAGCAGCAGCTGCCCCTCGTCGTCGGCCACCTTGAAGACCACGGCCAGCACTCCTTCCTGGGTATCGTTCAATTCCAGCATGCGGGACAAGAGCAAGGGGCCCATATCGGATACCGTGGCCCGCACGGGATGCCCCTGTTCGCCGAAGATGTCCCACAGGACGGCGGGGCAGCCGCCCCAGACGGGTTCGGGCAGGCCCAGCCTGTCCAATCTTTCCTTGAGCTTCTCGCTGCTGGCGCCCGCTTGCGATATGCCGCTCAGGTCGCCCTTGACGTCGGCCATGAACACCGGCGTTCCCATGCGGGAAAACGCTTCGGCAAGAACCTGCAGGCTGACGGTCTTACCCGTTCCGGTGGCCCCGGTAATGCAGCCGTGGCGATTGGCCAGCTCGGGGCGCAGCATCGATTCAGTGCTTGAATTTTTCGCAATGAGGACGGGGTCGGCCATATTCTTACCTTTCCGGACGCGGACTGAAGGGAAGCCCAAGTGTAATTCGACGCTCTCTACTCTGCACGGGTAAAATGAACTTCTTTATCTTCAATCGATGACACTTTATGGCCGGTCACAGTAAATGGGCGAACATCCAGCACCGAAAAGGTCGCCAGGACGCCAAACGGGGCAAACTCTGGACAAAAATCATTCGTGAGATCACGGTCGCGGCACGCGCCGGCGGCGCCGATCCCGACTCCAACCCGCGCCTGCGCCTGGCCTGGGACAAGGGCACGGCGGCCAACATGCCCAAGGAAAACATCCAGCGCGCCATCCAGCGCGGCGCGGGCGGAGCCGATGGCGCCAACTACGAAGAAGTCCGCTACGAAGGCTATGGCGTCGGCGGCGCGGCCGTGATCATCGACTGCATGACCGACAACCGCATCCGCACCGTCGCCGAAGTGCGCCATGCGCTCAGCAAGAACGGCGGCAACCTGGGCCAGGAAGGCTCGGTGGCCTTCATGTTCAAGCATTGCGGCCAGTTCCTGTTTGCGCCGGGCACCTCTGAAGAACAAGTTATGGAGGCCGCCCTGGAAGCCGGCGCCGAAGACATCCAGACCGACGACGAGGGCATGATCGAAGTCGTTTGCGCCCCCGCCGACTACACCGCCGTGAAAGAAGCCTTCGAACAGGCCGCGCTGACGCCCGAAGTGCAGGGCGTCGTCATGAAAGCGCTGAGCGAAACCGAACTGGCCGGCGACGATGCCGCCAAGATGCAGAAAATGCTGGACGCGCTCGAAGGACTGGACGACGTGCAAGAGGTATACACTACCGCCGCATTCGACGAATCCGAATGACGCCGGCGCTTGCGCGCGTTTCTTTTCCTCTTTACTCCGCCTTACGGAAACTTTGGCTCTCACTATGAAATTACTGGTAATCGGTGGCGGCGGCCGCGAACACGCCCTGGCCTGGCGCCTGGCGCAGTCCCCGCGCATTCAAACCGTGTATGTCGCGCCCGGCAACGGCGGCACCGCCCTGTCGGCGCATATCAAGAATGTGGACATCGCCGCCGTTGACGAGCTCGTGGCGTTCGCGCAGCGGGAAAACATCGCCTATACCGTGGTCGGCCCCGAGGCGCCCCTGGCCGCCGGCGTGGTGGATGCCTTCCGCGCGGCCGGCCTGAAAATATTCGGTCCGACCCAGAAGGCGGCGCAACTGGAGAGCTCCAAGGACTATGCCAAGGCTTTCATGCTGCGCCACAACATCCCCACGGCGGCCTATCAGACCTTCACCGATCCCGTCCTGGCCAAAGCCTATGTGCAAGACCAGGGCGCGCCCATCGTCGTCAAGGCCGACGGCCTGGCGGCCGGGAAGGGCGTGGTGGTCGCAGAGAGCGTGGCCGAAGCGCAGCAAGCCATCGACCAGATGCTGGGCGACGGCTCCTTCGGCGCCGCGGGCGCCCGTGTCGTCATCGAAGAATGCCTGACGGGCGAGGAAGCCAGCTTCATCGTCATGTGCGACGGCCAGCACGTGCTTGCGCTGGCCACCAGCCAGGACCACAAGCGCCTGAAAGACGGTGACCAGGGCCCCAATACCGGCGGCATGGGCGCCTATTCGCCGGCCCCCGTCATCACGCCCGCGCTGCACAATCGCATCATGCGCGAAGTCATACAGCCTACGGTGGCCGGCATGGCCAGGGACGGCATCCCCTATACCGGCTTCCTGTATGCCGGACTCATGATCGGGCCGGGGGCCGATTCGACGCGCTCGCTGAAGGTGCTTGAATTCAACTGCCGCATGGGCGATCCCGAAACCCAGCCCATCATGATGCGCATCAAGAACGACCTGACTCAGGTCTTCGAACTGGCCGTCGCGGGCAGACTGGACGAGGCCAACATCGACTGGGACCGCCGCACCGCGCTGGGTGTGGTCCTGGCCGCCAAGGATTATCCGGGCAAGCCCCGAACCGGCGACGCCATCAGCAGTTTGCCCGAGGACACCGACGAATGCATGGTGTTCCATGCCGGCACCACGCTGGATAATGGCGTACTGAAAACATCGGGCGGTCGCGTCCTGTGCGTGACGGTGCTGGCCGACTCGGTCAAGCGCGCCCAGGCCACCGCTTACGCCGCCGTCGCCCAGACGCACTTCGACGGCCGGCAGTACCGCAACGACATCGGATGGCGCGCCCTGCCCGGCGCCGCCACCTGAACACAATCGCCGCTGCGCTGCGCCAGCGGCAAGGAAGCCGAATGACCGTACCCATTTCCACCGCATACGATTATTTCCTGGACCTTCAGGGGCGCATCGTGGAGGCCCTGGAAAGTTCCGATGGCAGCCGTTTCCAATCCGACCAATGGACCCGCGAAGAAGGCGGCGGCGGGCTGTCACGCTACCTGGAAGGCGGGCCGCTTTTCGAGCGCGCCGGCGTGCTTTTCAGCCATGTCCAAGGCAAGACGCTGCCTCCCTCGGCCAGCGCCCACCGCAAGGAACTGGCCGGCCGCTCCTGGGAAGCCATGGGCGTGTCCATGGTGCTGCATCCGCGCAACCCTTATGTGCCCACCAGCCACATGAACGTACGCCTGTTCGTGGCCCATGCGCTGGAAGGCAGCCAGGACGACGATGTCTTCTGGTTCGGAGGCGGGCTGGACCTGACGCCCTTCTATCCCTTTGAAGAAGACGCGCGCCATTTTCATCAGGCCTGCCATGACGCCGTCCAGCCTTTCGGCGACGACAAGTACCCGGCCTACAAAAAATGGTGCGACGAGTATTTTTTCCTGAAGCACCGGAACGAGACGCGCGGCGTGGGCGGGCTGTTCTTCGACGACCTGAATGAAAACGGGTTCGATCACAGTTTTGCCCTGACCCGCTCGGTGGGCGACTGCTTCCTGAACGCCTACATGCCCATCGTCGAGAAACGCCGGCGCATGGAATACACCGACAGGCAGCGCGACTTCCAGGCCTATCGGCGCGGACGCTATGTCGAATTCAATCTGGTTTTCGACCGGGGCACGCTGTTCGGCCTGCAGTCGGGCGGGCGCACCGAATCCATTCTGCTGTCCATGCCGCCCGCGGCCCACTGGCGCTATAGCTGGACACCCAAGGAAGACACGCCCGAGGCGGCGCTGGCCGACTACCTGAAGCCGCGCGAATGGCTATAAAGACAGGCCTGCTGGGCGGAAGCTTCGACCCCGTGCATCGGGCCCATATCGCACTGGCGGACACCGCCATGCGGGCTCTGCGGCTTGCAGGCGTCGAGCTGATACCCGCCGCCCAGCCCTGGCAGCGCAAACCGCTGGCGGCCAGCCCCGAACACAGGCTGGCCATGCTGGAGCTGGCGGTGGACGGGCATCCCGGCCTGCGGGTCAACCCCATCGAGATCCAGCGCGGCGGGCCCACCTACACGATGGACACCTTGAGAAACCTTCCGTCGGGTACCGGCTACTGCTGGATATTGGGCGCCGACCAGCTGCATAATTTCTGCTCGTGGCGCGATTGGCGGGAAATCGCCGAGCGCGTCGAGCTGGCGGTGGCCCAGCGCCCCGGGGCGCCCCTGGAGCCCCCCCTTCCCTTGCGGCAGCACCTGGACCGCCTGAACCGCCGCCTTGCCACCCTGCCCTTCGAACCCGTCGCCATCTCATCCACCCTGATACGCCAGCGTATTGCGCGCGGAGAATCCACCGACGGGCTGCTGGATGTTGCAGTGGCGCACTATATTGAAAAAAATGGGCTCTACCGAGCCCCTGCCGCCTAACGTCTCACGGTATAGTCATTACATGGATATTCAAAAACTGCAACGCCTGGTCATAGATGCTCTGGAAGACGTCAAGGCGCAGGACATCAAGGTCTTCAACACGTCCCATATCACGGGCCTGTTCGACCGCGTCGTCATTGCCAGCGGCTCGTCCAATCGCCAGACCCGCGCCATCGCCTCCAGCGTGGCCGATCGCGCACGCGAGCACAAGATTCCCATCATCGCCTTCGAGGGCGAGGATACCGGCGAATGGGTGCTGGTCGACCTGGGCGACATCGTCGTGCACTGCATGCAGCCCATGGTCCGCCAGTACTACAACCTGGAGGAAATCTGGGGCGGCAAGCCGGTGCGGGTCAAGCTGCTGCCGCAGTCGACCCTGCCCAGCATCCCCGAATCGTACGACTACGACGACGAATAGGAAGGGGCGCGGCCGGTGAAATTGATCGTTGTCGCCGTGGGCACGCGCATGCCGGATTGGGTCGAGGCCGCCTGGCGCGATTATGCGCGGCGCCTGCCCGCCGACTGCGTGCTCGAACTGAAGGAAGTAAAGCCCGAACCCCGCACATCGGGCAAGACGCCGGCCCAGATGATGCAGGCCGAAGCCCGGCGCATCGAAGCCGCCGTTCCATCCGGCGCCTTGCGCATCGCCCTGGACGAGCACGGCAGGGACATCAGCACCATGGACTTGTCGCAAGAGCTTGAAAAATGGCGTGGCGGCGGGCAGGACGTCGCCTTCCTGATAGGCGGGCCCGACGGCCTGGATGCCGACCTCAAACGCCAATGCCGCGGCCTGCTGCGGCTTTCCTCGCTGACCCTGCCGCACCCCATGGTCCGGATCGTGTTGGCCGAACAGCTTTATCGAGCCTGGGCTATCATGACCGGGCATCCCTATCACCGCGCCTGAGCACATAACAACCTTGATATCCGCCATGACCAAACGCCGCACTAAGATCGTTGCCACGCTGGGACCGGCCAGCACCAGCCCCGAAAAAATCGAACAACTGATATTGGCCGGCATGGATGTGGCCCGCCTGAATTTTTCCCATGGTCAGCCGGAAGACCACCGGCAAAGGGCGGAACTGGTTCGTTCCCTGGCCGAAAAGCATGGCCGCTACGTGGCCGTCATGGGAGACCTGCAAGGTCCCAAGATACGGATCGCGCGCTTCAAGAACACCAAGGTCACCCTGCAGGTCGGCCAGGCCTTTACCTTGTCGAATCTGCATCCCAACGAGGAAGGCGACGAAACCATTGTCGGCATCGACTACCCCAGCCTGGTGCAGGACTGCCATCCCGGCGACGAACTCCTTCTGGATGACGGCCGCGTCGTCCTGGTGGTGGAGAATGTCGATGAGCATTCGGTGCACACGGTGGTTACCGTGGGCGGCCCGCTGTCCAACAACAAGGGCATCAACCGGCGCGGCGGCGGCATCTCGGCGCCCAGCCTGACCGACAAGGACAAAGAAGACATCAAGCTGGCGGCCGAGCTGGACATGGATTATGTGGCCGTATCCTTCCCGCGCTATGGCAGCGACATCCAGGAAGCGCGCAAGCTGATACAGGCCGCGGGCAGCAAGGCCTGGATCATCGCCAAGATAGAGCGCGCCGAGGCCGTGGCCGACGACCGCGCCCTGGATGCCATCATCAAGGTCAGCGACGGCGTCATGGTGGCGCGCGGCGACCTGGGCGTGGAAGTCGGCGACGCCCGCCTGGTGGGCATACAGAAGCGCATCATCCAGCATGCGCGCACACACAACAAGCTGGTGATCACCGCCACGCAGATGATGGAATCCATGATCTCCAGCCCCATGCCGACGCGGGCCGAGGTGTCCGACGTGGCCAATGCGGTGCTGGACTATACCGACGCGGTCATGCTGTCCGCCGAAAGCGCGTCCGGCCAGTTCCCCGTCGAAGCCGTGGCCGCCATGGCCCGAGTCTGCCTGGGCGCCGAAAAGGAGCCCACGTCCACACGCTCCCAGCACCGGCTGGGCGAGACCTTTTCGCGCTGCGATGAAACCATTGCGCTGGCCACCATGTACGCGGCCAACCACTTCCCGGGCGTCAAGGCCATCATCAGCCTGACCGAGAGCGGCCACACGCCGCTGATCATGTCCCGCATACGCTCGGGCGTGCCCATCTATTGCTATACCCGCCATCCCGCAACCCAGCGCCGCGCCGCCATGTTCCGCGGCGTATACACCGTGCCATTCGACGCCGCCAAGATCGACCCGGCCGAAGTCAGCGACAAGGCGATCGAACTGCTGAAGGAACAATCCCTGCTCAAGAAAGGCGACTGGATCATCCTCACTAAGGGCGATTTCTACAGCAACAGCGGCGGCACCAACGGCATGAAGATACTGAAGGTATCGTAGTGCCCTGGTCTCCTCCCCTGCCCTTCGTCTACCTGGCTTCGGCCAGTCCGCGCCGGCACGAAATACTGCTGCAAATGGGCGTCAGGCACGAGGTGCTGAACGTGCCCGCCCCGCCCGGCGAAGACGAGCCGCGCCTGGCCGGCGAATCGCCCGAGCTGTACGTGCGCCGCACGGCGCGTGAAAAAGCCCTGCGCGCGCTGGCCTGGGTCACGGCGCAAAGAGAATCCGGCCGGGGCCTTCAGCTCGATGGAAATGCCCCCATTCTTTCGGCGGACACCACGGTCATCCTGGATGGCGACATCCTGGGCAAGCCCGAGAACCACGACGATGCGCGAAGCATGCTGGAACGCCTGTCGGGCCGCGTCCACGCCGTCCATACCGCGGTGGCCCTGGCGTCCAGGGACGCATTGCTGGAAGACGTCTCCATCACGGAAGTGCGTTTCAAGACACTGACCCAGTCCGAAATCGACCGCTATTGCGCGACCGGCGAACCCATGGGCAAGGCCGGCGCATATGGCATACAGGGCAAGGCGGGGCTGTTCGTCCAGCATATCGCCGGCAGCTATACCGGCGTCATGGGCCTGCCCATATTTGAAACGGGCCGATTGCTGCAAGCGCTCGCATCGGCGCTTGCGCCGGGTGCCCGGAAACCCCCCACGCCGTCCGCCTAACCCGCTGGCCGGCCGCGCACGCAGGAAGCGGAAGGAGCGGCGCGAAACGCCACCCCTTCCTGGTTCAGCCGCCCGCGTTTTGGCGGGCCCGGCACAGCGTGCCTGTCATTCGACCGCCCCCGCATCCGCTTTTTTCGCAGGGCCGCCGTTGCCGCCGTCATGGCCGGCCATCAGCCTCCGCAGGCCGCGCCAGGCCAGCGGGACCAGCGGCCAGAAGAGCATGACGAGCGCCAGCGTGGTGATCGTGCCGACCAAGGAGTTGGACCAGAAGACATGCAGGCCCGTCCCCGGTCCCAGCATGGATTGCCGGAAAGCGTCCTCCATGCGGTCGCCCAGCACCAGCGCAAGTATCATGGGCGCCAGGGGATAGGACAGCTTCTTGAGCACATAGCCGATCGCGCCGAACAGCAGCATGAACCATACGTCCAGCATGGCGTTATGGACCGAGTAGGCGCCAATCGCGCAGACCACGATGATGATGGGCGCCACGATGGCGAACGGTATGCGCAATATGGCCGCGAACAGGGGAACCGTGCTGAGCACGATGATCAGGCCCACGAAGTTGCCCAGATACATGCTGGCGATCAGGCCCCAGACGAATTCCTTCTGTTCGACGAACAGCAGGGGTCCGGGCTGCAAGCCCCATATCATCAAGCCGCCCAGCAGCACCGCGGCGGTCGCCGATCCCGGTATGCCCAATGCCAGCATGGGCAGCAAGGCGGACGTGCCCGAGGCATGAGCGGCCGTCTCGGGTGCGATCACGCCTTCGAGCTCGCCTTTCCCGAACTTGTGGCCGTTGCGCGAGAAGCGCTGCGCCAGGCCATAGCCCATGAAGGAGGCGGCCGTGGCGCCGCCGGGCGTCACGCCCATCCAGCAGCCGATGAGCGTGCTGCGGATCAGGGTCATCCAATACCTGGGCATCTGGGCCCAGGTCTGCAATACGACCTTCAGGTTCATCTTGCCGCTCTTGCCTTCGAACTTCAGGCCCTCCTCCATGCTGACCAGGATCTCGCCGATGCCGAACAGGCCAATGACCACCACCAGGAAATCGATGCCCCTCAAAAGCTCCGACCAGCCGAAGGTCATGCGCAGACCGCCGCTGACCGTATCCATGCCGATGGCCGCCAGGCCGAAACCCAGCATCATGGAGATGATGGTCTTGAACGGCGTTTTCTTGTCGGTGCCCACGAAGCTGCAGAAGGTAAGCAGGAAGACGGCGAAGAACTCCGGCGGACCGAAACGCAGGGCGAAGCGCGACACCATGGGCGCCAGGAAGGTAATGAGCAGCACGCCCGACAGGGCGCCGAAGAACGAACCGGTGAAGGACGCCGTCAGCGCATTGCCCGCCTTGCCTTGCTGAGCCAGCGGATAGCCGTCGAAGGTGGTCGCCACCGACGAGGTTTCGCCTGGAATATTGAAAAGAATCGAGGTAATGGCCCCCGCGAACAGCGAGCCCCAATAGATGCACGACAGCATGATGATGGCCGACGTGGGGGGCATGGTAAAGGTCAGCGGCAGCAGGATCGCCACCCCGTTCGGGCCGCCCAGTCCGGGCAGCACGCCAATGACCACCCCCAGCACCAGGCCGATGAACATCATGCCGATGTTGTACCAGCTGAGTACCGTGGAAAAGCCATGAAACAACGCGTTTAGTTCATCCACTTGTGTTCTCCCGCCGAAGGTTTCAGTAGCCGAACAGGGCTTCCAGCGGCCCTTTCGGCAGGGGTACCATGAACTGAACCTCGAACATCCAGAACAGCAGTACGTTGACGCCGACGCTGACCAGCACGGTCTTCAGCCAGCCGATCCTGCCCAGCAGGCGCATGAAGCCGCCGATGAACAGCACCGAGGCGACATAGATGCCCAGGAACTGTATCAGCAGCACATACACGCCGGTGGGCAGCAACACCAGCAATACCAGCCGGAACCGGTCCCAACTGACGAAGACCTCGCGGTTCCGGCTTTTTCCGAACAAGGACTTGAGCAGCACGGCCACACCGGCAATGCACAGGATGAGTCCGATGTGATACGGGAAATAGCCGGACTCGGGGCCGTCCACGGCCCAGGAAACGCCGATGCGGTAGTTGTCGACCATCATCACGACGCCGATGATGAACACGGCCACCGCGGTGATTGCGTCGACATTGCTGTGCGACAGCCCGCCTCCCGGCGGACTGCCTTGCGATTGATCCTTATCCATGCATGGTTCTCCGGTTTATTTCTTGGCAGCCAGGCCGGCTTCCTGCATGAGCGTCTTGTGGTTGGCCTCGTCCTTCTCCAGGAACTTGACGAAATCGGCTCCGGTTCGGTAATCGCCCTTGAGCGCCTGCTTGGCCAGGTAGTCCTTCCATTCCTGGGTTTCGCTGACTTTCTTCATCAGGTCGGCGTAGTACTTGGCCTGTTCCTCGGTCGTGTTGGGCGGCAGGAAGAAGGCGCGCAGCATCTGGTAATGCACGTCGTAGCCGGCTTCCTTGCAGGTGGGGATATCGGACCAGGACTGATCCTTGGTGATCTTGTCCTTGTAGACCATGCGCTGTTCAGAGAACACGCAAAGCGCGTTCACCTGCCCCGCGCGCCACTGGGCGATATTTTCACTGGGATTGTTGACGTTGGAGTCGGTGTGCTTGCCCACTAGTTGCGTCGCCGCTTCGCCGCCGCTCTTGTAGGGAACATAAGTGAATTTCACTCCGGCCGCCTTTTCCAGCGCCACCGTGATGATCTGGTCTTCGCGCTTGGCGCCGGTGCCGCCCATCTTGAAGGTTCCCGGCGGCGCCGCCTTGACCGCTTTCAGATAATCGGCCGCCGTCTTGTAGGGCGCTTCGGCATTGGTCCACAGCAGGAATTCGTCTTGCGCGATCATGGCGACCGGATTCAGGTCGCGCCAGTTGAACGGCAGGCTGACGGCGATGGGCAAGGTGTAGATGGCCGAGAAGGCCACCATCAGCTTGTGCGGGTCGCCCGCCGAAGCCTTGGTGTCCATGATGCCTTCGGCTCCGCTTGCGCCGCCCTTGTTCAGAACCAGGGTGGACTGCTTCATCAGCTTGTGCTTGAGGATGATGCTCTGGATGGTGCGCGCCATCTGGTCGGACGCGCCGCCGGCCCCTGCCGGAACGATGATTTCCACCGAACGGGTGGGCTCCCACCCGGCCGCCTGGGCCGGCATGGTGCCGAACACGGCCAGGACGGCCAGCGGCGCCATCAGATGGGACTTCTTTAACAGCCTGCGAGCGTATTGCTTCATTTGTATCTCCTCCGGTTGGGTGCTACGAAAACGTCCGGTTTCGGACGCCTGTTGTGTGAGCCTTCCTGTCGATACTGCCGGCCCTGTTGTTATCCCCCTTCTGTCCAGCGAGGCCCCGGGCCGCTCCTAGCGGAGCGGGGCCGCCGCCGAATTCCTTCGTGGCCTTATGCCGCTTTGGCCTCCTTGGCGGCAATCGGCGCGCTGGTCTGCGCCAGATGATCCATGGCGGCCTGAACGCCGCCCTTGCTGTGCGGAACCCCGGCCCGCTCCAGGCCCATCTCGACACCAGCCAGGGTGCCGCAAAGCGTCAGGTCGTTGAAATCGCCCAGATGGCCGATACGGAACACCTTGTCGGACAGCTTGCTCAGGCCCTGGCCCAGCGACATATTGAAATGCGTCAGCACGATCTTGCGGAAAGCGTCGGCGCTATGCCCTTCCGGCATCAGGACGGCGGTCAGCGCCGGGCTGTATTCTTCGGGCTTCTTGCAAAGCACCTCCAGGCCCCAGGCACGAACGGCGGCGCGAGTCGCTTCGCCATGGCGCTTGTGGCGCGCGAAGACGTTGTCCAGGCCTTCGGCGAACAGCATCTCCAGGGCTTCATGCAGGCCATACAGCAGGTTGGTGGCCGGCGTATACGGGAAATAGCCCTTGGGATTGATGGCGATCATTTCCTTCCAGTCCCAATACGAACGCCGCAGTTGCGCCGTATCGGCCGCGGCGAGCGCCTTGTCGCTGACGGCGTTGAAGGAAAGCCCGGGAGGCAGCATCAGGCCTTTTTGCGAGCCGGCCACGGTTACGTCGACCCCCCATTCATCATGGCGGTAGTCGATCGAGCCCAGGGAAGAAATCGTATCCACCATCAGCAGCGCAGGATGCCCGCTGCGGTCGATGGCTTTGCGCACCGCCGCGATATCGCTGGTCACCCCCGTGGCCGTTTCATTGTGGACGACGCAAACGGCCTTGATGCGATGCTGCGCGTCGGCCGCCAGGCGCGACTGTATCTGCGCCGCATCGGCCCCGTGGCGCCAGTCGCCCTCGAGGAACTCGACTTCCAGGCCCAGCTTGACCGCCATCTTCTTCCACAGCGTGGCGAAATGCCCCGTCTCGGCCATCAGCACCAGGTCGCCCGGCGACAGCGTATTGACCAGCGCCGCCTCCCAGGCCCCCGTTCCCGAAGAGGGATAAATCACCACATGCCCCTGTGTCTGGAAGACCTTCTTCATTCCCGCCAGCACCGCCTTGCCCAGCATGCCGAACTCGGGCCCGCGGTGATCGATGGTGACGTTGTCGATGGCGCGCAGCACACGATCGGGCACATTGGTCGGTCCGGGAATCTGTAGGAAATGGCGACCCGAGGGATGGGAATGCAAGGGGATCATAAAAGTGCTCCTGACTTTTTTGGTATACAAAATACAATCATTCAGGAATAATAAGCAGCAAACAGGCTCTTGTGCAAGCGATATCGATGCGGCGGCACAGCAATACTTTGACTTTCATAGAGGTTAAAATGAATTGCCGGAACGCATGCGTAGGCAGTCGCTCGCTTGGCCGGCTCAAGAGTCCTAATACCTATTTTTGTATACAAAATGAAAATTGAACACGCCAGCGATATCAGCGGCCGGAACGGCGCGCCGGCCCTGTCCGGGCTTCCTTCGGAAGCCGTCGACCGGCGCACGCTGCCCACCGCGGTCGCCGACCGTCTGCGCGACATGATCATCGAAGGCGAGCTGCCCGCGGGGACCCGCCTGAACGAGCGCGCGCTGTGCGACCGGCTCCATGTGTCGCGCACGCCTCTGCGTGAGGCCTTCCGCCTGCTGTCGGCCGACGGCCTGGTGGAGATCAAGCCCAATCGCGGCGCCCAGGTCGTGGCCCTGTCCGAGAAGGACATACGCGAAAGCTTCGAGGTCATGGGCGCGCTGGAAGCCCTGTCGGGCGAACTGGCCTGCCAAAGGATAAGCGACCCGGAAATCGCCGAGATCCGGGCGCTGACCTTCGAAATGCAGGCTTGCCATGCCCGGCAGGACCTCTCCTCTTACTACCACGTCAATCGCGCCATCCACGAGCGCATCAACGCCGCCGGCCACAACAATCTGCTGTCCCAGGTCTACACCAACATCAACCTGCGCCTGCAAAACCTTCGCTTCCGCTCCAACCTGAACCACGACAAGTGGGACAAGGCCATGCGGGAACATCTGGACATGGTCGACGCCCTGGCGTCGCGCGACGGCCCCCGCCTGGCCGGCATCATGCGCACGCACATGCGGCGCAAAGGCGAAGCCGTACTCGAAACCCTGAAGCTGTCTTCCCCCAAACACTCCGGCCAGGCTTGATGCCTGAGGCCGCGCCCGATACAGGAACGCCATGAACGCGCCCTTGCCCCAGCCCAGCCATGCCGACCTGGACCCCATACACCTGGAACTGGCGGCGCGGCTGCGCAAGCAGACCCGGGGCGAAGTCCTGTTCGATCGCGGATCGCGCGGACGCTATTCCACCGATGCCTCCATCTATCAGGTCGAACCGGTGGGCGTGCTGGTCCCCAGGGCGGCCAGCGACGTCTCGGCGGCGCTGAACATCTGCCGTGAAATGTCCGTGCCCGTCCTGGCGCGCGGAGGCGGCACATCCCAATGCGGCCAGACGGTGGGCGCGGCCCTGGTCATCGACAACAGCAAGTACCTGAACCGCGTGCTGGATCTCGACCTGGACGCCATGACGGTCACGGTGGAACCGGGCATCGTGCTCGATCACCTGAATGCGTGGCTGAAACCGCATGGAGTCTGGTTTCCCGTCGACGTCAGCACGGCCGCACAATGCACGCTGGGCGGCATGGCCGGCAACAACTCCTGCGGCTCGCGCTCCATCGCCTACGGGAACATGGTGCACAACGTCGTCAGCATCGACGCGCTGCTGCTGGACGGAACCGAGGCCCGATTCGGCGACGCAAGCCAGATGGCGGACGCACCGTCCCGCCTGCGCGACATTGCAGCCCGCCTGCGCCAGATTGCCGAGCGTGAACGGGACGAGATCGAACGCGCCGTGCCGCGCGTGATGCGCCGCGTTGGCGGCTACAACCTGGACGTATTCCATCCGCAGAGCTCCAGGCCATACGGCCCGGATGGCCTGGTGAACCTGGCGCACATGCTGGTGGGCAGCGAAGGAACCCTGGCCTATACCCGGCAGATCACCCTGAAACTGGCGCCGCTGCCCGCCGCGAAGGCCCTGGGCGTGGTCAATTTCCCGACCTTCTACCAGGCCATGGACCTAACCCGCCACATCGTGAAGCTGGCCCCCTGTGCGGTGGAGCTGGTCGATCGCACCATGATAGACCTGGCACGTAGCAACCCGGCTTTCCGGCCTGTCATCGACAAGGCGCTCATCGGCGAACCCGAAGCCATCCTGCTGGTGGAGTTCGCCGGCGAATCGAAAGACGAGCAACTGGCCCTGCTGGCGCAACTGGTGGACCTGATGGGCGAACTGGGCCTGCCGGGCTCCGTCGTCGAAATGCCCGACGCGGCGGCGCAGAAGGCCTTGTGGGAGGTGCGCAAGGCAGGCCTGAACATCATGATGAGCATGCGCGGCGACGGCAAGCCCGTGTCCTTCATCGAAGATTGCGCCGTTCCGCTGGAACACCTTGCCGAATACACCAGCAAGCTGACCGATGTATTCAGCAGGCACGGGACGCGCGGGACGTGGTACGCCCACGCGTCGGTCGGCACGCTGCATGTGCGCCCCATCCTGGACATGCGCCGGGACGGCGCCGAAAAAATGCGCGCCATTGCCGAAGAGGCGGGCGCCCTGGTGCGCCAATACAAGGGCGCCTTCTCGGGCGAGCACGGCGACGGCCTGGTGCGCAGCGAATGGGTGGCCTGGCAGTTCGGCCCAAAGCTCACGCGCGCCTTCGAAGAGATAAAAGACCTCTTCGATCCCGACCGGCTCATGAACCCGGGCAAGATCGTGCGCAGCAGCAAAATGGACGACGCCTCGCTGTTCCGCTTCAAGCCCGGCTATCGCGCCGAGCCCCTGGAGACGGTGCTGGACTGGTCGGCCTGGAACGTGCAGAACGACCCCGCCACCGACACGGTCGGCGCGCAAGGCACGGGCGGCGACCCGGCCCGAGGCTTTGCCAAGGCGGTCGAGATGTGCAACAACAACGGGCACTGCCGCAAGTTCGACGCCGGCACCATGTGCCCCAGCTATCGGGTCACGCGCGACGAACAGCATCTGACGCGGGGCCGCGCCAATACGCTGCGTCTGGCGCTGTCGGGCCAACTGGGCCCCGATGCCCTCACGTCCGATGAAATGCGGGCCACCATGGATCTATGCGTCAGTTGCAAGGGCTGCAAGCGCGACTGCCCTACCGGCGTCGACATGGCGCGCATGAAAATAGAATTCCTGAACCAGTGGCGGCAAAAGCGCGGCCTGGCCTTGAAAGACCGGCTTATCGCCACGCTGCCGCGCTGGGCGCCCTGGGCCGCCCGCCTGCCTTTCCTGTTCAATCTGCGCGACACCCTGCCCGGCGCCGCCTGGCTCTCGGAACGCATGCTGGGGTTCTCCGCCAAACGGTCCTTGCCGAAATGGCGCGGCGACATCTTCACGCGCCTGGGCGGGCCGGCCGACGCCGACACGGCAGACGTCGTCCTGTTTGCCGACACCTTCAACAATTATTTCGAATCCGAGAATCCACGCGCCGCCCTGAGGGTCCTGCAGGCGGCGGGCTACAAGGTCCATATCGCCCAGCCAGCGGCCGGCGATGGCCAGCCCAAACGGCCCTTGTGCTGCGGCCGTACCTACCTGGCGGCGGGCATGGTCGACGAGGCCAGGGCCGAGGCCCGGCGGGTGGTGGACGCCCTGCGCCCATTCATTGCGCGCGGCATACCCATCGTTGGCCTGGAGCCTTCCTGTCTGCTGTCGTTGCGCGATGAGTTCCTGGTCATGGGCCTGGGCGAGGATGCCCAGGCGCTGTCCCGCCACGCCTATCTGTTCGAGGAATTCCTGGCGCGCGAACTGGACGCCGGCCGCCTGAAGCTCAAGCTGGCCCCCCTGCCCGAAAAGCGCGCCCTGCTGCATGGCCACTGCCACCAGAAGGCCTTCGACGCCGTCAAGCCGGTTCAGCGCATACTTGCCTTGATACCGGAACTCAAGGTGGAACTGATCGAATCAAGCTGCTGCGGCATGGCCGGCAGCTTCGGCTACGAAGCCTCGCACTATGAGACCTCCATGAAGATGGCCGAACTTTCATTGCTGCCCGCCGTTCGCCAGGCGGGGACCGATACGCTGCTGGTGGCGGACGGCACCAGTTGCCGGCACCAGATTGCCGACGGCACGCAATCCGAAGGCGGCCTGCGCGCCGAGCACGTGGCCTGTGTGCTGCAAAGGGCACTGGCGCCGCAGGCCTGATGAAGCGGCGCCAGGAGTGCGCCGCGCTAGGCCAGCCCTTGCAGGGTCTCGGTCCAGAATTTCAGGCGCAGGTCCAGGGTGGACAGTAAAATATGCTCATGCAGTGTATGGGCGCCATCGCCATCCGCGCCCAGCCCGTCCAGGGTGGGCAGGCCCAGCGCGGCCGTGAAATTGGCGTCGCTGGCGCCGCCCGTCATGGGGGCCTCGTCCAGGGCGAAGCCCGCGCGGGCGGCAAACACCTGGCAGCGGCGCAACAGTTCGGCGGTCGCTTCCGTGCGCGGCATGGGGGGCCGGTTCAACTGGAAATCCACATCCAGCTGCACATCGGGCACGCGCGCCGCCAGGCCTTGCACTTTGGCGCGCAACTCATCCGCCGCTTGCGGATCGGGCAGGCGAAAGTCCGCGCTCAATTGGCTGTGCTCAGGCACCACATTGACGGTGGTGCCGCCCTGAATGCGGCCGACGCTGACGGTAATTCCCCGCTCGTAATCCGTCATGGCCTGCAGGGCCAGGACCTGATGCGCAATCTCTTCAATGGCGTTGCGGCCCCTGTCGTGCTGCATGCCGGCATGCGCCGGCCGGCCTCGCGCCTTGACGGTGATGAAACCCGTACCCTTGCGCGCGGTCACGCAGCGCCCTCCGTCCGCGCGCGCCGGTTCGCACACCAATGCGTAACGCGAACGCCGCGCGAACTCCTCGATCCGCTCACGCGAACGATGGCTGCCCGTCTCTTCGTCCGGCAGTATCACCAGATCCACCGGCAAGGCGCTGCCGCCCAGGCGCTGAACCTGCGCCAGTCCTGTCAGCGCCAGGCAGATACCCGCCTTCATGTCATAGATGCCCGGTCCGTAAAGCTTGTCGCCCTCCATACGAAACGGATTCTTCTCGAGGATGCCGACCGGATGCACGGTATCGTAATGGCCCAGCACCAGAATGCCTGGCCGTTCATCGCCAGCGCTCCGGTTATGAATATGCACCAGCGGCGCGCCGTCTGTGGACAGCGGCTGCGTCAGCGCGGCCAGGCCCAGGCGCTCGGCGTCCTGGACGATGAGCTGCGCCATGCCGTCCAAGGCCTCGTCGCTGTGCGACGGCGATTCGAAACGCACCCAGCGCTCTATCATGGGCAGCAGTTGCCGGCTGAGATCCTGTGCGATGTCGGAATTATCTTGCGTCATGTTTTCGGGTCGGTTCATGGCCTGTGTCTCTATCGTCGATGAATTGGCTGGACCCCAGTCAAGGCTGGAGGTTGAGGTGGCAGGCAGCCTGGTGCCCCGGCGCGATTTCGCGCAGCTCGGGCGCCTGCCGGCGGCAGATATCCATGGCGTGCGGGCAGCGCGGATGAAAGGTGCAGCCCGGGGGCGGGGCCAGCGGCGAAGGGATCTCGCCCTTGATGGGAACGAAGCTTCGCCGGCGGCGCTGCACGTCGGGCATCTCGCCCAGCAGCGCTTGCGTATAGGGATGAACGGCATGGCCGTAGATGTCGCGGGTCGGCGCGATCTCGACGATGCGGCCCAGATACATGATGGCCACCCTGTCCGAGATATGGCGCACCACGCCCAGATCGTGGCTGATGAACAGATAGGTAAACCCGTGCCGGTCGCGCAGGTCCATGAACAGGTTGATCACCTGCGCCTGTATCGATACGTCCAGCGCCGCCACGGGTTCGTCGCACACCAGGAAGGCCGGCTGCACCATGAGGGCGCGCGCGATGCCGATGCGCTGGCGCTGCCCGCCGGAAATCTGATGCGGCAGCCTGTCGCTGTATTCGGGATCCAGGCCGACTTCCAGCAAGGCCTGGGCGACACGGCCCGCGATCTGCTCGCGTGGAGCCAGCTTGTGCACATGCAGCGCCTCGGCCAGAATCTGCTTCAGTTTCTGCTTGGGATTGAGCGAGGCCTGGGGATCCTGGAAGATCATCTGCACGCCCAGCGTGTAGTCGCGCTTGCGCGCGCCGCGCAAGCCGGCGGTGTCCTCGCCGTTGAACATTATTCCGCCCCGGCTGGGCTTGATCAGCCCCGCCACCATGCGGCCCAGCGTAGACTTGCCGCAGCCTGATTCGCCCACCAGGCCCAGCACCTCGCCCCGCCTGATCTCCAGGTCCACCCCATTGACGGCGTGCACGGTGGGAGGCTCCACGTTACGGCCCGCAAGGCTCAACAGGCGCTGGGCCAGGTCGGGCTTGCTGCTGAACTGCTTGTACAGGCCTTGCAGCGCAATGACCGGGGACTCGGTGCCGCCATCGCCGGCAGGCTGCGCCGGGATGCGTTGAGATGTGATCGTGCCGCTCATGCCGCAAGCTCCAGTATCGGAAAATGACAGCGGTACTGCCGTTCACCCCGCCGCTCGATATCAGGCGCCTGACGCGCACAGACCTCGGCGCTCCTGGAACAGCGCGGGCGGAACGGACAGCCGGTTTCACGCCCTGTCAGGGTCGGCGCCATGCCGTCGATCTGGGCCAGCCTGCTGCCTGGCGCGGCCTGGCCGGGCATGGAGTCCAGCAGGCCGCGCGTATACGGATGCACGGGATGGGACAGCACCTGCTCGACCGTGCCGTACTCCACGATGCGTCCCGCATACATGACCGCCACCTTGTCGGCGAGTTCGGCCACCACGCCCAGATCGTGCGTGATCCAGATCAGGGCCGTATTCTGCTCGGCGCACAGCTTCTGCATCTCGAAGAGGATTTGCGCCTGTATGGTCACGTCCAGGGCCGTGGTCGGCTCATCCGCAATGATCAGATCCGGTCTGTTCAGCATGGCGATGGCAATGGCCACGCGCTGCCGCATGCCGCCGGAGAATTCGTGCGGGTAGTTGTCCAGGCGACTCTCGGGCGAAGGTATGCCCACTTGCGTCAGCGCCTGCACGCAGCGCTCGCGTATCTGCGTCTTGCCTGCCGCCGGATCATGGGTGTAGATGGCCTCGGCCATCTGTTCGCCGACCTTCAGCACGGGGTTCAGTGTCATCAGCGGATCCTGGAAGATCATGGCGATGCGGTTGCCGCGCAGGGTGCGCAATTGCGCCTCGTCCAGCCCGCGCAGCTCCATGCCGTCAAAGCGTACCGAACCCGCCACCACCTCGCCGGGCGGATCGATCAGGCCCACCAGCGAAAACCCGGTCACCGACTTGCCGGATCCCGACTCGCCCACCAGGCCCAGTATCTCGCCGCGGCCGACCGTCAGGTCGACGCCGTCGACCGCCAGCCATGCTCCGGCGTCGGTGTGGAAGGCGGTTTGCAGGCCCCGCACCTCCAGTAATGCTTGTGTAGAGTCCATTATCGTCGTGGGTCCAGACTGTCTCGCAGGCGGTCGCCGGCGATATTGATGGAAAGAATGAGCAAGAGCAGCGCGACGCCCGGGAAAATACTGATCCAGTAATCGCCCGAGAGCAAATACTCGAAGCCGCTGGCGATCAGCAGGCCCAGCGAGGGCTCGGTCACGGGAACCCCCACGCCCAGGAAGGACAGTGTCGCTTCCAGCGTGATGGCCGTGGCGATCTGTATGGTGGCGAACACCATGATGGGGCCGATGCAGTTGGGCATGAGGTGCAGCAGCATGATGCGCCACGCCGGGAAGCCCAGGTTCTGCGCGGCCTCGATGTATTCCTTGCGGCGCTCCTGCAAGGCGCGGCCGCGCATGATGCGCGCGTAGTGCGCCCATTGGACCACCACCAGCGCCACGATGACTTTGTCGATGCCGCGCCCCAGCACCGCCAGCAGCACCAGCGCCACCAATATGGTCGGAAAGCCAAGGATGAAGTCCACCGCACGCATCACCAGCGTGTCGACCCAGCCGCCCCGATAGGCCGCCGCCAGGCCCAGTGTCACGCCGATAGCCACGGAAATCAGCACCGCGCCCAGCCCGACGAACAGGCTGATGCGCAGGCCGTAGAGAATGGCGCTGAGCATATCGCGTCCCTGCGCGTCCGTGCCCATCCAGTAGGTCATGGTCTCGTCGAAGTTGGTGGCGCCCGGCGGCAGGCGCCCGTCCATGATGTCCAGGGCCATCAGGTCGTAGGGATTCTGCGGCGCGAAGAACGGCAGTATCACGACGGCCAGGATCAGCAGCCCCAGGGCCAGCAGCGACTTCCTGGCCGATGGGCGGGAACGCAGCTTGCGCAGGATCTTCGCGCGGGCCGGCGTTTCAAGCAGGGGCGCCACATGGGAAGGAACCGAGCCTGAAGGCGACGCGGCAGCCGCGGGAAGCGCCGGCGGCGCAGCGGCGGACGGCTCACCCGGCATCACCGCCCTTTTGGAAAAAAGAAAGGAAAAAAACATATCAGGCCCGCGCCTCCACGAGCTGCACGCGCGGATCCAGCACGGCATACAGAAGATCGACCACCAGATTGATGATCACGAACAACAGGGTCACCAGCATCACGTAGGCGACGATGACCGGGCGATCGAGCTTGTACACGCTGTCGATCAGCAACTTGCCCATGCCCGGCCACGAGAACACGGTTTCGGTAATGGTGGAATAGGCGATCAGGGTGCCGAACTCCATGCCGATCACGGTGACGACGGGAATCAGGATGTTGCGCAGGATGTGGCGGCGCACGATGCGGCCCGGCTTCACGCCCTTGGCGCGTGCGAAGCGCACGTAGTCCTGGCTTTGCGCCTCGCTGACGCCGGTGGCCGTCATGCGCAGGACCAGCGCGATGTTGGCGATGGCCAGATTGACCGCCGGCAGCGCGATGTGCCGCCAGCCCTCGGCGCTGAAGATGCTGAGCGGAACGCCCAGGAACTCCACGGTGGGCCCGCGGCCCGATGCCGGCAGCCAGCCCAGCCACACGGCGAAAAACAGGATGAAGACCATCCCCTGCCAGAAATTGGGCACGGAAAAACCGAAGATGGAGCCGGCCATGATGCCCTGACCCAGCCAGCGGTCCCTGTACAGCCCGGCGATGAGGCCCAGGGAAATGCCGATGACACAGGTCAACGTGATGGCCACGATGACCAGTTCCAGCGTGGCGGGAAAGCGTTGCAATATCAATTCCACGGCCGGCATGCCATGCACGAAGGAATTGCCCAGGTCGCCGTGCAGGGCACGCCACAGGAAGACGCCGTACTGCTGCCATAAGGGCAGGTCCAGGCCCAGCCGGGCGATCAGCGCATCACGCTCGGCCTGGGCCACATCGGGGCTGACAAGGAGTTCGATGGGATCCCCGATCGCGTACACGGCGCAAAACACCACCACCGATACGGCCAGGACGACCAGCAGGCTTTGCAGCAACCTGCGCACAATGAACAGAGTCAAAATCTTGCTCCTTTGTCAGACCCGGACCGGCTTACTTGGCCGGCTTGGCGGCGGTGGCCATGGTGCGCTGGTCGGCGCGGCCCTCATAGGAGATGCCCTTGCGGAATGCCCACACGCCGCTTTCCCAGTGCAGCGGAATATGAGGCATGTCGGCCAGCGCGATCTTCACGGCCTGCTGCAGCAGCTGGCTGCGCTTGCCGTCGTCCAGGGTTCCCATGGCGTCGAAATACAGCTTGTCCAGCTCGGGGTTGGAATAGCGGCCATAGTTGCTGCTGCCCACACCGCGGTCCTTGTTGTTGGTGGCCACCCAATACTGCAGGAAGTTGCCGGCCTCGCCGGTCTCCTGGCCCCAGCCGCCCAGGGCTGCGCTCATTTCCCGCTTGGCCCGCTTGGGGAAGTACACCGAACTGGTCATGGTGTCGACCTGGGTCTTGATGCCGATGCGGCTAAGGTACTGCGCCACGGCCTGCGTGACCTGCGCATCATTGATGTAGCGGTCGTTGGTGGCCGACAGCGTCAGCTCGAAACCATCGGGATAGCCGGCTTCGGCCAGCAGCGCCTTGGCCTTCTTGGGGTTGTATTCCAGCGCGGGGGCCTGATCGATGGCGCCGAACATGCCGGCGGGGATGAACTGATTGGCGGGCATGGCCACGCCGTCCATGATGCGTTCCACGATGGTCTTGCGGTCGATCGCCAGCGACATCGCCTGGCGAACCTTGGCATTCTGCAAGGGGTTGTCGCCCTTGGGCGACTTGACCATCGGGCTCTGCTCGCGGCCGGCATCCAACTGGAAGAACATGATGCGCACCGACGGCTTGACCGTATGGCCGAAGCCGCTCTCCTTGATGCGCTTCAGGTCGCGCGCGGCGGGGTTCTCGATGAGGTCGAAGTCGCCCGCCAACAGGCCCGTCAGGCGCGGACCGGCGCTGGGCACGGCCGTCATCCGGACTTCCTTCCATGCGGGCTGCTCACCCCAGTACTTTTCATTGCGCTCGAGCACGATGCCCGAACCCTTCACGTAGGATTTCAGCACGTAAGGTCCTGTGCCGATGACGTCCTTTCCGCTGTTGAAATCGTTGACGGCAGGCCACGGAGACGTCACGCCGCAACCTTCCTTGGGCGTATAGGTCAGCGTGTCGTGCTTGACGATGCCGCTCCAGATCATGGGTATGCGGGCCAGTTCATTGGGCAGGACCGGCTGCGGCGCCGCCGTCTTCAGCAGCACGGTGCGTTCATCCGGAGTCTCGACGGACACGATGCGGCGCACGGTATTGGTGCCGCCGCTGCCTATGCCGGTTTCATTGTTCAGGATGCGACAGAAGCTGAACACCACGTCCTGCGCGGTGAAGGGCTCGCCATTCGAAAACCTGGCCTTCTCGTCCAGCTTGAACGTCCAGGTGGTGTCGTCGGTGGCTTCCCAGGACTTGGCCAGCGCCGGCTGGAGCTTCTGGTCGGCGTCCATCGCGACCAGCGGCTGGAAGATGTGATAGATCAGCGCCTCGTTCGGCGTGGTCTGGTGATAATGCGGATCCACCGCCGTGGGCTCGGAGGCCAGGCCTATCTTCAGCGTCTGGGCCTGCGACAGGCCAGCGAATGCGCAAGCCAGGGCGACAGCGATTGTTTTGATCGTGGGGTTTACCGTCGGCATTCTGTAATTCCTTTAGGTTTGTCTCTGAATCGACGCGGAACGAACGTTCGATACCGCGTTGTGCATGCGCCGCAAGATCGCCTGCTCAATGGGGGTAGCGGCTGCAATCGCGTGCATTACGCCTTTCGACGAAGCGGCCATTCTAGACATTCAGAGCTTTCTATACAATTAGAATAAATCGAGAACTCTTTGCTTAAATTAGAATATAAAACAAGGGTTAACCCTTAGCATTATCCGTCATATTTCTTAAACAACCTTTGAAGGCAAGCCGTATCAATGCAAAGCCTGGCCACCAAATACTTTTACGAAGTCGCTTTGAAAGGCAGCCTTACGGCCGCATCGGACTCTTTACATGTTGCCGTATCTGCGATAAGCCGACAGATCACAGGCCTGGAGGAAGAGGTGGGAGCCAGCCTTTTCACGCGCAGCGCCCGGGGAATGGTTCTTACAGAAGCGGGCCAGATCCTGTTGAGGCATGTCAGACGATCCGTGCTCGAGGCAAGCGCCGTACTCGAATCCATCGCCGCCCTGCAAGGCGGCGAACAGAACCCAATACGGATATCCTGCACCCAGGGTCTGGCCAATGAGCTCGTCCCCTCGGCGCTGGCCGCATTCGGCCGTCAACTGCCCTCGGTTCGATTCCGTATCTGGGTGGATAGCGCAAAGCCCGCGACACAGCGCGTGGAGGCGGGCGAAGTCGACATGGCCCTGACTTTCAGCATTACGCCCAACGCCAGCGATAGCGGAGTGAAGGTTCTGTATGCCCGGCCTGCCCCCGCCCTGGCCGTCATGTCGCGGGATCATCCCTTGTCACGCAGGCGCCGGCTGGACATTCGCGATCTGTCCGGCTATCCCATTGCCTTGACCGATGAACTGTCGTCCACGTACAAGCTTTATCAACTGGCGTCCAACATGACCGACACGTGGGTGGAGCCTCAGGTCTACAGCAACTACGCCGAAGCCCTGCATGCCTATGTGCGCGAAAGTCAGGCCATACTGTTTGCAAGCTATGTATCGATCGCCGAACGCCTGAAACCAGGCAGACTGGTGGCCGTTCCCCTGAAGAATCCCGAGATGCATGCCCGGACCGTACAGGTCCAGGTGATGCGCGGCCGGATACTGCCCGACACCATCGAACAATTCTCCAGATTCATCATCCACCGCCTGGACGAACTGGTGCGGCGGGCGCCCGGCCAGGGCCATTGATGCCTGGCTGCCGCCAGGCGGCCAGCCCGCCATGAAGGCCAGGGCCGTCTAGAAGAAGTCGAGCCGGCCCAAGGCCGGAAGCTCGTCGAGCATCAGCAGCAGCTTGTGGCGGCGCCCGGAGCGATCGAGCGACTCGGTGAGCCGTCGCTAGATCTGGTTGAAGATCAAGCCGGATCAAGGGCTTTATGCGGCTTATGTCCGAAGACGGCACCGCCGGGATATTCGGTGACGATGGCGCTCCCCAGAGCCTGAAGCGCACGAATGTGGAACTGTTTCAGCGATTGCGCAGCGCGTATACCAATATGGTCGAACATGGCGGAGACCTTCAGGATTCAGTCGGGGAACTTTTCGACATGAGTTTCGCCACGACGGCCGAAATAGGAGACGTGCCGGCCTGCAATCCACACTGTGTAGCCGATGCAGCCCGCCTCGCTGCTCAAGCGCTTGAACTCTGGGTACTTCACCTCGCCCCGCTGCGAGCCGCGAATCGCTGCCTGCAGAGCGTGCGCGTCAAAGTTGTCGGCGATGACGATGTCCGGCATGTCCAGTGGAACATCCAGTGTTTGGCCATCAGGGAGGTAGTAGACGATACGATGGGCGCGGTAATCGGCGAGGTAGGATTCGACGCCTGCGGTCACCAATTGACCGATGACTTGGCCGAAGTGGATGCGTCCTTCTACGGAGGCCTGTACGGTTTCACGGATGATGGATTGAGTGGACTCGTTCATGGATGGCTCCTGTGTATGAAACGAAGAGAACAACGAGGAAAGGCTCAGGTCACCGGAACCTCCTGGAGCCGGTGGTGCACCACCAAGGTCTCCAGGAGGTCTCGGAGCGCCTTGCGCTGATCCGCCGGTAGATGCCCGAAGAAATGCGCATCGTTCTGGTCTGCCAAGATAGACAGTTTGGGCACTAAGGCCTGGCCCTCGCGTGTCAGGCTGAGCACCTGCTCACGCTGCGCGTTCTCGGCCAGTCGCCGCTGCGCCAATCCCTTTTCTTCCAATCGACTGACGATCTTGGAGGCCCCCCCCTTGGTCATGCCAAGACGCTGGATGAGTTCAGCATGGCTCGTTTCGGCCTGCTCGAATAAAGCACGCAAAGCGACCCACTCTGTCACTGAAGTGCCTTGGTCTTCCAGCAATTGCTGGAAGCGACGGGAGACGTGATTTGAGATAAAACGAAGCCAGTAGCCGAGATGGTCCTCAAGTTGGCTGGCGTTGTGTTTTTGAGATTCTTTCATATAGGTTTCTGTGGAAACATGAACTATTATAGTTTCCATGGAAACCAACTGTCAAGATAATCGTATTCACAGGCAAGATGGCCCGTAGATCAGCCCCCTGAATTGGCGGGATGGCCGCAAGACCCGCACGCTCCAGGACGGCGGGCTGTTCGCGGAAATCGAGCAGCACATCGGGCAGCTGGCCAGCAGATCGGCCTGAAACACGTCACCACGCCGGTGCGCAGTCCTCAGAGCAATGGCAGGGCCGAGAGCTTCGTGAAAACGATCAAGCGCGATTACGTCGCCTTTATGCCCAAGCCCGATGTGCCTACAGTGCTGCAGAATCTGGCGATTGCCTTCGAACACTACAACGAGCACCACCCTCACAGTGCACTGAAATACCAATTCCCTAGGGAGTTCAGACAGCAGCAGGAATTATTAATCCAAGAGTGGATCTGGTATCCGGAAATACGGGACCAAAACCAGTCCGTAAAACCATCTTCGCCGCCCCAAAAACAAAACCCCTCGCTTTGTAGGGCGAGGGGTTTTGAGCAATAAGAGCCTGACGATGACCTACTTTCACAGACGTACGTCCACTATCATCGGCGCGAAGGCGTTTCACGGTCCTGTTCGGGATGGGAAGGAGTGGGACCACCTT